>QFCE01000129.1_pt1 | contig 220650 bp, 231 predicted proteins | sample 5346091 | NCBI WGS metagenome assembly QFCE01 (sample SAMN09062252, study PRJNA434731) | Human gut metagenome, whole genome shotgun sequencing project. | isolation source: stool timepoint A chromium assembly | host: Homo sapiens | collected 2015
GAGCGTCTTTAACTGCTCATCTGGAGATACTTCATCAGCTACTGGAATAATCGGAGGATCTGCTCTGCTAATGGTGGACTACCTCCAATGGTTAAGCGACAACAATACTATGCTTCGCTACAGGAGGCAGCATGAGGTCGAACATTCTTGAGAAAAAAGTGTAAACCAATATTGACAATATCACTTGGTCTGGCAATGGAAACAACCATGAAAGCAGATCTGTGTATCCATACACTGGAAAGCGCCCTGACTGCTTATCCTGCACTGGAAGGCGCGATCATCCATAGTGACCGTGGAACCCAGTATACCAGTGAGGCCTACCGCCAGACCATCCGGAAGTACCACATCCATCAAAGCATGAACAGTGCCGGAGGACGCTGCCATGATAATGCCCGCTGCGAGAGCATGTGGGCCAGAATGAAGACGGAACTTCTCTACAGCCGTTATGACACAAAGCAGATGACAGTAGAGGAATTAAAAATACTCATTTGGAGATATTTCCACAGTTACTGGAATAACCGGAGGATCTGCTCTGCCAATGGCGGGCTTCCTCCTATGATAAAACGCAGGAAGTATTATGAAGATTTGGAGCTGGCAGCATAGTCAGTGATATCCTTGAGAGAAATGTGTCAACTAATATTGACAATATCATTCGGTGCAGTTGTAAGAAATAGATTGAATGGCAAAAAGTACCCGTGTTATACTTTACTTGCAAGCAGGTATTGTAAACACGGGTTAGTTATAAAGGAGGATAACTGACAATGAAACAACAGATTTACAATACTGCACTTTATCTTAGGTTGAGCCGAGATGATGAATTACAAGGCGAAAGTTCCAGCATTACCACACAAAGAAGTATGTTGCGTCTATATGCAAAAGAACATCATTTGAATGTGATTGATGAATATATTGATGACGGCTGGTCGGGGACAAATTTTGAAAGACCGAGTTTTCAAAGAATGATTGAGGATATAGAGGCAGGAAAAATCAACTGTGTTGTAACAAAAGACTTATCACGACTTGGCAGAAACTATATTATGACAGGGCAATATACAGAATTGTATTTTCCCAGCCATAATGTCCGTTACATAGCGATTGACGACGGTGTGGACAGCGAAAAAGGCGAAAGTGAGATTGCACCATTTAAGAACATCATCAATGAATGGGTGGCAAGAGATACGAGCCGTAAAGTGAAATCAGCGTTTAAGACAAAATTTGCAGAGGGTGCTCATTATGGGGCTTATGCTCCGTTAGGATATAAGAAACACCCCGACATCAAAGGAAAACTGCTGGTTGATGAGGAAACAAAATGGATTATTGAAAAAATCTTTTCCCTAGCCTATCAAGGTTGCGGAAGTGCAAAAATCACAAAGCAGTTAAGAGCAGAAAAAGTTCCAACAGCGTCTTGGCTGAATTTCACAAGGTACGGTACTTTTGCACATATCTTTGAGGGCAAACCCGACAGCAAGCGTTATGAATGGACGATTGCTCATGTAAAAGCAATCTTAAAAAGTGAAGTCTATATCGGGAACAGCGTTCACAATATGCAGTCTACGGTATCGTTCAAGAGTAAGAAGAAAGTACGAAAGCCTGAAAGTGAATGGTTTCGAGTAGAAAATACCCACGAGCCGATTATTGACAAGGAAGTGTTCTATCGTGTGCAGGAACAGATAAAATCAAGGCGTAGACAGACAAAGGAAAAGGCAACGCCGATATTTGCAGGGCTTGTCAAGTGTGCGGATTGTGGCTGGTCTATGAGGTTTGCGACAAATAAGGCAAATAAAACGCCATATAGTTATTATGCTTGCAGTTACTACGGGCAGTTTGGCAAAGGTAATTGTTCTATGCACTATATCCGTTATGATGTGCTGTATCAAGCCGTATTGGAACGATTGCAATATTGGGCTAAGGCAGTACAGCAGGACGAAGAAAAGGTATTGAACAAGATACAGAAAGTCGGCAATGCAGAGCGAATACGGGAAAAGAAGAAAAAGGCAAATGCCTTGAAGAAAGCCGAGAACCGACAAAATGAGATTGACCGTTTATTTGCGAAAATGTATGAAGATAGAGCCTGTGAGAAGATAACAGAACGAAACTTCATTATGCTGTCGGGAAAATATCAAAAGGAGCAGATAGAACTGGAACAGCAGATAACCAACCTAAGAGAAGAATTAAGTAAAATGGAACAGGATATGATAGGTGCTGAAAAGTGGATTGAGTTAATCAAGGAGTATTCCGTACCAAAGGAACTGACAGCACCGTTATTAAATGCAATGATAGAAAAAATACTTATTCACGAAGCAACAACGAATGAGGAGAACGAAAGAATACAGGAAATAGAGATATACTACCGATTTATTGGAAAAGTAGACTGATAAATAGGGTTCATATCTTTAACTAAGGGAAAGCGGTATTACTGACCCAAGTACAACGAATTTGATTGTACTGGCAAATCTTTTTGGAGTAGAGGCCGATGAATTGCTAAAAGAAACAAAATAAAATTTAGTTTGCAGCAGGCAGCCTTTAGTAACTGCCTGCTTTTCTTTTAGGAATATTAAGTATAAAATAGTTGGGTGTAGGCTTTTATAAAGCTATCTGCTATAATATAGCCAACAGAGATAGGAGTGTGATAACGTGAGCAAAGAAAAGAAACGCCTTCCCATAGGATTGGAGAATTTTGAGCAGATTATAAAAGAGAACTATTATTATGTAGATAAAACGGGATTGATTTCTGAACTGCTCCGTAACGGCGGGATGGTGAATCTCTTTACCAGACCAAGGCGTTTTGGAAAAACATTAAATATGAGTATGTTGGAACACTTTTTTTCCATAGAAGGGGATAAAAGCATTTTTGAAGGTTTGAAAATTTCAAAGGATACAGAGCTGACTGAAGAATATATGGGAAGGTATCCTGTTATTTTTGTATCATTAAAAGGTATCAATGCAGCTACTTATGATAGAGCTTTTGATTTTGCAGTTCAAATCATGAAGAATATAGTAGCTGCCATGCAGTTCCTTTTGGAAAGTGAACAACTGAGTGAGTATGACAAAGCAGAATATCAGAAACTTTTGGATGACAGTATGAGTGAAGCTGTATTTTGCAGCAGCTTGAAAAAATTATCCATGTTATTGGAAAAACACTACAAAACCAAAGTGATTCTTCTGATTGATGAGTATGATGTTCCGTTGGCGAAAGCGTTTGAAAATGGATACTATAATCAAATGATATTTCTCATTCGTAATCTGCTAGAGCAGGCATTAAAAACAAATAACAGCCTGAAGTTTGCAGTCATGACCGGGTGTTTGCGTATTTCAAAAGAGAGCATCTTTACTGGTCTGAACAACCTGAAAGTATTGTCCATCACCGATGAACGTTATGATGAATACTTTGGTTTTACAGATGCAGAAGTAAAAGAAATGCTGAAATACTATGGAATAGAAAGCTATTATGAAGAGGTTAAAAGCTGGTATGATGGATATCGTTTTGGTAATACGGAAGTATATTGCCCATGGGATGTATTGAATTACTGTGATAAAATAAAGTCTCATGGAGATTCTTTTCCGGAAAATTACTGGATTAATACCAGCAGCAACGATGCGGTTAAGAAATTCCTTCAAATGTCTGATAATATAAAGACTAAACGAGAGATTGAGAAGCTGCTTGCCGGTGAGAAAATTACCAAAGAGCTTCATCTGGAACTTACCTATCCTGAAATGTATCAGTCTTTAGAGAATGTCTGGAGCCTTTTGTTTATGACAGGATATTTAACCCAGCGTGGAAGGGTTGATGCCAGACGGTATCAGCTTGCTATACCAAATCTGGAAATCCGGGATATTTTTCAGACGCAGATTATGGAATCCTTCAAAGAAAAGGTGAAAAAAGACGGAACTACGTTAAGTCAGTTCTGTGAAGCACTGAGAAACGGAGAGGAAAAGAAGGTAGAGGATATTTTTACGGGTTATCTGAAAAAGACCATCAGCATCCGGGATAAGTTTGTGAGAAAAGCAACGAAAGAAAACTTCTATCATGGGATTCTGCTTGGTATCCTGGGGGTAAAAGAAGAATGGGGCGTATTTTCCAATCAGGAAACCGGAGAAGGATATAGCGATATTCTCATAGAAACAGAAGATGGTGATATGGCAATTCTAATAGAAGTGAAATATGCCAATGACGGAAATCTTGACCAGGCCTGTGAAAGAGCCTTGAAACAGGTAGAAGACAGAAAATATGATGAAGAGCTTCGGGAAAACGGCGTGAATAAAATCTTGAAATACGGCATTGCCTGTTACATGAAACGGTGTAAGGTAAAACTGGCTGATTTGTAATATATCCTGAAACAATCTCTATTTCAGTGTGCAGCAGGGGATAAATTACGGAGGAAATGATATGGAACAGAAGACACAAGGACCCATCATATTCATGTTGTGAAATGGAACGGAACACAGTGGAAGCATTATATTCATTTCCGGGATTATTTAAATACTTATCCAGAGAAAGCAAAGTTGTATGAGGACTGTAAAAAAAGACTGGCGCTGCAGTTTTCAGCTGACAGGAAGCAGTATACTGCTGGAAAACAGGATTTAATAGAGCAGTTACTAAAAGAAGCTGATGAATGGAAATTGAAGGATGACACAAAGGAGAAACAATATGAAGTATGAGAAACTTTCAAAACAGGCTTTGGGATGTATGTACACAGCAGAAATCCTGGGAGATATTATCTTTCTTGTGATAATCGGGGCTGTAAATTATTTTTGGCTGATTCCAAAAGATATTGGAATGGGAAAAATTATTTCTCTGATATTGGCTGTGTATACCGTTGGAGCTATGCTTATAGAGCCTTATTTTCGCTACAACCGATATCGTTACAGCATTAATGAGGAATGCATTGATATACGGGAAGGTTATCTGTTTGTAAAGAGAAACATTGTTCCCATTGAGAGATTGCATAAGTTGGAGACATCCAAAGGCCCGATTGATCAGTTGTTTCATGTTGCAAAAGTAAAGGTTACAACAGCAGGGGGAGATGTGACCCTTCGTTTTCTGGAGGAGGAAAAAGCAGAACAGATTGCTGAGAATCTCAGAAAGCGCATTAATGAAATTGTGAAAGAGCAGAGGGAAGAAGATGGAGAAGAAGATTAGATTCCGCAATCATATTTCTGTTGTGTTGGAACAGTTGGGAGCAGCTTCCTGGGTTGTTTTTGTACTGTTGCTGACGAATGTAGATGATGTAGTGGAGTTTTTTGAAAATGGAACTTCAGAAGAAATCAATATGACAGCTTTGATAGTCGGCGCTGTTTTATTTGGAATTCTTGTTTTAGCGTGTATATATCAACTGCTTCTCTGGTCGAAAACTTATATTTCTATCTGCGACAACAGCATTGTAATTGAGAGAAACACGCTTCATAAGAAGAAAAATACTATCGGTATTAAAAATATTTCCAATGTTAATACAGAACAGAATCTTTTTGAAATGTTTCTGGGAACCTGTAAGGTGAAGCTGGACACCAACAGTATGTCCACTGCAGACCAGACAGATGTGAAGATTTTGCTGAAAAAGACAGATGCGGAACAATTAAAAAGCTATATCATGAAGCTGATGCGTCAGTGTAAAGGCGAGGAAGAACCGGTAGAAACACAAGAGGTTATGGTTTGGAATCTAGAAGCACAGACAAAGGATATGGTTAAGCATGGATTCTTGTCAATTAACATTTTTTCCGTATTCATTGCGCTGGGAAGTTTTGTGGGAGTGGTGGGAATCTTTATGGCTACAGCCAGCAAAATCAGCGCAGGAGAAAGTCTGGCTGGTATACTTTTGAGTGTTATGATGGCTGCCGGCATGTGCATTTCTGCAATCTGGGATATTGTCAAAGGGTTTATCCGGTATTATGGGTTTAAGATTGCAAGGAGAGAAGATAAATTGCATATTTGCTATGGCTTTTTTAAGAAAGTGGACTATACCATTCCCATTGAGAAAATTAACGGGGTGATTCTGCGCCAGTCTTTCACTGCCAGAATCACAGGACAATATATGGCAGAAATCATTAATATTGGTATGGGAGACGATGCGGCGGAAGCAGAAGCATTTCTCTTTCCATATTGTAAAAAAGAGTCAGTGAAGGTAAGGTTGAAACAACTTCTTCCGGAGCTTGAGCATACGGTGCAAATGGAATATGAAAAACAGCCTAAAGAAGCCTGGATTGCCTGGCTGTGGCCTTCTTTTCTTTATCTTTTGTTTGCGGTTTTTGCAACAGTTGCAGGGGTGATGTATATGCCAAAATACAGCAAATGGATGTTGACTGGAGCCGCTCTTGTAAGCCTATGGGCACTGCTTTTAGTGATTGCTTATTATCGTACTGCGGGAAGCAGGTTTGGTGAAGAAGAGTTGCTGCTGGTGCAAGGATATTTTAGAAAAACCTACTGCTTTCTTCCCTATAGAAAAATCCAATATGTGGAACTAAAACAGAACTTTCCGGCAAAACTGGTCAGACTGCAAAAAGGAGAAATCCATCTTCTGGCTTCTGCAAGGAATCGGATTCAGAATCTTCCTTATTTTCCGGAGGAGGATGGAGAAATTATTAAGGAGAGAATCATACAAACTACAGAAGTACGGTGAAGAATTTCTATTCTCCAAAGGAAATACAAATAGAAAGTACATTCCTGGGTTTCTGTGAGTTTTGTAGTAGGGTTTTTAAAGCAGATTTCTCCCGTTTTCGTTAAAGTGATGTACAGATTGCCTTCACTGTATTTGACTGCATTGTTTAACAGATTGGAAAAAACTCTTGCCAATGCAGCAGAATCCAGACAGCGAATGATTTTTTCGTCTGGCATAGTAATATAGGGTGTGATGTTACTTGCCTTTAGTACAGTATAAAAGGATCCGATACTTTCTTCCAGCAAATGGTTGAGAACTACAGGCTCTGTTTTCAAGGGTTCCTCAGATGTCAAAATTACAGAATAACGAAAGAGCTCCCCGGTTAACTGGCTAAGTAGCTCTGTACGGTTTCTGATGATGTGAATATAGCGGCTGGCTGCCTCTGTTTTTTCTTCTTTCTCAAGTAAATCTAAGTATCCGCATATGGCAGTTAAAGGAGTTCGCAAATCATGGGAAATATTTGTGACTGCGTTTTTCAGTTCCAAATCACCGTGCTGGAATTTTTGACGTTCTCTGCGAAGTATCCGCAACTGATTGTTTATGGTATTGGCCAGGCGACGCATATACTTATCATTACTTGAGATATCAATCAGAGTATTACTATGGGTTATGAGTTTTTCTGAAAAAGCTCTTTCAATTTCCCTTGCAGATTTTTGTAACAAATGAATTTTTATGAGCAACATGAAAATAATGCATAACCATAGCATAATATAGTCTCCTTTAGTTTAAATCTTTTTGCCGGAAAATCAGAATGCCTGTTCCGGTAGTTGTTATAATCAGGATTCCCGAATACAATAGTAATAAATATGGATGTTTTGTGGACATCTGAGCAATTTGAAAGGATTGTCCACCGGGGAGAAAATCGTTCAGAAATTTGTAGATTTCCCGTTTGGTTCCGCGGATATAATTAGGATTTGGTTCTGCTTCCTCTGTCACGATATTTCCGGTTTCATCCATATAAATATAGCTATCATATATTTCCGGTTCACTTAATTGTGCCTGAATATAAGTGGCTGCAAAAATTAGTATAAAAGCAGTTAAAATGCAGATAACGGCGGAAGATGCTTTGCTTTTGCAGGTCATGGCAATGAAAGTAAACAGGGAAGAAAACGCCATGGATAAGAAAAATATACAAAGAATAAATGGGAGAAGAACATTCCATTCATTCTGAAAAGAGCCAAGCAGTGGAAGTCCTGCACAAAGGCCGACAACCAAACAAACGCCGCACATCAAGATACCGGCTAAGATGCAGGTAAATAAATTGGCAAGATAAATCACCGTTCTTTTTTGACCGGCAATCATTTTATTGCGAATCGTTCCATCACTATATTCTGTACCAAGAAAGAGACTGCAAAAAATAGAAAGAACAACACCAATAAATGCAGCTCCCATGAAAAAAGTGCTGTCCAGATATAAAGGATAATCGTTTTTAATCATAGTATTATAATTTACAAGAGGAAACCCAATTCCAACAGCAGCCATAAATAATATACCTGCCCAAAAAAGTTTATTTTTAAACATACGGAAAAAATTGGCAGTCAGAAGTTTATTCATAATCCCTACCTCCTATCAGATTCACATAATAGCTTTCTAAACTTTCATCTCGTTCTGTCATGGTAAGAACCTGGCAATTCTCCTTTGACAGAGCCATCACAAAATCAGAAACATGAATTTGGGCAAAAATATCGGCAATTCCATCAGAAACAATGTGATATTCCAGACCTTTTTCATCTAAAATTCGCGACAGAGCCTGGATATTTGTTACTTCAACACGAACACATTTTCGGCAAGACAATTCTAATTCCTTTGCAGTAAGCTCTTTTACCATTCGTCCTTTGTGGATAAAACCATAATGAGTTGCCAGCCGGGACAATTCATCCAGGATATGGCTGGAAATTAAAACCGTAATCTGATGCTCCTGGTTCAGCTTTAAAATTAATTCTCTCATTTCAATAATTCCCTGTGGATCAAGACCATTGATAGGTTCATCCAAAACTAAGAAGTCCGGATCGCCCACTAATGCAATGGCAATGCCTAAACGCTGTCGCATACCAAGGGAGAAATTTTTCGCTTTCTTTTCTGCGTATCTTCCAGACCAACCAGCTTTAAGAGTTCTTCTAAGCCATCAAAGGATGGCAGACCAAGAACGCGGTATTGGGTTTTCAGATTGTCTCTGGCAGTCATATCCAGATAAATAGAAGGGGTCTCTACAACTGCGCCCATCCTTCTGCGGGACTGTAAAATATCTTTGTCTGTATTTCTTTTGCCATACAATTCATATTCGCCGGAAGTGGGTTTTTGCAGACCGCAAATCAAGTCGAATCAGAGTGGTTTTGCCGGCTCCGTTTTTTCCTATAAATCCATAGATAGAGCCTTTTGGAATATTCATAGAACATTCATTTAATGCAGGATAATTCTTATAAGTTTTGCATAGCGCATTGGTTTTTAGAACATAGTTCATAGAAAATCTGGCCTCCTTATTTCTGATGTTTTCATGATAAACAGAAATAATAAAAAAACGGCAAAGAAAACAGTAAAGAAATCGTAAAGATTTATTCTTCTTTCATTTTAAAACCAATTCCCCATACAGCTTCAATGTAATCTTTTCCATTTATTTCACGAAGCTTTTTCCTCAAATTGCTCATATGCATTTTCAGAGAACTTTCTGTGCAGTCAGGAGTATCTTCGCTGATTCTTTCTAAAAGAAGGGATTTTACCATCACTTGTGTTGGATGCTGCATCAATAATTTTAAAAGTGCATATTCGGTCCTGGTCAGTTTGGCCGGATGATTTGCTACAGAAACTTCGCAGGAAGCAGTGTTAAGCTCAATATCTGAAAAGGTGAGAGTAGTTATTACTGAGGCGGGAGCTATGCGCAGAGCGACGGTGATTCTTGCCAGCAGTTCCTTTGTATAGAAGGGTTTTGTAATATAGTCTGCAGCTCCGCCAAGTAAGAGAGAGACTTTGTCCTCAACAGATGTTTTTGCGCTCATAATGATAACGGGAAATTCTTTCATTTTTGGCTGCTCCTTATTTTTTTTAGCAGAGTTATTATACTCCGAATAATTTTCCTATACAAGAAGAAAAAAATAAGGTAAAATAGTACAGTGCTAATAAAAGAAGGAAATGTTCAGGATGGGAGTAATCAACATGCAGGAAAAACAGTATCTATTTTATGAAAAACAATCCCTGGCAGCATTTTGGAAAACCAGCATGCTGGCAGAAAAAATTTTTCTCGTTTGCTGGTCCATAAATGCAGTGCTTATGGCTATTATTTTTGCGGTTTTAACACCCATGGCAACAGACAGAGGAACTGCGATTTTTATTTTTACCCTGGTTTGGGTGCTTATATTTCCGGGAGTTTTATGGATTTCACACAGATTGGTGAAGGCTTACTGGGTTATATTCAAAAAAGAAGAGGTGTTACGCCATGGATTTTATGGACAACTAAAACAGAAAAAAAAGATTTCCTATGACGAAGCTGCCTATATTTTGACAGGAGAAGCAGAGCCTTTTGTGACGCCGCGCCCAAATCTTGGCCCCTGGTACCACAGAAAATTTGGCGATTATCTTAATGTTTTAGATGCACAGAAACATTGCCTTTTTACAGTGCGGTATTCTCAGGAAAACCTGAATCTGTTAATGGAAAAATGTATCCATGCACAGCTTATGGATATCCAAACCTATCGCGCGAAAGAGAAAAATCATTAAAAAATAGTTCCATATTTCAGAGGTTGAGGCTGTAGAAGCAACAGGAAATATAGAACTATTCTTTTTAGATATTCAGGAAAAATCAGAACATAATATCAATAGGTACACGCTGTTCTTCAGGGTGTTCTATGCCGAATTTTTCCTTATTAATCTTATCAATGGTATTGGTGATAGAAGCATATACACCTTTGTATACAGACCCAGGACCACCCTGGCAGATACAAGGAATAAAGCTCTTATAGCCATATTTATCACATACCTGGCGGACATAAGTTTCCACGCTTTCGTCTGTCCAGTCTTCTTTGTCACAGATAATATTTTCAATACATCCCATGAAAGAAATCTGATCCCCGTATTTCGGAAGAAGTTCATCCACCTTATTGGTTTCCATACATCCCTGGAAAACATCAATGCCCATTTCAATCATAGATGGAACCAGAGTGGCAGCATAACTGTCTGAGTGGTGAACAATGTAATCTACCCCATGGCTCTTGTAGTAGCCATAGATTTCTTTATATGGTTCTATAAAGAAGTCTTCAAACATGGGAACACTGATAAAGGTGCTGGTATAGCTGCCCCAATCATCGTGATGGAAGAGCATATCAGGATGGAGATTGGAACAAATGCCTTCTGCCAGTTTCAATTCCCATTCTGTAAGATATTTAATCAGGTCATGCATCTCATCTTCGTACTCAATATAATAAGTGAGCGCATTCACCAATTCACAGAGGTGGTGGCTTTGTTCAAAAAGTCCGGGAGCTACAAAAGCTGCTTTAAAGGCTTTGTCACCGTCTACTGCGTCATACATGGCTTTGCACTGATCCCATTGCTCCTGGGAGAAATCCAGGGATGGCGCTTTTACATAATCTCTCCAGTGTTCAATGTCTTTTACCACGATTTTATCCGGAGTATGTACAGGAAATGCACCGGGAACTCCTTTAGGGAAAGAGTTTGTAACACCCCAGGCATTCTTTACATTTTCCATACCTTCCTGAAGTAAAGGACTTTCAAACATAAAAGGATGAAACAGCAGTTTTACTGCTTCATACTGGTTCACGTACCGGTCTGGATTTCCTTTGCTTCCTTTCATACATTCAATCATGTTTTGCTTTGCTGTCAACATAGTAACACACCCTCCTAACATTATTTGATAAGAACATTATAACACCAAAAGAGCATAAACAAAATAGAGAATGAACAGAAATATTCAATTTTTTTCAATTATTCTAAAAAATAATAGAATGAATTTTAGGGGTATGGTATAATGATTGCACAAAGTGCAATCCAAGCCAATGTTGCCATTGGCTTGCTGCCACAGGGGTGGCAGATTATACCGGCAAGCCACGACTTGAAAAGCAAATGCCCTTGCAGGGCGCTTCCTTTTCTGCGTTCGTGGTATAATGACAAAAAAGCAAAGTAGGAAGGAATTTGATATGCCGAATATCATAAAAATACAGGATTTAGGAATACCCCAATTAGATTGCTATGCCAGGCTTTCAGAGGTTCAGCTTTTGAGATATTATGAGCCGAAAGAAGGGATTTTTATTGCAGAGAGTCCCAAGGTGATTGCCCGGGCGCTGGACGCGGGATGTTTACCGATTTCTGCTTTGGTGGAGGAGAAGCAGATAGAAGGAGAAGCAAAGGAAGTGTTGGAAAGATGCGGACAGATTCCTGTCTTTACAGGGACTTTTTCACTTTTGTCTAACCTTACAGGTTTTCCACTTACCAGAGGAATGCTCTGCGCTATGCGCCGCCCGCCCCCTTCCTTCCATTGAAGAAATTTGCAGGGGAGCAAAGCGGATTGCGGTTTTGGAAGAGGTAGTCAATCCTACGAACGTGGGTGCTATTTTTCGTTCTGCAGCAGCGCTTCATATGGATGCAGTGCTTCTTACCAGAGGCTGCAGTGACCCACTCTATCGCAGGGCAGCCAGAGTGAGTATGGGAACCGTATTTCAGATACCATGGACAAAAGTTCCCAAAAACCTTTCCTGGCCAGGGGAAGGCCTTGGGGTTTTAAAGAAACTGGGATTTCGTACAGCAGCCATGGCGCTATGTGAAGCTTCCGTCAGTATTGATGACAAAAGACTTATGAAGGAGGAAAGGCTGGCAGTGATTCTTGGGACAGAAGGGGAAGGCCTGGCACAAACAACCATTGCGGATTGCGATTATACAGTGAAAATTCCTATGTCTCATGGCGTGGACTCTTTAAATGTAGCAGCAGCCAGTGCGGTAGCTTTCTGGCAGCTTGGGAGGAGAGCTGATTGAATGTAAAAAATGTAAAACTGACCACAGCGCAGTTTGCAAAACTTCATGGAGTAAATAAAAGAACCTTGCATTATTATGATACCATTGGTTTGTTTTCTCCTGGCACCAAGGGGGAAAACGGATACCGTTATTATGATAGTTCACAGAGTTTAGAATTTGAATACATCCGTATGTTTAAGGATTTAAACATGAGCATTGAGGAAATAAAAACTTATATAAATCACCCCAATTCAGAGGATTTTTTGAAAATTGCAGATGAAAAAATCTTAGAAATTCAGCAAAACATGGACCGTTTAAAACAGACAAAACAACTGTTGGAAAGAAAAAAAGAAGATCTTTTATTAAGCAGCAAAGAACTGGAAAAAGGAATTTATGTTACACAATGTAAACAGGAAAGATTACTTAAAATTCCATTTTTATCCCAGGAAGAAGATATGGCCAGGGTGTTTTCCTACGCAAAAGAAACCTGGGGAATGCAGCAGTGCAGAGTAGGAATTGGAAGCTATATTTCCATAGATAAAGTGAGAAAAGGAGCATGGGAACAGTATGATGGATTTTTCACCATTGCCCTGGATAACAGAAAAAGAAAAGATGTCTTTTTAAGACCAGGAGGACAGTATTTGTGTGGCTGTGTGAAGGGAGCATGGGAAGAGATTCCGCTGGTGTACGAAAAAATGTTGCAATATGCAAGGGAACATCATTTAGAGTTGGAAGGTTATGCTTATGAAATGGGAATGAATGATTTGGTGATACAGGATGAAGGAGAGTTTTTGACACGGATTTTGATAAAACTGAAGGAGCTTATATGAAAACTATTGCAATCATTGAAGATGACCTGCACATAGGTGCTATTTTGGAAAAAACATTAAAAAAAGAAGGATACCGTGTCCTTCGTGCTTATTCAGGGACAGAGGCGGTTTATCTTTTGGAAAAAGAAAACCCGGATTTGGTTCTTTTGGATTTAATGCTTCCGGGGCTGTCCGGAGAGGAGCTTTTGCCTAAGATACAGGGCATTCCGGTTATTGTAGTAAGTGCAAAGGCTGGTGTGGATGACAAGGTACAACTGCTTTTAAAAGGTGCTGCGGACTATGTGACGAAACCCTTTGAAATGAAGGAATTACTGGCAAGAATCCAGGTTCAGCTAAGAAAGCAGGAAAAGCCAGGAAGGACGAACCGTCTGGAGGCAGGAAGCCTGTCCATGAATACAGATACACATCAGGTCTGGGTGGGAAAACAAGAAATAAAACTTACCAGAACAGAGTATGCAATTTTAAAATTTTTGATGCAGAATCCGGAGCAGGTGATTGCAAAATCTGTGATTTTAGAAGAAATTTCCAGGGACACACCAGATTGTACAGATAGTTCCCTGAAACAGCACATCAGCAATCTGCGGAGAAAATTAGGACAGGCAGGAGACAAAGAATATATTGAATCAGTGTGGGGAATTGGCTTTCGGCTGACCTGTGAAAAAACGGAAAATTAGACGAAATCTTTACTGTTTTCTTTACCAGAATCTTTACGGTTTGTTTGTAGAATAAGGGTATCAAACATAAGGAGGCAAAAACAATGGAATATTGTTTTGTAGCAGAAAAAATCTGCAAACAGTATAAGCATTTAAAAGCTTTAAATGGATGCTCCATGCATATCCCAAAAGGTGCAATCTATGGATTTGTAGGGAAAAACGGAGCAGGAAAGACCACAATGATTCGTCTTATGACAGGATTGCAAAGACCAGATTCCGGCAGCTATACTTTGTATGGAGTGCCATATACAGACTCAGGGATGAGTAAAATGCGGCGGCGTATGGGAGCTGTCATTGAGAATCCTTCGCTGTATATGGATATGACAGCAGTAGAAAACCTGAAAATGCAGTATCGGATGCTTGGGCTGCCATCCTTTCAGGGAACCCAGGAATTGCTGGAACAGGTAGGACTGGCAGATACAGGTAAGAAAAAAGTGAAAAATTTTTCTCTTGGCATGAAACAGAGATTGGGAATTGCCATGGCGCTTTGTGGAAATCCGGATTTTCTGGTGCTGGATGAGCCTATGAATGGGTTAGACCCACAGGGGATTGTAGAAATCAGAGAATTGATTTTAAAGTTGAATCAGCAGCAGCAAATTACAGTGCTGATTTCCAGTCATATTTTAGATGAGCTGGCAAAGGTGGCTACCTGCTTTGGATTTATTGAGCAGGGAACTATTTTGAAAGAAATCAGTGCAAAAGAGCTGGAAAAGAACTGTCAGAAGTCCACTCATTTTTCGGTGACAGATACGAAAGCGCTCTGTAGAGTTTTAGATGCAGAGGGAATAGAATACCGTATTTCTTCGGGGACGGAAGCAGAGATTTATGGGGAGATTCGTATTTCAAAACTGGCAGGAGAGCTTTCCAAAGTGGGATGCGAAATTCTGTCTGTAAAGGAACAGGATGAGAGTCTGGAAAATTATTACATGAATCTGATAGGAGGTGAAAAACATGCGTAACCTTCTGGCAACAGATTTTATGAGACTATGGAAAAGCAAAGCATTCTGGGGATGCTTTGCAGCGGGAATTTTTATGTGTCTGGCTACGACTTTGGGAGACTATCATTATTTGCAGGTTTATCAGGATCCGAAACCACTGGATGAGGTGTTTTTTAATAATATTCCGCTGATGGGACTGCTAAGCGCTGCTTTTGTCAGCTTGTTTTTGGGAGCAGATTTTAGCTATGGCACGATTCGGAATAAAATCAGTGCAGGGTATAAAAGAGAACAGATTTACCTGTCCGGATGGCTGGTTTGTATATCAGGAATCCTGATTATTCTGGCGGCAATGCTGGGTGGAACTGCGTTGATAGGAATTCCATTATTCGGCATGTTTGAGAGAAAACCCCAGGAGGTTTTTCTTTTAACTGCTGTCTGTTTTCTGGTAATTGCTGCCTTTACAGGCCTGTTTGTTATGGTGGTTATGGCAGTGCACGAGCGGGCTGTTTCTGCAGTCCTTTGTCTGGCTCTTTTCCTGCTTATGACGTTTCCATCCTCTCTTTTAGAGTCCAGACTTCATGAAGAAAAGATACAGTATTCTTATGCAGCTGTGGATGAAAACGGAGTGCCGACTCTGGTGGAGGAGGGACCAAATCCCAGATATATTGGAGGTATAAAGAGGCAGATTCTGCTGGTAATTCATAATGTGAATCTTCCAGGGCAGACCAGCCAGATTTCTAATTTGGACTTTCTTACGAATCCGGCAGAAATGATGCTTTGTTCTGCCGGTGTGCTTCTTGTTACAACCGGAATAGGGATTTTGATATTTAAAAGAAAAGATATGAAATAGGAGGTGGTGCAGATGATTCCCTGGATTTTGTGTGTGGTTTTTTTGATTTTTATTTTTCTGTTATGGGGGAAACTTTTGGTTCTTCACAGAAGTCTGAAAGAGCTATCCACAGAATTCAGAGAGCGTCTGCAGGAAGATACCAATCATCTGATTTATCTATCCTTTGGTGATACTTATGTTAAGAAATTAGCTGCTGAAATGAATGAGGAACTGAAAGAATTACGAAAACAAAGACTGAAATACCTTCAGGGAGATCGGGAATTAAAGGAGGCAGTCACTAATATTTCTCATGATTTGAGGACTCCTTTGACTGCAGTTTATGGATATCTGGAACTTTTAGAAGAGGAGGAGGTATCAGAAGAAGTTGGGCAATATTTGAAGCAGATTCATAACCGGGCAGATGCCTTAAAACGTCTTACAGAAGAACTTTTCCGATATTCTGTGATTGTGACAGAAGAGGAGGAAGAGAAAAAAGAAGTGGTATTGAATCAGGTTTTAGAAGAAGCTTTGCTGGGAAGTTATGGCGCTTTTGCTGCCAGGAAAATAGAACCGGAAATCCTGATTCCCGAAGAAAAAGTATGCAGAATGTTAGAAGAAACAGCACTGCGCAGAGTGCTGGATAATATTATTTATAATGCTCTGAAATATAGCAGCGGAGATTTTCATGTGACGTTAGGCCGGGAGGGGGTTTTTACTTTTTCAAATACAGCAGATGAATTAACGCCGGTTATGCTGGAACGGCTATTTGACCGTTTTTATACAGTAGAAACCGGAAAAAATACTACAGGACTGGGGCTGTCCATTGCAAAAACGCTTACAGAAAAAATGGGCGGCAGGATTTACGCAAAGTATGAGGAGGGAAAGCTGAACATTATTTTAGAAATATGAAAAGGATTGTAACGTTTTAAACCCTGATACGTTATTAAAGTGAAAGGGGGTGAAGGAAGCGTGGATTTTGAACAAATCTACAGGGAGTATTTTAAGGATGTGTTTTTGTATGTAAGGAGTCTGACCACACAAGAGGGGCTTGCAGAGGAGATTACACAGGAAACCTTTACCAAAGCATTAAAAGCCATTGATTCTTATGATGGGAAAAAAGATATTAGAGCCTGGCTTTTTACCATTGCAAAAAATAGCTTTTATACCCATTGCAGACAGCAAAAGCACTATGTGGAATACGAACTGCCGAAGAACTGTACAGATGATTTTCCCTGTATAGAAGAACGTCTGGCAGAGGAAGAAACCGCTTTTCTCATTCACAAATTTCTTCACCAAATGGAAGAACCCTATAAGGAAGTGTTTAATCTTAGAGTTTTTGGGGAGCTGCCATTTGAGAAGATTGGCGCTATTTTTGGAAAAAGCGCCGGTTGGGCCAGAGTCACTTTTTACCGAGGGAAAAAACAGATTATAGCGTATATGGAGGGTTTAGAACATGAAAGAAATCAGTTGTAACATTATCAGAGATATACTTCCGCTTTATGTAGATGAGGCAGTGTGCGAAGAGACAAAAGAGCTGGTAGAGGAACACCTTTTTACCTGTGAAGACTGTAGAAAAGAAGCGGAAATGATGAAAAAAAGCGTTGTGCTGCCGGTTCATGAAAATGTCTGGAAGCTGGATCAGGCCGCATTGAAAACATGGAAAAATAAATGGTTGACAAAGAAGGTAAAAATAGGAGGTTTATCTGTCCTGGCAACTCTTGGAGTCCTGGCAGGAATTTACAGCGGGCTGGTACTTCCGGAACTGTATATTCCCTATGACAGCAGTACGTTCTCTTTAAAAGAAGAGGATGGAAATCTGTATGTGGAGTATACGGGAGATGATTTCGATGGTACAGTAGGAATCAATCCTATATCCGTAGAAAAGGACGGGAAGGCATGTAACGTGGTATGTTTTTATTATTATGATAATCCATGGACAAGATATATTAAGCCGCATATATCCTCAGAAAAAGAAAAGTTTGACCGTATGTTCCTGGGAAAAACAGAAGAGATTGACCAGGTTTATTATGGTGAATTCGATGTGATGGAGCTTAGCAAAGGTGAGACGCCTTTTGAAGAACGGCTGGCGGAAGAATTAGACAGCATGGAGGAAATCTATAAGACAAAATAAGAAATTACCAAAGGGAGAAAGGGCTATGGAACAGAAATATATTCAATGTTTTCGGTTTCCTGATGAGGACATGGAATGGGATTTTGCCATGAGGATAAAAAGGAATTGCTATGATTCTTTTTATCCGTTTCAGATTTTAACCAAACATCATTTTCGGCAGATTGACTTTGAACCCATTACCATTCTTTATGGGGGAAATGGTTCCGGAAAGTCTACTGCTTTAAATGTAGTGGCAGAAAAAATAAAGGCAAAGAGAGAAACTTTATATAATAAAAGCAATTTTTACGGAGACTATCTGGATTTGTGTGAGGTGGAATATGGCATCCGGCGTCCAGGAGAAATCAAGATTATTACCAGTGATGATGTGTTTGATTATATGCTGAATATCCGACAATTAAATCAGGGAATTGATGTAAAACGAGAGGAATTATTTCAGGAATATCTGGATGCAAAATATTCGGATTTTAAGTTCCGTTCCATGGCAGATTATGACAGATTAAAGCAGGTCAATTTATCCAGAAGGAATACACAGTCTCAGTTTGTACGGAAATCCCTGATGGATAATGTGCGGGAATATTCTAATGGAGAGAGCGCATACCGTTATTTTAGCGAGCAGATTGAAGAAGACGGGCTTTACATTCTGGATGAGCCGGAAAACAGTCTTTCTCCGCAAAAACAGATAGAACTTGCCAGGTTTCTGGAAGATTCTGCCCGTTTCTTTGGATGTCAGTTTTTTATATCCACCCATTCTCCCTTCCTTCTGGCAATCAAAGGCGCCAAAATTTATGACCTGGATGAAGACCCTGTGGATGTGAAACGCTGGACAGAACTGGAAAATGTGAGAGTGTATCGGGAGTTTTTTGAGAAACATAAAGGGGAATTTTAGAAGACATGAAGCAAGAAAAACAGGCTGTTGTAGTGATAGAAAACCAGAAAATTTTGGAGCGTGTTTTTGGAAATACGCAGAAAACCATGGTTTGTTCCTGCTGTGAAAAAATCATGGGAAAAGTGTATGGAAAAGAAGGGGAAAGACTGGATTCTGCAATGGCGGTACTGGGAGACTTTACCTTTTTTGCAGGAAAACCTGATGAGGTTTTGATAGCTTACTGGCCAAAAGAATCCAGGGAAACCTATCGTATTCTGGTTCCACAGGATGCAGAGTGGGAAGGGATGATAGAACAATACTATGGAACAAGATGTCGGAAGATTACCAGGTACAGGATGAAAAAAGAACCCGGTATTTTCCTGCGGGAAATTTTAGAAAAAGCAGCTGCATCTATTCCAGAGGGAGTTACTCTTGTCTGTATGGATGAGGCACTTTTTTATTTGTCAAGAGAACAGGAATGGAGCAGGGATTTTACTGCATTGTATGAGGATTTCGTTGTTTTTAAAAAGCTGGGACTGGGAGTTCTGGCAGTAAAAGACGGAGAAATTCTGGCAGGAGCCAGTTCTTATTCCAGTTATTCTAAAGGAATTGAGATTGAAGTGGACACCAGAGAAGATTGGAGAAGGCAGGGGCTTGCCTATGCTTGCTGCTCCAGGTTGATTTTGGAGTGTTTAAAGCGCGGCTGGTATCCAAACTGGGATGCGCATAACCTGGAGTCAGCGGCACTGGCAAAGAAACTTGGGTATCATTTAGAGGAGGTTTACACTGCCTATGAGGTTTTTGGAGGTGAAGTATGAAGCTGTGGTTATGGTGTGTTATTTGTATTCCGGTGATGCTTGGATGCATGAGCATGCACTTTAAATTGAAAGAATGGGACAAAAAGCCCTGGAATATTGTGCCAAAATGTCTTTGCACCTGGATGGTAGTATGCACAGGAATTTTAGGGATCAGATTTGCGGGAAATCAACAGGGGATGGAAAAAATATGGCTTTTGACGGCATTGATTTTCTTCCTTTTTGCAGATGCTCTTTTGGAAGTGCAGTTTTTTATAGGAATGGCAGTATTTGGAATAGGACATGGAGTTTTGGTTTTCTGGTTTCTGAAAAGGGCGGCGGTAAACTGGAAAACAGTGGTTTTATGGTTGGTGCTTTGGGGGATGACGCTTTTCTTGTTTTGCAGGGAATTGCAGCTTGGAAAGAAAAATCCCACGCTGTATCTCATGACATTGTATCCGGGAATTCTCATGGGAATGACGTCTATAGCAGTGATGCTTCCGGGACAGTTGGGGAGCCGATATCTTTTTGCGGGAATTGGGGCTGTGCTGTTTAGCATTTCGGATATGATGGTAGGGAAAGGATTTTTTAAGAAACTATCTAAGCCGGCGGATTACCTGGCGCTGAGTCTATATTATAGTGGAATATTTTGCTTTGCGCTTATGATGTGGAGATAAAGAAAAATACTTGTATTTTTCTTTATCTTTGCGTATACTGTTTATAGAGAAAGGGGTGTTATATATGGCACAGGCAGTAAATGTAAATTTCCGTTTAGATGCGGATGTGAAGAAAAGAATGGAGGAAGTTTGCTCAGAGTTGGGGCTTTCTATGAGTGCAGCATTTACCATTTTTGCAAAAAAAGTCGGAAGAGAAAAACGGATACCTTTTGAAGTTTCTGTGGACCCTTTTTATTCAGACAGTAATATGGCGCATTTGCAACGTGGGGTAAATGCTTTAAATGCCGGAAACGGTATAGAGCATGAGTTGATTGAGGCAGAGGATGAATGAGAAAAATATGGTTTGACGAAGCATGGGAAGATTACCTGTATTGGCAAACACAAGACAAAAAAACGTTAAAACGTATTAATGCACTGTTAAAAGATGTGGAACGTAATAAGTTTACAGGAATTGGAAAACTAGAACCATTAAAAGGTGAATTAAGTGGCTTTTGGAGCAGAAGAATTGATGATACAAACAGATTAGTGTATCGCATTACAATATTAGAAATTTTATCCTGTCGAGGACATTATCATGACTAGGACAGCGAATGTTTGGGCAACATCTATTTAGAATATTTTCTAAATAGATGTTGCCTTTTGTACATAACTGTGCTATTATCTATTTAGAAATATTTCTAAATAGAATTTTGAAAGGAGTGGATGTTTTGGGATTTGCAGAAACCTTTAAGGCACTTTCGGATCCGGTGAGAAGACAGATTTTGGTGCTGTTAAAAGACGGAAAAAAGTCCGCAGGGGATATTGCCAGGGAGTTTGATATGACTCAGGCAACGGTCTCTTATCATTTGTCACAATTAAAAAAGGCACATTTGATTCTGGAATCAAAGTACAAAAATTTTGTGTTTTATGAAATTAATATTTCAGTATTTGAAGAAGTAATGTTGTGGTTATCACAGTTTGGAGGGAAGAATCATGAAGAAGACAAGTAAAGAATTTCTTATTTCAACCATTATATGCTTGCTGCCGCTGGTTTTCGGACTGCTGGTGTACAAGAAATTGCCCCTGGAAATTCCTACGAAATGGTATTCAGACGGTACTGTAGGACAGTATATGCCAAAAGAATTTACTGTGTTTGGCATGCCTTTGCTTTTTGCCTTGATTAACGCATTGGTACATTTTGGTATGAATACGGATCCAAAGAGACAGAATATTGGAAGCATGATGAAAGTTTTGGGAAAATGGATGATTCCGGTAATGTCTGTGGTGATTATTCCTATGACAATTTTATGGGGCATGGGATATGAGATTCCCATCAGCAGAGTGATACCTGTTTTAATTGGAATCTTATTTGTGGCAATGGGAAATTATTTTCCAAAAACAAGAAGAAGTTATACCACAGGAATTAAGACACCCTGGGCCCTTAACAGTGATGAAAACTGGAGACGGACCCATCATGTAGCTGCCTTTTTGTGGATTGCAGCAGGAATTGCAATGATAGCCATGGCGTTTTTGCCACAGAATCTTGTGCTTCCGGTTATGGGAATAACCATTGCTCTGCTGCTTGTTGTGCCTTATTTATATTCTTATATGCTTTACCGAAAAGGAATTTAAGGAAAGGGGGTGCCCCTTTTCCTTATTCACTCAGAAGCTTCAGCCCGGAGATATCCGGCTCAATCATAAGGGAATAGTTGGTGTAATACACCACAAATCCTGGTTTGGAACCGTTTGGTTTCTTTACATGTTTTTTCTGAATATAGTCAATTTCTACCTTTGGGGCAGTTCGTCCGCTGGAATAATAGGCAGCCAGTCGGCCTGCTTCTTCAAAGGTTCTGTCAGGCAGCTCTTCATTTCTGCTTTTTACAATCACATGAGAGCCTGCCATTTTTTTTGCGTGGAACCACCAGTCATTGCCAGTGGCAAATTTAAAGGTCAGCTCTTCGTTCTGATAATTGTTTTTTCCTACATAGATATCATATCCGTCGCTGGAAATATAGTGCAATGGTTTTGATTTTGCCAGAGCTTTTTTCTTTCCCACAGAATGCTTTTTAATATAGCCATATTCCTGCAGTTCCTCCTTAATCTGGGACAAATCACTTTCTAAAAGAGCAATATCCAGGGCTGTGCTGATAGATTCCAAATGCTGGATTTCTTCTTCTGTATCCTGAAGCTGTTCCTCCAAAGCCTGAGCAGTACGTTTTAGTTTGTTATAGCGGTCAAAATATTTTTTTGCGTTTTCCTGAGGCGTCAGGGTAGGGTCCAGAGGAATGGTGATTTCTTCATTTGTGTAGTAATTCAAAGCCTGGAAGGACTTACATCCACTTTCCAGATTGTAGCCATAGGTATTGATTAATTCCCCATAAACCTTGTATTTCTCCATCTTTTCTGTATCTTTCATCTGTCTGGTCTGGAGGTCGAATTTCTTCCGGTTCCGTTCCAGTGCAGTCTGGACAATGCGCCGAAGGTCTGAGGACTTCTGGCGGATTCGGGTGATTTTATCTTTTTCCGCATAATACTGCTCCAATACCTGAGACATAGAATCAAAATGTTTTACCGGGAACCCCTGATATTTAGTCAGGGCAATGCCGCCGTATTCTACAGGCTCCTGGTCTTTGGTATACACAATGTTTGGCTGAAATTCCCCGTGGGAGATTTCTTCCATGGTTCTGGCAAAGGTGTGGTACAAATGTTCTTTGGCAGGCTGGTCTAAGGACTGGCAGGAAGCGCTGCCGTCAATGGATGCCCGGAAACAGATTTCCTCTGCAATACAGGGGCTGATTCCTGTAAGAGAGGTATAAATTCCCTTTGCCACAGGAACTGGTTTTGTATAGACTGTATCAAAAAATTCCTGTTCCGATACAGTAAGAGGATTGTATTTATCCTGGGTTTTGGGCAGGAAATAATTTCTTCCCGGAAGCACTTCCCGCACAGAGCTTACATTGCAGGATACATGTTTAATACTGTCCAGAATCATCCGCTCTTCATTTAAGAAAATAATGTTACTGTGTTTTCCCATGATTTCCACCACCAGGGTTTTAAAACACAGGTCACCTAGTTCATTTAAGTGTTCAATGCGAAACTCAATAGCCCGTTCCATATCCGGCTGGGTCACAGCAGTAATGCGTCCGCTTCCAATATGTTTCCGAAGAAGCATACAAAAGTTTGGCGCTGTTAAAGGACTGGTTTTATTTTTGTCTGTAAAATAAATCAGAGGGAGGGATGCACTGGCAGAAATCAAAAGCCGGTACTGAGTTTTATTATTTTTTATGGTAATCAAAAGCTCATCCGGTTCGGGCTGGGCAATTTTGTTGATTTTTCCTCCCACGATGGTTTCCTGAAATTCTTTTACCATGTTTGCTATGGTAATTCCGTCAAATGCCATAATTTTCTCCTTTTTCAATGTTTTGGGAATGAGAACTCGTTTTATTTTAGCACAAATTTTCTCTACAGGCAAAAAGTATTTGACGGGTATCAGGGATTGAATTATAATAATCATGTATGTTTATGCCTTATGGTAAATAAAAGACATAAGAAAGAGTTTTCAACATGATGAAAAGCATGACCGGCTTTGGCAGAGCAGAGCTATTGGATGAAGAAAAAAAGATTACAGTGGAGATGAAATCCGTAAACCACCGTTATCTGGATATTAACATGAGAATGCCAAAGAAACTCAGTGTTTTTGAGGCGGCAATCCGGACTTTGCTGAAGGAATATATCCAGAGAGGCAAGGTGGATTTGTTTGTTACCTATGAGGATTATACCCAGAGCAGGGTTTCTGTGAAATACAACCAGGAGATTGCAGGACAGTATCTGGAGTATTTAAGACAGATTGGAGATACCTTTCATCTGGACAGCAAAATCAGTGCGGCGGAACTTTCCCGTTATCCGGAGGTCTTTACCATGGAAGAACAGACCCAGGATGAGAAGGAGCTCTGGAGTTTTCTGGAGGAGACCATCCGCAGGGCTGCCATACAGTTTGTAGAAACCAGAACTAAGGAAGGCGCGCATCTTCGCCAGGATATACTGGAGAAGCTCCATGGCATGGAGGAAAAGGTGCAGCAGGTAGAAAACCGTTCACCGGAGATTCTAAGAGAATACAGGGAGAAGCTGGAGACAAAAGTAAAAGAGCTCCTGGCAGATACCCAGATGGAAGAAAGCCGGATTGCGGCAGAAGTCATATTATTTGCAGATAAGATCTGCACAGATGAGGAAACTGTCCGATTAAGAAGTCATATCCACCATATGGAACAGGTTTTGACTGAAAAGGAAGGCATTGGCAGAAAGCTGGATTTTATTGCTCAGGAAATGAACCGGGAGGCAAATACCATTTTATCAAAAGCAAATGACCTGGAAACCTCCAATCTTGCTATCGATTTGAAAACAGAGATAGAGAAAATCCGTGAGCAGATTCAAAACATTGAATAAGCAGGGAAGAAGGATCAGGCAGTGGCAAAGCTATTAAATATCGGATTTGGAAACGTTGTAAATATGGATAAGGTTGTAGCAGTGGTGAGCCCGGATGCAGCGCCCATTAAGCGTCTGGTTCAGGCTGCCAAGGAGTCCGGAAGGGCGGTAGATGCCACCCAGGGAAGGAAAACCAAAGCTGTTCTGGTAACAGACGGAGATATGCTGGTCCTGTCTGCACTGCAGCCGGAAACCATAGCGAAACGGTTTGGAGTTTTTACAGAAAATGAGACAAAAGGGGAATATGATGGCTGAGAAAGGAATTTTAGTAGTTGTTTCCGGATTCTCCGGTGCTGGAAAAGGAACGCTTATGAAGCGCCTTATGGAAAAATATGACAATTATGCATTGTCTGTTTCAGCTACCACCAGAGCGCCGAGACCGGGAGAGGAACACGGAAGAGAATATTTTTTCCATACCAAACAGGAGTTTGAAGAACTGATTTTACAGGACGCGCTGATTGAATACGCCCAGTATGTAGAGAATTATTACGGTACGCCAAAGGCCTATGTGGAGAAGCAGCTAAACGCAGGAAAAGATGTAATTCTGGAAATTGAGATCCAGGGAGCTTTAAAAGTGAAGAAAAAACTTCCGGATACCCTGCTGCTGTTTGTGACGCCGCCTACAGCAGAAGAACTGAAACGCCGTCTGGTAAACCGTGGAACAGAAACCATGGACGTAATTGAATCAAGACTCAGAAGAGCCTCCGAAGAAGCGGAAGGTATGTCTGAGTATGATTATATATTGATTAATGATCAGATTGAAGAATGTGTTGACAAGATGCATGCAATTATCCAGAGTCAGCACGAGACAGTGAAAAACCGCAGGGACTTCATTAAAGAGATCACAGAGGAAATCGCTGTATTTGAGAAAGGAGAAGAAGAATGATACATCCATCTTACACAGAATTAATGGAAGCAATTAACGAAGGAGCAGAAATGGAAGACGAACCATTAGTAACCAGCCGTTACTCTGTTGTTCTGGCAACCAGCAAAAGAGCCAGACAACTGATTGCCGGAAAAGAGGCTATGGTTCGCACAGATGGAAAAAAACCACTTTCTACTGCTGTGGAGGAAATCTACAAAGGAAAAGTAAACATTCTTCCAGAGGAAGAAGAAACAACAGAAGAACAGGAATAGGGTGCAGAGGGCTGCCGGCAGTAGATGCAGGTAGTCCTTTCTACCATCTGTGAAAAATAGGAGGATACATGAAAAAAGTATTGTTTATTTCTCTTGGGTGCGATAAAAACCTGGCAGACTCTGAGGAAATGCTTGGTATGCTGGTGGAACGCGGCTATGAGATTACCAATGATGAAACAGAAGCAGAAGTCATTGTGATTAATACCTGTGCGTTTATCCATGATGCAAAGGAAGAAAGTGTCAATACCATTTTAGAAATGGCAAAATATAAGGAAACAGGCAGTCTGAAGGCACTTCTGGTCACCGGATGTCTGGCACAGCGTTATAAAGAAGAAATTGTACAGGAGATTCCGGAGGTTGACGGAGTGCTGGGAACTGCCAGCTATGATGAGATTTTGGCTGCTTTGGATCATATTTTTGAGGGAGAAAGCTTTCTGAAATTTAAGGATATTAACAGCCTTCCCAAAAACAGCAAAAAAAGAGTAGTGACCACAGGAGGATATTTTGAATATCTGAAAATTGCAGAAGGCTGTGATAAGCATTGCACCTACTGCATTATTCCAAAGCTGCGTGGCAGCTTTCGAAGTGTTCCTATGGAGCAGCTTTTGGAGCAGGCTCAGTATCTGGCTGATCAGGGAGTGCGGGAACTGATACTGGTGGCCCAGGAGACCACAGTTTATGGAAAAGACTTATACGGGGAGAAAAGTCTGCATATTTTGCTGAAAAAACTGTGCAAAATTTCAGGAATTCAGTGGATTCGCATTTTGTATTGTTACCCGGAGGAAATCTATCCGGAACTGATTCAGACGATGAAGGAAGAGCCGAAAATATGTCACTACCTGGATTTGCCCATTCAGCACTGCAGTGATAAGATTCTGAAGAAAATGGGAAGAAGAACCACCAAACAGGAGTTAGTGGATATTGTAGAAACTCTTAGAAAGGAAATCCCCGATATTCTGTTAAGAACTACTCTGATTACCGGATTTCCGGGAGAAACCCAGGAAGACCATGAGGAATTAATGGAGTTTATTGACACCATGGAATTTGACCGCCTTGGAGTGTTTACCTATTCCCCTGAGGAAGATACTCCGGCTGCGAAAATGCAGGATCAGATAGATGAGGAAGTGAAACTGGACCGTCAGGCAGAACTTATGGAGCTTCAGCAGGAGATTTCTCTGGATAAGGGAAATGCAAAAATCGGCTCTGTAGTGGAGGTTATGATTGAAGGCAAGGTAGCAGATGAAAATGCTTATGTTGCCCGCACCTATGGAGATGCTCCAAATGTGGATGGGTATATTTTCGTGAATACAGACAGAGAGTTGATGTCAGGAGATTTTGCCAGAGTTCATGTGACGGGAGCTCTGGAATATGATTTGATAGGAGAATTAGAAGATGAATACACCGAATAAACTTACCATAGCAAGAATTATTATGATTCCTTTTTTTGTTGCTTTTTTAATGTATGACATTACCGGAAGCGCAGATAAGTGGATTGCCCTGGCTATTTTTGTTATTGCCAGCCTTACCGACACTCTGGATGGATATCTGGCCAGAAAATATCATCTGGTCACCAATTTTGGAAAATTTATGGACCCATTGGCAGATAAACTGCTGGTATGCTCTGCTCTTATTTGTTTTACTGCAACCGGACAGCTTGCGGCGTGGATTACCATTATTATCATTGCCAGAGAATTTATTATCAGCGGATTTCGTTTAATTGCAGCAGACAATGGTATTGTGATTGCTGCCAGCTATTGGGGAAAATTTAAAACGGTTTCCCAGATGATTATGATTATTTTGATGATTATGAATCTGGACAATCAGGTGTTCCAGGGAGCCATTACTCTGTTTGTTGTGATTGCAGTGGCTCTTACCATTATTTCTCTTATTGATTATATTGTGAAAAATAAAAGTGTACTGAGCATGCAGGATTAAAAGGAAGTGAAAAAAATGACAGAAACCATGAAGCTGTGCGGACTGGAAGAAGCCCAGGTAAATGCAATGATTGAGGATTTGACAAAAACAGAGGGGAACCTCACCCTTACTATGGAAACCATGCCAGGAGAAGTGCATTTGCTGGTTACCTCTAAAGGAGAAGAAAAAGAAACCAGAAAAGAAAGAAAAGCCTTGATACGAGAGTTGAAGCTACGCTTTGGAGCCCATATTTATACCACAGAGCAGGACAAACATCTGGAGACTGTGGTAGTAGAACTTTTGAAAAATCAGGGGCTTACTGTAACTACCGTAGAGTCTTGTACAGGAGGCGCCTTATCTGCTAGAATTGTAGATGTTCCAGGGGCTTCTGCTGTGTTTAAGCAGGGATTTATTACGTATTCCAATAAAGCAAAAAAACGCTATGCCATGGTAAAAAAAAGCACCTTGAAAAAACATGGGGCAGTAAGTGAAAAATGTGCGAAAGAAATGGCAAAAGGAGGCGCTTTTGCTACAGGAGCAGATGCAGCACTTTCTGTTACCGGATTTGCAGGACCAGATGGCGGAGAAAATGTTCCTGTAGGAACGGTTTTCATAGGCTGCACCTTAAAAGGAAAAACTGTGGTACAGGAGCATCACTTTCAAGGGGACCGGAGCAGCATCAGAGAACAGGCTGTTGCCTATGCCCTGGTACTGCTGCGGGAGTGTATACTGGAAAATTTTCAACAAAAAGACAGAGAATAATCTTTACCCCATCAGTTTCATCATTTGAATAATATGTTCCATACGCTGAACCTCTTCAGGGGATTTGCCAATTTTTAATACCTGGATAATACGTTCCATTTCCTGGGGATTAAATTGCATACCTTTCGATTTCCCTTTTGAAACGGCGGACATGAGGAAAGGGAGTAGCTCGTTTGGAGTTTTACCAGCGCCCTGTCCTGCAAGCGTGTTCAGTAAAGCAAGCTTTGACATATCAATATCAGCAAGATTGGGATGATTCATCCAGGAAGTATTGCCTTCCTGGATGTTTTTTTTCTGCATAGAAGGATTTCTGGCATTATTCATAAGGCGGCTGACTCCTTTCCTGATTTTGGGATAATTCAAACATTTGTATCATAGCGATTGTGCTAATGAGATTGTCTAAGCGTTCTTTTACAGCGCCGTGACACACATTACTGCAAGCCGTAAGCATTTCCAGAGGATTTGTTTTTTCCTGAGACTGGGCGCACAGTTGTACTCTATCGTTAGAACCGGCAAAAAGACGAATGGTATTTTGAAGCTCCAGAATTTTAGCGAAAATGGAGACAAAGGATTGCCCAGAAGCAGGCAAATAAGGAAGCGCTGCTTTTAAAATCTGAACAGAGTCTTCCTCAATCATCTCATCTAAGAAGGACTGGGAATCCATAGTCGGACCTCCCTGTGAACTGAATTTTTACACTATATGTAAATGCAGAGCAGTTTATGACCTTTTGCATCTGGCTCTCATAGAATATAGAGAAAGAGAGGGAAATAGTATGGAAGAGTTCAAAACAAAACTGGTGGAAGAAGAAAACACCATTTATGAAATAGATGTAGAATGTATGAGAAAAAAAGAAGAAAAGCGTAGACAGCAAGAAATAAAATCTGTAAGAAAAAGACCATTACAGTGCAGCAGGAATGAGGATTTCTTGAGTTTCCGCAAACTGTAATTCAAAAATGAATATGTCTGCCCAAAGTGCCAATCTGCCGACTTTTTGAAAAATTCAGAATGGCAGTTCTGTGATTAGAGGCACTTTAATAAGCCCCGCCGGAACCGGACTTTGGGAGACATATTTTTTTATGTATTTAAACAGCCAGCTTAAGACAGAGTTGACGGTATGCAGGACGTTTCGTCCGAAACCATAGTCGGATGCCTTCTTTTGCATAGGATAGTATGCCGGAGATGCCTTTTGCCAGCCGATAATAGCAGAAAGATATTTTCACTTTTATGGGATCTGCTGTCTTTATAATAGCAACTTTAAGGGCATTTGTTTCCGGCTTCATGGAAATATGAGCCAGGAATGCCATGCATAAAGTGATATAGAAATTTAAGGCATTGATTGCTTTGAGCTTCCGTACCCGGAAGTTTTCAAATTGAAACATCTGTTTTTTACAGCGGAAATATTCCTCAATGCGCCATCTGGAAAAATAAAGTTTTGCAATCTTTATCACATCGTCTTTCGATTTGATTTCTTTGTTCGTTGCAAGCATCATAGGTAGGTCAGTAATGCCGTAAACAAGGACTAAATAAATATCTTTTCTGGATGCAGTTCAGTTATCTGTACTTTTACATGGGAAAGATAAGCCTCATGCCGCTTCCCTTTGTAGAACAGAGGCAGTTTTACCTTGCCTTTCCTGCGGCTGCGCAGTTCGGTGGCAAATACCCATTTATTATGATACAGGAGCTTCCGCTTTGCAGTCAGACGAATCACATAGTCCTGATTCATGGAATCCAGTTTGAGAAACATCTTGTTATCATCATATCCGCGATCCATGACAAAGGTTGCTTTTTCAAATAAAGCAGCTGCACGTTCCATAGCAGAAAAAGTAATATTGTTGATGGATGTGAAGCCTTTTTCATTTGAAGAATGGGTTTTAGAAAACAGACTGACAGGATGATTGTTGTTGGTAAGGACAGTGGCTTCCGTTACATGATACCCTTTCTTATAGACATTTTTTGTAGAAGTACTCTCAGAGCCATCGCGTACCCAGCCAAGGGATTCGAATTTATAACCATCCGGTTTTACTACGTCACTGTCATCGATATGAATGACAGGATGATCCGGACACCATTTCTTTATGTGGGTCAGGTAGGCTCTCAAAGCATCTTTTGGTGTACCTTTTGACAAATGTCTGGAAAGGCGGTCGACACTGTTGATTTTTTTGGAATGCTCATGTAACTGGTCAACAATGTCTGTAAGGAGACAACTGTTGGAAGCAAGAATACCATAATTCATGTCAGCTATAAACTTTTTTTCCGGTTTGGGAAGCTTTCTGGAAATTTTATTGGAAAAAGTTAAAATTTCCCGTTTCATTTGATAAGTTTTTGATGTACAATTAACCACAGGGAATCCTCCTCTTTTTTGTTTAGTACGATTTTTTTGTGGTGATTAAATTTTACATCAAAAAGGAATAGGATTCCTTATATTTTTGGCATTTTTAAAAAGTTGTTAATAATCAGCAAGGATGATTATAGGTTCTGTGGATAAAACTGCGGAAACTCAAGGAGGATTTATCTTGAAATAGAAGAAATCCTGTGCTATGATAAAAAACAATGATTATGCCGCCTGACAGACGAAATTCTTTGATTTTGTCTGTTGGGCGTAAAATGATATACCATCAGGAGGGAAAAACCGTGAAAAAATACGGAGTAAATGAACTTAGAAAAATGTTTTTAGAGTTTTTTGAAAGCAAAGAACATCTGGCTATGAAAAGCTTTTCTCTGGTGCCGCACAATGATAAAAGTCTGCTTTTAATCAACTCTGGTATGGCACCTTTAAAACCATACTTTACAGGGGCAGAGATTCCCCCAAGACGTCGTGTCACCACATGTCAGAAATGTATTCGTACCGGTGATATTGAAAATGTAGGAAAAACTGCTCGTCACGGTACTTTCTTTGAAATGTTGGGTAACTTCTCTTTTGGAGATTATTTTAAACGAGAAGCAATTGCTTGGTCCTGGGAATTTCTCACAGAAGTTGTTGGATTGGATGCAGACCGCCTCTATCCATCTATTTACGAGGAAGATGAAGAAGCCTTTGAAATCTGGAACAAGGAAATGGGGATTCCGGCAGAGCGCATCTTCCGCTTTGGAAAGGCAGATAACTTCTGGGAACACGGTGCAGGCCCATGTGGTCCATGCTCTGAGATTTATTATGACCGTGGCGAGGAATACGGCTGCGGAAGCCCGGATTGTACCGTAGGCTGTGAATGTGACCGCTATATGGAAATCTGGAACAATGTATTTACCCAGTTTGAAAATGATGGAGAAGGACATTACACAGAATTAGTACAGAAAAACATTGATACTGGTATGGGTCTGGAGCGTCTGGCTTCTGTTGTTCAGGATGTGGATTCTATTTTTGATGTAGATACCTTATGCGCCCTTAGAAACAAAGTTTGTGAACTGGCACATACAGAGTATAAAAAAGACGAGGCAAAGGATGTTTCCATCCGTCTGATTACGGACCATATCCGTTCTGCAACCTTTATGATTTCTGATGGTATTATGCCAACCAATGAAGGAAGAGGCTATGTGCTCCGCCGTCTGATCCGCCGTGCAGCCCGCCATGGACGTCTCCTTGGAATTGAAGGAAAATTCCTGGCAGAGTTAAGCGCTGTTGTCATTGAAGGTTCCAAAGATGGCTACCCGGAACTGGAAGAAAAGAAAGACTTTATTTTCCAGGTTTTGACAAAAGAAGAAGAACAGTTTAACAAGACCATTGACCAGGGACTTCACATTTTAGGCGAAATGGAAGCAGCTATGGAGCAGGAAGGCAGAAAAGAGCTTTCCGGAGAAGATGCTTTTAAATTATATGATACCTATGGATTCCCGGTGGATTTGACAAAAGAAATTCTGGAAGAAAAAGGATATACCATTGATGAAAAAGGCTTCCAGGAAGCCATGGATGAACAGAGAAAGAAAGCCAGAGAAGCCAGAGCTGTCACAAACTATATGGGAGCAGATGCAACTGTATATGATGAAATTGATGCAGCAGTTACCACAGAGTTTGTAGGCTATGAAAATTTGACTTTTGATTCTAAAGTTACCGTACTTACCACAGAAGAAGAAATCGTAGAAGCCCTTACCGAAGACCAGAGAGGTACTGTTTTTGTAGAACAGACTCCATTCTATGCTACCATGGGTGGACAGCAGGGTGACAAAGGCGTCATTGTCTGCGGTGATGCGGAATTTAAGGTAGAAGATACCATTCAGTTAAGAGGCGGAAAAGTGGGACATGTAGGTGTTCTCACAAAAGGCATGATGAAAACAGGCGATGTGGTTACCTTAAAAGTATGCGAAACAGGAAGAGCAAATTGCTGCAAGAATCACAGTGCAACACACTTGCTGCAGAAAGCTTTGAAAACCGTCTTAGGTTCCCACGTAGAACAGAAAGGTTCTCTGGTAACACCTGACAGACTGCGTTTTGATTTTGCTCATTTCCAGGCAATGACGGCAGAAGAAATAGCGAAGGTTGAAGCTATGGTAAATGCTGAAATTCAGGCAGCCCTTCCGGTTGTTACGGATATTATGAGCGTAGAAGACGCAAAGAAAACAGGAGCAATGGCGCTGTTTGGTGAGAAATACGGGGAAAAAGTACGTGTGGTTTCCATGGGAGATTTCTCCAAGGAGCTTTGCGGTGGTACCCACGTTTCCAATACCAGCGTGATTACAACCTTTAAGATTGTTTCTGAAAGCGGTATTGCAGCCGGTGTAAGACGTATTGAAGCCCTGACCGGAGAAGGTGTGTTTGCTTATTATAAAGAGATTGAGAAACGCCAGGCAGAGATTGCAGCAATGCTGAAAACCTCACCGGCAGAAATCGAAGAAAAAATCGCACATCTTCAGGCAGAAGTGAAAGCACTTCACAGTGAGAATGAGTCCCTGAAAGCAAAAATGGCTCAGGATGCAGTAGGCGATGTCATGGACCAGGTACAGGAAGTTAAGGGAGTGAAGCTTCTGGCAGTTTCCCTTACGGATGTGGACATGAACGGTCTTCGTGACCTGGGCGACCAGTTAAAAGAAAAACTGGGCGAAGGTGTGGTAGTGCTTGCCAGTGTAGCAGACGGAAAAGTAAGCCTTCTTGCCATGGTGACAGACCAGGCGCAGAAAGCAGGGGCTCATGCAGGAAATCTTATTAAAGGCATGGCTGCCATTGTGGGCGGCGGCGGCGGCGGACGTCCGAACATGGCTCAGGCAGGAGGCAAAAACCCTGCAAAAGTGCCGGAAGCACTGGAAGCAGCAGCAGGTATTTTGGCAGACCAGATAAAATAATGAAACTTTTTAAGAAAAATGAATTAAAATAGTTGACGAACTCCAAAAATCTGCTATAATATCAGATGTGCAATAAAAATACCCAGACAGTTGTATTATGCACAATTTACAGCTGGAGGGAGGTTAGGTGTGAGCTTATGTCAAATGTAATCGTAAAAGAAAACGAGACTTTAGATAGCGCTTTACGTCGTTTCAAGCGTAGCTGTGCAAAAGCAGGTATTCAGCAGGAAATCCGTAAAAGAGAGCATTACGAAAAACCAAGTGTTCGTCGTAAGAAAAAATCTGAAGCAGCTAGAAAACGTAAATATAATTAATGTGCAGTAAAGGCCTCTGGACAATACCAGAGGCTTTTTTACAAAGTGTGAAACAGACAAAAATATGAAGAAAATAGTTGAATTTATTTCCAGCAGAATCTTTCTTACTGCAGCGGCTGTACTGTTACAGCTTATCTGGATTTTTGCCATGCTCTGGGGGCTTGGAGCTTTTTCCGGACATATTATGAATATCCTGAATCTGCTCAGTGTGATTCTGGTTCTGTGGATTGTAAATAAAAAAATCAACCCGTCCTATAAACTGGCATGGACTATTCTGATTCTGGCGCTTCCTGTTTTTGGCGTCATTATTTATCTGTTGTTTGGACAATCCAGGGTTGCCAAGAAAATGACCCAGGAATCCGAAAAGGTGATGAAAGAGATTTCCAATTATTTCAAGGAAACCAAGACAACCAGAACAGCATTGCATGATGAAAATCAGGGAGTTTCCAATCAGTCTGCCTATATCCGGGATTATGCCGGTTTTCCGGTTCACAGAAATACCACAACCCAGTATTATGGCGTGGGAGATGATATGTTTATTGATATGCTGGATGATTTAAAGAAAGCAGAGCATTTCATCTTTCTGGAATATTTTATTATTCATGAAGGTCGTATGTGGGGAGCAATTCTGGATGTACTGGAAGAAAAGGCGGCCCAGGGCGTGGATGTAAGGTTGATTTATGATGATATGGGATGTGTCAGCACACTGCCCCCCAGATATTACAAAGGGCTTCAGGCAAAAGGGATTAAGTGTGCGGCCTTTAATCCGGTAAGACCCATTTTAAACATTGTATTAAATAACCGGGATCACAGGAAGATTCTGGTGATTGATGGTCATACCGGGTACAACGGGGGCATTAACCTGGCAGATGAATACATTAATGAGCAGATGCGGTTTGGACATTGGAAGGATACCGGAGTGAGGCTCCATGGGGAAGGGGTATGGAATCTTACCGTGATGTTTCTGCAAATGTGGACGGTGATTACCAGAACCAAGACTCATTTGCCGGCCTATGGACCCTATGTATATCATCCGGAAGAGTTTGAAAAGGACGGTTTTGTACAGCCATATGGGGATTCCCCTCTGGATGATGAGGTTGTGGGGGAAAATGTTTATCTCAATATGATTAATCAGGCCAGGAATTACGTGTACATTTCCACACCGTATCTGATTATTGACAATGAGATGATGACAGCCCTGTGTCTGGCGTCCAAAAAAGGGGTGGATGTGCGGATTATTACACCGGGAATACCGGATAAAAAGCTGGTGTTTTTATTAACCCAGTCTTATTACCAGCAGCTTCTGGCTGCAGGGGTGCGGATTTATGAATATACCCCAGGGTTTATTCATGCGAAAAACTTTGTATGTGATGATGAGCTTGCAGTGGTCGGAACCATTAACCTGGATTACCGGAGCCTGTATCTGCATTTTGAGTGCGCTACCTGGATGTATCAATCCAGAGCGGTTGGGCAGGTAAAAGAGGATATGATGGAAACTTTTGAGATTTCCAAAGAGATTTCTCTGGATATGTGCCGCAGACAGAATATTTTCCGAAGAGGAATGCAGAGTATTCTCCGGCTGTTTGCTCCGATGCTGTAAGAATGTAGGAAATAGAGGGAGAGTTTTATGTTTTGGACAAGAGGAATCTTAGGTACTGATTTATATCATATTGTTCAGTGGTTTTTGATTTATAGTATGCTGGGGTGGCTGGTGGAATCCATTTATATGTCCGTCTGCAACCGGAAACTTACCAATCGTGGATTTATGCGGGGACCCATGTGTCCTATTTACGGGGTAGGAGCCCTTACCGTGTATTTTCTTCTGCGTCCGGTGTGCCACAATATTTTTCTGCTGTATTTTTCCGGGGCTCTGGTTGCTACTTCTCTGGAATATGTGACAGCGAAAATCATGCTTCGGATTTTCGGAGAAGTGTGGTGGGATTATTCTCAGAAGCCTTTTAATTATAAGGGGATTTTGTGTCTGGAGAGTACCATTGCCTGGGGCTTTTATACCCTTGGATTGTTTTTATTCCTTCACAAAGGAGTGGAATACATTGTAAACAGCTATTCCTTCCAGACAGGCACCAGATTGGGAAGTGTACTGATTTTGATTTTTTCTGTAGACTTTCTCCACTGCCTGTATTTGCAAAAGAAGGACAGCCTGCCAATTACTTTTGAAGAAATCAGAGAAGGCATCCGAAGAGTTCTGTAAGAGAAGAGGAGATTGTATGGAGATTCCATGCAGTCCTTTTTTGTTCTATTTTTTCACCGGAATGCTTACAATACCATAAGAGGATTTTATTGGGAGTAAGCTTATGAAAAGGAAAAGAAGGATGGTTTTTCTTGTATGGCTGCTAATCGGCCTTGGCCTTCTGAATACAGGAACCGTTCTGGCAAAGGCAGAAGGTACAGAACTGATACAGGCGCCCCATGGAGTTTTGATGGAGGCCTCTACCGGAACCATTATTTATGAAAAAGATATGGACACCAGAGTAAAACCAGCCAGTATTACGAAGATTATGACGTTGATTTTGATTTTTGATGAAATCGAAAAAGGCAGTCTACATATGGAAGATGAAGTGATTACCAGCGCCTATGCCAAGTCCATGGGAGGCTCCCAGGTTTTTCTGGAAGAAGGAGAAAAACAGAGTGTGGAAACCATGATTAAGTGTATTGTCATTGCCTCAGGAAATGATGCCAGTGTAGCAATGGCAGAGCATATAGCAGGAAGCGAAGGGGCATTTGTGGAGAAGATGAATGAGCGGGCGAAAGGGCTTGGCATGGAAAATACCAATTTTGAAGACTGCTGTGGACTGACAGAGTCGGATAACCATTATACCAGCGCCCATGATGTGGCGCTGATGTCAAGAGAACTGGTGACAAAGTATCCTAAGATTCTGGATTATTCTTCTATTTGGATGGACACCATTACCCATGTGACAGAGAAGGGAACCAGTGAGTTCGGGCTGACCAATACCAATAAATTAATCCGCAGTTATGATGGCTGTGTGGGGCTGAAAACAGGCAGTACCAGCGTGGCAAAATATTGTGTTTCCACGGTAGCTGTCCGGGATGGGATTACCCTGATCAGTGTGGTAATGACAGCACCGGATTACAAGGTGCGTTTTAAAGATGCGGCGGCTATGCTGAATCTGGGATTTGGAAGCTGCAGCCTTTATGTGGATGAAAATAAGAAGCCTCTGCCTAACATTGCAGTAGAAGGCGGCGTGAAGGAGGAGCTTGCCTGTGATTATGAGGGGACCTTCCGTTATCTGGATACGAAAGGGGCTGCCCTTGATCAGATTGAGAAGAAAATCAAGCAAAAAGACAAGGTAAAGGCTCCTGTGAAAAAAGGAGACCTGGCCGGAACTGCAGAGTATTATCTGGACGGGAAAAAAATAGGAAGTGTGAATCTCCGGTTCCGGGAAGGGACAAAGAAAGCCGGATACAGTGATTATGTGGAGAAAGTCTGGAAACAATTCTGGAAGGGAAACCAGGCTGTATAACCAGGCTGCAAAAATATAATAAAATATGTGAAAAGGGGATTGAAAGTCCCCTTTCTTTCGATTATAATAAGCCACGTTATAAGGAGTTTAACCTGTAAGCAGAAAGGAAAGAGGGGCAAAACGTGGCAGAAAAACGTGTGCAGACAGATATGACCGCGGGGAATCCGGCCAAAATTATCTTAAACTTTACGATTCCCATTTTTATTGGAAATTTATTTCAGCAGTTTTACAGTATGGCAGATACGGTCATTGTAGGAAAATTTGTAGGAACCAAAGCTCTGGCAGCGGTGGGAAGTGTTGGCACTATTATGTTCCTGATTCTGGGCTTTCTTCAGGGGCTTACTGCAGGATTTTCTGTGCTGACAGCCCAGCGGTTCGGCGCAGGAGATATGAAGGGTATGCGAAAAACCGTAGGAACGGCGGCTGTGCTTTCCGCAGTGAGTATTGTGGTGATAACAGCAGGAAGTATGCTTTTGATGAAGCCATTACTGATTTTTATGCATACGCCGGATGATATTTTTGAGGACGCGTATACTTACATTATGATTATCTGTGCGGGAATTGTGGCTACCGTGCTTTATAATCTGCTCTCCAGCATCCTGAGAGCGCTGGGAGACAGCAAGACGCCGCTGTACTTCCTGGTTTTATCAGCAATTTTGAATATTGTGCTGGATTTGGTATTGATTATTATATTTCACATGGGAGCAGCAGGGGCAGCTTATGCCACCGTGATTTCCCAGGGTGTTTCCGGTGTGGGATGTTTGCTCTATATCTGGAAAAAAGTCCCCCTTTTGAAACTGGAAAAAGCAGATTTTCGACCAGAGGGCTATCTGGCAAAAATGCAGCTTAGTGTAGGACTTCCCATGGCCTTGCAGTATTCTATTACTGCTATTGGTGCCATGATGGTGCAGTCTTCGCTGAACCTTCTTGGTTCTTTGTCTGTGGCAGCTTATACAGCAGCCAATAAAATTGAACAGATCGGAACTCAGGCTTATGTGGCTCTTGGAACTACCATGGCGACTTACTGTGCCCAGAATATGGGGGCAGGACAGATTAAAAGAATCCGCCAGGGCTTCCGAAGCGCAACCATTATGGGAAGCATTTATGGTGTGATTTTAGCCATACCCATGATGACTGTGGGAAAATATCTGGTGCATTTCTTTGTCTCTGAAAATGCAGGACAAATTATGAATCAGGCAGATATTTATTTGAAATGGACGTTCCTGTTCATGATTCCACTTACCATTGTAAACGTGTACCGTAATGGAATCCAGGGCATGGGCTATGGAGTTCTGCCTATGATGGCAGGGGTTGCAGAACTGGTAGGAAGAGGCGCTGTGGCTATGGTGGCTGGCTGGAAACGCAGCTTTGTAGGCGCCTGTCTGGCAAGTCCTGCAGCGTGGATACTGGCAGGAGGATTACTGATTTTGATGTACTTTAAGGTTGTGAAGGAGCAGGAAAAGGTGTTTTTAGAAAAAAAGTAAGTAAATATCATAGATTTTTAATGGCTTTTTTGTTAGAACATGTGTATAATAAAAGATACACATAGGACAAAATAAGCATTGAGGAGGGATATTTATTATGGAAAAAACGTTGGCAGTTGCGAAGTCTTTATACAGTATGTATGGGAAAAGATTTCATACAAGTATGGATGAGATGAAGATGCATAAATCAGCTTTGAAAGGTAAAAATAATTCGCAATGATTTTGCTTGTTTTAAGGCAGATTCCTTTGCGATAAGGTACAATAAAAGAAAAACTTTATCGCAAAGGAAGAAAAAATGAGCAGAGAACAGGAACGAGCCAGAAAAAAATTAGAACAGAACCCTATTGTTGAATGTAACAAAATCCAACAGAAGTATTATCCGGCATTGTTTTCTATGTTTGCAGAGGTGAAAGACCCTCGGAACCAGAGTTATATTGATTATTCGATAAAGACTATGTTGGGAACCTTGTATTATAAATGTATTGGCGGAATTTCAAGTATGCAGGAAATGACCCGGAAATTTAATGATGATAGAGTTGTGGAAAATCTCTATTCTTTTCTGGGAGATACAAAGAAAGAGTATCTTCCGCATGGTGTCACTGTAAATGAACTTTTGGAAAGACTAGATTACGAAGAACTGGAAAAAATACAGAAAGATATTGCGTACTCTATGATCCGCCGAAAAACCTTTGATAATGCAAAAGTAATGAAAAAGTGGCAGATTCTCATCGACGGTACAGAGTTAGATGAAGGATATCAGAAGAAGAATGATTACTATCTGAGCCGCTGTTATAACCGGGGGGAAGCGAATGAATTTATGAAGTATCATAGGAGTGTATTGGAAGCGAAACTTTATTTAGGAAATAATCTTGTGTGCAGTATAGCATCTGAGCCGATCCAAAACTCAGAGGAGTATATCAATCAGAGAGAGGAAGAGGTAAAACAGGATTGTGAAAGCAAAGCGTTTGTCAGACTTGCAGAAAAGATCAAGAAACGTTTTCCAAGACTTCCAATTATCATAACAGTAGATGGGTTGTATGTCTGCCAGAAGGTGATACAGACTTGTATTGATTATGGATGGGATTATATTATCCGCTATAAAGAAGGCAGTGCGCCATCCATAGCAAAAGAATATGAGGCGTTGCCGGAAAAAGAAAAAATAGGTTCAGAAATAGAATATCAAAATCAGATCATGTTTGAAAAATATGATGTAAATCTGATCTATTATACAGAAAAGAAAATCAATGCAAAAGGAGAAGAAAAAATAACAGAGTTTGCATGGATTACAAGTATCAAGATTACCAAAAACAATGCCAGAAAAATCGTACAGGCAGGAAGAAACCGATGGAAAATAGAAAATCAGGGCTTTAACCGTCAGAAACACTGGCAGGGGAATATAGAGCATGCATGCAGCTGGAATGAACAGGCGCAAAAGAATCATTACCTGATGGAGCAGATCGCAGATTTTATAAAACAACTGTATGAGTATTTTTATCTGAAAAAGAATGAAATAAAAAAACTGCAAAAAAATATATCTTCTGAGTTGTTAGCCAGCTTTGGACGGCAACTAACGAAACCAGAAGATATAAAAGTAAAGCTGCACACAGCAGAACTAAACTGACTTTATTTTAGCAAAGGATGTGATGCCTGCCAAGAGGAAAATGCAAATTTATACACAATTTTTTCAAAAAGGAATAAATGCCCCCATTCAATGTGGATAACTTCTGGGAATTTGAAATAAATGTGTAAACAGGCAAATCTATTAGAATGGCAGGTTATAAAATTAATTTACCTTTTAAAACTGTGCATAAATTGATGTACTTTGCACAGAGAGAATCCCTCATGTATAATAGAACGGTTTTATTTGATGAGGACTTTTACGGATGGAAATATGGACCTGTATTAAAAAGTGTTAGACATGAATATTTGACAGATTCTCGCTTCTCTGATGTAGAAGAGTCTGTATCGTTAGATACAGAAAAAATGTTAAGAGATGTTCTTGAACGTTATGGAACTGTTTCTTCATGGAAACTCAGTAGTTTATCACATGATGAATTTTCCTGGAAAAAAGCCCGTAAAGGTTTAAAATCTTCTGATAACGGAAATGTCAAAATGAGTCTAAACGCAATGATGGTAGATGCAACACATGAATTGGCAGTTCGTAAAGCACAAGGGAAAAGATAGCTTAGTTTGGAGGGGATTACTATAACGATTGAGGAAACACGCCAATACTTTCGTGACTTTACATGTGAATTATTGACTTCAAACCCAAAGAACAAAGACATCATTAGAGGATTTTATTCTCAAAGAAATAATAATACGCTTGGCGAATATTTGAAAAATAAAGCATGGGACGAAGATTTGGGTGGTGAAACTAGGATATACCTGGTTAAAGATTCTTATGGATGTGTTGTGTTGTTTTTTTCACTTAAATGTGGTTTGCTGTTTAGAAAAAATCAATATGATAAATTGGAAGAAGATGAACGTTCGTTTGTTGATATGCTGGTGAAAGCGAAACAAGAGGATGACCAAGAAACAATTAATAACTATTATGAATATGGTAGTGCAGAGTTTTCGGATATTGACCGTTTGTTTAAGATAGCAGATAAACGTATTGATTCTAAAAATGAGACAAGAGAACTTGGCGATGGACAATATACATTGAAAGTTGAAGAATGTTTTTCAGGTATAGAACTCCGACATTTTTGTAAAAATGAAGCATATTCATATCCTGATGAATTTAAGACACCTATAGGATTTGGAATTTTCCGATGTGTATATATGAGTATAAAGGCTATATAAAAGGCTGTCGTATTTGCGATAGCCCTTTTATATGTAGTTAGAAAGTGTTCAGGTGAAAAATGAAAAAATTTAAAACAGTAAAGTATACCATATCTTCCCACAAACTACAGAATCACAGTTTCACCATAGCTATGATTAGTGACTTGCACAATGTAGAATTGGGAAAGAAGAATGAAAATTTGCTCGAGGTTTTACAGGAGACAAAACCGGATATCATCTGCATTGCCGGAGATTTGGTGCTTGGAAAAAAGGAGAAATCTGTAAAAATTGCTTATGATTTCATCAAAAAAGCAGTCAGGATTGCTCCTGTATACTATGGTCTTGGAAACCACGAGCAGCGGATGAAAAAATACCCACAGGTGTATGGAGAAGAGTACCGGATATTCGAGAAAAGAATTCAAAAGCTTGGGGTTACTATGTTAGAAAACAGTAGCAGTTCCCTGAAAATCAAGGGAGAGAAAATCCAGATTAGCGGACTAGCCCTGCCAGAAGAATATTATAAAAAAAGGAAAAAAGTAGAATTGTCCATAAAAACCATGAATCGCCTGGTAGGAAAAGCATCTAAGGAGAAATTCCATATCCTTCTTGCACACACTCCCAAATATGGGGATACCTACTTGGAATGGGGTGGAGATTTGACTCTTTCAGGACATTATCATGGAGGCATGATGCGGTTGCCATTTTTAGGCGGTGTCATCAGTCCAGACTTTAGGCTTTTTCCTAACTATTGTCGTGGGGATTTTGAAAAAGAGAAACACCATTTAATCGTTAGCGCTGGGTTGGGGGAACATACTCTGCCCATTCGGATTTTTAATCCAAGAGAATTGGTGTTGATTACTTGTGTTCCAGAATAAAATAGTGTAAAATGGCTCTTAGTGACAAAATTCCAGAAAAAAAGAAGAGGTAAGAAGCATGGGAATTCCCGTAAAACTCCAGGTGTTTGAAGGTCCGCTGGATTTACTTTTACATCTGATAGAAAAAAATAAAGTGAATATATATGATATTCCCATTGTAGAAATCACCAATCAATACATGGATTATATTCATGCTATGGAACGGGAAGACCTGAATGTAATGAGTGAGTTTATGGTTATGGCAGCTACCCTAATTTCCATTAAATGCAGGATGCTTCTTCCAAGAGAGACTACAGAAGAGGGAGAAGAGGAAGACCCAAGGGAAGAACTAGTGCGTCAGCTTCTGGAATATAAGATGTATAAATACATGTCTTATGAGCTGCGGGATCGTATGGCGCAGGCTGCAAAAAATGTATACAAGCTGCCAACGATTCCCAAGGAAGTTTTGTCATACCGAGAGCCAGTAGATACCAGCCAGCTTTTAGACGGATTAACATTAGAAAAGTTGAACCAGATTTTTCAGAGTGTCATGCGAAGACAGGAAGAAAAGATTGATCCTATCCGAAGTAAATTTGGAAAAATCGAAAAAGAAGAGGTTAGCCTTCCAGAAAAAATGGAAGAAATAGAGCATTATGCCAGAGAACATAAAACCTTTTGTTTTAGTGTCCTTTTGAAAAAACAGGCAAGTAAAGTACAGGTAATTGTTACCTTTCTGGCAATTTTGGAATTAATGAAAATCGGAGCAATTCGCATCAGTCAGAAACAGATTTTTGACGAGATTGAAATTGAGTCTTTGCTGGAGAGAGGATAAGGAAATGGAGCAAAAAAAAATAGAAGGAGCCATTGAGGCGCTTTTGTTTGCCATGGGAGGATCTGTGGAATTACCGGCATTGGCAAAAGCCATTGGACATGACCCGGAAACTACTAGAAAAATTGTACAGAATATGATGCTCAATTACCAGGAAGAGGGACGAGGCATTAAAATCATTGAATTGGAAAACGCCTTTCAGATGTGTACTAAGGAAGAATATTATGAATACCTGGTAAACATGGTATTGCAGCCAAAAAAAGCAGTTCTTTCGGATGTTATGCTGGAAACGTTGTCCATTATTGCCTACAAACAACCTGTGACAAAACTGGAAATTGAAAAAATCAGAGGGGTAAAATGCGACCATGCGGTGTCTAAGCTTATAGAGTATGGTCTGGTACAGGAAGTAGGGCGTTTGGATGCCCCTGGAAAACCCATTTTGTTAGGAACAACAGAAGAATTTTTGAGAAATTTCGGGGTTCAAGGATTGGATGAATTGCCGGAAATTGACCCAGTGCAGATGGAAGACTTTAAGGCAGAAGCAGAGGAAGAGATTCAGTTGCAATTAAATTTATAATGCATGTTTTCTTATGCCTGTACATAGCCTATAAAAAGGGAGTGTGCAGATATGAAGAAGACATGTAAGAAAATAGTGGTGGTATGCCTGCTTCTTGTGGGAATTTTAAACAATCCTTTTCATACCTATGCAAGCAATCATAAGGAAACTACAGAGCCAGGGAATCTCTATGCCTTGTCCGCAGTTCTCATGGATGGAACATCAGGAAGAGTGTTATATGGGAAAAATGCAGAGGAGCCAAGAGCTATGGCAAGTACCACAAAAATTATGACCTGTATTCTAATTCTGGAACAGTGCAATCTGGAAGAAACTGCAAAAACCTCTGCATATGCAGCATCCATGCCAAAGGTTCATTTGGGAGCAATCGAAGGAGAAGAATTCTTTGTGAAAGATTTGCTGTATTCTCTTATGCTGGAAAGTCATAACGATGCAGCAGTGATTCTGGCAGAGCATTTAGGAGGAAGTGTTTCAGATTTTGCAGCGAAAATGAATGAGAAAGCAAAGGAAATTGGTTGTGAAGACACCTGGTTTATTACTCCAAACGGGCTAGATGCCCAGGAAGAGGTTCAAGGTGAAATAAAAAAGCACCATACCACTGCCACAGACCTTGGAAGAATCATGCGCTACTGCATTTCCCAGTCTCCGAAAAAAGAAGCGTTTTTACAAATCACCCGAACACCCAGTTATAGCTTTCAAGATGTGTCGGGAAAGCGGAGCTTTTCCTGCAATAATCATAATGCCTTTTTGTCCATGATGGAAGGGGCACTAAGCGGTAAGACGGGTTTTACATCAGAGGCAGGATATTGTTACATAGGAGCATTAGAACGGGATGGGAAGACGCTGATCGTAGCTCTGCTAGGCTGCGGCTGGCCTAATAACAAAAGCTACAAATGGCAGGATACCAGAAAACTTATGGAGCATGGATTGGAGCATTACAGCGTTCATGCACTTTCAGAAGCCAGATTGCCTCAGATTCCTTCCGCCATACCAGTAGAAAAAGGACAAAGCGAGATACTGGGAGAAGGAGCCAAAGTCTCCACTGTGAGGATGGAAACAGAGGATATGCAGATGCTTCTAGGAGCGGGAGATGAAGTAAAGACCATTTATCGAGGAAAAACTTTTTTAGAAGCGCCTGTGAGAAAAGGAGAAAAAATAGGAGAGATCCAGTACCAGGTCAACGGTGAAACCTGGAAAACAGAAGACGTAGTGGCAGGAAATGCAGTGAAAGAAATCGACTATTCCTGGTGTTTGGAACAGACCATGAACCGGTGGGCAAAAGGGGGCATATAGACCCCTCTACCCACCGGTTTTTCTTTTGATTAAGGCTTATTCTATCTTTTGATATGCCACCAGGGCAATATTCCAAAATCCCTGTTTATTTAATTCCTGCTCAAAAGTATGAATTTTTTCTTTACACGCATCAGGAAGTTCTGCGATCTTAAACTGGCAGGATGCTTTTTCACATTTCTGAGAAGTAGTCTCTTTTTTCGATTCACCCATAGGAAGTCCTCCTTTTTGTATTTGAAAATATTCTAAAATACAGTGTATCCTTTTTCTTTTGGATTATGTATGGTAAAATAGCCATAACGTTGACATTAATTATAGAAGAAACAGGAGCGAAAACATGAAGAAACAAACTATTATTATGGATTTCTCCGGAATTTACAGGGAGGAATCTTTTTTTGAAAACAGAGAAGAAGTATGCTGGCTGGATTGCAGAGACATTTCAGGAGTCAATGGATATTGCTCTGATGATACACAGGAAGAAATCAGAAAACGAATACAGGAATATAGCTATGAAGGAATTCACTTTCTAGATTCTGGTAATTATCATTATTTGAGCAAATTTTGGCTGGAAAAGGTGCAGCAGCCATTTTCTCTGATTGTATTTGACCATCATACGGATATGCAGGAATCTGCTTTTTTCGGCCTCTTGTCCTGCGGAAGCTGGGTCAAAGAGGTGCTGGAAACGAATCCGTATGTGAAGGAAGTGTGTGTAGTTGGACCACCAAAAGAAAGCGTTGAACAGTGCGAACCTGAGCTTGCTTCCAGAGTTGTATTCGTGACACAGGAGGAATTACAAGAAGGAAAACTAGAACAGTGGGAAGCTTTTTTTGAGGGAAGAAAAGAGTTGCCAGCATATTTGTCTATTGATAAGGATGTTCTCTGTATGGAAGATGCCAGGACAAACTGGGATCAGGGGGAGATGAAGTTAGTGGAATTAGAAGAAATGATAAAGCAGGTCTTTCAGAACCGAAACCTTCTAGGTGCAGATATCTGTGGAGAAAATCCACAGGATACAGCAAAAGTGTTGGAAAATGAGGGATTGGAGATTAACAGTAATAACAATTTAAAACTTTATCATCTTCTATTAAAAAATAAAAAACGTATAAAATAACGAAAAGAGAGATATAAACTGAAAAAAATAAAACGAATTACCGACTTAAGTGTTCTCAATATTATGATATAAGTTGTTTGAATTTCTAAGATTGCAATGAAAAAAGTATAAAAATATTGTGAAATTTTGGAAGGGGGAATATAAGATATTTTGTTGAATAACCATAAATTATATGGTATATTAATAACGTGCTAATGAGCATTAAAGCAATATAACTAGATTTAGTAACATAAAGGAAAATTGTTGATAAATGCTGGCATGCTTGATATGCTGGCATTTTTTCATGCACTTTTTAGAAAAAGTTTCATAAGGGGGAAATTTATGTACAAGAGAAAAGTAGAGGGGTGGTTTAAGCATTATGATTTCATTTTGTTGGATATGCTGTGCCTGCAATTGGCTTTTTGGCTTGCGTATATGTTGAGAACGCAAGGAATGAGTCCCTATGTATCAGAATTATATCGGAATATGGCATTGTTTATAGAAATGGTTGATATTATCGTCATCCTTTCTTTAGGAACATTAAAAGGTGTTTTAAGGAGAGGACATTACAGAGAATTAGTTGTCACTGTACATCAAACGGTAGTAATGGGAGGATTGATACTGACGTATCTTTACTTTTTTCAAAAGAGCGAGGAGTATTCCAGAATTATTTTTGGATTGACGTTGTTGTTTTATTTGATTTTGAATTATGTAGGAAGAGAAGTAAGAAAATTCCAACTTAAAAATAAGACGGTAAATAGAGAAGGAAGTTCCCTTTTGATTATAACAAATGAGAAGATTGCGGAAGAAACGGTGCGCAGTCTTTTGGAGAATAATTATGCCGGATATCGAATTGCAGGAGTAGTTGTGCAGGATCGGGATATGAGAGGTCAAACGATTGCAGGGATTCCAGTGGTGGCAAATACAGAAACTGTCGCCCAATATATATGCAAGGAATGGATTGATGAAGTGATCCTCATTCCATCTAAAAGATTACAATATTCACAAAAACTTATGGAACAATTAGAAGAAACAGGGGTTACATTACATATTCGTCTTTTGGAGATTAGTAACAAACCAGGAAAAAAACAGTTTGTGGAGAAGCTTGGTAATTACACAGTATTAACTACGAGCATGAATTATGCTAATGAATCAGCACTCTTTATGAAACGCATGATTGATATTGCAGGTGGTCTTGTAGGGTGTATATTGACAGGTATGGTTTTCCTTTTAGTTGCCCCTGCAATCTATATTAGTTCTCCAGGTCCCATCTTTTTTTCTCAGGTAAGAGTAGGAAAAAATGGGAAAAAGTTTAAAATGTACAAATTTCGTAGCATGTATATGGATGCAGAAGAAAGAAAAGCGGAACTTATGAAAGATAATAAGTTAGGTGATGGCAAAATGTTTAAACTGGATTTTGATCCCAGAGTGATAGGAAATAGAATTCTTCCTGATGGAACTAAGAAGACAGGAATTGGAGATTTTATTCGTAGAACCAGTTTAGATGAATTTCCGCAGTTTTTTAATGTGTTAAAAGGTGATATGAGTATTGTAGGAACCAGACCGCCTTTAGTTGGTGAGGTGAATCTTTATGAACTGCATCATCGAGCAAGACTTGCAATTAAGCCTGGAATTACAGGAATGTGGCAAGTGAGCGGGAGAAGTGATATTACTGATTTTGAAGAAGTGGTAAAACTGGATCGTGAATACATTAATAACTGGAGTATAGGATTAGATTTTAAGATTTTGTTTAAGACTGTGCTTGTGGTATTTCGAAAAGACGGATCTGTATAAAGGATATATATGAGGAGTTGAAGTTATGAAAAATTATACAATTGCAGTTGCTGGAACTGGATATGTTGGTCTTTCAATTGCAACGCTGTTAAGTCAGAATCACAAAGTTTATGCTGTAGATATCGTTCCGGAAAAAGTAGAAATGATTAATCAACGTAAATCCCCGATTCAAGATGTATATATTGAAAAATATTTGGCAGAGAAAAAACTAGATTTAGTAGCTACATTAGATGCCGGATTTGCTTATAGTCATGCAGATTTTGTTGTGATTGCAGCACCTACAAATTACGATTCTCAGAAAAATTTTTTTGATACATCTGCTGTAGAAGCAGTGATTAAATTAGTTATGGAAGTGAATCCTAATGCAATCATGGTTATTAAGTCTACAATACCTGTAGGTTATACAGAGAGTATTCGTGAGAAAATAGGAAGCAAAAATATTATTTTCAGCCCAGAATTTTTAAGAGAATCCAAGGCGCTTTATGACAATTTGTATCCTAGTCGTATTATTGTGGGGACAGATATGGGAAATGAACGTTTGGTGAAGGCAGCACATGAATTTGCTGCTTTGCTTCAAGAAGGTGCAATAAAGGAAAATATAGATACACTGTTTATGGGATTCACGGAAGCGGAAGCAGTCAAGTTATTTGCAAATACATATTTGGCACTGCGTGTGTCATATTTTAATGAATTGGATACTTATGCTGAAATGAAAGGATTAAATACTCAACAAATTATCAATGGTGTTTGTCTGGATCCGAGAATTGGCACACATTATAATAATCCGTCTTTTGGTTACGGAGGCTATTGTTTGCCCAAAGATACCAAGCAGCTGCTTGCTAATTATGAAGATGTGCCGCAAAATATGATGTCTGCCATCGTGGAGAGTAATAGAACCCGTAAAGATTTCATAGCTGACCGTGTTCTTAAAATGGCTGGGTACTATGGATATGAAGAAGAAAATCAATATAGCAAGATCAAAGAGAAACCAGTAACAATAGGAGTTTATCGGCTGACAATGAAGAGTAACAGTGACAACTTTCGTCAGAGCAGTATTCAGGGAGTTATGAAACGTATTAAGGCAAAGGGAGCTACTGTTGTAATCTACGAGCCAACTCTAGAAGATGGAAGTACCTTTTTTGGAAGTTTGGTTCTGAATGATCTGGAAAAATTTAAAAAGATTAGTGATGCAATTATTGCTAATCGGTATGAAGAATGTCTTGATGATATTAAGGATAAGGTCTATACAAGAGATATTTTTCAAAGAGATTAAGAGGTAGAAGAAAATGAAAATATGTTTTGCGGCTTCATCTGGTGGGCATTTTGAACAATTAATGATGCTTAAACCGTTGATGGAAAAATATGACAGTTTTATTATTACAGAGAAAACAGATTATGAAGTTACAGCAGGAACCAATAAAATATATTATGTTGATCAGATTAATAGAAAAGAACTATTATTCGGTGTAAAACTAATTTGGAATATCCTGATTTCTTTAAGGATATTTTTTAAGGAGCGTCCAGATATTGTGATATGTACAGGAGTTTTGGCAATGCTTCCAATTTGCAGGATTGCCAAATTCTTTAATAAGAAATTAATTTATATAGAATCTTTTGCAAAAGTTACATCTGCTACTATGAGTGGTAAATATCTTTATAAATATGCAGATCAGTTTTATGTCCAATGGGAGAGTATGAAAGAAATATTTCCCGATGCGAAGTATCTTGGTGGAATTTATTAAGGAGATTGTTAACATGATTTTTGTTACATTAGGTTCACAGAAATTTCAGTTTGACCGTTTACTGAAAAAAATCGATGAACTGATACAAAATGGTGAGTTAAAAGATAAAGTGTTTGCGCAAATTGGCTATTGCGATTATGTGCCACAGAATTATGAATATAAAAAATTTCTGAATCGTGAAGAATTTGGGATGAGTATGGAGAAAAGTAGTATAGTAATTACGCACGGTGGCACGGGGGCAATTGTCGGGGCAGTAAAAAAGAAGAAAAAAGTAATTGCTGTGCCGAGACTTTCAAAATACGGGGAACATGTTGATAATCATCAGGTACAGATTTTGAAACAGTTTGAAGAAATGGATTTGATTTTACCATGTTATGATTTAGACGAACTGGGAAAAAAATTGGAAGAAATAAATTGGATGGATTTTAGAACATATCAGTCAAATACGCAAAGAATTATCAGCAGTATAGAAGAATTTATCGAAGGGATGTCAAAATGAAGCAACCAAAAGTTAGTGTGATTGTACCTGTTTATAATACGGAAAAGTATTTAAAAAAATGCCTGGATTCTCTGGTGAATCAGACTTTACAGGATATAGAAGTGATTGCAGTAAATGATGGGTCTACGGATCAAAGCGGAGAAATACTGAATAACTATGCTGAGAAGTATCCTCAGAAAGTCAAAGTGTTTCATAAAGAGAATGGTGGACAGGCAAGTGCAAGAAATTTGGCAATTAATAAATGTACTGGTGAGTACATAGGTTTTTTAGATTCAGATGATTATGTGAAAACAGAAATGTTTGCAAAAATGTATAAGAAAGCGAAGGAACAAAATGCTGATTATGTAGCGTGTGGATATACAGATATGTATATGAAAAATGGGGAGATGGTTATTTTAAAACCATATGTTGCATCTGCTATTTGTGCAGACTCAAAAGATATGTTTTTTAATGCACTGGTATCTCCTTTTCTACATCTATATAAAACAGAAATTGTACAGCAGTCTGGAGTGAAATTCCCTGAAGGGGTAATCTATGAAGATACAGCGTTTTATTTAAATCTAATTCCGTACATCCATAATGTCGCCTGTATCGAAGAAGCCTTAGCCTTCCGTTTAAGAAGGGAAAATTCAACAACAACAACAATTTCTGCTGAGAGAGTCGCTCAAATATTTCCGGTGATTCAGGATATTGAGAATTGGTATAAAAATAATGGGTGGAATACATTCTATGAGAAAGAAAAAGAGTACTTCTGTGTAAGGATACTCTTGGGAAGTTCTATGGAACGAATTAGTAGAGTGAAAGATTCTAAGGAGCGTAAAGAACTGATTCAAAAAACGTTTAAGTATTTGAAAAAAAATTATCCTAATTATGTAGGTAACAGATATTTTAAAGGCGGAGGAAAAAATAGAATTTTAAGGATGCTAAATATCTGGAACGTGGGAGCTTATATTTTTATACTGAGATTAAAAAATAAAATGAGGAAGAGTTACGAATGAAAGTATCAGTTGTAATGGCAACTTATAATGGGGAAGAGTATATCGTTGAACAATTAGATTCCATTATAAATCAAAGCTATCCAGTAGATGAAATTATTATATGTGATGATAAGTCAACAGACAGAACAGTAGGTGTGATTACCGAATATATATCAAGAAAAAAAATCCGAGAGATAAAACTTTATGAAAATTCGGAGAACTTAGGATTCGCAGAGAATTTTAATAAAGCTTTAAATCTGGCAAAGGGGGATTATATATTTTTCTCTGATCAGGATGATATTTGGGAAAATGAAAAAATTCAAATTATGCTAGATAAAATGGATGAATATACCGATTGCAAATTGCTGTGCAGTGATTATGAACCTTTCGTAACAGGGGAGCAGGCTCCAGTACCACCCAAATCTGTGTTAAAACGTATGCCGAATAACGGAAGTATAGAAAAGATTCAATTATCAAAAGAAAATATTTATATTGGTGCGTTGGGGTGTTGTATGTGTATGAGAAAAGAATTTCGTGAATGGATGCAGCCATATTGGTTTCCAGGTTGGGCACAGGATGATCGATGTTGGAAATTAGCGCAATGTGCAGATGGGTGCTATTTACTGCACTTAAATTTGGTAAAGCATCGCTTACATGGAAATAATACTGCAACATTCGGCAAGTATCATACAATTGATAGGAGAGTGAAGTTGTTTCAGCATATGAGCAATGCAGCAGAGCAGACGATAGTGTGTGCGGAAGAAAATAAAATTTCATATAAACAGCAGAAAATATTAAAACAGCATTATGAAATGATGTTATTAAGAAAAGAATTAGTCGGAAAAGGGAAGTTTATAAATAGTATTAAATTATTAAAATATATAAGGCTTTATCAGAAAAAAATGTCTATATTTGTAGAGTTACTTATTGTGATAAAGTCTAAAGTAAGGAGAGAGGTATGAAATTACGTTTGACTAGAGATATAAAGGATTTAGTAAGAAAGTTGTATTTTTATTGTTTGCCCATGCAAAAACAGCGAGTTAAATATATTAAGAAGCATAATGTTTTTGCAGGAGTGGGAGATAATTTCTTTTTTCAACCTAGAAAACTTCCGGCTGATCCTAAATTTATTCGATTTCATGATAATGTAGCAGTGGCAGCTGATGTAACATTTGTAAATCATGATGTTATATATTTAGTACTTCGTAATCTTGATAAAAGGCAAGATTATGAGCATATTGGGTGTATAGAAGTTATGGATAATGTTTTCATCGGACTAGGTAGTATTATATTATCAGATGTGAAAATTGGCCCAAATGCAATTATTGCAGCTGGAAGTGTTGTCACGAAAGATGTTCCAGAAGGTAGTATTGTTGGAGGTGTTCCAGCGAAGGTAATCGGTAAATTTGATGATATAGTAAAAAAGAGATTAGAGGAAGCATGTAAAAGAAAAGATGGTAAATATTCGGATCTTAGAGGAATAGATCGAGCACAGCAGGAATGGGAAAGTTTTGATAAAAGATAATAACGGAAGGTCTATGGGCTTGAAGATGAGAGTGTATAAAGAGAATATGTATAATAATTATCCTAGAAGAATATTACGTAGATTGATACTTCCAGGATTTAAATTGAGTTATCATGGTATTGCAGATTGGTTTTTGTTTAGTCTTTTTGTGTTGCCAAGTTACTTTGGTATTCGTCTTGGATTCTTTGATTTGACAGGATTGAGATTTTTTGAAGTACTTTTACTTTGTTGTATTTGTAAAAATAGTAAATTGAGAAGACTATTTTTTGATCTTATTGCAGAATGCCCTAATAAAATTTGGATTGCTACGTATTTGATGGTCGTAGTGTATACGAATTTAATACATCCTTCAATTGGAACTATTTTTTATTGGATTATGAATGGGGTTGTGGTGCTTTTTTGTGTGACGTTTTTAGTTAAATATGAGTATGGACTAATAGCATTTTTAAATAGGATTAAGGCTTTTACTTGGATACTTTGCTTGATAAGCCCATTACAAATGATAACAGGAACTCCACCTTTTGCTATATTGGATACATTAGGCAAAGTGTCAACGACTAGTAGATTTGGAACTGTAAGAATTATGGGGAATTGTACAGTTGCTAATGGGTATGCAATGTATTTAATGATACTATTTCCATTAATGTGTTATGACTGGAAAAATAGGAGGATTGATTTTTGGAAAAATAGAGGACTCTTAATTTTGATGGTATTTAATATATTTATGACAGGTTCACGATTAACAATTGGAACTTTACTTTTGGGTTTCTTTTTATGTCTTATAAATTTATCTAGGAATCAGTTTTACAATTTCATTAAAGTAATGATAGTTATTATTCCTGTGACGGTTATGTTAATATACTGTTTGAAAGATACAAGCTTCATTCAAAGTTTGTTACGTACTTTTTTTAGTGCGATAGACGAGGTGTTAAATACTAATTATGCAGTTAAATATGGTGCTGATGCAACAACACTGTATAATAGTTCTTACTATCGCGAGTTGTTATGGAAACATACAATCTTGGGGGACTGGTTGAATCCTCTTTTGGGACGAGGTGGCAATTATAAATTTGGCATGTATGTTGAAGGCTATCGTATACAATCGATAGATAATTTCTATGTGGGTCAATATATAACATATGCATGGCCAGGAGTTATTACATGGTTATTAATGTCAGGAAGTTTTTTAATTCAATCAATAAAGAACTGGATACGGAGAAAAAGTGCGTTTATGGCAGTAATATCAATATCTATTATTTGCTACTTTATCAGCTTATGGTATCTAGATCAATTGCAAACATTTCCGTTTATGATGGCAATTTTTGGCATAGAATATGCATTCTTAAGGGAAAGTGTAGAATAATGTGTTAGTGCGGGATATGAAAACTATAATTTTTATTAATGATAACAATTGACTACAAGATATTTAAGTAGAATATTTTGTAGTCAATTATGAGTGAGGAGAATTATCATAATGGAAGAGATAATGTTGAGTATAGTAGTTCCTACATATGGACATGAAAAATATATCATTCAGGCATTAGAAAGTATACGAAGGCAGAAAACAAAATATAAATATGAAGTTTTGGTTGGAGAGGATGCGTCACCTGATAATACAAGAAAATTGTTAAAGGAATATGAGAAAGAACATCCTGGAGTGTTTCATATGTTCTATCGCAAAGAGAATATGAATAAAAGTTCAATAACAAACGCTAGAGACTTGCTTCTTAGATGTAAAGGTAAGTATGTTATCGTGTTAGAGGGAGACGATTATTGGATATCAGAGAATAAAATTGAACATCAAATTGAATTTTTGGAAAAACATCCAGACTATATAGCAGTTGCACATAATTGTGTTGTTGTTGATGAAAATAATAAAGAGATAAATGAGAGTTATCCCGAATGTAAGCTAACTGAATATTCTATTAAAGAATTTTTTTATAATGTATTGCCAGGACAGACAGCTACAGTTATGCATCGAAATTATGTAAAAGAAAATTTATTTGATACGTCTCTATTAGAAAAGGGATTAGTGCCAGGAGATAAATTGAGAGCTTTTGCTTTGATTACACACGGAAAGATATATTGTATTCAGGAAAAAATGAGTGCGTATAGGCATGTAAGAAAAGGAGGCAGCAGTTTCAGCGCGAATTTTAAATATGATATAGTTAGAGACTTACATTGGCATGAAGAACTGTTACAGTATGCCTATAAAATAAGAAATAGTGCCGGAATGAAATGTGCAGAAATAATGTACTTTGATATTTTAGTTAGAGCTTTAAAAGACGGATATTATAGTTTTGGACAAATCTTTAGAAAATATATAAAATTACATCATAAGTGTTTGGTTTTGATTGGTTTTTTTAATAAGCGCATGGTATTAAAAATAAATAAGGAGAAATGATGAAAGTTAATAAGCAAATAGTTATATATAATTTAATCTGGCGTTTTATGGAAAGGATAGGTGCACAGCTTGTGCAGTTTGTTGTATCGGTTGTATTGGCTCGAATTATTGCACCTGAAGCATATGGAACAATCACATTAGTTTTAGTTTTTGCACAAATTTTACAGGTTTTTGTTGATAGTGGACTAGGAAATGCTTTGATACAAAAAAAAGATGCGGATGATTTGGATTTTTCGTCTGTATTTTTCTTTAATTTATTTTGTTGTATTGGCTTATATGGAATTCTTTTTTTCTATGCGCCGTGTATTGCCAAATTTTATAATGATTTATCTTTAACTGCGATTATCAGAGTATTGTGTTTAACTGTAGTTATTTCTGGGTTGAAAAATGTACAACAAGCATATGTTTCAAAGACAATGCAGTTTAAAAAATTCTTTTTTGCAACTTTGGGTGGAACCATTGTTTCAGCAGTAATTGGAATAGCAATGGCAATGAATGGATATGGAGTTTGGGCTCTGGTGGCACAAAAATTATCAAATTTGTTTATTGATACATTGGTTTTGTGGTTGACTGTAGACTGGCATCCTAAATGGATGTTCTCATGGACTCGATTGAAAAGTTTAATTTCTTTTGGATGGAAATTATTAATATCGGCATTGCTTGATACAGTTTATAGTAATTTGAGGAATTTATTGATAGGAAAGTTTTATTCGACAGTGGAGTTGGCTTTTTATAATAAAGGACAGCAGCTTCCCAATTTAATTGCAGTTAATATCAATACATCTATTGATAGTGTATTGCTGCCTACAATGTCGAATGCACAGGATGATAGAGAACGCGTAAAAAATATGACTCGCCGTGCAATAAAAACAAGTACATATGTTATGGCATCATTGATGATAGGATTAGCTGTTTGTGCTAATTCTATTATCAGCATACTTTTGACAGATAAATGGCTATTTTGTGTTCCCTATATGAGGATTTTTTGTATTACATATATTTTTTATCCCATTCATACAGCGAATCTAAATGCAATTAAAGCAATGGGAAGAAGCGATTTGTTTTTGAAATTGGAAATTATGAAGAAAATTGTAGGAATAGTGGCATTATTGATAACAATACCAATTAGTGTTAAGGCAATGGCCTATAGTTTACTTATAACAAGTGTTTTGAGCCAGGTTATTAATTCATGGCCGAATAGAAGGTTATTATGTTATGGATATTTAGAACAAATCCGAGATATCTTACCGAATATAGGGCTTGCGGTAGTGATGGGGCTAGTTGTTCTAACAATAGAGCATCTGTCTTTAAATCCCTATAGTATGCTCCTTTTGCAAGTGATTGTAGGCGTGATTGTATATTTGGGATGTTCAGCTTTAATGAAAGTGGAATCCTATTTGTACATTAAATCAATGTTTCTGAATATCTATCGACATAGAAAAGGTTGATAGATAGAAAATATAAAGTATATAGATAGAGAGGTTTTTATATGAAAATTATGGTTTTACCTGGAACGATATGGCAAGTTCCATTAATGAAAAAAATTAAAGCATTAGGACATGAGTTGTATCTGGCTAATCCTGTTAAAAATGAAGGTGTTTATGAACATGCAGATCATTTTTTAGAAACAGATATTTTTGCATACGATAGGATTATACCTTATTGTAAAAAAGAAAAAATTGATGTCGTTATGTCGGATGAATGTGATATTGCCACGGATGTGATAGCTAAGATTAATAAGGAAATCGGGGCAAATTGTATTTCAGTAGATATGGCAGACTTATTTACGAATAAATTTCTTATGAGAGAATTTTGTAGAGAACATGATATTAATGCTATTCCTTATTGTCGTTGCACGACGATATCCGAAGCACTAGCATTTTACACTGAGTATGGTCCAAAAGTAATTATGAAACCGCTAGATAGCAATTCAAGTCATGGTGTGTTTACAGTGAATTCAGAAGCAGATATTCTTGAAAAATTTAATGAAACCCTTACATTTTCGAGAAATTCAAAAGCTGTTTTAGTGGAGAAATATATAGAAGGAACAGAGTTTACTGTGGATGGAATTATGACAGAAAGCGGACATATTACGTTGGCTATTTCAGAAAAGGAACATTATCAACACAATAATAATATTGCTAAATCTCTGTTTTTTACTCAGAACAACTCAAAATTTGATTATGATCTTCTTAGAAAAACAAATGATGAATTGCTTAATGCTACAGGATTACCTTTTGGTTTGACTCATGTAGAATATAAATATCAAGATGGAAAATATTATTTGATTGAAATGGCTGCCAGAGGTGGAGGGAATCTTATTTCTGCAATTATAGCTCCATTTATGGCAGACATTGATAATTATGATTATCTTATTAAAAAGACAATTGATAATAATTACAGCTGCAAATTGGAAACCAATATAGACAATGACCGAACGGCTATTTTAAAATTTCTTGATTTGCCTTGTGAAGGAGGCGTAGTAAAGAAAATACATGGAGAAGAATATCTTTTAAGCGAAACAAGAATAAAGAGCTATAAACTTAATTTCTCAGTTGGAGATTATATTCATCAGCCGGAGAGTGACTCTGTAAGGATTGGATATTATATTATTTGTGCTGAGACAAGAGCGGAGTTTGATGAAGTTATCCAAAACATTTCTGATAAACTCAAGATAGATATCGAGGATAAATAAAATGAAGGAATGTATTACATATGAAAGTCTATATTCACAACAAGACATAGAGGCAGTTATGCTTGCGTGTTCGACTGATTTTTTTGAACAATCGAACAACACTCCGGAGAGAATCAAAGAGCTATCTCAGAAATTTTCGAAATTTGCTCAAGTTGTGAGTGCGAAATATAAGAGAGAAATAGTTGGATTTATAGCTTTTTATGATAATGATAGAATCGACTACTCTGGATTTCTCTCAATGCTTATTGTGAAAAATCAGTTTCAAGGATATGGCATTGGTTCTATGTTACTTAAATTATGCATTGAGCAATGTAAAAAGGACGGAATGACAACGTTACGTTTGGAAGTTAATAGAGAAAATGAAAGGGCAATCCATCTATATGAAAAGATTGGATTTAAAGAGATTGAGAAAAGTGAAGATTCGATTTTTTTGGAAAAGAAACTATAGGTTTGCAAAGAATAAATAATGAGGAATGGATATAATTATGGAAATGAGAGAGAAAATTATTGATTATTTAGTTAGAAATCGTGTAAGCACAACAGAAGTTGCAGATGCGTTAGGGAAAAAAGGAGTTCTTCCTAACGTTATGCCAGTGAATAGAGGTCACTACAAAGCTGGAAAAATTAAATGGATTTATGCATACGAAGAAAGCAACTGGCCGATACATGAACAGGTTCAGGATATTGAAGAGGGTTGTGTAGTATTTGTTGAGGCATTTGATTGTAAGGACAGGGCTGTATTTGGAGAATTAGTAAGTAAATATATATTGTTATATCATCAGAGTAGAGCAATTATTACTAATGGTAAAATGCGGGATGCGGCTGGTTTAATTAAAGAAAATTGGCCCATTTGGTGTGATGGTCTTACTCCGGTAGGATGTTTTAATAGAAAACCGGAAAAAGATTTTGATGAAATAATTAGAACAGAGCATATGGAAAAATATGATGGAGCAATTGCAGTATGTGACGATTGCGGAGTCGTTATTATACCGAAAGACTGCATAACAAAAGAATTTTTGAAAAAATTACATCATATGGAAGAACAGGAAGATATTTGGTTTGATCGTCTTGATCATTATAAAGAGAGTACCTTTGAAATTGTATGCAAGAAAAGCTATTTAAATGATGAAATATATATGAGCAGAAGGAACTTCGAGTGATATAAAAAGAGAAACGGAGAGAAAAAATGGGCATTGATGCAAAAGAAAGGATAATTCATAATTTATTAGAGAAAGGATATTCCCTGAATTCAGCAAAATATTATGGAAGCCATATTTATGACGAATGGTATGGCAAACTGAAAGATGACTTCACATTGGAAGAAAAAAAGTGGGCATACAGTAAAGGATATCTTGCAGAAAGAGCTAAAATTTTTCAACTTAACGAGTCGAATTACAAAGATTATATAAATGATGAAGATTATTATATTCTTGATCCAATAGATCCCGTAACGAAAAGGCTGGTGGATGGGAAATTGACGATTCATTATACAATCGGAGGTAAATATCCAGAGTATATGCCAATATATTATGCATGGATTGATGAAAATAGTCGGGTCATTCAACTGGATGATAATATTCCATTAGCAGGTAAGATAGATATTAAATCATATCTGGAAGTACTCCTTGATAAAGTAGGGATTGTAGCAATTAAGCCTCTGGCAGGAGCTGGTGGAATAGGTTTTCTAAAATTAGAAAAAATAATAGGGGGGGGGTATCTTGCTAACGGAAAAAATATAGATTCATTACAGGAGATTGTTCCATCTATAGATTCAATGTATGTTGTAACGGAATACATCAAACAATGTAAAGAATTTGATGCTATTTGGAAAGACAGCGCAGCTACACTACGAGTGATTGCATTAAATATAGATCAGGAAACAAAAGTGTTTGTATCTTATGTGCGATTTGGTACGAATGTTTCTAAAGGGGCTTGTAATTTGACATCTGGTGGTGTCGCAGCTCCGTTTGATTGGGAAACAGGTTATTTTTATGGGGATTATTATAGATATCTGAAGTATTGTCAGAATGGTGAATTTAAAGTAAGCAAGCATCCTGACAGTGGGGTAAGTATTCAGGGAAAACAGATTCCTCATTTTGACAAAGTAAAAAATCTGGTAAATGATTTATCTAGATATTTAGCGGTTCATAAATACTTTGGCTTTGATATTATTATTACAGATGAAGGTGCAAAAATATGTGAGATAAACTCTCATCCGTCAATAGACTATGAGCAACTTATGCATGGTGGAATTTGGAAACGTAATGATGAAGTATCTGACTTCTTTAGAAATAAGCTAAAGGAAAAAAAGGGCGAAGAGAGTTTTGTGTTTATTCCAGATGAATTTAATAATTAGGGTGATAGAATGAATGATGTTATTAGACAGATTAACAGTTCTGCGTCAATGGATTTAATTGCAAAAGCAAAGGCCTTGAAAGAAGCAGGAGCAAATATTATTAGCTTAGCCGGAGGAGAGCCTGATTTCGATACGCCAAAAGCAATTAAAGACAAAGCTATAGAAGAGATATTAAAGGGCAATATACATTATGCTGTGGGAAAAGGGTTGCCGAAACTTAGAGAAAAAATTGCTAAGAAATTAATGCTGGATAATAGAGTCAATGTATCTTCAGAAAATATTATCGTTACTCCAGGTGCTAAAATGGCTATATATCTTGCAGTCCGTTCATGTATTAATGCTGGGGATGAAGTACTGATTCCGACACCGTCATGGGTATCATATACAGAAATTGTAAAAATGTCATTGGGAATTCCTATAGAAGTTCCACTTAGTTATGAGGATGGATATACAATTAGAGCATCTGTGCTGGAACAGTATATTAGTGAAAAGACCAGAATGATAATTCTCTGTTCTCCTAATAATCCTACTGGACGTGTGATTAATGAAGAAGAAATCCAAGAACTGATTAGAGTTGTTAAGAATCGTGATATTGTCATTTTGTCGGATGAAGTGTATGAGAAGATAAATTATATAGGTAAAGGGATTAGTCCGGGAAGCTATGATGAATTGGCGGATAAAACTATTACAATAAATGGATTTTCTAAGGCATATGCAATGACAGGGTGGAGATTAGGATATTTAGCAGGACCTTCTAAATATATAGATGCTGTTGATAAATTATATGCACATACAATAACCGGAACAAGCCCTTTTATTCAAGAAGCGGCTACTGTAGCATTAGAGTGTCATGATGATGTAATTAATATGCAGAAAGAATATCTAAGACGCAAGGAGTATTTTATTAAATCATTAAATGCACTTGATGGAATAGAGGTCATAGAGCCTGAAGGTGGATTCTACGCTTGGTGCAGATTTAGTTTTAAACAAGATATAGCAGGAGAACTTCTGGAAAAAGCAAGTGTTATTGGCGTACCAGGAAGAGCTTACGGAACTGGATTTGACAATTACATCAGATTTTCTTTTGCTAATAGTATGGACGAATTGATAGAAGCAGTTAGAAGAATTAAAAAGTATATTTGTGAAGTTAATAATAGTAGATATTCAGACGTGATTTGAAGCAAAGTGTTTGTAATACAACTGCAGGAAGGACGAAAGAAAATGGTAAATATTTTAGTGACACGTTCATCTATGCCATCAATGGATGAGTATATAAAAGAAATAGAGGATATATGGGATTCTCATTGGCTAACGAATATGGGACCAAAACATAAAGAATTTCAGAAAAATCTGAAAGAGTATTTAAAGGTAGAGCAAATGGATATGTTTACCAATGGTCATATGGCTCTTGAGTTATCCTTGCAGGCAATGAATTTACCGAGAGGAAGTGAAATAATCACAACTCCATTTACTTTTGCATCGACGACCCATGCAATTGTAAGAAACAGACTCGAACCAGTTTTTTGTGATATTGATCCAGTTGATTTTACAATAGACGTTAAAAAAATAGAGGATTTAATTACAGATAAAACTTCAGCAATTATGCCGGTTCATGTGTATGGTAATGTTTGTAATATAGAAGAAATACAAAGGATTGCAAGAAAATATGATTTGAAAGTTATCTATGATGCAGCACATACATTTGGAGTTGAATATCATGGTCTGGGGATTGGAACATTTGGAGATGTTTCTTGCTTTAGCTTTCATGCTACAAAAGTGTTTAATTCGATTGAAGGCGGAGCTGCTTGTTTTCGAGATGAAGAGTTTGGACTAGAGTTATACCGCTTAAAAAATTTTGGTATTCGTGGGCCAGAAAGGGTTGATGGAGTTGGCGCTAATGCAAAGATGAATGAGTTTTGTGCAGCTATGGGGATTTGTAATCTTCGTCATGTGAATGAAGAGATTGCAAAAAGGAAACTGGTTGTAGAACGTTATCGAGAATGGTTAGATAATGTAGAGGGAGTTCAACTAAACCCAGTACAGGAAGACGTAAAACCTAATTACGCATATTTCCCGGTTATATTTGATGAGAAAACATTTGGTGCAAGCCGTAATGAAGTTTTTGAAGCCTTGCAGGAGGTAGGAATAGGAGCTAGAAAATATTTTTATCCGTTGACGAATACATTTGAATGTTTTCATGGGAAATATGACGTGAATCGGACACCAGTGGCATTACATATCAGCAAAAGAGTATTGACGCTTCCGTTGTATGCAGATTTGGACGTAGACACAGTTGATAAAATATGCGAGGTTATATTAAAGTGTAAGGAGAATATAAAATAAAAAATGTGACATGAATACCAGGAAATAGAATTCTAATTTAGAACTTTTTCGAAAATATTTGTGTTGATAGCATATATCGTACATATGGTATGGAGTTTGTAAGAGTACAGATTGTTAAGAGATTTAAAGAAATATTTTATAAAAGGAGTGCTTATGGTAGATATACATACCCACATTCTGCCTGGACTGGATGATGGTTCCAGATCCCTGGAAGAATCTGTTGACATGGCGGTGATAGCTGCTGAAAATGGATTGAATCATATTGTGGCATCTAGCCATGGTAATTGTTTTCCATATTCTATGGAGGAATACTGGGAACAGTTTCGGAACTTACAGAGTGAACTAAGGAACAGGCAGATACCGGTGACATTGTACCCAGGTATGGAAATTTATCTCGACGGAGACGCACAGGAACTGTTGGAAAAGCAGGAATTACTATCTATTAACAATACCAGAAATCTTCTTGTAGAGTTTCCTATGGAAGAGGAGTCACAGAATATATGTAGACGTATTGCAGAAATACAAAAGATGGAGTATACTATTATACTGGCTCATCCGGAACGGTATGTGTCTGTTCAGAGAGAACCTGAACTGGCATATTATTTGGAAGAGGAAGGGTGTGTTCTGCAGATAAATGCGGAGAGTTTGTTAGGAAAGTTTGGAACAGCAGAAAAGAGAGTATCCAGGCAAATGTTAAGGGATGGTATCGTAGGTGTGATTGCAACAGACGCTCATGACAGTGTTTACCGGAAACCTTCTGTCAGAAGAGTACGGGAGCATTTAAGTAAGTATTATCCGTCACAGTTGATTCATTTGTGGTTGTCAGAGAATCCCAGCAGGATTCTAAAAGGATACCCTATCCTAGATGCAAAGAGAGATAGAATAAAGGAGTACAAAGAATGAGAAGAATGAACATTGTAGCCGGAGTAGTGATCATAGCGTCCCTGGCTGGCGGAGTTGTCTACTATCGGCAGGCAGAAGAGAAGAAGGATGTACAGCCGCCGGTTCTTCATGCCGAGAGTGAGGAGTTGACAGTCAGTATTGCTGCAACAGAGGAGGAACTGACAGCAGGGATTTCAGCAGAGGATGATCGGGATAAGGATGTATCGGATAGTATTCTTATTACAGGAATAGAGAAGAAAAAGGGAACAGACCAGGATTTTGAGATTACCTATGTTGCTTTTGATCAGGCCAGCAATATGGGTACACTGACAAGAACCCTTCATTACAGCGATTATCAACAGGCACATTTCAATTTTGAACAGCAGCTCCGTTTTCCAGAGAACCAGAAGATTGATCTCATGTCCTACTTTACTGCTGAGGATTGTATTGATGGGGATGTAACCCCTTTTATTACCATGGATGCAGATGCACAGCTTTTGCGGGATGAACCGCAGAAAGGGCTTTATGACTGTACTCTGAGTATTACAAACAGCGTGGGATACACCACAACGCTTATCGTTCCAGTGGAGATTTATGAGGATAGTTATGATGAGAGAAGTAAGAGACCGTCCATTGCCTTAAAACAGTATATTATCTATATTAAGGCAGGAGAGGCACTGGATTCTAAAGGATATCTGGATCATATTGAAGACAAAGGAATTAAAACCATTGATTTCTCAGAGACGGCGCCGGAAGAAGAGCCAACGGATAGCATCCATATCTCAAAGGTACAGATTGAATCTAATGTAGATACCAATACCCCCGGGACATATACGGTGAATTATAAATACACGTCAGAGGCGACAGGATATGACTGTACAGCCAGTTTGCTGGTGGTGGTAGAATAAAAGGAGGAAGACTATGAGTTACGAAAATGCCAGAAAGCAGGGGACAGATGCTCTGCTGGACTTTCGCTTTTTATATAGACGTATTGTGAAGAATGCACTGCTGATTCTCATGTGTGCATGTCTGGCAGGTGTGGGTGCATATATAGTTCTAGATTGTTTTATGAAGGATACCTATACTGTTAGTGCCAATCTTTATGTGATTCCAAGAGATAATGTGGCTGGAAAGATGAATGCATACAATATGAAAGCGGCAATGCAGAGAAATGCGAATGTGCTGAACAGTGACACACTGTTGGATCAGATTTCAAAGGCAGAGAAAGTATCAGGTGAGCTTTCGGCTGAAATAGTGCCCAATAGTAATATTATCACTATGCAGGCTTCTGCTTCTACAGCAGAAAATGCCTGCCGGCTTTTGAAAGCAGGACTGGAAAGCTATCCGACCCTATCCGGTTATTCTGAATCCGGATATCTTTTGAAGAATCTTAGTAATATTTCAGAAGAGAGCATTATTGTACCCAAAGATCAGACGCTTTTGTATGCTCTTGTAGTAGCGCTTTTGGTGCTTGCAGCTGGTTTTGGATTGATTGGATGTATGTGTGTGTTTTCAGATCGTATTTACAGTACAGAACAGGCAGAAGCTCTTTTGGATATGGATACGATGGGGTTTCTCCCTTATATACGTAAGAAAAAAGACCAGAAAGCAATTTTGATATCAGATGAGAGAACGGACGGAAACTATAATGAGTCTGTAGATCAGGTGGTGACAGAATTATATAGGAAGATGCAGGAAAAACAACGTAAAGTTTTGATGGTCACTGGTATGAAAGAAAACGATGGAAAATCCACCATAGCAGTAAACATTGCCTTGAATTTGATGCAGAGAGGGAAGAAAGTAGTGCTTGTCGATTGTGATATGCGGCGTCCTGCAGCAGCAAAAATATTTGATCGTACTGGTGAACGGAAAAAGCAGTTGTCTCTTTACTTAAAAGGAAAAAGAACCATAGAGGAAGTTATGGAAAAGGAGAAGGTAAATAGCGAAGAACTTTCCTGTGTATTCCAGAAAAAAGCAATTGCAAATCCGGACAGGCTTCTGGCAGGTGAAACTTTCCAGGAGATGCTGAACTATCTGAGAGAAAAGTTTGACTGCGTAATTCTTGATACTCCACCGCTTGGAATTGTACGTGATGCAGAGGTGGTTGCTGAACGGGCGGATGCGGTGCTCATGGTCATGCGGCAGGATGAAGACCATGCAGCAGCATTGAATGATATGATCGATATGCTGGAGGATATGGGAACAGAGGTGATTGGCGGCATTCTGAATATGGCAAAGGGAGAAAGCCTGTCTGGAAACGGATATTATGGATATAAAAAATATTATAGTAGTTCTAAGAGAACTTGACAGAAGGTGAGAGTGATAAGGATGCAGGAAGATATGCAGAGAAACAGAGAGCAATACGATGATGAGGAGATTGTCTTGGATCTTAGTGGGATATTGGATGATTATATCAGATGTATCAAGAAATACTGGATGCAGTTTATTCTGGTAATGGTTGTAGCCGCAGGGCTTGTGATTGCATTCCTTAATATGAAATATGAACCAGTCTATATAGCAAAGATAAGCTATGCAGTGACAAAGACAGGGGATACGGGAATTGATGCCTCTGTGGCAGCAAGACTCAGTGGGGCAATTCCTGTTTTGACACAGGACAAGAAATTTCGTGAAGATCTTTTCCAGAATGTGGATACGGAAACTCTGAATCAGAATTTTTCTATAGCGTCTTCTTCTACAGAAGGAGCAAATCTTTTTTCTGTGACAGTGAGTTCAAATAACTATAAGAATGCTAATATGGTTTTGGATGCTTTTGAACAAGTATATCCAGACTGGGCGTCCAGTTCCAGTGGTGCATTGGAAGTTCAGATTGTAGACAAATCTCAGGCAACGGAAAAACCAGTTAATGCCTATTCGCTGATCAAATATTTGTTTCTTGGGTTGCTGGCAGGATTGGCATTGTGTTTTGTCTATGCAACGTACTTTGTCCTGACAATCAAGACTGTGCGGAAAGAAAGTGATATGCGGAAGATTACAGCTAAAACTTGTATCAGTATGATTCCAGATGTGAAAGTAAAGAAACGTGAAAAGAGCAAAAAGGAGCAGCTCCTACTGACAAACAAACGATTAGATTGGGGATTTAAACAGTCAATGCTGGCAGCACAGGCACGTATTCAGCATTATATGGATCAGAATAACAGAAAAGTTCTTCTGGTGACCAGCACAATCCCGGAAGAAGGAAAGAGCATACTAGCAGCCAATCTTGCCCTGGCATTTGGAGAACGGGAAAAGAAAGTCCTTCTTATTGATGGTGATCTTCGCAAGCCTTCTTCGGGCGAACTGCTCGGTGTGCAGGAAGGCTTGGGCCTTACAGACTATCTGAAAGGAAACAACGAAATAGAAAATCTTTTAGTCACATGTGGAAAGATTAGCTTTTTGCAGGCAGGACAAAAAAGAGGTCATATGTCTGCTCTGTTGGATGATAAGAAAATGGAAAAGCTGATGGTTCAGCTTCGTCAGAGATTTGATTATATTATTATAGATACTCCTCCGGCATATTTGTTTTCAGATGCGGCTATGCTGTCCCGTTATGCGGACAGTGTTATCTATATGGTGCGTCATGATATGGCAGAGATCAAGGAAATCAAAAAAGGTATGGCACCGTTCCAGAGTACGAAAAAGCTGATGGGATATGTGATTAACCGCAGTCATGGCGGATTTGCTTCTTATGGCAAATATGGCTATGGTTACGGTAGATATGGGAAATACGGGAAGTACGGCAAATATGGAAAATATAAGCGATATATGGAACTGGATGAAGATTCTATGGATACAGAAGAATCCCTGAATGACGAGGAAATGCGGTAAGGAGGAACCAGAGTGAGAAAAAAGTGGCTGTTTACAGCTGTAATGATTGCAATTGCAGCTATTGCTGTTAGCAGTGCTGTGTGGTCCTATAAGGGCATCAATGAGAAGATGAACTTGGAGAATGAGAGACAAAATACCATGTCTCTTACCGAGGTAGATCAGGAAGGGGATACATCGGAGGAAAAACCTATAGAGAATGTACAGAATGACAAGAGTAGTGGAGAAGAAGAACAAGATCAAGGAGAACAGGAAGTAGGTGCAGAAGAAAGTAATCCAGAACTTCCAGTTTTGAAATTGAAAAGTGAAAGAGTAGAGATTAAGATAGGAGATTCGTTTGATCAGCTTTCTCAAGTAGAGACAATTACAGATAATAAGGATACACAGGAAATGTTATACCGGACAATCTGGATACATGGTATATATGATATCTATGTGCCGGGAGAATATCCGATACAGTATGTGGTAACAGATAGTGATGGAAATCAATCACTTCCTCAGATATTGACCTTGGTAGTAAAGGAGTAATGAATGCAGGCATTAAGAAAGATAGGCAAAGGCCTGGAGACTTTTTCTCGCGAATTGGAAGCAGTGCCAAATGAAGTTTATATGTGGTTGGGTATTCTCCTTTTACTACTCCTGGTGATTTATGTGATTATTGTTCCTAAAATCCATATAGAGGGTGAGAAAAAGAAATTTTTTAGAAGAGTGCTTGTTTGGGGAATGCTTTTTCTGTACGTATTTAGTATTTTAACCTTTACTGTTTTTATGAGAACAACTGGAACAGAAGTGAAAACAAATTTTGATTTTCTAAATAGCATTCGTTCTTTTGATCATATAAACAGTGAAATTATCAGAGATGGCGCAAACTGGCTTCTGTTTTTACCTATTGGCATTCTTTTTGGGTGGCAGTGCAAAGGAAAATATATTCTGCTAAAAGGTATTTTTACTTCTTTTTTATTAAGTCTTGCCATTGAATTGATACAGCTTTATGGCAGATTGGGAACTTTTGATGTGGATGACCTGTTCTTCAATACATTGGGAGGTCTTGGCGGAATTCTTCTGATTCTTTGCTGGAGGTTTGCATTTGGAAGAAAATCGTTTCTTCGATATAGTATACGGGTAGGACTGGTTTTACTTCTTTTGATATCTTTCGGAGGCAGCAGTGTGTTTGCTTCGTATCATATCTTGCGTGTCAATGGTGAAGCAAAAACAAAACAGAATATCAGTACAGAAAAAAACCGTATGCAGTCCAGAGGGGATGAAGGTTCTCAGAAAGTAGATGAAGATGGTCTGATTTCCTATAATGGAAAAAAATACAAGTATAATGAAGATATTGTGACTGTTCTAGTTATGGGAATTGACCAGAGAAGTGAAGTTATTGAACAAAGAGAAGGAGTTTCCGGAGAAAGTGGTCAGGCAGATACTATTTTCTTACTGGTAATGGATGAAACAAAGAATCGGATGAAGGTGATTGGAATTTCAAGAGATACCATGACACCGATTAAAATGTTTGATTATAAGGGAGAATATCTGGGAAAAGAAGTCAGCCATCTGGGGCTGGCCTATGCATTTGGAGATGGAAAGCATACCAGTTGTCAATATATGGTGGATGCAGTTTCGAATCTGTTTTATGGACTGCCTATTCATGCCTATGCCGCATTTAATATGGAATCCATTGTGCGGATTAATGATGCAGTGGGCGGTGTGCCAGTTACAGTACCAGAAGATTTAACAAAGGTGGATCCAGAACTTTCAAAAGGGGCAAAAGTGCTTTTAAGGGGCAGGCAGGCTTTGTTATTTGCTAAATGGAGGAATACATCTGTAGATCATAGTAATAATCTAAGAATGGCGCGACAAAAGCAATACCTTGTAAGTTTTATGAAGCAGGCCATATCCGCAGTACGTTCCGATGTAACTCTGCCACTGACCTTGTATCAAGATTTATCGGAGGAAATGGTAACAGATATTGGTGCAGATCAAGCAGTATATATGACAACAAAAGCCTTGACTATGTCTTTGGATGAAAAAGCAATTGTAATGCTAAAAGGTGAACCAGTAAAAGGGAATGTTTATGATGAAATTTATGTAGATGATGATGCTCTTTATGATTTAATTATCCAAACGTTTTATGTAGAAATAAAAGACGAGGGTGACGAAAAATGAAAAAAGGGAAAAAAATCTGGACTATCGTTGCTGTTTGTGCCTTTGCTGGAGCTGTGATTTGTATACTGTTCATGCTGGGTGATTATCTTAGTAAAAAAGGTGCAGAGAAAGAATATGAAGCAATAGCAAAAATGAATGAGGATGATGAAAAAGAGCGCCAGGAGATACCAGAGAATCCATCTGAGGAAACGAAGAAAGAACTGGAAATTCCAGTGGATTTTGCAAGTCTGAAAGAGATGAATGAAGATATCTATGCCTGGATTACAATTCCGGGGACACAGATTGATTATCCTATAGTGCAAAGTGCAGAGGATAATGCTTACTATCTAAATCATACTGCTGAAAAAAAGGAAAGTGTAAATGGAGCCATTTTTACGGAGAATTATAATGCGAAGGATTTCAACGACTATATCACAGTGCTTTACGGACATAATATGCGTGATGGCTCTATGTTTGCAGGACTTCATCAGTATGAGGATAGAAAATATCTGGAGGAACATGATGAATTAATTATTTACATGCCGGATGCAATTTTAAAATATAAGATTTTTGCAGCCTATCTGACAGATAATCGCCATGTATTGAAGTATTATAACTGTGGACAGGATGCAGATAGTCGGAAGGCGTTTGTAAGAGATATTTTGTGGCAGCGTACTATGGAGTCTTCTGTGGATTCCGATGCACCAGTAAATGAGGAGAGCAAGATTCTCACACTATCTACTTGTCACAGTGCGGGGAAAAACCACCGCTATCTGGTACAGGCATATCTTGAAGAGAAAATTGAATAAAGAGTAGAATTTAAAAAGATTTTTATTGTATGGCAAGAAGGATAGTGGTACAATAGATGAGAGTATTGTTACAAGATTATTTTAAAACTACATTGTAGAGGAGGATATACGATGAAAAAGAAGTTTTTAAAAAAAATTGTTGCAGTGGTAGCTGCTTTGTCAATGACAACAACTGTTATGGCCGCAGGAAGTATTGTAGGAGCAATTGATATGCCAAAAGTATCTGCAAGTCAGGGCAAAGTTACTTTGCAGAAGGTAACAGCAGGTATGTATGAGCCGGAAGTTCAGGCAGTAGTAGACAAGTTAAATGCTGCAAAGGCAGGGGCAACGGTAAAAGAAGCATTTGGAGGAGAGTTGCCAAACGTAATCAATTTGTATAATGCAGATGGATTACAGATGGAAGCAATAGATATGTCTGCATATAAATTTCTTTCTCCAGTAATGGACTTGCAAATCACAGATGTAGAACCAACTGCTGAAAATCCGGTAAAAGTTACTTTTGTTGTAAATAATATGACAGAGAACATGGAAGTGGATGTATTGCATTTATGTGCTGAACACGAATGGGAAGTGCTGGAAGGTGAAAAAATTAGTTCAAATCAGGTAGCAGCCGATTTTCATTCAGCATCTCCAGTTGCTTTAATCTACAAAATGAAATCATCTGAACTTGGTACAGATGCGATTTCACCACAGACAGGTGAAAGAGAAATGTGGCCGGTAGCATTAGCTGCAGTTGTATTCATGGGAACTGGAATTTTTGCAGTTGTTAAAAGAAGAAAGACTGTTTAAAATGTAGGAATAATTCTTGGTACTATTAGATATCCACTGATTTTTATGCCTAAACATATAAGAATGCTTAAAACCTGAAGTCAGTGGTGTTAGTGGCTTCAGGTTTTTTGGCGAAGATAATTAAAAGACTTTGGAATAACCATTATCCAGAGGTTTTATTTAGTCATGTTGTGGAAAAATTCAGAGCATTCCTGACAAATAGATATAGAAACCATGTATTGTAATACGAGGTTGGATTTTGTAGAAATAAATGAGTACATTGAAAAATTAAAATTGTTCATATGGGCCATGGTATTCTCATGTATCATCTATACTGTGTAAGTTTATTAAGTAGTAGATTACAATAAAGGTAATTAATAGAAGTTGTAATGTTTATTGAAAAAGGAGAAGATAGAGGATGGATGATTTTTTGTTGAGTTTCTTTTATCCAATGATGCTAGTCTTGGCTGAGATATTAGTAAAAGAGATTATTAAATTATGGGAAAGTCAACTAAAAAAAAATCGGATCCTGGCTCAGCATGAACGCTGGCGGACACTTTTATACATGATGAAAGTAAGATAAATATAAGTCTATAAGTCTGGATTTCAGAGATAGAGATTTTTATAATATGAACTTTCATACTTCTAGAATATTGTGGCTGGTAAATCCACTTTAAAATATAGAAAGAACTTTGTATCTTCACTTCATAATGCCACAGAACTTTTTATAAAGCAGCTTATGCTTAATACAGGAGATCATGAGGTGTATAAAAGAGTAACTAAGAAAAAGATCCTGATGGTAGTTTATAGATAGCAATGGATACAGAGCCGGATTTGAATGACTTTTTGCAAAATTGTCACAAGATGATGTGGAATAATATCGTTCACAAAGCTATAATGTCATCTGTAAGAAGGCCTCGAGTTTGTTTAATACATATTATTCCACACGCCCTGATGATCAATCAATTATAAGTGATGCGTTAGAGACATTAAGTGATTTGCGAAATAACGAGACACATTTCTTTATTGATAAGTGGACATTTTTGACGGAGAGCAAGTTTCAGAAGTTGTACAATTGAAGACGAATCGTGCAAAGCGAGCGAATTGTACGAAGTCATGTTAGAAATGTTGTTGGAACGATTATCTCAGAAAAGTGGGAAGACGAAAAGGTACTGATTATTGAGGATTAACGTTGGGTAAAAAGAGGATATTTGGATGAAACGAATAGAAGAAGTATATCATTATACATCTCCGGAAGGGTTACTTTCCATACTTGTAAATAAAACATTGCGATTTACGGACTGTCAATTTTTTAATGACAAATTAGAATATATTTATATAAGAAAACCATTGAGTGATGCGATTGGCAAGATAAAAAATAAATTATGGAACAAAGATCTGATAGAAGATATAGACGATTGGTTGACTGAAAAATATGAGGTGGCATGTTGTTCAAGGAAAATGAAGATGCGATATTACGTTTTTTGCACCTCAGTAAAAGCAGATTCTTTAAATATGTGGAACTATTATTTAAAGAATGGAAAGTATCAAGGATATAATCTTGCCATATCATTGAAAAAAATGCAATATTATATGGAGAGTTTGGATTTAACGGATTGTGAATTTTGGCAAGGCAAAGTAATGTATTCTTTTTCTGAACAGGCAGAATATTTGATTGATTATATACGAAAGATTGATTATGAATTATATTGTTGCAGAAAAGAGGCAAAGACAGTAAATGACAGTTATGCTATGTTATTGGACGCACAGGAGGAAATTATTGAAAAAATAGAATTCTGTAGATTGTTTTTTAAATCAGAAGCTTTTTCAAATGAACAAGAATATCGATTTGTACTGAAGATTCCTGAGTATATCAACAAAACTGAAATTTTTGTACAGGGATTCATGATAAAAGAGGGTGTATTTACACCGTATTATGATTTAAAGATAAATGAGAATATTATCGAAAATATTATGATTTCTCCAATGTTGGAGAAAGAATTAGCGAGGAAAGGATTGGAAATATTTTTGAACAGGCAGCAAATGGATAATATCAACATAAATGAATCTAGAATTTTAGTTAGATATTAAAAAGATAGATAATGACTATTTTACAGAATTTTTATTTCCAGATTACCTTGGAACCCTATAAAAAAGATAATACATAAAAATTATATAAATGTACAACCAGAGGATGCTTCTAAATCATATCATTATGGACTATTCGATTCATGATGCGATTGAAGCTGGTTTTAATCACGTAGTATTTATCATCTGAAAGGATATTAACGATATTCCAGATACTCTGTCGGAAGGCCGGACAAAACTGTGGGGAACGGGGCAGGCTGTGCTTGCAGCAAAGAAGGTTATTAACCCTCCGTTTAAAAAGAGTAGTTTTGCCTTGCCATGTATTCTGTTGTGATAAAAATATTGTTTCTTCCTTGCCTGGTGATTATAATAAAGGTATAGACGAAGCGAAGACTGAGTTTTTGATAAGGATGTAAGGACGGTGGTTTCAAAAGGATAATCTTTTTCCACAGAAGAGAAGCTTCCATGTGATGTTTCATATCCAGGAAGAGAAGTACAATCAGAGGACATCATCTAAAGTACATGAGATAACACTACATCAGTTCCTATTATGATAGGCTGAAACGGAAAGATAAGTGAGGTGTTCGTGTGCAAAAAACAAAACAGAATGTAATGAATGAAAAGGAAAAAGATTTACAACGGATAAGAGAAAAGTGCAACAAAACGCTCTATCATCCAGGATATCCAGGCAGAGGATGGGGATGGAAAGTTCATGGATATTGAAATCCAGCGTTCTGACAGAGGCTCAGGAGTGAAAAGAGCAAGATTTCACAGCAGTATGATTGACAGAGCACTTCTCAGTAAAGGAGAGGATTTCGAAGATCTGGTGGATACATATGTCATCTTTATTACAGAGAATGATAAATTTGGTATGGGGATTCCCCTTTATCATGTCGAAAGACGAATTGCAGAGATGGAGTATAGTTAATGGGGTCTGACCCCATTAAAAAAGTATAAACCCTAGAAATGATATTGACCAATGATATCATAAATGATACAATCATAAAAGTTTAATGGGGTGTTAGAATGGAAAATACGGTTGAAATTTATCAAGAAGAGAAAGAATTAAGGGGGAAACGCCTGGCAGCCTATGCAGAATCGATTCAGGAAAAGGTACAGAAGGATTCAGAGCAGATTATAAAAATACTAGTAGAAGAGAGATACCGCCAGAAGAAGACCCAGCAGGAGATGGCGGATATAACCGGGGTAAGAGCCTCGAACATAGCTAGATTTGAGAAGGCTTCTAGAGTGCCAACATTGCTTATGTTGGAAAAATATGCGAATGCACTGGAAAAGCATATAGAGATTAGAATAACGGAGGATAAACAGTAGTGGGAGATTATCCCGCTGCTGTTTGAAATAATCAATGATGATAGTATTATAAAAGAAAGGATATGAAGAAGAGGATTATGGCTACAGTGGTAAAAAGTTTTGCAATACAAGGAATCGAAGGACATAACGTAGACATAGAGACAAAAATACTGGATGGCCAGCCTATGACCTCCATAATCGGGATGGGTGATACAGCAGTAAAGGAGTCAGCGGACCGAATACAGTCAGCAATTGATGAAAGCGGATATGTATTTCCGAAAAAACGTGTAATTATAAGTCTGGCACCAGGAGATGTGAAAAAGAGGGGGTCTCATTATGACCTGGCAATGGCAATAGGAGTCTTGCAGGAAGATAATAATATTGCAGCTAAGGATTTACATCAGTATGCGTTCATCGGTGAGCTGTGTCTAGATGGCGGTCTGCGAGCTTGCTGTGGTATTCTTCCGATGATTCTTGCTGCGAAACAATCAGGGATTAAAAAAGTCATTATACCGGAAGTAAATACGGAAGAGGCAAAATTGGTACAAGGAATTGAAATCTTGGGATTTTCAAAATTAACGGATGTGATTCGTTTTTTGGAAGGGAAAGAAAAATTTGAGGACAGAATTAAAAAATCCTGTGAAAACACACAAAGAAAAGATATGATGTTTGATTTTAAGGACGTGAAGGGACAAAAAGAAATTATTGAGGCATCGCTTTTAGCAGCAGCAGGCGGACATAATATGCTTATGATTGGGGAACCGGGGTGCGGAAAGACTATGACAGCCCAAAGAATCCCAACGATTCTTCCAGAAATGACGGAAGAAGAATGTCTGGAGGTCACAAAGATTTATAGTATTTCAGGATTATTGCCGGCAGGTCATAGTTTAATAAGGAACCGACCGTTCCGGGCACCACATCATAATGCCTCATTGAATTCTTTAATTGGCGGAGGTGTAAATGCAATGCCAGGAGAAGTATCACTCGCACATAATGGGGTATTATTCTTAGATGAACTGGCAGAATTTTCAAGAAGAACACTAGATGCTTTGCGGCAGCCAATAGAAGATAAAAAGGTTTCTGTAGCAAGAGTAAATGGAACGCACACATATCCGGCTGGTTTTATGTTTATCACAGCTATGAATCCATGCCCGTGTGGATATTATCCAAGTTCGAAGTGTCGATGTACAGATTATGAAATAATCAAGTACCGGGGGAAAATATCAGGGCCTGTCATGGATCGAATTGACATTCAAAAGGAAGTGCATCCAGTTGGATTTTTTGATATAGAAAAACAAAATGCATCCTATTCTTCAAAGGAATTGCGAAAGAAGGTAGTGGCAGCAAGAAACATTCAATATCATAGATATAAAAATGAAGAAGGAATTAACTGCAATGCTCAAATGACAACATCCTTAATCCCAAAATACTGTGAATTAGATGCAGAAAGTATGAAAGTATTAAAAGAAACTAGTGAAAAATATGGATATAGTGCCCGAGTAATTCATAAATTATTACGACTGGCTCGAACGAGTGCAGATTTAGACGGATCACAGCAGATTCGAATCGAGGATGTGAAGCGAGTTCTTTCTTGCCGTGATTTAGATGAAAGTAACAGTAAAATGTTGGTGGTGAAATAGTGTGAGATATTGGATTTGGTTGACGCAGTTACAACATATGGGACCTATAACTGTCAATAAATTGCTAGAGGTATTCAAAACGCCCGATGCAGTTTATCAGACAGATGAAGCATCTTTACGTGAGGTAGAAGGGATCAATAAGAAGCAGATAGAAAAGATTTTGACAGATAAATCCTTGGTGGAGGCAGAGGGAATCATACGAAGTTGTATGAAACATAAGATTTCTATTCTTACAAAATCCGACCCGAGATACCCTCGCAAGGCAGGAGATTTAAAGGATGCACCACCAGTATTGTATTATCAAGGTGCCCTTCGGGAAATTGGCAATTCGGTAGGTATTGTAGGAGCGAGAAGATGCAGTCAGAAAATGAAGCAGAAGTGTGTTGAAATCGCACAAAGCTATATCCGGCAGGGAATCGCTATTGTTAGTGGTATGGCGAAAGGGATTGATGCCTACGCTAGCACAGTCTGCGTGAACGAAGGAGGTTACACGATTGCGGTATTAGGGAATGGGTTGGACATCTGTTATCCGGCAGAGCATCAGCCGTTAATGAATCGAATTAGAGAACAAGGGTTATTGATTTCGGAATACCCACCGGGAACAAAGCCTACTGCTTATCGATTTCCACAGAGAAATCGGATTATAAGTGCCTGGTCAGATCAAGTGATCATCCTTGCACCTGGAAAAGGCAGCGGATCTTTAATAACAGGTGACTATGCGAGACAGTATGGTCGGAAAACCCATATTATTTATCAATAGAGTGAATAGATAAATGAGGAACAAGGAGAGGATAATTTGGCGAGAAGAATGCGGGAGTGGTTTCCTGGAGCGACTTATCATATTATGCAACGTGGAGTGAGAAGAAAAGAGATATTTGAAGATGAGTTGGATAATCAGGTTTTTTTACAAATCGCAAAAAGTGCCCTGAACAAGTTCGATTGTATATTACATGCGTATTGCTTAATGACCAACCATGTACATCTCCTACTGGAAACGACAGATGTTGAAGTAGGAAAATTCATGAAGTTTTTATCAGAGCGATATGCTATGTATTTTAATCATAAGTATCTTTACAGGGGGCATGTATTTGAGAGTAGATATAAATCCTGTCTGGTAAAAACTGATGATTACTTTTTACAGACAAGCAGATATATTCATTTAAATCCTGTCAAAGCAAAAATGGTAATGCATCCGGAGGATTATCGTTGGAGCAGTTATAAAACAATACTATCAATGGAGAATGATCAAGTAACTTCAAGCTACAAAACTCTGGCATATTTCCCGAGGCACAGTGCACCGTTATATCGTGAATTTGTGGAAGATGTAGGAAGAAAATATAGGATCCAGGAGCTGGAAATTAAAAATTTAATGGATGAAGATGAATTATGGGTACCATGGTAGCGGTGTGTCAGGTAATAGGGTCAGATCCCATAAAGAATGGCAAGACCAAGAAAGAAACCAGAGTACAATGCTGAGATGATTATGAATGATTTTATAAAGAATGTAGCGGAATGCTATGAGAACTCATCGAAAGCATCCTTCAGGGATGTGGCAACAGAATTTGATATTACATTGCTGAAGGTACGAAAAGTACTGGTAACAGCTGGAGTATATGTTACAGATTCCTCTGAGCAGGTACAGGATTTAAAGGCATATGAGGCAGGCAGAAGAAATAAGATTTGATTGAAAAAGTGTAAGTTACCTGTTGGATGTCTAATTTAGAAGTGAGATAGAGGTATATGGAGAATAGAAAGGAACATATGATAATTAATTCCCTAAATTATCATACGAGGATTGCAATGACATTTTTTACATTTATATGTAACTTTGTTGGGCTTGTTTCAAATATATGTGTACTTTTCTTGACAGTGTGCACTCTTTACCTGACCGCCTTTTCAAGAAAAATGGATTTTATTTCCATGGGTCATTCAATGTCTGCTTTCTTTGTGGAGAGCATTCACTTTTATATTAAGAATCGGTCTTTGCACAGCATACCAATTACGAAAGTATTTTTGTTAAAGAATATGGGAGGAATGTTGCCTTATACCCCATTTGATAGACACATAGAACGAGTGGTATAATCTATCCAGAAAGTCAGGAGGATGAATTATGGCACAGACGTACAGTATCGAATTCAAGGAAGAGGCATGTAAACGTGTACAGTCGGGGATACCGGCGGCACAGGTAGCAAGGGAACTCGGAATCAATGTAAATACCCTATACACATGGATGTCCCGGTTTAAAGAACATCCGGCACAGCCCTTTGTAGGCAGCGGCAATCTCCATCAAGAAGATGCTGAACTGCGGGCACTAAAAAAGCGGATCAAAGATTTGGAAGAAGAAAATGAATTCCTAAAAAAAGCAAGCGCCTTCTTTGCAAAGAACCTGAAGTGATCCGTTACCTTTATATGGAGCAGCACCGCTCCCAATATCGGATCGCAAAGATGGCGCAGTGGCTTCAGGTTTCAAAAAGCGGTTATTATGCGTGGCGGAAGCGCTCCAAAAACCGACGATGTGCAGAGAATGAATCTTTACTGAAAGAGATTATCCGAATCCATGAGGAGTCGCGAGGCACTTATGGCACCAGAAAGATAACCCATGAAATAAACCGGAAATCAGAAAAACCGGTCAACCACAAGCGTATAGAGCGCATCATGCGTGAAAACGGTATACAGTCAAAAAGTCACAGAAAATATAAAGCGACAACAAATTCCGGTCATAACCTTCCGGTGGCGGAAAATATCCTGAACCGGAATTTTACGGCAGACAGACCCGGACAGAAAATGGTAAGCGATATTACGTACATCCCGACAGATGAAGGCTGGCTGTACCTTGCAGGGGTTATGGATCTTTGCGGAGATAAGATAGTCGGGATATCGATGGATGGGCGTATGACGAAGGAGCTTGTGATATCCGCGCTTAAGGATGCAATCAGCCATACGAAAACTACAGCCAGATGTATCCTGCATTCCGACAGGGGAAGTCAGTACTGTTCACAGGAATATCAGAAGCTTGCCAAAGCCCATGGTTTTATCAGTAGCATGAGCCGCAAAGGGAACTGCTGGGACAATGCGCCGATGGAGAGCTTCTGGGGGAAGCTTAAGCAGGAGTGGCTGAATGAACAGCATTTCCATACCCGGGAGGAAGCGAAAGCGGCAGTATTTGAATATATATGGATATTTTATAACCGCAAACGGATCCATGAAGCAAACGGATATCTGACGCCGGAGGAGTACTATCAAAAACATGAGAAGGATTTGAAAGCAGCATAGCTTATTTTGAGCCAAAACCCACACAGGCACAGCAGGCCTAGAAAAGAGTATCCTGCCAGCCTGAATGGATAAAAAAATGAGGAAAATCAAGAAAAACTAAGAACAGGATAGAATTCTTTCGTTTTAGGTGTCTATGCTGACGGGGACGGCTCATGTTCCATAGAATCAATATAGCAGATTATGAGCAGCCGTTGATTATTGATGCGTGGCATATTGGGAAGATAGAGACAGAACCATTTACGCATATTATGGGGTTTGATGAACCAGAGGAAGGGGCAGAAAAAGCCTTTGAGGACGCATATGAAAAGCCAAGCATTAGTACGATTCATTTGAATGCAGTGATTGGCGTGGAAACAGGAAACAAAGTCATTTGGATAAAACCATATAAGAAAGCACCGCTTTGCATGGCAAAGCGTGCATATAAACAATTTAATTATGATATTTTGCCTGTTTCGAGAAAGTGCTGTGGTGATAAAATTCTTTCAAAATCTGTTAATTATGTGATTTATCTCTTGTCAAGGGATTTAAATGGACAGAAAGCAGTGAAAACGGTTTTTGCTATAGTAGATGAACAGCATATTCTTCTGAGTGATACCATATGTGGGCATAACGGACTCGAAGGGCAGTTTGGATCCTCTGCAATGGAATTGGAAAAGGCTATTTGTGATTCCTTTGGAATTGACAAGAGAAATATCCGTGTGGAACAGATAGAGCAATTTTTATGATGTTGGATTTTTGCGACGAAACAGGCCAGGCGGTTTGCCTGGTTTGTTTCCTTATAAAAAATAAGGCTTGCTTCTTTCCGGATAAGGCTATTATAATGAGAGTATAGAAACAATGAAGCAAAGACTTAGATGCATAAGGAAGGTGATTCGGCAAAGAAAATTCACTTCTACGGAAGAGAAACATACATGGATATTTAACATTCCGGGAAAATACTATCAGAAGATGTGATTTATAAAGTACATGAGATGACACGATATCGGTTATTACGATAAATAGCTTGAAATTAAAAAAAGAGCGAGGTGTTAATGTGCAGGAAACAAAACGGAATGTAATGAACGAAGAAGATTTACAAAGGATAAAAGAACTTCGCCTGATGGATGATGACTTTTTTTCAGAAGCACTGGATGGAAAGATTGAAGCAGTTGAGTATATACTGAATACGATTTTAGAGTGTGATGATATCAAAGTAAAATCTACAAAGGCGCAAGTAGAATATAAAAGCACAACAAAACGTTCCATCACTTTAGATATCCAGGCAGAGGATGTAAATGGAAAACTTATGGATATTGAAATTCAGCGTTCTGATCGGGGAGCAGGAGTGAAAAGGGCAAGGTTTCACAGCAGCATGATTGACCGTACACTGCTCTGTAAGGGAGACGATTTCGAAGATTTGGTTGATACATATGTGATTTTCATTACAGAAAATGATAAATTTGGCAAGGGAATTCCGCTATATCACGTCGAAAGAAGAATTAAAGAGATGGAGTATGCATTGTTTGGTGATGGGGCACACATTATATATGTAAATGGCGAGTATAGAAATATGGAACATCCTGTAGGAAGTTTGATGCATGACTTCAACTGTAAAGAAGCAAAAGATATGGTGAATCCATTGATTGCCGAAGAAGTCCGATACTTAAAGGAAACAGAAGGAGGTCGAAGCCAGATGTGTAGACTTTTAGAAGAGATGAGGAATGAAACAGCTGAAAAAGCAAAAGCAGAAGGAAAAGCAGAAGAGAGAGTAAGTACTGCTCTGAAGATGCTGGCAAGAGGGCGCGATTCGATAGAGGAAATTGCGGAGATGACGGGTTTGTCTCTGGAAGAGGTTCAGAAGTTGGCAGATAAACAAACAGTATAAGACGAGTTTTCTGTTTTTATGCATAATCTCATATACAGTTTTGCCCATTACAAATCACCGTTCCTTTTTGTTTATGTCATTATCTTATCATACAAGCAGCCTGCTTATACATGAAAAAATCAGATGTTCTATATTGTATTCTTTTCGGATTTTCGTTATAATGAAGCATAAATTTTTAGTGCTATTTTTAAATGTGGAGGATGTGAAAGGATGAAAATCAAACCTGGTTATAAGCTATTATCTGTTGCAGGAGGATATACGGTAGTGCCACTTGAGGTTCAAGATACGGATTTTCGTGCGATGATTACCTTGAATAAAACAGGTGCATATTTATGGGAATTATTACAGGAAGAGTGTGCGAAAGAAGTGCTTCTTTCAAAGATGATGGAACGTTATGATGTGGGGGAAGAAGTGGCAGGAAATGATGTTGAACAATTCCTTTACACCCTGAAACAGAAAGGATTATTAGAATAGTGGCTTCTTATCGTGAAAATTTAAAAGAAGAAGAAAAAGTTTTCCTGTCTTTGTTGAAAAAAGAATTGTTTGATATAGAAGAACCATATGACCATGAAATTGACTGGAACGCTGTTGTAGAAGAAAGTATTCAGCAGTCTTGTTTTCTTTCGGCATTTTCTCATATAAATCAGACAGAGGCACTTCCTTCTGAAATCCAGCGGGAGATTATGAAACGAAGTGGAAGCTATCTGAAAGCAAATCTTATGAATGTTCAGTGGCACGGACAGGTTCATCAGATGATGCAAAAACTGGGCATCCCTTATTGTATTTTAAAAGGTGCTGCGTCAGCACGATATTATCAGGAACCCCTTCTTCGGCAGATGGGGGATGTTGATTTTTTGGTGAGAAGGAAGGATTTAGAGAAAGTAGGAAAATTCTTGGAATCGAAGGGGTTTTCCTGCCTAAAAATGAAGGAATACCATCACCATATAGATTATCAAAAGGGAAATATTTGTCTGGAAGTGCATTTTGATCCGCCGGGTATCCCGAAAGGAGAAATAGAGCCTGTTGTGAGGAGTTATCTGCAGGATTTGCTGGAGAAGTCTCGTGTAGCAGAGGAACTATCATTTCCTGTCAGGGTTCCTTCTGATTTTCATCATGGTCTGGTGATGCTTCTTCACCTGTCTTCTCATTTAATGGGGGCAGGAATTGGAATTCGTCATTTGTGTGACTGGGCATTATTTTTAAATTGCATAGAAGAAAAAGAATTTTTAAAGTTATTTCAGGAGCCGTTACAAAATATGGGGTTGTGGGTATTTGCACAAACCATTAGCTTAACATCTGTCCTGGCCTTTGGATTGGAACGGCAGAACTGGATGGGGACGCAGGAGGAATTGGCAGGTGCTCTTCTGGTAGATATTATGGCCGGAGGAAACAATGGAAGAAAAGAAGAACAGAGAATTTATGAAGCAATGTTCATTAGTGATGCGAGACGGTTGAATATGCAGACCGGAAGAATACATCAGCTTTTTGGAAGTATGAACGAAAAAGCCTATACCACATGGCCTATGATGAAACATTGTAAAATCCTTCTTCCAGTGGGATGGGTTCTGCTCTATATCAGACGTGTGTATCGTGTTCTGACGGGAAAAAGGGCAAAAATGAATTATTTTAAAGTATATAAGGACAGTTATCAGAGAAAAGAGCTGTATCAACAACTGCATATTTTTGAACGATAAGTTTCCTCAGTCATGCGTAAAAGTATGGCTGGGGAATATTTTTTACACAAATTTAACCATATCGTGACTTTCGATTATACAAGGTGGTGGTAACCTTTAAGAGAAAATAAGAAATGTGTAATGAGGTCTTTTATGGAAAAAATTTATATACTGGATACCAATGTATTAATCCAGGCACCTTATGCCGTGGAATGTTTTGAAGACAATGAAGTGGTCCTGCCAATGACTGTGTTGGAAGAACTGGATAATTTGAAAAAAGAAGAGGGAGAAAAAGGAGCAAATGTCCGTAAGGCCATACGGATTCTGGAAACCCATAGAGGAAATGGGAATTTGCTTGAAGGGGTTCGTACAGAGCAGGGAGGTATCCTGCGGGTGGAAAAAAATTATCTGAATGTGGAATTGCCCCCAGATCTTCTGGAACATAAATCAGATAATCGAATTTTAAAGGTCTGTCTTGGTTTATCGAAAGAGGGCTTAAAACAAGTGATTCTTGTAACAAAAGATATTCTCCTTCGGATTAAGGCACAGCTTCTTGGGATTCAGGCAGAAGATTTTACAACAGAACAGGTTGCAGGTCACGAGGAACAGTATTTAGGCAGGAAAGAAGTTTTTGTTTCAGAAGAATTGTTTAAGGATTTTAAGAAAAAGGGAGTACCTGTGGAACATGTTTATTGCTGTGACAGCAATGGAACGTGTAGTCATCCGGAATTGTTTGAGAATGAGTTTGTTATCTTAAAGGCCGATCAATCCTCGAAGAAGACTCAGTTAGGGCGGGTGGAAAAAGGAGTGATCCGGAAACTGGAATTTCGGAAGGCGACGCCATATGGTGTCACTCCAAGGAATGTAGGGCAGTATTTTCTTCAGGAAGCTTTGATGCAGCCGGCAGAAAAGGCACCGCTGGTCATTGTAAAAGGAATGGCAGGAACCAGTAAGACGTTTTATTCTCTGGCAGTGGGCTTGGAAAAAGTACTCAACAATCCATCTGGCGAATATCGGCGCATTTTGATTTGCAGACCAAACGCGCTTTTTGATTCTGATATTGGATTTCTTCCTGGAGATGAGCAGGAAAAAATTTCTCCTCTGATGCGTCCGATTATGGATAATCTGGAACAATTAGTAGATTCCAATGATGGTGAGCGATATTCCAATGAGCAGGAATTACAGGATAAGGTACAGGAGATTTTCGACAGGGGCTTGATTCAGACAGAAGCCTTGACCTTTATCAGAGGAAGGTCGATTATAAAAACGTATTTGATTATTGATGAGGCGCAAAATATGACGCCGGCACAAATCAAAGGGATTATTACGCGTGCAGGAAAAGAAACGAAGATTGTTCTTTTGGGAGATCCCAATCAGATTGACCGGCCTTATTTGGATGACAGAACCAATGGGCTTAGCTATGCTGCGGAACATATGAAGGGAAGCCCGCTATGTTGGCAGATTACATTGTTATCTGAGGAATGTGAACGTTCCGCTTTGGCCACAGAGGCAATTTGCCGTTTGTAAAGAAAGAATAGGAAGGAAAAATAGAAGAGTTGAATTATAAAGAATTATTACAGAATGAAGAGGTAAAAGCGTTTTTAACCAAGGGAAATGCCAATCTTGGAATCCTTGGGTATACAGATCACTCGGAAAAGCATTGTGCGATTGTTGCCAAACGTGCTGGTATGATTTTGGAAAAATTTGGATATTCCAAACATGAAATTGAGCTTGCTGAACTTGCGGGAGCCATGCATGATATTGGGAATGTCATTAATCGGAAGAATCATGGGGAATATGGGGCGATTTTAGCGTATTCGATTTTAGAAAAACTCAAGGTTCCCCTGGAAGATAGAGTCCTCATTATGTCTGCAATCGGGAATCATGATGAATCCACAGGAGGGGCAGTGGATCCTATTTCTGCTGCGTTGATTCTTGCGGATAAAACAGATGTTCGGAGAAACCGTGTCAGAAATAAAGAAAAAGCAAGTTTTGATAAACATGATCGTGTAAATTATGCAGTTACTAATGCAACGGTAAAAGTTAGTCCACAGAAGCATCTGATTACATTAAATTTGCAGATTGATGAAGAAATCTGTACCATGTATGAGTACTTTGAGATTTTTCTTGGAAGAATGATGATGTGCAGAAAAGCAGCGGAATTATTGGGAGCAAGGTTTAAACTGACTGCCAATGGAAGTAAGGTATTGTAGGAAAGGCTGAATTACATATTTCCGCCCTCTTGACTTGCATTTTTTGACAAAATGATATAAAATAATGAAAAATCAAACTCCCCTGTTCTTGAAACGGATAAAAGGGGAGTTCTTTTTTGCATGAGAAAAAGAAAAGTCAAAGGAGAAAATAAATGAAACGTTTATTAATCATCGGAGCAGGTGGTTTTGGACAAATGATTCAGGAGACAGCCGGACTTCTGGGTTATGAGGAAGTTGTTTTTTTGGATGATGCTTCAAAGCACAAAGATGTGGTGGGTAAATGTTGCGATTATAGGAATTTTTTAAAGGGCTACGATACCGCTGTAGCAGCGTTAGGAGACAATGGACAGCGGCTTTATTGGACCGAGAGATTGATGGAGGCAGGTTATCAGGTGCCGGCAATCATTCATCCATCTGCGGTTGTGAGTCCCAGTGCAGTGATTGGAGCAGGGAGTTTTATCATGCAGAGAGCCGTGGTGAACACTCATACAGTGATTGAGCATGGAGTGCTGGTGAATAGTGGTGCAGTGGTAGACCATGATTCTCATGTGGCAAGAGGTGCACATATTGGACTTGGCAGTGTGGTGAAGGCGAATTGCAGTATTGATGAGAAACGCAAGGTGGAAGCTGGAGAAGTGGTGTTTTCTACCCGAAGAAAAATCGATGGCGTGACTAGCAGAGATTTGGAAGATGCATTATATGCTTTTGGTTTTGGCCCGCAGTGCAGTTATGTGAAACCTTTTGGAGAAGGACATATCAATGAAACCTATGCGGTTTATATGCCGACGGATAAAGGAGAAGAGTTTGCCTATATTTTGCAGCGTGTCAACAATAACGTATTCAAAGATCCGGCAGGTGTTATGGAGAATATTTTTGGAGTGACAGAATATCTCCGTAATGTGGTCAGAGAAGAAGGTGGAGATCCAGATAGAGAGACTTTATCTTGCATTAAGACCAAGAACGGATGTACCTTCTTTGAGGATAGTGAAGGGCAGCCATGGAGAAGTTATCACTATATTCCAAATTCGGTATGCTATCAGTTAGTAGAAGATCCAGAGCAGTTTTATCAGTCAGGAGCCAGTTTTGGACATTTTCTGAAACAGCTTGGAAGCTATCCGGCTGCCAGCCTAAAAGAGACCATTCCTGATTTTCATAATACAGTAAAGCGTTTTGAAAATTTTGAGATTGCTTTGAAACGTGATATTAAGAACCGCTCTGTGACCTGTAAACCGGAAATTCAGTTTGTCTTGGAGCGAAAGGAAGATTGTAAGGTGCTGGTAGAACAGCAGGAAAATGGAACCTTACCGATTCGTGTAACACATAATGACACAAAACTGAACAATATCTTATTTGATGCTGATACCGGAAAAGGACTCTGTATCATTGATCTGGATACCATTATGCCAGGACTGGCGGCTAATGATTTTGGTGATTCTATTCGTTTTGGTGCAGCAACAGCAGAGGAAGACGAGAAAGATTTAAGCAAGATGCATTTCGATATTTCGCTGTATGAATTATATGCCAAAGGATATTTAGAAGAAACCAGGGATGTGCTGACACCGGAAGAAGCAGCAAGTCTTGCTTGGGGTGCTCGTCTGATGACTTTTGAATGTGGTATGCGTTTCCTGACTGATTATCTTCAGGGAGACACCTATTTTAAAACGGCATATCCTGAGCATAATTTGGTACGTGCGCGGACACAGTTTCGCTTGGTGGATGAGATGGAGCAGCAGTTTGATCAGATGATAGAAATTGTGGCAAAATATTATCGTGGATTAGGAAGATGATTTTTTATTGCTCTGGTATTCTTTGATAAACTGTTCTTGCTGGATATCAGAAAGATGCTTTTCATAAGGTGTTTGTTTACATATTGCAGAAAAGACCAAAAGAAGAAATGAGATGAAAATGAGAAGTGTCAATACCATAGAAGAACCTCCTTTCTAGATGTGTTTATGTGGTTTTTATTATATAATATGCAGGTACATTGTGCAATATGCAAAACAATACTTGACAAAGCAGAAATAGGTTTGTATACTGTCAAGTAATAAGCAAAAGCGAAGAAGGGAACAAGTAGCATGTCAGGAAATCTACAGAAAGCAGCCGGCAGATGAGAGGCGCAGAAGGAATGGCAAGGTGAATACCTCCCAGAGCTTCACACCGAAATGGAGATAAAAAGCGGAGTAGGCTGTGACGGATTAGTACACGTTAAAGTACTTTGAGTATCGCGAAAGCTGTACTTACAGAGGCAGGCAGTGTGAACTGACTGTAAAAAAAGGTGGTAACACGGGATGACATAGTACTCTCGTCCTTTTCAATAAGAGAAGGATGGGAGCTTTTTTTGAAAAAATTCCAATCCTTCCGCAAGAAATTATGGAAAAAGGAGAATGAATATGACAATTTATGATGAATTAGTTGCCAGAGGCCTGATTGCCCAGGTGACAGATGAAGAGGAAATTAAGGAATTAGTAAACAATGGAAAAGCTACTTTCTACATTGGTTTTGACCCTACAGCAGATAGTCTCCATGTAGGCCATTTTATGGCGCTTTGTCTGATGAAACGTCTGCAGATGGCTGGAAACAAACCCATTGCTTTGATTGGCGGTGGAACTGGATATATCGGTGATCCATCTGGAAGAACCGATATGCGTTCTATGATGACACCGGAAACCATTCAGCATAACTGTGACTGTTTCAAAAAGCAGATGGAACGTTTTATTGATTTTTCAGATGGAAAAGCATTGATGGTAAACAATGCGGATTGGTTGCTTGATTTGAACTATGTTGATGTGTTAAGAGAGATTGGACCTCATTTCTCTGTAAATCGTATGCTTACTGCAGAGTGTTACAAACAGCGTATGGAAAAAGGTCTTAGCTTCCTGGAATTTAATTACATGATTATGCAGAGCTACGATTTCTATGCGCTGTACCAGAAATACGGTTGCAACATGCAGTTTGGAGGAGATGACCAGTGGAGCAATATGCTGGGTGGTACAGAACTGATCCGTCGTAAACTGGGCAAAGACGCATATGCTATGACCATTACCTTGCTTCTGAACTCAGAAGGTAAGAAAATGGGTAAGACACAGTCTGGTGCTGTATGGCTGGATCCCAATAAGACATCTCCATTTGATTTCTACCAGTACTGGAGAAATGTGGCAGATGCAGACGTGTTAAAGTGCATCCGTATGCTTACTTTCCTTCCATTAGAGCAGATTGATGAAATGGACAAATGGGAAGGAAGCCAGTTAAATCAGGCGAAAGAAATCCTGGCATACGAACTGACTGCACTGGTTCATGGAGAGGAAGAAGCGAAAAAAGCTCAGGAAGCAGCAAGAGCTTTATTCTCCAGTGGAAATGCAGCAAATATGCCATCCGCTCAAATCAAGGAAGAAGATTTAACAGATGGAAATATTGATTTGATTTCTCTTCTGGTAAACAGCGGGCTTGCCAATACACGTTCTGAAGCAAGACGTGCCATTGAGCAGGGTGGTGTTGCCATTGATGGCGAAAAGGTAACGGATATTAAGTTTTTAATACCAGTAGAAAAACTCCAGGGAGAAGGAATTGTTCTGAAAAAAGGAAAGAAAAACTTTAGAAAAGTAACCATGGCGTAAAATAGAATGTCCCATGAAGCGTATCCATTGCTTGGATGTCTGTTTCATGGGATGTTTTTTGTGAATATTTAACAGATGAAAGTGAGTGCCCCTGTTATGGAATCCATGACAAAGCCCTGGATGGTAACGTCCCTTGGCATGAGGGGGTGTTCCTTTAGTGTTGCCACGGTTTCACGGACAGATTCTTCAGAAGAGGAAAATCCCCCAAGCCATGTATTTAAGTCAATGCCGCTTCGGCGGACAATATCGATGTGCTCTTTGGGAATTCCGCGGCTTATGAGTTTTTCCAGCATTTCTTCTGCATCCATGCCCTGAACGCCGCAGTCTGTATGGCCGATTACCATGATTTCTTCAACGCCAAGCTCCAGAATGGCAACCAAAAGGCTGCGGACGACACTTCCGTAAGGGTGCGTTGTGACACCGCCTGCGTTTTTGATGATTTTTGCATCTCCGTTTTTGATACCTAAAGCTGCCGGAAGAAGTGCCGTCAGCCTGGCATCCATACAGGTGAGGATTGCCAATTTTTTATCAGGGTATTTGCTGGTAATATAGGGCTTGTATGCCTCTTCTTTTACAAAGGCTTTGTTATATTCTAGTATTTTCTGGATCATAGAGAAAACCTCCTTCTGCTGTTATAAGCTGATTATAATTTCTAAGCTTGCATTATGCAAGAAAAAACTTGTGTTTTGGCTGATGCTGTAGTAGAATAATTGCAAATAAACAAGTCTGCACTGCATTTTCTGGCAAGTGTCATTGGAGTTTCATTTCATGTTCATGGTTCTGTATTTTTCTTTTTCGGTTCAGTTATCTTATCTTTTTTATTATAGTTCTTGATTTTTCCGGATAAAGCAATAAAAAGAAGAAAAAATACCAGTATGCAGGTGCAGCAGAAAGAGGCTGTCTATGAAAAGAGAAGGGATTTTATTTCAGGGGCTCTGCATACAGGAGTCAGGGAACGGTTTTATACAGGAAGAGGGAGTTTATTATGGTGAAAAAGTTTTTTTTCAAAAAGGAGAAACGCATTATGTGGATTGTACCTATTTCCTGCTTTATGGCATAGGCAAAAACAGAAGGTGCCAGGAGCTGGTACAGGGGATGGAGGACAAGTGGAGAAATTATTTGCGGGAAAAAGCAAAAAAGAGCAGATACCAAGGTGAAATATTCTGGAATAGTCTGTACGGGGAGGAACAAGAATGTGCTCAAGCAGCGTTGGGACTTCTGGAAGATATTCGGGCAGAAGAGTCGGAACGGGCAGAACTGGCCTGGATTGGGTTCTGGTATTTGGTTCATAAGGGATTTTATGAGATATACGGTTTTCTTAAAGGCCGTTTTGAAACTACATTTCAAGCTCTTCTTTGGCTGGCAAAAGAGAAGCATCAGGAACCTTTTGTCAGCATCAGCTATCTTTGCCTGGAATTTTTGTTTGCAGAAGAGTTAGAAGTAAAAATAGTGAGAAACGGATGGCACTCTGATTTATACAGGTGTATGCAAAGGTGTATCAGAAAATGGGAAAATATAAGCAGATATTGATGTTAATATTTTGTCAAAAACTATTGAAAAAAACCCGAAAACAAGGTACAATTAAACTCGGCAGAAATTGGTTTTACTTGTGCGATGTGCCGCAGTAAACCAAGCGATGATTTCTGCACAAAACCGGATGGAATCACAGAAACGTGCAGAAATACCGGTAAATAGCAGAAGCCTGCAAGTCATAACCGGCTTAGATGGCTTTTGTGAAAAATATATTTAAATGGAGGGCTGATTAATGAGTAGTACAGCACAAAGCTTAGCAAGTAAGAGAATTGCTTCTTTACTTGATGAGAACAGTTTTGTTGAAATTGGCGGCTATGTAACAGCCAGAAACACAGATTTCAACTTATCTGACAAAGAAACACCAGCAGATGGTGTCATCACTGGGTACGGTGTAATCGATGGCAGCCTGGTTTATGTGTACAGCCAGGACGCATCTGTATTAAACGGATCTATTGGTGAAATGCATGCGAAAAAAATCGCAAACCTGTATGACTTGGCCATGAAAACAGGAGCGCCGGTTATCGGTCTGATTGATTGTGCAGGACTGAGACTGCAGGAAGCAACGGATGCATTAAATGCTTTTGGCGAAATCTACACAAAACAGGTTATGGCATCTGGGGTAATTCCTCAGATTACCGGAATTTTCGGTACCTGTGGCGGTGGGCTTGCTGTAGTTCCTGGTTTAACAGATTTCACATTCATGGAAGCCAAGAAGGGCAGACTGTTTGTGAATGCGCCTAACGCACTGGAAGGAAACGAAATTTCTAAATGTGACACATCAAGTGCTGCATATCAGAGTGAAAATGCAGGTCTGGTAGATGTGCTGGGAAGTGAAGAAGAGATTTTCACACAGATGAGAGAGCTGGTTTCCATGCTGCCATCAAACTACGAAGACAATTCTTCTTATATTGAATGTACAGATGACCTGAACCGCGTATGCCCGGATCTGGCAAACTGTGTAGGCGATACTGCAATTGCATTTTCTCAGATTGCAGATAACAACGAATTCTTTGAAGTAAAAGCAGCGTATGCAAAAGACATGGTGACAGGTTTTATCCGTTTAAACGGTGCTACTGTCGGATGTGTTGCAAACAGATGTGAAGTTTACAACGAAGAAGGAGAAAAGACAGAATCCTTTGAAAATGTATTATCAGCAAGAGGATGCAAGAAAGCTGCTGAATTTGTGAAATTCTGTGATGCTTTTGAAATTCCAGTTCTGACACTTACAAATGTAAAAGGTTACAAAGCTACAAAATGCTCAGAAGCAAATATTGCAAGAAATGCAGCTGAACTGACAAATGCATTTATTAGTGCTACGGTTCCTAAGGTAAATATTGTGATTGGTGAAGCTTTCGGAAGCGCTTATTTGACCATGAACAGCAAATCTACAGGAGCAGACATGGTATTTGCATGGTCAAATGCTCAGATTGGTATGATGGATGCAAAATTGGCTGCTAAAATTATGTATGCAGATGCAGATGCAGCTACAGTTAATGAAAAAGCAGCAGAGTATGCAATGCTTCAGTCTAGCGCTCTTTCAGCAGCTAAAAGAGGTTATGTTGATACCATCATTGAAGCGGAAGATACAAGAAAATATGTGATTGGTGCCTTTGAAATGTTATTCACAAAGAGAGAAGATCGTCCAAGCAAGAAACACGGCACGGTTTAAGCGAGGGGTGAATCATATGAAAAAGACATGGAAAAAATTAGGTAGTTTAGCAGCAGCAGGCATTCTTGCCTTATCTCTGGCCGGATGCGGTGCTGAGAAGGAAAGTATCAATCAAAAGGTACAGCAGAATCTTTTTGACAGCAGTGTTTCTACCATGGAAACTCTGGTTAGTTATGATAATGCAAGTATGGAACAGGCTATTGAAGAGAATCCTAATATGGATGATTTCACAAAAGCTGCGTTTACATCCTGGATTGATAACTCAGAAGAGCTTGGTGCTTATCTGGGGATGAAGGGTGAGCAGACAGCGGAAAATACAGTAAAACTGGATAGCCATAAGTATGTGGTAACTTTGAAGGCAGAGTTTGAGAACAGAGATGCTGTTGTGGAATTGGTATATGATTCTAAACTTACACCGGAATCTGTAGGGTTTAGCCCAAACTATACAATGGGTGAAAAAATGCAGTCTGCAGCAGTCAATACAGTAATCGGTATTGCGATTGTATTTTTCATCTTGCTGTTCCTGAGTTTTGTGATTTCTCTTATGAAATATATTCCAAAACTGGAAGCAGCTCTTACCAAAAAGAATGCACCAGCAAAAGCTCCAGCCCCTGCACCGGCAGCACCGGCTCCTGTGGAAGAGGAAGAATTGGTAGATGATGGTGAACTGATTGCCGTAATTGCAGCAGCAATTGCAGCAGCAGAAGGAACTTCTACAGATGGATTTGTAGTACGTTCTATCAGAAAATCAAATAAAAGAACTTGGCGATAGGCTATGTCATAGGAGGAAATCAATATGAAATCTTATACAATTACAGTAAATGGCGTTGCATATGATGTAACAGTAGAAGAAGGTACTGGAAACGCAGCAGCACCTGCAGCAGCTCCTAAGGCTGCACCAAAAGCAGCTCCAAAGGCAGCAGCGAAACCTGTAGCTGCAGCAGCTGGTGCAATTGAAGTGAAAGCTTCTGTACCTGGAAAAGTGTTTAAAGTGGAAGCAAGTGTTGGACAGACAGTAAAAGCTGGTGACGCAATTGTAGTTCTGGAAGCTATGAAAATGGAAATCCCTGTTGTTGCTCCACAGGATGGTGTTGTTGCAGGCATCAATGTAGCTGTTGGTGATACAGTAGAAAACGGTGATGTTTTAGCATCCATGAACTAGAATTTGCATACAGTGTAAATTCCCAAAGCAGGCTATGCCTGTGGAAAACAAATAAATGGGAGGTAAAAAAATGTCTAACATTGCAGATACACTGTCAAACCTTGTAGGACAGACAGCTTTTTTGAATCTGACAGTGGGTAACCTGATTATGATTTTAGTGGCATTTATATTCTTATATCTTGCCATTGCAAAAGGTTTTGAACCACTTCTGCTCGTGCCAATTGCATTTGGTATGCTTCTGGTAAATATTTATCCGGATATTATGGCAAGTGCGGAACAAACATCAAACGGAGTCGCTGGACTTCTCCATATTTTCTATATTCTGGATGAATGGAGTGTACTTCCGTCTCTGATTTTCCTTGGTGTTGGAGCCATGACAGACTTTGGTCCACTGATTGCCAATCCAAAAAGTTTCCTGTTAGGAGCAGCTGCACAGCTGGGTATCTATGCAGCATACTTCCTGGCAATCTTCATGGGATTCAATGGTAAGGCAGCAGCAGCCATCTCTATTATCGGTGGTGCTGACGGTCCGACATCTATTTTCCTTGCTGGTAAGTTGGGACAGTCTGCTCTTATGGGAGCCATTGCAGTAGCGGCATATTCTTATATGTCACTGGTTCCGATTATCCAGCCGCCTATTATGAAACTTCTCACAACAGAAGAAGAGAGAAAAATCAAAATGGAACAGCTCCGTCCGGTTTCTAAACTGGAAAAAATCCTGTTCCCAATCATTATTACCGTTGTTGTATGTCTGATTCTGCCAACAACAGCTCCGCTGGTTGGTATGTTAATGCTTGGTAACCTGTTCCGTGAATCAGGTGTTGTAAAACAGCTTTCAGAAACAGCTTCCAATGCTTTGATGTACATCGTAGTTATCCTTCTGGGAACTTCTGTAGGTGCTGCAACAAGCGCTGAAGCTTTCCTGAAAGTGGATACCTTAAAAATCGTAGTATTAGGTCTGATTGCCTTTGCATTTGGTACTGCAGGAGGTGTGCTTCTTGGTAAAGTAATGTGCAAACTTACACATGGCAAAATTAATCCTCTGATTGGTTCCGCCGGTGTGTCCGCTGTACCTATGGCAGCACGTGTATCTCAGAAAGTAGGTGCAGAAGCAGATCCTACCAACTTCCTGCTCATGCATGCTATGGGACCAAACGTTGCAGGTGTTATCGGTACTGCTGTAGCAGCCGGTGCTTTTATGGCAATTTACGGAGTATAATACCTGTCTGTATCATGAATAAATATGGAGGAAATAATGATGGCAGAAGTAGTAAAAAAACCTATTAAAATTACTGAAACAATTCTGCGTGATGCGCATCAGTCTCTGATTGCTACCCGTATGACAACAGAGCAGATGCTTCCTATCGTAGAAAAATTAGATAAAGTCGGCTACCATTCCGTAGAGTGCTGGGGTGGTGCAACTTTCGATGCGTCCCTTCGTTTCTTAAAAGAAGATCCATGGGAAAGACTTCGTAAATTCCGTGATGGATTCAAAAATACAAAATTACAGATGTTATTCCGCGGACAGAATATTCTTGGCTACCGTCCTTATGCAGATGACGTAGTAGAATACTTTGTACAGAAATCTATTGCAAATGGTATTGATATCATCCGTATTTTTGACTGTTTAAATGACCTTCGTAACCTGCAGACAGCAGTAAAAGCAGCAAACAAAGAAAAAGGACATGCACAGGTTGCTTTGTCTTATACCTTAGGTGATGCTTATACACTGGATTACTGGGTAGAAATGGCGAAAAAAGTAGAGGATATGGGAGCGGATTCTATCTGTCTGAAAGATATGGCTGGTCTGTTACTGCCATATACTGCAACAGAACTGATTACTGCGTTAAAAGAAGCAGTAGATATTCCAATCCAGTTGCATACACACTATACTTCCGGTGTTGCTTCCATGACTTATATGAAAGCAGTAGAAGCAGGTGTAGACGTAATTGATACTGCTATGTCTCCATTTGCTCTGGGTACTTCCCAGCCTGCAACAGAGGTTATGGTAGAAACCTTCAAAGGCACACCATATGATACTGGATTTGACCAGAAATTACTGGCTGAAATCGCTGACTACTTCCGTCCAATCCGTGACGAAGCTCTGGACAGCGGTCTCTTAAATCCAAAGAACCTGGGTGTAAATATTAAAACTCTGTTATACCAGGTACCGGGCGGTATGCTCTCTAACCTGACTTCTCAGTTAAAAGAACAGCATGCAGAAGACAAGTTCTATGATGTTCTGGAAGAAGTTCCAAGAGTTCGTAAAGACCTGGGTGAGCCGCCTCTGGTTACACCATCTTCTCAGATCGTTGGTACACAGGCTGTATTTAACGTAATTATGGGTGAACGTTACAAGATGGTAACAAAAGAGACAAAAGATGTATTAAGCGGAAAATATGGCGCTACTGTAAAACCATTTAACAAAGAAGTACAGGAAAAATGCATTGGTGATACAGAAGTTATCACCTGTCGTCCGGCTGACTTAATCAAACCGGAACTGGATGTACTGAGAAAAGAAATGGAACAGTGGTCTGAACAGGAAGAGGATGTATTGTCCTACGCTCTGTTCCCACAGGTAGCAACAGACTTCTTCAAATACAGAGAAGCTCAGAAAACAAAAGTAGATCCAAAAGAAGCAGACACAGAAAACGGAGCATATCCGGTTTAAAACTGTGCTGTGAAGCGGTGACAAACTTATTTTAAGAAATTATAACTAAAAAGTTGTTGTAGAGACAATTAGAAGGAAGGTTGGTGTTTTTCCGGTACGCAGACTGAGGCGGAAAGACATCAACCTTCTCAATATGTTTCTATGACAGCTTTTTTTCGTGAAATAGAAATTTAACATTTTTTTCGTGAAACTTTTGCATTTTTGTGCTATGATAATAAAATGCGAAAGAAACTTAGAGAAGAGGAAATAAATCATGGGCAATTCAGAGCATCTGCTCAGCAAAATGAATTCACAGTATCAAAAATTTAGCAAAGGTCAGAAGAAACTGGCAGCGTACATCCAGGAGAATTATGACAAGGCGGCTTTTCTTACCGCAGCCAGACTTGGAGAAACCGTAGGCGTCAGTGAGTCAACTGTGGTACGCTTTGCCATTCACCTGGGATATAAAGGATATCCGGAATTCCAGAAGGAGCTGGAGGAGCTGGTACGGACAAAATTAAATTCCATCCAGCGCATGGAGGTTACTTACGGAAAAGTACCACAGTCGGAAATTTTGGATACGGTACTGCATTCGGATATTGATAAGATTAAGATGACATTAGAAGCTGTGGATCATGAGGCTTTTGATCTGGCAGTTGAAACCATTTTAAATGCGAAAAATATTTATATTGTGGGGATTCGAAGCTGTGCGCCTCTGGCCAGTTTTCTGGCGTTTTATCTGAATCTGATTTTTGACAATGTCAGGCTTTTGAACACCAACAGTTCCAGTGAACTGTTTGAACAGATGATTCGTATCGGGGAGGAGGATGTGATGATTGGAATCAGTTTTCCCCGCTATTCCATGAGAACATTAAAAGCTCTGGAATTTGCCAATAACCGCAATGCCAAGGTGATTACTCTTACGGACAGCATTCATTCTCCCATGAACCTGTATTCTTCCTGTAATCTTATTGCAAGAAGTGATATGGCATCTATTGTGGATTCTCTTGTGGCGCCTCTGAGTGTGATTAATGCTCTGGTAGTGGCTCTTTGCATGAGGAAACAAGAGGATGTGGTGGCAACCCTGGAATCTCTGGAAAAAATATGGGATGAATATCAGGTCTATAATAATGATGAAATTAATCTGGCGGATCATCAGGAGATTCAACTGACAGAACCGAATTAAAGGAGAGATTTATGGCAAAAATACTAATTATTGGCGGCGGAGCAGCCGGAATGGCAGCCGCAGCCTTTTTAGGGGAACATGGACACCAGGTTCATGTGTTTGAAAAAAATGAAAAACTTGGGAAAAAGTTGTTTATTACGGGAAAAGGACGCTGCAATCTCACCAATTCCTGTGATGAGGAAACTTTTTTTCAATCTGTGGTAAGTAATGAGAAGTTTTTATATAGCGCCTTTCACGGGTTTTCCAATGAAGATGCCATTGCTTATTTTGAACAACTGGGTCTGCCCTTAAAGGAAGAACGAGGCGGGAGAATTTTCCCAAAATCGGATCATTCATCGGATGTGATTAAAGCTTTGGAACAGCGGATGAAGGAGCTGGATGTAAAGATTCACCTTAACAGTCTGGTAAAAGAGATTTTATTACAGGAAACAGACGAAGGACAGAAAAAGGTCACAGGAGTTCTCCTGGAAAATGGACAGGAGATTGTCGGAGATAAAGTCATTGTGGCCACCGGCGGTATGTCTTATCAGGCTACCGGTTCTACCGGAGATGGCTATGAGTTTGCAAAACAGGCAGGGCATAAGGTTACAACCCTGCGCAGTGCCCTGGTTCCCATGGAAACAAAGGAAGAATATATACCAAGAATGCAGGGGCTTTCTTTAAAAAATGTAAGATTTACCGTAAAAGACGGGAAAAAGGTACTGTATCAGGATTTTGGAGAGCTTTTGTTTACTCATTTTGGCATGTCCGGTCCTCTGGTGCTTACTGCCAGTTCCTATCTTGGGAAAAAACTGGAAAAGAAGGAATTGCAGGGTACCATTGACTTGAAAGCAGCCTTAACAGAGGAACAACTGGATGCCAGACTTTTGCGGGAATTTGAAGCAGGAAAAAATAAACAGTTTAAAAACGTGATTTCGGGAATGTTTCCGTCCAAAATGTTTCCGGTGATACTGGAACTTGGAAAAATTCCTTCTGAGAAAAAGGTAAATGAAATTACAAAAGCGGAAAGAATGGAATTTCTCCGGGTAGTGAAAAATTTCCCTGTGACCATTACCGGACTGCGGGGATTCCGGGAAGCAATTATTACACAAGGCGGCGTAAAAACCGGAGAAATCAATCCTAAGACCATGGAGTCTAAGAAAGCACAGGGCTTATATTTTATCGGAGAAGTGCTGGATCTGGATGCAGTCACCGGAGGATTTAATCTGCAGATTGCCTGGTCTACAGCCAGAGCTGCGGCAGACTATATAGAATGAAAGAAGAGCAAGGAGAAAAAAGATGGCAGTGAATATTGCGATTGACGGACCGGCAGGAGCCGGAAAGAGTACCATAGCCAAAGCTGTGGCAAGAGAACTGGAATTTATTTATGTGGATACAGGAGCCATGTATCGGGCAATGGCATTGTATTTGTTAAAACAGGGGATTTCCCCAAAAGAAACAGAAAAAATGGAAGAAGCCTGTAAGCGTGCTGAGATTTCTATTGTCTATGAAAATGGCGCTCAGCAGGTGATTTTAAACCAGGAGAATGTCACCCCTTATCTGCGCCAGGAAGAAGTGGGAAATATGGCTTCTGTAAGTTCTGCAAATCCAAAAATCCGTGAGAAGCTGGTAGAGCTTCAGAGAGTTCTGGCATCGAAAGAAAATGTGGTTATGGATGGAAGAGATATTGGAACCTGTGTGCTTCCTCATGCAGATGTGAAGGTCTATCTTACAGCCAGCGCAAGAACCAGAGCTTTGCGAAGATGCAAAGAACTGGAGGAAAAAGGAACTTCCTGTGTTTTGGAGGAAATTGAGGCTGATATTAATGAACGGGATCACCGGGATATGACCAGGGAAATTTCTCCTTTGAAACAGGCAGAAGATGCAGTGCTGGTGGATTCTTCTAATCTTACCATTGATGAAGTGAAGGACACTATTATTTCCCTTTATCGCAAAGGTCAGGGAGAAACAGGGGTATAAGGATGGAAGTAAAAGTAGCAAAAACAGCAGGATTTTGTTTCGGGGTAAAAAGGGCAGTGGAAAAAGCTTATGAAGTGGCAGAATCCACTCAGGGTCCGGTATATACCTATGGTCCCATTATTCATAATGAGGAAGTGGTTCGGGATTTGGAAGAACGGGGAGTTCGTGTTCTGGAATCAGAGGAGGATTTGAAAAAACTGGAATCCGGTACGGTCATCATCCGTTCTCATGGTGTTCCTGCCAGTATTTACGAATTACTGGAACAGAAAAATATTGCCTACGTGGATGTGACCTGTCCTTTTGTTTTGAAGATTCACCGAATCGTGAAAAAGGAAAGCCTGGCAGGAAGACATATTGTGATTGTGGGAAATGCTGACCATCCTGAGGTGGCAGGAATCCGGGGATGGTGCAAAGGGCCTTATACGGTGATTAAGAACCAGGAGGAAGCCAGGGCGTTTTTGTCAGAATGCCCGGAAAAAGTGTGTATTGTGTCCCAAACGACATTTAATTACAATAATTTTCAAGAAATAGTTGAAATTTTAGCCGAAAAGGGTTATGATAGACTTGTTTTAAATACGATTTGTAATGCAACCCAGGACAGACAGTCTGAGGCTGAGGAAATCGCAAAACAGGCGGATGCTATGATTGTCATAGGCGGAAGGAAGAGTTCCAATACCCAAAAGCTCTATGAGATATGCAAACGCGAATGTGAAAATACTTACTATATACAGACACTTGCTGACTTGGATTTTGATCGATTTCAATCCGTTCAATATGTAGGTATTACAGCTGGGGCTTCAACCCCAAATAAATTAATAGAGGAGGTTTCAAAACATGTCAGAATTAAGTTTTGAACAGATGCTGGATGAAACATTTAAAACAATCAGGAATGGAGAAGTAGTCGAAGGTACAGTCATCGATGTCAAAGAGGATGAAATTATTCTGAATATTGACTATAAAGCAGACGGTATCATTTCAAGAAGCGAGTACTCCAATGACCAGAATTTAGATTTAAGAACCGTTGTACATCCAGGCGACACAATGGAAGCAAAAGTTCTCAAACTCAATGACGGAGATGGCCAGGTGTTGTTAACATACAAGAGACTGGCTGCAGATAAAGGTAATAAGAGACTGGAAGAAGCATTTGAAAACAAAGAAGTGCTCACAGCAAAAGTAAGCCAGGTATTAGATGGCGGTTTAAGCGTTATTGTAGATGAGGCAAGAGTATTCATTCCTGCAAGTTTAGTATCTGATACTTATGAAAAAGACCTGACAAAATATCAGGATCAGGAAATCGAATTCGTAATCACAGAATTCAACCCAAGACGCCGCCGTGTTATCGGTGACAGAAAACAGCTTTTAGTAGCTAAGAAAGAAGAACTGAAGAAAGAACTCTTTGAAAGAATCCAGGCAGGAGATGTTGTAGAAGGAACCATCAAGAATGTAACAGATTTCGGTGCGTTCATTGATTTAGGCGGAGCTGACGGTCTGCTTCACATTTCTGAAATGTCCTGGGGAAGAGTAGAGAATCCAAAGAAAGTATTTAAAGCAGGAGAAAAAATCACTGTTTTAATCAAAGAAATCAATGGAGACAAAATTGCTCTCAGCTTAAAATTTGAAGACCAGAATCCATGGTTAAATGCAGCAGAAAAATATGCTGTAGGAAACGTAGTAGAAGGAAAAATCGCACGTATGACAGATTTCGGTGCTTTCATTGAATTAGAGCCAGGTGTAGATGCACTCCTTCATGTTTCTCAGATTTCCAGAGCACACGTTGAAAAACCATCTGATGTTCTGAAGGTTGGCCAGGTTGTTTCTGCAAAGGTTGTTGATTTCAACGAAGAAGAAAAGAAAATCAGCCTGAGCATGAAAGTTTTAGAACCGGCACAGGAAGAAGTTACAGAAACAGAAGAAGCAACAGAAGAATAAATTTGTGAAGAAGAAACAGCCGTCACTTTTGCGTGATGGCTGTTTTTAATACTTCGTGAAGATAGGATTTTAATCCAATGTCAGAGGATGAAGAGAAGGGCCAGGATACATAGTGTTCTTTGGAATGGTATTCTTCCTGTAAAAGAGGAAGATCAGGAGTTCCGGGAGCATAGAGAAATTGTCCGCTGATTTTCTTGTAACAGGTAGCAGCTGTTGCTTTTTGCCGGTGGGAAGCATCCAGATAAGCAGCAACACTTTTGTGAATCGCTTCGTCCTCAAAAGGAAGGTAATAATAATTTTTATAATCTTTGTAGAAATATCGTAAAGTGCCTTCAAAGACAGGCATCTTTATTTTTGCTTTTTCTTTTAATACGGTGATGTAACAGAAACCTGCATTTGCAGATAATGGTACCGGGACTGGTCTTTTTAAACATAAGATAAAGAGAACCTGTGTCTGTATGGCACCAGTGATATCGGGCTCCTGGATTTCGGTTGTCTCCAAAATCTGGTAAGAGTGATGCAGCAGTTGTTTTAATCTTCTAAGAGGAAGAAGGGACAGCATTCCCTTTAAATCATCCAGATTGTGAAGAAATAATTGCTCTCTGGTACTGGAAGCTCTGGAAAGAGCATATGCTTTATAAGCCTTTATCATTTCTTTCCCGGAGAGTTTATCTTTTCTTGGATATTGTACAAGCAGCTCAAAGGTTTTTTGCTTATGATCTGACATTTGCCGGAAAAATGCTGGCATGGACAGGAGTTCCCGGTACAGATCCAGAGAATGGCAGGAGTCCAGGGGATGGGAAAGCTGCAATGCTTCATACCGGTGTCGCAGATAGGGAAGGTCAAAAGAAGTTCCGTTAAAGTGAATCAGAAACTGCTTTTCCCTGGCTAATTGGCTAAATGCCTTTAGAATCTGGAGTTCTTCCCCAGGGTCTGTGCTTTCTGCTAAAAACTGAATAGATTCAAAAGCCTGAAGCTTATCTGAATACTGTACAGCGCCAATAAGAAAAACCTGACTGGTTTTCGGACTGAGGCCTGTGGTTTCAATATCAAAGAAAAGCAGTTCAGACAAAGAAACATGTTCTGGAAAAAAATCAAAATCCAATTCTGGTGATAATGGACAAAGACGACTCTTGTTTGTTATCATTTTAACAAATTCCTTTCTGATTGTATTCAAAATAATACGAAATTTCACTAAAAAATCCTAGTGATTTGCGAAAAAAAGTGTTATATTATATAACATAAGATCATATGCAATCATTATACCATAAAACGCAGAGAATAGTCAGAGTTTATCTGATTATCATAGATAAAGGAGGGACATAATATGGCGTTTTTAACCTTCAGAGGCGGAGTGCATCCGTATGATGGAAAAGAATTGTCCAAAGAAGAACCTGTGAAAGAATTTCTTCCGGGAAAAGAGCTGGTATATCCGCTGTCACAGCATATTGGTGCTCCGGCACAGCCGGTTGTGAAAAAGGGAGACAGGGTGCTTGCAGGACAGAAAATTGCAGAGATGGGAGGCTTTGTTTCTGCTCCTATTCATGCAACCGTATCAGGAATTGTGAAGGATTTAAAAAAAGTCAGAAATAACGTAGGAGCTATGGTAGATGCCATTATCGTAGAAAATGATGAGCAGTATGAAACCGTAGAATTCCAGCCGGCAAAATCTTTAGAGGAGCTTTCTAAGGAAGAAATCATTGCCAGAATCAAAGACGGTGGAGTGGTTGGTATGGGAGGCGCGGGATTTCCCACACATGTGAAACTTTCTCCAAAGGAACCGGATAAAATTGAGTACGTACTGGTGAATGGCGCGGAGTGTGAGCCTTACCTTACCTCTGATTACCGCCGTATGCTGGAGCAGCCGGAATGGATTATCGGTGGTTTGAAATGTATGCTAAAGCTCTTTGACCATGCGAAGGGATGCATCTGTATTGAAGATAATAAGCCGGATTGCATTGCAAAGCTTACAGAGATGGTAAAGGATGAACCGCGTATAGAAGTCTGTACACTGAAAACAAAATACCCACAGGGCGCAGAGCGATGCCTTATTGCCGCTGTCAGTGGAAGAGAAATTAATTCTTCTATGCTTCCGGCAGATGCAGGTTGTGTGGTAGATAATATTGATACGGTATGCGCGGTTTACCGGGCAGTGATGTTTGGGGAACCGGTTATGGACCGTATTGTTACCATTACAGGTGACGCAGTGGCAGATCCCTGTAACTTTAAGGTGCGGCTGGGGTCTTCTTTTGCAGAGCTTCTGGAAGCGGCAGGCGGATTAAAGCAGCCGGCAGAGAAAATCATTTCCGGAGGTCCTATGATGGGATTTGCTATGTTTGATTACCATGTGCCAGTGGTAAAAACGTCTTCCGCTATGTTGTGTATGTCAAAGGATGAGGTTTCCGCCCAGGAGCCAGGCGCCTGCATTAACTGCGGACGCTGTGTGTCAGCCTGTCCGGCAAGACTGATTCCGTCAAGACTTGCAACTTATTCAGAGCATGGACAGGAAGACCTGTTTGTGAAATATCATGGCATGGAATGTGTGGAATGTGGCTGCTGCAGTTACACCTGTCCGGCAAAACGTCCGTTGACACAATCTGTCCGTTCTATGAGAAAAACCGTACTGGCAAACAGGAAAAAACCAAAATAGGAGGAGAACATCATGAGTGAATTATTACATGTTTCATCTTCCCCCCATGTCAGGGATAAGGTGAATACAGGAAACATTATGCTTACGGTGCTCATAGCATTGCTGCCAAGTGCATTGTTCGGAGTTTATAATTTTGGTCCCCATGCGCTGATGCTGATACTGGTAAGTATTCTCTGCTGTGTTGCCACAGAAGCAGTATATGAGAAAATCGTACATAAAAAACTGACTATCCAGGATTACAGCGCCGCGGTTACCGGTCTTTTGCTGGCATTAAACCTGCCTCCAAACGCCCCCTGGTGGATTGCTGTTATTGGAAGTGTGTTTGCAATTCTGGTTGTAAAACAGTTATTTGGAGGTCTGGGACAGAATATTATGAACCCGGCTCTGGCTGCCAGATGCTTTCTGCTGATTTCCTTTACCGGAAGAATGACAGACTTTGCAGTACCAAAGGGCGCCTGGGGAAATATTGCAGATACTGTTTCCGGGGCTACACCTCTGGCGGCTTTAAAAGCAGGAGAGAGCGTAAACTGGGTAGATTTATTCTTTGGAAATATCCAGGGAACTATTGGTGAAACATCTGCATTGGCCATTCTCATTGGTGCGGTGATTTTGCTGGTAAGAGGAGTGATTGATCTTCGCATTCCACTGACTTATATTGGAAGCTTTGCAATTTTTGTTCTTCTTTTCGGAGGACATGGATTTGATATGAATTATCTACTCTGCCATTTGTTCGGCGGCGGCTTGATGTTAGGTGCATGGTTTATGGCAACCGATTATGTGACAACTCCTATTACGAAAAAAGGACAGTTGGTCTATGGTGTTTGCCTTGGTGTATTCACAGGCTTGTTCCGTATTTTCGGAGGCTCTGCAGAAGGTGTTTCTTATGCCATTATTTTCTGCAACCTGTTGGTACCCATTATTGAGCGTTTCACCATGCCTGTAGCCTTCGGAAAAGGAGGGAAAAAAGCATGAAAAATACCATTATTAAGGATACGATCATTCTTACTTTAATTACCCTGATTGCCGGAGGGGTTCTGGGACTGGTATATGAAATTACCAAGGATCCCATTGCAAAACAACAGGAGCTGGCAAAACAGGAAGCCTACAAGGCCGTTTTTGAGGATGCAGATACTTTTGAGGTATGTGTGGAAGCAGAAGATGCAGATTTGGCTGCTTACTTAGCCGGAGAAGGTTTTGAAGCGCAGACTGTAAACGAAATTATGGAAGCAAAGGATGCTTCCGGAGAGACTCTGGGATATGCCATTAATCTGACTACTTCGGAAGGATATGGCGGAGATATTACATTTTCCATGGGTGTGCAGGCAGATGGCACTTTAAATGGAATCTCCATTCTGACCATTAGTGAAACCGCAGGTCTTGGTATGAATGCCACAAAGGATGAGTTTAAAGGTCAGTTTAAAGAGAAACAGGCAGATGCTTTTGAAGTAACGAAGACAGGAGCATCAAAAGAGAATGAGATTAATGCCATCAGCGGCGCGACTATTACATCCAACGCAGTGACACAGGGTGTGAACTGTGGACTGAAGGCATTTGAATACATAAAGGAGGGAAAGTAAGATGAGAGAAAATTCACCACTTGAGCGTCTTTATAATGGTATCATCAAAGAGAACCCTACCTTTGTACTGGTTCTTGGTATGTGTCCTACCCTGGCAGTTACCACAGCGGCAATGAATGGTATTGGTATGGGGCTTACTACTACCGTTGTCCTTGCCATGTCAAACCTGTTTATTTCCCTTTTGAGAAATGTAATTCCGGATAAGGTTCGTATGCCGGCTTACATTGTTGTGGTTGCATCTTTTGTAACAGTAGTGCAGTTGCTTTTGCAAGGCTTTATTCCGGCGCTTTATGATGCTCTTGGAATTTATATTCCACTGATTGTTGTAAACTGTATTATCTTAGGAAGAGCAGAATCCTATGCCTCTAAAAATGGTCCGGTTGCTTCTATTTTTGATGGAATCGGTATGGGGCTTGGCTTTACGTTGTCCATTACCATTCTGGCAGCTTTCCGCGAATTAATCGGAGCCGGAACTTTGTTTGGATTCCAGGTTATGCCTAAAGGATATGAACCGGCTACCATTTTTATTTTGGCACCGGGAGCCTTCTTTGTATTAGCGTTCCTGGCAGCTTTGCGTGCAAAACTCCAGGATAAGAAGCCAAAAGAAGAACAGAAACCGGTTCATTGTATGGAAGGCGGATGCGCATCCTGTGGAAATACTTCCTGTAGTGGAAAATTTTATGATAACAGAGTAATCAAGAAGTAGGGAGGGACAGACCATGAAAGAATTACTCATTATTGCAATAGGAGCAGCAGTGGTAAATAACGTTGTACTCAGTCAGTTCCTGGGCCTGTGTCCTTTCTTCGGTGTTTCCAAGAAAATTGAGACAGCAGCCGGAATGGGTGGTGCGGTTATTTTCGTTATTACCCTGTCTTCCCTGGTAACCAGCTTAATCTACCAGTTTATTCTGGTTCCTCTGGATATGAGTTATATGCAGACCATTGTGTTTATTTTAGTAATTGCAGCCCTGGTTCAGTTTGTGGAGATGTTTTTAAAGAAAGCCATGCCGCCTCTGTATGCAAGCCTTGGCGTTTATCTTCCTTTGATTACAACAAACTGTGCAGTACTGGGAATTGCCATTACCAATGTTCAGAAGTCCTATAATGTGCTTCAGGGAGTGGTAAATGGTTTTGCAACAGCAGTGGGCTTTACCATTGCCATTGTATTAATGGCAGGGCTTCGTGAGAAAATGGAGTATAATGATGTTCCGAAATATTTCCAGGGATTTCCCATTGTACTTCTGACAGCCGGATTAATGGCCATTGCATTCTTCGGCTTTTCAGGAATCATTTAAGGAGGCATAAGATATGATAACAGGTATTGTCATTGCGGCAGTTCTGGTAGGCGGTGTAGGTCTCTTTATTGGACTGTTTCTGGGAGTCGCCGGAAAGAAATTTGCTGTAGAGGTAGATGAGAAGGAAATTAAGGTAAGAGAAGAGCTTCCGGGAAACAACTGTGGTGGATGCGGTTATCCTGGATGTGATGGTCTTGCAGCGGCAATCGCAAAAGGAGAGGCGCCGGTAAATGCCTGTCCCGTAGGGGGAGCGGCTGTGGCAGCAAAGGTTGCTGCTATTATGGGTCAGGAAGCAGGAGAAGCGGTGCGTATGACTGCTTTTGTAAAATGTGCAGGAGACTGTGAAAGAGCGGCTCAGAGCTATGAATATTCAGGAGTAAAGGACTGCAAAATGGCGGCTATGATGCAAAACGGCGGTTCCAAGGCATGTTCTTATGGATGTCTTGGATATGGTTCCTGTGTCAAAGCCTGCAGTTTTGATGCCATTCATATTGTCAATGGCATTGCAGTGGTGGATAAAGAGAAATGTAAAGCCTGTGGGAAATGTGTAGCAGAATGTCCGAAAAAACTCATTGAACTGATTCCTTATGAACAGAAACAGGCAGTAGCCTGCAACTCCAAGGACAAGGGAAAAGCAGTGATGGACGCCTGCAAAGTGGGCTGTATCGGATGTAGAAAATGCGTCAAAGAATGTCCCCAGGAAGCCATTACCGTAGTAGACAACGTGGCTCACATAGACCCGGAAAAATGCATCAACTGCGGAAAATGCAAAGAAACCTGCCCAAGAAAAATCATCATGTAAAGAGTTATTGTATGAAGTAATGACATCAAGGAAACTTTTATTAAGAGCTGTGGTGTGAAACTGCAATCAGGAATATTTATGCGGTTCCGGCGAATTTGTCGAGTACCATTTGAGACTACAGGCTCAAATGGAACGCAGACTGAGCTGGAAACGTATAAATATTCACGATATGTGTTCATGCTACGGCTCTTTTTTACGAACACATATTTGCATTTTCCTTCATCCTGTGATAAGATAAATCACAGTCAACCAGACAATTCACGGAAAGGAGCTTTTTATGAAGAAAAAAGACATACTGCTCATAGGCAGTGTCGTGATTCTGGCTGCGCTGTTCTGGCTGGTGCCAAGAGTTACCGGCATGATTCGCGAGGATGGAAAGCTGCAGCTTCGGATTACAGTTGCAGGAGATGAATATGGAACTTATTCGCTGGAAAAAGAACAGACCATTAAAATACAGGATACCAATGTATGCGAAATCAAAGACGGGAAGGTAACCATGATTTCAGCACAGTGTCCGGATCAGTTGTGCAGAAAGCAGGGGCCTGTTTTCAGGCCGGGAGAAACCATTGTCTGTCTGCCAAACAAAGTAGTGCTGGAAATAAAAGGATCCGGGGAAACGGAAACAAAGCCCCTGGATGCTACTGTAAACTAGAGGGATTTTATGAATCAGAATATGAAAATCAGAAAACTTGCCTGGATGGGACTTCTGGCTTCTCTGGCTATTATTTTTGGATATGTAGAGATGTTATTTCCGGTTTTTGCCGGTATTCCTGGAATCAAATTAGGGCTTGCTAATTTAGTAACCGTATTTCTTCTGTATACTTGTACTTACAAAGAAGCAGCAGTTGTTTCGGTTATTCGTATTGTTGTGATTGGATTTTTGTTTGGAAATCTGTTTTCTATTTTATTCAGTCTGGCGGGAGCTGGTCTTAGCCTTGCCTGTATGGTGGCAGCAAAGAAGTATGGTGGATTTTCTGTGGCAGGTGTCAGCATCATAGGCGGTGTTACCCATAATCTGGGTCAGATTATCATAGCTGCTATGGTAGTGGAAAATGTGAATCTCTTTTATTATTTTCCGGTGCTTATGATAGCCGGCTTAGTAACAGGTCTGCTGATTGGTATTGTTACTCAGGAGATTCTGAAAAGAGCTGCCATAAAAATAAGATGAGAAAGGAAAAAGCATGATTGCATATATAAAAGGCAAAGTAGTAGAAATACTGGAAGACAGAGTGATTCTGGAGTCAGGTTTTATGGGATACAATCTTTTTATGCCCATGGCAAGCGCCGAAGCGGTTTTAAGAAGAGGTGATGAAGTAAAGCTTTATACCCATTTGCATGTGCGGGAAGATGCTATGCAGCTTTTTGGATTTCTTACAAAAGATGACTTGCACACCTTTCAGTTGCTTTTAGGGGTAAATGGAATCGGACCGAAGGCGGCCCTTGGAATTTTATCCGGACTTACTGCCGATGAACTGCGTTTTGCAGTTTTATCTGAGGATGTGAAGACCATTTCCAAAGCCCCCGGGGTTGGGAAGAAAACCGCTCAAAAGCTGATTTTGGAATTAAAGGATAAGATGGATCTTCAGGAAGCCTTTGATTTGAAATCACAGCATGTTCAGGAAGCACAGGGAGATATGGCAGATTTGTCGGATGCCAGAAAAGAAGCAGTAGAAGCCTTGACAGCTCTGGGATATTCCGGAGCGGATGCTTTAAGGGCAGTGAAAAAGGTAGAGATGACTCCGGGTATGGACGTGGAGACTCTGCTGAAGGCAGCTTTAAAAAATTTGTTTTAAGACTGCCGGGAAGGATCAAGCATGGAGAGAAGAATTATTACCACAGATGTCATGGAAGAGGATTTGCGTACAGAAGGGAATCTGCGGCCACAATATCTGGAAGATTATATTGGGCAGGAAAAGGCAAAAGGAAATCTGAAAATCTACATAGAAGCAGCAAAGCAACGTGGAGATGCCCTGGATCATGTACTGTTTTATGGACCTCCGGGACTTGGAAAAACCACTCTGGCAGGAATTATTGCCAATGAGATGGGGGTACATATGAAGGTGACCAGTGGCCCTGCCATTGAGAAACCGGGAGAAATGGCGGCTATTTTAAACAGTCTTCAGGAAAACGATGTCCTCTTTGTAGATGAAATTCATCGTCTTAACCGCCAGGTGGAAGAGGTGCTGTACCCGGCTATGGAGGATTATGCCATTGATATTATGATTGGGAAAGGGGCAACCGCCAGGTCTATCCGTTTGGATTTACCCAAATTTACACTGGTGGGAGCTACGACCAGAGCAGGACTGCTTACTGCGCCTTTGCGGGATCGCTTTGGTGTGGTGCATCATTTGGAATTTTATACAGAACAGGAATTACAGACTATTATCCTTCACTCTGCCAGGGTGTTAGGGGTAGAGGCAGATGAGGCTGGTGCGCTGGAAATGGCGAAGCGTTCCAGAGGGACTCCACGTCTGGCAAACCGGCTTTTAAAGCGTGTAAGAGACTTTGCTCAGGTAAAATACGATGGAAGGATTACAAAAGAAGTAGCAGATTTTGCTATGGATTTGCTGGAGGTAGATAAGTACGGGCTGGATCAGACAGACCGCCTGCTGCTTACTACCATTATAGAAAAGTTCTCCGGAGGACCAGTAGGGCTGGATACTCTGGCAGCAGCTATTGGCGAGGATGCAGGAACCATAGAAGATGTGTATGAACCCTATCTGATTAAGAACGGATTCCTTTTAAGAACCCCAAGAGGAAGAGCCGTCACAGAACTGGCCTACCATCATCTGGGGATAAAATAATAGTTGTTTTTCCTGAAAATTCGATTATAATAGACAATAGGAACGTAAGAAAAAGGTGGGAGGAACCAGATGGCAGTGAAAAATACAACCCAGGTTTTAATTGGGGGAAAGATTATCACATTAAGCGGTTATGAAAGCGAAGAATATCTGCAAAAGGTTGCAAATTATATGAACAGTAAACTTACAGAGTTAAGTCAGATACCAGGCTATAGCAGACAGGCCCAGGAGACAAGACATACTCTGCTGAGTCTGAATATTGCAGATGATTATTTTAAAGCCAAGAGACAGGCAGAGATGTTCGAGGAGGATTTAGAGGCGAAAGACCGTGAAATGTATGATTTAAAGCATGATTTAATCAACGGTCAGGTAGAACTGGATCACGCCAGAAAAGAAGCAGAAGAACATGCCAGACAGGTACAAACCCTTCAGGATAAGATTACAGAGCTGGAGAAAGAACTGGAAGAATTATTAAATTAAGGAAGAAATAACAAGTGGGGTGGGCAGAAATTGTTGCGCCCCATTTCTGTTTTTAAAAGGAAAAGAGTGTATGAAATCAGAATTACTTGCGCCGGCAGGTTCCTATGAAGGACTGCAGGCAGTGATTAAGGCGGGAGCAGATGCTGTCTATATAGGAGGCAGTCTGTTTGGCGCCAGAGCTTATGCGAAAAATCCCAAGAAGGATGAGATGCTGGAAGCCATTGACTATGCCCATCTCCATGGAAAGAAGATTTATCTTACGGTGAATACCCTTCTGAAAAATCAGGAGCTTTTTGGGGAATTGTATGATTTTCTGGCTCCTTATTATGAGCAGGGACTGGATGCTGTGATTGTTCAGGATTTGGGCGTGCTGTCTTTTGTAAAAAAAGAATTCCCAAACCTGCCCATTCATGCCAGCACACAGATGGCCATTACAGGGCCTCATGGAGCCAGATTTATTCAGGAAGCAGGGGCTTCCAGGATTGTTACAGCAAGAGAACTGTCCTTAAAAGAGATTCAGAAAATTTACCGGGAGACAGGAGCAGAAATAGAAAGCTTTGTTCACGGAGCTTTGTGCTATTGTTATTCCGGCATGTGTCTGTTCAGCAGTATGCTAGGAGGAAGAAGCGGGAACAGGGGCAGGTGCGCCCAGCCTTGCCGGCTTCCCTACACTGCATATGAAAAGGGAAAACAGATTAGTGGCAAAGACGGGGCGTATCTTTTAAGTCCAAAGGATATGTGTACCGTGGAGATTTTGCCAAAGCTTCTGGAGGCAGGAGTGTATTCTCTGAAAATTGAGGGAAGGATGAAGCGTCCAGAGTATGCTGCGGGAGTGACAGCCATTTACCGGAAATATCTGGACTTATATGAAAAACATCCGGAAGCTTATCAGGTGGAACAAGAAGATTTACAGGAACTTCTTGATTTATACCAGAGAGATGGCTTTAACAGAGGCTATTATGAGATGCATAATGGAAAATCCATGATGGCAGTTTACAACCAGAAGGAACAGGACCGGAAACAGAAAATCAGAACAAACAGAAATGAAGAATTGTTCCAAAGACTGAAAAAGCAGTATTTAGACACAAAGCTGCAGGAAGGGATTACGGGAACTTTGGTGCTTTGTACAGATGCGCCGGCAGTTCTGGATTTATCTTTTCAGGATGTGCAGGTACAGGTTTTTGGGGATGTGGTAGAGAAAGCCCAAAAGCAGCCACTTACAAGGGAGCGGGTGCAAAAACAGATGGAAAAGACAGGACAGACTCCTTTTTCTTTTGCGCAGCTTGAGGTGATTACAGATGAGGCGGGATTTCTCCCCATGCAGAGTTTAAATGAATTAAGAAGAACAGGGCTGGAAAAATTAGAGACAGCCTATTTGGCTCAGTACAGGAGAAATTTGCCCCAAACTTCCGAAGAAGTGGAAACAGAGAAAAAGAAAAACTGTAAAGGGGTAACGCAGAAATTATATGCATCTGTAGAAACCAGAGAGCAGTGGGAGGAAGTGTTGAAAGAACCGGGGATTGACGGTGTTTATGCCGGTATGTCCTTGTTTTCTGAAAAAGCTTTTTCAGAAGAGGTTCTGGAGGCAGTAGAAGAGGCGCTCAAAAAAGGAAAGGAATGTTACCTTATGCTGCCCTACATGCTGCGGGAAGGACGCATGGACGGACAGGAAGAAGAAATCCGGGAAATTGCGAAAAAAGCAGATGGATTCCTGGTGCGGAATCTGGAGGAGCTGGGCTATCTGAAAGATTTGGGGCTTATCCGAAAGGTTGTGGGAGATTATTCTCTCTATAGTTTTAATGATGAAAGCCAGAGTTTTCTCATGAATCAGGGAGTGCAAAGGACTACAGTACCTTTGGAGCTGAATGGGAAAGAGCTTCGCAGGAAAGACTGCAGGGACAGTGAAATGATAATTTACGGATATTATCCCATGATGGTTTCCGCACAATGTGTGAAGAAAACCTGCGGAACCTGTGACCATCAGTCTAAGACCATACAGTTAAAGGATCGCTATGGCAGTTCTTTTGCGGTAAAAAGTGACTGCAGATTTTGCTATTCTGTAATTTATAACAGTGTTCCCACGGGGCTGTTGGAAGAACTGGAGCAGATTCAGGCCTTAAACGTAGCTGCTGTGAGAATGAGTTTTACCTGTGAAAACAGGGAGGAGACCAGAAAGATTTTAGATCTTTTTGTACAAAAAAAGAAAAAGACGGGAAAGATGTCGATATTTACCAAGGGGCATTTTAAACGTGGTGTAGAGTAGGTGAAAAAGTGCTTAATATTATTATTGAACTTTCAAAATATTTATTGCTGGTTTTAATTCTTTTGTATACCTTTGAAAGTTTTACAGTATTCCGGTATGAGGATGACTATGATAAGAGATACATTTTAAGGAAACAGCTTTTACTTATTATATTTATTGATTTTACTGCATTTCTGGTTATCTTTTTGAAAAAAGAAGAAGTGGAAATCATTTATTTGTTCGGGGCTTTGCTGCTGTATCTGGTAGCGGTTCAGGTGTTATACCGGTTGTTTTATAAAAAGGCATCTATTTTGCTTTTGAATCATATGTGTATGCTGCTGTCCATTGGTTTTATTATGCTGACCAGACTGGATCCGGACTCTGCGAAGAGGCAGTTTCTCATTGTAGCGGCAGCAACCATGATTGCCATGATTATTCCGATTATGATTAAGAAAATGACCTTTTTAAAAAAATGGACCTGGTTTTATGCTGTGGCGGGACTGGGACTTCTGGCTGTAGTTCTGGTGTTTGGAAAAAATGTCAATGGAGCCAAAATTAACATTAATATCGGTTCCTTTGCATTTCAGCCTTCTGAGTTTGTAAAGATTATTTTTGTATTTTTTGTAGCCAGCAGACTGTATAAGAAAAGCGCACAGTTTAAGGATCATGTGATTACTACGGTAATTGCGGCTGTTTATGTGCTGATTCTGGTTCTTTCCAGAGATCTGGGAAGCGCAGTGGTGTTCTTTATTACCTATGTGATTATGCTGTATGTGGCAACGAAAAATCCCTTTTACCTGTTTGCCGGACTTGGAAGCGGCTGCGGGGCTGCAGTGATTGCTTACTTTTTATTTGGACATGTGCGTCAGCGTGTAGTGGCATGGAAAAATCCATTTTCTGTATATCAGAACGAAGGCTATCAGATTGTCCAGGGGCTTTTTGCCATTGGAACAGGTGGCTGGTTTGGTATGGGACTTTGCCAGGGGTCTCCGGAAATGATTCCTTTTGTAAAGCAGGACTATATGTTTGCGGCAATCTGCGAAGAACTGGGAGGCTTGTTTGCTATTTGTATGATTCTGATTTGTATGAGCATGTTTCTTCTGGTAGTGAATATTTCCCTTAGAATCAAGAAACGGTTTTATAAGCTGATTGCCCTTGGTCTTGGAACAGAGTATGCCTTTCAGGTATTTCTTACCATTGGAGGGGTTACCAAGTTTATTCCGATGACAGGAATTACCCTGCCTCTGGTAAGCTATGGAGGAAGTTCTGTACTTAGTACCATTATCATGCTGGCAATTATCCAGGGACTTTATATTTTAAGAGAAGACGAGGATGAGGAAGTTGAAAAGCAAAGATAAAAAACGAAAAAAAAGAAAACGTGCTACTAATAAGGAATATACCATTGTCAGCTACTTTTTTGTATTAATCTTCCTGTCTTTGGCAGGATATATGGTATATTTCAATGTGGCAGAGAAAGACGATGTGATTAATAGTCCGTATAATACCAGACAGAATCAGTTTCAGGAACGGATTTTGCGTGGAAGTATTTTGTCTGCAGATGGTCAGGTTCTGGCGCGGACAGATACAGATGGGGAAGGAAATGAGACCAGAGTCTATCCTTTTGCAAATATGTATGCACATGTTGTTGGATATGATGCAAAGGGAAAAAGCGGCATGGAATCTGTAGCGAATTTTTCCCTGATGACTTCTCATAATGACTATGTGGACCAGGTAAAAAATGAAATTCTGGAGAAGAAGAATCCAGGGGATAATGTGGTGCTTACTTTAAATCATACGCTGCAGCAGGTGGCTTATAATGCCCTTGGTTCTTACCGGGGCGCTGTTGTGGTAATGGATCCTCAGACCGGGGCAGTGCTGGCAGAGGTAAGTAAACCGGATTTTAATCCCAATACAGTAGACAGCGACTGGGATACCCTGGTAAATGATGCGGCAAACAGCAGTCTGTTAAACCGGGCTACCCAGGGCGCTTATCCGCCGGGTTCTATTTTTAAAGTGGTAGATACTCTTGCGTATCTTAGAACCCATGGAACCATTGATGGCTTCCAGTATACCTGTAATGGAAAAATTACTGTGGATGGACATACCATTCCCTGTTTTGCAGGAGAAGTTCACGGAACCGAAGATTTTACCACAGCCTTTGCCGAATCCTGTAATACAGCCTTTACCCAGATGGGGCTGGATTTAGGCAAAGATGCCTTAACATCCGCAGCAGAAAGCCTGCTGTTTAATTCCAAGCTGCCGATTTCCCTGGACTATAATAAGAGTAAGTTTGACTTGGGCGAAAATCCGGGAAATCCTTTGCTTATGCAGACTGCCATTGGTCAGGGAAATACACTGGTATCCCCTATGCATATGGCTATGATTACCAGCGCTATTGCCAATAAAGGGAAATTAATGGAGCCTTATTACATGGAACATGTGGAGACCGTAGGCGGAAAAACAGTAGAAACTACCAAGCCGAAAGTCTATAAAGAATTGATGACAGAACAAGAAGCAGAGGTTTTGAAAAACCTTATGACAGAGGTGGTAAACAGGGGAACAGGAACAAAGCTGTCAGGGGAAAGCTATACCGCAGCAGGAAAAACAGGATCTGCAGAATACTACGGTGCAGATGGAAGTGTAAAAACCCATTCCTGGTTTATTGGATTTTCCAATGTAGAAGACCCGGATTTGGCTATTGCAGTCATTGCAGAGGGCGCTGGAACCGGAAGTAAGGTAGCAGTTCCCATTGCTCATCAGATTTTTAATGCCTATTATTATGGCGGAATGTAAAAAGTGCCAATTTTTGCCTGCCAAATTTGTTAATTTTGTTGCACCTGCATGAAAAAAGAGGTATACTACCAATAAGGAAACACAACGCAGGCATGGGGACATGTCTTTAGCAGGAGGATGTGCAATATGATTGAAGCAACAAGCTGTGGCGGGGTGGTAATATATCGAGGAAAAATACTGACTTTGTACAAGTCCTATAAACACAAGTACGAAGGCTGGGTACTTCCAAAAGGAACCGTAGAGGAAGGGGAGGATTACAAGGATACCGCTCTGCGGGAGGTAAAGGAAGAGGCAGGAGTAACCGCAAATATTATCAAATATGTAGGAAAAAGCCAGTATAGTTTTTGCGTACCGGAAGATACTGTAGAAAAGGACGTTTACTGGTATCTGATGTCTGCAAACAGCTATTACAGCAAACCGCAGAGGGAAGAATACTTTGTAGATTCCGGCTTTTACAAATTCCATGAAGCTTACCATCTTTTACGTTTTTCAAATGAAAAGCAGATTTTGGAAAAGGCTTACAATGAATACCTGGATTTGAAAAAAGCAAATCTTTGGGGCAATCGAAAGTACTTTTAGAAGAAGGGGCTGGGGTTTCCGGTCCCTTTCTTGCATGAAAGGAGGAAGAGGTATGCTGGATCAGATTGATTTGACGAAAAAAATGTCAAAAGAAGTGTATCAGGAACAGATGGAGAAAATGGAGAGTGAACTGGCAGCTTTGCAGCGGGAATGTAAGGCTCTGGGAATTCCCGTAATTCTTGTGTTTGAAGGTTTGGATGCATCGGGAAAAGGGGTACAAATTAATAAACTGATACATCCCTTAGATCCAAGAGGATTTGAAGTACATGCAATTAAGGAAGAAACAGAAGAAGAGCGTATGCATCCCTTTTTGTGGAGATTTTGGACGAAAACACCGGAAAAAGGACGCATTGCTATTTTTGATACCAGTTGGTATCGTAAGGTTTCCATTGAACGGTTTGAACACAAGATGTCCAGGGAGGATCTGGCTTACGCATATCAGGAAATTTCCACTTTTGAGCGTGCGCTGGCAGATGACGGGAATGTTTTAATGAAATTCTTTTTGCACATTAGCCAAAAGGAGCAGAGAAAGCGTTTTGATAAGATGCTACATTCTAAAGAAACTGCCTGGAAGGTCAGCAAGGAGGATGAAAAACGTAATAAAGAGTATCGCAGGTACAAAGAAATCTGTGAGGAGATGTTAGAGAGGACAGAAAGTGAATATGCTCCATGGATTCTCATTGAGGCGGAAGATAGGAGATTTGCTACAGCCAAAATTTTTGCTCAGGTGATCCGTCAGCTAAAAGAACGTATCTTACAGGAAAAAGTGGTTGGGAAACCATCTTCTCAGAGTAGTGAGATACAGGTAGAAACAATACAGAAAAATCTTATGGAATCTTCTGTGTTAAGCAAGGTAGATTTAACACTGGCCTACACAGAGGAAGAGTACAAAAAAAGGCTAAAGGCTCTTCAGGAGAGACTGGAGCTTCTTCACAGTGAACTTTACCGGAAGCGGATTCCCATGATTCTGGGATTTGAGGGCTGGGATGCAGGAGGAAAAGGAGGGGCTATTAAACGCCTCACAGACGCCATGGATCCCAGAGGTTATCTGGTAAGTCCTACAGCAGCGCCTACGGAAACAGAGAAAAATCATCACTATCTGTGGAGATTCTGGAAAAACATGCCAAAAGACGGACATGTTACTATTTTTGACCGTACCTGGTATGGCAGGGTCATGGTAGAGAGAATCGAAGGGTTCTGCACCAGGGAAGAATGGCAGAGGGCTTATCGGGAAATCAATGATATGGAATCTCATCTGGCTCATTCTGGTGCGATTGTACTGAAATTCTGGATGCAGATTGACAAGGATGAACAGGAACGCAGATTTAAAGAACGTATGGAAAACCCGCAAAAGCAGTGGAAGATTACAGATGAGGACTGGAGAAACAGGGAAAAGTGGGAGCTTTATGAAGAAGCGGTAAATGAGATGATTATCCGTACCTCCACTTCCTATGCACCCTGGATTATCGTAGAGGGAAATAATAAATATTATGCCAGGGTAAAGGTCCTTGAGACTGTGGTAAATGCCATGGAAGAAAGGCTGAAATAAATTTTATGTTAAAGTGGTATAAGCAGCTATATATTGGTGATAATGCAAAAAAGAAGAAAAAAGAATGGATTCGAAAGATTAATATGGGAGCCGGAGTAGTGGATGTTTACCTCATTACTCTGGCAGTGAATCCAGAAAACCAGTTGGAGATTTTTTCTGCAAATGAATTGAAGCAAAAGGCCAGAAGGCGGAATTGTCCCCTTATTATCGGACTGTGCAAAGGATATGAAGAGGCCTTGGAAATGACGGTAAGACTGGTGCAGCAGGCTTATGAGGAAACCGGTACAGCCAGGGTAAGAGAGTGGCTGGAAAATCAGATGAGAGGGAAGCAGCAGGTGACATGACATGGGAATCATACATATAATGCTAGGCATATTAAAGGTGGTTGGGATTCTTCTGCTCATCGTACTTGGGATTCTTTTGCTGGCAGTGCTGGCGGCGCTTTTCTGTCCTGTGACATACAGCGCTGTGGGACGGCGGGATGCAGAGGCTTATGAAGGGCGTGTGCGGATTGGGTGGCTGTTTCGTCTGATTTCTTTTACCTTTACTTTTGGAAGTGAGAGGGACGGGGATTTTTGTATTCGTATTTTTGGAATTCCTCTGAACAGGAAAAAGGAGGAGGACTCCAAAAAATCCCTGCAGGCATCCCGGGGAGATGAATTCAAACCTGCTGAGCCGGAAAAAATAGTAGAAAAGCAAACGGAGCAGGAGCATGGAGAAAAGACTGAGAAAGAAGCTGAAAGGAAAACAGAGACCACAACAGAAACCGCAACAGAAAAGAAAACAGATTCTGTGCTTCAAAAATTGCAGGAATTTTTGAAACAGATTCCCGGTATACCGAAAAAATTTCTGGATGTTTTAAAGAAAATCAGCTTAACAGTCCATCATATTTGTGATAAGATAAACCAAATAAAAGAATTTCTGGAGTCTGAACGTTTTGCCAGATTGAAGGCCCTGCTGTTTCAGGAGGGAAAGCGTACTATTTGTCATATAAGACCCAGAAAGATAAAAGGGCATATAAAAATCGGCACAGGAGATCCTTACAGAACAGGACAGCTTCTGGCAGTGGCAGGGATATTTTTTCCTGTATATGGAGAACATATTACAATAGAGCCTTATTTTGAACAAAAGATTTTAGAAGGAAATATGTCTGTAAAAGGAAGAATCTACGGAAACTTTTTTGTCCGGCTGGCATGGAGGCTGTTTCGCGATTCAGATATCCGATTTATGATAAAGAAAATAAAACGAGGTTAAGGAGGAACCAGATATGGCTTCAGAAAACAATTTTCAATCTACAGTAGAATCTTTGTTTAAAGGGATGGATAGTTTTATTACAACCAAAACAGTGGTAGGAGATGCAATTACAGTGGGAGATACCATTCTTCTACCTTTGGTGGATGTGTCTTTTGGTGTAGGCGCAGGAGCTTTTTCAGGAGATAAGAAAAACAATGGCGGCGGAGGTATGGGAGGAAAAATTTCCCCAAGCGCAGTTTTGGTGATTTCCAATGGAGTAACCAAACTGGTTAATATCCGTAACCAGGATGGCTTAACCAAGATTCTGGATATGGTACCTGATTTCCTGAATAAATTTTCAGAAGGGAAAAAAGAACCTGAAGCAGCTACCCAGGAAAGCAAAGAAAAAATAGTCGTAAACGAAGAAGAAAAATAAAAGTGACAGACTATCTAACCAGCATTCGGAGGTGTTTGTGCAGTTTTGGCGAATTTGCCGAGTACGCTTTGAGACCTCAGGCTTAAAGGGAACGCAGGCTGAGCCGGAAAAGTACAAACACCTCCGAATGCGTCTGTCAGTAGTATAACAGCCTTTTCCTGCATATACTATAAAAAGGGAAAAAAGGAGAACCAGAATATGAGCCGTGTATGCGGGCTGTTTTTGTTTGGTGTAGGCATCGGGCTGGTCATTGCATTGATTTTCCCGAAAACCTTTTTTATGGTAATTATGGCTGCTTTGTGTCTGCTGGCAGGTTATAACCTGTTTTGCAGTTGTTAGAAAAAAACAGACCCTGTCCCTGGGGACAAGGTCTGTTCTGTCGTCAATCCGTTTCTTATGCTCTTTCTACTTTGCCGCTTCTTAAGCAGGAAGTACAAACATACATTTTCTTTGAGTTTCCGCCCTCTGCTTTTACTCTTACAGATTTGATGTTGGATTTCCACATTTTGTTTGATCTTCTATGAGAATGGCTCACATTGTTTCCGAAATGAGCACTTTTTTCACAAATTGCGCACTTTGCCATGGTAGCACCTCCTTAAGTTTAAACTCACAACACTGCTTATTTTAGCAGATGAACTTTGTTTTTGCAAGTAAAATTATAAAAAAATTAAATTATTATTTCGTTTTTGGAAAAGATATGTTAGAATAGCATATATAAAAAAGTATGGAGGTATCCGTGCATGAATGGATTTGTTGATACAGGATTAGGAAAAATTACAATTGATACAGATGTCATTGCTACTTACGCTGGAAGTGTGGCAGTAGAATGTTTTGGAATCGTAGGAATGGCTGCTGTGAGTATGAAGGACGGGCTGGTAAAACTTTTAAAGAGAGACAGCCTGAAACATGGAATCAATGTCTTAATGATAGACAATAAAGTAACTTTGGAATTTCATGTAATTGTAGCATATGGTGTGAGTATTTCCGCTGTTTCAGATAACCTGATTAGCAATGTGAAATATAAGGTGGAAGAGTTCACTGGATTGTCTATTGAGAAAATCAATATTCTGGTTGAAGGTGTCAGAGTTATTGACTGAGAAATAGAATGAAAGAAATGAATGGGATTTTAAGGAGGAAACATGTTTTGAATACCAATACCGTTGATGTGAAAATGCTGAGCCGGATGTTCCTTTCCGGGGCAAAAAATCTGGAAGCAAAAAAAGAGTGGATTAATGAATTAAATGTATTTCCTGTTCCAGACGGAGATACAGGAACCAACATGACACTGACCATTATGTCAGCAGCGTCTGAAGTCAGCGCTTTGTCTGATCCGACTATGAAAACTCTGGCAAAAGCAATTTCTTCCGGTTCTTTACGAGGCGCAAGAGGAAACTCAGGAGTTATTCTTTCTCAGTTGTTAAGAGGATTTACAAGAGTCATAGAAAAGGCAGACAAGGTGGATGCGCCGACCTTTGCAAGAGCTTTTGAAAAAGGTGTTGAAACAGCATATAAGGCTGTTATGAAACCAAAAGAAGGCACCATTTTGACAGTTGCCAGAGGCGCTGCAATTAAGGCCATGGAAATTGCAGAGGATTGTGAAAATCTGGAAAGTTTCTTTGCAGATGTGATTGCAGAGGCAGAGGCTGTTCTGGCAAGAACACCGGAGATGCTTCCGGTATTAAAAGAAGCCGGTGTGGTAGACTCTGGCGGACAGGGACTTCTGGAAGTGTTAAAAGGTGCTTTTGACGGTTATCTGGGTAAGGAGATTGACCTGACTTTTGAAAAACCGAAGTCTGGTGTCAGTGTAAAACCCGTATCAGCGGAAGAAAGTGACATTAAATTTGGATATTGTACAGAATTTATTATTATGCTGGAAAAGGAATTTCCGGAAAAAGAAGAACATGCGTTTAAAGAATATCTTATGTCCATTGGTGATTCTCTGGTAGTTGTGGCTGACGATGAAATTGTCAAAGTTCACGTACATACCAATGACCCGGGACAGGCAATCCAGAAGGCATTGACGTATGGACAGTTATCCAACATGAAGATTGACAATATGCGTTTGGAGCATCATGAGAAAGTCATTAAAGAAGCGGAAAAGATGGCAGCTCAGCAGGCAGCCCAGGAACCGGCGAAAGAAGTAGGTTTTATTTCTGTATCAGTAGGTGACGGAATGGGCCAGATTTTCCGGGAATTGGGCGCAGATTACCTGATTGAAGGCGGACAGACCATGAATCCAAGCACAGAGGATGTGCTTCAGGCCATTGCACATGTAAATGCAGAAAACATCTTTATTTTCCCGAATAATAAGAATATTATTCTGGCAGCTAATCAGGCAAGAGATTTGACAGAGGATAAAAATATTATTGTGATTCCTACAAAGACCATTCCTCAGGGAATTACAGCGCTGATCTCTTATGTGCCGGATAAGACGGTAGAACAGAATACAGAAGAAATGATGGAAGCCATGAAAAATGTAAAAACCGGACAGATTACTTATGCAGTTCGTGATACGAAAATTGATGATAAGGAAATCCGTCAGGGTGACATTATGGGAATTGGTGACCATGGTATTCTGGCAGTTGGAAAGGAAATTGAAGATACTGCTGTGGCAATGGTACAGGAAATGGCAGATGAGGATTCGGAAATCATCAGTGTTTATTATGGCGCTGACGTGACAGCAGAAGATGCAGAACAGTTTGCAGCGCGTCTGGAAGAACTGTATCCGGACTTTGATGTGGAATTAAATGAAGGCGGACAGCCGATTTATTATTATGTGGTATCAGTAGAATAAAAAAGATGGATGTTGCATGAAAAATGTGTCGAGAATATTTATGCAGCATCCTCTTTTCGTTATTGGAGGAAGAGAGTGAACGAGAGGGACAGTATTCGCAGCATTAAGGGTATCGGGGAGAAAACTCAGGCTTTGTTTGGAAAGCTGGGGATTGAGACCATTGGAGATTTGCTTCGTTATTATCCCAGGGATTATGATGAGTACAAGGCTCCCATAGCTGTGACAGAGATAAAAGAAGGAGAAAAATGTGCTGTTTTAGGAAGGATTTCCGGCAGGGTAGGGATGCACAGCACCGGGAGAAAGTCTGTGGTTACAGCAGGTATTCGGGAGGGCGCTTATTTTTTGCAGCTTACCTGGTATAATATGCCTTTTTTAAGAAATACGCTTCAGTCCGGCGGTTTGTATGTGTTTCGGGGAACGGTTGTAAAAAAACAGGGGAGGCTTACCATGGAGCAGCCGGAAATTTTCGGCAGAGAGGATTATCAGAAGATGCTGCACACCCTGTATCCCATTTATGGACTTACCAAGGGGCTTACCAATAAACATATGGTGAAAACCATGCATCAGGTACTGGAATCCAGAGAATTGACACAGGAATACCTGCCGGAAGAATACCGGACACATTATGGACTTTCCGAGTATAATTATGCGGTTGCCCATATCCATTTTCCAAAGAACAGGGAAGAACTGGCAATAGGTCATAACCGGCTGGTATTTGATGAATTTTTCTTTTTTCTTCTTTCCATAAAAATGATGAAAGAGAGAAGCCAGGATGCAGTCAACGGATTCCCCATGAAACCGGTTTGGGAGACAGAGAATCTGATAGAGTCGCTTCCCTATGCGCTTACCAATGCCCAGAAGCGTGTATGGAATGAGATTGAAAGGGATATGACCGGGAAAAGTCTGATGTCAAGACTGGTTCAGGGAGATGTGGGAAGCGGAAAAACGATTATCGCTTTTCTTGCCATGATTCTGGCGGCAGCCAATGGTTATCAGGCAGCTATTATGGCGCCTACGGAGGTTTTGGCAAAACAGCATTTTGACGGACTTGCTGCTTTCATAAAGGACCAGGAGCTGCCTTATGAGGTGGTGCTTCTTACGGGTTCTAATACAGCAAAAGAAAAGAGAGAACGATACCAGAAAATTGTCTCCGGACAGGCAAAGCTGATTGTGGGAACCCATGCCCTGATTCAGGAGAAGGTGGAATATCAAAATTTGGCGCTGGTAATTACAGATGAACAGCACCGCTTCGGGGTAAAGCAAAGAGAGCTGTTTTCCCAAAAGGGAGGAAGACCCCATGTGCTGGTTATGAGTGCAACGCCCATTCCCAGAACACTTGCCATTATTTTGTACGGAGATTTGGATATTTCTGTTATGGATGAGCTTCCTGCCAGGCGATTGCCCATTAAAAACTGCGTGGTAGATACCTCCTACCGTCCGGCTGCCTATCGTTTTATAAAGAAACAGGCAGAAGAAGGAAGACAGGTGTATGTTATCTGTCCCATGGTGGAGGAAAGTGAGGGGCTGGAGGCTGAAAATGTAACAGATTACAGCAAAAAACTTGCCAAAGAGCTTCCCGATGCTGTAAAGGTGGGATGTCTTCATGGGCGGATGAAGCCAGGTCAGAAGAATCAGATCATGGAAGCCTTTGCAAAGAATGAGATTCAGGTTTTGGTTTCCACCACTGTTATTGAGGTTGGCGTTAATGTTCCCAATGCCACAGTGATGATGGTGGAAAATGCAGAGCGTTTTGGTCTTGCACAGCTTCACCAGCTACGGGGCAGGGTAGGACGGGGAGAATATCAGTCCTACTGTATTTTCGTCCAGGGAGGGCAGGAAGAGGAAACGAAGAAGCGTCTGCAAATCCTGGAAAAGTCCAATGACGGGTTTCAAATTGCAGGAGAGGATTTGCGTTTGCGCGGTCCCGGTGATTTTTTTGGCGTTCGTCAAAGTGGTGACATGGAATTTCGTATTGCTGACATTTTTCAAGATGCAGAGATTTTAAAACAGGCAGCAGAGGCAGCGGGTTCCATACTTTCCCTGGACCCGGATTTATCCCTGGAACAACACCGGCAATTAAAAGAAAAGCTTTGGTCTTATGGAAAAGAGCGGTTGGAAACACCTGGAATTTAAAAAAAGAAAAAGGGTAAAGATAAAAGAAAAAATGATGAGGGATTTCGTGTTTTTTTCAAAAGTTGAGACATAAAAGGAAAAAAGTTTGGGGATTTTTCAAGATTCTGGATTATTTTGCCTGGACAATTCATATACTTTCACTTGTTACAGGTAAAAAACATAGAAATGAGAAAAGAACAGAAAACTTGAAAAATTTGAAAAAAAGGTTTATGATAGGCTGGACATAGAAAAAAGGAGGAGAATGAAATGTCAGTTAGAAAGACAAGCACAAAGACTGCAAAGACAACTACAGCAGCAGAAATGACTACTCCGGCGAAGACAGAAGAAATTAAGACAGAACCCGTTTCTACAAAAAAGGCACCTGTAAAGAGGGCTGCTGCAAAAAAAGCGGCTGCATCTACAGCAGCGGTAAAGAAGGCAGAAGCAAAAGAAACTGTTTATATCCAGTTTGCAGGAGCTGAATATAATTTAGATGAAATCAGAGCAAACGTGAAAAAAGCCTGGATGGATGAAACAGGAAAAAAGGAAAGCGATATCAAGGACGTACAGATTTATGTAAAACCGGAAGAACATGCGGCTTATTATGTAGTAAATCAGGAAGTTGCAGAAGGCGGAAGAAAAATCAATCTGTAAGAATGCAAGCGAAGAAAGTAGGATATACAAATTGTAGTATATCTTACTCAGGGCAACCGCATAAAAAATATCCATCGTGGAACAAAAATTCCTTGATGGATATTTTTAAATGGTTTCTGCAATTTTCTGAAAAATCAATTCCTGCACATACTCTAAATGATAGGTATACAGCATACTCATTTTTTTATAAGTCATTTTCTTCTTTTTATCAAATCGTGTATCCAATTTCATTAGGTTATAACAAATCTTTCTAATCAGGGCTAAATTCTGCATTGCTTTTTCTTCTTTAATCTTGCAGGCATCTTCCCGAAAATGTACATCCAATACCCAATGCAGGCTGTTTTCTATCTCCCAATGTCCCCTCACAATGTGTGACATTTCTTCCGCTGTCATCTCTTCATCCAAGATATAGTATCTTGTTTCACGGCTTCTTTTTCCACTGATTTCACGGACGCTTTCTACCTTGCCAATGGATTTTAACCCCTTCCAGTTTTCTTTTCCCGTCAGATAATCAATATCCTGGGTAATGAAATAGTTTCTTTTTTCTATTCGTCCATGATTTTTTTCTATAGTTCGGTATGTACTGAGTTTTTCCGGTTCTTCTTTTTCTGCATAAGAAAAATACTCTTTTACCTCTTCATACAGGAGTGGCTGGTTTGTTTTTACTGCAAGACAATAATGACCTTTTTGTTCTACAATCTGTTTTGCAATCGGCTTCTGACATCCAATTGCATCGATAGTTATTACACAATTCGATATGTCCAGCTTCTTTAATAACTTTGGTATTTCTTTGATTTCATTGGTCTTTTCCCCTACTTTTAACTGCCCAATGGAAAGACCATAATTTCCTAAATATGCGGATATGATATAGGGAATACCTCTGCCATTCGCCGCCGCTGCACGCACAGCTTTTCCGTCAATGGCAATCCTTTTCGGGTCTGTATCTTCCTTTTTCTGAAGTACTGACAGTACATCCCTGATCCATTGATAAAACAGCTCCATAAATTTTTCCGGTTCTATGAGTGCAAACACACGCAGTAAGGTATCCGCAGAAGGAACTCCATACTTTAAGTCCAGCATTTTTTCAAAATAAGGTTCTTGAAGCTTCATAAAGAACGCCATATTTTCTGCATCAGTATAACCACATAAAACAGCATAAATGCTCATAACGATCATGTTTCCAAGGTCATGTCTTAACCCTCGGTTATCCCTTTTATCTGTCAGCTCTGAAAAATATAATTTCATTTCCATCATAAAAATCACCACTTTTCTTTTATTATAATGGAAAAGTGATGATTTGGGTACTAATTATTTTTTATGCGGTTGCCCTGATATCTTACTTTTTTTGTATAGACAAATGTATAACTGTGTGTTAAACTGAAAATAATTGAATAAGGAAAAACGGAAAAGGTACGTATAGAATATCTATATGTTTAATAGGGAATGTAGTGAGAGTCTACAACAGCCCAACTTTACTGTGACCGTCGTATCTCTGTTTTATATGTCATGTACATAACCACTGGAGGCATCTGGGAAGGTGAAAAGAGAATTTCTAAATTGAGTGTTTTTATAGAAACTTCGGAAGTCAGGAGACCTGCCTTAATCTGTGTGCATGATTTTCGGTGGGGAAGATTTCGCAAAATAGAGATATTATTTTAGGGAAAGTATAATCCTGCACGAGAATGTGCAGGATTTTTTATGTTCAATTGTTTGAAATTTTGGATTGGAAAGAAAGGAGGAACATATGAAAAGGATAGCAATTCTTGTATGCGGAAAAGCAGTGGGAAATGCATGTACAGGTTCTAGTTGTATGAAAGCAATGAACTGCAGAAAGGGTACGTTTGCCCGATATGAATCAGAAGAAATTGAACTTCAGGCTTTTTTTCAATGCAGCGGTTGTGGCGATGACTTGGAACACAATAGTGGATTACAGGAAAAAGTAGAGCGCATTTTGAAAATTGATCCGGATTCAGTACATGTTGGTGTTTGTACCATTGAAAAAGATACAAAGAAGCGATGCGCTGTCATAGGAAAGATGCTGAAGATTTTTAAAGAGCATGGAATTGAAGTGCTGAATGGAACACATGATAGTGAGTTATTGCAAGAAGTGATAGAATAAAATAGGAAAAAGGGAGAATTCACATGAAATTGAGAAAACGTATATTATCTGTAGTACTGGGAGTTGCTTTGGCTTTTTCCTTGGCAGCTTGCGGAAAAACAGAAAAAGAAGATACAAACACAAAAGAAGAAGTGGTAGAACAACAAAAAGATATAAATGATGAAAAAACAAAACCAGCACATACAGCGGAGGATATGATTGTTTTGGCCGGAGCAAGAAATCTGGTTCCGGGTTTGGAAGATGTTTATTATTCAAGTAATAAACTTGGTACATGGGAGCCGTTGATTTCCAACGACGAACATGGAAATCCAGTTGGTATTCTGGCAGAAAGCTGGGAAAGAAATGAAGATGCTACTGCTTGGACATTTCATCTCCGTCAGGGAGTTAAATTTCAAAATGGAGAAGAGTTTAATGCAGATGTTGTAGTTGAAAACTTTAATCGTTATAAACTCATGGAAAGTGGATATTCTGGATTTACCACATTTAAGGTAAATGAATTGTATCCTGGATTACTTGGATGTGAAAAAGTGGATGATAGTACAGTAAAGATAAGTTTTTCAGAACCGATTCCCCGTCTGCTTTTCAACATGAAAGATACTGCTAGCTGTATGTTTTATCCTGGGTCATGGGATACTACCACTGGATACTTTACAGAACAGCCTGTTGGAACAGGGCCATATAAAATCAAAGAAGTGAAGGAAGATGAATATGTAGTTCTGGAAGCTTTTGATGGATATTGGGGAGAAAAAGCGAAAACAAAGAATATTAAAATCCGTACTATTACAGATCCCCAAGCTCGTTATGCAGCACTGGATAGTGGAGAAATCATGGGCGTACTGGATTTAGGGGCAATGCCTGCAGCATTAGGGGAAGAACTTTTGAAAGATGAGCGTTTTGCAATGGCATCTCAAACTTCAACGATTACACATATGATGCTGTTGAAGGGAGAAGGAACAAAATTTTCAGATGCTCGTTTGCGCCAGGCTGTTAGTCTTGCAATTGATCGTCAGTTAATTGTAGATCAGCTTTGGAATGGATATGGAAAACCAACGCAAAATTTAATTAACCGCATGTGTCCGGACTGGGTAGAACTTCCTGTTGAATATGATATGGAAAAAGCAAAAGCTTTGGCCAAGGAGGTATTGGGAGATTCCCGTATTCCATTAGATATGTATACACGCTCTTTGTATTTGGACCGTGGTCCATATAAAGAGATGATGGAGTACATTCAATCTCAATTATCACAGATTGGTATTGATGCAACAGTGAATGTTATTGATTCACCTACGTATTCCGAAATGTCAAAAGCTGGAGAACTAGGAGCGAACTTTATGACACACGGTATGTCGAATTTAAATGCCTATCATTTTTTGGATATCTATATGAGCAGTACTGGTTCTTATAACCAGTCACAACATTTAGCATATAGTAATCCAAAAGCGGATGAGTTGTTAAGTGAAATGAAAACAACTTTGGATGACAAGCGTTTTCATGAATTGGCAGTGGAACTGCAAGAAATTGCAAATGAAGAACTACCTGTTTTGCCGCTGTTCTATGATACAAGCAATTTGATTTATAATCAAGAAGAAATTACGGGTTATGAAGACTTCTCTGATCATTTGGATTTGAGCCACCTTGCCTGGGTAAATATTCAGTAGGAATTAAAGACCGTACCGGGATATTACTGGTACGGTTTTTGTGAAAGGAGATTTTTTGAATAGCACATTATATTATATAAAGAAAAAGATTCTCTGGACAATTCCCATTTTGATAGGAATTACATTTCTGGCATTTTCACTTGGATTAATGGGTAAGGGAGATCCGGCAACAACCAGAGCTAGTGCAGATCCAAACTATATTCCGACAGAAGAAGAAATCGAAGAAATCAGAGAAGAAATGGGACTAAATGATTCAATTTTCGTTCAATATATTCATTGGATGGAAGATGTTTTACATGGAGATTTTGGAACATCTTATATTGACGATAAACCAGTTTTTGAGGAGATGATGCGCTTAATGCCTAATACACTTATTTTGAGTGTTATGTCTTTAAGTTTGATTATTGTTTTGGGGCTTATAGGAGGCATTTTTCTTGCTTGGTTTCAAGACCGCTTTTTGGACTTGACAGGAAGAATTGCCCTGGTCTTTTTTATGTCTATTCCAGGATTTTGTCTTGCTTATTTTATGATTTGGCTGTTTGCTCAAAAACTCCATATTTTACCAACTAGCGGAGTGGAAACAATGGTAGGATTTGTAATGCCCTGCCTTGCTGTTTCAATTGGTTCATCGTGTGTTGCGGCTCGTATGCTGAGAATTTCTATTTTAGGAGAATTATCTCAAAATTATATTTTAACCATACAAGCAAAAGGATTTCGAAGAAGTCAGTGCATTTTTAGACATGCTTTACGTAATTCGTTGATACCTTTTATTACATATATCGCAAATGTTTTTGGAGGTCTTCTTGGAGGTTCTATGATTACAGAAAGTGTTTTTTCTGTTCCTGGTATTGGAAGTTATGCGTTGAATGCAATTAATAATCGTGATTATGTGGCTATACAAGGCTATGTATTATTTACGGGAGTTGTTTTTGCTTTGACTAGCCTTTTTTCAGATTTGATTTGTGCCTGGTTGAATCCACAAATACGTTTGGGAGAATAAACATGAAAAGAAAAAATATTATTTTTATTAGTTCAATTTCCGTTTTAATTGCGTTTTTACTAGTGGGAATCTTTGCGGACTTTTTGGCACCCTATGACCCAAATCAAGTGGATATGTTAAATGGTCTTGCTGGTCCTTCGACAGAACATTGGCTGGGTACGGATCATCTTGGACGGGATTTGCTTAGTAGGCTGATTTATGGAAGCCGTTCATCTGTATTTATTGCTTTTTTTGCTACAGGATGTACGCTGCTCCTGGGGCTGGTAATTGGATTGCTATCTGGTTATTTTGGAGGTTGGATTGATCAAACGATACAGTCTATTGTAAATATTTTTCAGGGGATTCCCAGTACGGCCTTTGTTGTTGCGGTACTTGGTTTTTGGGAACCTGGAATAAAAAGTCTTTTAGTTGCTATAGTAGTAAGTTCATGGGCAGACTTTTCCAGAATTGTACGAAATCAGGTGTTAGAAATTAGAGAAAAACATTATATTGAAGGTGCCAGAGCATTAGGTGCTGGAGATTTTTATATTATATATCATCATGTTTTTCCGAATATTTTACCACCGTTATTAGTGTTGGTTGCCACAAGGATTGGCTCTACTGTTTTGACAGTGGCATCTATGAGCTTTCTGGGGCTTGGTTTAAGAGCGCCGGCTTCTGATTGGGGAATCATGATTAACGATGCAAAATTATATTATCTCAAAAATTTTATGGTATTGTTAGCGCCAGCAATATGCCTGATCGTTTTTTGCCTTAGTATTAACTTGATTGCAGATTATTTAAGAGATGTTATAGATCAGGATGATGGTGCATCACGCATGTTATAAGGAGAAGGGATATGGATATATCAATACGAAATTTATCTGTTCGGTTTGCAACCGATTCGGGTGAGGTGCCTGCGGTGAACCATGTATCATTGTCTTTTCCGGACAATAAGGTTACGGGAATTATAGGGGAAACAGGAAGTGGAAAATCTGTTCTGGGTCTTTCTATTTTAGGATTATTGCAACCTAATGCTACTGTTTTGGGCAGTATTATGTATGGAAACAGGGAATTGACTTCTCTGAAAGAGAAGGAATTGTGTAAAGTGCGTGGAAAAGAAATTGCTTTTGTTGCACAAAATCCTGCCACTTCTTTAAATCCAAGTATTCGTGTTGGAAAACAAATTGAAGAAGTTTTCCGGCGATCACAAAAAAGTAAAGCAAAAAGTCATGAGGAAATGTTGAAGCTTTTAGAACAAATGGCTTTTCAAAATCCCAGAAAGACAGCACGTTTGTATCCGTTTGAATTGTCAGGTGGAATGAGGCAGAGGATTTTGGCAGCAATTGCTGTAGCTGCTCATCCACAATGGATTATTGCAGATGAACCAACAAAAGGCTTAGATGCAGTCATTAGAAACCAGGTATATCAGACTTTTCAAATGATACAGGGACAATATCAGATGGGAATGATTGTGATTACGCATGATTTGCTTTTGGCACGGAAGTTTTGTCACCAAATAGTGGTTATGTATTGTGGACGTGTCTTAGAGATGAATCAAGCGAAAGAACTTTTTGAACATCCTATGCATCCATATACACAGGGATTAATTGCTTCCCTTCCACATTTAGGCATGAAAGCTATGAATGGTTTTTCGCCGTCTTTTACAGATCAGCCATCAGGATGTGTGTTTCATCCTCGTTGTCCATATGCTACAGAGCAATGTCGTGTAGAAGAACCGAAAACTGTACCATATAAGGAAGGGAGTGTGAGTTGCCATCGCTATTATTGAAGTAGAGAATCTTTCAAAAAAATTTTATTACCGTGGACATAGAAATTATTTTCAGGCAGTGGACAATGTATCGCTTACAATAAAACATGGCAGTACCTATGGACTGATTGGAGAATCAGGGTGTGGAAAATCTACGCTGGGGCGTTTAATTACCCGTTTGATTCCAGCTACTTCTGGTAATGTGAGTTATAACGGAATTGAAATTTTGAATCTTTCTCAGCGTGAGATGCTTCCCTATCGGAGAAAAATCCAAATTTTATTTCAGCATCCGGATACTTCCTTAAATCCCTGTATGACGGTACTTGAGAATTTAAGAGAGCCTTTACGGATTCATAAATTGATGGATAGAAAAGATATGGATGATAAGATAAGGGAGCATATTGTTCCATATGGTATTCAGCCAGAACTGTTAAAGCGAAGGACTTCTCAGGTGAGTGGAGGACAGATTCAGAGAATTGTTTTGGCACGTATTATGTTGTTACAGCCGGAATTTCTTATATTAGATGAACCAACATCCATGCTTGATGTATCTGTACAGGCACAAATCATGGAATTACTTCGAGAAATCCAGGAAAAAACAGGTGTATCGTATCTTTTAATTTCTCATGATTTGGATTTAATCCGCCATGCCAGTAGCCAAATTGGTATTATGTATCAGGGAAAAATTTTAGAACAAGGGGATACAAAATTTGTTTTAGAAAATCCGAAGCAACTCTATACTAAAAAATTAATAGAACAATTTAATGATATGAGAGATTGACAACAAAGGGATTTCTTTTATTATCTATATGGATAATAGAAGAAATCCCCTGCTTTTTTTTACTTATGGTATTAAGGTTTCCGGCTTAGAACTGCTGAGAAGAACCTGTTCCAGACATCTGACGTTCCTGAGCTTCAATCATTTTTTTGACCATATATCCGCCTACAGAACCGTTCTGTTTAGAAGTCAGGTTTCCGTTGTACCCATCTGTAAGAGGTACACCTAATTCATTGGCAACTTCATATTTGAAGCGGTTTAAGGCACCTTTTGCTTCTGGTACTGCTGCTCTGTTAGAAGAAGTATTATTAGACATTTTTTGTTCCTCCTTTGGAATTTGATTTTTTTGTTACAATGGTAGTATGTGAAATATAAATTTTTTTACACTAGAAGTTCTTTCATATTTTGACAAATTCTGAGAAATGTATTACAATAAATAGTCGGATTTGCATGATAGAGTTGTTTTTGTAAAAAATGTATAAAACACCAAAAAATAATTGCAAGAAGTTGGTGTTTTTGCTATAATTACTCTGGACTGCAAGTAGAGCAGACAGTTGCTCTTCTGAAGTAATTAAAAAAATAAGGATGATGTAAATGAACGTTGGGATTATAGCACATAACAGTAAAAAAGCTTTGATTGAAGATTTCTGTATTGCTTATAAAAATATTTTGGCAAAGCATGAAATCTATGCAACAGGTACCACAGGAAGAAGAATAGAAGAAGCTGCAAATCTCCATGTCCATAAGTTTCTGCCGGGCAGCATGGGAGGCGACAAGCAGTTTACAGAGATGATTGAACGGGGAGACATTGATATGGTCATCTTTTTTTACAATCCATCAATGATTAACCCAAAGGAACCGGACGTATATCAGATTTCCAGATGCTGCGACCAGTATAACATTCCCATTGCTACCAATATTGCAACTGCGGAATCCCTGATTCTGGGTCTGGATCAGGGTGATTTGGATTATCGTCTGAACCGCTGGAAGGAATAACAGATATGAGAGTGATTGCAGGAAGCGCAAAAAGTATGCCGCTGAAGACTATTGCAGGTATGGAGACCAGACCTACCACAGACAGAATTAAGGAAACCCTGTTTAATATGCTTCAGCCTCATTTGTGTGAAAGCAGATTTCTGGATTTGTTTGCAGGCAGCGGAGGAATCGGCATAGAGGCTTTAAGCAGAGGTGCAGATTATTGTGTCTTTGTGGAAAAAAACAGAAAAGCAGCGGCAGTGATTCGGGAAAATCTCCGTTTTACAAAACTTGAGGAAAGAGGCCAGATTTATACAGGCGATGTAGTTCAGGTTCTGGCACAACTGGAGGGAGAAGAACCTTTTGACTGCATTTTTATGGACCCGCCGTACCAGAAGGAATTGGAAAAGCAGGCGCTTGAAGTATTAAAAGATGCCTCTTACGTGACAAAAGATACCCTGATTGTAGTGGAAGCCTCTTTGGAAACCGGATTTGATTATCTGGATGCATATGGTTTTTCCATTATAAAGGAAAAGAAATACAAGACAAATCAGCATGTATTTGTAAAAAAGAAGTAGAGCAGAAAGGCAAGAGCATGACAAGAGCAATTTATCCGGGAAGCTTTGACCCGGCAACCTATGGTCATTTGGATATTATCAAAAGAGCGGCAGCTCTTTTTGATGAGGTCATTGTAGGAGTTTTGAATAATTCTGTAAAAAGTCCGTTGTTTTCTGTAGAAGAACGTGTTAATATATTAGAGAATATAACAGGTGATATTCCAAATGTGAAGATACAATCTTTTGGAGGATTATCGGTGAATTTTGCAAAAAGCTGTGAAGCTAAAGTAATTATCCGGGGACTGCGGGCGATTACGGATTTTGAATATGAACTCCAGATGGCTCAGACCAATCGTATTCTGTCAACAGATGTGGATACCATGTTTTTGACAACCAGTCTTCAGTATGCCTATTTAAGTTCCACAACAGTGAAGGAAGCAGCATCTTTTGGCGCTGATATTTCCAAGTTTGTACCGGAGTATGTGGTGCGTCAGGTAGAAGCAAAATTGAGCGGGATGAACCATAGGAAGTAATCTATACAATAAGGAGAAAATGAAGATGAGCAGTAGAATAGAACAAATCATTGAAGAAATTGAAGAATATGTAGAGAGTTGTAAGTATCAGCCTCTTTCCACTACAAAAATTATTGTAAATAAGGAAGAGATTGAGGAGTTGTTAAGAGAACTGCGTCTGAAGACTCCAGATGAAATTAAGAGATATCAGAAGATTATCAGCAATAAGGATGCAATCTTGCAGGATGCTCAGGCAAAAGCAGATAAAATTATTGAAGATACAAAGGTACAGGTACAGGAAATGGTAAAAGAGTCTGAAGTGATGCAGCAGGCATATGCACAGGCAAATGAAACCATTAATGCAGTAAATCAGCAGGCACAGGAAATTATTGATGCGGCTGCCAATGAGGCAAATGCCCTGCGTTACAGCGCTGTATCTTACACAGATGAGATGATGGCAAACATGGGTCAGATTGCAAACAGCATGTTAGAAGATGCAGCAGGAAAGTATCAGGAGTTTTTGCAGGCTCTTCAGTCTTCTGTGGAAGTTATTGCACAGAACCGCGCCCAGCTTTCTCAGCAGCTTAGCCAGGGTGTTCCGGAACAGCCGGCACAAAGTGAAGCTCCGTCTGCAGTAGCTCCTGAATATGCCAAAGCCCAGGAACCAGCAGAAGAAGAATATGATGATGACTATGATGATTTTGAAGATGACGAATTAGATGACGATTTTGATGATTTCGACTAATAAGTAAGCCAGGACAAAGGTGCAGACAGAACAGCATAGTTTTCCCAGAACGTAAGGTTTTAAGGATAGGTCTGTGTTACCCAGTACAGATTTTGTCTGAGCTGCAATACAGAGTCCCCCAAGGGAGGTAAATCCAAGAGCCAGGGGATAGGTAAGTGAAAAGGGATAGGAACTGTGAAGCAGTTCTGACGTTCCGGTTGTCACTTCCACAAAACCGAAAATCAGGTATTTGATGTCAGGAAGAGGCAGAAACAGCAGTTTTAACATGCCCTGAAGAATGGAAAAAAGAATGATGTATCCTCCCAGCCGGACAATAGTTTCAAAACCGTTCATAATAGAGATATCCAGCAATTCTCCGAAAGAAGGAGAGGCGGATATCTCTTTTTTTGCCAAAAAGGTACCAGAGGAGCCGGAAGAGGACCGGTAAAACCGTCTGGTAAAAAGTGAGCAGAAAATTCCAGAGAGATAGATGATGATATAGGTAGGTATTACCAGATATGGACGGTTAAAAAGCCCGGTACACAAGTATGCAGACAAAAAAGAGGGACCTGGATAAGAGGAAAAGGTAAGGAGATAGGAGGCTTCTTCTTTGGAAATCCGGTGCTTTTCATACAAATCCGCTGTAATTTTGGCTCCCATAGGATAACCGCAGAAAATACCAAGTACCAGAGCATAGGCACCCTGGCTGGAAAGACCAAAGCATTTACGCCAGAACATCTGAGATTTTTGCATGAAGTTATCCAAAATCCCTGTGTGAAGGAGTAAATTGGAAAGAATGAGAAAGGGAAGCAGAGAAGGAAGAAGGGTATAAAACCAAAGCATGACTCCGGCTTTAGCATGAACCAGAGCATGCTTTGGAAAGAAGAGCAGGAAACTGAGAAAAATAAAAAAACTACAGATAGTAGCCAGGCGCTTCATGATGATTCCTCCAATGCTTTTGCTTATGGAACTGGTGCAGGAAAGGGATAATATTTGCAGTGACAGCTCCCATGTTTAATATATGGGAAGGTTTTGGGTTTCATGCTTGCTATTTCCGGAAGAATGTGTAAGAATAGGGGGTAGAAATCAGCAGGAGGTATGAACATGAGTGTATTAGAAAATTTACAGCCTGAAAGGGTGTTTCATTATTTTGAGGAAATAACCAAAATTCCCCATGGTTCCGGGAATACCAGGGAAATCAGTGATTATCTGGTAAGCTTTGCCAAAGAGCATGGACTGCGTTATATTCAGGATGAAAGTAACAATGTGGTGATATTCAAGCCTGCAGCAAAGGGCTATGAAAATGCTCCTACAGTGATGCTTCAGGGACATATGGACATGGTATGTGAAAAGGAACCTGGCAGCAGCCATGACTTTACCAGGGATGCTTTGAAGCTTCAGGTTGAAGGGGATTATATTTCTGCGCAGGGTACTACTCTTGGAGGCGATGATGGAATTGCTGTTGCCTATGGGCTGGCGCTTCTGGAGGATGATACCCTGGAACATCCGGCGCTGGAAGTTGTTATTACTGTGGATGAGGAAATCGGTCTTCTGGGAGCGACTGCTCTGGATGCTTCTCCTTTGCAGGCAAAATGCCTGATTAATCTGGATTCAGAGGAGGAAGGCTATCTCTGGGCAGGATGCGCGGGCGGTATGACCGCGGTTTCTGAACTTCCTGTCCGGTATCAGGAAGAAACCAATGAGAAGTGGAAGGTTACAGTTTCCGGTCTTGCCGGAGGACATTCCGGAGCCGAAATTGATAAGAACAGGGCAAATGCCACCTTGCTTTTGGCGCGGTTTTTAAAAGAGGCAAAAGAGCAGGGCGCGTATGCTATTTCAGAATTAAAGGGAGGCTTGAAGGATAATGCCATTCCAAGGACTGCAAATGCTTTGATTCTGGCAGGAAAAGAGGAGGGAAACGCCATTGCAGCGTATGCAAAGGTTTTCACAGAAGCTCTTAAAAAAGAATATACAGGCAGTGATGAGGGAATCTGCGTTACTGTAGAAGCCCAGGGGATTGGAACAGAACCGGTACTGCACCCGGTAAGTCAGGAGAAAGTTCTGTTTTTCCTGTTACAGTATCCGAACGGCATTCAGAAAATGTGCGGCTTTATGGATGGTCTGGTGGAGACTTCCTGTAATCTGGGTATTACCAACCTTACACCAAAGGCGCTGGTGGGCTCTGCCAGTGTAAGAAGCTCTGTGGGAAGCGCAAAAAAAGCTCTGGCAGATAAAATTGCTTATTTGACAGAATTTCTGGGTGGAGAGTTCCAGATCGAAGGGGACTATCCTTCCTGGGAGTATAAGCAGGATTCTGCCCTTCGTCCTCTTATGGTGGAAGTATTCCGTGAAATGTACCACAGAGAACCGGAAGTAAAAGTGATTCATGCGGGACTGGAATGTGGACTTTTCTATGAAAAAATTCCAGGACTGGATTGCGTATCTTTAGGTCCTGATATGCAAAACATCCATACCACAGAAGAGAAGCTGTCTGTTTCTTCTGTAGAGCGTGTATGGGAGTATTTATTAGCAGTATTGAAAAAAATAAAATAAGCAGACTGTGAGTCATAAAATCCTCCGCAGGCGCATAAGATGATATGTAGGTTTTCTCTTATGTCAGGCGGGGGATTTTTTATGAAAAAATGGATGCTCATGCTGTGTTTTCTGCTGTTTTTTGATGTGCAGATGATCGGGGGCATGAGGGATAAGACCTCTTTGAGTACTTTTCGTCAGGCAGGGATGCCGGTGGAGCTGTTCCAAAAGATGGGAATGAAAGCCCAGGACATGGAGCAGTATTTGGGTTTCTGGGAGGATTTGAAATATTTTCCTGTGGCAGGGAGAAAGGAAGCGCCAAAGGAAGTGTTTTATTTTGAGGATACATGGCTGGAAGACCGGAATTATGGAGGAAAGCGGGCTCATCAAGGGTGTGACGTTTTTGGAAAAGAGGACAGACGAGAATATTATCCGGTGGTAAGTATGACAGATGGGGTTGTGGAAACCGTCGGATGGCTGCCTCTTGGTGGATGGAGAATAGGAATCAGAAGCCCAGGGGGCGGATTTTTTTATTATGCTCATTTATCTTCGTATGAGAAGGAGTTTCAGGAAGGTGACGCAGTGAAAGCGGGGGAAATTCTGGGTTTTTTGGGAGATACAGGGTATGGGGAGGAAGGAACCAGAGGAAAATTTCCCTGTCATTTGCATGTGGGAATTTATGTGAAGACGCAAAAGGAAGCGGAGCATGCTCTGAATCCGTATCCTGTTTTGCTTTTTTTACAGAGCAGACAAAAAAACTTTTTCTATTAAAAACAGAAAAACTATGCTATACTTTATGGATATCATTAAGGAGTAAGGATTTATGGAAATACGATTATGGCGGGAACTGCTGGTTCCCTATGAACTGGCAGTCAAAGAACTGGTGATGAAGTTTCAGCAGTTGAAAAAAGAGCACAAGGAGAAGGATCTGTATTGTCCAATTGAGGAGGTTTCAGGAAGAGTCAAATCCATTAACAGCATTTTGGAGAAAATGCAGAGAAAACAGATTTCCTGGGATGACCTGGAGGAAAAGGTGGAGGACATTGCCGGAATCCGGATTATCTGCCAGTTTTATGAGGACATTGAAGTTGTGGCGGATTTAATCCGCAAAAGACGGGACATGCGGGTACTGGAAGAAAAGGATTATATTACTCATATGAAAGCCAGCGGATACCGCAGTTATCATATGATTATTGCATATAATACAGAAACCCTGGAAGGATGCAAGGAAATCCGGGCAGAGATTCAGATTCGGACTTTGGCAATGAACTTCTGGGCAACTATTGAGCACTCTCTTCAGTACAAATACCGGGGAAATATGCCAAAGCATCTGGCAGAACGATTAAGCAGCGCTGCGGATTCTATTTTGCAGTTGGATGCAGAGATGTCCTCTGTGCGCAGTGAGGTTATGGATGCGCAGAATTCCATGCTTCATCAGTCAAATTTGGTGGCAGATATTTTAAATAATATTGAAAACCTGTATCACTATTCCAACAAACGGGAGGTGGCAAAGATTCAGGATGAATTTTACAGAATTTATGAAACCAAGAATCTGGAACAACTGGAGCGGTTTCACAGAGAACTGGATATTCTTGCAGAAGGCTACCGGGCGCAGGCACTGCCTCAGGAGCTTGGCGGTGAATTATCCCTTTAGGAGAGAAGCATGGCAAAGATAAGATTGGATAAATACCTGGCAGATATGGGGCTGGGAACCAGAACAGAAGTCAAGAAATTCATAAAGAAAGGGCAGATTACGGTAAATGATGTGATTATCCGTGCCCCGGAATATAAAACAGATACGCAGACGGACCGGGTTTGTGCAGATGGACAGCCGGTGTCTTATGCAGGCGTGGAATATTATATGCTGAATAAACCACAGGGCGTGGTCTCTGCCACAGAGGATAAAAGAGAAAAGACTGTCCTTGATCTGATTGTTTCAAAGAAGAGAAAAGATTTATTTCCGGTAGGGCGTCTGGATAAGGACACAGAAGGGCTGCTTTTGATTACCAATGACGGGGAGCTGGCGCATCAACTGCTGTCGCCTAAAAAACATGTGGACAAAACTTATGTGACAAAGCTGCTGCATCCTCTTGCACCGGAAGATGCGGCAAGGCTGGAAGAGGGCGTGGATATTGGAGAGCCGGAACTTACCCTGCCGGCAAAGGTGAAGCTGTTAAATACAGAAGGAACAGAAGTGCAGATTACCATTTGGGAAGGGAAGTTCCATCAGGTGAAACGGATGTTTCGGGCAGTTGGAAACCAGGTGGTGTTTCTGAAACGGATTTCTATGGGAAGTCTGGCGCTGGATAAAGGGCTTAAACCGGGAGAATACCGGCTGTTGACCCAGGAAGAGATTATGAGGTTAAAGGAACATGCTGGAACAGATAAAAGCAGTGATTTTTGATTTAGACGGAACTTTGGTGGACTCCATGTGGATGTGGAGAAGTATTGATATGGAATATCTTGCCAGTAAGGGAATTGAAGTCCCTGAAAATCTGGAGGCTTTTCAGGAAGAACTGGAGGGTATGGGTTTTACGGAAACTGCCATGCTTTTTAAGGAGCGGTTTGGAATCCCGGATTCTCTGGAAGAGATTAAGGAAACCTGGATTCGTATGTCCGGGGAAAAATATCAGAAGGAAGTACCTTTAAAGCCAGGGGCAAAGTGGTTTCTTGGCTATTTAAAGGAAAAAGGAATAAAGGTCGGTATCAGCTCCAGCAACAGCCGGGAACTGATTCAGATGGTATTAGAAGCCCATGGCATTTTGGAATATTTTGACTGTATTACTACCTGCTGCGAAGTAAAAAAAGGGAAACCGGCGCCGGATGTTTATTTAAAAACAGCCTGTGGACTGGGCGTAGAACCAAAAGCCTGTCTTGTTTTCGAAGATGTTCCCATGGGAATTCTGGCAGGGAAGCGGGCGGGCATGAAGGTCTGCGCCATTGATGATGCTTATAGCCAAAAGCAGGAAGAGCAGAAGCGGGAACTGGCAGACTGGTACATCCTGGATTATACCCAACTGGCAGAAGAAGAAACAAGAAGAGAGGACAAGGCATGAATACAAGGTTTTTACCTGTAACCAGGGAAGAAATGGAAGAAAGGGGCATCTGGCAGCCGGATTTTGTCTATATTACAGGGGATGCTTATGTGGATCATCCTTCTTTTGGCGCGGCAATTATTACCAGATTATTGGAGAGCCAGGGGTTTTCGGTAGGCGTGATTGCCCAGCCGGACTGGAAGAAAAAGGAAAGTATTGCAGTCTTTGGCGAACCGCGCCTGGCATTTCTGGTTTCTTCTGGAAATATGGACTCCATGGTGAATCATTATACAGTGGCGAAGAAGCACAGAAAACAGGATGCCTATTCTCCGGGAGGACGCATGGGGCTCAGGCCGGACCGGGCGGTGACTGTGTACAGCAATCTCATTCGCCAGACTTATAAGGAAACGCCCATTATTCTAGGCGGCGTGGAGGCTTCCCTGCGGCGTCTGGCTCATTATGATTACTGGTCAGACAGTTTGAAGCGTTCTGTACTGCTGGATTCCGGGGCAGATATGATTTCCTATGGTATGGGAGAACACAGCATTCTGGCTATTGCAAGAGCCCTGGAAAAGGGAATTCCTGTAGGAAAAATCAATTTTATCGAAGGAACGGTTTATAAGTCCAAAGAAGCGCCCGAAGGCGTGTTGCTGCCCTCTTATGAAGAACTGCTTCAGGAGAAGGCAAATTATGCCAGAAGTTTCCGTCTGCAGTATGAAAACATGGACCCTTTTACCGGACAGGTTTTAATAGAATCCTATGGGACCAGAGGATATGTGGTGCAAAATCCTCCTGCGAAGCCTCTGTCTCAGAAAGAAATGGATATGGTGTATGAGCTTCCTTATACCAGAACTTATCATCCCATGTATGAAAAGCAGGGAAAGATTCCTGCCATTGAAGAAATTAAATTCAGTATTACCAGTAACCGGGGGTGCTTTGGCGCCTGCAATTTCTGTGCGCTGGCCTTTCACCAGGAACGTATTGTGCAGACCAGAAGTCATGCTTCCATGTTAAAGGAGGCAAAAGGCTGCATTCAGGAGCCGGATTTTAAGGGATATATTCATGATGTAGGAGGGCCTACTGCAGATTTTCGTCATCCATCCTGTGAGAAGCAGTTGAGTAAGGGCGTGTGCAAAAACCGTCAGTGCCTGTTTCCAAAGCCCTGTAAAAACCTTCAGGCAGACCATGAGGATTATCTGGAGGTGCTGCGGGCCATGCGGAAGCTGCCCGGGGTAAAAAAGGTGTTCATCCGTTCAGGAATCCGGTTTGATTATGTGAATGCAGACCCTTCCCCTGTATTTTTGGAAGAGGTGGCAAAGTACCATGTAAGCGGTCAGCTTCGTGTGGCGCCGGAGCATGTTTCGGATTCTGTTTTGTATTATATGGGAAAACCAAAACACCAGGTATATGAGGAGTTTTTAAAACGCTTTGCCAAAGCCAATGAAAAGGCGGGGAAAAAACAATTTGTAGTGCCTTATCTCATGTCTTCTCATCCGGGAAGCAGAATCCAGGATGCAGTGGAGCTGGCAGAGTATATTCGGGATATGGGCTTTATGCCGGAGCAGGTACAGGATTTTTATCCAACACCCTCTACCATGTCCACCTGCATGTATTATACAGGACTGGATCCCAGAACAGGAAAAAGCGTTTATGTTCCAAAAACAGCCAGGGAAAAGGCCATGCAAAGAGCATTGATTCAGTATAAGAGTCCGGAGAATTATAACCTTGTGCGGGAGGCTCTTGTGGAAGCCGGGCGTACCGACTTGATTGGGTATGGAAAAAAATGCCTCATTGCTCCCAGAAAAGGGGAAGGAAAGAAGCCTGGAAAACTGCAAAAAGCCCGGCAGCCAGGAAAGAAAAAATCCATCCGGAATGTGCATAAAAAGAAAAGAGGCTGACAACATGGGAAACAAAAAGATTGCGCTGGTAACCGGAGCCTCCTCAGGAATGGGAAGAGAGTTTGTCCTGCAGATACATAAGAGATATCCAAACCTGGAGGAAATCTGGGCTGTGGCAAGAAATACAAAAGCTTTGGAACAGTTAAGGAAAAAAGTTCCCAAACTTCGTATCTGTGCGTGGAATCTTACCAGCCCACAGGATTTGCAGAGATTTCAGGAGCTTCTGGAAAAGGAGAAGCCTCAGATAAAAATTCTGGTGAACAGCGCTGGCATGGGAATACAGAAAACCGTGGAAGAGACCGGTCTGGAAGATTTGTGGAATACCGTACAACTGAATTGTACTGCATTTACAGCAGTTTTGAAAATCTGTTATCCTTATTGCCACAATGGGAGCCAGGTTCTTTGTCTTTCCAGTGGAGCAGCTTTTGTCCCGCAGCCTGGATTTGCCGCGTATGCTGCGTCCAAGTCTTATGTTTTGAGCTTTTCCAGGGCAATTAGGAAAGAATGGAAGGGAAGAGCAAAAATTACCATTGTGTGTCCCGGACCTGTGGATACTCCATTTTTGGAAAAGATGGGAGGAAAGGAGCATATGCCAGCCTATAAAAAATATTTTCTGGCAAAACCGGAAGCAGTGGTGGAAAAAGCGTTAAAGGACAGTGAAAAAGGAAAAGAACTTTCCGTTTACGGATACTCTGTAAAAGCTTTAAGGGTGGCATGTAAGATACTTCCCCATAGCTTGATTTTAAAATTTCTGTGACAAAAGAAAGGAAGTTAGAATATGAGCAACCAAAAGAGGAAATTAAAAAAGGGAGATTACGGTTATCTGAGGGTACATCAAAAACGCCAGGTACTCTACACTCTGCTGGCCTTTGTTGCGCCGCTGTCTGTATTTTTTACCGGATTGTATATTAACCGCACAAGAAACAGTGTGTTTACGGTGATTGCCCTGGTAGCCTGTCTTCCGGCCTGTAAATTTGCAGTAACCATGATTATGCTGTTTTTACAAAAACCTATGAAGGAAAAGGATTATCAGGAAATTGAGAAGCACAGAAATGGACTGGTATGCGCATATGAACTGGTGGTATCTGCCTATGAAAAACAGTCTTATATTGATTCCTTAGCAGTGTGTGGAAATACCATGGTGGGCTATACCAGCAGACCTAAGACGGATATTCCCTTTGTGGAAAAGCACATTCAGACGATTTTGCGGCAAAACGGATTTTATGTGTCTGTTAAGATTTTTGACCGCCTTTCTGATTATACGGGGCGTTTGGATACCATGTGGGAACACAGGGAAGCCCTGGAAAAAGATATTAAATTCCGCCCGGACCCACAGGAGCCGGATTTAACCAGAAATGAAGCGATTATGAGGGTAATCTATGCGATTTCCCTTTAGGAGATAAGGAAATGAAACAATTAGTAATGAATGAGATTGACAGCGGGCAGCGTCTGGATAAGTTTTTAGGAAAATATTTAAGTGAGGCTCCCAAAAGTTTTATTTATAAAATGCTTCGAAAAAAGAACATTGTGCTAAATGGAAAAAAGGCAGATGGCAGTGAAAAATTAGACGTTGGAGATGAAATTAAACTGTTTTTCTCACAGGATACGCTGGAGAAATTCTGTGGGAAGACCAGGGAGGGAGCTGCAGGAAATCTGGATGTGGTTTATGAGGACGAACAGGTGTTGTTTGTAAATAAACCGGTGGGGATGCTTTCTCAAAAGGCAGCCAGGGAGGACGTGTCCCTGGTGGAATATCTCACAGGCTACCTTCTGGAAAATGGAAGCCTGACAAAAGAGGACTTGCGAACCTTTCATCCAGGAGTGTGCAACCGACTGGACCGGAATACCAGCGGGCTTGTGGCAGCAGGAAAAACCCTGCAGGGGCTTCAGCTTTTATCAGAAGCATTTCAAGACCGCAGAATGCATAAATTCTATCTTGCCTTTATTGCCGGAAGGCTTGAAAAACCGGCTCATATCAAAGGATATTTATGGAAAGATGAAAAGAGAAACAAGGTTCTGGTACAACAGGAAGAACAAAAGGGAAGCCTGCCTATTGAAACCAGGTACACGCCTCTTGCCTGCTCCCAAAGTGGAGCTACCCTGTTAAAAGTGGAACTTCTTACGGGACGTTCCCATCAGATACGAAGCCATCTGGCCAGTATAGGACATCCGGTTATTGGTGACTGGAAATACGGGGAAGAGAAGTGGAATCAGAGATTTCGCAAACAGTATCAAATCCAGTCCCAGCTTCTTCATGCATGGCAACTGGAATTTCCGAAACAGGAAGGGAAGCTGCCAAATCTGGCAGGAAAGACCATAACAGCCAGAGTACCTCTGGAATTTGAAAAGGTATTAAGGGGAGAGAACCTGTGGAAGCAGGTTTGGGGAGAAAATAAGGGAGATGTTTAAAACATGAAAGAACCAACGCAATCCTCCTTTTGGAAGGAATTTATGGAGTATTTAAAGATGATTATTTTTGTGGTGGCAGTGGTTCTGGTGGTGAATAATTTTTTGCTGATTAATGCAAAAATTCCTTCGGAATCCATGGAGCAGACCATTATGACCGGAGACCGGGTGTTTGGAAATCGTCTGGCCTATGTCTTTGGGGAACCGGAACGTTATGACATTATTATCTTTAAATATCCGGATAATGAAAAAGAACTGTTTATTAAAAGGATTATCGGGATGCCCGGGGAGACTGTAGAAATCAAAGACGGAAAGGTGTATATAAACGGGTCTGAGGAACCCCTTAAGGACAGCTTTACACCGGAAACGCCGGTGGGAGATTATGGGCCTTATACGGTGCCGGAGGACAGTTATTTTGTACTGGGAGATAACCGGAATTATTCCAGGGATTCCAGATTCTGGAATAACCCCTATGTGGCAGAGGATAAGATTCTGGGAAAAGCGGTGCTTAGATACTTCCCGGGAATTAAGCTTTTAAAGTAGGAGAGAGTAATGGCAACATGGAATTCCAGAGGCCTTCGGGGGTCTACCCTGGAGGAATTTATCAACCGCACCTGTGAGCAGTACAGGGAAAAAGGGCTGGCATTGATTCAAAAGGTTCCGACTCCCATTACACCGGTGCGGATTGACCAGCAAAGCAGACATATTACTCTGGCATATTTTGACCAGAAAAGTACGGTGGACTATATTGGAGCAGTTCAGGGAATCCCTGTATGCTTTGATGCAAAAGAATGTGCCACCGATAATTTTCCCCTGCAGAATATTCACGGACACCAGGTAGCGTTTATGAAGGATTTTGAGAGACAGCAGGGCATTGCCTTTTTGATTTTGTACTTTTCTCACAGGGACGAAATGTATTATATGCCTTTTCGACAGATGGAGGCTTTCTGGGAACGGGGACAAAATGGAGGAAGGAAGCATTTTAAATACAGTGAATTAAATCCCCTGTGGTTTTTAAAGCCATCCGGGAATGTGCTGGTGCCTTTTCTGGAAGGGATTCAGCGGGATTTAGACAACAGAGAAGAGACTGGGAAATAGGAGCAGGTTTATGAAGCAGAAAAGCATGGTTTTTTTCCTGATTTTGTTTTTCCTTTTTCAGACGTCTTTGACAGAGATACCGGATGATTCGGTAAAAAGCACAGAGAGCAGAGAAACATCCAAAAGCCAGGAGCTTGAAGAAAAGCGTTTGGAAAAACAGCCGGTTTTATTAAAAGAATCAGGAATCAGACGGACCATAGGAAAGCTCAGGATACCTTTTGAGGAAGTGCCGGGCAAACAGCAGATATACAGTGGGAAAACATTTGCCAGGTGGCAGGAAACAAAACCAAAGAAATGTAGTATAGCTTTGGGGATGAAAAACCGCAGAGCGCCTCCGTTTGCTGAATGGAAAGAAAGACAAAAACATACAGCATAGGAGACGAAAACATGAAAAATAAGCATAGAGATAAAATTGTTGTGGTTGGAGCCGGAAACGTGGGCGAAGCCATTGCCTATACCCTGATGGTACGGGTTCAGGCTAATGATATTGTATTAATTGATGTGAACGCAGACAGAGCCAGGGGCGCTGCGACGGATATTGCCCATGGAACCAGTTTTCACAAACAGGTGTGGGTAAGACAGGGCGGATATGAAGAGTGTGCAGACGCCCAAATCATTATTATTACAGCAGGCATTGCCAGAAAACCGGGACAGACCCGTCTGGATCTGGCCAAGACCAATGTTTCGATTGTAAAAAGTATTACAGAAAACATTATGAAATATGCCAAAAATCCGCTGATTCTGGTGGTATCCAACCCTGCTGATTTAACTACAGCAGCGGTTTTGGAGGCTTCCGGACTTCCTGCAAACAGGGTCATCGGCAGCGGAACTTCTCTGGATACTGCCAGATTCCGCTATAATTTAAGTACAAAGCTTCATGTAAATGTGGAGGATATTCAGGCTTATATTGTAGGGGAACATGGGGACAGCCAGGTGGCTGTCTGGAGTTCTGCTATGGTAGGCGGATTCCCTCTGGAGGATTATGCCAGACAGGTGGGAGTTTCTCTTGACAAAAAGGAGATTGCAGAACATACTAAGAATGGCGGTGCAGAAATTATCGGGCTTAAAGGCGCAACGTTTTATGGCATTGCCATGGCTGTGTCTACCATTGTAGAGGCAATCATGAAGGATGATAGTGCGATTCTTCCTGTTGCTCATGTGTTGGATGAAAGCTTCGGAAGCTGGGCCGGTATGGCGGTTTCTCTTCCATGCCGCATTGGATGGGAAGGAATTGAAGCCTGCCTGCGGATTCCTATGAATGAGGAAGAGCAAAAGGCAATGGATGCTTCCATAAAAGTCCTGCAGGAATTATGGGCACAGGTAAAACAACAGTAAGAAAAGGAGATTAGCGTAATGGATAAGAAAGAATTTGCATTAAAACAGCATGAAGAATGGAAGGGTAAAATCGAAGTTATCAGCAGAGCAAACATTGAGACACCGGAAGAGCTGTCTGTAGCCTATACTCCGGGCGTTGCGGAGCCTTGTCTCAAAATTTCAGAAGATGTGGATTTATCCTATAAATATACAAGAAGAGGAAATATGGTAGCAGTTGTTACAGACGGTACCGCAGTACTTGGTCTTGGAGATATTGGACCAGAGGCTGGTATGCCAGTTATGGAAGGAAAATGTGCCTTATTTAAAACCTTTGGAGATGTGGATGCATTTCCACTGTGTGTTCGTTCCAAAGAGGTAGATGACATTGTAAAAACCGTAAGCCTTCTGGCAGGAAGCTTTGGTGGGGTAAACCTGGAAGATATTTCTGCTCCAAGATGTTTTGAAATTGAAAGAAAGTTAAAAGAGTGCTGTGATATTCCGATTTTCCATGATGACCAGCATGGTACCGCAGTGGTAACAGCAGCAGCTCTTATTAATGCTCTGAAATTAGTTGGAAAAAAACTGGATGAAGTAAAAGTAGTTACTTCCGGCGCCGGGGCAGCAGGTATTGCCATTATTAAGCTGCTGGTAAGTCTGGGACTGAAAAATGTTGTTATGTGTGACCGTCAGGGTGCTATTTACAAAGGACGTGAAAACTTAAATTCTGAGAAACAGGAGATGGCTGAAATCTGCAACCAGAACATGGAAAAAGGCACACTGGAAGAAGTGTTAAAAGGCGCAGATGTATTTATTGGTGTTTCTGCTCCGGGAACTGTAACAGAAGAAATGGTTCAGAACATGGCAAAGGACCCGATTTTGTTCCCAATGGCAAATCCAGTGCCAGAAATCATGCCGGATCTGGCAAAGAAGGCAGGGGCTGCTGTAGTAGGTACCGGACGCAGTGACTTCCCGAACCAGATTAACAATGTACTGGCATTCCCGGGTATCTTCAGAGGCGCTCTGGATGTAAGAGCAAAAGATATTAACGATGAAATGAAAGTAGCTGCTGCTTATGCCATTGCAGGCTTAATTCAGGAGGATGAATTAAATCCGGATTATATTATTCCAAATCCATTTGACAAGCGTGTGGCAAAGGCAGTAGCAGAGGCAGTTGCCAAAGCTGCAAAGGATACAGGAGTAGCAAGAATTTAATTTTAGGAGTAGGTATGGCAAAAAAGGTTTATGCAGTAAAAAAGGGAATTACAACAGGGATTTTCAATACATGGGATGAATGTAAGAGGCAAGTGCATGGATTTCCCGGGGCGCAGTATAAGAGTTTTCCTACTTTGAAGGAAGCCCAGGAGTATCTGACAGGAGGACAAACAGGGGATGCAGTGCCGGATGAAAAAGATCCGGACGTGTGTGTTGCTTATGTGGATGGAAGCTTTGATGCCAGCCGGGGCGCGTATTCTTATGGCTGCATTTTACTGCATGGGAATGAGCGAAAGGAAATGAGCCAGGCTTTCGTTGGTACAGAAGATGTGAGTATGCGAAATGTAGCAGGAGAGCTTGAGGGCGCTATGGCTGCCATGGCTTATTGTGAGACTCATGAAATCCATAACCTGCATTTGTATTATGATTATCAGGGGATTGAATCCTGGGCAACCGGAGAATGGAAACGGAACAAACCGGGCACCATCCTGTACAAGGAATTCTATGACCATCTTCAAAAGGTCAAGGTGTATTTTCACAAGGTAAAAGGGCATAGCGGCGTGGAGCTGAATGAAGCGGTAGACCAGCTTGCAAAAGCAGCCCTTGGCATCAGGGGTTAAATATAAGGTATTGGGGGATTTTATTTATGGTAAGTCAGAAGGTAAAAATCTTGAATCCATCAGGATTAAATTTAGGAAGCGCAACAACGTTGTCAAACAGTGTTTTGAAATATCAGTCTGCAGTGCAGTTTACTTATGAGGCTAATGATGTAAAAGGTGTTGCAAATATGAAAAGTATTTTAAACATCCTTGCCGCGGAAGTGAATCAGGGGCAGGTAATTGAAATATCCTGCACAGGGGATGATGAAGAAGAAGCGCTGAAATCTGTGCTGGATGCAGTAAATAGTGGAATTGGCGAACTTGTTTAGGCTGTTTAGGGGATTTTTGCAGATTATTAAGGCCGTGGCAGGAAAGCAGAAGTGCTTTCTGTGCCACGGTTTTTTTCGTTTTGTTTTCTTGACAAAAAGGGAAAAATCTTATATAGTTACTAATAGTAATTACTAAAGGTAATTAATAGAGGAGAGGAATAATTTATGGATACAGAACATTTAAAAAAATTGTTGGATACCTGTTTTCTGGCAAAAAAGGTAATTGAAACACTTCCGGAATTACCAAAGGGAATGAAGCCCAGGCATATACATGTGTTGGAGGCAATTTATGAAATTACTTGTAAGCAGGAAAGCTGCACGGTCAGCAATATTCGGGATCGGATGCAGATTACCATGCCAAGTATATCAAAGCTGATTCAGGAGCTGGAAGCGCTTCATATGATTGAAAAAGAAGCGGATAGAGAAGACCGGAGATTTTATCAGTTAAAGCTAACCTGGGAAGGAACGGACTGTGTGAAAAAGCATGTTCTTGATTTTCATAAGGAATGGGCAAAACGTTTGGCATATGTTGAGAATCAGAAGGTGGAAGAGGCGGTAAATTTGTTTACAGAATTGAGAAATACCATGCCGGGAGGAGAAGTATAATGATGGCAAAAAAAGAGAAGAAGGAAGTTACGTTTACAGAAGGCTCTGTGTTTCAGGCTCTAATCCGATTTGCGATTCCTGTATTGGGAGCCTTGGTGCTGCAAGCTGCTTATGGGGCGGTGGATCTTCTGGTAGTGGGACAGTTTGGTGATGCTTCCAGTATTTCTGCTGTAGGAACAGGAAGTTCGTTTATGAATATGGTAACCTTTGTAATTACCAGTCTGGCCATGGGCTCTACGGTAATCATCGGACAGCATATTGGTGAAAAAAAGTCAGAAGAAGCAGGAAATGCAGTGGGAACAACTATAGTTTTATTCCTTTTGATTGGGGTGCTTCTTACAGTGCTGCTGGAAATTTTTGCAGGTGATATTGTTTCCCTGCTTCAGGTACCAGAGGAGTCCACAGAAAAAGCAATTCTTTATATTCGTATTTGTTCAGGAGGTATTCTGGTAATTATTGCGTATAATGTCATAAGCGGTATCTTGAGGGGCATTGGCAATGCCAATCTTCCTTTTGTGTTTGTGGGTGTTGCCTGCATTTTCAATATTTTAGGGGACTTGTTTTTTACAGGGCTATTGCATATGGATGTTGCAGGTGTGGCATTGGCAACGGTTTTGGCGCAGTTGATTTCTGTTATTATTTCCGCAGCAGTATTGCGAAAACAAAAGATGCCCATTTCCTTTTCAAAAAAGCAGTGTTGTATCCATGCCAGGGAGTTAAAACTCATTCTCAAAGTTGGTGTGCCCATTGCAATTCAGGAGGCTATGGTACAGGTATCTTTTCTTGTGATTAACAGTATTATTAATCAAATGGGACTTTTGCCGTCGGCTGGATATGGAATTGCACAAAAAGTGGTTTCTTTTATTTTGTTGGTGCCTTCTTCGATTATGCAGAGCGTTTCTGCCTTTGTGGCACAGAACATTGGTGCGGGAAAAAGGAAACGGGCAAAACAGGGATTTTTTACAGCAATTCTTGTTGGATGCAGTGTGGGAATTTTGATTTTCTGTGCTGGTTTTTTTGCAGGGGAACAATTATCCATGCCTTTTACCAGTGACCCGGAAGTTATTGCTCAAAGCGCAGCTTATTTGAAAGGATTTTCTGCAGATTGTATTCTTACCTGCATTTTATTTAGCAGTATCGGATATTTTAATGGTTCTGGCAAAAGTTTTCCTGTTATGCTTCAGGGAATTACTTCTGCATTTTGTATCCGTATTCCAATATCTGTTTTTATAGCTGGATTGCCGGATACTTCGCTGGTTTATATGGGAATGGCAACGCCTATTACCACGGTTTATGGTATTATCTTTTTTGCAGTCTGTTTTGTTATTTTGAAGAAGAAGAACCGGAAAAATAGCTTTGTAAAAATAGCATAGTTTATAGTTCTTGAGATTTTCCATGGAATCGCTTATAATGAAGTCCATGTGGTCTGTGCATTTGATGGCATGGACGTAAGATTTTCAGAGAAAAGGAGAACAAATAACTATGAGAATAAGAAAAATCATTGGCATGCTTGCTGTTGGTATGTTGTCATTGTCACTTCTGGCAGGCTGCGGTAGCACTAAGGAAGAGAACCCAAAGGAGCAGAAACCCCAGACTAAGAAGCAGGAGACTGCAGATACAGGAACAAAAGAAAAAATCATGGCAGAAATCAAGGTAAAGGATTATGGAACCATTACAGTAGCCCTGGATCCGGAGCATGCGCCGATTACCGTAGAAAACTTTGTAAAACTGGCAAAAGACGGTTTTTATGACGGACTTACCTTTCATCGTATTATGGAAGGGTTTATGATGCAGGGAGGTGATCCTAACGGGGATGGAACCGGAGGGGCAGAGGAAACCATCAAAGGAGAATTTTCCGAAAACGGTGTAGACAATCCACTTTCCCACACCAGAGGGGCGATTTCCATGGCCCGTTCCCAGATGCCAGACAGCGCCAGCTCCCAGTTTTTCATTGTACATGAAGACAGTCCTCATCTGGACGGACAGTACGCAGCCTTTGGCTATGTGACAGAGGGTATGGATGTTGTGGACAAAATCTGTACAGAAGCAACCGGACAGGACAGAAACGGAGTGTTGCCTGCGGAAAATCAACCGGTGATAGAGAGTATTACCATACAGGAGTAGAGAGGAAGAGGCTGTCGTGGAGATGGTCTCTTTTTTTAGATTGAGAAAAAAACAAGGGAAAAATCATGCAGAAAAACAATAAAGGTATTGACAAAAAAATAACAAACTAGTATGATAAAAGCATGTAATTCAATATTGCGATAACAGGTGAGAATGGTTGCATTCTAAAGAGGGAATCCGGTGAGAATCCGGAACGAACTGGTCACTGTAAGCAGGAGCGAACTTCAAGAAACCATTGCATGTACAAAATGTGAGAAGGGGAAGGAAACGAAGAACTGTAAGTCAGGAAACCTGCCTGTTATTTGAGATGTGCTCCAGATACAGCATAAACATCCAACAATTATATGGTAATCATGTAAGGATTGTCATATGATTTATTTTTGGTGTCTGCAAGAGTGCAGGCACATTTTTTTGTGCAAAAATCTCCAGATTGATAAACGAAAAAGAAATGGATGCTCTCAAGGCAAGAATTGTTACATATAAAATTTTAGTATTTATTAAGAACGGAGGTTGAAGATGAGTAGTAAAATTACCATTGTTGGTGCCGGAAGTGTGGGAGCTACGATTGCCTATACCTTGTCAGGTGAAGATATTGCATCTGAAATTGTGTTAATCGACATCAATAAAGAAAAAGTTGCCGGAGAGGTTATGGATATTGAACAGGGTACCTGTTTTCGTGATCCTATTTCTATTGTTGCCGGAGAGTATGAAGATGCGAAAGATTCCGACATTGTAATCATTACGTCCGGTATTGCAAGGAAACCGGGACAGACACGTATTGAGCTGACTCAAACAAATGTAAATATTTTAAAATCCATTACTCCTCAAATTGTAAAAGCAGCGCCAAATGCACTTTATGTTATTGTAAGTAATCCGGTAGATATTATGACCTATGTATTTACAAAGATTTCCGGATTACCGGAGAAACAGATTATTGGATCCGGAACAATTCTGGATACTGCACGACTAAAATGTGGCCTTTCTGAACATTTCGGTGTGGCTCAGAAAAATATTCACGCATATGTATTTGGAGAACACGGAGATACTTCTTTTATCCCATGGACAGGCGCATATATTTCCGGTGTCAGTGTGGATGAATTTTATGAGTTGATGAAGTCTACGGGAAAAGCGGTAAAAGCATTAGACAAGGAAGAAATGCTGAATTATGTACAAAAATCCGGTGGACAGATTATTGCAAATAAGGGAGCGACTTTTTATGCAGTGTCAAAGGCTGTATGCAAGCTCTGCAGCATTTTATTATCTGCTTCTGCGTCTATTGCAACGGTATCTTCGATGATGCATGGAGAGTATGGAATTGAAGACGTATGTTTCAGTACATTGACATTGGTTGGTCCGGACGGTGTGCAGGGTAAAGTACCAATGCGCATGAACAAAAATGAGATTGAATCTTTAAGAAAGAGTGCAGACGCATTAAAGGCAGTTATTGCACAGATTGATCTGAACTAAAAGGAAAGGACAAGGGAAGCTATGAAATACAGTTATTATCCAGGCTGTACCCTGAAAACAAAAGCAAAAGATTTGGATGAATATGCCAGAAAGAGTGCAAAAGTATTGGGATTTGATCTGGAAGAAGTAGAAAATTGGCAGTGTTGCGGCGGTGTTTATCCTCTGGGAACGGACGAGATTGCAACAAAATTATCATCGGTTCGTACTTTAAATGCGGCAAAAGAAAAAGGACAGGAGCTGGTGACCATTTGCTCTGCCTGTCATCATGTAATAAAACGTGTGAATGATGATATGAAAAATGTAGAGGATATCCAGATAAAAGCGAATAATTACATGAAACTGGAAGAGCCATACAAGGGTGAAACTACGGTACTTCATTATCTGGAAGTGCTAAGAGATCGAATTGGTTTTGATAAATTGAAAGAGAAAGTAGTATGTCCTTTTGAAGGCAAAAAAATTGGAGCTTATTATGGCTGTCTCCTTTTAAGACCGGGAAAAGTTATGGCATTTGATAATCCGGAAAATCCTACAATCATGGAAGACTTTATCCGGGCAATTGGGGCAGAACCAGTGATTTATCCATATCGAAACGAGTGCTGCGGCGGTTATATTTCTTTGAAAGAACCGGATATGGCAAAAAATATGTGTAACAAAATTATGGAAAGTTCGGCTGGATTTGGTGCAGATATGCTGATTACAGCTTGCCCGCTGTGCAAATATAATCTGACAAAAAATGGAAATGAAAGTCTTCCGGTATATTATTTCACAGAGCTTTTAGCAGAGGCGTTAGGTGTGAAAAAATCAAAAGAGGAGGTGTGAAAATGGAAAGAACGATAAGTGGGAGAGATGCAGCAGAGCGTATCAAAGAAATTTCCGGCACAAATCCGTTAAAATGTATGAAATGCGGAAAATGTTCCGCAACCTGTCCTTCTTTTAACGAGATGGATATCAAGCCACATCAATTTGTATCTTACGTGGTAAATGAGGATATAGAAGCGCTGGTGAATTCCAAATCTCTCTGGAAATGTCTTTCCTGTTTTGCATGTGTAGAAAGATGTCCACGAGATGTAAAACCGGGAAAAATCATAGATGCAGCAAGACAACTGGTAGTACGTAAAAAAGGCGGCGCATACCTTTCTCCGGATGAAATCCCGGAACTTTTAGATCCGGAACTTCCACAACAATTGTTAGTCAGCGCATTCAGAAGATACAGGAGGTAAGAAACGTGCAGAAAATCGGTGTATTTGTCTGTCATTGCGGCAGTAACATTGCCGCTACGGTAGACGTTAAAAAAGTAGTAGAGATTGCTGCAAAAGAGCCTGGAGTTGTACATGCGGAAGATTACCAGTATATGTGCTCTGAGGCAGGTCAGGCAAAAATTCAGGAAGCAATTAAAGAAAAGAGTCTGACAGGAATTGTTGTCTGTTCCTGCTCTCCGCGTATGCATGAAGCAACTTTCCGAAAGGCAGCAGAGCGTGCCGGATTAAATCCCTATATGGTGGAGATTGCCAATATTCGTGAACATTGTTCCTGGATTCATAAAGATATGGAAGAGGCAACTGAGAAGGCTGTAATTCTTGCAAGAGCAGCGATTGCAAAAGTACATTTAAACACTCCGTTACAGCCGGGTGAGAGCCGTGTGACAAAACGGGCGTTGGTTATCGGCGGAGGCATTGCAGGCATTCAGACAGCGCTTGATATTGCAGATGCAGGATATGAAGTAGATATCGTAGAAAAGACTCCAAGTATTGGAGGAAGAATGTCTCAGTTGGATAAAACATTCCCAACCTTGGACTGTTCTGCCTGTATCCTGACACCCAAAATGGTAGAAGCAGCGGCGCATGAAAAGATTACCATTCATACTTATAGTGAAGTAGAAAAAGTCAGTGGATTTGTGGGGAATTTTACAGTAGATATTAAGAAAAAAGCAAGGAGTGTCGATCTTGCAAAATGTACAGGCTGTGGTCTTTGTATGGAAAAATGTCCATCGAAAAAAATTCCAAGTGAATTTAACAGAGGGCTTAGCAGCCGTACTGCAATTTATACTCCGTTTGCACAGGCGATTCCCAATGTACCGGTAATTGACCGTGAACATTGTATGAAATTCCAGTCAGGAAAATGTGGGGTTTGCTCAAAAGTATGTCAGGCCGGAGCCATTGATTATACACAGAAAGATGAGATTATCACACAGAATTATGGAGCAATCGTAGTGGCAACCGGATTTGATACCATTAAATTAGACCAGTATGATGAATATGCCTATAACCAGAGTAAAGATGTCATCACATCTCTGGAACTAGAACGCATTATGAATGCAGCAGGTCCTACAAAGGGACATTTAGAGCGTCTTTCTGACGGAAAAGCGCCCAGGGAAATGGTATTCATTCAGTGTGTCGGAAGCCGTTGCTCTGATGACAGAGGTAAACCATATTGCTCTAAAATCTGTTGTATGTATACAGCAAAGCATGCCATGCTCATTCGTGATAAATATCCAGATGTGAATGTGACCGTATTCTATATTGATGTTCGTACTCCGGGTAAAAATTTTGATGAATTTTACAGACGTGCAGTAGAACAGTATGGTGTAAATTACATCAAAGGTCAGGTAGGAAAAGTAATTCCACAGCCAAATGGAAAGCTTTTGGTACAGGGCTCTGACCTTCTTGATAATAAACAGATTTTAAAGGAAGCAGATCTGGTCGTTCTTGCTACTGCGATTGAACCAAATCCGGATGTGAGGAAGATTGCTACCATGTTGACTGCAAGTATCGATACAAACAATTTCCTCACAGAAGCCCATGCAAAGCTTCGTCCTGTGGAGTCTCCAACAGCCGGAATTTTCCTTTCCGGTGTGTGTCAGGGACCAAAGGATATTCCGGAAACGGTTGCTCAGGCAGGTGCGGCAGCAGTAAAAGCCATTGGACTTCTTGCAAAAGATAAGCTGATGACAAACCCTTGTACAGCCCAGTCTGATGAACTTCTTTGTAATGGATGTTCTACCTGTGCCAATGTTTGTCCTTATGGCGCGATTTCTTACGAAGAGAAAGAAGTAAATGACCATGGTATCCGTGAAACAAGAAGAATTGCCAAAGTAAATACAGCTCTTTGTCAGGGATGCGGAGCTTGTACAGTAGCCTGTCCATCTGGAGCCATGGATTTACAGGGATTTTCAAACAGACAGATATTAGCGGAGGTAGATGCAATATGTCAATAGAAAAGAAAGAAGAATTTAGACCCAAAATCGTTGCTTTTTGCTGTAACTGGTGCAGTTATGCAGGAGCTGATCTTGCAGGAAGCAGCCGTCTTTCTTATCCTGCTGATGTGAAAATCATTCGCGTGCCATGCTCCTGTCGTGTAAATCCGATGTTTATTTTAAGAGCTTTTGAAAAAGGTGCAGACGGCGTTATTATGTGTGGCTGCCATCCGGGAGATTGTCATTATAGTACAGGAAATTATTACGCAAGAAGACGTATGACACTTCTGTTTTCCATGCTGGATTACATTGGTGTAGAAAATGGCAGAACGCGTGTAGAATGGGTTTCCGCGGCAGAGGGTGTGAAATTTTCACAGACAATGAATGAATTTGTAGAAAAGATATACTCATTAGGAAAAAATGTAAGATTGGAGGATTTAAGATGCAGGAATTAGTAAACCGTGCAAAAGAACTGTTGGCTAATCAGACAGTAGTCCGTGTTCTTGGCTGGAAATCCGGAGACTTGCCTTATAATCCGCAGCCGGCTTACTTTGAAACAGAAGAGTCTTTAAAAAATTTTGTATATAATGGATTTTGCGGTGCAAATTTAAGTAAATATTTGATTGAGGCTTCTAAAAAAGAAGGAAGAACACTGGTCTTTCTGAAGCCTTGCGATACTTACAGCTTTAATCAGCTATTAAAAGAACATCGTGTAGAACGTGAAAAAGTATATATTATTGGCTTAGGCTGTAAAGGAAAATTAGACATTGAAAAAATCCGTCAGCAGGGTATTAAGGGGATTGAACATATCAAAGGCGCAGAGCTTACAGATGCGTGCGAGATACTTAGTATCCAGACGATTTACGGGGAAAAAACATGTGCATACCAGGATGTCATGTTAGAACGCTGTCATGTGTGTAAGGGCAAAGAACACATGATTTATGATGAAAAAATCGGAGAATCCAAAGATACAAAGGATGCAGAACGTTTTGCAGAAGTAGAACGCATCGAAGCAATGAGCCCGGATGAAAAATTTGCATTTTTCCAGAAAGAGTTAAGTAAATGTATTCGTTGCAATGCCTGTCGAAATGTATGTCCGGCCTGCAGCTGCAGAAAATGTGTATTTGACAGCAACAAATTTGACAGTGCACAGAAAGCAAATGTGAATTCTTTTGAAGAAAAAATGTTCCATATCATACGTGCATTTCATGTGGCCGGAAGATGTACGGATTGTGGAGAATGCAGCAGGGTATGTCCTCAGGGAATTCCGCTTCATTTGTTTAATCGTAAATTTATTAAGGATATCAATGAGTTTTATGGAGAGTTCCAGGCAGGAGCAGATGCTGAAACAAAAGGACCATTAACAGATTTTACGTTTGATGATGTAGAACCTGGGAGTGTGTCAGAAAGGGGATAATGTATGTTTAAAATTAAAGCAGAAAATCTGCCGGCATTATTCCGGAAAATTGCCGCAGAACAAGAATTATATTTGCCGGTAAGCTCTGCCGGACAGGTGAATTTTGCTGCATGGGAAGAAGAAGCGGAGGTTTCTTTAGAAACATTAAAAACTGTAAAATCGCCCAAAGATGCGTTTTTTCCGCAGAGTGAAAATTTGTATCGTTGTGTACGTGATGGCAAGAAGCTGGAGGTTGAACCAGGTGAGTTAAAATCGCAGAATTTTGTTGTTTTTGGTATGAAAGCCTGCGATATTCAGGGTATAAAGGTTCTTGATAAGGTGTTTTTAAGTGATCCTGTAGATAGCTTTTATGCTGCAAGAAGAGAGCATGGAATAATTGTAGGTCTGGCATGTCATGAGCCGGAAGAAAGCTGCTTTTGTAAGGTATTCGGGATTGACTGTTCCAATCCGGTTGCGGACGTAGCAACATGGATGATTGAGGGAAATCTCTATTGGGAACCAATTACAGAAAAAGGAAATATGCTTACAGAACAGATAAAAGATATTTTGGAAGAAGGAGACTCTGCTGTTGTTGAACAGGAAAAAGAGAAGATACATACCATTGTAGAAAAACTTCCTTATACCCACCTTTCCTTAAAGGGCTGGGGAGAAAAGGACTACATGGAACGCTTTAATTCTCCAATCTGGGAAGAATTATACAAACCTTGTCTTGCATGTGGAACCTGTACATTTGTATGTCCGACTTGTCAGTGCTATGACATCAAAGATTACGATACTGGTCATGGTGTACAGCGTTATCGCTGCTGGGATTCCTGTATGTATTCAGACTTTACCATGATGGCTCATGGTAACAATCGTACCAGTCAGATGCAGCGTTTCCGTCAGAGATTTATGCATAAATTAGTGTATTACCCAGTCAATAATGATGGCATGTTTTCTTGTGTTGGCTGTGGTAGATGTGTAGAAAAGTGCCCGGCTTCGCTGAATATTGTGAAAGTAATCAAGGCATTTGAAGAACAGGGGGTGACAGCTGATGAATGAGCATGAATGCACTTGCCATAAAAATTATACTTTGGACACTTTAATCCCAAAAGTTGGCGTAATTACAGATATCAGAGAAGAAACACCGGATGTAAAGACTTTCCGAGTTAATGCGCCAGAAGGCGGAAAGCTGTTTGAGCATATGCCCGGTCAGTGTGCAATGCTTTGTGTACCTGGTGTCAGCGAGGGTATGTTTTCCATTACATCCTCTCCAACAAATCGTGAATATCAGGAATTTAGTATTAAAAAATGCGGTTCTTTAACGGATTATCTTCACAGCCTGTCTGTGGGAGATGAGATTACTGTTCGTGGACCTTATGGAAATCATTTTCCTGTGGAAGATAAATTAAAGGGGAAAAATCTGTTATTTATTGCAGGGGGTATTGGACTTGCTCCACTTCGTTCGGCTATCAATTATGTGTTAGATAATCGTGATGATTATGGAACTGTTGATATCCTTTACGGCTCTCGTTCTGCGGATGATTTGGTGCAGCTTAAGGAAATCCAGGAAGTCTGGATGAAAGCAAAAGACGTGAATGTATATCTTACCATTGACCGTGAACAGGAAGGCTGGAATGGTCATGTGGGATTTGTACCATCTTATTTAAAGGAGATTGGCTTTGATACCAACAAAACTGCTCTTGTATGCGGACCTCCGATTATGATTAAATTCGTACTTGCCGGTCTGGAGGAGTTGGGATTTTCCAGAGAACAAGTTTATACTACATTGGAACTTCGTATGAAATGTGGAGTTGGAAAATGCGGGCGATGTAACATCGGTTCTAAGTATGTATGCAAAGATGGACCTGTATTCCGCTGTGATGAAATTGATGAATTACCTAACGAGTACTAGGAAAGGATGATACCAAAATGGAAAAAATGGTGAATGTATATTTTTTCGGTAAAAAATACAGTGTACCTGCAGAGCTTACTATTATGACTGCTATGGAATATGCCGGTTACACTTTAAAAAGAGGCTGCGGCTGCCGCCATGGATTTTGTGGTGCCTGTGCTACTATTTACCGTATTAAAGGTCAGAATGAATTGAAAACTTGTCTTGCTTGTCAGACACAGGTACAGGAGGGAATGTATGTAGCAAGTATTCCATTCTTCCCTACAGATAAGAGAAAATACGATATCAACGAGATTAAGCCAACGCAGCAGATTATGATGGAGCTTTATCCGGAAATTTATAGCTGCATTGGGTGTAACGCCTGTACAAAAGCATGTACGCAGGATTTGAATGTTATGCAGTATATTGCTTACGCACAGAGAGGAGAATTTGAAAAATGTGCAGAAGAATCCTTTGACTGTGTAAACTGCGGATGTTGTTCTGTCAGATGTCCGGCAGAAATTTCTCATCCAATGGTAGGTCTTTTAGCAAGAAGACTGACCGGTAAATATATTGCTCCGAAAGCAGAACACTTAGAAAAACGTGTAGAAGAAATACATCACGGTGCATATGATGAGTTAATCGAGCAGATTATGCAGAAACCATTGGAAGAAATGCAGGAACTTTACAATAACAGAGATATTGAGAAATAAGGAGGTTTTTATGTATACACCATATCCGGAAAACATGATGGAATCTATAAAAAAGGTGGAAGCAACCAGAGCACAGCGTATGGCTACAGAACCCAAACGTCTTACTGCAGAGGAAAAAGATGAACTCCTTAAGAAATTCCATCCAGATTATAATCCAGACGCATTTGCAGAAATTAAGGTTGGTTTAAACAAAGGGGAAAAAGCACCTCTTGAGTTGGCTCATATGTTACATTCTACAAGCCGTATTATGAATGAAAAAATTGACCTGACAAAAGTAGATTACGATGTTGATGTATTAGTAATTGGTGGCGGCGGCGCAGGTTCTTCCTGTGCGATTGAAGCACATAATGCCGGCGCAAATGTTATGATTGTTACAAAGCTTCGTATCGGTGATGCCAACACCATGATGGCTGAAGGAGGAATTCAGGCTGCAGATAAGGAAAATGATTCTCCGGTACAGCACTATCTGGATTGTTTCGGTGGTGGGCATTTTGCCGGCAGACCGGAACTGGTAAAACGTCTTGTTATGGAAGCACCGGATGCAATCAAATGGTTAAATGAACTGGGCGTAGAATTTGACAAAGAAGCAGACGGAGATATGATTACAACACATGGCGGAGGAACTTCCAGAAAGAGAATGCATGCTGCAAAAGATTATTCTGGAGCAGAAATTATGCGTACTATCCGTGATGAAGTTATCAATCTTGGTATTCCTGTAGTAGAGTTTACTTCTGCAGTAGAGCTTTTAAAAGATGAAAAAGGACAGGTTGCAGGTGCGGTTCTTCAGAACATGGAAACAGAAGATTATCTGGTTGCAAGAGCAAAAACAGTTGTCATTGCTACAGGCGGAGCAGGAAGAATGCATTATCAGGGATTTCCCACATCTAATCATTATGGTGCAACCGCCGATGGATTGGTTCTGGGATATCGTGCAGGCGCACCTCTTCTGTATCAGGACTCTATCCAGTATCACCCAACAGGCGCTGTGTATCCGGCGCAGATTTTGGGAGCTCTTGTTACGGAAAAAGTTCGTTCTGTAGGCGCACAGTTGGTAAACGCAGAGGGAGAAGCTTATATTCACCCTCTGGAAACCCGTGATGTAAATGCTTCTGGTGTTATCCGTGAATGCAGGGAAGGCCGTGGGGTAGATGTGCCGGGTGGCTTAAAAGGTGTATGGCTGGATACTCCTATGATTGAAATTTTAGGAGGAGAAGGCACTATCGAAAAACGTATTCCTGCCATGTTCCGTATGTATATGAACTATGGAATTGATATGAGAAAAGTACCAATTCTGATTTATCCGACACTGCATTATCAGAACGGTGGTCTTGAAATCAATGGAGAAGGATTTACCAAGACAATTCCAAATCTTTTAGTTGCAGGGGAAGCTGTCGGCGGTATTCATGGAAGAAACCGTCTGATGGGTAACTCTCTTCTGGATATTATTGTTTTTGGAAGAAATGCAGGAAAGGCCGCTGCTGCAAAAGCAAAAGAAGTAGAATTGGGAACCATGAATCTTGATCATATTTATAAATATGCAGAAGAATTAAAGGAAGCAAATGCAGATGAACATGATATTTCTCCGCTGCTTCTTCCGAAGTATGCGCGTCATGAGAGATAAGGCAGGAGGGAAGAACTATGCGTGAAATAGAAGTGAGCAGGCTTACGGATGTTATTGAAAAGCTTTGTATCGAAGCAAATGAACATCTGCCTGAAGATGTAAAATGTGCGCTCAAACAGTGCCGCGCCTGCGAAGACGGTGAAATTGCACAGGGTGTTCTTGATAATATTATTGAGAACTTTGAAATTGCGGACAGAGAAAATGTTCCAATCTGTCAGGATACCGGAATGGCTTGCGTGTTTTTAGAAATTGGACAGGATGTACACTTTGTGGGTGGTGATTTCGCAGAAGCTATCCATGAAGGTGTACGCAGAGGATATGACAGAGGATATTTAAGGAAATCTGTAGTTAAGGATCCGGTTCGGCGTGGAAATACAGGTGATAACACGCCTGCAATGATCTACACCGATATTGTACCGGGAGAACAGGTAAAAATTACCGTTGGACCAAAAGGATTTGGAAGCGAAAATATGAGCCAGATCCGTATGTTCAAACCATCTGCAGGTCTCCAGGGAATTAAAGATTTTATTCTGGAAGCAGTGGAAACAGCAGGTCCAAATCCGTGTCCTCCAATGGTAGTTGGAGTAGGAATTGGCGGCACATTTGATAAATGTGCCCTGTTGGCGAAAAAAGCGTTGATGCGTCCGTTAAATTCACAAAATCCAGATCCATTCTATGCAGATCTTGAAGAAGAAATGTTAGAAAAAATCAATAAACTGGGAATTGGACCACAGGGATTTGGTGGAAAAACTACAGCTATTGGATTAAATATTGAAACCATGCCAACCCATATTGCGGGTATGCCATGTGCAGTCAATATCAACTGTCATGTTACACGTCATAAATCGGAGGTGATTTAAGTGGAAAAACGTAGAATTACACTTCCTTTAACAAAAGAATTGGCTGATACACTCCATGCAGGAGATCAGGTACTTGTGACAGGAACCATCTATACATCTCGTGATGCAGGACATAAAAGAATGTGTGAAGCTCTGGAAAAAGGAGAAAAAATTCCTTTTGATCCCAAAGATGCCACCATTTATTATGTAGGTCCGACTCCGGCGAAACCCGGCGCGGTAATTGGATCGGCAGGACCAACCACCAGTGGTCGTATGGATGCATATGCACCTACCATGATGTCTGTTGGGGCACGGGGAATGATTGGAAAAGGCGCACGTCTTCCGGAGGTTGTGGAAGCAATGAAAGAGTATCATGGCGTTTACTTTGGAGCTATTGGCGGTGCGGGAGCATTACTTGCAAAATGTATTAAAAAGGCAGAGCTGATTGCTTATGAAGATCTTGGAGCAGAGGCGCTTCGTAAATTATATGTAGAAGATATGCCATTGGTTGTCATTATTGACAATAAAGGAAATAATTTATATGAAGAAGGCAGAGCAAATTACCTTAAAAAACGTTCCATCTAAAAATCAGATGTCAGAGACTTTTATAAATAATGTGTTTCTGGCTTTGTCCGGTGGTTTGCAAGATGCTTATACTTATAATACAAGAGATGGTGTGTTTTCCAATGCCCAAACAGGAAATGTTGTTTTAATGAGTCAGGGCATTATGGCAGGCGAGTGGAAAGAGGCAGTGCGCTATATGATACCATTGCTTGCATTTGCCTTAGGTGTATTTGTAACAGAACGCATACAGTATAAGCATAAGTACGATGAAAAAATCCACTGGAGACAGAGAATGGTATTATTAGAGATTTTGATATTATTCTTGGTCGGCTTTATACCGGTAAAATGGAATATGTTTGCGACTGTTCTGGTGTCATTTACATGTGCAGTTCAGGTACAGGCATTTCGAACAGTCGGAGGATATTCTTATGCCAGTACGATGTGTATAGGGAATCTGCGAAGTGGTGTAAACGCATTATCCATGTACTTTCGTGAAAAGAAATCTGCGCAATTAGAGCAATGCTGTTACTATTTTGGTATCATTTTATTTTTTGCTGTAGGCGCAGGAATTGGGGGAAACTTGTCTCTGAAATATGGCATAGGAGTAATTTGGATTTCCTGTGTGTTATTGTTTATCAGTTTTTTCATAATGCATAATAGAAATAAGGGAGTGAATCTATGAGAGGGATATATACATCTGTAAATGATATCCGTAAACGGGTATTTTCAGAGGTGGCAAAACTTTCCTATGAATATGAAGATGGAGATATGACTCAACTGGAGCAGATTCCATATAAGATTATTCCGGGAGAAGTCTCTACATACAGAGAGAGTGTGTTTCTGGAACGCGAAATTGTGCGTGAAAGGCTGCGTCTTGCTATGGGGCTGCCACTTCGGGATGTCTCAGAACATGCTCCGGTAGCACAGGGAGCTTTAGAATGCGTACAACCGGAAAAATACTATCAGCCTCCGCTGATTAACATTATAAAGTTTGCATGTCATAAATGCCCGGATAATATAGTAGAGGTTACAAATGCATGCCAGGGCTGTCTTGCCCATCCATGTAAAGAAGTGTGTCCGAAGCAGGCAATTTCCTTTGTTGACGGCAAGTCTGTTATTGACCAGAAGAAGTGTATCAAATGCGGGAAGTGTATTTCTGTGTGCCCTTATGGCGCTATTACAAAGTTAGAAAGGCCTTGTGCCAGGGCATGCGGTATGAATGCTATTGAATCAGACGAGTATGGAAGGGCTGAAATAAACAAAGACAAGTGTGTTTCCTGTGGAATGTGTTTGGTAAATTGCCCATTTGGTGCTATTTCAGACAAGGCTCAGATTTTCCAGACTATACAGGCAATCAAAAGTGATGTGCCTGTGTATGCGGCGGTAGCGCCTGCAGCAGCAGGGCAATTTGGTGCAAAAGTGACACCCGGAAAACTTCGTGCAGCACTTAAAGCACTGGGGTTTGAAGATGCAATCGAAGTGGCAATCGGTGCAGATTTGTGTACCATAGAAGAGGCAAAAGATTTTATAGAAGAGGTTCCTAAAAAGCTTCCCTTTATGGCAACCTCCTGTTGTCCCGCATGGTCTGTAATGGCGAAAAAACTCTTCCCGGAATTGAAAGATTGTATTTCCATGGCATTAACACCAATGGTGTTAACAGGACGGCTGATTAAGAAAAAATACCCTGGTTGTAAAGTCGCATTTATCGGTCCATGTGCAGCAAAGAAGTTAGAAGCCGGTAGAAAATCTATTCGGAGCGATATCGATTTTGTGTTGACATTTGAAGAAGTTATGGGCATGTTTGAGGCAAAAGGCGTGGATTTTACTAAGTTAGAAGAACATGGTTCCATGCACGGCGCCAGTGGAGATGGGCGTGGTTTTGCAATCAGCGGCGGTGTAGCCGAAGCTGTTGTAAATTGCATCAAAGAATTAAAACCGGAGTGTGAGATAAAAACAGAACGCGCGGAAGGATTAGAGAATTGTAAAAAACTGCTGACTATGGCGAAAGCAGGAAAATACAATGGATATTTGCTGGAAGGTATGGCTTGTCCCGGGGGATGTGTGGCGGGTGCCGGAACGTTACAGCCAATCAAAAAATCAGAAGCTGCAGTAAAACAACAGAAAAAGATGTCTACAAATCCTCATGCTATGCATAGTAATTATAAAAAAATGTTGAGTGATTTGGAAGAATAATCCTTAATGCCTCAAGAAAGGTAGAAGAATTACTGAAACATTTTAAATCTAATAATTCAGGAGGGAATGAATGATGGCATTAGAAGAAAAGAAAAAAGTAGAAAAAAAGAAACAGGCAGAAGAGAAAAAAGGAATTAAAGAAATGATTCATGATCATTTAATGGAACAGTCGAAAATTGTTCCATTTGGTTTGAATGATAAAGAAGATAAGTATTACCATAGTATTTTCAACTATGATGATAAATAAAATGTCTGTGCTTATTGCATTTTGTTTAGCTAAAATATAAAATTTATGAAAGGGGCTGTCGGTTAATACCGATTTCTAGGCTCTAAACCTTAAAATACGAATCTCCCGTAGAAATCAGTGTTTTTAAGAGACTATGAAGAAAAGTCTGTAATTAAGATCTTCTATGATAATGATAGGCGAAAGGATTGTATAAAATCAGCTTTTCGCCTCGATTTATATATAACAGTTACAAAATTGCATGTCAAGAGCGGGCGGGAAATCCGCCCGTTTTTCTGACTTTTTTATTATTCCGGTAATCGTCCCTCATACATGATACTCAGTTCTCCATAGACCTGTGCCCAGTTCCGGATCGTCGTAGTCCATTTTTTCGTAGCTTCAAATGTCGCTAAATAAAGGGCTTTCAAAAGGGCGGTATCGCTTGGAAATACGCTTCTCTGGCGGTTCAGCTTCCGGTAGGTGGAATTCAGGGATTCAATCACATTTGTTGTATAAATCACCTTTCTGACGGTTGCAGAAAACTTGAAAATCGGGGAAATGGCGTCCCAGTTATCCTTCCGCGTTTCATGGAATTCGGATATTTCGGAGTCCAGTTGTCTGTTACCCAATCCAGAGCTGCCAAAGCTTTCTTTTCATCCGCTGCCTGATAAATGGTCTTCAGATCTGCGGCAAATGCTTTTCTGTCCTTATCCGGAACATATTTCAGGGTATTTCTCACCTGATGAACGATACATCTCTGATATTCTGTCTTAGGAAATGCTGCAGCAATCGCTTCCTTGATACCGGTAAGTCCATCTGCACAGATGATCAGGATATCTTTTACACCCCGATTTTTTAATTCATTTAAAACAGAGAGCCAATACTTGGAGCTTTCGTTTTCGCCAATGCTGATGGTAAGCACTTCTTTCTTACCCTCTGTGTTGAGCCCCAGAATTACATACGCTGCAAGTTTCCGGATCACTCCATTATCACGAACAGAGTAGTGGATCGCATCAATATACAGGATTGGATAGACTTCATCCAAAGGACGATTCTGCCAGTCTTCAATCCGAGGAAGGATCTTATCTGTAACGTCTGATATAAAGCCTTCCGATGTCTCAAAGCCATAAATATCTTCGATTGTTTCCGAAATCTGTCGGGTTGTCATCCCTTTTGCATACATAGAGATGATCTTTTGATCAATGTCTGAAATATCTTTCTGGCGTTTCTTTACTACTTGAGGTTCAAAAGTTGATTTTCGGTCTTGTGGAACTTCTATTTCCATAGAGCCATAGCGACTATTTACTCTTTTATGCTTATAACCGTTGCGGTAATCATCGCTATCTGAACGTTCAGATTTTTCATATCCTAAATGCTCATCCATTTCTGCTTCCATCATTTCTTTGATGGTTCCCCCAAGAAGATCTTTCAAAGCATCCGGAATGTCTTCTGCTGACTGGATATCGTATTCCTCCAGGAGTCGGTGAATGATGTTGCGTTTCCCTTCTGTCATTTGTACTCTGTGTACCGGTTTCTTTTCTCTTGCCATAGTAAAAGGCCTCCTTATGATAATTTATTTTATCATAGAAGACCTTTCATAACATCTTTTACAGAAAAAGTTTCACATTCTCGTTTTTAATACTTGAACTTCTCCGGGAGATTCGTATTTTCCCTTTTCTATATGCATTTCAGGGCACAAAAACCCCTTGGCTGCATTTTTGAAAAGCACCCTTTTTCTAAACAGCCTTTTCTTCCGTTTTTCCTTCAAATTTCTTGATCTCATCATGAAGAAAACGATGGTATTTATTTATATTTCTTCCGATTGCATACAGCATGAATTCTTTATATACTTTTTCTGCATTATATTTATAAAGACATTTTGCTTTGTGTTCGCAGCCGCTGCAGTCAGAACAGCCATACACCTCAAACGTCTGGGTGTAACCAGCCTGTTCTTTTGTCTCTCTTCTGAGATGATGAAGCTCCCTTCCATCATGGCAGACATAATAAAGTTCATCCTCAAACATCTGCGTTTTCATGTTGTAATATTTCCCAATATCTTCCTGGTAAGCACGCGTTTTCCGTTTTTCATGATCCTGCAGTTTGATATAACTGGAAATGTCCTGCGCTTTTAAATACAGAAGATTCTTTTCACTGCAATAGCCGCTGTCTGCTGTAACTTCTTCCAAAATATCCCCAAATGCATCTCTGTGTTTCTCCAGGACCGGGATCAGCGTATTATAGTCTGTCCGGTCATTACTTACATATGCCTGGACAATGAAATAATTCTCTACTGCTATCTGAATGTTATATGCTGCTTTTAATTGCCCATTTAGCATATGGTCTTCTTTCATTCTCATAAAGGTAGCTTCTAAATCTGTTTTGGAATAACTGTTCCGGTCTGTCCCCATGATCTCAAAGCATTCTTTGTATCCCATCAGGCGTTCACCGCAGGCTTCCAGTTCCTCATATAGCTGCTGGATTTCCGGCTTTCTTTTCCCTTTTCCATAAACAAATGTGATGTGTTCCTGTTCTGCAATCTGAAGCAGATTTTTCTGGAGTTTCAGAACCTCCAGGGGAGAACAGTTGTCAATTTCGATGATTGTATTATTTGACAGCTTTTTATGTTTTGTCAGTTTTCGTTTCCGGTTCTTTTCAATGACATCCCTTACTTTCTCCATTCCTTCGATCACAAACATATGAGCATGGGGAATGTCATATTTGATGCCATACTCATTTTCATCAATCAGAACATTATATTTCTGATACAGCGAATCAATCGTATCTAACAATCCTGCAAGATGGTAGTTGAGTGTCCCTCTCCAGACAAATGTATAACGGTTTGCATTGGCTTCTATTTTGGTTCCATCAATAAAAAGTGATTTCAGCGTAATGAATCCTTCTTTTTGCAGGCGACGAAGAAACTGGCAGTTCAGTTCATCCAATACATCGGCAGTGAGTTTTTTGTTTTTGAATTCATAAAAAGCATCTCTTTTTGATTTCTGTCCTTTGGTAAGCCAGATAAAAGCAAGGTCTCTTTCACATAATTCTACAATACGGTCAACAGCCCGAACTCCGCGCATGTTTGCGTAAGTGACGACAGCATACATCATAATTGGGTTGTACCCGGTTCTTCCCTTATCTGAACAATTGGCTAACAAGCCAGAAAAATCTAATTCCTCCATCACTTTTTTCAGGGTATAGACTGGATCGTCGTCAGGTAAACACAATTCGAAGAAACTGAAGTTAATTTTCTGTTGCCCTAATTCAAAAAATTCGTTATAATAATCTTGTTTTTGCATAGTTCTATTATAACATGGAACGGAGTGAAAGATGGTTGTCGTTAGCCATCTTTTTCTCTTTTTATAGAAAAGTTTCAGGGGCAGATTTGACTCATGCGAGTCAAATCTGCCCCTGTTTGGAACTATCTATTTCCCGACAGCCCCTTTTGCCTCTTTTGGCGCTTTTTCGGAGAGTGGAAAGTGGCTGGAAATAAACAAATTTTTGCTGAGGATTGTTTGTAGAAGAAGGAAATGCTTGTGAAGTAAACAGAAATAGAGTAGAATTGTTTGTAGAAACACAAAATAAGTAGGAGGGAATTACCATGTGCCTTATTTGTGAAAGAATTCAGATGATAAAAGAACATAAAAATCCGTATTTTGTAAAAGAACTGGAAACAGGTTATGTGGTTCTGGGTGACCATCAGCATTTTAAAGGTTATACTTTGTTTTTGTGTAAGGAACATAAGACGGAGTTATTTCAGCTTGATAAAGATGTAAAAATAAAGTTTCTGGAGGAAATGTCCCTGGTGGCTGAGGCGGCTGCAAGGGCATTTCATGCGGAGAAAATGAATTATGAGTTACTTGGAAATGGAGACACGCATCTGCACTGGCATTTGTTTCCAAGAGTGGAAGGGGATTTAGAAGACTATGGAAATCATGGAAAGGGTCCGGTATGGTGGTACCCCATGGAAAAAATGTATGATGATGGAAATCGTCCTGCAGCAGAAGAACTGGAAGAATTAAAGGAAAAATTGCAGAGGGAATTGGATGCGCTGTTATAGTCGGAGGAACTTTTATGTTTTCTTATGATGAATTGCAGAAATATAATGAAACGGATATCCGTATCTACAAATATATCGTTTCAAATTTTGAGAAAATCCAATACATAACAATCCGGGAACTTGCAGAAGAATTGCAAGTATCCACTTCAACGATTTTGCGCTTTTGCAATAAAAATGAGTTTACCGGATATGGGGAGTTTAAGGAAGCGTTGAAAAAGGAGCTCCTTTTGCGAAAATCTATTCCGCCCTCAGAAGATTTACAGGAATTGTCGGATTTTTTTGAAAGAGCCAATTCTAATGCTTTTGAGGAGAAGTTGTCTGCTGCAGTTCAAATGCTTAGAAATGCAGATATGACTATTTTCATAGGCATGGGGTCTTCCGGAACGCTGGCAAAATACGGGGCAAGATATTTTTCCAATCTGGGTCATTTTGCAGTAGGGCTGGAAGATGCCCTTTACCCCATTGACTTTTTTCAATGGAAAAACACAGTGGTTCTTGCAATTTCAGAAAGCGGGGAAACCAGCCGCTTAATGGAAGCAATTCATCAATTCAAACAAAAAAATTGTAAAATATTAAGTATCACCAATTCTTCCTTCTCTACACTGGCAAAATTATCGGATTGGAATTTTTCCTATCATTTAAAGCCGCAGCGGATTAATGGAGGCTATAATGGAACCACCCAGGTTCCGGTTTTGTTTGTGATGGAGGCATTGGCAAAAAGAATTTAGAGAAACAGCCTGTTACTTGTTCTGTAACAGGTTTTTTTGTACAATGAATCCACAGGAGGAAAAAAGGATGACAGAATTAGAAAAATGTATGGCGGGGGAATGTTATAATTGTCATGATGAAATTTTTTTAGAATTTAAAGCCAGAGCAAGAGCTTTATTAAAGGACTATCATAGTGTGGCATATGAACAGAAGGAAGAGAAAACAGGGATTCTGAGGCAACTATTTGGACACATAGGAAGCAACGTATCTGTTGGCACTCCTTTTATTTGTGATTATGGAAGAAATGTTTACATCGGAAATAATGTTTCTATCAATATGAACTGTACCTTTGTAGACTGCAATGAAATCCGAATTGGGGACTGTGTTATGATTGCATCCAATATACAGATTTATACTGCAACCCATCCGGTGGAATTAAAGGAACGTCTGACAGAGGACTGGACGCGGGGATGTGGAAAGCATTTTTGTCAGACTTACGCGCTGCCTGTTACCATAGGAAGTGGCTGCTGGCTAGGAGGCGGTGTGATTGTGCTTCCCGGTGTCACCATAGGAGAAGGATGCGTTATAGGCGCTGGCAGTGTTGTGACAAAGGATATTCCGGCAAATTCTGTGGCAGTGGGAAATCCCTGCCGGGTGATACGAAAAATCAATGGAGATGAACAAGATGTTTAAAATGATTGCTTTTGATATGGATGGAACCATTGCGGATACCATACCCCTGTGTGTGGAAGCCTTTCGCAGAAGTGTTTCCCCCTATGTTGGTCACGAATTAAGTGAGCAGGAAATTGTAGAAACCTTTGGACTAAATGAAATCGGAATGATAAAAGCCCTGGTATCTGAAAACTGGGAAGCAGCTTTGCAGGATTTTTACTGTGCATATACGCTTCTGCACAGGCAAATCACAAAACCATTTCCAGGTATTTTGGAACTTTTGACAGTGTTAAAAAGTCAAAATATCATACTGGCGTTAGTCACAGGAAAAGGAGAAAAAAGCTGCCGGATTTCTTTAAAAGAACTGGGGTTAGAGCATATGTTTGATGCGATATGCTATGGTTCAGAGAAAGCTCCAAATAAAAAGGAGAATATAGAAGGTTTGTTAAAAGAATATTCTATTTCCAGAAATCAGTTTTGTTATGTAGGAGATGCTGTTTCGGATATTAGGGCGTGTGGGAAAGCAGGGGTTACTTGTTTTTCTGCTGCATGGCAGGATTCTTCGGATATTGCGTTACTGGAAAAAGAGAATCCGGGGAGAGTATGTTCCAGTGTGGAAAATTTGTGCCAGTTTATTATGAGAGATAATACAGAATGGTGAAAAAAGCGGATACTGCGATTGACAATACAGAAAATCCTATATTACAATAAAAAGAAAACAGAAAAAGGAGAATTCTTATGGTACATCATATTGTTATGTGGAAATTTAAACCGGAAATCGAAGAGGAGAGAAAGCCGGAATTAAAGAAGGCAATGGCAGAGCATTTGAAAAGTCTGGTAGGCAAAGTACCGGGGCTTTTGACAGTGGAATTTGTGGAGCAGCCACTTTCTTCCAGCACTCATGATGTTGCGCTTGTTACCACACTGGAAAAAGCAGAGGATGTTGCAATTTACGGGGCACATCCAGAGCATGTGAAAGTGGCGGATACTTATGTGCGTCCTTTTGTTACAGAGAGAGCTTGTCTGGATTATGAAGATTAATGCTTTTTGTATGTCCTGCCTGGTGCAGTCCCAGGCAAGACGTATAGAGAAATTTGAAGACGAAGAGAAAAAAGCCTGTTATATGCGGGAGGTTCTTCATCTCATAGCAGACGGTAATCCTAAGTGGTCTGCGCCTGCACTTTTGGAGCCCATTTCTAAACTCTATGAAACATATTGGGGTGCGCAGGGAGATTTGGAAGAAGAAAAGAGAACTTTTAATGAATTACTTCTTTCCATGGAGGATACTCTGGAACAGAAAATACGCAGCAAAAAAGATCCTTTGGAAGCTGCCCTGTGTCTGGCACGGCTGGGAAATTATATTGATTTTTCTGCTTTAAGTGAAGTTTCTGCTGAAAAATTGCTGGAATTACTTGGGCAGTCAGAGCAGGAAACTTTGGACGCAGAAGAATATGGGTATTTTCGCAAAGACCTGGAAAATGGAAAACATCTGGTTTATCTTACGGATAACTGTGGGGAAATTGTGCTGGACAAAATACTCATAAAATTGTTAAAGGAACAGTATCCCCAGCTTTCCATAGAAGTGCTGGTGCGGGGGATTGCTGTGACAAATGATGCAACTTTGGAAGATGCCAGATATGTGGGTTTAACAGAAGTAGTACCTGTTTTTGGAAACGGAAGCGGGATTGCAGGAACCGAACTTACTCATATCAGTGAAGAAGCAAGAAGGAAACTGGAGCAGGCAGACTTGATTCTTTCTAAAGGCCAGGGAAATTTTGAAACTTTACATACCTGCGGACTGAATATTTATTATTTATTTTTGTGTAAATGCGACTGGTTTATGCAGCGGTTTCAGGCAGAGCATCTTCAGGGAATGTTTGTCAATGAAACGAGAATTTAAGAAAGAACAGGAGGGAGTCTTATGAACATGGTAAGACTTGGAAAAACGGAAATACAGGTAAGTAAAAATGGGTTTGGAGCCCTCCCTATCCAGAGAATTACCAAGGCAGAAGCAGTGTATTTGCTTCAAAAGGCTTTTTATCATGGTATCAATTATTTTGATACTGCAAGGGCTTATTCTGACAGTGAGGAAAAACTGGGGGCAGCGTTTCCTTATGTGAGAGAAAAATTGATTATCAGTACAAAAACAGCAGCGCAGGATGCAAAAGGTTTTTGGGCTGATTTGGAAGAAAGTTTGAGAAAATTAGGAACAGATTATATTGATATTTACCAATTTCATAATCCGGCTTTTTGTCCGAAACCAGGAGACGAGAGCGGCTTATACGATGCTGCTTTAAAAGCAAAGGAGGAGGGAAAAATCCGCCATATTGGTATTACCAACCACAGGCTTGCAGTAGCAAAGGAGGCTATTGCCTCCGGCTTGTATGAAACCTTGCAGTTTCCTTTTTCTTACCTGGCATCAAAAGAGGAGTTTCAGTTGGTAGAAACCTGTAAAGAAGCAGATATGGGATTTATTGCCATGAAAGCTCTGTCCGGTGGTTTGATTCATAATTCTGCCAGTGCCTATGCTTTTATGAACCAGCCTCAGTTTGCCCATGTGGCGCCTATCTGGGGAATCCAGAAAGAAAAGGAATTGGATGAGTTTTTGGCTCATGCAGCCTGTCCACCGGTTCTGGATGAAGAATTAAAAGGACAAATTCAGAAGGATATTCAGCAGTTATCCGGGGACTTTTGCAGGGGGTGCGGCTACTGCATGCCTTGCCCTGCCGGTATTGAAATCAATAACTGTGCCAGAATGAGCCTGATGCTTCGCAGAGCGCCACAGGCTGACTGGCTGTCAAAGGAATGGCAGGAAAAAATGGCGAAAATTGAGGAATGTCTCCATTGTAATGCATGTATGAAGAAATGTCCTTATGGGTTGAATACTCCAGAATTACTGGCGAAGAATTATGAGGATTATAAGACGTTTCTTTAAAAATACCGGGGGCAAAAGAAAATGGAAATCAGTATTTTAATGGTAGATGATGACCGGATTTTAGTGGAGAAGCTGGAGGAAACGGTGGATTGGAAAAGAATTGGAATCTCTATGGTTTTTACAGCAAATAATATCCGTCAGGCTCAGAAAATTTTAGAGGAATTTCCAATTCAAATCTTACTTTGCGATATTGATATGCCACAAGGCAGTGGCCTGGAACTGTTGGAATGGTTACGAAATCAGGAAATACAAACAGAATGTATTTTTTTAAGCAGCTATGCGAATTTTGCCTATGCACAGAAAGCATTGCAGCTTGCTTCCAGAGAATATCTGTTAAAACCCATTTCTAATTATGAACTGGAACAGGCACTTGAAAAAGTTGTGTTGGAAATCACAAAAAATTCAAGGGGGGGGGGTAGAAGAAAGCCCCCTGCAAAAAGAAAAACTATGGAGTAAGATTCTCTTGGAAGAGAAGGATTTGATAGAAGATTGTAATGAAAAATCAGATATGTTTCAACTGGAACTGGTGAAGATTTTTGTTAAGACGGAAGATCCGCAAAAGGGCAAAAAACAGACGCTATGTAAATTTTTACTATCCGATCAGGGAGCGGAGGCTCTTGTTCCAGTGTGTGATAATCAATGGATACTGGTCTGGAAGAACAGAAAAAAAGAAAAAGCAGCAAAAATCCAGGCTGCCAGAGAACAGGCTGCCTTGCTCCATAGTCGTGCGGAGTGCAACGTTTGTGTCTATGTTGGTACAGAGGTTCCAGGAACAGAGATTCTTCAGGCATGGAAGCAGTTGAAAATGGCAGAGGAAATTGCTTTACCGGAAAAAAATGGTGTGGTTTTAGAAGATGCTTTTGACCTTTTGGCTGAAGATGAAAACGTACCATGGGAGAGTTGGCAGAAAATGATGCGAGACTCTCAAAATATCAATGTTGTGTTAGAAAAGATACAAGTGTTTTTAAAAGCAGTGCAGGAAACAAAGGCCTGGACAGGAAAGAAACTCCGGCAGTTTATGCGGGAATTTCATCAATTTTTATATGTATACTTGGCAGGACAAAGACTGGAATTTAGACAAGTTTTTGATAATAACGAGTTTGAACGCAAGGAAGAAGATGCTTATGTATTTTTAGAAGGCTGTATGGAGTTTGTTTCTTATGTGTTTGAGACTTTGCAAAGAAATATGCTTTATTATCAAAATCATGAAGATGCTATTGGATGTGTAAAAGAGTTTATTCATAAAAATCTGAACCAAGATTTGTCCAGAACTAATCTTGCAAAAGAGGTCTATTTGTCAGAAGACTATCTTTCCAGAATGTTTAAAATAGAAACAGGAAAGAGTCTGACTGTTTATATCGCAGAAAAGCGAATGGAAAAAGCAAGGGAATATTTAGAAAATTCTAATCTTACCATAAGTCAGATTGCTTTGGAAGTGGGATATCACAATTTTTCTTATTTTAGCAAAACATTTCGTGATATTACCGGTTTTACGCCGAATGAATATAGAAATAACAAAAAACCGTACAAGGAATAACAAAAATCTGTTGTACAAAATGCAAGAGACATGGAAACATGTCTCTTTTTTGATAATAAAAATGCACAATAATAAAAGAAAAATAGCCGAGAAAACTATATAATATAGACATAAAAAGAAAGGAAAGAGGGGATAAAATATGAGAAAAAATAAAGTACAACACAAGCAGAGCTTTATACAGGGGATCAAAAGCAGCCGGGCGCTTTACCTGTTGCTGTTGCCATCATTCATTATTTTTCTTTTATTTACGTATTACCCAATGTACGGGGTTATTATTGCATTTAAAGACTTTTCGCCAGCCCAGGGGATTCTTGGCAGTCCATGGGTAGGATTTAAAAATTTTATACAATATTTTAATTCCTATCAATTCTGGCCAACGATTAGAAATACCATAGTCATCAGTTTGTATACGATTGTGGTTACTTTTCCGTTACCTGTTTTTCTGGCCTTGATGTGCAATCAGATTCGGGCAAGACGGTTTAAAAAGTTTTTTCAGGTATCTACCTATTTGCCACATTTTATTTCTACGGTAGTTATGTGCGGAATGATTATTTTGTTTTTATCACCAAGTACAGGAATTATTGCAAAGTTAGCAGGGCTTTTTGGTTTTACACTTCCAAACCTTATGGGTTCAGCGTCGGCTTTTCCAAGTATTTATGTATGGACGGAGGCCTGGCAGCATGTGGGATGGGATAGTATTTTATACATAGCTACCTTGTCTGCCATAGATCCAACACTTTACGAAGCAGCTACTATGGATGGAGCAAGTAAGTGGAAACGCATGATTCACATTGATGTTCCGGCACTGCTGCCTACTGCTACTATTATGTTTATTTTGAGAATGGGAAGTGTTATGAGTGTTGGATTTGAGAAAATTTATCTGCTGCAGAATACCTTAAATTCCAGCACCAGTGAAATTATTTCCACCTATGTATATAAAATGGGTCTGGTAAGCAATCAATATAGCCTATCCTCTGCCATTGGTTTATTTAATAATGTCATTAACCTGGTTTTATTGCTACTGGTAAACTATACATCTAAGAAACTTAGCGATACATCTTTGATTTGATGAGGGGGGAAGGAAATGAAAACAGCCGTGAGAAACAATAAGGTGAAAAAATCAAAGGAAGATAAAATTTTTGATTTTATTTTGTACGGGATTGCAGCCATACTGATTGTCGTTGCCCTTTATCCCATGTATTTTATTGTGATTGCATCGATTAGCAATCCCAATCTGGTTTCCAACGGAGAAATTTTATTTTTGCCAAAAGGAATTAACTTTAAAGCTTATGAACAGCTTGCCAGTTATTCTCAGCTTTGGACAGGATATAAAAACACGATTTTGTATGTGATTTTTGGAACTATTTTTACTTTAGTTGTAAATATTCCGGCAGCCTATGCGCTGTCAAGAAGAAAACTGTATGGACGGAAAGCGCTGACGATTTTTTATCTGATTCCCATGTTTTTTACTGGTGGTCTGATTCCTACCTATCTGGCAGTACAGCAGTTTCATTTACTGGATACTTTTTGGGTCATGGTTCTTCCGTTTTCGGTTGTTACTTATTATATTATTGTAGGTAGAACTTTTTTTGCAAATAGCATTCCAGAAGAACTGTGGGAAGCGGCTCAGTTGGATGGATGTGGGTATATGGGCTTCTTTTTCAGAATCGTATTGCCTTTATCCAAGGCGGTTATTGCAGTCATTGCTCTTTGGGCAGCTGTTGGACAGTGGAACTCTTATTTTAATGCATTGATTTATTTGCGCGATCCGGAACTTCAGCCTTTGCAGATTATTTTGAGGAATATTTTAATTAGTAATCAAACCATTAGTTCTATGACAACAGGAGCGGCTGCAGCAGAAGCAAAACAAATGGCAGATTTAATAAAATATGCAGTGATTGTTGTGTCATCTGCACCTATTATGTGCTTGTATCCATTTGTTCAGAAACATTTTAATCAGGGTGTTATGCTTGGTTCTTTGAAGGGATAAGAACAAGGCAAAAAATAAACAACACGAAAGGAGATTTTAAACATGAGAAAGAAGAATTTTAGAAAGGGTGTGAGCCTGGTACTGGTAGCCTCCATGTCAGCAGCTATGCTGGCTGGATGCGGCGGTCAGGAAGAAGAAGGAAAAAAAGAGGCACAAGGTGGTAAAAATGATGTTCCAACTTACACGATTGCTACAGTACGTTGGACAGATGCCTGGCCTACGGATTTCTTAGAAAGTGGTGTTATGAAAGAATTAGAAGAAAAGCATGGCATTAATATTGAATGGCAGATTTATTACAATTCTGACTGGTCAGAACAGAAATCCCTGCTTTTAGCTTCCGGAGATTTGCCGGACGCATTTTTAGGCTCTATTTCTTTAAATGCCACAGATGTTGCACAGAATAAATCCAGCTTTTTAGAGCTTACTGATTATATCAATGAAGAAACCATGCCAAATCTGGTAAGTGTATTTGAGAAAGACCCGGAAATGAAAGCGATTGCAACAGACCGCGATGGAAAGATTTACAGTTTGCCAAAGAAACTTCCTCTTCGCCCGGAAGTTTGTGGAAATCCTCTTTATATTAATAAGGAATGGCTGGATAATTTAGGTCTTGACGTACCAAAGACTTATAAAGAACTGGAAACTGTTTTGGAAAAGTTTATTACAGAAGATGCGGACAAGGACGGAGATCCAAACAATGAAATTGGTTTTTCTAATTCCGCAAGTACTGCTTTGCTAAGTGGAGATTTAAGAACAATTCTGGCTCCTTTTGGTACTATGGTAAGTCGAGATAATAACTATATGGGCTTAAACGGAGAAGGAAAACCAGTGTTTATGCCTATGGAGGAAAATTACAAAGAAGCCGTTAAGTGGATGCACGGATTATGGGAAAAGGGAATCCTGGATCCGGAATATTTCACTCAGGATTCTTCCATGTTTACTTCTAAAAAACAGGCTGACGGTGGTTCTAAAGTTGGTTTGATTCATGGCTGGACAGCAGATGCGGAAGCTGGCGTCAATGCGTCTCAGTTTGTGCCATTGGAAGCTCTGGAAGGATATGATGGAAATCATTATATTGAAAATGCATCCAATTTCCTGGATATTTCAGACAGAGAACTTCTGATTACGAAAGAGTGTAAAGAGCCAGAAAAACTTTTGCAGTGGGCAGATGATTTCTATGATGATCTGACTTCCATGCAGACTTTCTATGGTTCCATTTCAGATGGCTGCATTACAGATAATGGGGATGGCACTTATGATGTCAATGAACCAGAAGACGGTAGTTCTTTAGATACCTCTGCCTGGTCAAATTCTTTAAGAGACTTCGGACCAAAATATATGAATCCGGAATTTTATGATAAAATTCATATACCGGAAAATCAGGGAGACGGCATTAAATTAAAAGAAGATGAGCTGAATGCGAAATATGTAACAACAGATAAAAATGTAGGATTTCCAATGGTTCAGTATACGGAAGATGAACTGGCACAGCTTACTACACTTGGAACGGATATTTATAAATATTGTGAAGCGCAGTATGCACATTGGGTTGTAGATGGCGGAATTGAAGAAGAATGGGATTCTTATCTGAAGCAGTTAAAAGATATGGGTGTAGAAGAATTAGTAAAAATTCAGGAAACAGCATATGAAGCTTATCAGGAAAATATGAAATAAAAGGACAAAAGGATAGAAAGCTGCTGTGAAACAAGGAGGAAAAAGAATGGTTTTGCAGCAGCTTTTTCCATAGGAGGACAGAGATATGTTTCAAGAGAAAAACGGAAAATTATATTATATTTGTGACGGAGAGCAGGTTTGCATAGAAGCCTGGGGAGACAACGCTTTACGGGTCAGAGGAACAAGAAACCGGCGGTTTACAGAGCATGACTGGGCTTTGGATATTCCAAACGGGAAGGAAGCCTGTGTTCGGATTTTTGAGGATCAGGATGCAAATGGTACAGCCTATGCCAATATGTATATGGGTGAAGATAAATCATATGGAGAGATTCAAAACGGAAGGCTGAAAGCTAGTATCAATGCTAATGGCGTTGTGACTTTTTATAAAGAAAGTGGAGAGATTTTGTTAAAAGAAAATTGGCGGCGTTTACAGGATGAAATCAGTGCACCTTTGAATATTTATGGCAGGGAATACGTTCCACAGGAGGGAGAAAATTATAAAATTTCTTTACGTTTTTTAGCAAATGATCAGGAAAAAATTTATGGTATGGGACAATATCAGCAGACACAGATGAATATGAAAGGGTGTATGCTGGAACTGGCACAAAGGAACTCCCAAGTCAGTGTTCCATTTTATATTTCCAGTCTGGGATATGGATTATGGAATAATCCAGCCGTTGGAAGCGTCTTCTTTGGTATGAATGGAACAGAGTGGAGAGCAGAGTCCACAAAGCAAATTGATTATCTGGTAATTGCAGGAGACACACCTGCTGAAATCGAAGAAAATTATATGGAACTTACAGGAAAAGCTCCTCTGATGCCGGAATATGGACTGGGCTTTTGGCAGTGTAAATTGCGTTATAGAACTCAGGAAGAACTTTTGCAGGTGGCAAGAAGATATTATCAGGAAAAGATTCCGGTAGATGTTATCATTGCTGATTTCTTTCATTGGACCCAGGAAGGGGATTTTCGATTTGATCCCAAGTATTGGCCGGACGTACCTGCTATGTGCAAAGAACTTGAAGAAATGGGTATGAAGCTTATGGTTTCTGTATGGCCCACCGTAGATTACCGTTCTGAAAACTTTGCTGAAATGAAAGAAAAGGGATATCTGATACAGTGTGAGAAAGGTGTCCGTATTTCCATGTTATGTGGAGGAAATGAAGTCTTTTTTGATGCTACCAATCCAGAAGCCAGAAAGTTTGTATGGGATAAGATTAAAAAGAATTATTGGGAAAAGGGAGCGAAATTGTTCTGGCTGGATGTGGCAGAACCAGAATATACCACGTATCAGTTTGACAATTACCGGTATTATCTGGGGACGAATCTGGAAGTGGGAAACAGCTATCCGAAATTCTATACACAGGGCTTTTTTGAAGGAATGACAGAAGAAGGGGATCAGCAGCCGGTGAATCTGGTACGATCTGCATGGGCAGGAAGCGCCAGATATGGGGCGCTGGTATGGTCTGGAGATATTGTGAGTAGTTTTGAATGCTTTAACCGCCAGGTGCGTGCAGGTTTGTCTATGGCTATTGCAGGAATTCCATGGTGGACAACTGATATTGGAGGATTTCATGGTGCAAGAGGAGATGATCCGGAATTTCGTGAATTATTTTTACGCTGGTTTGCCTATGGATGTTTTTCTCCTGTTATGCGTCTTCACGGAAATCGAAATCCACAGCTTGATTTTGAAGGGGAGGCTATTGGCTCAGGTAGTCCCAATGAAATCTGGAGTTTTGGAGAGGAAGTTTTTCAAATCTGTAAAAAATATATTGCGCTTCGGGAGCATATGCGTCCATATATGAGAGAACAAATGCGTCTGGTACATGAAAAAGGAACACCAGTGATGCGTCCATATTTTTATGATTACCCGGAAGATAAAAAGGCATGGGAGGTAGAAGATTCCTATTTGTTTGGAACGGATTTCCTGGTGGCGCCTGTGTTGGAAGCTGGAGCCAGGGAAAGAGAAGTGTATTTGCCAAAAGGAGAAGTATGGATTGATGTATGGACAGGAGAAGAAAGGAACGGAGGAGAAACCATAACCGTATCAGCATCTTTGGAAAAAATTCCGGTGTTTGCAAAAAAAGAAAGCGAATATTTGGAAATATTTGACAACTTTTCTTGAATTTTTTATGATAGAAAATAAATAGGCGAGTTTTAGCAGAGCAGGAGGAAAAGAAATGTACCGACAAAAAGAGAAAAAACGGAAGAGAAAAGCAGAAAAACTCCGTACCTTAGGATTAAAGGTACTGATTCCGGTATTCGCGGTGCTTTTGGGACTTTTGCTCTGCCTTTTTGTAGGGATGAGGGAAACCAGAAAACTTGCAGAACAATATACAGAGGATACGGCTGGCTTATATGTAGAGCAGATTAACCGGGATATTTTTCAGATTAACAATGAGCTGATACAAGTCCTGGGGAAAAGTGGGATTCAGGAGATTCCAGATACGCTGGAGGCTTCAGAACAGAAATATTATGACCTTTTAAGAGATATCAGAGAGCAAAACAGATTGTTAAAAATTCGTTACAAAGAAGTACAAAACTTTTTTGGGTATGCAGAGAAAGCAGATGTACTCATAGGAGATGAAGGGACTGTTTTTTCACAGAGTTATGTAGAAGGTTTTTTGAAGGACCTTAGAGGATTTGCCAGAAAAGCGGCAACTCAGAGTTATGGCGTGACTTCCTGGGAGTTTCTGGAAACAGACGGTGAGACTTATATTGTAGGGTGGTATACAAAGGCGGGAAATGTCATAGGATGCCTGATGAATACGGAAAAAATCTTTTCACTGCTAAAGGAAATGACCCAGCGTTATGAAGTTATTCCGTTTCTTGAGAAGGAAGACGGGACACTGATTTACCCGAAAGATTTTGCTGAAAGAAAAAAAGAAATGAGTCAGGCAGAGAGAAAAGGCGGAAACTTTTACAAGTATCAACTGGGAACGATTGGAAAGATGTGTGTGTATGTGCTTCCAAACGGAGGGATTCTGGAAACTATTCTGGAAATGCAGACGGTTTTGGTTGTGCTGATTACTGTTTTGTTTGGTATTTGTATTTTTCTTGCAGTGAGGTATTATTATCATCTTATGATTCCTCTGAAGGTATTTACAGAAGGGATTTCCAACATGGAAGAGGAACAGCTTCTCCATGAAGATGGGAGAAATAACATTCTGGAATTAGAAGCGGTTAGTGATAAGTTTCGTTTGCTTTTAAGGAAAATACAGTCTTTAAAAATTGCAATCTATGAGAAAGAGCTGCAGGAAAAGCGGGCTGAACTGGAATATATGCAAGAGCAGATCCGTCCTCATTTTTTCCTGAACTGTTTAAGTTTGATTCATGGAATGGCGGATAAATCTGGGGAAACGGATATTACCTATATTACAAAAGTGCTTTCAGAATACATCCGATATAATTATCGGGAGTCTGGAAAAGAAAGGAAATTGGTAGAAGAAATTGAACATGTAAAGAAATATATGGAAATCCAGAGGCTGCGATATGGGGACAGTGCTTTTTGTTTTGAGGTGATTTGCGAAGAGATAGGAGATGAAGTCCAGGTTCCATCTCTGGTTTTGCAGACTTTAGTAGAGAATGCGGTAGTACATGGTGTGACTTTGGATCATTTGGTAGAAATTTCTTTATATGTGACCATGGAAAGGTATCAGGATAAAAACTGGCTTTATATCTGCGTGTCTGATACAGGAAAGGGTTTTTCAGATGATATTTTAAAGGCATTGTCCGAAGATACGCCGATTATTTATGGAGGCAGGAAACATGTGGGATTGCAAAATGTGAAAAGACGTCTGGAACTTTTGTATGGACAAGACGCAGAACTGTCTGTGCAAAATATGGGAGAACATTATGGGGCTGTGGTAGAAGTACGGATTTTGCAAAAAACACTTTGAGTGATGGGGACTCAAGGTGTTTTTTCTTGACATTCTTTACTTTTTCTATATAATAATACTTAGTAATGCTAAATATTATAAAAAGAGGATGACATATGGAAGAAAAATTTGCACAGCAGTTAAAAAAAGGGGTGCTGGACATGGTTGTTCTGAAATTGATTTCCAGAAAGCAGACTTATGGATATGAGCTTTTGCAGGAACTGGAGCAGCAGGGAGAAGGTTTTTTTCAGCTTAAGGAAGGAACTCTTTATCCCGTCTTGTACCGCCTGGAGGACAGCGGATTTATTCAGGCCTCCTGGAAAATGAGTGAAGGCAGGACAGCGCCTAAGAAGTATTATCAAATTACAGAAAAAGGGAAGCAGATGTATCAGGTATATGAAACTATCTGGAAAGACTTTCAGGCATGTGTAGAAAAATTGTGTGGGAGGGAAACGTTATGACAGAAGAGCAGAAGAAAATTAAGAAATATGTCAATGCCATTGAGTGGCATTTAAAGGTGCCTCTGGAGATGAAGGCCAGAATTAACAGCGATATTGGAACAGAGATTCATCTGCGCCTGGAAACAGGGAAAACCATAGATGAGGTGATGGCAGAGATAGGGACACCGAAAGAGGTGGCGCAGCGGTTTAACACAGAATTGAAAGAGCAGACCCTGAGAAAGCATCCGTTGAGGTTTTTGTTTTTGACGTTGGCAGTTCTTGTGGTAATAGGTACTGTGGCAGGAGGTATGAATCATTTTCCTTCTTTGGGCCAGGAGGAGATTTCTATGATTGGCGGCGTGGATGAACCGACTTCTGTATATGTGAAAGATGCTTTTGGGGGAAGGGAGATTGGATATTGGATATCCGGAATTGGGTTATGTTTAGGATGTATCGGGGCATATTTGCTACTTCTTTATGGAAAACAGGCTGCTCCCAAAGGATGCAAAAGCGTTATGCTCTTGTCCGGAATTGGTTTTTTGATGAATTTTGTGATAGTGGGAATGTTACAATGGAAATTTTCTCCGGGGATTTCTATCATTGAGATAGCGCCAGGTTTTGTCTTGAATTTGGTGGTGTTTCTGATTGCTGCTTTGAGATTGAGAAATAGTTGATAAAAGCAGAAACAGGGTGTATAATAAAGAAAAAATTACTATTTTGGTAATTTAAATTTAAAGCAAGGGAGGCCTATGATATAGAGATTCAATATAAAGATAAAAAAGTTGAAAAACTTTGTACAGACTTAAAGAAGGCTAAGAAAGATTTGCCTGCTAATGTCGCAGAAAAGCTTCATGCACTTATCAACTTAATTGAAAGTGCAGATAATCTAAAAGATATAGATGAATTGCAGATATATCATTTACATCCTTTGCAAGCCAAATGAGAAGGTCAGTATGCTTTAGATGTAGCTGGAAGAAGAGCAGGATATCGCTTAGTCATTATTCCACTGGATGCCAATGGAAATGAATGGAAAGAAAAAAATGTAAATATTGTTTATAAATCAACAGAGGTAATTATTGCGTGGGAGGTGTCTAATCACTATGAATAAAATTGAATATCAAGAGTTGATTGCATTCCATCCTGGCTATTATGTGAAGGATTATATTGATGAGCAGGGCATTACACAGGAAGAACTGGCAAAGCGTCTTCAAACGACTCCAAAGTATATCAGTGATTTGGTGAATGGCAGAATTAATTTGACTGACGAGATGGTATTAAAACTTTCTATTGTATTTGGAACATCAACAAAATTGTGGCTGAATTTAAATCAAAAATATATTGAAAAGAAATTAGAAATTGAGAAACGAATTCGAATAGATCAAGAATGTGAGCTTGCGAAGAAACTTGATTATAAATTCTGGGTTGAGTTGGGATTAGTGAAAGCAACAAGGGCTACAACAGAAAAAGTACAGGAACTTCAAAGATACTTCAAAGTATCTTCACTTAGTGTACTTAGCCAAAGAGATTTTCTTGTTCAGTATAGAACCAGTGTTTCGGAGGTGACAGACGTAAATGTAATTAATGCAAATGCCTGGGTACAAACAGCTATTAATTTAGGTACACAAAGAAATGTAGAACCTTTCAATAAGAAAAAACTTTTAGAGGCTATTCCAGAAATTCGGGATATGACTGTGCAGAATCCTAAAGATTTTTATCCTAGATTAAAAGAACTATTGGCGAATTGTGGTGTGGTACTTGTATTGCTTCCAAATCTTAAAAATTGTGGTGTAAATGGTGCTGTAAAATGGCTGGGAAAGGAAAAAGTTGTTTTGGCACTAAATGATAGAAGGAAATATGCAGATACATTTTGGTTTGCGCTATTCCATGAGTTGGGGCATGTACTTCAACAGAGAATAAAGGTTTTGTTAGTCAGTGAAATTAAAAAAGCAGGATTGGAAACAGATGAACTTATTCAAAGGCTTGAAGCAGAAGCAGATACTTTTTCGCAGAATACATTAATTCCAAAAGCAGAATATGATGATTTTGTCATGATGTGTAACAGAAATTTTACAGCAGAAGCAATTAGAGGTTTTGCGGCCAAAATAAATGTGTTACCAGGTATCGTTGTGGGAAGATTGCAGCATGATGGCTATTTGACGAATCAGACAACACTGAACAGTTTGAAAATAAAATATGTGATTGGATAAATATTTAAGATATATACTTGTCTCTCCATTTGTGGTACAATAATAAACTACATTCTTGCTTTTGCAAAAAGGAGACTATCAATGAGTGACGGAAAGAAATATTTAAACTTTGTAATAGAGAAGCTTGAAAATCGTCTGGAGGAGGTTCAGCATTCCATCCAGGAAGGGCAGAAGGAAATTGAAGGAATGCATGAATATTACTGGGAAAATTATACAGAGATGGACCAGTATGGCTATGAAAATTTTGATAACCAGCAGGCTTTGCTTCACCAGGTCAATGCGAATCAGGAGCAACTGGCATTGAAACACAGGTTGAAAACCATGTTGGATGCACCTTTTTTTGGAAGGGTGGATTTCTGTTATGACGGGGAAGAAGAGCCGGAGCATTTTTATATTGGCATTGGAAATTTTGGAGAACAGGCAGGCCATGTGCCTCTGATTTATGACTGGAGAGCGCCGGTCAGTGGATTATTCTATGACTTTGATAAAGGCCCTGCCAGTTATGAGGCGCCGGGAGGACTTATGGAGGGGGAAGTGACCTCCAAATGGCAGTATAAAATCCGCAACCGGAAAATGGTGTATGAGTTTGAAAGTGATGTAAAGATTGATGATGAAATTTTAAAAGCAGAGCTTGGGAGCAACGGGGATGTACAGTTGAAAAACATTGTGCGTACTATTCAGAAGGAGCAGAATGCCATTATCCGCAATACCAGTGACCGGATTCTGGTGATTCAGGGCGCAGCAGGAAGCGGGAAAACGTCTGTGGCATTGCATCGGATTGCTTATCTTTTGTATCATGACCGGAAACAGATGAAATCTTCCAACATTTTGATTTTATCTCCAAACAGTGTATTTTCAGATTATATTTCTCATATTTTGCCGGAGCTTGGTGAGGAAAATATCAAGGAAATGAGCTTTGACTTATTTGCTTATAAAGAATTAAAAGATACAGTCTTTGACTGTGAAGACCGCTATGACCAGATTGAGAAGGAACTGCAGGGACGTTTTGGCGCAAAAGAGCAGGAGGAATATGAGCGAAAGCAATCCCAGGAGTTTTTGTCCCAGGCAGAGGGCTTTTTATTGGGGCTGGAGGACAGCCTTATGGAATTTCAGGATGTGGAGTTTCGTGGTTTGACGAAAACAGAGGCAGAGCTGGTGGATTTATTTTACTTTAAATTCCAGGAAATTCCTCTTCTAGCCAGAATGGACGCTTTGCTGGAGCATTTTGTGGATGAGTATGAGACCCTTCATAGCTGCACCCTGCCGGAAGAAGATACAGATGCTTTGAGAGAGAAATTTTGGAAAATGTACCGAACCAGGGATTTGTATGTGTTGTACAATGAATTTTTGGAGGAAAACGGGTATACGGTCTTACCGAGAGTGTCTTATGAAAAAAGAATCCTGGCATATGAAGATGTATACCCTATGATGTATCTGAAATATCGCCTTTGGGGAAGAGGAAAGCAAAAGGGCATCAAGCATCTGGTTATTGACGAGATGCAGGATTATTCTTACTTGCAGTATGAAATTTTAAAAGAATTGTTCCCCTGTAAGATGACGATTCTGGGAGACCGGGCGCAGACCATGGAGGCAAAAACCCAGGATGTGCTTACCTTTTTGCCTCAGATTCTGGGAAAACAGATGCGGAAAATTATTATGGACAAGAGTTACCGAAACACAGTGGAGATTGCCTCTTATGCAAATCAGCTGACCGGAATTACGGATGTGCGGCTCTTTGAGCGCCATGGGAAGCCAGTGGAGGAGCAGAGCTTTTCAGAACTTGAGGAGGCTTTAGAGCAGGTTTTGGAAAATTTGCGTCTGGATGAAGAGGGGTACGAGACGGCGGCTTTGATTACTATGACCGAGGAAGAAGCCAGAAGAGCATTTGCTTATTTAAAAGAAAGAATGCCGGAGATTTCTTATTTGGACAGGAACAGCAGCACCTTTCAAAAGGGCCTTACAGTGACCACCTTTTATCTGGCAAAGGGTCTGGAATTTGACCAGGTGTTTGCCCTGTGCAGGGAAGAAAAAACACCTCTTTTAAAACAGGCAGAATACATCTGTGCTACCAGAGCACTTCACGAATTGTATATGTATACCGTAAACTAACAGGAGGAATTTCTATGAATACCTTGGAGTTATTAGATGAACTTCAGAAAAAAGCTATGGCTGACGAAAAAATCAGAAAAGAACTGTTGCTTACCAGAGAGCAAAAAGACCCTCTGAGGGCTTTTTGCCAGAAGGCAAGAGCATTGGGCTATGAGCTTTATGAGATGGAACTGGTGGATGCAGGGGAAAATTTTTATGCAGAAATGAAACGTAGCACCAACGGAGGCGGGGAAAATTCTCCTGTGCTGGAAGGATCTGATGATTTTTATGAATTATTTTTTGCCAGTATAGAGTAAGCAGCGGGTTTTCACCTGAATTTTACAGAGAAATAATCTTACCATGATAGGAAAAAAACAGGCATATTTTCTAAAATAGGAGCATATAGTTATACAGTGTTGCAAATATTTTAGAAAGAATTGAAGTGCCATATGAAAAAAACAGGAAACAAATTAAAGGAGAATCTGAATCAGAAGGATTTTATTGCAAAAGGACAGTGTGTCATGCGTCTTTTGATGACAAAACTGGAGATGATTAACGTGGAATTGTCCGTGAAATTAAAACGGGATGTGATTCAGACGAAAACAGGAAGATTAAAAACATACCGAAGCACCTGCAAAAAACTGAGTAAAAAAGGGCTGGAGAAAAATTTCTCCACTGCTTTGGAAAATATTCATGATTTAATTGGGGTGCGGGCAGTCTGTTCCTATGTGGATGACATTTATCTGGTACAGCGGATGCTGGAGGAACAGATGGATATGAACATTCTGAAAATCAAAGATTATATCAAAAATCCAAAAGACTCCGGATACCAAAGCCTCCATATGATTTTGGAAATTCCCCTGGTGTTTCAGGGAGAGACCCAGTGGGTGAAAGCAGAGCTTCAGCTTCGCACTGCGGCCATGGATTACTGGGCAAATCTGGACCATCAGCTTCGCTACAAAAAAGAGGACAGCAGAACCTATGCGGCTGCTATTGACCAGGAATTAAAAAAATGTGCGGAAATTGTAGAATATCTGGATCGGACTATGCTGGGAATCAGAAGACAAATAGAAAATATTTAGCAGAGAACATTTAGAGAAAGAGGAGAAAAGTATGCTTCGTGATATTGATTTAAAGGCTGTTTCAGATGGCAGATTATACAGACAAAGCGATATGGCAAAAGTGGGCTGTAATGACTGCAAAGGCTGTTCAGACTGCTGCAGAGGTATGGGCAGCTCTATTGTGCTGGATCCTTATGACTGTTTTATGTTGTGTAAAAATCTGGGAGAAAGTTTTGAATCCCTGCTTTCTTATGCCATAGAACTTCAGGTGGTAGATGGGATTATTCTGCCAAATTTGAAAATGGCAGACAAAACAGATGCCTGTGCCTTTTTAAATGAACAGGGAAGATGTGGTATTCACAGCTTCCGGCCTGGGTTTTGCAGGATGTTTCCCCTTGGAAGAATCTACGAAAACCAGAGCTTTCAATATTTTCTGCAGGTTCATGAATGTGCCATGGAACCTAAAAGCAAAGTGAAAATCAATAAATGGATTGGCATACCGGATATCCGGCGATATGAAACGTTTGTCACCGACTGGCATTATTTTTTGAAAAAGGTAGAAGAAATTTTGAAACACTTTGAGGATGAAGCATCTTTGAAAAATATTACCATGTATTTGCTGAAAACCTTTTATCTTATGCCTTATGATGAAAGCCAGGATTTTTATTCTCAGTTTCAGGAACGGTTGGAAAAGGCTGGGAAGTTTTTCTCCTGAATAAAATATCTATTAGACAAGATGGAGCGAATATCCTTTCGTTGATACAAGGGTATTCGCTCTGCATTTATTTCATAAAATGACGAATGAAACAGGATTTACAGGAAACGCCTGATAGGAACGGTAAGAACCCGCAGAAGTCCATAGAACACTTTTTTTCCTGTACTCATTTCTTTTTCTTTGTAGTATTCCCCATAGACATAAGTACCGTCGTCCCCCATGGTTCTGCTGTAAGTTTTGTCATGTTCCATTTCTTTGGCCATCTTTGCATTTAATTCTCTGGAATCCACAGCCAGCATGAGTTCTGTATCCTGGTAGGTGCTTCGCATATCCATGTTATAGGAACCCAGGATTGTCATACGATCATCAATGAGCAGTGCTTTTGTGTGACAGGAGTGTTTTCCCATAAACTCATGAACTTTTACCCCTGTATTCCAAATGTTTTTCTTCTGATTCAGATAATCCGTACAACCCCATGGATTGGCCCCGCTGGAAACGGCATTGGTTATGATTTCAATGTCTGTGCCATTGGCAGTAAGGTCTGTTAGATCCTGATACATTTCTTTTCCACAGATAATATAAGGTGTGTATACAGTTACCTGTTTTCCCTGTTTCATAAGCTGAGTTAAGGCGTACCACATCCATGGCTCTTTGTTATTTGAGGTAATTGGATTGGAAAGCAGGGAAATCCGGTTGGTTTCCATGGTAAGGGATTCCCAATCCCAGGTTGTATAGGATTCAGGATATAAATCCTGCAGTTTTTCATAACGGTTTTCTAATTCCACCCCACAGGCACTGATTTTATCTGTTACCTTAGAACAGGTATAAGCCTTGCTGTCAGGGCTTTTCCATACAGCTTCAAAATAATCCCGTACCTGCAAGAGAGAAGAATCTTCTGCTGCGGCAGTTTCATAGACGAACAGTTCCCGGTCAATGTTTTTAGAAGAGGAATAGTCTCCAAGAAACAGATTCGTGGTGTTTCGTCCTCCAAGCAGATACATTTTTTCATCAATAATGAAATATTTGTCATGAAGTCTTGCCTGAAGATTCCAGGGCTTTAACAAATTCACAGGGTTATAAATCTTAATGCTGACATTTTCCTGGGCAGCAAAAGCCTGAAACCAGGGTTTTCCTTTTAGCCCGTTTAAGTCCAGAAATCCACTGAAACCATCTACAATGACCCGGACCTTTATCCCTCTTTTTGCAGCGCTTGAAAGAGCTGCCATCATATCCTTTCCGGCCTGGTCGGCATTGAAATCAAAGGTAGAAAGAATAATTTCCTCTTCCGCTTCTTCCACCATACGCAGGCGGTATTGCAGAGCTTCTACATTATCATCAATATAGGCTGTACGTTCCGTTCCAACAGAATCATTGCTAAAAGTACGTTTTGCAAAACTTTCCTGGAAAGAGGAGGAAACCTTTTTGTGTGCCACATAAGGAATAGTTAAGGCACCGATATAAACCAGGATGAAAACCAGAATAAGCAAGCCCCAGGGAATTTTTTTCATATGTATTATACCTCCTACGCTTCTGGCGTATTATCTGTTTTTTTAGAAAACAGTTTGTCTTTGAAAAATAAAATCAGCGCCAGCAGAACAATACCAATGGAAATAAACTGAGAGGTGGAGAAAATTCCTACAGCGCCTCTGTCGTCAGAACGGAGAAACTCCAGAAGGAATCTGCCTACCCCGTATAGAAGCATGTAGAGAAAACCAACATTTCCGGTTTTTTTGTTGTGTTTGCTGTATGCCAATAAAAGGAACATAATAAGGAAATCTCCGGCAGAAGACAATAACTGGGTAGGAATTAATTTAACGCCTGCTGGGGCAAGGCTTCCCTCTGGAAAAGTAATACCCCAGAATGCATTGGTTTCTCTTCCGTAACAGCATCCGGCCAGGAAACAGCCAATCCGTCCGAATCCCTGGGCCAAAGCAACAGAGGGAGCCAGAAGGTCAAAATATTCCAGAAATTTCAGATGTTTTATCCGGCAATAAATCATAGCAGCCAGAACACCGGTAATAATTCCTCCATATACTACGAAACCTTCAGAGCCAAGAACACTCATGGGGTCTTTTAAAAAGTCAGGAAATTCTACGATTACATATAATGCTTTTGCGCCTAAAAAACCAAAGAGGACTCCAAAAATCGCAATATCCAGAACCGCTTCGTCACTCATGTTTCTTTTTCTGGCGCGATACATACCAAGGGCAATACATGCCAGAATACCAAGGGCAATCATAAGGCCATATCCGTGTATAGTAAAAGGCCCAATGGAAAATAAATCATTCTTCATAATGTCAACTCGCTTTCTTGTGTTTTTTCATACCGTCGGGTATTTCTCATTATAACATCTTTTGTACAAAAAAGCATTATAGACTTTTTTTCAGAACCTGCAAGTGTTAAAATGAAAGAACTGTAATAAAAATTTGAATTATCAGGAGAATTTTTTATGAGGTTATTACATACCGCAGACTGGCATCTTGGAAAGCTGCTGGAAGGGAAAAGCAGGCTGGAGGAACAGCGCCATGTTCTTGGACAGTTTGTTTCCTTTGCCAAGGAAGCTCAGGCAGATGTGGTTTGCATTGCAGGAGATATTTTTGATAACGGGCATCCTTCTGCAGCAGCAGAAAGCCTGTTTTATGACACATTAAAGAAATTAAGCAACCATGGCACACGTCTGGTTCTGGTAATTGCAGGAAATCATGACCAGCCCTCCAGACTGGAGGCCATTAGTCCTTTGGTACAGGAGCATGGGATTTTGATTTACGGAACACCGAAAACAAAGCTGCCTTCCGGCAAGTACGGAAAATTTGCGGTGCAGTCTCTGGAAGAAGGGGTGTTCTCAGTAGAGATTCATGGGGAAAAGGCGGTTTTCGTCTGTGTGCCTTATCCCAGTGAGAAAAGCCTGAATGAAGTGTTGTATCAGGAGGAAGATGCAGAAGAGAAAAAAGCAGCAGACTATAGCGAAAAAGTAAAAGCGTTATTTCGGAAGAAGGCAGTCTGGTATGAGGAAGATTCGGTAAATGTTCTGGTAAGCCATGTGTTTACGCTTGGGTGTGTAAAGGATGGCTCTGAACAGGGAATGATGCTGGGAAACAGCTATCTTCTGCCATTGGAGGTGTTCCCAAAGGAGGCCCAATATGTGGCACTTGGACATGTTCACAGACCGCAGAAAGCAGTGGGAAGCCAGGGGAGAATCCGTTATAGTGGTTCGCCGCTTCCTTACCGTCTTCAGGAAGCAGTGATTGCCAAACAGTGTTTTCTGGTAGAACTGCATCCCAAGGAAGAACCCAAAGTGCAGGAATATTATTTTGATAATCCAAAACCCATAGAAAAATGGGTGTGCAAAGATTATGAGGAAGCCCTCAGACTTTGTAAGAAGCATCAGGACAGGCCTTGTTATGTGTATTTGCAGATTCATACAGATACCTATATCCGGGAGGAGCAGCTAAAGGAGCTGAAAACCTATAAAGAAGATATTCTGGAAGTGATTCCTCTGTTTTCTTCACAGGAAACAGAGGATGTGAGAGAAACTTTTTTGGAGAAGAGTTTTGAAGAGTTATTTTCCAGTTATTACAAAGAGAAAAAAGGTGTAGAACCAGAACAGGAAGTTGTAGAACTGCTTCTTGGGCTGTTAGAAAAGGAGGGAGAAGATGCGTCCGGTTTGGATGAAGATTAAGGGGCTGAACAGTTTTCTGGAAGCCCAGGAGGTGGATTTTGAACTTCTTGGCAATCAGGGGCTGTTTGGGATTTTTGGACCCACAGGAAGTGGAAAGAGCAGTATTTTGGATGGTATGACTCTGGCTCTTTATGGTACAACAGCCAGAAACAGCGCAAATTTTATTCATGTAAGTACAGACCGCGCTTCTGTAGACTACATTTTTTCGGTAAAAGAGAAACAGGTGAAAACCTATCAGGTTTCCAGAAGTTTCCGCAGAGGAAAGGAAGGGACCATACGAAGTGACGGTGCAAAATTTCTGGATTTAACCGGTGAGGAGCCGGTGATTCTGGCAGACCGGGTGGGAACTGTTAATGAGAAGTGCAGGGAAGTGCTTGGATTATCGAAGGAGGACTTCTTTCGGACAGTGGTACTTCCTCAGGGAAAGTTTTCGGAATTTTTGAAGCTGGAAGGCATGGAACGGAATAAAATGCTGGAGCGTTTGTTTCATCTGGAACAGTATGGAGAGCAACTGGCAGTTCTGGTGAAAAACCGTGCAGCCCGCTGGGAAGGAGAAAAGCGGGAAAAAGAAGGCGCCCTGTCCAGATATGTTTCTATAAGCCAGGAGGAAATTCAGGGTTTAGAAAAAGCAGAGAAAACGTTGATTCAGGAACTTGAGAACCAGGGGCAGCAACAGAAAAAAATGAGAGAACAGCTAGAGGAAGGGAAAACCGTAGCGGCCCTGCAGCAGGAGTATGAAACCATAGAAAACCAGCTTCAAGGGCATAAAAAAGAAGCGGAGGCTATGGAGCATTTGCGGACAAAAATACAACAGGCAGAAACAGCCAATGGACTTTTTGTCTGGTTTTCACAGGCACAGCAGGCAGGAAAACAGCAGCAGGAAACAGAGACTGGCAAAGAGAAAAGCCTGGCTTCCTGGCAGGAAAAGCAGAAGGAACTAAAAGAGGCAGAAGCAAAGAAGCAGAGAGCAGATACCCGGATACAAAAAGAAAAACCGGCTTTGCAGCTTCAACAGGAGCTGGTGAAACAGGCTTTGGAACTGGAACAGGAATGGAAACATTTGTCCTGTGAACTGGAAAAGAAGTATTTGCAAAAGCAAGAAACAGATAAACAACTGACAGAGGCCAATGAGAAGATGGAAAGGCTTTTGCAGGATATTGAAAGCCGTAAAAAACAAAAGGAACGTCTGAAACAGGAAGCAGAAATATCTGCAGTACCAAGCGCTATAAGAGAGGCCGCGGAAAAAGGAAATCGTCTGACTTTGCTGCTGGAGCAATCAGAAAAGCAAAAAGAACTTGCACAAAAAAAGGAACAGAGACAAAAAGAAGAACTTCATCATTGTGAGAAGGCATTACAAGAAACAGCGCAAAAGGCAAAAGAGGAAGAAGAGAGAGTAAAACAACTGGAAGAGAAGAAGGCTTTTCTAAAAAAGCAGTTAGAAGCCCTGGATACGTTAGAGGAAGAAAAACAGCAGCTTTTTCAATTAAAACAGGAATATGAAAAAGAATGTCAGCTGGCAGAGCAATTAAAAGAACAGGAAAAGCTTTGTCAGGAAACCGAAGCAAGATGGAAGAAAGCAAAAGAGAAAGAAGAGAAAGCCCTGGAACAGAAGAAGGCAGGAGAACAGCAGTATTTCCAGCATTTAGCCGGAATTCTGGCAGCAGAACTATGTGAGGGAGAGCCATGTCCTGTGTGTGGCAGCATCCATCATCCCAATAAAATAGAGATTTCAGAAGAAAACTCCTCTGTCTGGCTTATGGAAAAGGAAAAAGCGGAGAAAGAATTTCAAAAAAGTCTTACACTGACATCTGGTCTGGAAACTTCTCTGGAGCATATCCGGGAAAATATAGGTGTTCTTCAAACACAGTGGAAGGAACTGCAAAAGCTGGAAAACGGTGAGGAACTGAAACATCTGGAAACAACCTGCAAAGAAAAAGAGCGGCTTCAGAAAACTGCCAAGCTGGAGCTGGAAGAAATCGAAGCGTCCCTGGAAATGTCAGGAAAAGCTCTGCAAGATGCTCAGAAGCAGTCTGCTGCGAAGGAAGCAAGAAAAGAAAGCCTGATTCAAGGTTTAGAAGAAATCCATCAGGATTTTATTCGCCTTGTAAATGAGGAAGAATTGCCAAGACAACAGCTCTGGAAGCTAAAAGAAGAATTTCACCAGGAGAATTTTTGCGCATTTTATGAGGAAGTACAGAGAAAACAAAGGGAAACCGAAGAAAAACAGAACCAGCAAAATCAACTGGAAGCTCAGATTGAAGCCAGAATGGCGAACAGTGAAAAAGGGCGGAAGCTTATAGAAAATCTGCAAACCACCCAAACAGAACTGCGTATCTGGCTGGAACAGAATCAGAAGCGTATGCAGGAGCTCCAGGAACAGATACAAAAAAAAGCAGGCAGAAGCAACAACCTTGTAGAATATCTGAATTCTCTGGAAGCTGCTTTAAAAAATCTGGAGGTGGAACAGGAACAGGCGCAAAGGAAGTGGGAGAAGCTGGAAGGGGAAGAAAGAACTGCAAAAGAACAGTATGCAGAGCAAAAAATTCTGGCAGAGACTGCAAAAGAACAGGCAAAAGAAAAACAGGAACTCCTTCAAAAGCACATGGAGGAAGCAAACGTAACGGAAGAAGCCTGGATTGAAACTCACAGGGAAGAAGAGCAGCAGTTGCAGGAATTTCAGCATCAGGTGACCGCGTATGAAGAACAGGGCAAAAAGCTGGAAAACCAGGCATCTCAGATTCAGGATAAATTAGGAGACAGAAGAATTTTAAAGGAAGAGCTTGCTGCCCTGGTTCAGGAAGAGGAAATATTGAGCCAGGTTATTACTCAGAAAAATAAAGAACTTGGAGCTTTAAAACAAGAACTGAATCAGACCAGAAAGGCATGGGAAGAAAAGAAAAAGCTTGTGGAAAAGCTGGAAGAGATTTATCATCAATTAGATTTGCTTTCTGAACTTGAGGGGCTGTTTCGTGGAAAACGTTTTGTGGAATATGTTTCCAGGTATTATCTGGAGTATGTTTCCAGAGAAGCAGATGTGCAGTTGCGTCAGATGACCGGAGGCAGCTATGGACTGGAGACAGATGGTTCAGGTTTATTCCTGATTCGGGATTACAAAAACGGAGGCGTTTTGCGTCCGGCTTCCACCTTATCTGGAGGGGAAACTTTTATGGCTTCTCTGGCGCTTGCCCTTGCCCTGTCCTCCCAGATTCAGATGAAAGGCGCTGCCCCGCTGGAACTGTTCTTCCTGGATGAAGGCTTTGGAACTCTGGATGAAAACTGCCTGGAGGTGGTCATGGATGCTCTGGAACATATCCGGACGAAAAAGCGCATGGTAGGGGTGATTACCCATGTGGAAGACATTAAGTCCAGAATCCCGGTGAAACTTTTGGTGGAGCCTGCAAAAATGGGAGAAGGCGGAAGTAAACTGAGGATAGAGGCGGAATAGGAAGAGAAGAATATAAACTATGAAATGAGGTAGCAGATATGGAAAGAGACCCATTTAAGGAATTTTTCAGCTACGAATGATATATTTGCAGAACATGCGTGGTATTTTAGAAATGCACTTGTACGTGCGAATTATACCAACCTGCAAAAAAATATCCACGAAACAACAGAATATCTTGAAGTATTTCTTAGAAATTTACTTTTGAATGAGAAAAATGAACTCCACAATAGAAGTTTACATATAAGTGGACTTTGGAATGAAGAAAAAGTGGACATTGAACCTAAAGAAGTGAATATTGACACTGGAAAAGTGGATATTCAAGAAGAAAAAGTGGACATTGAGAGGATGTTTTCTGAAAAAACAAAGGATTTTTCTGTTAAGACAATGATTCACATTCACAGATTATTTAAAGAATATGGATACGAGGAAGTATTTGGCAGAAGTACAATTATGGAACTTTTGGAACTGAAAGCTTCGGGAGCATCCAAGTTGATTTCCAATCTGGTGCAGGCAGATATTATTCAGCCGGTATCCGGTTATGGAAAAGGAAGATACAAGTTTAAAAAGCAGTAATAAGAGCGAAAATGAAAAGAAAGGAACTACCACATGATATCTCACGAATGTTTAGAAGAATTTATTTGTCAGTTTCCGGTATACCAGTATGCTTTTTTTAAGCCAGAGGAAATCGAATTTTCCTTCCGGGTGCGCTGGATTTGCCAGCAGGAATGTGAGCGCTATGATTGTACCTGGGCCTGCCCTCCGGCAGTGGGGAGCGTGGAAGAGTGCAGGAAACGCTGCCTGGAATATAAGGAATGTTTTCTGTTTTCCACCATTGCAGAAGTGTCGGATGTGATAAATTTTGAAGAGACCCTTGCTACCAGAAAAGAGCATGAGGAGATTACGGCTGCCATAGAAACTTTTATCCGCAGTCAGGGAACAAAGTGCATGGCGCTTTCTACAGAATCCTGTGATTTGTGTGAAGAGTGTGCTTATCCGGATGCGCCCTGCAGGTTTCCTGAGAAAATGCACCCCTGTGTGGAAAGCCATGGCATCATTGTCAGTGAACTGGCAGAAAAATATAATATGGAATTTACCTTAAGCCCCAATCAGATTTTGTGGTTTGGAATCATTTTTTTGAAATAATGCGCATAGGTTATGACAAGAAGCAGAATCCGGAGGCCGCCTGTGAATGGAAAACTTCGTAATTTTACAGGGAAAATCGGTGATTCTTTGCAGATTCCAAAAGACTTATCTTACGGGGAATCTGTGCTGACCCTTACTGGTTCCAGGGAGTTGTATATTGAAAATTATAAATGCATCCGGAAATATGAAGATACCTGTATTCTTTTGTTATCACCACAAAATCGGATTCAGATTGAGGGGACCGGGCTGATGATTGATTATTATACGGATGTGGAGATGAAGATCACAGGAACCATCTGCAAAATTTCATTTTTTTAAAGGAGGCTGTGTAGGTGCAGGACTGGAAGTATTATAGCAAGGGGTATGTGCGTATCCGTGTGTGCGCCCCAAGCCCGGAGCGTTTCTTGAACTTGTGCAGCTATCACAAGATTCAGGTGTGGAATCTCGTATACCGGGAGCAGGCTTATGAGATGAATGTGACCATTGCCGGTTTTTACCGACTGAAGGGCATATGCAGAAAAACACACAGCAGAATTAAAATCCTGGGGAAATATGGACTGCCTTTCTTTTTTTACCGAAACCAAAAAAGAAAGGCATTTTTTGTCGGCTTTTTCCTTGGTTTCCTTCTCCTTTGTCTGCTTTCCAGACATATTTGGAATATTCATGTGGAGGGAAATGTTCATAACAGTACCCAGAGTATTTTGAAATACCTGGAAGAACTGGAAGTACGCCACGGATGCCTGAAAAATGAGGTAGACTGCGCTTTTCTGGCAGAAAAACTAAGGGAAGAATTTCCGGATTTTACCTGGGTGTCTGCAAAAATTTCCGGAAGCCGCCTGATTCTTGAGGTTCAGGAAAATGAAACATATCAACATGAGAAAGAGGAAGAGCCGGGTGCTTCGGATTTCATTAGTGATAAAAGCGGCATCATTGTGTCCATGATTACCAGAAGCGGAACCCCTGTGAAAAAAACAGGAGACCTTTGCAAAAAAGGGGAAGTTTTAGTAAGGGGACAGTTAGATTTGTATAATGACAACAAGGAAATCAGTGGTTATGCGTACACACATGCAGATGCAGATGTATATGTGCAGCATGATTTGGAATATTATCATGCATTTCCCATGACCTATGAAAAGCCGGTTTATACAGGAGAAAAGAAAAAAGGCTATGTTTTCCAGGCGGGAAGCTATTATCTGACCTTGAAACCAAAGGGGAAGTGGCAGGAGTTTGATACAGTTACCAGGCTTACACAGCTTCGGCTTACTGAAAATTTTAAACTGCCTGTTTTCTGGGGGACCAGTGTGGATTATGCCTATGAGAAACAAACTTTTACCTATACAGAGGAAGAGGCAAAGGCCAGGGCTCTTGACAAGCAAAAAGCACTTCTTAAAACTTTAGAGGAAAAGGGGGTTCAAATCCTGGGGAATCGTGTTAAAATAGGAATACAGAAGGGTGTTTGCACTGCAAAGGGAACGCTGGCTGTCGTGGAAAAGGCAGGGCAGCAGGTTCCGGTGCAGATACCCCAAGAGCCAGCAGAAAGGAACGCAGACGTAGATGAGTAATATTTGTGAAGAAAAAATGGAATTGCCTGCAGAACATGAGAGAAATGTGTTCGGCCAGTTTGACGAACATGCAAAAAAGATAGAGAAAACTCTTGGAGTAACCTTAATCTCCAGGGATGGACAGTTAAAGATTTTAGGACCAAAACCAGCCTGTGACCAGGCGGTGAGGATTTTAAAGGAGTTTCTGGAACTGTCTAAAAGAGGAAATACCATCACTCAGCAGAATGTGAATTACGCCCTGTCCCTTACCATGGAGGAGAAGACCTCTGTGATGACAGAAATTGACCGGGATTGTATCTGCCATACCTTAAACGGAAGACCCATTAAACCCAAAACCCTGGGTCAGAAAGAATATGTGGATGCAATCCGGAAGAAAATGATTGTATTTGGCATCGGACCAGCTGGAACGGGAAAGACTTATCTGGCTATGGCCATGGCAATTACGGCCTTTAAAAATGATGAGGTGGGGCGTATTATCCTCACCCGTCCGGCTATTGAGGCGGGAGAGAAACTGGGTTTTCTTCCCGGAGATTTGCAGAGCAAGGTAGACCCGTATTTAAGACCTCTTTATGATGCGCTGTATGAAATCATGGGGGCAGACAGTTTTGCCAAAAATATGGAGAAAGGTCTTATTGAGGTAGCGCCGCTGGCCTATATGAGGGGGCGGACCCTGGACAATGCCTTTATTATTCTGGATGAGGCCCAGAATACTACACCGGCTCAGATGAAGATGTTTCTTACCAGAATCGGGTTTGGTTCTAAAGTGATTATTACAGGAGACCTGTCTCAAAAGGATTTGCCTTCGGGAACCCGTTCCGGTCTGGATGTGGCTCTCCATGTTTTGAAGAAGGTGGAGGACATTGCCTTTTGTCAGCTTACCAATAAAGACGTGGTGCGGCATCCACTGGTGCAGAAAATTGTACAGGCTTATGATGAGTATGAGAAGAAAGAAAAACCAGACAAACCAGAGAAAAAGGAGCGTTTAGGCCGGAAAGAAAGCAAACCGCAAAATCGGAAAGACAGAAGAAGGTGAGGAAAATACCATGACATTAAATATTGAAATGGAATATGAAAAAGCCCTGGATTTTGATTATGAAGCTTTGGCAAACCAGGTGGCAGAGGAAGCTCTTGATTTTGAAGCATGTCCTTATGAGACGGAAATCAATTTGGTGCTTACAGGGGAAGACGAAATTCAGGCTGCAAACAGGGAGTTTCGGGATATGGACCGGGTGACAGACGTGCTGTCTTTTCCTATGGTAGAATATGATACGCCGGGAGATTTTTCTCATGCAGAAGAAGATGATTCCTGTTTTAACCCGGACACCGGGGAGCTGATGCTTGGGGATATTATGATTTGCATTCCGCGAATGCAGGAACAGGCAGTGAACTATGGACATAGGGAAGTACGGGAATTTGGATTTCTAATTGCTCACAGTATGCTTCATCTCATGGGATATGACCATATGACTCCAGAAGAAGCAAAAGTAATGGAAGAGAAACAGGAAAAAATTCTGGAAAATCTGGGAATTACCAGATAAACGCTGCATAAAGGAAAAAAATACGCCGATACTATAAGTAATTCAGAGAAAGGAGAAACTCCATGAAACGAGTTATTTATAGTGTCGGTCTTTTTCTTGTGGTTCTGTTTCTCTGTTCCGGATTTTTTTTAAGTTATCAGGTGACGGAGATGAAAGAGCGTATACACATCCTGGAAACGGATACCGCCAAGGCAAAGCAGGAGGTGTCTGCCCTGTCTAATATGAGAGAGCAGGATTTTATTTTTGAACGTTATGAGGAAGGAAAATGGAAAAGGGAGTCTTACCGGGTTTCTGCCTATGGAACAAATCATGTGATTTTCAGGCAGGAAAAAGAAAATCAGGAATCAGAGAAGGGATTTATTTTGCAGGTAGAGGACGGCTATGTGGTAGTGTACCAGGAAGGAAAGGAACAGGTATATGAATATACGGATATTCCTCTGGAAGCCCTTCCTTTGCAGATGCAGTCTGAAGTTCTGCTTGGAAAACCAGTGGAGAACCTGGATTCCCTTTATAGTTTTTTAGAGAATTATTCCAGCTAGCGGGATTTTTGCGGTCTGTCTCTGGACGAACCGAAAAAAATAGTGTAATATAAAAAGATATAAAATGAAACCAAAGAGGTACACATAGATGAAAATAAGGGAAAGACTGAAAGATAAAAAAAGAGTAGTAATTAAAATCGGCTCTTCTTCTCTGACCCATGCAGAGACTGGAAAACTGGATCTGACAAAGCTGGAAATTCTGGTGCGGGAGTTGTCTGACCTGCATAATCAGGGAAAAGATGTGGTTCTGGTTTCCTCTGGCGCCATTGCAGTGGGACGGGCTGCCACGGGAATTACCCATAAGCCTTCCAAACTTTCTGAAAAACAGGCCTGCGCAGCCATTGGACAGGCAAGACTCATGATGATTTATCAGAAATTATTTGCAGAATACGGACAGACTGCAGCCCAGGTTTTGATGACAAAATATACCATGATGAATGATATGAGCAGGGAAAATGCGAAAAATACCTTTGAAAGTCTGCTGGAAATGGGAGCCATTCCAGTGGTAAATGAAAACGATACGGTTTCCACGGATGAAATCGAGTTTGGAGACAATGATACTCTGTCTGCTCTGGTAGCAGCCTTAACGGATGCAGACCTGTTGGTGCTGCTTTCAGACATAGACGGGCTTTTCACTGATGACCCTCATATGAATCCGGATGCCCGGTTTATTGATCTGGTGGAACATCTGGATACACACTTGATGGAGATGGGAAAAGATACTACAGGAAGCAAGGTGGGCACAGGAGGCATGGCAACCAAGCTCTCTGCTGCTAAGATTGCAGGAAGCGCAGGGGCAGATATGGTGATTGCAAACGGTGCGGATTTCCATGTGATACATAAAATTATCCAGGGAAGAAATCATGGAACGTTATTTTTAGCAGGAACAAGAGACGAGTCTGCTTTACAGAAGATGTTTGAGAATTTATAAAGATAGAAAAAGGAGTAGGGAATACCATGGATGCAAAGAAAATTCAGCGGATTAATGAACTGGCCAGAAAATCCAAGCAGGAGGGACTTACCCCATCTGAAAAAGAGGAACAGAGAATGTTAAGGGTGGAATACATTGCTTCTGTCCGTATGAATCTGAAGGCACAGTTAGATAATATTGATATTCAGCAGGAAGATGGAACCATTGTAAATCTGGGAGAAAAATATGGCAGAAAAAAAGCACATTAGAAAACAGATTTTTGAGAAACGAAAAGAGCTGACCCAGGAACAGGCAGAGCAGGACAGCAGGGAAATTTGTAAAAAAGTGTTTGCACTTTCCCAGTTTCAGAAAGCGGCCTGTGTATATGCTTATGTGGATTATAATAAGGAAGTCTGCACCAGAGAAATCATAGAAAAAGCCTGGGAGATGGGAAAACGGGTGGCAGTTCCAAAGGTTACAGGACCGGGCACTATGAAATATTATTATCTGGAATCCTTTGAACAGTTAAAGCCAGGATATTTTCAGATTCCGGAACCGGTCTGGGGTAAGGAGGCGGAGGAAGAAGACGCCTTTTTGATTGTGCCTGGAGTGGCTTTTGATGAAAACCGCCACAGGGCCGGATATGGACAGGGTTTTTATGACCGGTATCTGGCTTCTCACAGAAAACATCCAACCGCTGCAGTGGCTTTTGAATTTCAGATTGTTAAGGAAGTGCCTGCCGAAGCTACAGATGTGTTCCCGGATTTGGTAATTACAGAAAAACGTGTGATTCAGTAGACGAATGATTCAAGAATAGAAAAGGATGTACATAAACATGCAGGATTACGATATGGAACTGACCATGCAGGCGCCGGTACAGGAACCGGAGCGCCAGTATTATTTTATAGAAGAAGCGAAAAAACTTATTGCAGAGAAAAGTAGGATGCTTGGAAGACCTCTGACTTTTTGTGTTACTACATTTGGCTGCCAGATGAATGCCAGAGATTCTGAGAAACTCACCGGAATTCTGGAACAGATTGGATATGTGGAAGCAGAAGAGGAACAGGCAGATTTTGTTATTTATAATACCTGTACAGTCCGGGAAAATGCCAATTTAAGAGTTTACGGACGTTTAGGATATCTTCACAGCCTGAAAAAGAAAAACCCCCACATGATGATTGGACTTTGCGGCTGTATGATGCAGGAGCCGCAGGTAGTGGAAAAGCTGAAAAAGAGCTATTCCTTTGTAAATCTGATTTTTGGAACTCATAATATTTACAAGTTTGCAGAACTGGTGGTTTCTGCTCTTAGTTCAGACCGTATGGTCATTGATATCTGGAAAGACACAGATAAAATCGTGGAAGATTTGCCAAGTCAAAGAAAGTTTCCATTTAAATCTGGAGTCAATATTATGTTTGGGTGCAATAATTTCTGTAGCTATTGTATTGTACCTTATGTGCGAGGTAGGGAGAGAAGCAGAAATCCCAAGGATATTATTCGAGAAATTGAGCATCTGGTAGCAGATGGAGTGGTAGAGGTGATGCTCCTTGGACAGAATGTAAATTCTTACGGAAAAAATCTGGAAGAGCCCATGACCTTTGCACAGCTTTTGCAGGAAATAGAAAAGATTGAGGGATTGAAACGCATTCGTTTTATGACCTCTCATCCAAAGGATTTATCAGATGAACTTATTGAAGTAATGAAAAACAGTAAAAAAATCTGCAGACATCTCCACCTGCCTTTGCAGTCTGGAAGTACTGAGATTTTAAAGGTCATGAATCGAAAATATACAAAAGAACAATATTTGAATCTGGTAAAGAAAATCAGAACCTCTATTCCAGATATGTCCCTTACTACGGATATTATTGTAGGTTTCCCGGGAGAAACAGAAGAAGACTTTTTGGAAACTATGGATGTGGTAGAACAGGTGCGCTATGACAGTGCATTTACCTTTATTTATTCCAAACGGACAGGGACTCCGGCAGCAGCTATGGAGAACCAGATACCGGAAGAAGTGGTAAAAGACCGGTTTGACCGTCTGCTTGCCAAGGTACAGGAAATTGGCAGAGAAATGTCTTCCAGAGATACGGGAACCATTCAGGAAGTTCTGGTGGAAGAACAGAACAGCCAGGATACCCATTTGATGACCGGACGTTTATCCAATAACCTTCTGGTACATTTTCCGGGAGATGTGTCTCTGTTGGGACAGATTTGTCAGGTACGCCTGGATGAATGCAGAGGCTTTTACTATATGGGCACAAATGTTTCCGTAAACTGTAATTTAAAAATGAACATGTCTGCCCAAAGTACCAATCTGCCGACCTTTTGAAAATTTCAGAATGGCAGTTCTGTGATTATAGGTACTTTAATAAGACCTGTCGGAATCGGGCTTTGGGGAGGCCTATTCTTTTATCTATTTAAACAGCCAGCTTAAGGCAGAGTTGATGGTATGCAGGACGTTTTGCCCTAAACCATGGCCTGGTGCCTTCTTTTGTATAGGACAGTATGCCGGTAATGCCAGAAAGATATTTTTTCTTTTAGTGGATTTGCTGTCATTATAATAGCAGCTTTAAGGGCATTTGTTTCCGGTTTCATGGAAATATGAGCTAGAAAAGCCATGCATAAAGTGATATAAAAATTCCAAGTATTGATTGCTTTAAGCTTGCGTACCCGGAAATATTCCTCAATACACCAATGCGCTTTTTCTTTATAGTACAGAGGTAGTTTTACTTTGCTTTTCCTGCAGTTACGTAGTCCGGTGGAAAATACTCACTTATTATGGTACAGGAGCCTGCGCTTTGCAGTCAGACGGATGACATAATCCCGATTTATGACAAAGGTCGCTTTTCCAAAGAGTACAGCTGCTCGTTCCATAGCTGAAAAAGTAATATCATTAATGAAAGTGAAATTTTTTTCAGTTGAAGAATGGACCTCGGAAAAAAGACTGACCGGATGATTGCTGTTAGCAAGACTGGTAGCTTTTGTTATATGATACTCTTTTTTATAAACATTCTTTGTAGCTGTACTTTCAGAACCATCACGTACCCAGCCGAGGGATTCAAATTTATACTCCTCCGGTTTTACAACGTCACTGTCATCGATATGAATGATAGGATGAGCCGGGCACCATTTTTCTTCAAGTAGGTTAACTAGGAGTTTAAAGCGTTTTTTGGGGGGCGGGGTGTGCTTTTCGACAAATGTCTAGAAAGATGGTCAACACTGTTAAGCTTTTTGGACAACTCATGTAATGGGGCAACAATGTCTGTAAGCAGGCAACTGTTGAAGCAAGCATACCATAATTTGTGCCAACTATAAATTTTCTATCTGGTTTGGGAAACTTTTTGGAAATTTTATTTGGTATGTTTCTGATGTAAAATTGACCATAAGGAATCCTCCTCTTTTTTGTTTAGTACGATTTTTTTGTGGTGATTAAATTTTACATCAAAAAGGAAGAAGATTCCTTATATTTTGGGCAACTTTTGAAAGTTGTTTATAACAGTATAAGAATATTAATTTCGTTGTGGATAAAACTGCGGAAACTCAAGTTATCAAGGTTATTGGCAGAAAAGGACGAAATGTTATTGCAGATGAGGTGAACTATGGTTACGCTAAAAGAAATTGCACAAATGTGTGGAGTGACAACGAGTACAGTCTCTAATGTACTTAATAATAAACCAAAAGTGGGGGAAGCGACACGTAAGAAAGTGTTGGAAGCTGTTGAAAAAACGGGATATCAACCCAATTATTTTGCGCAGGTAATTCGAAAAACGAAAACGAATGTCATTGGAATTGTGACAGAGGATTTGAATGAATTCAGTACGATACCTTTGGTGGAAGCGATTATGGCATACTGTGAGGATAATGGTTACAGAACGATTTTGGAAAATATGCGCTTTTATGATAAGTGGGGTGATACGTGGTACACAGACAGAGAAAAGCAGGAATCAGTGTTGAAGCCGGCATTGGCCAGTTTATTGTCTATTAAGGTGGATGGCGTGATTTATGTTGCGGGACACTGTAGATATATCGGTTGTTTCCCGGAAAATTTTCCGGTTCCAGGTATTGTAACTTATGGATTTTCTGAACTACCTCAATTTCCGTCTATTGTTTTGGATGATGAAAAGGGTGGATATGAAATGACAAAATACTTGATTTCTGTCGGCCAAAGGGAAATAGCCTTGATTGCGGGGCGGGAGAACAATATTCACACGCAGAAGAGACTGGTAGGCTATCAAAAAGCGCTTTTTGAGACTGGAATTTTATACAATCCTAACATGGTGAGGTTTGGTGACTGGAAAAGGGAATCTGGTTTTCATGAAACGGCAAAGCTGGTTGAGGCAGGTGCAACCTGTATTTTTTGTATGAATGATAAAATGGCAGGAGGTGCCTATGATTGGGCGTATGATAATGGGTTGAAAGTAGGGGAAGATATTTCGATTGTCGGATATGATAATATTGAAATTGCAAAATATATTCGCCCAAAGCTGACAACAATGGATATGCATTTAAAAGAAGTTGGCAAGCGTGCAGTAGAAAGGTTGATAAAGGAGTTAAATGGAGAATCGAGTGAGCTTTCCAGTGTAGAGCGGATTCAACCAGAGCTGGTAATTAGAAAATCTGTAAAATGTTGAATTGTTGTTGACCATAAAGCCTCAGATTTCGGTGTCTATGGTTGAGGAGGGTTCTGCCTTAGCATCCGCTGTTGTATGGAATCATTTATCAGAAGTATGCCAATAGACTTCCCCTTTACTGACAGGAGAATGCCAGTGCAGTGATACAATGGTTGAGATGACAAAGACACATGGGTTGAATGTTTATGGATATCTTAAATTTCTGCTAGAGCACTGGCCAGATAAAGACATGACCGATGAACAGCTTGTAGAGCTGCGCCTTGGAGCGAAAAACTTCGAACTATCAAAAATCATATGTGAATTATAGTGACTTACTCCAACTCACAAAGGGTTGGAGTAATTTTTGTATCTGACTACATTAATATTTGGCGTTTATGAAACAGAAAGTCCATCGAAACAGGAAGTATCTTTTGACGCTACTGAAAAAAGACTGGGACAGATGTTATTTCCGGCTGAACATCTCAGAATTGCATTGATGGTATTCCCATTCATGGAAAGAAGATACTGTATGGTATCAGAAAACGATATTTTTCGGTTGTTGATTAATCGACAGCCTTGTGACTTAAAATAATCACGAGGAAAGAGGCAAAGAGAAATTATGTTCTGATTTTTAAAAGATGCCTTTGTTTTTATAAAAACGTTTTTTATATATAGTTTAAGTGCAAAATAAACAAGAAATAGATATGAGTATAGTGAAAAATAGATAAAATGCAATATAAAAGCATTTTATAATTGACATATATATAAAAGTGTATTAAATTGAACACATAAAAGAAAAAACGTTTTACTAAAAGGAGGAGAATGCGAAGGTGCACGGGAAAAAACAGGTTTTTAATCCTTATCTCCCATCTTGGGAATATATTCCAGATGGGGAACCTTATGTATTTGAAGGAAGAGTTTATGTATATGGATCTCACGATCGTTTTCGAGGCCCCGCTTATTGCGTGAATGATTATGTATGCTGGTCAGCACCCGTGGATGATCTTGGAAATTGGCAGTATGAGGGGGTTATCTACAAAAAGACGCAGGATCCGTTGAACACCGATGGACATATGTGTCTGTATGCACCGGATGTGACAGTAGGAGTGGATGGCAAATATTATTTGTATTATGTACTGGACAAGGTTCCGGTTGTGTCGGTGGCAGTGTGTGATACTCCTGCAGGTTCTTATGAATTTTATGGTTATGTACATTATCAAGATGGAACTCTTCTGGGAAAAAGAGAAGGAGATGAACCACAGTTCGACCCTGGTGTTTTGACAGAGGGAGATAAAGTTTATCTGTATACCGGTTTTTGTGCGATTGGTGATAGGTCAAGAAGCGGCATGATAGGAACTGTTTTGAAAGAGGATATGCTCACAATTGAGGAAGATCCAATTATTATGATGCCTAGCGAACCTTATAGCAAGGGAAGCGGATATGAGGGACATGAATTTTTCGAGGCACCGTCCATTAGAAAGCGAGATGATACTTACTACTTGATTTATTCTTCTATCGTTATGCATGAATTGTGCTATGCGACAAGTAAGAATCCAAGAAATGGATTTTCATATGGCGGTGTGATTATTAGCAATAACGATATGCACATTGATTCCTATAAACCGGCTGATAAGCCTATGTACTATGGAGGGAACAACCATGGAAGTATCGTGGAAATCGAAGGAGAATGGTTTATTTTCTATCATCGTCATACAGAAGGAATTAATTTCTGCAGACAAGGGTGTATGGAGCAGATTTATTTTACCGAGGATGGCATGATTCCGCAGGTAGAGATGACTTCCTGTGGCGGAAATCATGGACCGTTGGTCGGGATGGGTGAATATCCAACTTACCTGGCTTGCAATCTGTTTTGCAATATAGAGGCCATGTATACAGGAGAAGCGGGATTCTGGATGGATAATCGTTTCCCGAAGATTACTCAGGATGGTGGAGATGGTGATGAGGAACCCGGTTATATCGGCAATATGCGGGATGGTGCCTGTGCAGGATTCAAATACTTTGACTGTAAAGGAATTGAGAAGATTTCTATTCGGACGCGTGGATATTGTAAAGGTGAGTTCCATGTGAAGACCTCTTGGAATGGTCCTTCGTTGGGAAGTATCCCCGTAGAGTTTTCTAATATCTGGAGGAAATATACGGCAAATATTGTGATTCCAGATGGCGTACATGCACTGTACTTTGAGTATAAGGGGAATGGCGGAGCAAGTTTTGCATCTTTTGAACTTGAGTAGTAGAGAAATAAAACAAAGTTTTCTGCCTATGATTATGACAACTACCTGTATTATATGGAATCGATTACAAAGGTTTGGAATATTTATTTGCAGATGTAAGCCGAAATTTTTATGATGGTCAGGAAATACTCTCAGCAGCTGTGAGATTTTTTAAAACAGATTTGTATAGAACTAAATATTGGGAATTGCAGGTATTTCCTGGTATATAATGGATATTGATAAGATTTCAATATTTCTGTGTGATGACAGTCACGGTGAACTGAACAGGAAAATTTAAATGTAAATGCCGGATTTGGTTAAGTCGGCAGGAAATGGAGAAGTGTAATGAGCAAGCTTACGATTTGTACAAAAAATAAAAAAATGAAGGTGGCAGACAATTTGTATGGCATCTTTCTGGAAGATATTAACCGTGCAGTGGATGGTGGACTCTATCCGGAATTGCTGCGTAATAGAAGTTTTGAGGATTCTTTGCTTCCCGTAGATTGTACACTGGTGGATGACGGTTATGCTTTTGAAAGCTGTACAGGTTGGAGAGATGAGTTTAACGGCGGCGAGGGTCTGACCAAATGGGTGCGGGAAAGCAACATTGTAAAAACATCAATTCCTGCATGGTATAGCCACAAGGCGGAAATGAAACTGGACGATTCAGACACATTGAATGTACAGCGTAAGGTTTCTCTTGCAGTTAGATTTGATGCGGGTGGTAGAATTGAAAATATCGGTTTTTGCGGTGTTCCTCAGAAAGTAGGTGAAACCTACAATTTCTATATGTTTGCCAAGAGCGAAAAACCGATGAAGTTACAATTGATAGTTGGAAATGAAAATGACATCTGTGCGGAACTGGAAATTCATAGTGTAGAATATCAGTGTTACCGTGCTTCCTATACGGCGAAGAAAAACTGCAAAGATGGAAAATTTTATCTGCTGAGTCCGGAGGGAGGAGAACTACATATCGGCTTTATTTCCCTGATGCCTGCGGAAACCTTCCGCGGACATGGACTGCGTAGGGATATAGCAGAAATGCTGGAAAACATCCATCCATCCTTCTTACGTTTTCCTGGCGGTTGTATTGTAGAAGGATTCACACCTTCTACGGCAATGCGTTTTAAAGATACAGTGGGTCCTGTATGGGAAAGACCTGGACATTTACTAATGTGGCATTATAGAAGTTTTGATGGTATGGGATTCCATGAGTATTTACAATTCTGTGAGGATATTGGAATGGAGCCTTTATATGTCTGTAACTGTGGTATAACCTGTCAGGCAAGAAAAGAAATGTTCATGACAGGGCAGGCGTTGGATGAAATGTTGCAGGATGTTTTGGATGCCATTGAGTATGCGATTGGAACACCAGATACGAAATGGGGGGCACTGAGAGCAAAGATGGGACATCCGGCGCCGTTTAAAATGAATTACATTGAAATTGGAAATGAGAACTGGGGACTAGAATACGAAGAGAGATATCAGATTTTTCATAAAACAATCAGTCAGAAATATCCGCATATCAAATTTGTAGCCAATTCCCATCTGGAAAAAAAAGGGATTTCAGCAGATATTGTCGATGAGCATTATTATGAAACTGCGGAGTGGTTTGCAGAAAACACAGATTTATTTCATGACCGGAGCAGAAAAGGTCCAGAAATCTTTTTGGGTGAAGTTTCGGTAGTGAGAGGTTATGTGGGACAGCTATACGGAGCGCTAGGAGAAGCGGCTTTTTTTACTGGTGTGGAGCGTAATCAGGATGTAGTGACCATGGCTTCCTATGCACCGCTTCTTGAAAATGTACACTATCAGGCGTGGTCTCCAAATCTGATTCGTTTTGATAATTTTGCGAGTTTTGGTATTCCAAGCTATTATATTTGGAAAATGTTTGGTAGTAATCGTGGCGATTTTGTTGTGGATGCACAGATGGAAACAAGACGGATAGCAAGGTCGGTAAAAGGAATGGCTTCCTTGCTTGGAAAACCGGGGTTAAAATTTAAAAATCCTCTCTGGAATGGTAGCATGGCAACTGTGACACAGGAAGTGATGGGACACGTGATTCTAACAGAGCAGAATATGGAGATTACGGAGCCGGATGAGGAACAACTGGAAGCGAGCAGACGGCATAATGGAGCGAAATTGGGTGAAGTGCTTGTTGTTTTCGGAGAAGAAAAGGCAGAAGCCGGGTGTTTCCAGATTGATATCCTTCCAGAAAAAGGACGGGAGATCGTGATTGGAATTTTTACCTCCAGAATTCCGCCAATGGCGTATGTCAATGATGAAACTCACCCGCCCAAAGCATGGAATGTGGAAAATGTGCAACCTTTTCTGTGGAAAATCAAGAGTGGCAGCAGTTGTCTGATTGATCAGCTTGCACCGGGAAAACCAGTATTGGCAAAGGCAATTTGTAGCATAAAAGCAGATAGAATGTACCATCATTTCAGTTATAAGACAGATTTGAAAAAACTCTGGCTATATATTGATGGTGAACTAATTCACGAAGTGATGCTTCCTTCTTTTGCAGCATTGAATACCGTTGTAACGGATACGGAAGAGGAAGTAATTGTGAAACTTGTGAACATGGGAGAGGAAGAAGAGAATATAGCAATCAATCTGGACTGTGAGGTGGAAAGTGAATATTGTGCATATGTCCTGACTGGCGAAAAACTGGCAGAAAACAGTTTTGAAAAACCTGAGCATGTGCGGGACTGGAAATATCAGTTTTGCGGTGCGGGACGTTCCTTTACGCATACAGTTCCACGGTTATCTGTAACAGTATTAGTTTTAAAAAAACGATAAAGTGATAGATGAGAAAAGGAGAATCGCATGAGGTTTATGGCGGTTTCTCATATGGGGGAAAACTATGTTAAATACAGCATCTCTTCCGGACGGAAGAGAATTCGAATTTTGGGAACAGGAAGAAAAGTACAGTTGTGAACTCCATGTGGATTGTAAAAATCCGGTTGCAAATGATAGCAATGATGGTAGTGCTGAAAGACCGTTTCGAACAATTCAGGCGGCCGCTGAAGTAGCGGAAGCAGGAACCCGGGTTCTGATTCATGGGGGAGTATATCGGGAATGGGTTCATCCGGTTCATGGCGGTACAGATGCAGTCCATATGATTAGTTATGAAGCGTTTGGGGATGGAGAAGTGTGCATTAAGGCATCGGAAGCAGTTACAGGCTTTACACAAAGTATCGGTTGGCGTTTGAACCAGGGATTTCAGATGGCATCGAAAACAGAAAATCCCGTAATCTGGCAGTATCGCCTACAGCCAGAACTTTTTATGGGCTACAACCCTTTTTGTGCGGTCAATATCCTGCATGACAGGTTATTCATTGAATATGATAAAACCGATATGACTACTTATCTGAATCGCAGAGGAATGGTATTCTGTGATGGAAAACCGTTAAAACAGGTTACACTGTACTATATGCTTGCGGAAGAAGAAGGTACTTACTGGGTGGAAGCAAACGGACAAACCATTCATTTCCGTCTGTGGAATGATGAGAATCCTACAAACCATAACATAGAAGTGACTAGCAGAGAACAGTGTTTTGCACCAGATATCCCCTTTTTATCCTATATCAAGGTAAAGGGAATTACCTGTGCCCATGCTGCAACCGGTGCACCAGTTCCTCAGAGAGGAGCGATGTCCTGTTTCAGAGGACATCACTGGATTATTGAGGATTGCATCATCGATTGGTCTAATGCAGTGGGCATCGATGTGGGAAATGAGTGCTGGCATCATGAACGGATGGAAGAGCAGATCATTGGTAACAGCATTATCCGTGGATGTACCATAAAAGATGCTGGCGTGTGCGGAATAGCAGGTCTTTTTGCGGAGAATATGCTGATTGAAGATAACTTGATTGAAGGTACTGGTTGGCAGAAAATGGAACTATCTTGGGAAGCGGGTGGCATAAAACTGCACAACAGTGTAAATGGGCTCATTCGCCGGAATGTATTTAAAAACACACTGCGGGCAGATCATTTGTGGCTAGATTGCGGTAATGAAAATAACCGTATTACGCAGAACCTGTTCCTCAATGGCATACAGCAGCGCGAAGCAGTTTTTGTCGAGTGCACCAAAGATGGTATCAATTTGATTGACCATAATATTATCTGGAATGTGGAAGGTAGATTTGATGAGGCACAGGTTGTGGCAGAACCGGGTTCATCTGGTTGGTATAAAGTGATCGAGACATCGATTGTGAATGGATATGGCATTTATGCAGAAGGAACAGACCATCTGCGTATTGTAGGTAATCTGATTGGAAAATGCCGCAGTGCAGGATACTTTGCAAAACCAGTTTCCTTTCGTATGGGCGATATGGAGCGTGGAGGCACTTCCCGAGATGCACATATTGTAGGGAACCTTTTTTATGACTGTGGTGAAGCAGCGATAAAACTGCCGACGAAAGATAACGATATCGAGGGCAATCTGTATGTGAAACTGACAGGTGGTTACTTAAGGGTGATGTATCCGGTACCGGAAAACTGCCTGCACCTGCCGGCATGGAAAGAATTTTTCGGTTTTGATCAGCATGGACAGGAAGCTTGGTTTGACATAGAAATAGACGAGGAAAAATATACGTTACAGTTCGTGCCAGCAAAAGATGAAATTCCAGGTATACCAAAAGAGATTGCAAGAAGGCAATTTGTGCGCAGCATAGAACAGGTAGAGAGGGTATCAAAAGAAATACTAACAGAGCACATTGCACTGGAAAATGAAGTTGGATTGGATATCGATTATTTCGATACAATGACGGTGAGTGAGAATTATGTGCCAGGAGTGTTTGGGAAACTTCTGGAAGGAAAAAAATATCAATTGAGTTCGAAAAAGAGGTAAGGTTATGATTAGGATAGCAAAGACGGAAAATGGATTGGTGAGGGGGCTAGAAGGCGCAGATCCAAGAATTACGGCATTTAAGGGAATTCCATTTGCGGCACCTCCGGTTGGGGAAAACCGCTGGCGTGCGCCGCAGCCTGCAGAAAATTGGGAAGGGATACGGGATGCATATCGTTTTGCACCGATTTCTATGCAGGATACGCCTGGGAGTGGAACAGATATTTATTGCAGAGAGTGGCATGTGGATCCTGAAATTGCTATGGAAGAGGATTGTTTATACTTAAATGTCTGGACAAGCGCAAAGAGTACAGAAGAAAAGCAACCAGTACTGCTCTGGTTTTTTGGCGGGGCGTTACAGTGGGGATATCCTGCGGAAATGGAATTTGAAGGGGAACGATTGGCAAGAAGAGGAGTCGTGGTTGTGACGGTTAATTATCGGATTAATTCATTTGGTTTCCTAGCACATCCGGAACTCACGCTACAGCAACCGGATGCCCCCACCAATTTCGGTAATCTGGATCAGCAGGCAGGATTAAAGTGGATTATCCGTAATATTAAAGAATTTGGTGGTAATCCAAAGAATATCACGATTGCAGGACAGTCAGCAGGAGGCGGCAGTGTGTTGTCTCAGATGACTTGTCCGGATAACTTTGGATTGTTTCAGAAGGCGGTCATCATGAGTGCAATGATTCGGGATCCTTACACAGGTTTTAGTATTGGTACACCGCAGTCGCTTGCAAAAGCAGAGGAAAACGGACAGCATTTTTTTGAATTTCTCGGTGTGAATACACTTGAAGAGGCACGTAAACTGGATGCATACTATATTAGGGACAAGTATGCGAAATTCAGGGAAGAACACCCCTGGATGATGACTGTGGAGGATCATCGATTTTGTTTCGGGAATCCGATGGTCTTATATGCACAGGGAAAACATGCCTGTGTTCCGGTGATGGCAGGAAATACTGAAGATGAATTTCCTAGCTACCTTCGAGCTTTTTCGGAAGATGAAATGAGAGAAAAAGCGGCAGCCATTTTTGGAGAGAAGACAGAAGAATTTCTGAAGTTGCCAGGTGTGCTGCAGAAGGACGAAAACGGCTACGCGAGAGTAAACAGTCTGGAGTGTACGGCAAAAGCATTGTTTTTGCAGGAGCAGAAAAGGCATGATGCACAGGACTGTTATTATTATCGATTTGAAGCGGATATTCCGGGATGGGATAATCCAGGAACTTTCCATTCTGTGGATCTGTGGTTCTTTTTTGAAACGCTAGCAAAGTGTTGGAGACCTTTTGTGGGTAGACACTATGACCTGGCACGGCAGATGTGCAACTACTGGTGTAATTTCATTAAGACCGGAAATCCTAATGGACAGGATAACGATGGAACGCCATTGCCACAATGGGACAGCTATACTGAGGAAAACCGGTGTGAGATGATGTTTACTGGAAGCGGCGCTAAAACGGGATTGGAGTCGAAAAATTCTTTGCGTGAATTTTTCATTCATCATCTGTCAGAGGACTTCAAAAAACAGGCAGATATATTAAAAAAAGCAGAATGAAAAGAGCATATGGAATGCAAAATTTCGTTAGGAAAGGGGAAAAATGGAATATCAGGAAAATAGGAGTTTCATTTTATTATATACTAGAGAAGTGCTTCCGACGGAATATCCGGACGGACTGGCACGTAGTATTCATATGGCATACAGCAGAGACGGAATCCATTTTGAAGCGCTACATCAGAATTATGGTATTCTTTTCGCGGAAGCGACAATCTGTGCAGATGACACAATTAGTCCCAAGTGCGTGAAAAATCCATGGGTATATGAGCTTCCAGAGGGCGGATACGGAATCATCGCAGAACGTGTCAACGAGGATGGAAGCGTTGATGGGGAAAGTGACAGCAAAGTATTGTTCTGGAAGACAGAAGATTTTATAGAGTTTCAGTCATTTGGTCTGGTGCCGTGTAGTGCAGACTTACTGGATTTTAGGCAAGATGTTTCGCAATTGCAGGGAGCTGTTTTGCCGAAAGGTGCGGTTGAAGGAAATGTCATTGAGGTTAGAAGGAGCTTGTGTGACCGGATAGTGTTACACTGGAGCAGGATTCACAACACGGAAGTTTGTGTACCGGAGAGTATTTGGGCGGCATCAGAAGAGGAACTTACAAAAGTTTGGGCGACCGCAATTTATTCTGATGGTTCCACTTCTTTAAAACAGGTGAAATGGGAGACAGAGGGAATTGATTTTCAGACAGAAGGAATCCATGAAATTAGTGGAACGGTGCAAAATATTCAATATGAATTTCCATTAGCGAAAGGTTACGGCGATCCGGTAATTTTTCCTTGGGAAGGGAAATATTATTTTATAGCGACGAATGACAATCTGGACGATATTGGCTTATATGTGAGAGTGTCAGAAGATGTGGACGGACTTTTTGCAGAAGGTGTGATGGAACATTTGATTTTGGGGAGAGATGAGGAAGGGAAATTCTGGCAGACCTTCTGGGCGCCGGAATTTCATGTCATTGGCGGTGAACTGTATATTCTGTTTGCGGTTAGCGATACGAACTGGGGACCACAGTGCCATTTAATGAAATTGAAAAAAAACGGTGATATTCTGAATCCGGCAGACTGGAGTTGTCCAATCAGAATCAGGAAAGCAGATGGAAGCTGGCTAACAGAAGTTGGAATCACATTGGATATGACCTACCTGAAAGCTGGTATGCGCTCCTACATGATCTGGTCCTATCGCAGACATACCATGAGTATCGGAGATACTGGTTCTATGCTCTATATTGCAACAGTGAATGAAGAAGATCCCAGTCGACTTACCAGTGAGCCGGTGTTGCTTTCTCGCCCACTTTTTGGATGGGAAAATGTCAACGGTACAATTAACAATGAAGGACCCTACACATTTGTAAAAGAGGATACTATATATCTGACCTATTCTGGCGGCGCTGCCAATTCCTATACATATGTGTTAGGCTTGTTTACGGCAAAGATGGAGGATGATTTACTTGATCCGATGAATTGGAAAAAAAGCAATGTGCCGGTACTTTCCTTTTATTCTGTAGAAGGGGAATACGGACCTGGACACAATTCCTTTTTTACAGATGCACAAGGGAATCTGATGATCGCGTATCATGCAGAAACAGACTTAGAGTCCACACTGCGGTGCGATGGTATCCGCCGGGTACATTTTGACATTCACGGACAGCCCGTATTTGATATGTCGGTCAGACGGGATTTGTGTCCGGATTTGAAAAAAGTAAAAACCAGACTTATAACAGGAAGAAAGAAGGATAAATAGATGGAATATCATGTTTCAAAACAAGGAAATGACCAGTATGTAGGAACAGATAGACAGCCGTTTCTGACAATTTCCCGAGCAGCAGCAATGGCAATGCCTGGTGATACAATAACCGTACATGCTGGTACATACAGAGAGTGGGTTAGCCCGGCAAATGGAGGTACAGAAGAAAAAAGAATTGTTTATCGATCTGCGGGAGATGGAGAGGTTATAATTTCTGGTGCAGAGCAGGTGGAAGATTGGAGAGAGGAGGGAGACAATGTCTGGAGTACAGAGGTGGACAATACAATCTTTACTATCCGAAATCCATTCAAAGAAGAGTTATACGGGGATTGGGTATTTGAGGGCGCGTTTGTTCCGCATCTGGGAGAAGTATATATGGATGGTAAATCTTTATATGAGACGGATGTTGTAGAAAAATTGTATCATCCGGAAGTGTGGCAGCAGGCAAAATATCCGCAGGATTCCATGCTTCAGTGGCATGCGGAAGTTGGAGAAACAAAGACGAAAATCTGGGCGAACTTTGGTGGAAAAGATCCACGTTGTGAGAATGTAGAAATTAATGTGCGACCTTATTGTTTCTGGCCAGAAAAGACAGGGTGTAATTATATCACGGTGAAGGGTTTTACACTATGTCAGGCATCTCCTCAGTGGGCACCTCCTACTGCTCTGCAGGAAGGTTTGATTGGCCCGCACTGGAGTAAGGGATGGATTATAGAGGATAACTTGGTGTTTGAGTCAAAATGTGCCGGTATCAGTCTAGGTAAGGAAATCAGCACAGGGAACAATGAATGGTCAAATCAGAAATATAAGGGTGGTACACAGCGTGAACAGGAAGTTATTTTCCGTGCGCTACAGAGTAACTGGAATAAAAAACATATCGGTAGTCATATCGTGCGAAACAATGTGATTCATGACTGTGAACAGGCCGGTGTAGTAGGACACTTGGGCTGTGCGTTCAGTCAGATTTATAAAAACCGCATTTACAATATCCATCATAAACGGATTTTTCATGGTGCAGAGGTAGCAGGTATTAAACTGCATGCATCTTTAGATACGCATGTGACTGACAACCTGATTTATGGTTGTTATCGTGCAGTGTGGTTGGATTGGCAGGCACAGGGGACTCGTATCGGCCGCAATGTCTTTTTTGATAATCTGTCGGAAGACTTTTTCGTAGAAGTATGTCACGGCCCTTACGTGGTGGATCATAATTTGTTTCTTTCTAAAATGAACTTCCGAAATATGTCAGAAGGAGGTGCGTTTGTACATAACTTGTTTGCAGGTAAATTTGTACTGCGTTCTGAACTGACCAGATATACGCCTTACCATATACCACATGAAACAGCAGTGGCCGGATATACCAACATCGCTGGTGGTGATGACCGATACTACAATAACATCTTTATCAGGGATGAAGATGGGAATAATGATGCAGTACCCATGACATTCTTCGAACATCTGCCGCTGGCACCTAGAGACAGTGTTAGTGATGACGGAAAGTCTGTGATGGACGGTGTGCCAGATAATTCTATTTGTTATTTGCATCCGGTAGGACTGCGAGGTTATGATGAATACGCGGATAAGCAGGACGAGGCTGCATGGGAATATTCCTCCAACCCGAAGTGGAAGATTCCTGTATCTATGAAGAATAATTTATATCTTAACAATGCAGTGCCAACTTCCCATGAGGCGGAAGCTAAAGTTTATTTGGAAAAAGGTATTGATGTACAGGTATTTGTGGAGAAAGGCAAGGTAAAAATCTGCATTGAAAATCCACAGATTTTGCAGAGTACAGATGCTACAGTAGTAACAAGCGAACAGTTGGGTAAGTCCTATCACGCAGAAATGGCATTTGAACAACCAGATGGAACAGACTATCGATTTGATGAGGATTTCTTTGGCAAAGTAAGTGCCACAGACAATGTGGTTCCGGGGCCTTTTGCTGTAGAAGGCGAAGAAAAAGTGGAATTTATATTGGGCTAGATGGAGAGTACTGATGGTGTTTATACTTTGATGATCAAAACATTGCTGGCAGTTATTGTAATTAATGAGCAGGTATCACTTGCGACAAATATCGTATTTTTTAGAGGGGGAGTAACATAGTTGAGAGGAAAAAATGATACTAGTACATAATTCTATTTTTTACAGTCATAATCTGAATATCTTGAAACGTGAATCACAATTGCTTTTAAAAAATTGCGATTATTCAGAGAGGATTTATTCCTTAAATGGGGCAGTCAGAAAATGGATTGCACTAAACAAGGTGAGGGGGATAATAGTTACCAAGTAGGAGGGAGTGACTGAATCCCATCGTTCAGTACACGTATTTTCAATGGTTGGTGTGTGCAGGCTAATAGGCAGTTG
>QFCE01002436.1_pt1 | contig 220256 bp, 202 predicted proteins | sample 5346091 | NCBI WGS metagenome assembly QFCE01 (sample SAMN09062252, study PRJNA434731) | Human gut metagenome, whole genome shotgun sequencing project. | isolation source: stool timepoint A chromium assembly | host: Homo sapiens | collected 2015
GGCAATCAAGCTGCATCCGCTGGTTTGTACCGCATTCAACGCCGACTTCGACGGAGACCAGATGGCTGTTCATCTGCCGTTGTCCGTGGAAGCACAGTCTGAGTGCCGGTTCATGCTTCTTTCCCCGAACAACCTGCTGAAACCGTCTGATGGCGGCCCGGTGGCTGTTCCTTCTCAGGATATGGTTCTTGGTATTTACTATCTGACCCAGGAGCGTCCGGGAGACGTGGGAGAGGGCAAGGTATTCAAGAGCATCAACGAGGCGATCCTTGCTTACGAGAACAAGGTAGTTACCCTGCATGCCAGAGTGACTGTCCGCGTGACCAAGACCATGCCGGATGGCACACAGCTGACAGGCAATGTTTCCTCCACCGTTGGAAGATTTATCTTCAACGAGATCATTCCCCAGGATCTGGGCTTTGTAGACAGAAGCGTTCCGGGCAATGAGCTGCTGCAGGAGATCGACTTCCTGGTAGGTAAGAAGCAGTTAAAGCAGATTCTGGAAAAAGTCATCAACACCCACGGCGCAGGCAAGACTGCAGAGGTGCTGGATAACATCAAGGCAATGGGATACAAATATTCCACCAGAGCTGCCATGACCGTATCCATTTCTGATATGACCGTGCCGCCGGAAAAACCGGAGCTGATCCAGAAAGCACAGGATACCGTTGACCTGATCACCAAGAACTACAAACGAGGCCTGATCACAGAGGAAGAGCGTTATAAGGAAGTTGTCGAGACCTGGAAAGAGACCGATGATATCCTGACGAAAGCCCTGCTGGACGGCCTGGATAAATACAACAACATCTTCATGATGGCTGACTCCGGAGCCCGTGGTTCCGATAAGCAGATCAAACAGCTGGCCGGTATGCGAGGCCTGATGGCAGATACGACCGGTCATACCATTGAGATGCCCATCAAGTCCAACTTCCGTGAAGGTCTTGACGTACTGGAGTACTTCATGTCTGCCCATGGCGCACGAAAAGGTATGTCCGATACGGCTCTTCGTACGGCTGACTCCGGTTACCTGACCCGTCGAATGGTTGACGTTTCTCAGGAGCTGATCATCCGTGAGACAGACTGCAGCGAGGGCAAGGACGAGATCCCGGGCATGATCGTTAAGGCATTCCGCGATGGCCGTGAGGAGATCGAGGGCCTGAAGGACCGTATCACAGGAAGAGTTTCCTGCGAGGATATCTACGACAAAGACGGCGAGCTCATCGTGAAGAAGAATCACATGATCACACCGAAGCGTGCAGCACGGATCATGGCTACCGGCGTAGAGCAGGTGAAGATCCGTACCATCCTGACCTGCCGCTGCCACAGCGGTATCTGTGCAAAATGCTATGGCGCCAACATGGCCACCGGCGAGGCTGTACAGGTCGGCGAGGCAGTCGGAATCATCGCAGCACAGTCCATCGGTGAGCCTGGTACACAGCTGACCATGAGAACCTTCCACAGCGGCGGCGTTGCCGGCGGCGATATCACACAGGGTCTTCCCCGTGTCGAGGAGCTGTTTGAGGCAAGAAAGCCCAAGGGACTTGCCATTATCACAGAGTTCGCAGGAACTGCTGTCATCAAAGATACAAAGAAGAAACGCGAGATCATCGTTACCAACAACGAGACCGGCGAATCCAAGGCGTACCTCATTCCTTACGGTTCCAGAATCAAGGTTCAGGACGGACAGGAGCTGGAGGCCGGCGATGAGCTGACAGAAGGTAGTGTGAACCCGCATGACATCCTGAAGATCAAGGGCGTTCGTTCCGTACAGGACTACATGCTGCAGGAAGTACAGCGTGTATACCGCCTGCAGGGTGTTGATATCAGCGATAAGCACATTGAGGTGATCGTTCGCCAGATGCTTCGTAAGGTAAGAATCGAGGAGAGCGGAGATTCCGAATATCTGCCGGGTACCCTGGTAGACATCCTTGATTTCGAGGATCTGAACGAAGAGCTGATCAAAGAAGGAAAGGTGCCTGCAGAGGGCAAGCAGATTATGCTTGGTATCACCAAGGCTGCACTGGCAACCAATTCCTTCATGTCTGCCGCATCCTTCCAGGAGACAACCAAGGTTCTGACCGAGGCTGCCATCAAGGGTAAGGTCGATCCGCTGATCGGTCTGAAGGAGAACGTTATCATCGGTAAACTGATTCCTGCCGGAACCGGTATGAAGCGTTACCGCAACGTAAAACTGGATACGGATATGGAAGAAACCGACGAGCTGGAATTTGCCGAGGAGCCGGAAGACGACGAGGAGCTGAATTTCAGCGAGGAAGTGGACGACGATGCACTGGCTGATGAGGATTCTGAAAGCGCAGACGAGGCAGAAACATCTGCTGAGGAAGCTGCTGACGAGGACGAAGAGCCGGAAGCATAAAATCAAGCCGAGATACAGGGGCGGGGCTGCGAAGCAGTCCTGCCCTTTTCGTTGCCCTGAATGCAAAAGGAGACATTGTCAACAGGACAGGAACCTTCGCGAGGATACTGTTTATTATGCATCAATAGAAGGAAAATACAGATGTCTTATGGTAAGGTGGCAAAATATCGAAGAATGATCTGTTACAGGATTCTTTCTGGTTTGTTGTAAAATAGGAGAAGTAGAAGAAATGAACCGAGATAAAAAATACATCGGCGGCATCGTTGCCCTGTTTCTGGCGGCTTTCGCCTGGGGCTCTGCCTACACCGTCATGAAATCCAATCTGGAAATCTTTCCGGCTATGTGGCTGCTGGGCATCCGTTTTGCCATCGCCGGAGCGCTGATGGCGGTGATTTGTCTGCCAAAATGGAAGGAACTGGACAAACAGACGGTATGCCATGGCGTCTGGATGGGCATGCTTTTATATATGGAGTTTTTCTTTTTCACGGTGGGGATCCAGTATACCACTGCTTCCCGGTCGGCCTTTGTGGTGGCGGCCTACATCATCTTTGTACCCGGTGCTTACTGGCTCGTATTTCGGAAACGCCCGGGGAAACTGGATGTGGCGGCATCTGTCACCTGCCTGCTGGGTGCGGCCATTATTTTGCTGGACAGCGCTGGCGGCGGCATCAACAAAGGAGATCTTCTGACCGTGGGCAGTTCTCTGTTTTATGCGGTACATGTCATGTACGGCTCCGTGTATGCCAAGCAGCACAGTCCCTTACTGCTGAACATGCTGCAGATCGGCACCGCCGGGATCATCGGGCTGGCGGCGGCATTTCTCACCACTCCGTTTCCGGCGGGGGTGCAGTTCGCGGACTTTGGCGGTGCCATTTACCTGGCGGTGGGCTCCACCATCATCCCGTATCTGTTAAGCCTGGTGGGACAGCGCTACGTGCGGCCCACCACCAGTGCTGTCATTCTTTCTTTTGAGAGTGTGTTCGGCTGCCTGGCCTCCGTGCTCGTGCTGGGGGATCGGCTGACACCCCGGTTTGTACTGGGGGCCGCTGTGGTGCTGTTTTCATTCTTTGTGGCAGAAGGGATTGTGCCAGGGATGAAGCGTTGATTTGTTTAAAAAGTTCAGTCGCGCCATTCCCACAGCTCATTTTTGCTCATGAACTGGCGCTCAGCCCATCCGTCCACGTTGCCGCTCTTACGTGCGAGCACGACGCCCGGCAGCATGAGACGGCTGGCTGAACTTTTTTCACAAAGGGGCTTGACAAGAAAATGCGGGATTCGTATAATAATTTAGTGTGCGCAAGAATGCATTTTCTTGGCGCGCACGCAATTCAGCAAGAGTCTGAATCAGCAGCCGCGACACAGAGCAGGAAAACCCTGCAACTGAATATTACAGGAGGTGAACAGGATGCCTACATTTAACCAGTTAGTTAGAAAAGGAAGACAGACATCTGTAAAAAAATCTACAGCACCGGCTCTGTTAAAGAGCTACAACTCTTTAAAGAAGAGAGCAACAGATTCCAATTCTCCGCAGAAGAGAGGAGTTTGCACCGCTGTTAAGACCGCAACCCCGAAGAAGCCTAACTCTGCTTTAAGAAAGATCGCCAGAGTTCGTCTTTCCAACGGAATTGAGGTAACAAGCTATATCCCCGGTGAGGGACACAACCTTCAGGAGCACAGCGTTGTGCTGATCCGTGGAGGAAGAGTTAAGGATTTACCTGGTACAAGATACCACATTGTCAGAGGTACACTGGATACCGCAGGCGTTGCCAAGAGAAGACAGGCACGTTCCAAGTACGGTGCAAAGAGACCGAAAGACGCTAAGAAATAAGCAACTGTAGTTTTTTCGTATCACAAACAGAACTATGATTAGTGCGGTGATCCTGATATTGCCCTGACGGCTGCGGGTTTAATAGATAAAGGTTTACGCGCGAACACAGTAGACACATGTGAGTACCGAAGATTTAATTGAAAACGGGCTTTCATAGTCCGCGAATCATAATTAAGGAGGGAAGTAACGTGCCACGTAAAGGACATACTCAGAAAAGAGACGTATTAGCTGATCCGTTATACAATAACAAGGTGGTTACGAAGCTTATCAATAACATCATGTTAGATGGTAAGAAAGGTGTAGCCCAGAAGATCGTATATGGAGCATTTGACAAAGTCGCTGAAAAGACCGACAGACCTGCTCTTGAGGTATTTGAAGAGGCTATGAACAACATCATGCCGGTACTGGAAGTAAAAGCAAGACGTATCGGTGGTGCTACCTATCAGGTTCCGATCGAGGTTAGACCGGAGAGAAGACAGGCACTCGGACTTCGTTGGATCACTCTGTACTCCCGTAAGAGAGGCGAGAAGACCATGGAAGAGAGACTGGCAAATGAGATTCTCGACGCTGCGAACAATACCGGAGCTTCTGTAAAGAAGAAAGAAGACATGCACAAGATGGCAGAGGCAAACAAGGCTTTCGCTCATTACAGATTCTAATTGTTTGCTATTGTTTTAATTTAAGGAGGAAAATACCTTGGCTGGTAGAGAATATCCGTTAGAGAGAACCAGAAACATTGGTATTATGGCTCATATCGATGCAGGTAAAACTACACTGACAGAGCGTATCTTATACTATACCGGTGTCAACTACAAAATCGGTGATACCCACGAAGGTACTGCTACCATGGACTGGATGGAGCAGGAGCAGGAGAGAGGTATTACTATCACATCTGCAGCAACAACCTGCCACTGGACTCTGGAAGACCACACAAAGGTTAAACCGGGTGCTCTGGAGCACAGAATCAACATCATCGACACACCTGGACACGTAGACTTTACCGTAGAGGTTGAGCGTTCTCTTCGTGTACTGGACGGCGCTGTCGGCGTTTTCTGTGCAAAGGGTGGTGTTGAGCCGCAGTCTGAGAACGTATGGCGTCAGGCTGATACGTACAATGTACCCCGTATGGCATTCATCAACAAGATGGATATCCTGGGTGCAGATTTCTACAACGCTGTAGATCAGATCAAGACAAGACTTGGCAAGAATGCCATTCCGGTACAGCTGCCTATCGGCAAGGAGGATGATTTCAAGGGAATCATCGACCTGTTCGAGATGGAAGCTTACATCTACAATGATGAGAAGGGTGACGATATTTCCGTTACCGAGATTCCGGAAGACATGAAGGAAGACGCAGAGCTGTATCGTACAGACATGATCGAGAAGATCTGTGAGCTGGACGACGATCTGATGATGAAATACCTGGAAGGCGAAGAGCCGACCACAGAGGAGCTGAAAGCAGCCCTGAGAAAAGGAACCTGTGAGTGTACAGCAGTTCCGGTATGCTGCGGTTCCGCATACAGAAACAAAGGTGTTCAGAAGCTTCTGGACGCAATCCTTGAGTACATGCCTGCTCCTACAGACATCCCTGCAATCAAGGGTACCGACCTGGATGGCAACGAGATCGAGAGACACTCTTCTGATGACGAGCCTTTCGCAGCTCTGGCATTCAAGATCATGGCTGACCCGTTCGTAGGTAAGCTCGCATTCTTCCGTGTATATTCCGGTACGATGAACTCCGGTTCTTACGTGCTGAATGCAACAAAGGGCAAGAAAGAGCGTGTAGGACGTATCCTGCAGATGCATGCAAACAAGAGAGCAGAGCTGGATAAGGTTTACTCCGGTGATATCGCTGCCGCTGTTGGATTCAAGTTCACAACAACCGGTGATACCATCTGTGATGAGCAGCATCCGGTAATCCTTGAGTCCATGGAGTTCCCTGAGCCGGTTATCGAGCTGGCAATCGAGCCCAAGACCAAGGCTGGACAGGGCAAACTCGGTGAGGCTCTTGCAAAACTTGCAGAAGAGGATCCGACATTCCGTGCACACACTAACCAGGAGACTGGACAGACCATCATCGCTGGTATGGGTGAGCTGCATCTGGAGATCATCGTTGACCGTCTGCTTCGTGAGTTCAAGGTAGAGGCAAACGTAGGTGCTCCTCAGGTTGCATATAAAGAGACCATCACAAAGGCTGTAGACGTAGACAGCAAGTATGCAAAACAGTCCGGTGGTCGTGGTCAGTATGGTCACTGTAAAGTACACTTCGAGCCGATGGATCCCAACGGCGAGGAGACATTCAAGTTCGAGTCCAGCGTTGTCGGCGGTGCGATCCCGAAGGAGTACATCCCGGCTGTTGGCGAAGGTATCGAAGAGGCTACCAAGGCTGGTATCCTTGGCGGATTCCCGGTAGTTGGTGTATCTGCTAACGTATACGATGGTTCTTACCATGAGGTAGACTCCAGTGAGATGGCATTCCACATCGCAGGTTCCCTTGCATTTAAGGATGCTATGTCCAAGGCTAACCCGATCCTTCTTGAGCCTATCATGAAGGTTGAGGTTTCCATGCCTGAGGAGTACATGGGAGACGTTATCGGTGACATCAATGCCCGTCGTGGTCGTATCGAGGGTATGGAAGATGTCGGCGGCGGTAAGATGGTCAAGGGCTATGTTCCGCTGGCAGAGATGTTCGGATACGCAACAGACCTTCGTTCCAAGACACAGGGACGTGGTAACTACTCCATGTTCTTCGAGAAATACGAGCAGGTACCGAAGAGTGTACAGGAAAAGGTTATCAACGACAAAACAAAATAATAGATTCTGCGTAAAATGGGCTTGAAAATATATCGTAATTGAAATATAATCTAAGATAGCCTATATTGAACAGAAACAAGTAAAACAAAGAAAATGCCCAAAGGCGATATCTATTTAAGGAGGACGTTTAAAAATGGCTAAAGCTAAATTCGAGAGAACCAAACCGCATTGTAATATCGGAACCATTGGTCACGTTGACCATGGTAAGACCACTCTGACAGCTGCTATCACAAAGGTACTGTCTGAGAGAGTTGCTGGTAACACAGCTACAGACTTCGAGAACATCGATAAGGCTCCGGAGGAAAGAGAGCGTGGTATCACAATCTCCACAGCACACGTTGAGTACGAGACAGAGCACAGACACTATGCACACGTTGACTGCCCTGGACATGCTGACTACGTTAAGAACATGATCACTGGTGCAGCTCAGATGGATGGCGCTATCCTTGTAGTAGCTGCTACAGACGGTGTTATGGCTCAGACAAAGGAGCACATCCTTCTGTCCCGTCAGGTAGGCGTACCTTACATCGTTGTATTCATGAACAAGTGCGATATGGTAGACGACGAGGAGCTGCTTGAGCTGGTTGAGATGGAGATCAGAGACCTGCTGAACGAGTATGAGTTCCCGGGCGATGACACACCGGTTATCCAGGGTTCTGCTCTGAAAGCTCTGGAAGATCCGTCCAGCGAGTGGGGCGACAGAATCATGGATCTGATGGATGCTGTTGACAGCTACATTCCGGATCCTCAGCGTGATACAGATAAGCCGTTCCTGATGCCTGTAGAGGATGTATTCACAATCACAGGTCGTGGTACTGTTGCTACTGGTAGAGTAGAGCGTGGTGTTCTGCACCTGAACGATGAGGTTGAGATCCTCGGTGTTAAGGAAGATAAGAAGAAGACCGTTGTAACCGGTATCGAGATGTTCCGTAAGCTCCTTGATGAGGCTCAGGCTGGTGATAACATCGGTGCACTGCTTCGTGGTGTTCAGAGAACAGAGATCGTTCGTGGTCAGGTTCTTGCTAAACCCGGCAGCGTTACCTGCCACAAGAAATTTACCGCTCAGGTATACGTTCTGACCAAGGACGAGGGTGGCCGTCATACACCTTTCTTCAACAACTACAGACCTCAGTTCTATTTCAGAACAACTGACGTTACAGGCGTTATCAACCTTCCGGAAGGAACCGAGATGTGCATGCCTGGTGATAACGTAGAGATGACCATCGAGCTGATCCACCCGATCGCTATGGAGCAGGGTCTTACATTCGCTATCCGTGAGGGTGGCCGTACAGTAGGATCTGGACGTGTTGCTACAGTTATCGAATAATTTTAGCATAACATCTTAAATTATATATTGAGTACCGCAAGGTACATGTGTCCAAACGTAAGATACCCGTAGAACTTCGGTTCTACGGGTTTTTCTGTTGCATGGAAATATGTAAAAGGGCAGAAAAGAATAACGAACAGTATAGAAAAACGGTTGCCGGGAGAGTATCCTGACAACCGTTTGTGATAACAGATTGACAACAAAAAAGGTATTTAATTATCAGAAGCAGTAGATGTTTCTTGTATATTGGAACAGATTTCAAAGGTTTGTTTACAGATTTTTTCCTCATTGATGCCAGCAAGATGTAAAGAGAGTTTTACAAGTAATTGGTCTTTTATCAATGAGGAAGAACCTACATATGGGAAATATGGAATAATGCGAAAACAGTTTCTGAAGGAACACCGGAGTGCAAGGTATCAGTATCTGGTACTTACCGGGAAATTGACGGAGCATTTGAATCAGGTCGATAAAGAAGCGAGAGAAAAAGTTGAAATGCTGGTGGAACAGATGGCTGAGCAGTGGGGCGTGACAGAAAAACTGAAGATGCAGGATCAGATGGAATGGGTTAGGAAAATGAATAATATTCGTAGCAGAGCAGTAGAGATTATAGATGTAGAATTGATTTGTGTTTAGGAGGACAAAGCGGCAGATATAATGTTAAAAGTAAGTGCGTGCGCACGCATATTATGTTATAATACTGGTGGTTAGGAGGAATATATCTATGAAACTATTAAAATGGCTTTCAGTAACAGACCGATTTTACAAAATCTATTTGGATAAACAGCTTGCCCCCTTTGGAATCAACAACAGCCAATATATGTTTTTGATTAAAATCTGTCGTTCGCCTGGCATTTTACAGGATTCTTTAATGGATATGTTTTATGTTCATCCGAGCAATATTGTACGGACAGTTGCGGCATTAGAAAAGCAGGGAATGATTACACGTTCTCCCAATGATAAGGATAAGCGGACATGTAAATTGTATCCTACAGAAAGAGCATTGTCTATTATTGACGAGATACAGATGATATGCGAAAAGACAGAAGCTCTTTTATTGCAGGGTATGAGCGAATCCGAGCAGAACCTTTTTATGGATTTCTTAATACAGGCGGGCAGAAATATCACATCGGAACTCCATATAGAGAGAAAGGGGGAGGAGTTCAATGACTGAAAATCCTCTGGGCTATGAAAAAATTGAGAGTATGAGAAAAACTCTGTAAATAAGATCCTTCTATGATAATTAAGGGCGATAAGCTTGTGAATCATGCTTGTCGCTCTTGCTTTATATATAACAGTTACCTATAGGCATGTCAAGAGCAGGCGGTTTCCCGCCTGTCTTTTTAACCAAGTTTTTAATTATTCTGGTAAACGCCCCTCATACATAATACTCAGTTCTCCATAAACCTGAGCCCAATCCCGGATTGTGGTCGTCCATTTTTTCGTAGCCTCAAAAGTGGCCAGATACAGAGCTTTTAACAGGGCTGTATCGCTTGGAAATACGCTTCTCTGGCGGTTTAGCTTCCGGTATGTAGAATTCAGTGATTCAATCGCATTTGTCGTGTAAATGACCTTTCTGACAGTGGCTGAGAACTTAAAAATAGGTGAAACGGCATCCCAGTTGTCCTTCCAGCGTTTCATGGAATTCGGGTATTTCGGAGTCCATTTTTCAGTTACACGGTCTAAAGCAGCCAGAGCTTTCTGCTCGTCAGCAGCCTGATAGATAGTTTTTAAATCTGTAGCAAAGGCTTTTCTGTCCTTATCTGGAACGTATTTCAGGGTGTTTCTTACCTGATGAACGATACACCGCTGGTATTCTGTTTTTGGAAACGCTGCTGAAATCGCCTCCTTAATGCCCGTAAGTCCATCGGCGCAAATAATCAGGATATCCTTGACGCCACGATTTTTCAGTTCATTCAGAACAGACAACCAGTATTTCGCACTTTCATTATCACCGATCGTAATGGTCAGGACTTCCTTTTTCCCTGCTGTATTAATGCCCAGAATGACGTAAGCTGCAAGTTTACGAATAACTCCATTATCCCTCACAGAATAGTGGATCGCGTCGATGTAAAGGATCGGATACACCTCATCCAGCGGACGATTCTGCCAGTCTTCAATCTGGGGAAGGATCTTGTCTGTCACATCAGATATAAAACTTTCTGATGTTTCAAAGCCGTAGATATCTTCGATTGTTTCCGAGATCTGGCGAGTGGTCATTCCTTTGGCATACATAGAGATGATCTTCTGATCAATATCAGAAATATCTTTCTGATGCTTTTTCACAACCTGTGGTTCAAAGGTCGATTTTCGATCCTGCGGTACTTCGATTTCCATAGAACCATATCGGCTGTTTACCTGCTTGCGTTTATAACCGTTGCGATAATCATCGTTATCAGAACGCTCGGATTTCTCATATCCAAGGTGGTCATCCATTTCCGCCTCCATCATTTCTTTAATGGTGCCGCCCAGGAGATCTTTGAGAGCATCTTGGATGTCTTCCGCAGTCTCGATATCGTATTCTTCGAGAAGTTGGCGGATGATATTTCTTTTTCCCTCAGTCATTTCAACTCTGTGAATCGGTTTCTTTTGTTTTGCCATAGTAAAAGGCCCTCCTAATGATATTTATTGTATCATAGAAGGACCTTACTTAGGTTATTTTACAGAAAAAGTTTCACAAGCTCAAAAAATTTCAAAGCTGTTGAAAAATTTTGCTGTTCCCAGTATTGTGGCGTCTCTTGTCGGCTCAATCTACAATATTGTGGATCAGATTTTTATTGGTCAAGGGGTCGGTTATCTGGGAAATGCAGCAACCAATGTTGCCTACCCGTTCTCTACCATCTGCCTTGCTATTGCACTGCTGGTTGGAATTGGTAGTGCTTCCCGTGTTTCCCTCTGTCTTGGACGCAAAGAGTCGAAAGCTGCCGCCAAAGCAGCGGGAAATGGTATTGTTCTGATGGGAATTTTCGGAATTATTTATTTGCTGGTTGGAGAAACTTTTCTGTCTTTGCTCCTAAAGGCATTTGGGGCAACGACAGATGTATTTCCATATGCAAAGCAGTATGCCAGCATAACATTGATTGGAATGCCGTTTCTTATTGTAACGAATGGTATGAGCAATTTGATTCGAGCAGATGGAAAACCAAAGTATTCAATGGTTTGCATGGTTATGGGAGCTATTATCAATACCATTCTTGACCCTATTTTTATTTTTGCTTGCGATTGGGGGATTGCCGGTGCAGCTTGGGCAACAGTTATTGGGCAAATTTTTTCCTTCATACTCGCACTCCGTTATCTATGGCGTTTCCAAACAATCCATTTTGAAAAAGAGTCGTTTTTATTGGACATCAAAGAAAGCATGAAAATTTGCAGCATGGGAATCAGCAGCAGCTCAAACCAGATTGCAGTTACCGTGATTCAAATCATTCAGTACAATTCGTTGACTTATTACGGCGCATTAACAAAATATGGAACAGATATTCCCTTAGCTGCTTGCGGAATCGTTATGAAAACAAATGCCATAATCCTTGCGATTGTTGTAGGAATCTCGCAGGGAACACAGCCGATTATCGGCTTCAACTATGGGGCAAGGCAATACCATCGTGTACGGGAGGCTTACCTGCTTGCGGTAAAATGGAACCTTGTTGTTTCCACAATTGCTTTCATCGCATTTCAATTTTTCCCGCAATCTATCATTTCGCTATTCGGAAATGGGGACAAGCTGTATTTTGAATTTGCTGTTTTGTTCATGCGTACCTATCTTTTCATGGTGTTGGTAAATGGTGTGCAGTTGCTTTCTTCCAGTTTTTTTACCGCAATAGGAAAATCGTTAAAAGGTACTCTGTTGGCATTAACAAGGCAGACCTTTGTGTTGATTCCGCTTACCCTGCTACTTCCGCTTCGTTTCGGAATTATGGGAGTATTGCTTGCGGGACCTGTTGCTGATTTTTCAGCGTTTATGCTATCTGTTGTACTGGTGGGTATAGAATTAAAAAAACAAAAAAATGACATGTAAACAACAGCCCTATGTGAAAACATTTTTTTTCCGCCGTTAAGTAATCAAGAAGCAAAAACTTAAAAACCGTTGCGATAAATTTTATAAATTTAGTAGGATAATATTTAGAAGTAAGGATTGAGAAAAATATGGAAACTATAAAATGGGTTCTATGTCCTATCTGTGGAAATAAAACCCGAACGATAATGCAAGAAGATACCGAATTAAAGAACTTTCCACTCTACTGTCCGAAGTGTAAACAGCAAACACTTGTGAATGTCAAGCACTTTGTTGTTTCGGTTAGCATAGATAGTGCAAATTCTCAATATGATGGGCCTGTCGCAAAATCATCTATTCTTGATGATTTTGCGACAGGCCCATGATTGGACGATTTAGTTTCCGTACATCAGGAAAGACATGATCTTCTGGAAATCCTCAGGTTCAGAGAATTTCAGATCCAGTTCCTTGATATAGGCCTCGTTGTTGAAGATGCTGGACATGGAAACAAACTGGCAGAGCTTGGATTTCAGATTGAGGACATCCCCCTCTTCTGTCACCAGCTCTACGGTACCCTTACATTGATTGACCACATCAAAAAAACCTTTTACATCTGTGATATTCTGCAGTTTCATACGTTTCTCCCTTCTGAATGTGTAATTCTTCCTTTTTCATGGTCAGCGTAGCATGTCCGACAACGGAAAACAATGGATGATTTTTGCTATGGCATGCAATATCTTGCGCATTTTTTGTGAGTAAAAGTATTTACAACCTAGGCAGAAAAACATACAATATTTTTATAAAAAATGTGAATCGCGGAGGGTAGAAGAGTGAAAAAAACGATGGATATTGTGGCATTGGGGGAACTGCTGATTGATTTTACCGAAGCGGGAACGGGTGCGGACGGAATGAAGCTGTTTGAACAGAATCCGGGCGGCGCACCGGCCAATTTGCTGACGGCGGCCAGCCATATGGGCTACCGGACAGCCTTTATCGGGAAAGTTGGCATGGACATGCATGGCGCATTTCTGAAAAAGACATTGGAAAAAGAAGGGATTGATACCCGGGCGCTGGTGGAAGATCCGGAGACATTTACGACACTGGCATTTGTGGAGATTAATGAAAACGGGGAGCGTAATTTTTCTTTTGCGAGAAAACCGGGTGCAGATACCCAGCTTCGAAGAGAAGAACTGGATCAGCAACTACTGTCAGACTGCCAGATTTTTCATTTCGGTTCCCTGTCTTTGACGGACGAGCCTTCCAGAAGTGCTACATGGGAAGCGGCCAGACTGGCGAAAGCAGCCGGAGCGCTCATTTCCTATGATCCCAACTATCGGCCGCCGCTGTGGCGCTGTCAGGAAGAAGCGGCTGAAGGAATGAAATCTGTGGTGTCACTGGTGGACGTGATGAAGGTGTCGGATGAGGAAAGTCTGTTACTGACCGGTGAGACGGCATATGACAAGGCGGCTTTGCAGCTCCTTTCCCGGGGGCCGAAGCTGGTGGCTGTCACGCTGGGCGGAGATGGCGTACTGTTGGTATCAAAGGAACATCAGGAGATGATTCCGGCTTTTCGGACAGAGGCTGTGGATACCACCGGTGCAGGAGATTCCTTCTGGGGTGGATTCTTAAGTTGTTTTCTCTCTTATCAGAAAGAATTGGAGCAGATGACCTGGGAAGAACTGAAAAACTGCGCAGTAACCGGAAATGCAGTGGCAAGCCTGTGTGTCAGAAAGAGGGGCGGTATTCCGGCAGTTCCGACCAAAGAAGAAGTGGAAGACTTTTTACAGAAGAGATCATGCGGGGAGAATTGTTGATTTCGTGGAAAATGACATGGAAAAAATGCTGACATACGATTGACATACGGAAAGGGAAAGGCATGAATCAAAGAGGAAAGGAAATGCAGGGACAGAAACAACATGTACTCGAAACGTTGTACAGAGAGTATGAAATTCTCTGCCAGATTGATCTTTCGACAGATATGTATGTCTGTGATTATAGGAAACAGCAGGAGAGCGCTGGTGTGACAGCAGATTTTGCGGAGCAGGGTAAATTTTCGAAGGCATTGGCGATTTATGTGCAAAGTAGAGTCCGACCGGATGACAGAAAGCTTTTTGACATACTGATTTCTTCAAAAAAATTGTCCCAGCAGTTACGGACAAATGGAAATGTACGTGTGCGCTATCGGGGAATTGATGGAAACAGCAGGAAAATCTATGAGATGCAGGTGACTGCAGAAGCCAATGGAGAAAATTCAGAAGACATCTGCAGTTTGCCGGCGGTGATGACGATACGTTGTGTAGATATTTTCATTGGCGATGACGAAAACAGCCTCAAAGAGCAGCTGCAGCAGTATGAAAAAATGGAGCACCGGAAAGAGACTGTTCTGCATCGGGCGTTGCGCACGGTGGTATGGACTGCATTTTTTGATCAGGCCAAAAAGCTGATAAAGATGGACGTGGATGAAAGCTTTCGCCTCCTGCTGGATATTCCCCGGGGAGATAGGCTGCCGAATACAAAAGAGGAATGGAGCCGGTTTGTGCGGCCTGAGAAGATAGAAAAGATACAGGAAAAATTCTGTAGGCTGCTTGCGTCGGAAGAGAAGGATCCTTCTCTCGTGATGGAGTATGAGCTTCGGACAGGCTGGGGAGAATATCGGTGGTTTCGGGTGTATGGCTGCAGATTTCCAGATGAAAAAGAAGGTTATCAGATCACGGGTGTGTTGACGGATATCCATGAACAGCGCCAGATTAAGGAAGCAAAGGCTGATGGGATTCAGCAGCTGCGCGACCGTGAAAGAGAACTGGAATCGGTCATCTCCAAAATGCAACAGGAAAATCTGGACAAATCCAGGTTCCTGACAAGGCTTTCCCATGATATCCGTATACCGGTCAACGGCATTAAGGGATTGTTGATGATAGCCAAAACCCAAGTCGGGAATCCGGAATTGATTTTAAAGACATTAGCCAAGGTGGAGAATGAGGAGCGTTTGCTGGAAGTTTTTGTAGATGATATTTCCCGTTTGAGTCCTCTTGTGAAAAACGAAACGGCTCACCATGGAGAATCCACAGATTTAGTAGAACTGCTGAAAAGCAGTCGTGAGGTTTTTCTTGGGGAGGCTCGCCATAAAGGGCTTATTGTACACCCTGGACGGGTGGAGGTAACACATCCGAAGGTATATGCCAACGGACACTACCTGAAACGGATTTGGCTGAATCTGATCAATTGCTGTATCAAGTACAATCAAGAAGGCGGTTCTATCGAACGGCGTCTCATTGAGAAGCCAATCAACAGCGATTATTCCATGTATACATTCATTCTTCGGGATAGCGGTGGCGAGCTCAACAGGGAATTTATAGAGGAGATTGTCGGCCCGCTGACCAGAAGTGAGACCGGACTGAAGGATATCATACAGAAAACAAGCTTGAGTATGGTGGTGACCCGGGAACTGGCTGAATTCATTGGTGGTACAGTGGATGTACGAAATGAGCCTGGTGTGGGTGCGATATTTACCTTTAAGGTTCCGCTGGAGATTTGTCCGGAGATTGAGGGAGATTCCCGGGCGAAAAGAGTGACATCGGCTACAGATGAAAATTGCGAGGGAGAATTGCAGGGGAAACGCATTCTCATTGCAGAAGATAACGAGTTAAATCTCGAAATTCTGCAGTATTTTCTCGGAAGGAAGGGCGCTGAGCTGCTTGCAGTCCGGGACGGCAAGCAAGCAGTGGAAGTATTCAGAAAATCTTCGGAAGGAAGCATTGATTTGATTCTCATGGACATTATGATGCCGGTGATGGACGGCTTGGAAGCAACACGGCTCATTCGCAGTATGGAACGGAAGGATGCAGCCGTCGTTCCCATTCTGGCTATGACAGCCAATGTATTTGCAGAGGACGTGAGAAGCACAAAGGCAGCGGGAATGAATGAGCACATTTCCAAACCCCTGGACATGTCGAAAGTCATACAGTGTATGAATCGGTATCTGAAAAATAACAAAGCTGAGAATGGTTCCACTTTCTTTTGAATGACATAGTAACAAATACTATATAAAATAGAAATAAAAACTGTTTATATTGACGAGCCTGCGCAATGGTTGTATACTAAAACTGTTTGATATTCAAAATAAATGAAACGTATACAGGAGGAACGTCAGGTGAACAGTTTGAAAATCGGAAAGTGGGAGGTGCCGGTGCCAATCATCCAGGGAGGAATGGGTGTTGGAATCAGTTTAAGCAGTCTGGCGGGAGCAGTGGCCCGGGAGGGCGGCATCGGCGTGATTTCTACAGCACAGATCGGATATGCAGAAGAGGGATTTGAAAAGGATCAGGCGGCATGTAATCTGCGGGCCATTCGAAAGCATATTGCCCGGGCAAAGGAAATTGCAGGAGGAAATGGTCTGGTGGGGGTCAATGTGATGGTGGCATTGAAGCATTATGAAGAGCATGTGCGTGCGGCGGCTGCGGCCGGTGCGGATGTGATCATCAGTGGGGCAGGACTGCCTTCCGACCTTCCGGCCTTGATTGACGATCTGGACAGGACGAAGATTGCACCGATTGTTTCTTCTGCCCGCGCAGCACAGCTGATTCTGAAAATGTGGGATCACCATTATCATCGTACAGCAGATTTTCTTGTGGTGGAAGGGCCGCTGGCAGGCGGACATCTTGGGTTTACCAGGGAACAGCTGGAACATTTGGACGATGTTAATTTTGACGGGGAACTGAGCAAGATTCTTGTCTGCAGAGAGTTTTACGAAGAGAAATACGGAGTTTCCATTCCGGTCATTGCAGCCGGTGGCATTTTTGACCGGACAGATATCAATCATGTACTGGATCTGGGGGTGGATGGGGTACAGATTGCCAGCCGTTTTGTGGCTACGGAGGAGTGCGACGCTTCGCCTGCTTATAAGCAGGCCTATATTCAGGCAAAAGAGGAGGACATTGCCATCATTCAAAGCCCGGTGGGTATGCCGGGACGGGCGCTGCGCAATGCGTTTATCCGGCGGGTAGAGGAGACGAAGGATCCTATTCGCAAATGCTATAACTGTCTGAAAAAATGCAATCCGGCGGAGGTGCCCTACTGTATCACGAAAGCGCTCATTGATGCAGTACAGGGAGATGTGGATAATGGCCTGATCTTCTGTGGAGCCAATATTGGGCGCATCCGGGAAATGACAACCGTGCATGATCTGATAAAAGAATTAATAGGATAGAAAAAAAGAATTGCAGTCATGACAAAAATCATGACTGCAATTCTTTTTTATATATAAGGTGCTGCCTGATATTCTTTCAGGACTTCTTTTACAAATAATTCCATTTCCGGTGTTGTATTGCTTATATGAGAGTTATAGGAGAGATAGAATGGCAGTTTGCAGTCATTTATATGGATTGGGCATAAGGTTTGGGTAATCCCGGGATGGCTATATTTCAATTGACAATGTAAAACACTGGTAAATCCGATGCATTGAGAGGTGAGATCCAAAGCAAGGGGCAGGGAAGATGCCTTTATTTCTTTTTCTGGTTGAAAATGTGCTTTTTTAAGAGCTTCTTCTGCAATATAACTCATAATGGCAATAGGCTTACAATGAATAAGAGAAACATTCCGGAGTTTTTCAAAATCCAGAATCAGAGGATGCTCGAGAGTGGCATTTGCAGTATCGTGTGCAATGAGTGCAGGATGGTTTCTGTGTCCTACCAGGTAGATTTTTTCATAAAACAATAATTCAGAACGGATAGTTGCATCTGATATAGGAGAACACACAAAGGCGGCATCTATCTGATGTGTGGTCAGTCTTTTTACCAGATTATCAGCGAAATCCTGTATGGGATCGATCTGAATGTTGGGATATGCATGAATGACCCTGGGGATTATTCTGGAAAGAATGTATTCACCGGTAACATAGGGAACGCCTACCTTTATTGTGTGAACGGAGATCGAAGAGGCCTGTTTGAGTTCAAGCAGTAATTTATTTTCAAGATCAAGGATGGTATTCGCATATATGCAGAAGCGTTTACCGGCGGATGTCAGACAGATGGGAGAGGAGGAACGGTCGAATAAGGTTACTCCAAGTTTTTCCTCCAGGGAGTTGGATATATCTGCTGAGGGCAGGCTGGGAAACGTATAATAGTTCAGCGGCTTTGCTGATACTGTTACATTTGGAAATAGTAAGTACATAGTGAAAATCTTTATCGTTCATATGCGGTCGTTCCTTTCTGGTGTTACTGTGAATAAAAAAGAATAAAAATATAATGTTTGAAGGTTATAAAATAACAAAAAAAATGCAAATTTGAAATGTGATTACTATGAGAATATCCTATAGAAACATACTAGAAATTATATCATACCAAAAATGATATGTCAATTATACCAAAAAAGGCTTTGGACTTAAATACAGGGGGATGATATGATAATGATACAAAATATGAAAGAAAAGGGGTGCATGTAAATGCCAAAAATTCAGTTGGATGTAGTAGTATCTCAGAGAAAAAACCGTACAGATGGATTTATCAATTATGGACAGAAAGCAGATTTATCTTTCTATCAGATACCGGTTATTATCATTGAAGGCGGGAAACCCGGAAAAACACTGCTTGTTGATGGAGCCATGCATGGAGATGAGACAGAAGGGTCAGAAGCGATTATAAAGCTTGCGGCAGAATTGGAGGGTCAGGAGTTCAACGGAACATTCATCGGAGTGCCTGCCTTAAATATGGAAGCTTTTACTGTCATCAGCCGTGCAACAATTGTGGATGGCTTCAATCTGAATCGGGTATTTCCCGGACGTAAAGATCAGTATACCACACACTATCTGGCAGCTATTTATATGGAAAGAGTCGTGCAGTATGCGGATGCAGTCATTAATTTCCATGGAGGCGGAGATGTACTTCATCTGGAACCGCTTTGTGCACATTTGCCGTTTGACGGTCCGGATGATAAACTTGGAAAAGTATGTTATGAAATGGCAAAGGCGTTTAATGTACAGTATCTATGGTCTCAGCAGAATCTTCCATTCGCAGGAATTACTTCTCTGGAATACAAAAAAGCATTTGGTATCCCGACAATTATTCCGGAAGTGGGATCTCAATGTAGTCGTTTACATAATAGATTCCGTGATATTGAAATATGTTATAACGGAATAAAAAATGTTATGGCATATTTTGAAATGATTCCGCCGACAAATCAGAAACCGGTTGAGAACAAAATGCATATTGAATTGAATTATCTGCATTCTCGTAATGGTGGCTTCATGACGCCGATCAAAAAAGAAGGGGAATTATTTGAGGAAGGCGATTTGCTGTGTGTGATTGATGATCTTTTTGGCAGACGGGTAGAAGAAATATATGCACCATGGAAGGGTGTGGTGATAGGATTCTGGAGCGTTCCGGTTATTCATCCGGGTGACTGGTGTTCCCTGGCAGGACGCCTGATCGATCCTCCGGCTGATTATAACGGATAATGAAAATAAGAAGAATTTTCGGAAAGAGGGATGGTTAATGAAAATGAAAAAAATCTGGACAATTTTGCTGACAGCAGCCATGGTTTTCTCTTTATGTGCATGTGGAAATAATCAGAAGAAAGAGCAGGAAACGGATACCGGTTCCGCATCTTCCAAAGAAGCATCAGAGGATAAGATAAAAATCAGCATTGCGACCCCATGTGCGGATGGAAATCCGATGATGGATCTTGTATATTACTGGCAGGAACAGGTCGATGAAATTCTGCCGGGCAGAGTAGAATGGGAGACTTATCCAAATTCTACCATGGGTTCGGAACGTGAGATCGGTGAAATGGTTATGGATGGAACGCTGAGCGGTGCGCTGGTAGGGCCTTCTAATATTACAGCCTTTGCGCCTATGCAGACGGTGCGCCTTCAGGACATGCCATTCCTTTTCAAAGATGGGGATGAGCTGTATGCTGCCGGAGAAGAGTGGATGAACGAGGCAATTAATAAAGAATGTGAATCGTATGGCCTTACAACAATTTTCTATGAATACATTATGGGACAGGAAATTGAAAATACCAAGCGTCCGATTTATACGCCGGATGATGTAAAAGGATTAAAGATTCGCGTGTATGATTCTCCGGGACCGTACAATTTCCTGGAGGCTTGCGGCGGACTTCCGGTAGCAATGGCATTCAGCGAAGTTTATACGGGAGTACAGCAGGGAGCAATTGACGGCCTGTATACAACAACCAGTAATTTTGTTCCACAGAAATTTACGGAAGTATGTAAATATCATACAAAACTGACAATTACAAACCTTGGAATGACAATGTTATTTAATCTTGATACATTGAACAGTTATCCTCAGGATCTTCAGGACGCAATGAAAGAGGCTGGAAAGAGAACCGAAAAATACTGTCAGGAAGTTGTCAGCCCAGATACAAAGACAAAAACTTATGACGATATTGCAGCTGCCGGAGTAGAAATCAATGAGGTTACAGAGGAACAGTATCAGGTATTTGCTGATCAGGTATCAGATTATTGTTATGAAAAACTGCGTGAGGATGTAGGATCTGAACTGTGGGACAAGTGTATAAACTGGCTGGAGGAATATCGCTCCAGATAACGGTGCCTGCGAAAAGATAAAGAAAGGGGCGTCGCACAGATATTGTTTTGTGCGGCTGCCCTGCTGAATAAAGAACGAGACAAAGGAGGACAACAGCAATGAAAAAGATATATGAGGTTTATAATCGTATAGAAAAGAACCTCCTTGGTTTGATCATGTGCGTTTTGATTATCATGGGATTTACGCAGGTGCTCTGTCGATTTGTATTTAAAATGTCCTTAGCCTGGGCAGAAGAAATGATGACGTTTTGTATGATTTGGCTGGCATATCTGGGATCCAGTGCAGCTGCACATGAGAAAAAACATATTCTGGTAAGTATGTTTGTTGATCTGTTTCCGAAGCCTTTGCGAAAAGTGCTTACTGTACTTTCACAGATGCTTTGGCTGATATGCAGTGCAATAATGCTGTATCTTGGAGGTTATGTGACGGTTAACTATATAAATCGGAACGCAGCTACTTTAGGCGGAAAGTATCCGTTTTGGATCGCATCTGTTATTATTCCGGTCAGTATGTTCCTGATTGGAATCCGGATTATTCTTTTGATCATACAGACCTTTAGGGGAGAAAGTGACACTCGTTCACAGGAAGAGATTGTTCGGGAGGAAATAGACATATGAATACAGTGCTGATACTTGGATTGTTTTTTCTGCTGGTAATATTGAAAGTTCCGATTGCATTTTCTTTGCTGTTGTCTTCAATAATCAGTTGTTACATATTGAATCTTGCGCCTCTCACGGCTATTGCATCAGCGGCAATGAATTCTCTGTTTTCTTATCCTCTTCTGGCAATTCCATTCTATATTTTTGCCGGATCGGTTATGACAAAAGGAGGTATCTCCAAGAAACTGTGTAATTGGATAGGAACAGTTTTTTCTCGGTTTACAGGTGGACTTGGGATGGTGACGGTAGTAGCATCTGCTTTTTTTGCAGCATTAAGTGGATCTGCTTCTGCAACAACCGCCTCGATTGGTTCCATGATGGTGCCGGAAATGGAGGAACAGGGATACAGAAAACCTTATGGACTCGCCATTGCAGCAGCTGGTGGTGTTATCGGCCCTATTATTCCGCCAAGTGTTATGTTCGTGTTATACGGGGTAGGAACGGAAACATCTATAGGAAGTTTGTTTTTGGCAGGTGTGATTCCGGGAATTCTGATGGCTGTTTTCTTGTGCGGAGCGGTTTATATGACAGCTAAAAGGGAAGGCCTCAAAGCCAGTGACGGACATTTTCAGTTTTCTGCTTTCCTGAAGGCAATGTGGCTGGCAAAATGGGCTATTCTGGTTCCGGTCATCATCCTTGGAGGGATTTACAGTGGAATGTTTACTCCGACAGAGGCAGGTGCAGTCTGTTGCATTTATGCGGTAATTATAGCATTATTTGTAGATCGCACGCTCGATCTGAAAGGGATTTTGGAATGCGCATCGGAATCTGCCGTGACAGGTGCAACTATTTTTATTCTTCTGGCTGCTGCCGGTGTTTTTGGAAAAGTGATGACGCTGGCGCAGGTTCCGCAACAGCTGTCTGCAGGAATTCTTGCAGTTGCTGACAGTAAATTTATGGTATTGCTTCTTATTAATCTACTCCTTCTTGTTGTAGGGTGCATTATGGATGGAGGCGCTGCGGTTGTCATTCTGGCGCCATTGCTGCTTCCGGTTGTCAAAGCTTTTGGAATTGATGCGATTCAATTTGGTATCATTATTTGTCTGAATTTAAGTGTTGGTGCGATTACACCACCTGTTGGTTCTTGCCTGTTTGTGGCTACGGTAATAGGAGATACTCCTTTGGAAAAAATTGCAAGAGAAATCATTCCTTTTCTTGTGGCAGAGTTGCTTGTACTATTACTTGTAAATGCATTTCCGGCAGTTTCTATGGGCATTTTGGGTTTGACCGCATGACAAAAATAATAAATAAAACACAGGGATATCATGGTGAAGAAGATGAAACGGGAATTATTCTGTAAAATTTTGAATAGTGAAATGCAGCTTGCAACAGGTTGTACAGAACCGGCAGCGGTGGCATTGTGTGCAGCCTATGCAAGTCAGCAGTTAGGGACAGAAGTGGCTGAAGTACACGTGCTGGCTAGTGTGAATATCATAAAGAATGCAATGTCTGCCGGAATACCGGGAATTTCGAACACCGGGATTAATTATGCCGCAGCACTTGGTGCTATAGGAGGCGTGGTGGAACGGCAACTCCAGGTGATTGACAGCACATCGGAAAAAGAGCGGGAAAAGGCAGTAAAACTGGTAAAAGACGGCCACGTCCATATGGGAATGAAAAATACAGAAGAAAAACTGTATATTGAAGTGGAGGTAAGAAGTGCGGACGGACATCAGGCAAAAGCAATCATAGCAACCGCGCATACGAATCTGGTATATCTGGAAAAAGATGGTGTTTGTCTGTTGAAAAAACAACAGTTAACCGGAACGGAGAAAATATCTCCGGATTTGGTGGAACATACATTGTCCGTAGAATCCATTTATCGCTTTGTCAATGAACTGGATCGCCAGACTGACGATCTTCACATGGTGGAACTGGCAATTGCGGTGAATAAACGAATTGCAGAAGAGGGAGCACAGAAACCATTTGGTCTTACGATCGGACAGCATATTATGAATGCCAGAAGCGAAGGAACTATGGGGAGTGATGTGGTGACTGCGGCAATGGAACGCACAGCAAGTGGAATTGATGCCCGTATGGGAGGAGCCGGTGTGCCGGTGGTTACCAATTCGGGTTCGGGAAATCAGGGAATAACAGCGACAATACCGGTGCTTACTGCGGCGGAAGCCTTTGGGATAGATGACGACAGACTGTTTCGGGCGGTAACCTTGTCGCATCTGATGGCAATCTATATTCATTGTCGTTTCGGGCTTTTATCAGCGCTTTGCGGAGCAACGATTGCAGGAACCGGAGCAAGCTGCGGAATCGTGTATTTGCTGGGCGGGGGTCCGAAAGAAATAGGATATGCCATTAATAACATGATGGGATGCGTGACGGGAATGCTTTGTGATGGAGCCAAGGCGGACTGTGCAATGAAAGTCAGTGCCTGTGTAAATATGGCTTTTTTATCAGCGTTTATGGCAATAAAAGGAACCTGTGTTTCATCCGATGAAGGAATCGTGGAAGAAGATCCTGCACATACAATCCGCAATTTTGTGCGGCTTGGAAATGATGGCTCCCCGGTGATGGACAATATTATTCTTGATATTATGTTTAGCAAGCGTACAGGGAAAACGTTGGAATAATTAGATTATGAAATGAAGAAAAGGTATTCTGATTCCTCTGAAAAGAGTATTCAGAATACCTTTTGTATTTTGCAAAAAGAAAAGTAATCCTGCAAAATTATTTGATGGTCAGGCCGTTCCAGAACTCATCTGCCACCAGTGCCACATAAGTCTTACCGGTGTTGATGGTGATCTCGTTGCCGTCTTTGTCATAGTAACGGGTCGGATCGGTGTCGCTGGTCTTCTCCCAGGTTACCGGGATTGCCTTGCCGCCTGTGATGTAGTAGCCTTCCCGTCCGCTGTCTACAGAGTAAAAAATCATATAGCCGTTCTCATCAAACTGATGATACCGGGCGTTCTGGATCAGGACATTGGTGAAGCTCATCTGTTTATTGTTATCCAGAGGATCCACATGTGCAGAACCGTACTCGGAATACATATACAGGCCGGTGGAAGCATCATAGTTCAGCTTGGAATTGTTATGCTCAAACGGGAAATCAATCTCTGTGCAGTCAATGGAATCAGATGCGGTGGACAGATCTACCGGGTTGCTTTCGGAAGCAAACTGATAATGCGGGCCACTGTAGTACTGGTTGTAGTTGCGGTCAATCTTGGAGTTATTCTTGAAGTTCTTCTCCATGTCACCGGTCAGGATGTACTCTGTAAATTCCCTGGGCTTGCCATTATCCACACGGGAGAACGTTCCGCTGAAGTGATCAACATAAGGATTCTCCAGATGTGCATTGATATAGAACGGGCCGCCGTCATGGCAGACGATGGCATTCCACTCCGGAGCAATCTGCAGGTTTGTCGGTCTTACACTTCGCACACTGCCGATCTGCTTGACGCTGTCGTAATCCTTGTACAGAGCCATGAACCGGGTAACATGTCCGTTCTTCGTGCTGTTCATCATCTCATAGACAACATCTGCGCTGTTCATGCCGTAATGCGGAAGCGCGGTCTTCTCATTGTCGATCATAACGGCGATGGGACGCTGATCCTTCAGGCTCTCATCGATCCATTCGTTGGTCAGTTCGCTGCGGTACATGCCCTCGCGGGTCTCTTCCTCCACGACAGGAGTCTCTTCCTCTGCAACAGGAGCTTCTTCCTCCTTTTCTTCTTCCTCTTCGTCTGCGACAAAGGTATCATTTGAAGAAGCGGGTTCCTCTTTCTTTCCGCAGCCGATAGCCATGATGCCGACGGTCAGCGCAAGAAGGAAAAGTATAGATTTTTTCTTCATTGGTGTTACACCCTCACTCTCTTGATCCTAATTTGGGCAGAAATCCTGCCAGCATCCATTATAACACAGGTTTTCCCATAAGCCCATGACAATTTGAAAAAAGTAAGAAAAAATTAGGATATAGTTTAAAAATATAACATGCTAAGAAAATACCAATTTTACGGGGAAAAGGGCGCGTGATACGATAAAACAAAGAAAGAAGGAGGGATTTTATGTCAGTATTATTAGCAGTGAAAATGGATCTGGCCATTCCGGCGGGAGCTGGTCTGGAAGCTGTGAATGGTGCATTTCCGATCGAGGGTGCCTATCGGATGTTGGAACTGCCGGGGCTGCAGTGGAAAATCTGGGGGACAGACATGAACAAAAAAGAGGCCTGCGGATTTTATCTGTTTGCGACAATGGAGGATGCAAAGCGTCGTGCGGCAGAGGTTGTGGGCCAGTTGCAGGTGCGGCCGGGCATCAGCAATGTGACAACCCAGATCTGGGAGCTGGATGTCGAGAAGACGAGAATCACCCACGGCCCTATTGATGTGCCGAAGATCAGCGATCTTCCCCAATAGAATGGAATTGAAAAAACAGGAGGGATTTTTATGGGATTCAAGAGAACGAGAGAAGAAGTATGTGAGTCATTGAGTGGCGGTATGTGTGATTTTATGGAATCAGAAGTGCTGTCGGTCTTTTATGAGACAACACTGGAGGCCGTCAAAGAGCTTCTGCCGCCGGGCCTGTTGCCTTACAAGCGTCCGCTGATCTGCGCGGGCTACAATATTTTCCATAAAACCAATTTTGAGGTGCCGTATCTGGAGGCGGCGATCTATGTGGCCGCTGTCCATGAGAAAACCGGACTGCCGGGATTTTTTGTACCGGCAATGACACTGAATGTGGATATGGGAACGATCCTTGGACGGGAACTTGGCGGTTATCCAAAGAAAGCAGGGCGTCTGGGATACAACCGCACCGGCAATTCCTTTGTGGGATTTGCGGAGAGACACGGCATCCCGTATTATACCGTAAAGGCGGAGTTTGACGGTACGCCCAACGATCCGGAGCTGATGGCTGCCATCGGCGAACTGCTGACACCGCCGGATCCGGTGAACCATCCAGGCGCAACGATCATTTACAATTATCTGTGGCCCGCAAGCAGCTGGGTGCATCTGAAAGACCTGGATAAAGCACCGCAGCCGATCCTGACAACCGTATGGAAAACGAAACATCCGGGAACAAAGAAACCGGAGATCGGAAAAGGAGAGGTGATTTTCCAGAAATCTGAAAATGATCCCTGGTATGAGTTTGCACCGGTAAAAACGCTGGGCGCAATTATGTCCTATGACGGTCTGGCGCTGGACGGCAACCGGCAGCCGGAGGACGAATATCCGGTAGATGCCAAGGAATATCTGCCTTATGCTTTCTACAGCTATGATGTAAAACCACAGGAATAAAATAAGATAAAATGTTTGGGATGGTCTGCTTTCGGGCAGGCCATCTTTCATGATATAATGTGCGCAGGGAAAAACAAGCGGCTGCGTGAGCAGACATTTGTTTTTCACGAGCCATTAACGAAGGTTCCGCCTGCGACAGCAGGCAGCAGAGCGCGATAGCGCGGGGAACCTGAGTCTAACAGGCGGAATCAAGGAGGGAGAAACGATGAATCTGTGGGCATTGGAATATATTATCGAGGTGGCGAAGACAGGGTCTGTGTCGAAAGCTTCCCAGAAGCTGTATTTATCCCAGCCGCATCTGAGCAATACCATCAAAGCCATGGAGGCAGAGCTGGGAGTGAAGCTGTTCGTGCGTTCCACCAGAGGCATGTGCCTGACTGACGAGGGACGGGATTTTGTGCAGCGGGCGCAGGCCATTCTGGATGAAGTAAAAGATATGGAAGATATGTTCGCGGTAAAGCCGGAAGACTGTGTGCGCCTGCGGATTTCTGTGACGCGATCTTATCAGATCCACCGCTGTGTCATGGATTTTGTGAACAGCTATTCCCACAAACCACAGTTTCGGGTATCCGTGAAAGAAACAAATCCTTTTGAGGTGCTGGAAGATGTGCATACCAGAGAGGCCGAGATGGGGGTGCTCCATTGCTTTGGCGCACAGGAGGCGTATTTCCTGAACCGTTTCAAAACCTATTCCTTACAATATAAAAAGCATTATGAAAAGGAATTTCTGCTGGCCATGTCGGCAAACAATCCGCTGGCATCCAGAGCGCATATCACAAAGGACATGCTGGAAGATCAGCTGCTGGTGATGTATGGGGATTATGAGATTCCATCGGCATCCTATAAGGTTGTGATGGAGGAGAATGGCATCGTTATGCCGCCACGGCGTTTCTATGTGTATGACCGCGGCGGGGCGATGGAGACGCTGGGCCAGTGTGACAATGCAGTCATGTGGATCACCAGCCTCCACCCGGACACGCTGCGCAAGGAAGGGATCGTGCTGCGCAGATGCGAAGATGTCAATGTCCGGGATATGGGGTATAGTATTTATCCGTCGGAAGAGGGGATCTCCCCGGCGGCCAGAGAGCTGTATGAAAAAATGCAGCAGGTAGATTGGATGATGACCGATCGGGAAGACTATTTTGCTTCCCAGCGCCCGGAGGCACCGCAGGGCAGTACCAGTCCGCTGGTGGTGACAGGCAGGCCGATCTCCTGAGCATCCACGGTTCCGTGGAATTTCTTTAATTCACAGGACAGCATGTAAGTCAGAACGGCAGGCGCCAGTCCCGTGGTATAGGAGTTTACGAGGAAAAACAGCGGTTCCGGGGAGAGCAGCTTGGCGCACAGCTGGATAAACGGGTAAATAGAATCCTCGATCTTCCAGATTTCTCCCTTGGGGCCGCGGCCATAAGACGGCGGATCCATGATGATGGCATCGTAGTGATTGCCCCGGCGGATCTCCCGCTCTACAAATTTCATACAGTCGTCCACGATCCAACGGATGGGGGCCTCCCCCAGGCCGGAGGAGCGGGCGTTTTCCTTTGCCCAGGCAACCATGCCCTTGGAAGCATCCACATGGGTGACGGAAGCACCAGCGGCAGCGGCTGCCAGGGTGGCGCCGCCGGTGTAGGCGAACAGGTTCAGCACCTTGATGGGGCGTCCGGCATTTCGGATCTTTTCGGAAAACCAGTCCCAGTTGGTGGCCTGTTCCGGGAACAGGCCGGTGTGCTTGAAACTGAAGGGCTTTAAGTTAAAGGTCAGGGAACGGTAGCGGATCGTCCACTGCTCCGGGAGATCAAAAAACTCCCACTCGCCGCCGCCTTTTTTGCTGCGGTGGTAATGTCCGTTCATCTTCTTCCAGCCCCGGCTCACCTTCGGCGTATTCCAGATAACCTGCGGGTCAGGCCGGACGAGGATATACTGCCCCCAGCGCTCCAGCTTTTCCCCGGCTGACGTATCTATCACTTCATAATCTTTCCATTGATCTGCAATCCACATAGTTAAAAACCTCTTTATCTGATATTTGAAAATAGTGTTCTTTCCTAATTATACAGGCTGGGAAGTGGAAATACAATATCCAACAATATCCTATTAAATAAGTAGGAATTTTCTGTTGACAAGGTACGCATTCGATGTTATTATCATACATATATTGAAACAGACAAACGGCGGAAGAAGGAAGAAGTCATGATTTACAGTATCAGAAGAGCTTCTCATAACGGCATGTGTTGTTGTCGGTGGAACGTTTCCCGGGCGGATTTTGCGGCGGGGCTGCACCGATGGTAATGTGTTGCGCCTTTGCTGAGGTCTGAACAGACAGAGAATTCTGTGGTGTGATCCGGGAGCTGATGCTTCCGGTTTTTTTGATTACAGTGCCGAAGGTTCAGCTTTGCGTCATGCTCGCATGTAAGCAAAGATGGAACTTTACGGCACGCCCCATAATGAGGAAGAAGAGATGCGAAGCGTCTCGGATTCCGAATGTGGGTAGAATCGCGGGAGCTGCTGTGCAGCGTAGCGATTCGTAATCAAAAAATAAAGGCATTTACAATTACGCCCCACAATGAGGAAGTAGAGATGCGAAGCGTCTCGGATTCCGAATGTGGGTAGAATCGCGGGAGCTGCTGTGCAGCGTAGCGATTCGTAATCAAAAAAATAGGAGTTTTGTGATTTTAGGGAGGATAAAACTTTGAACTGGGAATTTATCATCAAATACCTGCCCACCTACGAACGGGCGGCCTGGCTGACGCTGCGGATCGGCGTGGCGGGGATCGTGGCAGCCATCGTGCTGGGGCTGGTCTGTGCCACGGTGCAGTATTACCGGGTGCCGGTGCTGCGGCAGATCGTGGCGTTCTATATTGAACTGAGCAGAAATACCCCGCTGCTGGTGCAGCTGTTTTTCATTTATTACGGCCTGCCGAAAGTGGGCATCAGCACCAACGCGGAGGTCTGTGGTGTGGCGGGACTGGCATTCCTGGGCGGCAGCTATATGGCGGAGACGTTCCGAAGCGGCCTGGAGTCGGTGGACGCCATCCAGTCGGAGAGTGCCTACAGCTTAGGCATGAGCGCCGGACAGGTGATGCGCTACGTGATCCTGCCCCAGGCCATTTCCGTGAGCGTACCGCCCTTCGTGGCAAACGTGATCTTCCTTCTGAAGGAGACCAGCGTATTCAGCGCCATCAGCCTGATGGATCTGATGTTTACGGCCAAAGACCTGATCGGTCTGTATTACCAGACGACAGAGAGCCTGTTCCTGCTGGTGATCTTTTATCTTCTGATCTTACTGCCGGTTTCTCTGCTGGGAAGCCTGCTGGAAAGGAGGCTGCGTCATGCCGGATTTGGGGCTTGAGGTATTATTGAAGGGCAAGAACATGATCCGTATCCTGGGCGGCCTCTGGGTGGCGCTGCGGATCAGCCTGCTGGCGGTGCTCATCAGCATTCCACTGGGCATTGTGCTGGGTATTCTGATGACTTCCAGAAACAAGATCATCAAGGTGATCCTGCGCATCTATCTGGAGGTCATCCGTATTATGCCCCAGCTGGTTCTTCTGTTCCTGTTTTATTTTGAAACGACCCGTGCGTTTGGCTGGGATCTGTCGGGAGAGACGGCTTCCATTATTGTATTTACCCTGTGGGGAACGGCGGAGATGAGTGATCTGGTGCGCGGCGCGCTGATCAGCATTCCCCAGCATCAGTATGAGAGCGCGGAGGCGCTGGGCCTGGATAAAAGGCAGACATTTATCTATGTCATCATCCCCCAGACGATCCGTCGGCTGCTGCCGCTGTCCATCAACCTGATCACCCGTATGATCAAGACCACCAGCCTGGTGCTCATGGTCGGCGTGGTGGAAGTGCTGAAGGTGGGACAGCAGATCATCGAGGCCAACCGAATGAGCAGCCCCAACGCGGCGTTTGGTATTTATCTGGTCATCTTCCTGCTGTATTTTGTGGCCTGCTGGCCCATCAGTATGCTGGCCAGATATCTGGAAAAGAAGTGGAGGTAAAAAAGGATGGCAGAACCATTATTGAAAATAGAGCATCTGACAAAAAGATACGGGGACGATCCGGTGCTGGATGATCTGAGCCTGGATGTGCACAAGGGCGAGGTTATCGTGATCCTGGGCCCCAGCGGCTGCGGCAAAAGTACACTGCTGCGCTGTGTGAATGCGCTGGAGGAGATCCAGGGCGGCAGCGTGACGCTGGAGGGACAGCCCATCAGCAAAAACAGTAAAAATCTGACAGAGCTGCGGCAGAAGATCGGCATGGTTTTCCAGAGCTATGATCTGTTTCCGCATCTGAATGTGCTGGACAATATCCTGCTGGCACCCATGAAGGTGCAGAAGCGAAAGAAAGAGGAAGTGACAGCGGAAGCCATGGAGCTTCTGGAGCGGGTAGGCCTGAAGGAAAAGGCAAAGAACTACCCGAGAGAGCTGTCCGGCGGCCAGAAACAGCGTGTGGCTATTGTGCGTGCACTCTGTATGCACCCGGAGATCCTACTGTTTGACGAGGTGACGGCAGCCCTGGATCCGGAAATGGTGCGGGAGGTGCTGGACGTTATGCTCAGTCTGGCGGAGCAGGGACGGACGATGATGATCGTCACCCACGAAATGCAGTTTGCCCGGGCCGTGGCAGACCGGGTGATTTTCATTGACGGCGGCAAGATCGTGGAGGACACCGATCCCGATACCTTTTTTGATCATCCGTCCAGCGACCGCGCAAAGCAGTTTTTAAATACCTTTACTTTCGATACTGTGAGAACCCATGCCGACAAACAGGCTTCGCCTGCGGCTGAGGAATAGATTGGGTGGCATTCACCCGGAAATGGAGGACATATTATGAAAAAAATCAAAAAGTTTCTCGCACTTGGACTGGCACTGAGCCTGACCTTCGCTCTGACCGCATGCGGCAGCAAGGGAAGCTCCGATGCAGGCAGCGACAGCAGTGATGCAAAGACAGAAGAGAGCGCATCCAATGGATCTTTCCGTACCCTGGACGAGATCAAAGAGAGCGGCACCATCAATGTCGGCGTATTTTCTGACAAGAGCCCCTTTGGCTATGTGGATGAAAACGGCGAGTACCAGGGCTATGACGTGTATTTTGCAAGACGTCTGGCAGAGGATATGGGCGTAGAGCTGAACCTTGTTTCCACCGAGGCTGCCAACCGGATCGAGTATCTGCAGACCGGCAAGGTAGATATCATCCTTGCAAACTTTACCGTAACAGAGGAGCGCGCACAGGAAGTAGATTTCGCACTGCCTTACATGAATGTGGCACTGGGTGTGGTTTCCCCTGACAGCAATGTGATCACCACACTGGATGACTGGAACAAAGACGATTCCCTGATCGTTATTTCCGGAACCACCGCAGAGACCTATCTGCTGAAAGAGTACCCGGACATCCCGCTGCAGAAATATGATTCCTACGCAAATGCCAAGAACGCTCTGGAGAACGGCAACGGCGTGGCATGGGCAAACGACAACACCGAGGTTATCGCTTTTGCTCTGCAGAACGAGGGCTATACCGTAGGTATCCCGACTCTGGGCAGCCAGGACACCATTGCACCTGCAGTGACCAAGGGCAATGAGACCCTGCTGAACTGGATCAACGACGAGATCAAGGCACTGGGCGAGGAGCAGTTCTTCCACAAAGATTATGAAGAGACCCTGGTTGACACCTATGGTGCTGACTACGAGGACAGCCTGGTTGTAGAGGGCGGCGAAGTAGCTGCACAGTAAAAACAGATCAAAGTAAGATCAAAGCATAAGATATGACAGCAGATGCAGGCACAGTCGGACAACCGATCGCCTGCATCTTGTGCGTATGACAGGAAATGATGTCCTGCCATAAACAGTTATACCTGTATGGGGAAAGGATCAGTGAGATGGCGAAGGATAAAAAGCGCAAGACAAAGAAAAATATTGTGAGTGCGGCATGGCGGCTGTTCTACGAGCAGGGTTATGACGATACGACGGTGGATGAGATCATCCGGGCGTCTGGCACATCCAAGGGAACCTTTTATCATTATTTTAAAGGGAAGGATGCGCTTCTGACTTCGCTGTCGGAGCTTTTTGACAACAAATACGAGGAACTGATTCAGGAGATGCCGGAGGAGATGGGGAACTTTGAGAAGCTGCTCTATCTGAATCAGGAATTATTTGGCATGATCGAGACCAGCGTCTCCCGGGAGCTGCTGGCATCCATGTATTCCTCCCAGCTGGTGACGAAGGGCGAGAAGCATCTGCTGGATCAGAACCGGATCTATTACCGGCTGCTGAACGAGCTCATCGCGAAGGGGCAGCGGGACGGGGAGCTGACTACCCGCATGTCGGCCAACGAGATCGCCAAGATCTATGCCCTCTGTGAGCGGGCGCTGCTGTACGACTGGTGCATCTGCAACGGAGAATATTCCCTGCGGGAGTATGCCGGAAAACTGATGCCCATGTTTTTACAGAGCATCCGTGCAGAATAAATGCAGCAAAATATTTCACAAAATTTTTTGACGGTTTTTATAGAATTAAATAAATACGATAAAACGTACAGGATGAATTCCTTATATTTACGCGGTTTTCTTATGTTTGGTGAGAATACCGTATAGAATTCAGTCTATTTTTTGTTCTCAAATAGCATCTGGGAAAAAACTGTGCTATACTGTCACAATAAATCGTTTCCAGGGGAGGATGTAGAGAATGAGTACATCGGTTATCTGTATTTTACTTACCATTGGTGTATACCTGATCGGCATGCTGGTGGTGGGATTCCGTTTTGCCAAAAAGAATGAGTCGGCAGCCGACTTTTATCTGGGCGGCAGAAAGCTGGGGCCGCTGGTGACAGCCATGAGTGCCGAGGCATCTGATATGTCCAGCTATTTGCTCATGGGTCTGCCGGGCCTTGCCTATCTGTCCGGTGTGGCGGATGTGGGCTGGACGGCCATTGGACTGGCTGTGGGCACCTATCTGAACTGGCTGCTGGTAGCAAAAAGAATCCGTCGTTACACCCATATGACAGATTCCTTCACACTGCCGCAGTTTTTCTCCAACCGGTTCCGGGATGAGAAGCATATCCTGTCCACGGTGGCAGCGCTGATGATCGTTGTATTCTTTGTGCCGTACACGGCTTCCGGTTTTGCAGCCTGCGGCAAGCTGTTCCACTCGCTGTTTGGTGCAGACTACATGGTGACTATGATCATTTCCGCCATTGTCATCGTCGGCTACACGGCAGCAGGCGGATTCCTGGCGGCATCCACCACAGACTTTATCCAGAGCATCATTATGACGTTTGCCCTGCTCTTTGTGCTGGGCTATGCCACCATCAGCGCAGGCGGCATCGGCGCTGTGGCAGAGAATGCCAAGGGACTGGCCGGATACCTTTCCTTCACCTCCACCCATGTGGCAGACGGCAACACGGCAGCTCCGTATTCTCTTTTCACCATCGTATCCACACTGGCCTGGGGCCTGGGCTACTTTGGCATGCCTCATATTCTGTTGCGGTTCATGGCCATTGAGGATGAGGAAAAATTAAGCCTTTCCCGCCGGGTAGCTTCCATCTGGGTAACCATTGCCATGGCCATCGCCGTGTGCATCGGTATTGTAGGAAATGCCCTGACAAAACAGGGCATGGTACCGGAGCTGACCGGTTCCAACACCGAGACCATCATCATCCAGATCGCCAACGTGCTGGCAAGCCACGGCATTTTCCCGGCACTGATGGCCGGACTGGTACTGGCAGGTATCCTGGCAAGCACCATGTCTACCGCCGATTCCCAGCTGCTGGCAGCAGCTTCCAGCGTGTCTCAGAACATTTTACAGGAAGCCCTGCATAAAAAAATGTCCCAGAAGACAAGCATGCTGGCAGCCAGACTGACCGTCATCGGCATCGCGATCCTGGGCGTTATCATTGCCAGAGATCCGTCCAGCTCCATCTTCGGTATCGTATCCTTCGCCTGGGCAGGTTTCGGTGCCGCTTTTGGCCCGCTGGTGCTCTGCTCCCTTTTCTGGAAACGCACCAACTTCCAGGGCGCGCTGGCAGGCATGATCGCCGGCGGTGTGTCCGTCTTCGTATGGAAATACGGTGTAGCGCCCATGGGCGGTGTGCTGGCCGTGTATGAACTGCTTCCGGCATTCGTCATCGGCCTGGTGGTGCTGGTGGTGGTGAGCCTGCTGACCAAGGCGCCGTCCGAGGAGATCGTGAAAGAATATGAGGCCATGGAAGCTTCTTTGAAGAAGAGATAAGTGCAGCCTATATTATATAGAAGAAACACATACAGGGGAGTCCGTTTGACGGCTTCCCTTTCTTCTATTATTTATATAGAAGAGATCGTTCATGATATGGCGCTCCGTTCATCCGTTTTCACAGACAGATTTTCGTGCAAGCCCGAAATCTGCCCGCGAAACGTATGACTGAACTTTTCACAAAAAAATTTAAATTTATACTTGCATATTTCGGAATCTTCTTATATAATAATATTTGCTGTGACATGATAGCGTTGAAGCGCGAGGTTGCTGCCACTGTATTGGCAGGTTTTCCGTGGAGCGAATGTCAAGTTAGGAAACTGGCGACAAGTCACTGTACAATATAGAATAAGGTCCGCAGATTGCGGAAACCACGTGTGGGTATACAGCGACACACACGGAAGAGTGTACAGTCACCGCTTGTCGTACTGAGTTTGAATAGTACGAAAAGGAGGCGACTTTTTTTATGGCAAGTCAAGTAATGAGAATCACACTCAAGGCATATGATCATCAGCTTGTTGATGCATCTGCCAAGAAAATCATCGAAACTGTTAAGAAAAATGGATCACAGGTGAGCGGACCGGTGCCGCTGCCGACAAAGAGAGAGGTTGTTACCATTCTCCGTGCAGTACACAAGTACAAAGATTCCAGAGAGCAGTTCGAGCAGAGAACTCATAAGAGACTGATCGATATCATCGCACCGACACAGAAGACGGTTGATGCACTTTCCAGACTGGAAATGCCCGCAGGTGTGTACATTGATATCAAAATGAAGAACAAATAAGTTCTTCCCTAATTAATTAGTTAGTAATCCTGAAGGGTTGATATAGAAGCAACATGGCTAAAATGTTCCACTTATATCCACTGTTCTAGGATGATTGGGAAGCCACAGGCGACCTAATCCGCTGTAGATTAACAGGAGGTAAAAAGAATGAAGAAAGCGATTTTAGCAACCAAAGTCGGCATGACCCAGATCTTCAATGAAGATGGAGTTCTCACTCCCGTAACCGTACTGCAGGCTGGCCCGTGTGTTGTAACACAGGTAAAGACCGTTGAGAACGACGGATACGCAGCAGTTCAGGTTGGATTCGGCGAGAAGAGAGAGAAGCTTGTGAACAAGCCTATGCAGGGTCATTTCAAGAAAGCTGGCGTAACAAACAAGAGATTTGTCAAAGAGTTCAAGTTTGACAACGCTGAGGAGTATGCACTTGCTCAGGAGATCAAGGTTGACATCTTCGCCGCAGGCGACAAGATCGATGCAACTGCTATTTCCAAAGGTAAGGGATTCCAGGGCGCAATCAAGAGACACAACCAGCACAGAGGACCTATGGCTCATGGTTCCAAGTTCCACCGTCATCAGGGTTCCAATGGTGCCTGCTCCGATCCGAGTAAGGTATTCAAAGGAAAGAAGATGCCTGGACACATGGGAAGCAAGAAGATCACCATCCAGAACCTTGAAGTTGTTCGCGTAGATGCTGAGAAGAATCTGCTTCTGGTGAAGGGCGCAGTACCGGGACCGAAGAAATCCCTGGTAACCATCAAAGAGACTGTTAAGTCTGCGAAATAGGTTTTAACAGGAAAGGAGGAACACACAGATGGCAAACGTATCTGTTTACAATATCGAAGGTAAAGAAGTTGGCACGATGGAGTTAAATGATGCAGTGTTCGGCGTAGAAGTGAACGAGCATCTTGTACACATGGCCGTTGTAAGTCAGCTTGCAAATAATCGTCAGGGAACACAGAAAGCTAAGACTCGTTCCGAAGTATCCGGCGGCGGAAGAAAGCCCTGGAGACAGAAAGGAACCGGTCATGCTAGACAGGGTTCGACAAGAGCTCCGCAGTGGACAGGCGGCGGCGTAGTATTCGCTCCCACTCCGAGAGATTATTCTTTCAGACTGAACAAGAAAGAAAGAAGACTGGCTCTGAAATCTGCTCTGACATCCAGAGTACAGGAGAACAAGTTCATCGTTGTAGACGAGCTGAAGTTCGACGAGATCAAGACCAAGAAGTTCCAGGCTGTATTAGACAGCTTCAAGGTGAAGAAGGCTCTCGTAGTATTAGACGAGAACAATGAGAAGGTTGTACTTTCCGCAAGAAACATCCCGGATGTAAAGACAACACAGATCAACACCATCAACACCTATGATGTGATGAAATACAACACCGTAATTGCTACAAAGGCAGCAGTTGAGAAAATCGAGGAGGTGTACGCATAATGGCAAGCATTCAGTACTATGATGTCATCCTCAAACCGGTAGTAACCGAGAAGAGCATGGGCGCTATGGGTGAGAAGAAATACACATTCCTGGTTCATCCGGAAGCAAACAAGACCATGATCAAAGAGGCAGTTGAGAAAATGTTCGCAGGCACCAAGGTTGCAAGCGTAAACACCATGAATCTCGACGGCAAGAATAAGAGACGCGGCATGACCTTTGGTAAGACCGCTAAGACCAAAAAGGCAATCGTTCAGCTCACAGCTGACAGCAAAGATATCGAGATTTTTGAAGGGCTGTAAACACTTGGCGATGACAAGCTGAAAGCGCAGTCAGAGCCTAGTGAGAACGCCGTTCGCGAACCTTAGCGAAAACAAGCGTTAAGCGTAGTTTGAGCTTAGTTGAGCGAACATACCCGTCATTCTGACAGGAATGCGGAATGCACGTCAGCCCCTCAGAGGACTGAATAACCTATGCGCATACAAGCGCGATACGAAATAATTTGAAGAGAATCGAAAGGAGTGACAGTAATGGGAATTAAGGTTTATGGCCCATATACACCTTCCAGAAGACATATGACCAGCGTTGACAACTCTGAGATCACAAAGTCCACACCGGAGAAGTCCTTAGTTGTTTCCTTAAAGAAAAATGCAGGTCGTAACAATCAGGGAAAGATTACAGTTAGACACCGCGGAGGCGGTTCCAGAAGAAAATACAGAATCATCGATTTCAAGAGAAAGAAAGATGATATCCACGCTACCGTAATTGGTATCGAGTACGATCCTAACCGTACAGCTAACATCGCTCTCATCTGCTACGAGGATGGCGAGAAGGCTTACATCCTGGCTCCTCAGGGTCTGCAGGTTGGCATGAAGGTTATGAACGGTGAGAACGCAGAGGTGAAGGTTGGTAACTGCCTGCCGCTGTCCCAGATCCCCGTTGGTACTCAGGTACACAATATCGAGCTGCATCCTGGAAAAGGCGGCCAGATGGTTCGTTCCGCAGGAAACAGCGCACAGTTAATGGCAAAAGAAGGCAAATATGCAACCTTAAGATTACCGTCTGGTGAGATGAGAATGGTGCCGATCATCTGCCGCGCTTCCATCGGCGTTATTGGCAATGCTGAGCACAACCTCGTGAATATCGGTAAAGCAGGTCGTAAGCGTAACATGGGTATCCGCCCGACAGTTCGTGGATCTGTTATGAACCCGAATGATCATCCGCATGGTGGTGGTGAAGGAAAGACTGGTATCGGTCGTCCGGGCCCGTGCACACCTTGGGGCAAGCCTGCTCTTGGTCTGAAGACCAGAAAGAAAAACAAGCAGTCTAATAAGTTAATCGTAAGAAGAAGAGACGGTAAAACGATCAAATAAGGAGGTATATCATGGCTCGTTCATTAAAAAAAGGACCATTTGCAGATGCAAGCCTGCTGAAGAAAGTTGAAGCAGCCAACGCATCAGGAGATAAACAGGTAATCAAGACCTGGTCCCGTCGTTCAACGATCTTCCCTCAGTTCGTGGGACATACGATCGCTGTTCATGACGGAAGAAAGCATGTTCCGGTATATGTTACCGAGGATATGGTTGGACACAAGCTCGGTGAGTTCGTTGCAACCAGAACTTACAGAGGACATGGAAAAGACGAAAAGAAATCGAAGGTACGTTAGTATCATAATTTGAAAGGAGGTTTCTTCCCATGGCAAAAGGACATAGATCCCAGATTAAGAGAGAAAGAAATGCGAATAAGGATACAAGACCGTCAGCTAAGTTATCTTACGCAAGAGTCTCCGTTCAGAAAGCATGCTTTGTTTTGGATGCCATCAGAGGTAAGGATGTACAGACAGCACTTGGAATTTTAGCTTATAATCCGAGATATGCTTCAAGTATTATAGAAAAATTATTAAAGTCCGCGATCGCGAACGCAGAGAACAACAATGGAATGGATATCAGCAAGCTCTACGTTGAAGAGTGCTATGCGAACAAAGGACCGACATTGAAGAGAATCAGACCGAGAGCACAGGGCCGGGCTTACAGAATCGAGAAGAGAATGAGCCACATCACCATCGTGCTGAATGAGAGATAAGGAGGACAAATCATGGGACAGAAAGTTAACCCGCATGGTTTAAGAGTCGGTGTTATTAAAGACTGGGATTCCAAATGGTATGCAGAAGGCGATTTCGCTGATTGCTTAATTGAGGATTATAACATCAGAAAATTCCTGAAGAAGAGATTATACAGCGCAGGCGTTTCCAAGATTGAGATCGAGAGAGCGTCTGACAAAGTAAAGATCATCATCTACACCGCAAAACCGGGTCTTGTGATCGGTAAGGGCGGCGCAGAGATCGAGAAAGTCAAAGCAGAGCTTGCAGCTTACACAGACAAGAAGCTCATCGTTGACATCAAAGAAGTAAAGAGACCGGACAGAGATGCTCAGCTCGTTGCTGAGAACATCGCTAGCCAGCTTGAGAACCGTGTTTCCTTCCGTCGTGCTATGAAGTCCTGCATGGGCAGAACGATGAAGACTGGTGCAAAGGGTATCAAGACCGCTGTATCCGGACGTCTCGGCGGCGCAGATATTGCACGTACCGAGTTCTACAGCGAGGGAACTATCCCGCTTCAGACATTAAGAGCAGATATTGACTATGGTTTCGCAGAGGCAGATACCACCTACGGCAAACTTGGCGTAAAGGTTTGGATCTACAAAGGCGAAGTTCTTCCAACGAAAGCAGCAAAGGAAGGGAGCGATAAATAATGTTAATGCCAAAGAGAGTAAAGCGTCGTAAACAGTTCCGTGGTTCCATGAAAGGTAAAGCCCTGAGAGGAAACACCATTTCCAACGGTGAGTACGGTATTGTCGCTTTAGAGCCAGCATGGATCAAATCCAACCAGATTGAGGCAGCCCGTGTTGCCATGACCCGTTACATCAAGCGTGGCGGTAAAGTTTGGATCAAGATTTTCCCGGATAAACCAGTAACCACAAAACCTGCTGAAACACGTATGGGTTCCGGTAAAGGAACACTTGAGTACTGGGTAGCAGTTGTTAAACCCGGTCGTGTAATGTTTGAGATTTCCGGCGTTCCAGAAGAAACAGCAAGAGAAGCTCTGCGTCTTGCGACTCATAAGCTTCCCGTTAAGTGCAAAGTTGTTTCTCGCGCAGAGTTAGAAGGCGGTGAAAACAGTGAAAATTAATAAATATGTAGAAGAGTTAAGAGCAAAATCTGCTTCGGAATTAAATGAAGAATTAGTAGCTGCTAAAAAGGAACTGTTCAACTTAAGATTCCAGAACGCAACCAATCAGCTGGATAACACGAGCAGAATCAAAGAAGTCAGAAAGACGATTGCAAGAATCCAGACAATTATCACTGAGAAGGCAAACGCTGCTCAGTAATCAATAAAATCTTCCATGTTCGCGTGCCGGTATATGACATACCCGGCAGCGTGGAAAGATTTCAGGAAAGGAGATCAGTACCGTGGAAAGAAATCTGAGAAAAACACGTACAGGCAAAGTAATCAGCAATAAGATGGACAAAACCATCGTAGTAGCTGTTGAAGAGCACGTAAAGCACCCGCTTTACAATAAGGTCGTAAAAAGCACCTACAAGTTAAAAGCTCATGATGAGAACAATGAGTGCAGCATCGGTGATACGGTGAAAGTGATGGAGACAAGACCGCTGTCCAAGGACAAGAGATGGAGACTTGTTGAGATCGTAGAGAAAGTGAAATAATTGATCGTGTGTGAGCACGGAATATAATAAGGAGGTACATCCGCATGATTCAGCAGGAAACTAGACTTAAAGTTGCCGACAACACCGGTGCAAAAGAACTGCTCTGCATCCGTGTGATGGGCGGATCCACAAGAAGATACGCAAACATCGGCGATGTCATTGTTGCCAGCGTTAAAGATGCAACACCAGGCGGCGTTGTTAAAAAAGGCGACGTAGTAAAAGCAGTCGTTGTACGTACGGTTAAAGGCGCACGTCGTAAAGACGGTTCTTATATTAAATTCGATGAGAATGCAGCTGTTATTATCAAAGACGACAAGACTCCAAGAGGAACTCGTATTTTTGGACCAGTAGCCAGAGAGCTTCGTGAGAAACAGTTTATGAAGATTGTTTCCTTAGCTCCGGAAGTATTATAGGAGGTACCGGAATGTCTGCAATGAAGATTAAAAAAGGCGACACCGTTAAGGTAATTGCCGGTAAGGATAAAGACAAAGAGGGTAAAGTTCTGGCAGTCAATGCGAAAAACAACACAGTAATCGTTGAGGGCATCAACATGATCACAAAGCATGCAAAGCCCAGCGTTGCCAACCAGAATGGCGGAATCCTGCATCAGGAGAGCCCGCTGGATGCTTCCAACGTTATGTACGTTCATAAGGGAAAAGCTACCAGAATCGGCTACAAGATGGATGGGGACAAGAAAGTCCGCGTTGCAAAATCAACCGGCGAGGTTATCGATTAATTAAGAGAGGAGGTCGCTAAAAGTTGAGTAGATTAAAAGAAACTTACAAGAACGAGATCGTAGACGCTATGATCAAAAAGTTCGGATATAAAAACATTATGGAAGTGCCGAAGCTCGACAAGATCGTTGTCAACATGGGCGTAGGCGAGGCAAAGGATAATGCGAAAGTATTAGATTCTGCTGTTAAGGATCTTGAGACCATCACCGGCCAGAAGGCTGTTCTGACAAGAGCAAAGAAGTCCGTTGCAAACTTCAAGATCAGAGAAGGCATGGCTATCGGCTGTAAAGTAACCTTAAGAGGCGAGAGAATGTATGAGTTCGCTGATCGTCTGATCAACCTGGCTCTGCCCCGTGTACGTGACTTCAGAGGTATCAACCCGAACGCATTCGACGGAAGAGGTAACTACGCTCTCGGTATCAAAGAGCAGCTGATCTTCCCTGAGATCGAGTATGATAAGGTAGACAAGGTAAGAGGTATGGATATCATCTTCGTTACCACTGCCAAGACGGATGAAGAGGCACGTGAACTGCTGACATTATTCAACATGCCGTTTGCTAAATAATAAGGAGGAACATTCATGGCTAAGACAGCAATGAAACTGAAACAGCAGCGTCCTGCAAAGTTCTCCTCAAGAGAATACACACGCTGCAGAATCTGTGGACGTCCACATGCGTACCTTAGAAAATACGGAATCTGCAGAATTTGCTTCCGCGAGTTAGCATACAAAGGACAGATTCCTGGCGTTAAGAAAGCCAGCTGGTAAGAAAGGGAGGAAATAAAATCATGATGATCAGTGATCCGATTGCAGATATGCTTACAAGAATTCGTAACGCGAATACTGCGAAACATGATACAGTAGATATCCCTTCTTCCAAGATGAAAATTGCAATCGCAAACATCCTTGTTGATGAGGGATACATTAAGAAATATGATCTGGTAGAGGACGGCAACTTCACTACCATCCGTGTAACTCTGAAATACGGAAAAGACAAGAACGAAAAGATTATCACAGGCCTTAAGAGAATCTCCAAGCCCGGCTTACGTGTATACGCTGGCAAAGAGGATCTGCCGAAGGTACTTGGCGGACTGGGTGTGGCTATCATCTCCACAAACCAGGGCGTTGTAACCGACAAAAAGGCTAGAGAGCTTGGCGTAGGCGGAGAAGTTCTGGCATTTGTTTGGTAGGCCGTGAGCACTTAATGAAATCAAGCGTAAGCGCAGATTGAATTTAGTGCGAACGCCCTTCGCGAGCCTTAGCGAGAACAAGCCTTCGGGCGTCGTTCGAGCTTAGTCGAGCGAAGACACCCGCTATTCCGATCCAATTTTGGAATACCTGGTGTGCATTGAGCTTTTACAAAAATGAAGATACTTGATATTCTAATATTTATGAAGTGTCTGGAGTGCTATGAACTTCAAAGCTTTAAAAATTAGTAATCAGAAGACTGAAAACAGGGCACATTCCCTGAGAATTTAAGTAAGGAGGTACGGGCATGTCACGTATAGGAAGAATGCCAATCGCGATTCCGGCAGGTGTAACTGTAGAGATCGCAGAAAATAATAAAGTGACGGTTAAAGGTCCTAAGGGAACTCTTGAAAGAGTATTACCTGCAGAAATGGAAATCAAAGTCGAGGATGGTCATGTAGTTGTTACAAGACCCAACGATTTAAAGAAAATGAAATCTTTACATGGTCTGACCAGAACCCTGATCCACAACATGGTTGAGGGCGTTGAGAAGGGTTATGAGAAGGTTCTGGAAGTAAACGGTGTTGGTTACCGTGCTGCTAAGTCCGGCAAGACATTAACTCTGAACCTTGGATATTCCCATCCGGTAGAGATGACCGATCCGGAAGGTATCGAAGCTGTCGTTGAGGGACAGAACAAGATCATCGTTAAGGGTATCGATAAAGAAAAAGTTGGCCAGTACGCTGCTGAGATCAGAGACAAGAGAAGACCTGAGCCTTATAAGGGCAAGGGCATCAAGTATGCTGATGAAGTGATCCGGCGTAAAGTTGGTAAGACAGGTAAGAAATAAATAAGGAGAGTGTGAAAATGGTTAGTAAGGAATCAAGAGCGAAAGTTCGCGTAAATAAACATAGAAAATTACGCAATCGTTTCAGCGGCACTGCCGAGAGACCGCGTTTAGCTGTGTTTAGAAGCAATAATCATATGTATGCTCAGATCATTGACGATACGGTTGGAAATACTCTCGTTTCAGCTTCCACACTGCAGAGTGATGTTAAAGCAGAACTGGAAAAGACCAACAACGTTGAGGCAGCAGCATACCTCGGAACTGTAATTGCAAAGAAAGCTTTGGAAAAAGGCATTACTTCTGTTGTATTCGACAGAGGAGGATTTATATACCAGGGCAAGATCAAGGCTCTCGCTGATGCAGCAAGAGAAGCTGGTCTGAATTTCTAAGGTGAGGAGGAGAAGAACACATGAGACATGAGATCATTGACGCCAGCCAGTTTGAGTTACAGGACAAGGTCGTGACGATCAAGCGTGTAACCAAGGTAGTTAAAGGCGGCCGTAACATGCGCTTCACCGCTCTGGTAGTAGTAGGTGACGGACAGGGTCATGTAGGTGTTGGCCTTGGAAAAGCTGCAGAAATTCCGGAAGCAATCCGCAAAGGAAAAGAGGACGCAGCAAAGAAGCTCATCACAGTAAGCCTGGATGAGAATAACAGTATTACTCATGATTTTATCGGAAAGTTCGGCAGCGCAAGCGTGCTTCTGAAGAGAGCTCCGGAAGGTACCGGTATCATCGCTGGTGGTCCGGCGCGTGCAGTCATCGAGCTTGCAGGAATCAAGAATATCCGTACAAAATCCCTCGGCTCCAACAACAAGCAGAACGTTGTTCTGGCAACCATCGAGGGCCTGCGTCAGCTGAAGACTCCGGAAGAAGTAGCCAGACTCCGCGGAAAATCTGTTGAAGAGATTGTAGGCTAAGGAGGAAGAGCAAAATGGCAGACAAGATTAAAGTTACTTTAGTAAAGTCCCCGATCGGTGCTGTTCCGAAGGCAAGAGCTACCGTTGAGGCACTTGGACTGAAGAAAGTCAACGCATCCAACGTTTTACCGAATACCGATGCAACAAAGGGTATGATCCAGAAGGTAAGACATCTGGTAAAAGTAGAAGAGGTTTAATCGGGCAGAATAAGATAAGGAGGTGCCACAATGGATTTATCAAACTTAAGACCGGCAGACGGTTCCAAACAGAGTGATAATTTCAGAAGAGGCCGTGGACATGGTTCAGGAAACGGCAAGACAGCTGGCAAAGGCCACAAAGGACAGAAGGCTCGTTCCGGCGGCGGAAAGAGACCGGGCTTTGAGGGCGGCCAGATGCCGTTATACAGAAGAATTCCCAAGAGAGGTTTCACAAACAGAAATACTGTGGAGATCGTTGGGATCAATGTAAGCGCACTTGAGAGATTTGACAACGATGCAGTTGTAACTGTTGAGACACTTGTTGAGGCAGGCATCGTAAAGAATCCGAGAGACGGCGTTAAAATTCTTGGAAATGGAGAATTAACCAAAAAGCTTACCGTTCAGGCAAATGCTTTCAGTGCTGGAGCAGCTGCTAAGATCGAGGCTCTCGGTGGAAAAGCTGAGGTGATCTAATGCTTAAAACTCTCCAGAGCGCATTTAAAATCAAAGATATCAGACAAAAGATATTCTTTACATTTTTAATGCTGATTGTGATCCGTATCGGATCGCAGATTCCGGTTCCTGGGGTAAACAGCGGTTATTTCGCTGCGTGGTTTGCGCAGCAGTCGGGGGATGCGTTGAATTTCTTTGACGCATTCACCGGGGGCTCCTTCACTTCAATGTCCATTTTCGCATTGAACATCAGCCCTTATATTACATCTTCCATCATCATCCAGCTTCTGACCATTGCGATTCCGAAGCTGGAAGAGATGCAGAAGGAAGAAGATGGCAGACAGAAGATCAACAAGATTACCCGTTACACGACAGTGCTGCTGGCCTTCATCGAAGGTACGGCCATGACCATCGGTTTTGGCGGAAGAGGACTTCTGGAGAAGTACAATTTTGTCAACTGTGTTGTCGTGATCGCTGCATTCATCGCAGGTTCCACATTCCTCATGTGGATCGGCGAGCGGATCAGTGAGAAGGGCATCGGCAATGGTATTTCCATCGTCCTGCTGATCAACATTCTGTCCAGAGTGCCCAGCGATCTGGGTACTCTGTTTGAACAGTTCGTATTCAATAAGAATGTGGCTGTCGGCGTGCTTTGTGCAGCGATCATCATTGCGATCATTCTTGTGGTTGTCGTTCTTGTCATTTTCCTGCAGGACGGCGAGCGCAGAATCCCCGTACAGTATTCCAAGAAAATGCAGGGCCGCAAGATGGTGGGCGGACAGTCCTCCCACATTCCGCTGAAGGTCAACACCGCAGGCGTGATCCCGGTCATCTTCGCATCATCCCTGATGCAGATGCCTGGCATTATCGCAAGCTTCGCCGGTGTGGACGGCGGTACGGGAATTGGCGGACAGATTTTGCGGACGCTGAATTCTTCCAACTGGTGTAATCCTCAGCAGCCGGTATACAGTATCGGACTTGTGATTTATGTAGCCCTTTGTATTTTCTTCGCATATTTCTACACATCGATCACATTCAACCCGATCGAGGTTGCAGACAATATCAAGAAACAGGGCGGCTTCATTCCGGGCATCCGTCCGGGCAAGCCCACGACTGATTATCTGACAAGCATTCTGAATTACACAGTATTTGTCGGAGCAGTCGGTCTGCTGATCATCGTGGTGATCCCGTTCATTTTCAACGGTGTCTTCCACGCAAGTGTTTCCTTTGGTGGAACTTCGATCATCATCATTGTGGGTGTCATCCTTGAGACCCTCAAGCAGATCGAGTCCAGCATTCCGGAATACTACTATTCGCATAAGAAATCCATTTTTGGATAAATACGAGGGGGCAATCCCCTTCACAGAGGATGCCTCCGGCCCGCAAAGGGGTTGCGAGGCATCCTTCTTTGGTTTCCATTTATAAGGATCGTTCAATTATCGTTCATAGCGCCATTCGCAGTTATTTTACTCATATTCTGGCGTCCCTTCGGTTTTCATGCGGGCATGAACTCTGTCCACAGGAATATACGAGAGAACGATTATCCACAATATATGGAATTTCTTTCCCTATAAATTTGTTTCAAAATTGGGAAAAATGGGGTATAATCAAAACAGCAAGACTATATACCAAAGGGAGGAACACAACACATGAAGATTATTATGTTAGGTGCACCTGGAGCAGGAAAAGGAACACAGGCGAAGATGATCGCCGACAAGTACGGCATCCCGCACATTTCCACAGGCGATATTTTCCGTGCCAATATCAAGAACGGAACCGAGCTGGGCAAGAAAGCCAAGGGTTACATGGATCAGGGGCTGCTGGTGCCGGATGAGCTGGTGGTAGATCTGGTGGCAGACCGCATCGTACAGGACGACTGCAAGAACGGTTTTGTACTGGACGGCTTCCCGCGGACTATTCCCCAGGCAGAGGCGCTGGACGAGGCACTGAAAAAACTGGGCACATCCATTGACTATGCGCTGAACATCGAAGTGCCGGATGACAACATCGTGACCCGTATGTCCGGCAGACGTGCCTGCGTATCCTGCGGCGCTACCTATCATTTAGTACATATCCCTCCGAAGAAAGAGGGAATCTGCGACAGATGCGGCGCAGCACTCATCTTACGTGACGACGACAAGCCGGAGACCGTAAAGAAGCGCCTGGCAGTATACCATGAGCAGACACAGCCGCTGATCGATTACTATTCCAAGCAGGGCTGCCTGAAAGAGGTTGATGGTACTGTGGACATGAGCGACGTATTTGACGCGATTGTGAAGATTTTAGGAGCATAAAAATGTCAGTATCAATTAAGTCAACCAGAGAGATTGAACTCATGAGAGAGGCCGGAAGGCTTCTGGAAATTACTCACAATGAGATGGAGAAGGCGCTGAAACCGGGCATGTCCACCATGGACATCAACCGCATCGGCGAGGAGGTCATCCGCAGCTTTGGCTGCATCCCTTCTTTCCTGAATTACAATGGATATCCTGCCTCCATCTGCGTGTCGGTCAATGATGAAGTGGTGCACGGCATCCCCCACAAGGATCACATCATTCAGGAGGGCGATATCGTCAGCCTGGATGCGGGCCTGATCTACAAGGGATACCATTCAGACGCGGCCCGTACCCATTTGGTGGGAGAATGCAGCCCCGAGGCGAAGAAACTCGTCGAAGTGACGAAGCAGAGCTTTTTCGAGGGCATCAAGTTTGCGAAGGCAGGACATCATCTTTTCGAGATCTCCGCAGCCATCGGCGATTATGCGGAAAGCTTCGGCTACGGTGTTGTCCGAGACCTGGTGGGGCACGGCATCGGCACCCATCTGCATGAGGATCCGCAGATTCCCAACTTCCGCCAGAGAGGCAGAGGCCTGAAGCTGATGCCGGGTATGACACTGGCCATCGAGCCCATGATCAATGCGGGAACGAGAGAGGTGGCCTGGATGGATGACGACTGGACGGTTGTCACCATGGACGGTTCCCTGTCCGCCCACTATGAAAATACGATCCTGATCACCGACGGAGAACCCGAGATTCTTTCTTTGTCCGTGAAATAGCAGGTGAGAGGGGCAGTTATGGAATATCAGACAGGAATGCTCGTGGAATCCCGGGCGGGACACGACAAAGGAGAGCTATACATCATCACGGGGATCACGGACGGCTATGTGGCTTTAAGCGACGGACGGCTGAAACCGGTGGATCACCCGAAACAAAAGAAACCGATGCATATCGCAAAGAAAGCAGACATCCCGGCGCTTCTCGCCGAGAAGCTGACGCAGGGAATGCCGCTTACCAATGAAGATATCAAAAGAGTAATTAAATTATGGAGGTCAGAAAATGTCTAAGGCTGATGTTATTGAAATTGAAGGAGTTGTAATTGAAAAGCTTCCCAACGCGTTTTTTCAGGTAGAGCTGGAGAATGGTCATAAGGTACTTGCAACAATCAGTGGCAAGCTCCGCATGAACTATATCCGTATTCTTCCGGGCGATAAGGTGACACTGGAGCTGTCCCCTTACGATCTGTCCAAAGGAAGAATCATCTGGAGAGATAAATAATAAGAAGAGATCCGGCCTGCGGTGTTCCAAAAGAGCACTGCGGGCCTTTTTCTATAGAAAAATGATGAAAAAATCTTTCAAAATCCCGAAAAAACGCTTGCATTTGGGAATCTCTTTTGCTACAATATAAGTCGGACGTTTTTGGATACGTCTATTTTCTACTGGAAAAATTTGCAGTCCGTCTGCATGACACAGAAGAGAAGGCGCATCCGGAATTACCCGTCAGCCGGGAGTCCGAAGATAAGAAAGGAGGGTTTTCCATGAAAGTTAGGTCATCTGTTAAGCCGATTTGCGAGAAGTGCAAGATCATTAAGAGAAAAGGCAGCATCAGAGTAATCTGCGAAAATCCAAAACACAAACAGAGACAGGGTTAATGAGGCTTGCTGATCATTACCAGTGTTTCAAACTTATTTTGTGCGGCTGCAGTAGAACCACGCGGATGCGTTGTAGCTACTGATCACGGCGGGAACCTGTGTTTTTTCACAGAAGGACCGCAAAACATTCGAGGAAAATTCCGTCTTCGGATGAAGAATATATTCACGTCGGATATCGCTTTCCGACAGTGTGGGAGTTAGCAGACCCACTGAAGATTATTCACAGAGATATTGCTTTTTAATACCGAGAAAGTGGTATCAGTATCGGAAAGATCGGGTAGATACCCGGTTGGGCGTCCACTGGATGCCTCAATTAGGAACAATATGACGCGAAGCTTTCAAAGTGCGCACACATTTCAGGCACTGCCCCGCAAGCAGTGAGCTGCGTGATGGAGATGGCTTAGAAAATGGAGGAATAATCAAATGGCTCGTATTGCTGGTGTAGACTTACCAAGAGAAAAACGTGCAGAGATTGGACTGACTTACATCTACGGAATCGGAAGAGTAAGCGCCAACAAAATTTTAGCAGCAGCGAATGTTAATCCGGACACTCGTGTCAGAGACCTGACTGACGAAGAGGTTAAGAGACTGAGCGCTGTTATCGATGAACAGTACATGGTAGAGGGCGACTTAAGAAGAGATGTTGCCATGAACATCAAGAGACTTCAGGAGATCGGATGCTACAGAGGAATCCGTCACAGAAAAGGCCTGCCGGTTCGTGGTCAGAAGACAAAGACCAACGCAAGAACAAGAAAAGGCCCGAAGAGAACAGTTGCCAACAAGAAGAAATAATCTTCATTGATTTGAGAAACAAGCTGATTTTTATATAATTTGAGAAAGCGTAGGTTAGTTTAGAAAATGGCGAAAAAAGTTGCAAAAAAAGTGACAAAAAAGCGCGTTAGAAAAAACGTTGAACGTGGACAGGCACATATTCAGTCTTCCTTTAACAACACGATTGTTACCCTGACTGATACCGAGGGAAATGCTTTATCCTGGGCAAGTGCTGGTGGTCTTGGATTTAGAGGTTCAAGGAAATCTACCCCTTATGCAGCACAGATGGCTGCAGAGACTGCGACAAAGGCAGCGTTACCGCACGGCTTAAAGACCGTAGATGTATTCGTAAAAGGTCCCGGATCGGGACGTGAGGCAGCTATCCGTGCCCTTCAGGCATGTGGCCTCGAAGTTACAAGCATCAAGGACGTAACTCCGGTTCCGCACAATGGATGCCGTCCGCCGAAACGCAGAAGAGTCTAGTCTTAATAGGAGGTATAGTGTAAAATGGCAGTGAACAGAACACCTGTCCTGAAAAGATGCAGATCCCTTGGTATGGATCCGATCTACTTAGGAATTGATAAAAAATCTAACAGACAGTCCCAGAGAGCTGGTAAGAAGCAGAGTGAGTACGCTCTTCAGCTTCGCGAGAAACAGAAAGCAAAATTCATCTACGGCGTACTGGAGAAGCCTTTCCGTAATTACTACGACAGAGCTGACCGTATGAAGGGTATGACCGGTGAGAACCTGATGATCATGCTCGAGAGCAGACTTGACAATGTTATCTTCCGTCTTGGTTTCGCAAGAACAAGAAGAGAGGCAAGACAGATCGTTGACCACAAGCACGTTCTTGTAAACGGCAAGTGCGTAAACATCCCGTCCTACCTGATCAAGGCTGGCGACCAGATCGAGATCAGAGAGAAGAGCAAAGGCTCTCAGAGATATAAAGATATCCTTGAGGTTACCGGCGGCAGACTCGTTCCGGAATGGTTAGAGGCTGATCAGGAGAACTTAAAGGGTACTGTAAAGGAGCTTCCGAGCAGAGAAGCTATCGATGTACCGGTAAACGAGATGCTTATCGTCGAGTTGTACTCCAAATAATAATTTAGGAGTATAATACCCTCAGTAAATACTAACCCAAACAAATAAGGAGGGGCTTTGTAGTGTTCGATTTTAACAAACCAAAAATTGAAATTGCTGAAATTTCAGAAGATAAAAAGTACGGAAGATTCGTAGTTGAGCCGCTCGAGAGAGGTTACGGCACAACACTTGGTAATTCCCTCAGAAGAATTATGTTGTCTTCCTTACCGGGTGCGGCAGTCAGCCAGGTCAAGATTGACGGCGTCCTTCACGAATTCAGCTCTATCCCTGGAGTGAAGGAAGACGTAACTGAGATCATCATGAACATCAAAAGCCTTGCTATCAAGAACAGCAGTGAATCCAATGAGCCTAAGAAGGCGTACATCGAATTCGAGGGTGAGGGCGTGGTTACTGCGGCGGATATTCAGGTAGATCAGGATATTGAGATCCTGAACAAGGATCAGGTGATCGCAACCTTAAGCGGCGGCGCAGACTGCAAGCTTTACATGGAGCTGACCATCACAAAGGGTCGCGGCTATGTGAGCGCAGACAAGAACAAGACCGAAGATATGCCCATCGGCGTTATTGCTGTGGATTCCATCTATACTCCGGTTGAGCGTGTGAACCTCACAGTTGAGAACACACGTGTCGGTCAGATCACTGATTTCGATAAGCTTACTTTAGATGTGTTCACCAACGGAACACTGGCTCCCGACGAGGCAGTGAGCCTTGCAGCCAAGGTTCTCAGCGAGCACTTAAGTCTCTTTATCGATCTTTCTGAGAACGCCAAGACGGCAGAGGTCATGATCGAGAAAGAGGACAACGAGAAAGAGAAAGTTCTGGAAATGAACATCGACGAGCTGGAGCTGTCTGTTCGTTCCTACAACTGTCTGAAGAGAGCCGGAATCAACACGGTTGAAGAGCTTTGCAACAGAACATCCGAAGACATGATGAAGGTTCGTAACCTGGGCCGGAAATCCCTCGAGGAAGTACTGGCGAAGCTGAAAGAGCTTGGACTTCAGCTGAATCCAAGCGACGAGAACTAAAAATTTATGGACGAAAAGCATTTACCCAGTAAGCCCGAAGAGCATGGATAAGTGTTCCACAAATGGAGGAATTATAAAATGGCAGGATATAGAAAACTCGGAAGAACTTCCAGTCAGAGAAAAGCGCTGCTGAGAAGCCAGGTAACCTCTCTTATCTACAGAGGCAAGATCGTAACAACAGAAGCTAAGGCAAAAGAGATCCGCAGCATCGCTGAGGGCCTCATCGCACTGGCTGTCAAAGAGAAAGACAACTTTGATACTGTTACCGTAACCGCTAAGGTTGCCCGTAAAGATGCTGATGGCAAGAGAGTAAAAGAAGTAAAAGATGGCAAGAAGGTAACTGTATACGATGAAGTACAGAAGACCATCAAGAAAGACCAGCCGTCCAGACTTCATGCAAGAAGACAGATGCTCAAGGTTCTGTACCCGGTAACTGAGGTTCCGACCAAAGCAGCCGGCAAGAAGAAAAACACCAAGGAGATCGACCTGGTGGCAAAATTATTCGACGAGATCGCTCCTAAGTACGCTACACGCAACGGCGGCTACACAAGAATCGTGAAGATCGGCCAGCGTAAGGGTGACGGCGCTATGGAAGTAATCATCGAGCTCGTATAATCTTAACACAATTTAAACTTGAACAATGATGCGGTGTAGTATATAATGACTATATCGTTGAAAAGGTTAAGGAAACTCCCCCGAACACGACTGCAGGCGTGGACGGGGGAGTTTTCGTGTATACGGAAGTATAAGTTTGAAAGAAAAAATAATTTTGTTGATGAGGCGAAAGAAGGGTGAAGTGAAATACAAAAAATCGGTAGAAAAGAGATTTGGGTTCGGTTATAATAAAGAAAAAATCTATAATTTGCAATATATGCAAAACAGTGATTATCAAAGGTTGGGGAGGAGCAAGTAAATAAAAGTACGCTTTTTGTTTATTGGAGAGCTGACTATATATTTCGTTTTGGATACCTGTTTTTCATTTCGGGCGAGGGAAAATTAATGGATAATCTTCAGCTTATGTGCCTGTATTTTTTGTTTCATGTATCGTATGGTGCCGGGTCACTGGCTGGTATTGCAGGGCAATTCCAAATGGAAAGGAGAACGGATGGAGATACTCTCAGAAGGTGATTTATATTTGTGCATTCTTGCGAAAAAAGCGCTGGCTGTGTGGCGATGAAAGGAGAGAAAACATGATCAGTATCATTATGCCGGTCTATAATGTTGAAAAATATGTAGACCGGGCCATTCGCTCTGTGCTGGCGCAGACCTATCAGGATTACGAATTGCTTCTGATCGATAATGGTTCTACCGACCGCTCCGGAGAAATCTGTGATCGGTGGCAGGGAAAAACCAGAAAAATTATTGTAACGCATCTGGAAAAGCCGGGGGTGAGTGAAGCCAGAAACTGGGGATTACAGCATGCATCCGGAGAATATGTGTGTTTTGTGGACAGTGATGACTGCGTGACAGAGAATTATCTGAAGGCTCTTCATGATGCAATCGAAGAATACCAAGCAGATGTAGTGAAATGTGATCTGGCTCATGATTACGGAAAAGGGGTTCAATGGAGGCCTTCCGCAGAGACGGAGTTGCTGGATCGTGCCGGTGCAATCGCTCATGTATTAAGAACAGATACGTCTATGTGTGACCGGCTTTACCGGAAAAGCCTCTTTGCAGGACTTCGTTTTCCTGAACAGATCAGGCATGCAGAAGATGTTTACACACTGCTGAATGTGCTGCGGCTGAGCAGCAGGATAGTAGTGATCCATAACTGCGCCTATATTTATTTGCATCGAAAGGACAGTATCACTACATGTACTTATAACAGCAATGACAGGGATGTCCTTCGGGTATGGCGGAGAAATTACCGGTATATCAGTGAGACCTATCCGGAGCTGGAAGCACTGGCCAGAGCACGGATGCTGTGGTCGTACTGTGTCATGCTGGATAAAATGTATCTGACCGGATATGACCTGCATTCGGAGGATGCCCGCATTATTATTTCTGTTTTGCGTAAAAACCGAAAAGTGATTATGAGGAATAATCTGTATACGAAATATAGGAAGCTGTCGATTGCCGCACTTTTGGTGAATAAATATTTCTATTATGTATTTGTGTATGCACAGAAACATTTGTTCCGTCCGTTAAACTGATGAAATATTCAGAAGGAAATAAGATGTAGAGGGGCTGTTTCTCTTTGCGATGAAAGAATATGGTGCAACTTTTGAAGCGGTTCTGTGCAGAAAGCCATTCGGAATGTGGTATGCTATATAGTTAAAATCAATGAATATCGTAAGAATTTTTCCCCCAAATACCATAGCTTTTCTCCATCGAATAGAGTATACTTAAAAATAGTATCACAAGAGGAGTATGTGACCAATGAAAAAAATATTTGGTGGAATAAAAAGAATACCGAAGAATCGAATTGCAATGCTGGTGTTTTTAGATGTATTTACCGTAATAATTGCGTCTTTCCTGGCGTTATATATACGCTATGATTTTTCTTTTCGGATGATTCCTACATACTATATGGAATATGTTGCAACCTATGCGGTGATCAATATTCCGTTGACGTTGCTGATTTACCTGGTGTTCCGGTTGTATCAGAGTGTCTGGGCATACGCAAGTGCCTCTGAATTACTGGAAGTTGGGGGGGCTGCAATTGTTTCTATGGCAGAGCAGATGATTGGCATGCAGTTGATGGGTATTCGAATGCCGAGAAGTTATCATGTGATTTATATGATGATGCTGATTGTGGGAACATCGGGGATTCGTTTTGGCTATCGTTTGTTGCGGGTCATTAGAGAGAAGGTTTACGGCGGAGAGCGGGATCGAATCAATACGATGCTGATTGGTGCTGGGGCAGCAGGCAATACAATCTTGAAGGAGATTGAAAGCAATGAGTATCTGCGGATTAAGGTCTGCTGTATTATTGATGATAACCGGGAAAAACAGGGAAAATATTTAAGAGGTATTCCGATTGTAGGTGGAAGAGATGATATTGAGGTTACGGTAGAACAGTATGATATATCGGAAATTATTGTAGCACTGCCCAGTGCGGCTCCAGATGATATAACAGCCATTTTAAATATTTGTAAAGAAACTGGGTGCAGGATTCGCAGACTGCCTGGTTTGTACCAGTTAGTGAATGGCGAGGTCAGCATTTCTAAATTACGGGAAGTGCGCATCGAGGACTTGCTGGGAAGAGAGCCAATCCGGGTGAATATGTATGAGATCACTGAATATTTAAAGGGTAAAGTGGTGATGGTTACTGGTGGAGGAGGCTCTATCGGAAGCGAACTCTGTCGGCAAATCGCCAAGGCAAGACCAAAGCAGCTGATTATCTTTGATATTTATGAGAACAATGCATATGATATTCAGCAGGAACTGGTGCGCGAGTATCCGGATTTGGATCTGCAGGTGTTGATTGGATCTGTGAGAAGCAATCATAGACTGGATGAGGTATTCAGTATGTATCGCCCGGAGATTGTTTATCATGCAGCTGCACATAAGCATGTTCCACTGATGGAAGTCAGCCCCAAAGAAGCGATTAAAAATAATGTGTTTGGAACATACAAAACGGCTGAGACGGCAATTCGTTATGGAGTGAAACGTTTCGTCCTGATTTCTACAGACAAGGCAGTAAATCCGACTAATATTATGGGAGCCTCCAAGCGCATGTGCGAGATGGTAATCCAGATGATGAATCAGCGTTCCCGTACAGAATTTGTGGCTGTACGATTTGGCAATGTGCTGGGAAGCAATGGAAGTGTCATCCCGCTGTTTGAACGGCAGATTGCGCAGGGAGGTCCGGTGACGGTAACACATCCGGATATCGTGCGCTATTTCATGACGATTCCAGAGGCAGTGTCGCTGGTGCTGCAGGCAGGTTCTTATGCCAGGGGCGGTGAGATCTTTGTACTGGATATGGGGAAGCCTGTGAAAATCCTGGATATGGCAGAAAATCTCATCAAGCTGTCTGGATATAAACCGGGGGTAGATATCAAGATTGAATTTACCGGGCTACGTCCAGGAGAAAAATTGTACGAAGAGCTGTTAATGGACGAAGAAGGTCTGAAAAAGACGAATAATCATCGGATTTATATTGGTCATCCGATTATGTTTGACGAGGATCGGTTTGAAGAAAAATTACGTCAGCTGGATGCAGATATCAATGGAGATATTGATATTCGAAAACGAGTAAAAGAGATTGTTTCAACCTATCAGCTGAAAGAGGATTAAAAGGAGATACACATCATTATGAAAATATCATTTTCCCCACCGGATATTACAGAAGCAGAGATTGAGCAGGTGACAGAGGCATTACAATCCGGCTGGATCACAACGGGGCCGAAGACAAAAGAACTGGAGCGGGAAGTGGCGCAGCTGTGTGGTACAAATCGTGCTGTATGTTTGAATTCTCAGACTGCGTGTGCAGAAATGACACTGCGTTTATTAGGAATTTCTGAAAATGATGAGGTTATTGTACCGGCGTATACATATACAGCCAGTGCATCCGTTGTTTGCCATGTGGGGGCAAAACTTGTTCTGGTAGATGTACAGAAAGATTCTCTGGAAATAGATTACGATCAGCTGGAAGCAGCTATTACAGAGAATACAAAGGTGATCATACCAGTAGATTTGGGTGGCGTTCCCTGTGATTATGATCGGATTTTCTCTATTGTAGAGAATAAAAAGCATTTATTTCACCCAGCAAATCAATTACAGAAAGCCATAGGGAGAATCATTGTGATGGCGGATGCGGCACATGCATTTGGCGCAACATGGAAAGAAAAACCAGTGGGAAGTGTCGCAGATTTCTCAAATTTCAGTTTTCATGCAGTAAAAAACTTTACAACGGCGGAAGGCGGAGCAGTTACCTGGAGAGACATCGATGGCATTGACAATGAGGAAATTTATCACCAGTATCAGTTGCTTTCTCTCCACGGACAGTCAAAAGATGCGCTGGCGAAGACACAGCTTGGTGCCTGGGAATATGATGTCATAGGTCCATGGTATAAATGCAATATGACAGATGTTGTGGCTGGCATTGGACTGGCACAGATGAAACGATATGCAGGTTTACTTTCCAGACGGAAACAGATGATCAATAAGTATGATGCAGCGTTCAAACCGCTTGGCATTGAGGTATTACTGCATTATACAGAAGAACATCAATCATCAGGTCATTTGTATATCACAAGGGTGCCGGGAATTACAACGGAGCAAAGACAGGAAATTATTGTAAAGATGGCTGAAGCGGGAATCGCCTGCAATGTCCATTATAAGCCGTTGCCGTTGCTGACAGCTTACAAAAATCTGGGATTTGATATAAAAGATTATCCGAATGCCTATGCACGTTTTATAAATGAAATTACGCTACCACTTCATACAAAATTGACAGATGAAGAAGTTGGCTATGTTATTGAAAATTACAGCCGGATTGTAAAAGCGTATTTGTAGTACAGGAGTAGTTATGCTTAGAAAATGGGAAGAGTTGCCTTCATTTATGCAATGTGAAGAGGTCAGAAAATATTATGACATTCTTTCTAAGAAGAAAACAAGTCTGAGGCTGAAACGGATTTTTGATGTGGTGATGGCAGAAATACTGCTTGCCATATTTGCCATTCCCATGTTGATCATAGCGATGATGATCAAACTGGATTCTCCTGGGCCGGTATTTTATCGGCAGGAACGGGTGACAGCTTATGGTAAAAAATTTAAAATCCATAAGTTTCGGACAATGGTAAACCATGCGGATAAAATGGGAACTGCGGTGACGGTACAGAATGACAGCAGAATTACAAAGGTAGGAGCAAAACTGAGAGATCTTCGAATCGATGAACTTCCGCAGCTTTTGGATGTGTTGAACGGAGACATGAGTTTTGTGGGAACCCGTCCGGAGGCGGTAAAGTATGTCAGAAAGTATACCAAAGAAATGCGGGCAACGTTGCTGCTCCCGGCAGGGATCACGAGTGAAGCCAGTATCCGTTATAAAGATGAGGCAAAACTGCTGGATGAGGCAGAAAATGCCGATGAGGTATATGTGAAAAAGATACTTCCAGAGAAGATGAAGTATAATTTAATGGAAATAAAAAAATTTGGCATTTTAAGAGAATGTTTTACAATATTGAAAACGGCAATCGCCATTTTGGGATAGAAGAGGTTTTTATGGAATTTAGAAAGATAGATGTGTCTGTGATCGTTCCAGTATATATGGAGGAAGCATATATTGAAAACTGTATAAAGTCTTTGATAGAACAAGAGTTTCCACGAGAGAAAATGGAATGGATTTTTGTGGATGGAGGATCCACAGACAGGACACGGGATATTTTAAAAAGATATCAGAAGGAATATCCATGTTTACTAAAATATTATGATAACCCCAAAAGAATACAGTCTTGTGCAATGAATATAGGCATTAAGCATGCCTTGGGCAGATATATTATCCGTTTGGATGCTCATGCAGAATATCCGTCAGATTATATTGCAAAATGTGTTTCTTATCTGGAAAATACAGATGCTGATAATGTGGGAGGAATCATAATTACGAAAAGTCGTTCTAAGACAGGAACCAACATTGCTAAGATGTTATCTTCAAAATTCGGAGTCGGAAATTCAAAGTTTCGAACATATGGCAGCAGCGGGTATGTAGACACGGTGCCTTATGGGGCTTTTCGGAAAGAAGTGTTTGAAAAGTGGGGCGGATTTGATGAACGTCTTGCCCGGGGGGAAGACAATGAAATCAATTACCGTATTCGAAAAAATGGTGGAAAAGTTTTTATGACAAGTGATATTACGAGTACCTACTATTGTCGTGATACGTTTAAATCTTTATGTGAGATGGCATTTCAAAATGGAAAATGGAATGTGATCACCAATAAGTATGTCCCAGGCTCTATGGGGGTAAGGCATTTTGTTCCTTTGGCATTTTTGAGTTCTCTTATCGGATCATGCATAGGTAGTTTTCGGTCAAAAACAATAAGAAAAATGCTTATAGGAGAAATGGGATCGTATTTGATTTTGGATGGTTACTTTTCCTGTCGTTTAGGAGAAACCATATTTGACAAGCTTCAGTTGATGAGTTTGTATTTTTTGTTTCATCTGTCCTATGGAGCGGGTTCCCTGATAGGGCTGAAAGAATTGCTGAAAAGATAGAGGATATCGTATGGTAAAAATTTCTAGTGATGATTTGCAAAAACTACATGAGCTGACGCTGCAAATGGCAGAGGTATTTGTTGATTTTTGCAGGAAGAATCATTTGACATGCTATTTGTGCGGAGGCGGCTGCATTGGCGCAGTTCGACATAAGGGGTGGATCCCGTGGGATGATGATCTGGATTTCTTTATGCCACGTGAGGATTATGAAAAAGCGGTGAAACTGTGGAAAATACAGATGAAAGACAGCCGCTATAAAATGGAACTTTCTGATCAGGAGCATATTATCGGAAATCTTTTTTTTGTGATTCGTGACAGTGAAACAACATATATTAAACCTTACCAGAAAGACATGGATATAACGCAGGGGATTGTTTTAGATGTTTTACCGCTAGATGGCTATCCGGATGGTTGGTTTGCTCGTAAGGTACAGTGTTTTTGGGCGTTGATCTATTCATTGTATTGCGCACAGATCGTGCCGGAAAACCATGGGAAAGTTGTAAAAATGGTGGGGAAAACACTGTTAAAATTAGTTCCAGGAAAAAAAGCAAAATACAAGTTATATATGTTCGCAAAAAAACAAATGACAAAACATGCGATTCGCGATTGCAACGGTATTACGGAATTATGCTCAGGTCCGGGATATATGAAAAACTGGTATCCGAAAAGTGCATTTGAAAAAGTAGTTTTTGTGCCGTTTGAAGAAACAAAGCTTCCTATTCCTGTCGGGTATGATGCTTATCTCAGAATTGCTTTTGGAGATTATATGAAATTGCCGCCACAGGAAAAACAAGTGGCTTCTCATGATGTCATTTTCATGGATTTAGATCACTCTTACAGGAAATACAGAGGAATCAAATATTTGAAAAATCAGAACACGAGGAGAAAATAAAGTTGAAAGATGAAGTAAATATTTTGGTGAGAAAGGGGATTCGTTTCGCATTTCACCTGTTTTTTGTATTTCCCATCAAAAGAAATCGGATCATGTTTGAAAGCTATAAAGGGAAGTCTTATTCATGTAATCCGAAATATGTTTCAGAATATTTATATAATAATCATAAGAATGAGTTTGAACTGGTTTGGGTTTTCAGAGAGCCTGAAAAACATAGAGATATAAAAGGAATAACAAGTGTTAAATATAATAGTTTGAAGTACTTTTATTACCGTTTTACATCCAAAATCATTATCTGTAATATGACAGATGAAGTATATCTGCCTAAAAGAAAACAGCAGGTTGTTATCAATACCTGGCATGCGGGAGGGGCATATAAGCGGGTAGGATTGTCATATTCTGCGACATTTTCCAAGGCGACACAATGGCAGGATGAGATTGTACGGAAAGAAACAAGTTATTATGTTTCAAGTTCAGCATTATTTACAAAATATAATATCCAAGAGGCATATCATTATGACGGAGAAGTGCTGAATATTGGAATGCCAAGAAACGATTGTCTGTTTGACAGGAGTAAGATTGAACTGTTATCGGATAAGGTCCGGGATTCATTTAAAGCGCAGGAGAAAGTAATTGTTTTATATGCGCCGACTTTTCGCGGGGATTTTAGCCATGCAGAATCATTGAAAGTAAGTCTGCCTTTTGAAACTGTAATCAGAGAAATGGAAAATAAATATGGTAAGGAGGCTGTGATATTTAATCGCTCTCATTATACAAGCAAAGATGTATATACAGGTGATAATAAAAAAGTGATAGATGTGACATCTCACGAGGACATGCAGGAATTGTTGGCCGCAGCAGATTTGCTGATCACAGATTATTCTTCCAGTATTTGGGATTTTGCAATTTTAGGGAAGCCCTGCATATTGTACATTCCAGATTTTGATGAATATATGGGTGACAGGGGAACTTACACGCCGGTAGAAAAATGGCCTGGAATTATTGCAAAGAATGAAAGTGAATTAGAAAATGTGATCAGAGATGTTTCTGAGGAGAAATGTCGCCAGATGGCAGATCAGCATTTGAAACTATTTGGTTCGTATGAAAATGGCAATGCGTCTGCACTTTTGTATAAAAAAATCAGAGAGGTAATCAGTTGATTATGGGAGAAAGTATAAAGAACAATCCACTGGTTTCGGTTATTGTTCCGGTATATAATGTGGAAAAATATATAGATAAATGTATCGAATCTATTCAAAAACAGACGCTTGGCAATATAGAGATTATTCTGGTAGATGATGGTTCTACAGATCTGTCAGGGAAAAAATGTGATGCTTATTTAACAGATAGTAGAATTAAAGTGATACATAAGAAGAATGGAGGGCTAAGTGAAGCTCGTAATTTTGGAATTCGAGCTGCAACAGCGCCGTATGTAGGGTTTGTGGATAGTGACGATTATATAGCGGCAGATATGTATGAGGTATTATATAAAAGAATTACAGAAGAGAATGCAGATATCGCATTCTGCGGGATGTATGACTGCTATGCCAATAGGACGAAGCCGTCTTATGAGAAAACGGAAGGAAAATTTGTGACGGATGCGGAGGAGGCCATTAGACTTGTTATGCATGGGAAAATGGCATCTGTAACCGCGGTCAATAAATTATATAAAAAAGAATTGCTGGATGAGAATTGTTTTTTGGTAGGAAAGACTTCTGAGGATGCACATTTTATTATTCCTTTTTTGACGAAGATAAAAAAAGCTGCATTTGATATGACCCCGGAATATTACTATGTACACAGAGAAGGGACGATTACAACCAAACCATTTACAGAAAATGATCTCAGTATCTGTGAGGCGTATTTAAACAATAGGAAAATAATAGAAGAGAACTATCCGGCTTTGAAAGAACTTGCTGATTTTCGGGTTTACTCGAGTTGGTTTTATGTATTGGATAAAATGCTTCGGACAAAAAGCGGGAACGATTCCGTGTGGAAGAAGAAGATTATTTCCTACATCAGAAAAAACTATAGAAAAATAATGAAAAATCCATTTGTTGGGAAAGGAAGAAAGATAGCAGCAACGGGACTGATGCTGAATGAAAAATTCTATCTGGTGTGTCTTAAATTGTACACAAAACGAAATAAGCAGTTGATTGGGCAGGAATAGAAAAGCTGGAGGTTGTTTTTGCGAACAAAATATTCAATTATCAATGCCATTACGGCAGTGGTTTTTCAAATTATTAATATTTTAATTGTATTTCTTTCAAGAAGAATCTTCTTGGCGGAGTTAGGCGCGACTTGTTTAGGGATTAACAGCCTGTTTACACAGATGCTTTCTATGCTGTCACTTGTGGAATTGGGAATCGGACAGGCAATCGTGTTCAGTTTGTATAAGCCGTTGGCTGAAAATGATGAGGAGCAGATTTCCGCAATTATGCAGTTGTATCGCAAAGTTTATACAGCCGTTGGGGGAATTATTTTCCTCATAGGAGCAGGCTTGACACCTTTTATAAAATTGTTTATTTCAGGAGATATATCGGAAATAAATAATATTTATCTAGTATTTATGCTGTATGTGATCAATACTTCGCTGACATATTTTTCTGCATACAAACAAAATCTGTTTATTGCGGATCAAAGAAAATATATTACCATATTTTATCATGGTGGGTTGTTTATATTAACCAATCTATTTCAGATCGTAGTCCTTTTGACTACACGTGATTTTATTGCATATCTTTTACTGCAGATTTTTTTTACTATTTTAGAAAATGTTCTGTTGTCCAGAAAAACGAAAAAGGCGTATCCGTATATTGAAAAGAATAAAAAAGTAATTGTTCATGCGGAGACGCTTCAGACAATGAAAAAAAATGTGGGAGCATTAATGGCTCATAAAATAGGCGGCGTTGTCGTGAATTCCACGGATGCATTGATTATTTCCATGTGTATAGGGATTGTAACGGTAGGAAAATATACGAATTACGCCTACGTAGTAAATGCATTTTTGACATTGGCATCACAGCTTTTTGGGTCAGTTACAGCAAGCGTGGGCAATTATAATGTGAACAACCCAGATGAGATAGAGACAATATTTGATCATTTTAATTACTTTAATTTTGCGTTGTTTGGAGTTATTTCCGTTTGTTCATTCGGCCTGTTTAATGATTTTATTGGTGTGGTTTATGGGAAAGAAATGTTATTGGAAAGTGGCGTTGTATTTTTGATGGTAGTACGGCTGTATGTGAATGGCATGCGATATTCGCTGACCACGTTTAAATCAGCGGCAGGTATTTATTATCCGGATCGGTATAAACCATTGCTGGAATCGGCCATCAATCTGATCGTATCGGTTGTTCTGGCAAAAAAGTGCGGGTTGGCCGGGGTTGTGATAGGAACGATAGCCTGTATGGTATTGGCAGATTTAACCATAGAACCACATGTAGTATATAAATATATTTTTCATAAAAGATCAATGGATTATTATAAAAAATATTTGTTATTCGCCTGTGCAATTATGGTAATGATGCCGCTGAGTTATAGGTTTTCTTTGCACACAGTTGCATCCTTCGATAAAATGTTTATAAAGGGAATTTGTTTACTTTTGATTTCTACGATATATGTTTTTATGATTGGCTGGATCTTCTGTAGAGAAGATTTAAAATACTTTTTAAAACTGTTCCACAGGAGTGCATAGTAAAAATGGTGGCTGATAGATATAGAAGTTTTATGAGAATTGTGCGGATATTGAGTATTATTCTGGCTGTTTTGGGAGTCGTGAAAGGCTGGGAAAATCTTCTCTTTGGAGCAATCTTGATTTTATGGGGACATAATATGATGTTTTCTTTGAAAAATCAGGAGGGAAGGCTGCCTTTTTTACTTTTTCATATAACCTTTTTTACATTTTTATTAGGGCGTCCTTTACTGACTATTTTACACAGTGACGGATTGATTTTGTATGAAGTAAAACGATATCAGGCAACGGCGGAATCTGTAATGCTGGCACTGGAACTGATTTTCCTTTCTTTGATAGGGTTATGGATGGGGGCGCAGCTTAGCCTATATTTAGAAAAAGCAGAAAAGCAAACATATGAAGCTTCTAAAATGAAGGATGCTTCAAAAACAAAATATGGGAAACAAGCGGCTTTGATTGTGTTTATAGCAAGCTATTTATGTGAAGTTGTGGTGATAATAGAAAAGGTCATGTTTATTATTTCCCATTCTTATGTATCATACTATGTCGATTTTAAAAGTAGCTTACCTTATATTATTTACGTGGGCTCTACATTTATGTTTTTTAGTTTATGTATCTGGCTTGCGTTCTTACCAAGTAAAAAAGAGGCATATATAGTCCTGGGATCATATGTAATATTGCGATTGCCAATGGCAATTTGTGGTGCTCGTACAGATTTTGTTTTAGCAATTTTGTTTTCGATGGTTTATTTTTTCTTCCGGGATTACCTGGAGCGAAAGCATGAATGGGTTGGAGCATGGGAAAAACGGTTCATGATTATTGGTGCAACGGTTGGAATTGTTCTGCTGGGAATTTTAAACTATATTCGGGAACAAAAAACGGTAGTTTCGTTTTCTCCGTTTGTCTTATTTGAAGATTTTTTCTTTAAACAAGGGGTGACTTTTTCATGGCTGTGCGCGGGATTGGCCAAAGCAGAGCAGTTGAGAAACCGGGGCGTTGTATCTTATACGTTTGGCCCCCTGATTGATTGGCTGCGCCATGGGACGATTGCGAGATTGCTGGGAGCGGATGCATTGACGGAAAGCAACTCTATACAAAATGCAACCGAAAGTAATATATTAGCACATCATTTGTCCTGGATACTTCTTGGAAAGAAAAAATATCTGCAAGGGCATGGAACGGGTTCTTGTTATATCTTGGAACTGTTTCTTGATTTCCGTTTCTGGGGTGTCTTTTTAGTGGGAATCTTATTGGGGATGTGCTTGTTTGCTTTTTTCCGTTTGGCTGGGAAAAGTGTATGGATCTGTTCATTTCTGTTTATGACGATCAATGGCTTTTTATACATGCCCAGGGCGTGTGCGTTGAAAGCAATTGATTTTGTATGGCGACTGCCATTCTGGTTTTCGTATGCTGGAATATTTATATTAGGAAGAATTTTAGAAAAACGAAGCAGAAGAAAAGGAATTTCTGATCAACATGATTTTTAAGGAAAGGATGAAAGAACGATGAATATAGCAATTATTATAGCAGGCGGCAGTGGACATCGGATGAAACAGGATATCCCGAAACAATTTATCAATGTATATGATAAGCCGATTCTTGTATACACATTGGAAGGGTTTCAGAAACATCCTGAGATAGACGAGATAGAGGTTGTCTGCCTAGACGGCTGGCATGAATTGGTATGGGCATATGCAAATCAGTTTAATATTACGAAGTTGAAATGGGTGGTACCCGGAGGAAATTCGGCCCAGGAGTCTATACGGAATGGTGTATATCATTTGGAAAATGTATGTACTGAAAAGGATATTATCGTGATACATGATGGAATACGTCCGATGATAGATGATACGGTACTTTCAGATGTGATTGTCACATGCAAAAAATATGGAAATGCAGTGTCGTCCCTGCCATATAATGAGCAGATTTTCAGAACAGAGGATGGTGAAACCAGCTGCGAGTATATTCCAAGAGATACTTTACGCCGTGTGTCAACGCCGCAGGCCTATTATTTTGGAAAACTTGATCAGGCCTATCATGAAGCTTTTGAAAAAGAAATTGGAATCTATGGTTCGTCCTATACTAACACAATGATGGTTGATTTGGGAGAAACGCTTCATTTTGCAGCAGGATCGGATCGAAATATAAAGCTGACAACCAAAGATGATTTAGAGATGTTTAAGGCTTATATGAAAATGGAGAAAGATGTATGGTTAAAATAGAAAAATATACAGAGGACGTTTCCTGTATTTCTAATCTTTCCCTGGATTGGGAGATGCTGAAGGGAAAAACGGTTTTGATTTCCGGTGCCAGCGGATTGATCGGAACATTTTTGATTGATGTATTGATGGAAAAAAAGATCGGAATCCAAATTATCGCATTGGGAAGAGATGAGGAGCAGGCCAAGATACGTTTTACAAGATATTGGGATCGGCCGGAATTTTTGTTCGTGAAAGGTGACATTAATAAGACATTAGAACTGGAAATGCTCACACATGTGGACTATGTGATTCACGCCGCAAGCAATACACATCCATTGATGTATTCTTTGGATCCCATAGGAACATTGATGACCAATTTGACGGGAACGAAAAATTTGTTGGATGTGGCTGTACAAAAGAAATGCAAGCGTTTTGTTTTCTTGTCCAGTGTGGAAATATATGGAGAAAACAGAGGCGATGTGGATTATTTCGATGAAGCCTATTGCGGGTATATTGACTGCAATACGTTAAGAGCAGGATATCCGGAGGGGAAAAGAGCGGGAGAATCCCTTTGCCAGGCTTATAGAAAAATGTATGGCATAGAGGTTGTGATTCCAAGACTTGCAAGATGTTATGGACCGACAATGAAATTATCGGACACGAAAGCGATTTCTCAGTTTATAAAGAAGGGAATTGTGGGAGAGGATATTGTCTTAAAAAGCGAGGGAAATCAGCTTTACTCGTACACATATGTGGCGGATGCAGTATCAGGTATTCTCACAATTCTTATGAGGGGAAAGGATGGAGAGGCGTATAATATCGCTGATCCGGAATCTGACATTACGCTAAAAGATTTGGCCAATATGATTGCTACTTATGTGGGGAAAAAGGTGGTATTTGAAATACCGGATGTACAGGAATCTGCCGGATATTCCAAAGCAACCAAGGCATTGATGTCTTCCCATAAATTAAAAACACTGGGCTGGAAAGCGGGCTGGACAATGGAAGACGGAATATGCAGAACTTTAGAAATTTTAAAATAGAAAGATAAAATATGATAGATATATTAAAAATAGTTACAATAATATCTTTGAATCTTTGTATATATTATTTTTGCGGCGAATGGGTATGTAAAGGTGCCAAGATTGCCGGTAATATATTAGAAAAAATGATAATAGGTTTCTTTCTGTATTTTGCCCTTTTTCAAATGGTCGTGTTACCTGCGATATTGATGCAGGGCAGGATGAGTACCGTGGTGGATATCTGGAAAATCGTGATCCTGCTCATATTATGTGCGGGCATATATTTGCTGAAACAAAGAAAAAAGGGAATGCAACTGAAAATGAAGAGAAATTTTAATTTCTTTTTAGTTGTCTTTACTGGATTACTTATTGTACTGCAGATATATTATATGGTGCGTAATGGATATAACGGTTGGGATACTGCTTATTATGTGGGTACAATGAACACAACCATGCAGACAGATACGATGTATATTTATAATGGTAATGACGGGATAAAAGAGTCGATTATTGATTTTAGATATGCGCTTTCGGGTTTTTATATGTACGGTGTTGTGATGTGCAGAATATTTAAAATCCATGTTCTTTTATATTGTCGATATGTCATTCCGACGATTTTATCCATTCTTTCTAATGCAATACTATTTGAAATGGGAATGTTTTTTTCAAAGGATTGGAGTACAACTTATGCTTTGGAATTTGTACTGTTTGCAGATGTTCTGAACTTTGCTTTTGTTTCTACATACAGTACATCAGAGTTTTTGCTGACAAGGGGAATAGAGGCAAAAGGATATTGCAGTAACGTGATTATTCCAGCGATATTTTTGATTGTACTTCATCTTAATGAAGAATGTAAATCCAAAAAGTACTGGCTTTTTTTGCTCATAGTTTCTATTGCCTGTAATGCCGTTTCCTTTTCATCAGTATTGCTGGTGCCAGCGCTCATGACGATTACTATTTTTGCAATATTTTTCATGAAGCGGGAAATAGGGATCCTGTGGAGATATGGAATGGTTATGATCGTTCCTTCCGTGTATGCAATGGTTTACTTTTTGTTTACTAAAAATCTTTTAATGATAAAGGTGAGATAATGTACGGTGCAGATACGATAAAAGAAATGATTCAGAAATACGGAAATGGGACTGGCCTTGTTATTATTTTTTTGTGCTGTGTCATTTGGATCTGGGGAAATTGTGAAAATGAAAAGAAAAAATATTTGATGTGCTATGCACTGGGGGCGGCTGCACTATTAAATTCAAAATCTATGCAGTTTTTGAAAAATTTGGGTTCTAGAGGAACGTTATATCGTTTTATATGGTTGCTGCCAATGATTTCGGTAATGGCATATGTTTTGACTGAGCTTTTTATAAAACAGAAAAAAACAAGCGATAAGATATGTTGGATGCTTTTCCTTATATGCTTACTGTATTTCTGTGGAGACACATATCTAAAGCCGGATAAATTGCAATTGCCGGAAACTGTCTATGGAATTTCTCAGGATACGATAGATGTTTCAGATATTATTGAACAGGAAAAACAAGAAGAATATGTGATTGTTGCCATGGAGAAACCATTGCAGCTTACCATTCGTCAATGGAATGCGTTTGTCATCTGCGGAATCACCAGAGAATCGTACATTACAGGAATTGTAGATGATGGCTGGTTTAATGTGATGTCGGATCGGGAGAAAGAAGAACAGATGTTGATGCGTATGGTTAGCAATGGAGAGGCATTTGACAGGTCTGCAATGAAACAATGTATTCAGGATAGACAGATAGATTTTATTGTAATGAATAAAAAATTTGAAATGGAGGGATATATGCAAGAACTTGACTGCAGGCTGGTTGGAGAAAATCAGGCATACGAAGTATATGCAACGGGAGTTTAGCTCCTTCAGGAGGGTAATATTTTTGCAATAGGAGTGGTGTTTGATGAGAGTGGATAGAAATTTTATAGAACAATTATCAAAGTGGGTAGTTTGCATCGTGTTTTCAGCAATCCTATTTATAAGTATATGTGTTGCAGCATTTCATTCAAAAATTTATCTGGGTGAGGTTATTGGAGGTATCGCTTGCGGTGGAATTATTTACGGAACAATGTGGGTGGTATTTACCAAGGAAAGAAAGCTTTCGGAAATGCAAAGTTTTATCATGCTACTTGCTTTGACAGTAATTGTAAAGTTTTTGGTTGTCTTATTGATAAAACCAGTGCTTAACCAGGATGATTTAAGAATATTTCAGTATTGCGGAGAATTGTTGGAAAATGGAAGAATGGTAGATAATGCCCGATTCATAGCACTGTTTCCGCACTTGCTTGGGTATGTTAGTTTCTTGGTTCCATTGTTTAAAGTATTTGGGTATTATACGGCCGTGGCGCGACTTGCAAATGCTTTTTTGAGCGTGATAGCAATGGCTGCTATTTACGGTATAGCAAGAAATTTGTCAAATAGAAATGGTGCTTCGGCGGCAGCACTTCTTTGGATAATATCTCCGATGCAAAGCCTATGGAATTGTTTTGTTTTGTCGGAGACATATTACACAACGTTATTGTTACTGATATTTTTACTTATTATTCGCGGACTAAAAAAGGAATTTGAAAAAAGGATAGAGATTTTCAGATGGGTAGCAATAGGAATTCTACTGTCGTTGTTCAATATGACCCGTCCGGTTGCGATTGTTGTTATTTTGGCGTTGATTCTGACAATTATTTTCATTTACAATAAAAAAGTGAACTTTAAAAGTCTGTTAATACTTATAATAGTTGGAATAAGTTTTCTGGCATGCCAGAGAATCCTGGGAATATATACAGTACATATTTTAGGACAATCTCCGGCAGGTCTTCCGTGGTATAGCATAGCTGTGGGAAGCAATGAGAAATACGGAGGATTGTGGAATATAGAAGACTGGAAACTCCTGCTTCAATACTCAAATGATCCGGGGATTACAGCATCAGAAGTTCAAAAGAAAATGTTGCCGGTTGCGATTGCTCATATTAAAGAGATAACGAATTTAGGAAGGTTTTTATTGACAAAGATATGGAATCTGGTAGGGAATGGAAAAGCGGTTGTACAGTGGCTGCTAATAGGAAATGTCGATTTTTCTGTGAAAGTAGTTAATTATTTAAAAGTTGGCATAAATATATTTTTTTATGGAATTTCTATATTAGGATTCTGGGGAGGAATCAGATCGAAGAAAAATAAAGATATCTATGTTTTGTATGTAGCATACATAGGCTTATTTTTATCGTACATGCTGGTAGAAGTACAGGGAAGATATAATTATCCATTGTTTGCGATTTTAATACTTTTAGCGGGAGTGACAGTGGGTACTGTAAAAGAAAAAATGTGAAAGGAAATGTATTTATGAAAAAGGGCAGAAAGACGGTGGCGCTGTTATTAGCGGCAACTGTTCTGGGGATACAAATTTATGAACCTGTGTATGCAGAAGAGCTAAATGCAGGACAGGAATCCATGACTCTGGAAACGGATCAGGAAACGGATCAGGAAACGAATGGTCCTGGAATGAATGCTGATGAATATGAGTATACAGACAGTATGCCAGGGGATGCGAATGAAAGTGACCACCCGGGTGAAACGGTGCTGGAAACTGAAAATGAGGACATTTCAGAAAATCATGATTCTGAAGAGCACATGGAAGAAGATTCAGAAGAAGCTATTGCCGAAGAAGGTATTCTGGAAATGCCAGATATTTCTGAAAAAGAAGAGAAGGATGATATAGATATAAGAGAGGAAGAAGCCCGAAATGCATGGGAAGCGCAAATGCGCAGTCAGTCGTTTCTTGACCACGGGCCGGATGATCTGGATGCAGGAAATGACATTTCTGTGGCATCCGATGGAATGGATGGTCTCTCTTTACAATCAGCAACTTCTGAAAATATAAATAATATATTAGTCCTTGTACGATTTCATGGACAGGACGAATATATGAATGCCGAAAAGAGCATTCGTTTGAACCAGACATACAATACGATGGAAGGATCCATGCAGGAATATATTTCAGAAATGAGCTATGGAGAATTGAATGTCAGCACACAATTTTTTCCACAGTCAAGTTCTGCTACATATTACAGCATTGAGGTAGATCAGCCAATAGAGTATTATTTGGCCGCGACCGCTGAGAATACGGAAGGCTATTTTACTTTTTCAGAACGAATGGAAAGAGAAAAAGCTTTATGTGATGAAATATTAAGAAAGTTAAAGATTGAGAATGGAGATGAGTTACAGCAATACGATTTTGATGGCAATGAAGATGGATATATTGATTCTATCAGTTTTGCTTTTGACACGGCTTCGGCTATTTATCCGATTAACCATAATGATTTATTATGGCCGCATAAAACATCTTATGTGAGTAGTGAGACTATCAATGGAATAAGCATGTATTCTTACAATTTTCTCAGCAGAGGAACAGATTCCTGGGGAATTATGGGATCAGAGTTTTCCTCTAGCGCAACAGCCATTCACGAATTCATGCATACTTTGGGATTGCCGGACTTATATCGTTATACAAGAACAGGGACGCCGGTGGGATGCTGGGATGTAATGGCCAATACAGCATCTGTAACACCGCAGAATTTGAGCGCATACTATCAGAGAGAATATATGGAATGGGGAGAACCGCTGGATACCATTACAAAATCAACCCATGTGACTTTATCGGCAGCGCAATATGATGATCCGTCTGAGAAATATGCAGTAAAAATAGTTTCTTCAAGTAATCCAAATGAGATATTTGTAGTGGAATTTCGAAATTTGTCAGGAAATGATCAGGTATTGTCTTCCTATTGCACCGGCGGTTTGCTTGTGTATCGGATGGTAAATGATGTGAAGCTTGGGGTGTTTGCATCATCGGGAAATGCAGGAGATTATGATGCGATGTATGTGTTCCGCCCAGGGGAGACTGGATTGAATGCAGGAAAGGGCAATATCTATGATGCAGCTTTATCAGCACATAAGAGCAGCTGGAATTCTATTGGAATTGAGAAAGGGAGAGAGGGTATTGATGAAGGAACGGCCTTAACATACTATGATGGCAGCAATAGCGGTATTTGCATAAAAAATGTAACACTGGGTTCTGCAGATACAATTTCTTTTGATGTGGAATTTACAGAAGAGACAATAGAAAAACAGCCAGAGTTTGATGTGACTGTAAATAGTAGCGGAACTGGATTCACAGGAATATTAAAGAATTATAAGGCGCAGATTAACGAAAATGTAAGTGTGGGTGTGTGGAGTAAAGAAAATGGACAGGATGATTTGAAATGGTATGAAGCAAATCTGCAACAGGATGGAATCTGGAAAATAGAAGTAGATATTTCTGACCATGAGAATGATTCTGGCATATATTATTTCCATGTATATGTTGGGAACGGAACAAAAAAGCGTTTTCTTGCAGGAACAATTGCGTCTATTGAAACGACAGTGCAGCCTGTCTTGGGTGTGCAATTAAATGCGGAAGAATCCGCAGGAAATTTAACCTTAAAATATTTAAAACAGGAAAGTGGCGCAGACGTACGTTTTGCAGTGTGGAGCCAGACCGGGGGCCAGGATGATTTAAAATGGTATCATGCTGAAAAACAGTCAGGAAAATGGGCGGCTTCTTTTCAAATTAAGAACCATAAAAACGATACAGGTATTTATTATATACATGCATATCAATATATAGGTGGCAGCGCCAGATTTTTGGCAGGCGCGGCAATGAATATTGAAGGGATAAAGGCTGAAACAGTTCATCTTCAGTCAGGCGATGCCTATACAGGGAAAATTCTCTTAAAAGCAGGACAAGTAAAGTCGCCTGCAAGTGTTCAAACTGTAAAAATTGCAGTATGGACGACTGCGAATGGCCAGGATGATTTAAGATGGTATGAAATGCAGAAGAATGGAGATGACTGGCAAGGACAGGTGAATTTGTCAGATCATTTTTATGAGTGGGGAACTTATAATTTTCATTTTTACGCGAAAGATGAGCGCGGAGTAGAAAAATGTATTGGAACATTATCAAAGGATATAACAACTCAAAAAACGAAATTAAAAATACAGCTGAATGACAGTGAGTCCCGAGCTGACATTTGCTTGGAAGGAGGAATGCCGGCAGGAGTAAAAAAAATAAAATATGCAGTATGGAGTGCTATAAATGGACAGGATGATCTGCAGTGGTATACGCCGGAAAATCTGGCATATTTATCATCGGCTGATATTTCAAATCACAAAAATGATACAGGTGCATATTATGTACATACTTACGTGACAATGGAGAATGGGACAAGTCGCTTCCTTACAGGAGGAAGTTTTGCTGTAACTGGAATTAGTTGTGATTCTGTTAATATAGAGAATGAAAATGATCAAGATGGAACTTTTGAGGTGAAAATTAAAAATGTAAAGTCTCCGGCAAACATTGAGCGGGTCAGAGTTGCGGTATGGACCAAAAGAAACGGTCAGGATGATATTTTCTGGTATTTTCCGACCGTTGATGAGAATGGAAACTGGAATGCACATATAGACACTTATATGCATGACTATGAATCGGGCATATACTATGCGCATGTATATGCAAGAGATGCAAGAGGAATGGAAACATATATTGGCGGATGTGCTTTTGATTTCCGGCAAGATACATCAATGGTAACATTGACGATGCAAAATATTCCGGAAGAAAATCTGTTTGATATTTTATTTGCTAGTAAAAAAATTGGGAAAAATGTGAGAAAGATTAAATTTGCAGTCTGGAGTAAAGTGGATGGTCAGGATGATCTAAAATGGTACGAAGCAGTAAAAAATACTTCAGAAAATAAATGGAGTGCACGCGTTTATACAACAGATCATAAAAATAATTCGGGTGTCTATTATGTGCATGCCTATGGTGTGTTGGAAAATGGCGGAACAGTTTGCCTGAAAACGGCAGAGACTACTATTTTGACAGATTATATGCCTAGCGTAAAAACACAGACAATACAGGTGGGGGGGCTGAAAAAGACTTATAGATTTTTATTTGTATCCGATACCCATGTGATCGTTCCTGATGCGCAGGATGAATTGCGTGTACAGGAGTTAGGAAGTTCGAGAATGAACTATTTCAGAAACAGAAAATGGATGACTTCGGAAGAACAGTTTCCCTATTGGATGGAATATGCCAATAAGAATCATGTGGATGGTTTGCTGATGGGAGGAGACATTATTGATTATCCTTCTTTCGCAAATATACGATACATGAAAAATAATCTGGATACGTTGCAGATGCCATATTTGTATGTGTTTGGAAATCATGATTGGACATACCCGTGGGAATATATGACGCACACGGCGTCTAAATTGTACAAACCATTACTGAAGCAGTTTATAAAAGGAAATGATGCAGCACAAATATTAGAATACGAAGAGCTGGTTATTCTTGGAATTGATGACAGTACCAACCGGGTTAGTGAGGAAGCACTTCCTATTGTTCAACGGGCGCTGGGGCTGGGAAAACCGGTGATCGTTATGCTTCATGTACCCTTACAGGCAGATACTCTAATGGAAAAATCAATAAAAGGTTGGGGATCTGCACTTATGATAGGAGAAGACGCAATTAAACCTGATGAGGCAACGCAGAAATTCCTAGATATGATTTTAAATGAGAACAGTCCTGTATGTGCAGTCCTGGCAGGTCATGTTCATCTTGAAGATACCAGCCCGCTGAATGACAGGATAACGCAGTATGTCGTGGAAATGTCTTCCAAAGGAAACGGGATATTGGTAGAGGTAAAAGGGAAGTAGATAAAATGATAGAAAATAGATAGAAAATAGTAAGAAAACTTCATTTTAAACGTAAGGAAAATATGATATGATTTATTAATTAAGTACAAATGGAGGGAGAAAAATGAAAAGGATACTGGCTCTGCTTCTTACGGGGGCACTCGTTTTTTCGAATGCTTCACCAATGACAGCACAGGCATCAGAAGTTACGCAGAATAATGTGATTGAAGGGGTTGCGACGGAAGAAGATAACGGTACGGATGGGATGGAATCGGATCAGAATGCCCTTGTGGAAGATAAGTCCACGCAGGATGATGTAAGTCTTGATCAAAACAACCCAGAACAGGACACGGCGAATAACAGTGCAGGAGATCAGAAATCTGATCCGAATGAAACGAAAGATAATATTTCATCAGATTCCAAAGAAAATAGCACAGAGCCCGAGGAAGATGACAATTTATCAGAAGAAGAGGAACTGGTTGAAGAAGAACCTGAGGATACGGAAACTCCTGAACTGAACTATGTGTATTTGGATTATGCTGAGTTTGCTCCGGGCGAGGAACAGAATATTGTTGTATCCGCAGGGGATGATGAGACCATTTTTGAAAAAGCAGTATTATCTGTTACGGGCGAGAATGGTATAAAGACCATAGAGGCACAGAATATTGTCGGAAATGCAGCTCTTTTTACAGATGTATATAGTGCAGATGAAGAGGGTACCTATACACTGACGAAGGTTGAATTTGTTGTCGATGGAAATTCGTTTGCCATTGATCTTCAGTCGGGCGACATGAATCCTGTTCAGTATAGGGTGGCGGAACCAGATAGCGGGAATGCGCTGGAAATTGTGTCCCTTGATGATGACGGAAATGCAGCGGCCGCAGCCAGTATAGAGGACGCTATTCAGGCAGCAGAAAAGGACGTAGTACCTGGAGAAGATGATGATAAATTTCGTTCAGCCAATGGACAGGTTGTTGTTGTACTGGATCCGGGACATGACAGTAAGCATTTAGGCGCACATCAGAGTGGATTGAAAGAAGAAGACCTTAATCTGAAAATAGCACAGTATTGTAAGACTGAGCTGGAAAAATATAATGGCGTAAAAGTATATATGACGAGAAGCGGCTCAGGTTGCCCTTATCCGGGAACTTCTTCTACAGATGATAACAGAAAGCGGGTAGAGTATGCAAAAAGCGTAGGTGCTGATGTATACGTCAGCATTCATTTGAACTCCAGTAGTTCCGGTGCGGCAAATGGAGCGGAGGTTTATTATCCTAACAGTCATTATATTTCCTGGATAGGAACAGAGGGAAAGGATCTGGCTGGAAAAGTATCTGCAAAACTGGCAGAACTGGGATTATATAATCGGGGAATCACGATTCGAAATTCTCAGGATGGAACAAAGTATGCTGATGGGTCACTTGCGGATTACTACGCAGTAATTCGCCGAAGCAAAGAGTTGGGTTTCCCGGGAATTATTGTAGAACATGCGTTTATGACAAATGCATCGGACGTATCAAAGTTCCTTTCTTCGGATGCCGGACTCCAGAAGCTAGGTATAGCTGATGCAGAGGGAATTGCAAAATATTTCGGACTTATAAAGGGGCCGGTGGACTTTAAAATTTCCGGGTTGAAAATTTCCGATATGAATGCCCTGAATGGAGATTTTACCGTGTCATTAACCGGAGTCACTCCGGCAGAAAGTGTTGATAAAATCAACATGTATATCTGGAGCAGCAAAGATGGCCAGGATGATTTGAAAGTTTATTCTTTTGATGGGAATACAACAGGTACATATACGTTTACGGATAATATAAAAAATCACAAAAATGATACCGGAATTTACAATATTCATGTGTATGCAACGGATAAAGGCGGAAATTCCAAAATGCTGGGATCCACCACCTGCGATATGACATACAAGCCTCTGGGCAGGGCAGTAGTGACTGCGGTAAAGAAAGATGCGCAGCAGAAACAGTTTGTTTTAAGCGCAGCCGGGGTGGCAGATGCAGTAAGTCTTCGATTCGCTGTCTGGAATACCTCTAATACCAATAATATAAAATGGTATTCTGCAGTAAAAGATACAAACGGAAAGTGGAATTATACAGTTCCTGTATCAGACTTCAAACAGGACGGAACCTATTGTGTGCATGTATATGCGGTAGATAACGGGAAGAAAGAGACCTTTGCGGGAGGAACAACTTTTTCTGTAGAGGGGCCGAAAGCGACGGGAATCACAGTTTCCAATAAGGATTATTCTTTGGGAAAAATGAAGGTTACTGTTTCAGGGGTGACATCTCCTGCAGGGATTCAAAGTGTAAAAGCCGCAGTCTGGACACAATCAGACATGAAAGATTTGAAATGGTACGAGGCATCTAAAGAAGCGGAAGGTGTTTATTCTTATTGGGTAGATATTTCTAACCATAATAATAATTATGGAACATACATTATGCATGTATATTTGACTGATGGCAATGGTATTTACAAGTATGGAACCGGTTTGAGAGAGAACTTAGAAAAGCCGCAGGCAGCTGTCAGTGCAGTGATAAATGCTCCCAATACATGGTTTACAATCACAGCACGGAATTTTCCACAATATGGTGGCGTGAAATCAGTAAAAGCAGCAGTTTGGAGTGCGGAAAACGGTCAGGATGATTTGAAGTGGTATGACTTGGGAAAGCAGACGGATGGCAGCTGGCAGGTTCCTGTGCCGGTATCGTATCATAAATCAAAAGGATTATACTATGCGCATGTATATGTAGAAAATCTGAAAGGAAGCAAAATCTTTATAGGAGGAGATACCTTTACTGTTGCGGGCGCCAGCGCAGATGTTGTAGAGTGTACAGATCAAAATAATATAAACGGAACATTTGATATAAGAGTTGCCGGAATAAAATCTTATTCAGGAGTTGCCGCTGTAGATGTTGCTGTCTGGAGCCAGGATAATCAATCTGACATGAAGTGGTATTCTGCAAAATGGGATGGTGGTCAGAACTGGAATGTACATGCAGATATTGCAAATCATGGATATAATTATGGTACTTATCGAGTGCATGTATATATCACAGGCGGAAATGGGGTTCGTAATTATGTGGGAGGAACGAGAGTAACCATAAATCTTCCACACGCAGAGATTTCCAGTTCGGTGAACTCTTCTAACACCTGGTTTGCAATTTATGCTAAAAATATAAGAATTCCCAGTGGAGTAAAAAATGTTAAGGTTGGTGTCTGGAGCGAAAAAAATGGACAGGATGATTTAAAGTGGTATAATCTTGGGAAAAACTCTGATGGAAATTGGTCAGTTCCCGTTCCGGTATCTTATCACAAAACAGAAGGAAAATATGATGCTCATGTTTATGTAGAGGGAAACAATGGGATGAATGTTTTCATTGGATCCACAAGTTTTGAAATAAAAGGACCCTCTGCATCTGGTGCTGAAGTAACCAATCAGAGTAGTTTGACAAGCATATTTACGGTGGTTCTAAAAGGTGTTAATAGTCCCTCTGGCATTTCTAGTGTTTCCGCGGGAGTATGGAAAGACGGAAAAAGTGATGTCAAGTGGTACAATGCGTTGAATGCGGGAAATGGGAACTATTATGTAACAGTGAACGCAGCTGAAGTCGGAAATGGAGTCGGAAGATATAATGTTCATTTTTATGCGACAGATGGAAATGGAATTTCCAAATTTGTTAAGGGCTTGTCGCACACGATTGAAGGGTATTCCATCATGGGGTTTCCCCAGGTTAATGTTCAGCAGATGGTAAACTACTATAATGCAAATGCAACGTATCCAAGCTATTATGCCAATACAGAAGTGCCTACTATAGAAGCCTTTTGTCAGATGTATGCAGAGGAAGCGGGTGCAGAAGGCGTAAGAGTTGAGGTTGCCTTCTGTCAGGCAATGAAGGAAACGGGGTTCTTGAGGTATGGGGGCGATGTTGATATCAGCCAGTACAACTTTGCCGGAATTGGGGCGACCGGAAACGGGGCGAGAGGTAATGCTTTCTCTTCCCCCAGAGAAGGTGTGCGGGCGCAGATCCAGCATTTAAAAGCTTATGCCAGTACAGACGATCTTGTACTTGGATGCGTAGATCCGCGATTCAAATATGTTAGAAGAGGAACTGCTCCTTATGTGGAATGGCTCGGAATAAGAGAAAATCCGAATGGAACAGGGTGGGCAACCGCAGTAGGATACGGAAATAATATTGTGCAACGCATAAAAAATTTAAAGACTTATTAGAAGATAGAACGGGCTTTGGTGAAGGAACTTGGCTGAAGCTCGTTCTAAATTTATAAAAATAATTTTCAAGATGGTATTGTTGAATGAGAAGTATTGAATAATATGGCTTATAATGGTATAATGTTACGGAATTGTTAAATCAAAATGGAGGAATAGAACAATGAGAACATATCTGGTTACCGGAGGTGCCGGCTTTATCGGATCAAACTACATTCACTATATGTTTAAAAAATATAAAAATGATATTCGGATTATCAATGTAGATTGTCTGACGTATGCTGGTAATCTTGAGAACTTGAAAGATATTGAAAATCTTGAGAATTATACATTTGTAAAAGCAAATATTTGTGACAGTGATGCAATTAATAGAATTTTTGAAGAGAATGATATCGACAGAGTGGTTCATTTTGCGGCAGAGAGCCATGTGGACAGAAGCATCAAGAACCCGGATGTATTTGTAAAAACAAATGTATTGGGAACATTGGTTATGCTGAATGCCGCGAAGAATGCCTGGGAGTTACCGGATGGAACTTTTAAAGAAAATAAGAAGTTCCTCCATGTGTCAACAGATGAGGTATACGGATCCTTGGAGGAAGACGGTGGATTTTTCTATGAGACAACACCATATGATCCGCATAGCCCGTATTCTGCCAGCAAGGCATCTTCAGATTTCCTTGTGAAGGCATATATAGACACTTATCATTTTCCGGCGAATATCACAAATTGCAGTAATAATTACGGACCGTACCAGTTTCCTGAGAAGCTGATCCCCTTGATTATTAACAATGCTCTTCATGGTAAAAATCTTCCGGTCTATGGAGACGGCAAGAATGTTCGTGACTGGCTGTATGTAGAAGATCACGCAAAGGCAATCGATATGGTACAGGAGCTTGGACGTCTGGGAGAGACTTACAATGTAGGCGGACATAATGAGAAGCAGAACATTGAAATTATTCATATTATTTTGGATACTTTACAGGAGATGCTTCCTGATAGTGATCCTAGAAAGAAATTGGTCAGTGAGAAATTAATTACTTATGTAGAAGATCGAAAAGGACACGACCGGAGATACGCGATTGCGCCCGATAAGATCAAGGCTGAGATTGGCTGGTATCCGGAAACAATGTTTAAAGAGGGTATTAAGCTGACAATCAAATGGTATTTTGAACATGAAGATTGGATGAATCACATTACAAGCGGTGATTACCAGAAGTATTATGAGGATATGTATCATACGAAATAAGCAGTATATGGTAGGGGCAGATACAATAAATATCTGTCCCTTCATAAGGTTTAGAGAATACGGAGGAATGAAAGAATGAAGGGAATTATATTGGCCGGTGGATCCGGAACCAGATTGTATCCATTAACAAAAGCGATTTCCAAACAGATCATGCCGGTGTATGACAAACCGATGATCTATTATCCGCTTTCTACATTGATGCTGGCGGGTATTCGTGAAATCTTGATTATTTCCACACCGAGAGATTTGCCGGTGTTTGAAGAATTATTTGGAACAGGAGAACAGCTTGGTCTGAATATTTCGTATGCAGTACAGACAGCACCGCGCGGTCTGGCAGATGCATTTATTGTAGGTGAGAAATTTATTGGAAATGACAGAGTTGCACTTGTACTTGGTGATAATATTTTCTATGGTCAGAGTTTTTCTGCCGTCTTAAAACGAGCTGCTGAAAGAGAACATGGGGCAACTATTTTTGGCTATTATGTGAAAGATCCAAGAGAGTACGGCGTGGTAGAGTTTGATGAAAATGGTAAAGCTCTTTCTATCGAAGAGAAGCCACAAAATCCAAAGTCCAATTATGCAGTTCCGGGGCTTTATTTCTACGATAATGATGTGGTGGAAATTGCCAAAAACGTGAAGCCTTCTGCCCGTGGAGAAATTGAAATCACCAGTGTAAATAACGAATATCTGAGGAGAGGAACGCTTCAGGTTGAAACCCTTGGAAGGGGATTTGCGTGGCTGGATACAGGAAATCACGATATGTTGCTGGATGCAGCTGATTTCGTTGCAGCTTTTCAGAAACGTCAGGGCTTGTATATTTCATGCATCGAAGAAATTGCATATCGAAGAGGTTTTATAAACAGAGATCAGTTGATTGAATTGGCACAGCCATTACTGAAAACTGCGTATGGTCAGTATCTGATGGATATTGCGAATGGTCTGTAATTGAAACGCTTAAGTGAAAGGATTGAAAAATAATGGGAAAAATAAAGATTGAAACCTGTGAAATAGAAGGATTAAAAGTTATTACGCCAACTGTATTTGGAGATGAGCGTGGGTATTTTATGGAAACGTATAACTATAATGATTATGCAGCAGCAGGGATAGATATGGAGTTTGTGCAGGATAACCAGTCTATGTCTAAGAGAGGTGTGCTTAGAGGCCTGCATTTCCAGATTAATTACCCGCAGGACAAGCTTGTCAGGGTTACACGGGGCAAAGTGTTTGACGTTGCGGTAGACCTGAGAGAAGGTTCTGCAACTTATGGAAAGTGGTTTGGCGTACTGCTCTCGGACGAGAATAAAAAACAGTTTTTTATCCCTAAAAATTTTGCACATGGTTTCCTTGTTCTTTCTGACGTGGCGGAGTTTGTGTATAAGTGTACAGATTTTTACCATCCGAATGATGAGGGTGGGCTTGCATGGAATGACCCGGAGATTGGCGTGGAATGGCCAATAGAAGAGGGGATCGAACTTACGATATCTGAGAAAGATCAGAAATGGGAAGGTATTCGATCTTACAAAAAAAGTAAGTAATAGAGGAGAGGCTAGATGTCTAAGAAAAAAATTGCGGCTGCTTTTGTGACAGTATTAGTATGTGTTGTTTTAAATGTTTTAATTATGCGAAGACATGAAGTGCGCGAGGCAGCAACAGTTAATATGACCGTAGAATTAAATGATGAAGCCTCTGGTAATTTTCAGCTATTCTATAAGGGAAATAGTGAAAGCGAGTTTTCCGAAGAAAAAAAGAGTGAAGATGAGCTGCAAGCAGGAAAGCTGGATTTGAATTTTGCCCTGGCAGAAAATGAGCATTTCTTGAGATTGGATTTCCCAGATGAGAAAGCAGAATATGTGATAAAAAAAATTACATTTCGCTATCAGGATATAGAGGTGGAATATCCTCTTGAAAATCTTGCATTTTCTGCGGGGCCAGGCATTGAGTCACTTTCCTGGGATGATGCAAGTAAACAAGTAATTGTGAAGACAACGGAAACAGATCCGTTTATTACTTTTGAAATCGCAGATACGGGAGTATCTGCTGCAATTACAGCGCATGACAGAAAGATTGATAACGTCAAAAACATACTTGTATGCCTTGCGCTGGATATTATCGTGCTTGGAACATTAATCATGTGGAATAAAATCGCCATTCTTCCGAAGGAATTATATGGCAATAGAAGATTGATTATCAAACTTGCAAAAAATGATTTTAAAACTCGATACGCGGGTTCCTATCTTGGAATTGTCTGGGCCTTTATTCAGCCGATTGTCACGGTAGTGGTTTATTGGTTTGTGTTTCAGGTAGGGCTGCGAAATGGAAATGTTGGAAATTTCCCATTTGTTCTTTGGCTGATTGCCGGATTAGTTCCGTGGTTTTTCTTTTCGGAGGCCTGGAATTCAGGAACCAATGCACTGATCGAATATAGCTATCTTGTAAAAAAAGTTGTGTTTAAAATCAGTATTTTGCCGGTGATTAAGGTGCTTTCTGCGCTGTTTGTACATTTATTCTTTATTTTATTTACACTGGTATTATATTCCTGCTATGGCTATTTCCCGGATATATACACGTTACAGGTGTTTTACTACACTGCTTGCATGATCATATTAACACTGGCGCTTTCTTATATGACAAGTGCACTGGTGATCTTTTTCCGGGATCTGACGCAGATTATATCTATCATACTGCAGGTGGGCGTATGGATGACGCCGATCATGTGGCAGATTACGATGGTCCCGGAGAAGTTCCGCTTCCTGTTTGAGATTAATCCCATGTATTATATTGTCTGTGGGTACAGAGATGCGTTAATTAACAAAGTGTGGTTTTGGGATAATTTTTATACAACAGCCTGGTTTTGGTCAATTACACTCTTTTTGTTTGCGGTGGGCACTTTAATATTCAAACGGTTAAAGGTTCATTTTGCAGATATTTTGTAAAAGGAAAGATTTCATGGATAATATTGCTATTAAAGTAGAAAATGTAACCAAAATATATAAACTATATGATAAACCGTCAGACCGATTGAAAGAGTCCCTGGGATTAACTCACAAAAAGTGTTATGTGGAACATTATGCGCTGGATCAGGTGAATATTGAGGTCAGAAGAGGCGAAACCGTCGGCATTATTGGAACAAACGGTTCTGGAAAATCAACAATTTTAAAAATTATTACCGGTGTTTTGAACCCTACATCAGGAAATATTGTTATAAATGGAAGAATTTCTGCATTGCTGGAGCTGGGCGCAGGCTTTAATATGGAATACACCGGTATAGAAAATATTTACCTGAATGGGACAATGATCGGTTTTTCTAAAGAAGAGATAGATGCAAAGCTGCAAGATATTTTGGATTTTGCTGATATCGGAGATTTCATTAATCAGCCGGTAAAAACGTACTCCAGTGGTATGTTTGTTCGGTTGGCTTTTGCAGTTGCAATTAATATTGAACCGGAGATTTTGATTGTTGATGAAGCTTTATCTGTAGGTGATGTGTTTTTTCAGGCAAAATGTTATAGAAAATTTGAGGAATTTAAAGAACAGGGAAAAACAATTCTGTTTGTAAGTCATGATTTGAGCAGTATCAGCAAGTATTGTGATCGAGTAGTGCTTTTGAACAAAGGCAAAAAGCTTGCTGAGGGCGAACCGAAAGAAATTGTTGACTTATATAAAAAGATTCTTACCAATGCAGACGAATTGGAGAGCGCAGCAGAAGCTTCTGCGGAAGAGGAAGAAGAACAGAAGGTGGATGAGAATATTGTATGGAAAAATCATTTTCCGGTAAATCCTTCTGTTTTGGAATATGGAAAAAAAGAAGCAGAGATTATTGATTTTGCACTCATGGATGATAGGGGAAATTATACAAATAATCTGGAAAAGGGAAAAGAATTTGTTGTAAAAATGAAAGTCCTTTTCCATGAAGAAATCAATGATCCTATTTTCGCATTTACAATCAAAGACTTACGAGGAACAGAGATTACCGGAACAAATACCATGTTTGAGCATTCCTGGGTTGGTCCGCAGAAAAAGGGGAATATTCGTGAGGCATGGTTTCGACAGAAAATGTCTTTACAGGGTGGAGAATATTTGCTCTCATTGGGATGCACAGGATTTCGAAATGCAGAATTTAACGTATATCACAGATTATATGATGTGTGCAGCATTACTGTTATTTCAGATAAAAATACGGTAGGATTTTATGATATGGAATCTGAAGTGATTGTGCGGTAAGGAAAATGAAGGAGGGCTGTTTGTGGCAGAGCTCAATTTGCAATATTATAAAAATATCGATGAATATTCCGATGGAGACGTTGAAGATGATATTTATCGAATTGTAGAGAATGGTGGAAAGATATCGGAAAAGGAAAACAGATATGCAGTGCTGTATCATCTTTCTCCTATTCGTGAAAATATCTTGAATTGGTATCCGTTTAAGCCAAATTGCCGTATTTTGGAAATTGGTGCGGGATGCGGAGCGATTACAGGGATGCTCTGCCGTAAAGCAGAAACAGTTGTTTCTGTAGAATTATCAAAGAAGAGGGCTTCGATTAATTACCTCAGACATCAGGAAAATAAGAACCTTCAGATATTTGTTGGTAACTTAAATGATATGGAGTTTCAGACACCGTTTGATTATGTTGTGCTGAATGGTGTATTGGAGTATGCCATGAGTTTTACCCCGGGAGAGACTCCATATATTGATTTTCTCAAAAATATCAAGAAGTATTTAAAAGACGATGGAAGAATATTAATTGCAATTGAAAATCGTCTGGGATTACGATATTTTTCCGGGTATCCGGAAGAGCACACCAAGCAGGAATTCCTTGGATTAAGATCCTATGAGGGGAACCATCAGGTTCGTACTTTTTCGAGATATGAGTTGCAAGGGTTATTAAAAGAAGCAGGATTTGGTTATCAGAGATTTTACTATCCCTATCCGGATTACAAATTCCCGAATGAAATTTTTACAGACGAGAGAACGGAAGGGTACGGAAAACCGTATTTAAATCTTTGTAAAGAAAGATATGAGATTTTCGAAGAAAACAAACTGGCACCTTTACTTGAAAAAGAAGGTGTGGCCGGTTGCTTTTCAAATTCTTTTTTAGTAGATGCGTGCGGCAGGGAAATCGGGAAAACAAATATACAGTATGTGAAAATGAATAATGACCGTTTCCCACAATTCTGTACGGCAACAATTGTTGAAGAAGAACAGGTAAAAAAGATACCACTGACAAAAGAGGCTGAAATGCATCTGAAAAGAATGCAGGAGAAAATGGATCTCGAGCAAGAAAAGAGAATTCATTATGTGGCATTGGAAAATACAGAAGATGGATTGATTATGCCATTTCTCCATTCAAAAAGCCTGGATTATGAAGTGGAAAAGCTGATTGCTGAAAAGAAAGCGGACAAAGCACTGGAGATAATTCAGGAATTTTTTGAAGATTATTTTAAGGAAAAAGAGAACGAGTGCAGTGTCAGATGTGACTATTGCACCGAAGAGTTTAAAATCGTTTTTGGACAAAAACAATTTTCTAAAGAAATGGTTTGCGCACGGAATGTTAATATTGATCTGATTCTGGATAATATTTTCCGAAGCGAAAAAGGATACCTTCTTATAGATGGAGAATGGATTTTCCCGTTTGATGTTCCGATCCTTTTTGTCATCTGGAGAACTTTGAATGAACTATATAGCCGTCATACGAAAATAAATGAATTGATTTCACGGGCGGATGCCATGACGCGATTCCAGATAGATGCAGAGATGGAAAATATATTTTGGAATTGGAGCACATTTTTTGTTCAGGGATATGTTGGCGGAGGAAATTTTGATCGTTTTGTGGAACCAATGCAATGGCTGGACATCCAGAAAGCAAAACCGGTGAAAATGTGCAGCAGTTTATATATTGATACTGGAAAAGGCTATTCGGAAGACACGAAACTTTATCAGGAATGTTTGCTTGGAAAAGATGGCGAGTATGAGTTCGTTTATCAGCTTCCCAATGTGGAATCCCTGAAAAAACTTCGCTGGGATCCGGAAGAAGAGATGCCTTGCATATGCAATGTCGATATGTTTTCCGGAGAAAAGCAGGTTTCCATTATGAATCATAATGCAGATGCTATTTTTGAAGGGAAAGAATTGTTTTTAAACGCGGATCCCCATTATGAAATCAACGTATCTGATCTGAAAGAGTCAACCATTCATATAAAGGGGAAGATTCGATTTCTGAAATCACAGGAAACAGTTACTGCAATGCAAAAATGTGAGAATTGGAACTATCGGTTAGATGCAACTCTCGATGTGAAACTGATGCTTTCAGATGGATCAGAACAGCTGGAATCGTTTTGCCAAGTGGTGAAATTAAAGGCGGAGTCCTATGAGTTTGTTTATCAGATTCCTGATTGTGGGACTCTGAAAGAATTGAGATGGCATTTAAATAATGAAGGGGTTCCATGCGTCTGCAGTGTAAATGTAAGTGATGATACGGGAAAAACTGTTTATACAAGATGCGTCGGAGAGTTTGAACGAACGGAAATGGGTGATGTGCTTATTTCCGGAGAAGCATATTATCTGATTTTAGGAAAAGGGCTGGAAGGGAAGCAGTTGAAGATATGTGTTAAAGTGCATCTCTTTAATGTTCAGGAAGCAATAGATTTTATAAAAAGCAGGCTGGAACTGGAAGCCCAGCGCTACCGTTGGTTAGCAGAAGAACAGAAAGTAATCGGAGAACAAAAACTTCAGGAGATGAAGGAAGTTTTTGCAGAAAAAGAAAGACAGATGCAGGAGCAGAAAAACACTGTGGAACGGTTATATATGCAGGAGAAGGAGTTACTTCAGCAAATGCAGCAGACCAGAGGGTGGAAAGTCCTTGAAAAGTTGCGGAAAGTAAAGCATAAGCTTGCTGGAAAATAATAATGAGGTGCTGATATGCAAAATGGAATCGATATTGTCATACCGATTTATAATGGGTATGAGGATGTTCAGATGTGTATGGACAGTATTAAGAAATATACAGATCTCAAGAAAAACAGAATATTATTGATTAATGACTGCAGCCCTGATGAAAGAATTTTGCCATATTTACAGAGCATAGTAGAAGAAAATATTGTGTTGATATCTAACGAAAGGAACATGGGATTTTCTGCCAATGTGAATAAGGGTATGCGGTATTCGGACAGAGATGTGATACTTCTTAATTCGGATACTATTGTAACGAAAAATTGGGTGGAAAAAATTGTAGCCTGTGCCTATCGAGAGGCCGAGATTGGTACAGTAACACCACTGTCAAACAGTGCAACTTTATGTTCTATCCCTATTATGTGCCAGGACAATCCTATCCCCGATAATTGCACGATTGATGAGTTGGCGGATATCGTAGAGAAGTACAGTCTGAAAAAATATCCGCGAATTACTGTGGCTGTTGGATTCTGCATGTTCATTAAGCGGGAAGTCATTAATCTTGTCGGAACATTCGATGCCGAAACCTATGAGCGGGGATATGGAGAAGAAAACGATTTTTGCAATCGCGCAGAACAATATGGGTATAAGCATGTAATGTGCGATGATACTTTTATATATCATAAAGGAACAGCTTCTTTTAACACGGAAGAGAAAAGGAAATTATGCGAGGCACATGACAGAATTTTGCAGGAACGTTATCCAATGCAGATGCGGAAAAATCATATTTATTGCGTGACGAATCCTGATCAGGATATTCGTGATAATATTCATCTGCAGCTGAAATTCAAAAATGGAAGAAGTAATATTTTATATGTTCTTCAATCAGATTTCCGACAGGAAGGCACTGACCATATTGGCGGAACGCAATTTCATGTAAAAGACCTTACCCAGGGTCTGAGAGATGGATATAATATATTTGTACTTGCACGTGAAGGTAAATATATGCGTCTTACAGGATATTTGGGAGAAGCGGAATATGTTTTTCTGTTTTATGTGGGAGAGAAAAGCCTGTTTCCGGTATTTACAGATGGATGCCTGAAAAAATTGTATGATGATATTCTTGTATATTTTAATATACAAATGATACATATTCATCATACGATGAATCACAGTTTTGATTTATATGAAGTGGCAGAAAAATATAAGATTCCTGTGCTTTTCACAGTACATGACTACTATTATGTATGCCCAAACGTGAAGTTATATGATCATGAAGGAAAGTTTTGCGCACATCTGGGAAAAAAAGATTGTGCCAGTTGCCTGAAAAACACAATGGGAATCGCGAAACAAGTTCCATATATTGCGTATTGGAGAGAAAAATGCAGAAGTGTATTGAAAAAATGCAGAAAGATTATTTTCCCTTCAGAGGCAGCTCGAAACATTGTGTTAGGATTTTATCCTGAATTAAAAGATAAAACGACAGTTATTGAGCATGGATCAGATATAGAGATATCTACAATAGAAGAAGGTATGTTGATAGAAAACTCTGCACAGGTAAAGTTTTACTTAGACGCAATTTTCGGAGATGCTGAATATGAAAATATAACAAAGGGTTGGGTGTACCTCGAGGGAGTAGATAATAGTAATCTGAAAAAATATCTTTATGTGCGAAATGAAGAAGGAAAAGAAGTTGTAATTCCTGCGGAGTCTGAAATTCGTGAGGATGTGTGCCAAGTATTAGGAGAAAATCCCTGGTATAAAAATTGCGGATTTTGGCTAAATGTGGTAAAAAGCAAATTTCCGGAAGGGCGCTTGTATGTATCTGCAGCGGTCGAAAAAGATGGAAAAATTTTAAAAGGCACGGAAGAAATTGAAATCACAAATTTTCAAGAAAATAGGCAGGAAAAAACTTTCAGAGTAGCGTTCCTGGGTGGTTTGGTCCCCGCCAAAGGCAGTAGTGTCGCATTGGATATGATCCGCCAAAATGCGTCCGGAATCGAATGGTACGTATTTGGTCAGATAGGAGATGCAGAGTTATCTCAGTATTGCGCGTCGAATCTTCATAAGATCGGTCCGTATCGCCGAGAAGAGATTGGGGATTTGCTGAAGGAATATCAAATTGATCTTGTTTGTATTTTACCCAAATGGGCGGAAACCTTTTGCTATACTTTATCGGAAGCGGTGCTGAATTCAATCCCGGTACTTGTGTTTGACATTGGTGCGGTAGGGCCGAGAGTTCAGAATGCGGGATATGGATGGAGTATTCCAGTGGATACAGAGGTGCCTCAGATTGTAGCTCTCATTGAGATGATAAAAAATGCTCCTAATTTGTATCAGGAAAAAAAGAGAATGATAACGGAATCCTCTGTGAAAAATAAGCAGAAGATGATAGAAGAGTACAGCATATTATATAAAAATGAAGTAGGGGAGAAACCTGAAGGAAATGGTATTTTCGATGCTAAGAAGATGCTGAAGGCGCGCGTTTACTAGTAACATTTATGGAATGGAGTCGTTGATAGATGTGGAATCGTATAAAACAGAAGTATATAAGAAAAAAAGATGAGAAAAGGCTGGAGTTTTGTACGATTCCTGATGCACTTCTTAAAAATTTAGAAGAATTTCAGGTAGAGCAAAATCGGATTCATATAAAAGGCTGGATTTTTCCGCCAGAAGGAAAATTAGAAGCGGTGTATATACAATTTTCCGATGTGATTGGCAATTCTCGTCAGGAATTACTTTATGGATTCAACAGACCGGATGTTGCAGCTATTTTAGAAAATTCAAATGGAGAGAATAGTGGTTTTTGCTTTGAAGGTATCTATGAAAATGGTATGGTTGATACAGAAGTCTTCCTCTGTTTTCGATGGAATGGAATTGTTTATGGATGGAACCTTGGAACGATTCCGGGAATACAGGAACAGCAGGAAGCATCAAACAAGAGAATTCAAATTCAAAATGTAACCCCATTTATGCTGGATGTTTTCGAGGAAAACATCCAGTCTGTTCATATTCAGAAAATATATACCCACAATGTAAAGGTGATGATATGGGCAAGAGAAAAAACACAACATTTGGAAAACTTGCTGGAAATTTTATCGAAGGATGCGAACATAAAGGAAATTATTCTTCTTACAGAGTACAAAGAAATTTTGCCTCAAAGGGATTGTAAAAAAAAGATAAGACATATTTATTGCGAAGCGGGAAATGGGGAAAAATATATATTAAATTTTCTGAGGAGAAATCCATTTTTATTACTGATAGAGGCAGATGTACAGTTATCAGAAAATACCATTGTACATTTGCTGTATACCAGAAAAAAGTACGATTCCTGTAGATTGGGAACAATTTCTGCAATGATTTTGCGGGAAGATGAAAAGAAGTCTTTTCAAAATGTCGATGATTATGTGCGATATAGCTGCGGTATTATGGAAAGAGAATCCGACGAGAAATGTATTTTATTTTGTGGAAAAAAACCGAAGAAAGAGAAATATAGGACGCTTGCGGAATATAAGCGGGCTCTTACGATAGAGGGATATCAGAATGTGATATCAGAATATGCAGCGGCGTATGCAAAGAATGCGGAGCCGGTGTTGTTTATTGCCCAATATTCTAAAATTTATAATTATGGGAAAGCTACACAGAAACCGGGGGTTCTTGCTATATGTCATGAATTGGGTGGTGGAGCTCAAAAATTTCTTTTGGAAAAGAAAAAAGAATGGATGGAAGCTAACACTGCCTTTGTTTCTGTCACATACAGAATCACGGAAGGAACTTATAGAATTCAGGTGCAAGATCATATGTATGAGGCTGTGTTTGATCTACAGCGCTGGAGCAGGATATCAGAACTTATTGAGGCATTCAATATAAAAAAGATACTGGTAAATGAGTTAGTGACCTATCTGTATTTGATTGAAAAATTACATGAAATTTTGGAATGGAAAAAGAAATATCATTGTGAAATCATCTATTATTTTCACGATTATTATGCTTTATGTCCACGATTTAATTTGATGAATAGAGAGGGAAGGTACTGTGATATTCCTGATTTGTCCTATTGTGATTCTTGCGCCAAACCTGTCCTAATGGGAATTGGAGAAAACGATATTTCTGTTACACAATGGAGAGAAGAATGGGAAAATTTCTTAAGGCAGACTGACCAGATCATCGTTTTTTCCGAGAACACAAAGGAAATCATAGGACGTGTATGGGAAGGCCTTTCAGATACTATTTTGGTACAACCCCATAAAGTAGGATATCTTAGAAAAGTAAAGCTTTCAGATTCGAATAAAGATGAGATTTTACGGATTGGCATATTGGGGACAATCAATCAGCATAAAGGAAGCGAAATCATAAAAGAAATGTGCCGGTTGATAGAAAGGGACTCGTTTCCAGTAAAGGTAATTTTAGTTGGAACAGGGCAGGAATTACAACCGACAGAAGTCCTTTCTATCACTGGGTCGTATGTCAGAGAACAGTTGCCGGATATAATAGAAGATGAAAAGATAGACCTTATTTTTATTCCTTCGGTATGGCCGGAGACGTTTTCCTATACAGCACAGGAGGCGATTGAGATGGGGATGCCTGTAGCAGTATTTAACCTGGGTGCACCGGCTGAACGAGTGAAAAATTATTCTAAAGGGTTAATTGTTGAAAAAATGGATGCGGGATATGCACTTCAAAGGATATTGAGATTTACACATGAAATGAGGATGTAAAGTATGATAAAAAAACTGAAGGAAGTAGTATTAAATCCTATAGGGTTTGCGATAGCTCTAATATTTTTAATAGTATCCTTTTTAACTACTGAAGATACGATATCATTTAAATATGATTCAGATGTTTGTTCAGGGGATGTTGCAACTTTATATTATGATTATGGTGATGATTTTTCAGAGTCGCAATCAAGTTATGTTGCTATAGACGGAAATACCGTAATATTTTCTTTAAAAAATTACAAAAAAATAAAACAGTTGAGATTTGTACCATTCCAGAAAAGTGGAAAAACAGTTCAACTGGTTTCGTGTGAAATAAAAACAGGAATTTTTAAGGTAAAAGATCTAACAACAGAACAATTAATAGATGATTTAACAGATTCTTTTAGGCCGTATTATAGAAATGAAATGATTTCACTAGAAAGGATGGATGACGGATCAGATTATTTGGACTTTGCAGGTACCTTGCTGAGAAGTGAAAAATATGATTATTTAAGACTTATGGAAAGCTTTCGGAAAGCTTTCGGGCATATCGTATTGATTTTAGGTGGAATACTGGTTTACTGGGGGGGCTATCATAAGAAAATAGAAGAAAAGTATTTGAAGAAATATACATATGGGATATTGGGCGCAGGTTTTTTTGCCGAATATTTAATTGCTGTAAATCTTCCGTGGTGGTTTTCAATTATTGGCTTTTTAATATTACTTTGGGGAATTGGAAAGCTGGGGATTTTTTGGAAATGTGGAAAAGCCGCATGTATAAATTTATTTTTTTTGATTTTGTATATGTCCGTATCCGCTAAAATAGTTATTTATGGAGGAATCTTTTTTGCGGGGTATCTGCTTCAGCAATTTTTGATTTTGCTATTATTCATTGGAATGTTAAATAAAGAAACGGAGCAAGAAGGGCAGGTTTATCGAAATATAAATGTGACTCAATATACGTCCCTTTATATTTTGGTTGTCGTCATATATATCGCTTTTTCAATAATGAAAAATGCATTGATAAATAACAATTATCATATAATAGACGCATTATGCAACAGTATTACCCAAACAGCACTTATAAATATTTTGTGGATGTTTCTTTTTGCCAGTTTTCTTTATTTTTCTTTGGGAAATGGGATTACAAAAGTTTGTTTGGGCATTTTTTCTATTATATTGTTTTTGGGAAATTACATAAAAATTACTTACCATGATACTTTTTTGACTCCAATGGATTTTTGGCAAATAGGAGATATGTTAAGGATATCTCAAAGTGTGGTTGGAAAGAAGCCATTAGTTATCGGTATCATTGTGTCGATAGCAATAGTAGTCTTGGTTATAAAGTTTCGACACTGGATAGGATTGTATTTAAAACCGCATACAATGATAATACCGGCAGCTTGTGTTTTGTTTAGCGTTACGCTGTTTACTTCGGATTTATTGAAAAATCGGTATTTAAATGACTATAATATAGGGTACAAGTGGTATGTTTCGGAATATGTAGGAGAAGAAACAAGCGGAACATACCTGTACAATATGTTTAATTTTGCTCATATCGGTGACAACGCAGTAAAAAAGCCAGTCGAATATACCAAAGTGTATGCGGATAATTTAAAACAGGAATTTGAAGCATCTGTTGAAGACAAGGTTTCGGATATAAAACCTAATATTATTTGTATAATGGCAGAATCGTTCTTCGATATTGAAAATATTCATTCTTTGACATTTAATCAGGAGATTGAACCGACGGTTCATACAAATATGAAGAGTACGTTGATTTCACCACGATTTGGTGGATATACGGCGGCAGTTGAATATGAAGCACTTACGGGACATAGCTTATATTTCTACAAAGAAGGAACAATGCCGTATACGACTTATTATACGGGACGTACTGTAAATTCTGTAGCGAGTGAATTAAAAAAGAGTGGATATGAAACACTGGCATTTCATCCAAACACGGGAGCTTTTTATGCACGGGAAGAAGCTTACGATAAAATGGATTTTGATAAAATGTACACGATTTCAGACTTGAATCCTTCAGAAGATGAGTTGACTGTCGCTGGATATTATAGAGATATTCCTTTTGCACAGAAAGTGATAGATATTGTAGATTCTGAAGACGATCCTGTGTTTTTGTTTGGCGTAAGCATCGCGGCTCATTATACCAGTGAGGATCACTACCGATATACAGATATCACGGTAGATGGGGAGAATCTAACGGATGAAGAGAAACATGTAATTGAACAGACTGCGGCGGCTTATCAGGAATCAGATGAGATGGTTCGTATGCTTATGGAGTATGTGGATAGTTGTGAGAGACCTACAATATTATATATATTCGGAGACCATTTACCGCCATTGAATATGTATGATAAACTGAATTATATTGATGACCCAGTAAACAAATACGGAACAGTATTGTTGGGATATAGTAACTTTAAAGATATAGAATTTCCAGAATATATGACTCCAAATCAGTTGGGACCGCAGATATTGATTGATGCGGAGGTAAAACACAGCAATTATTGGGATTATATCTATTCTCTTAGAGAAAAATATCCAGTGATTCAAAAAGAATTTATTTCAGGTGAAGATGCCGAAAATTTAGAAAAATACAGATTCATTCAATATGATTTGATGTTTGGGAAAAAATGGCTGCTTGAAAGTGAGTAGATATACTGAGAGACGGAGAAAAGAAAAAATGAGGGAAAGAAACCGTAATATAGATGTTATTAGAGCAATCATGATTTTGTGGATTGCATTGTATCATGCATGGGTAGTATGTGGAGCAATTCCTTTTTCTAATTCGGCGGTAGATACATTGATTAGGCTGGGAGGAGAAATAGGTGTTACAGCCTTTTTTATGTTAAGTGGATTTGGCATTTATTATTCGTTGTCATCAATGGAAAATGCAGGAAAATTTGATTTTAAAATTTTTATGAAAAAGCGTTTTCAAAGGATACTTCCGCAATATTATATTTCGCTTATTTTTGTTATCCTTTTTATGGGCGGAGCGGAATATCTGGCTAAAATGCATGTATGGAATTTGGTTAGTCATGTATTTCTTATACATAATTTATTTCCAAACGCGTTTGGCGCTATTAACGGTGTTTTATGGACAATGGGGGTTATTGTACAATTTTATATAATTTCTATTTTCTTGTATCGAGGGATAAAAAAAAGGAAACTAGTATTTGTAGGAATGTCGATAGTGGTAACTGTGTTAAGTAAAGCACTGGTACTTAATTATGTAATACCTAATATAGGTGATCAATATATGTTATATGGCAGTCGCCAGTTGCTGACGGCATTGGATAACTTTGTATGGGGAATGTTTATTGCGTTCTGGTCTGAAAAAAAAATTGCTCAAAAATGGAGATATGGGATCTTTTCTTGTGCAGGGATTATATTGCTTGAAATTTGGGGGGATTTTGGCCTGAAAAATGGTATCTATATTAATCGTTTGCTTGGTTATATATGGCATAGTGTCATTGCGTGTATATTGACGATGGTATTTATTTCATTTATCTACTTGCCATTGAACTATGAAAAAGGAATTGTAAAGAGATTGCTTTGGATTTCGAAATATGAGTATGGTATTTATTTGTGGCATTTGGTAATGTTTAAAAATTTGTATGAAAGAGCACCGTTTGTTCAGAATTTACTCCAAAAGGGAATGAGAGGGGTAGTTTTTGCAATCTTTCTAGTATTGTCAGTGTTTGTGGGCTGGTTATTTTCCGTAATCATTGATGAGTGGGGAAAGGATAAATGGAGAATAAAAATTAAAAAAGAAGCGTGATACTTATTTTAAAATAGCTATAGCGATAACAAAATAATAGAACTAGGGAGAGAGCAGTTGAAACTTCGAAATATCAGAATTAATCATTGGCGAAAATATATCAACGAAAATCGGTCTGAGGAGCTTCTGGACGTGCAGTGCCTGGGGGGCAAGGGCGCAGTGCGTGCTATGCGCTCACATATTCCACCTAAGAGTGCATACGAGAAGTGGATTTATGTGAATGAGAGTTCTCGCTTCTTGAAAAAGTGCGAACAGAAGATATCTTTTTTCGTTATGTTATATGATCCCAACGGAACAGTCTCAGAAAAAGAGATTTTGGGAAAATACCGCAATGGCAGGGTGAAAAAGTGTGCGTCTTTACGGGAAGTGTTTACCGTCGATGCTACCATAGGGGCAGATTATGTGATTTTCCTGGATGCCAAGCGGCGACGACTGGCTGTGGATGCCCTGGATGAGATGGCAGATGTTTTGCAGGAGACCAGTGCGGACATGGTGTACAGTGATGAGGATGAGTGGGATGAACAGGAAGGCTGCCGAAAGAATCCGTTCTTTAAACCGGACTGGTCACCGGATACCTTTGCTTCTTTCTTTTATACGGGTAATCTGGCGGCATACCGGATGGATGTGGTACAGGAAGTGCAGATGCCTGGAGAAGCCGTTTCAGAAGGCGAAAGTTTTGATGCGTGCCATTATCAGTTTGCCCGGGCATTTGTAAAAAGGGCGGGAAAGATCGTGCATATCCCGGAGGTGCTGTGCCATGTCAGCGGTGGCTATACCTATGTAGAGGCACGGAATACAGCGTTAAAGGAATCTGCGGATGGAAAACAGCAGAATACTGGTGTAAAAAATACGGAGAAAATCAGTATCATTATCCCTTCTAAGGATCATGCACAGATTCTCGAACAATGCCTGGAATCGTTATATAAGTATGACTGGGAGTATGTGAAAACCGGGACAGAAATGATTGTGGTGGACAATGGAAGCGGCGAAACGGAGCGGCAGAAACTGAAGCAGTTGTCTGTCCGGTATCATTTTCAATATCTGTATCGTCCCATGGATTTTAACTTTTCTGCCATGTGTAATCTGGGAGCGGAAGTGGCCACAGGAAAGTATCTGCTTTTCCTGAACGATGATATTGAGGCATTGGAAAGTGGATGGCTGCAGAAAATGAAAGCGCTGGCAGAGAAACCACATGTAGGCGCGGTGGGAGCGAAGCTTTATTATCCGGGTGGTCACAAATTACAGCATCTGGGGGTGGTGAATCTGGCTATCGGGCCGGGACATTGTTTTCTGGAGCAGGAGGACGAGGGCGACCTTTATTACGGCAGGAATCGATACAATTACAATTATCTGGCGGTGACGGCTGCCTGCCTGATGGTGCGAAAAGAGGTATTTGACCAGGTGGGTGGCTTTGACGAAAGTCTGTGTGTGGCCTATAATGATGTGGATTTCTGTTTTTCTGTTTATGAAGCAGGATATTATAATGTGCTGTGTAACGATGCTGTTTTGTGCCATCATGAATCTCTAAGCCGTGGTTCCGATGAAAACGGAGAGAAAAAGGAGCGGTTGTTGACGGAGGCGGATTATCTTTACAAAAAGCATCCGGCGCTTGAGCAGCGGGATCCGTTTTACAGCCCAAATCTGACACCGTATCTTGGCCGGTTTGAATGGAATCTGGATGCTTATGGAAGCAGGGAAGAACATTTGACGGATTTGCCGCCTTCAGAAGTAGAGGAATTTCGTTGGGATATCCGCCAGGAGTGGCTGGATCCGGGGCTGGTTTTACAGATTGACCAGGTATACAAAGAAAATGGAAAGGTTTGTATTGCTGGCTGGGCGTATCTGAAGGAACAGGATAATTTCGCCTATATTCGGCGGATTTTACTGCGGGATGCGCAGGGAAAATGCTGGTGGGTTGGCACCAGAAGCCGTTATCGCGGTTATCTGAAGGAACAGTTTCCGGAAGTGAAGGGTATGGACATGCTGGCTTTTTCCTGCGTGTTTGATAAGGCGGCGCTGCCGGGAGGAGACGGTGGAAACTATCAGATCGGTATGGCAGCGGAATCGAAGGACGGAAAAGAATTGCATGTGATTTTCAGTGAGAAACAGCTGGAAATATGAAAACGGAATAACGGATAGAAAGGACATCCATACATGGAAAGAAATGAAGAACTGGAAGCGTATAACAAGATGCTTTTTTACCTGATCAAGGATCAGACAGAGCAGCGGGAGCGCTTGGAGAAGGAGATTGAGCGCCTGTCGGTGGTGATCGATGAGAAACAGCAGAAGATTGATTACTACGAAGGCACGTATTTTACCATTGAGGCAGCGGCGAAGGAGCGGATGGCGATCATCCAGCAGCAGCAGGCGCAGTTGGAGAAGTATCGGAAGGAAAGTGTATTTCGGCCTTTGCGGAAGATCAAAAGCCTTTTTCAGAAGGAGAAATAGCATTGCAGAATCAGGATTTTTCTTATTTATATACGGAAGAGGAGCGGGCGCGGTTTGACTGGTGCCGCAGGGAGCAGGGGGGCTGGAACTACCGGCCGTTGTTCAGCATTGTGGTGCCGGTGTACAAAACGCCGGTGCGGCTGCTGGACGAGATGATCGGGTCTGTGGTGCGGCAGAGTTATCCCCAGTGGGAGCTGTGCATCGCCAATGCAAGCCCGGAGAACGAGAAGCTTTGTGAAGCGCTGGAGGTGTGGCAGCAGAAAGACAGCCGGATCCGCGTAAAAGAACTTTCGGAAAATGGCGGTATTTCGGCTAACACCAATGCCTGCTTTGACATGGTACAGGGCGAATATACGGCCATGTTGGATCACGATGACATGCTGACGGAAAACGCGCTGGCTGAGGTGGTGTGGCTTTTGCAGGAGCAGCCGGAGACGGATTTCATTTACTCGGATCAGGACATGCTGGAGGAAGACAGCAGTAAGCGGTTTAATCCATTGTACAAGCCTCAGTGGTCGAAGGATTGTATGTATGCGGGAAATTATATCACCCATTTTTCCGTGCTGCGGACCTCGTTGATTCAGAAAATTGGGGGCTGGGATCCGTCCACCGATGGCGCCCAAGACTGGGATTTGTTTCTGAAGGCGGCAGAGCATACGGATCAGATCGTGGGGATTCCGCGTATTCTGTATCACTGGCGGATGGCCAGCACATCTACCGCCTCTTCTATGGCGACAAAAACCTATGCCCTGGAGGCGCAGCTGCGGGCAATTCGCGAGCATTTGCACCGGGCTGGAGAATCCCAGGCGGATGTAGAGTTCTACAGCCAGGATATTTTCAAAATACAGGTGAAGTGGAACCGTACCCACGACGGGGATATTTCCGTCATTTTCCTGGATGAGGACGAGAGCGGTGATCTGGCAACACAGATTGCCATGGTGCGTGTTATGCTACAGCTGAGGGAAAGAGAGATTGTGGTGGTGAGCCGATCCCGGCAGCGGCTGGATAGTCTGAAGGGAAAAGAAGCACTGGTGGGAGAGCGCTGCCGGGGACTGTGCGTGTCATTCGCAAACTGGGCAGAGGGATACCAGGCCGGGGCGGAAGAGATTGGATGCACACAGGCAGTTATAACAGGAACCGATATGGATGCAGCAGACGAAGCAACAGATGAAGAGGTAAATAGAGTATCGGAAACAAAGGGCGAGATTTTATTGTTTCTGACAGATGGCCTCACCGCCCTTCGCCGTAAGAGCCTGCTGGAGCTGGCGGACTGGGCAGTGTATGATAAGGTGGCAATCGCAGCACCAAAATACGAAGAAGAGAACCGCGTCATCCGGGAGATGGGGATTGCCCTGACGACAGATGGCCCGGTGTCCATGTTTGAGGGCTGTTTCACCGATGGCACCACGGACTGCGGAAAGAATTACTGGTACCGGGATGTGACGGCGGTGGATTATCACTGTTTTGTCATCCGCCGGGAACTGTTTGACCAGGTGGGCGGATTTTCCACGGGAGAGGACGGCGGCAGCAATTTGCGGATGCTGGATTTCTGCCTTCGGCTGCGTGCACTTGGTTATCGTCACATGGTGTCTCCTTACGCGCCAGTGCATCTGGATACGACTGGCAGAAAGATGATGATGTGTGACCAGTTCAGAACCCATGTATCGGAGAATGCGTGGAAAGCATTTTGCGAAAAACATGGGATCGGGGAGCAGGATCCCTATTACAGAAAAGCATAGAAAAATGATGAAGGAAAGTACTTGTTGACCGAACCGGACAAAGATATAATAAAAGCAAGAGAAGTTCTTTTCTGCTGTATGCAGGGAGGATAGCAGTTGAGAGGAAAATTTTTCTGAGTACCAAAGGGAAAAATGCTGCACAGGTGCCGGCGTTACTGGTGGACTTTCTGGGATATGTGGAGAACAGCACAGATGCGTATGTGCAGCACATTTCAGACGGGCCGGTGCGCAAAATTCACGAGAAGATCGGTATCCTGAAGAAGAACAGAGAATGGGAGAGACGGTATATGAGGTTTGAAGAATTGCTTCAGCAGTCAGAACAGCAGGGACGCGAAGAGGGAAGTCAGCAGATGCTTGCTTTGGTGGAAGCGATGCTGGCGGATGGAGAAGCATCAGAGATTCCACGACTGAAAACGGAGCCTGTATTTTTGCAGCAAATGCTGGAAAAATATCATCTTCAGGAGAGATAAGTGAAAATAAAATATCTACAATGTCTGCCCGCACTCTGTGGGCAGATTCCCGTTCGGGAGACCGGAAATTTCGGATGGCAGTATCCTGGAATTTCTTTCGGTAAAAAGATCTGTTGATATTGGTAAAATATAAAAATAAAAGAAATAATATAGCAGCAGGGGACTTCTCTGAAAGTGCGAGTAGCCCATATTTTTTAAATGGCGGCTTAAAATTTGCTTTTCTCTCGCCAATAGAGTATAATATATAACCAAATGTGCATGAATCAGGAGAGTACGGACGATGGATGAACACAAAGGGGATCTCACTGCGTATTATAAAGAGCTTTATGACTGCGAGTGTGAGAAGAATGACCAGCTGGTGGCACAGCTGGAGGAAGCGGAGAAGCATATCGAGGAGCTGGATTACAAGCTGGGCCGGATCAAGAACAGCTTTGCGTGGAAGCTTTCCAAGCCGCTGCGGGGTGTGATGCATACTTGTGTGCGGGTGCGGGATGTGTACCGGCAGTATGGCAGCCCGGTGGGGGTGGCGCGGAAGGTGCGGCTGAAGCTGCGCCAGAAGAACGCGCAGAAGCAGCATGGTTTGGCTAGCTTCCCCAATGCGGAGGAGCGAAAACGCCAGGAGGAGACGGTGTTCCCGAAGGACATTACGTTCAGCATTCTGGTGCCGCTTTACAATACGCCGGAGAAGTTTCTGCGGGAGATGATCGATTCGGTGCAGGCGCAGACGTACCGGAAGTGGGAACTGTGTCTGGCGGACGGCAGTGACGATGCGCACCTAGAGGTGGGGCGGATCTGTCAGGAGTATATGCAGAACGACAGCCGGATCAAATACAAGAAGATTGAGAAGAATCTGGGCATTTCAGGCAACACGAATGTGTGCTTTGGCATGGCCACCGGCCAGTATATCGGTCTGTTTGACCATGACGACCTGCTGCATCCGTCGGTGCTTTATGAGTATATGAAGGTAATCTGTGAGCAGGATGCGGATTATATTTACTGTGACGAGGTGACCTTTGAGGGGAACAGCATTGATAACATGCTGACCATTCATTTTAAACCGGATTTTTCCATTGATAATCTGCGGGCTAACAACTATATCTGCCACTTTTCCGTATTTTCAGAGAAACTGTTGGAGGAGACAGGGCTGTTCCGGTCAGAGTTTGACGGCAGTCAGGATCACGATATGATCCTGCGGCTGACTTCCCGGGCGAAAAAGATTGTCCATGTGCCGAGGATCCTGTATTACTGGCGATCCCATCCCCAGTCGGTGGCGGCAGATATCAATGCCAAGACCTATGCCATTGATGCAGCCAAGCGGGCGGTGCTGGCGCATCTGAAAAGCTGTGGGCTGGAAGGTACGGTGGAGAGCACCCGGGCGTTTCCGACGATCTTCCGGATCAAGTATAAGCTGAAAGCGAAGCCCATGATCTCGATCATCATTCCGAATAAGGATCACCGGGACGACCTGAAACGGTGCGTGGATTCGATTCTGAACAAGTCCACCTATGAGAATTACGAGATCCTGATCGTGGAAAACAACAGTACTGAGGCGGAGACGTTTGCCTATTATAAAATGCTGGAAAATCAGCCCAAGGTGCGGGTGATCACCTATGAGGCGGAGGGCGGTTTCAACTACTCGAAGATCAACAATTTTGCTGCCAAACAGGCGAAGGGCGAATACCTGCTGCTGCTGAACAATGACACCAAGGTCATCACCCGGGAGTGGATGGAGGAACTGCTCATGTATGCCCAGAGAGATGACGTGGGGGCGGTGGGCGCCAAGCTTTACTATGCGGACAACACGATCCAGCATGCGGGCATTGTCATCGGCCTGGGTGCGCACCATGCAGCGGGACACACCCATCATCTGCTGCCCAAGGAGAACCTGGGCTACATGGGACGGCTTTGCTACGCCCAGGATGTGACGGCGGTTACCGGCGCCTGTCTGCTGGTGCGCAAGAGCCTGTATGAGCAGGTGGGCGGCCTGGACGAGAGCTTTACCGTGGCGTTGAATGACGTGGACTTCTGTCTGCGGCTGCGGGCGCTGGGACTTTTGAATATTTTCACGCCTTTTGCGGAGCTTTACCACTACGAGTCCAAGTCCAGAGGGCTGGATAAGGATGGGGCGAGTGCCGAGCGATACAACAAGGAAGTAGCCCATTTCCGGGAGAGATGGAAGAAGGAGCTGGATGCGGGGGACCCATATTTCAACCCGAACTTCTCACTGGAGCACGCAACCTACGAGCTGAAAGTTTGAGAAGCGGCGGAAGCAAACGATAAAACAAACGGAGAACGAATATGAAAAAATTAATCAGCCAGATCATCAAGTTTGGCTTTGTGGGATTTTTATGTTTCTTTATTGATTACGGGATCATGGTGTTCCTGACGGAGGCACTGAAGATCAATTACCTGATTTCCAGCGGCTGTTCCTTCTCGGTTTCCGTGATCGTGAATTACATTTTGAGCATCAAGTTTGTGTTTGATGCCGACAGGGATGCCAACAAGGTGAAACAGTTCCTGGTGTTTCTGTTTTTCAGCATCGGCGGTCTGATCATCAACCAGATCGTCATGTGGGTGGCAGTGGATCTGCTGGGTATTTTCTATATGATCAGTAAGATCGGCGCCACAGCCATCGTGATGGTTTACAACTTTATCACGAGAAAACTGTTTATTGAGAAGAAATCATGATACCAATATGAGCATAAAAGTGGGATGTGAATATAGGGATCATTAAACGTTAGGAATCTATATGAAAAAAAAGCTCTTTTTTGGTATGAATCTGGTGCTTCTTCTGCTGGTGGCCGTTTTTTTCCTGTCTCAGCACACGGCGGCGCAGTTGTTTCCCCGCTTTTCTGATAAAGCGATTCATAAAATTAACAAAAATTTTATAGTTACGGATAAAGACATTTTGGAAGTTCTTCGCTATAATGGGAAAGAACTTCCTTTTGATGCCGAAAAGGGGATTTTTTACCTGCCGCTGTCCATGGATGATCCGGACTGGGAGCAGGGGGCGATCACATCGGGCACGAAGGGGTGTGAGATCACCTTCCTTTCGGATGTGGAAGCCCAGAGCAAGGAAGAATTGATGGCCAACGGGACGGAGATCCCGTTTCTGGCGGTGTCGGGCAACACGTACCGGCAGTATGCGCTGGTGATCACCGGCCTTCCGGTGATTGAGATCACCACGACAGAGGCACCGGCGGAGGAAGACGGGGAAGGCCGCTATCATATCCGGGTGCTGTCCACGGACAGTGCAGAGGGCGTGGTGGAGTCGGATGCGCGGATGCATGTCCGGGGCAACACGAGCCGCACCTACCCGAAGAAGGGCTATCGGCTGCAGCTGGTGAAGCAGACGGCTTCCGGCGGGGAGACGGCCAACAAGCAGAAACTTCTGGGCATGCGCAAGGATGACGACTGGATCCTGTATGCCATGTACAATGACGGGACGAAGATCCGGGATAAACTGAGCATTGACATCTGGAATGCCTACGGGGCGGATAACAATGATTTTAAAGGAAAGCTGGGCACAGACCTGACCTATGTGGAGGTGGTCTGGGACGGCGCTTACTATGGAATATACGGACTGATGGAGCCGGTGGATGCCAAACAGTTGAACCTGAAGAAGGATAACGGGCTGCATTTGTCGGAATATATATATAAGAGGAAACAGCCTTCGGATTTGTCTCTTTCGAATTTCGAGGAGGAGTCGGATACGGCCATGCGGGCGGGATTTGAGCTGAAAGGAAGCCGGGAGAGCATTTCTCTGGCGGACTGGGAGCCACTGCGGGCGCTGATCGCCTGGCAGGAACAGAGCAGTGACCGGGCCTTTGTCCGGGATGCGGAAACCTACGTGAACATCGAAAATACCGTGGATTTCTGGATTTTTGCCAATCTGATCACCGGGTACGATCAGCTGGCGAAGAATGTGTATTATATTGCCCGGGTGGAAAATGGGGCTTACCGGTTTTATTTTGCTCCCTGGGATATGGATCTGACCTTCGGGTACACGTCGGACCCGGATTTTCCCTGGGGAACGAAATATGAATCCTACCTGTATGAAAATTATATCTGGTGGGAGCCGGGCAACCGGCTGATGAAAACCGATGCCGCCGGGGCCAGAACCCTTGCCCAGGAGCGGTATGCATCGCTTCGGGAAACGGTGCTGACGGATGAATGGTTTGCCCGGGAGCTGGAGAATTTACAGCATACGGTGGTGGATTCCGGTGCGTTTGAGAGAGACCGGGCACGCTGGCCGGAGGGCAATCATGAGGGCGATTATGCGTCGCTGTCTGCCTACACGCAGAAGCGGCTGGCCTGGCTGGATGCGTTTATGAGTGATATCGAAGCCGGACTGAAAAATTGGGAGTGAGAAGACGATGGATGAGGCAAAGGTAAAATACCGCCATGAGCTGAAATATGTGAGCTCGGAGATGGAGCTGGCCCTGGTGAAGGGACGGCTGGATCACCTGATCTCGCTGGATTCGCATGTAAAGGAAAAAGGAATCTACAGTATTCGAAGTCTGTATTTTGACGATTACGACGGCAGATGTTATGATGAGAACGAGTCCGGCAGCGATCCGAGAGAAAAATTCCGCATCCGGATTTATAATGGAAGCGCATCGAAGATCACGCTGGAGCTGAAAAAAAAGGAGCGCAACAAGACGCTGAAGCTGTCCTGTCCGCTGACGGAGGAGCAGTGCCGGACGCTGATGAAGGGCGTGCCGCTGCCCATGCGGCCGGATTACCCGCCGCTTTTGCAGAAGCTTTTATTGCAGATGCGGACAAGGCTGCTGCGGCCGGTGATCATTGTGGATTATGACCGGGTGCCTTATGTGTGCAAAGACGGCAATGTCCGTATCACCATGGACAAGAATATTTCGGCTTCCCGGCAGCTGGATCAGTTTCTGGAGCCGGTGATCCCCAAGCGGCCGGTGATGGAGAAAGGCAGTCACATTCTGGAAGTAAAATATGATGAGTTTCTGCCGGATTATATCAAGACATCTTTGGAACTGGGAACGCTGCGGCAGACGAGTTTTTCCAAATTTTATCTGTGCAGACGGTTTGGATAAATACTTTTTGAGAAGAGAGGGAAAAGAACATGAGTTTTAAAGACATTTTTAAGAAATCATTTCTGGAAGGCTTTACGGCAATGGACATCAGTACGTCCAAAATACTGGCGACACTGGCTATGGTAGTCATTCTGTCCCTGTACATTTTCTGCATTTACCGGGTAGTGACGAGAAAAACGTTCTACTCCAAGACCTTTAACATTTCACTGGCAGCCATTGCCATCATCACCGCCAGTATCATCCTGGCCATGCAGTCCAATCTGGTCATCTCCCTTGGTATGGTCGGTGCACTTTCCATCGTGCGTTTCCGTACTGCCATCAAGGATCCCATGGACCTGATCTTCCTGTTCTGGTCCATCAGTATCGGCATCATCTGCGGCGGCGGCCTGTATGAGGTGGCTGTTATCACATCTGTCATCGTGACAGTGTGCATTCTGGGCCTGGATCTTCTGCCGGTGGCAAAGGCTCCTATGCTTCTGGTGGTGAACGCTTCCAGTACCGCAGCGGAGGACGCGGTGATGGAGGCTGTGAAGAAATACAGCCATCTGTGCCGGGTGAAATCCAGAAACATTTCCAATGGAAGAGAGGATATGATCCTGGAGCTGCGGGTAAAGGAAGAGAAGAAACTGGTGGAAGAGGTGAGCGCAGTGAGCGGCGTGGAGTATGTTTCCCTGCTGGCTCATGACGGCGAGGTGACCTTCTGATCATGAAAGGGAAGGATCTGATCGCACGTGCAACTGCGTATGGAAAAGAATATGGCACCGGCCGTCTGGTGAGAAAGACGCTGGAGCATGAGAAAATCAGAAAGGCAGAGGCTGGCTATGAACGCTGGCTTTCTGCCCATTTGCCGTCTCAGGGAAAACTGGAGCGGCAGAGAAAAGAAAGTGAAAATCAGGAAGGACCGCTGATCTCCGTGCTGGTGCCCATATACCGGACGCCGGAACGGTTTCTGCGGGAAATGATCGAATCTGTGTTGCAGCAGAGCTATCCGCATCTGGAGCTTTGTCTGGCGGACGGCAGCGGAGACGATACGGCGGCGGAAACTGTGATCCGGGAATATGCCGAAAAGGATGCCCGGGTGCGGTACGCCCATCTTCCGGCCAACGGCGGCATTTCGGGAAACACCAATGCGGCGCTGCAGATGGCAGAAGGGGAATTTGTCTGCCTGCTGGATCATGATGATCTGCTGGCACCGGATGCCCTGTATGAGCTGGCAGCGGTGCTTCGGAAGGATCCTGCCCTGGATGCGGTGTACAGCGATGAGGACAAGGTGGATTTCGAGGGAAAACAGCATTTTCAGCCTCATTTTAAACCGGATTTTAATCTGGATCTGCTGCGGAGCAACAATTATATCTGTCATCTGTTTTGCGTGCGCACGGTGCTGGCACGGAAAACCGGCGGATTCCGGCGGGCCTATGACGGTGCCCAGGATTATGATTTCATCCTGCGTTGTACGGAACTGGCAGGAAAGATCGGCCATGTATCCCGGATCCTCTACCACTGGCGGTGCCATCCGGCATCTACGGCGGCCAATCCGGACAGCAAGCGCTACGCCTACGAGGCCGGGAAACGGGCCATAGAAGCCCATCTGGAACGGTGTCATGTGCGGGGGCTGGTGGCTTACACCGACAATCCGGGCTTTTACCGGGTGCGGTATGCGCTGCCGAAGACACCCCGGGTGCAGGCCGTCATTCCGGGTGAGTTTTCTCACGCTGAGCGAAGATGGCTGGAAGCGAGACTGCAGGCGGCCACGGCGTATCCGGATTTTCACGTATGTGTGGGCCGGGAGGCGGAAGGGCTGATCGAGGCGCTGGCTGCGGGCAGCCGGGAGCCGGAGGGATTTGTTCTGTTTTTAAATCCATCGGTCTACCCGATGAACCGGGGGTGGCTTAGGGAGCTGGTTTCCCATGGCCTGCGGACGGATGCGGGCTGCGTCACCGGAAGGATTTATGATGAAAAACACCACCTGCTCCATGCAGGGGAGGTGACCGGCATGTTCGGGCTGGCGGCGGCGTGTCCGTTTAAGGGAACGCGCAGCGGCTTTTACGGATATATGCATAAGATCGGCCTGCAGCAGGATTTCACCGTGGTGACCGGGGAGTGCCTGCTTATCCGGGAGGAAGTGCTGGCAAAATTACTGGCCGGACGGAAGCTGAACGGTTCTGTGCCGGGCCTGGAAGAAGCGTCGGCGGAAAGCTGGAATCTGCAGGAACTGGACCGGGAGGGCTGGAACATTGAGCTCTGCCTGAAAACACAGCTTCTGGGCCTGCGCAATATTTACACACCCTTTGCGGTGCTGGAGCTGCGGGGGGCTGAGCGGGAAGTACTGGGATACGCAGATTATCTGGTGGTGCACCAGGAACGATGGGCCGAAGCACTGGATGCCTGTGACCAGGCGTACAACAGCAATCTTTCCCTGGAGAGAGGCGGCTGGGTGTGCCGGTGAGGCCGGATTTCCCGGAGACGGAGAAAAATAACAACAGAGGGGCAAAAAGAATGGATGTTTCGATTGTAATTCCCAATTACAATGGAATGAAATATATGGAAAACTGTCTGCGTGCGCTGGAGAAGCAGCGGGTGGAGGGAGAACCGGAGACGGAGATCCTGGTGGTGGACAACGGGTCGAAGGATGGCAGCCGTGAGCTGGTGGAAGAAAAATTTCCCCAGGTGCGCGTCATCGCCCTGGATGACAATTACGGTTTCTGTGGAGCGGTGAATGCGGGCATCCGGGCGTCGCAGGCGCCTTTTGTGATCCTGCTGAACAATGACACCGAGGTGCGAAAAGGCTTTGTGTACGAGCTGTACCGGGGCATTCAGGTTTCGGATCGGATTTTTTCCGGTGCGGCCAAAATGATACAACTGCATGATAAAACAAAGTTAGACGATGCGGGAAATTACTACTGTGCACTGGGATGGGCCTATGCCAGAGGCAAGGGAAAGCCGGTGGAGCGCTACACGAAGGCGGAAGAGATTTTTGCCAGCTGCGGCGGCGCGGCCATTTACCGGAAATCCATCCTGGAGGAGATCGGTCTGTTTGACGAAGAGCATTTCGCCTATCTGGAGGATGTGGACATCGGCTACCGGGCAAGACGCCACGGCTATGTGAATATGTTTTTACCCAGAGCCCAGGTGTATCACGCGGGCAGCGGCACCAGCGGTTCCCGGTATAATGAGTTCAAGGTGCGTTATGCCTCCCGCAACAGTGTCTACCTGATCTACAAAAATATGCCGCTGTTTCAGCTTTTGCTGAACCTGCCGTTTCTGGCGGTGGGATTTGGCATCAAGTTCCTGTTTTTCCTGCATAAGGGCATGGGACGGGAGTATGCGGCCGGGATCAAGAACGGGATTTTGCTCAGTGTAAAGTATTCGAAAGAAAAATTTAATTGGAATTATCTAGGCAACCATGTTAGAATTCAATTAGAATTATGGGTCAATACTATACGTAGGGTAGCAGGATAAAAGAAGTAATGGCAGCTCATTTTTGCTCATCAGCGGGCGCTCCCTTCGTACATCCACAAAGTCGGATTTTCATGCGAGCATGAAATCCTTCATGTATGTACGAGTGAACTGTTACGAGATATTAATAAAATATTAAATAATTATTGCGAAAAGTCTGTTGCCCTTTGCCGCATTTTATTGTATGATATACCGTATGAAGTTCTGCGGAAATTCATGGTGAGAGTATACAGAAGTTGGGTGATAACGATTGATTCGTGATAATCAGAAGTTTTTGAATCGCCTGCACGTCTTGATAGATGCATTTGTGATTGTTATTGCCTATGCAGTCGCTTACTGGATCAAGTTTTCCAGCGGGTTGTTTATCAACGGGCCGCACTGGGATTTTGAGAGTTATGCGACCTATCTGGCGGCGATCGTGCCGGGTTATCTGATCCTGTATTTTGCTTTCAATATGTATACGCCCAAGCGTGTACAGGGCAGAAGACTGGAATTTTCTAATATTATGAAGGCCAACGGCATCGGTGTCATGGTTTTTATCGTGGTGCTGTTCGGCATGCATCTGGATGATTTTTCCCGTGGTATGATCGGTATTTTCTTCGGCGTGAATATTGTGCTGGAGACGCTGGTCAGAAACGCGATCCGGATGTTTCTGCGGGATATCCGCAAGAAGGGATTCAATATCAAGCAGATTCTGCTGGTCGGCTACAGCCGGGCGGCGGAGGAGTACATTGACCGTATCCGCGCCAATCCCCAGTGGGGATATGTGGTCCGGGGCATCCTGGATGACAATGTGGAGAGCGGAACCGAGTACCGGGGCGTCAAGGTGCTGGGCAGGATTGAGAATCTGTTCATCATCCTGCCGGAGAACGGGCTGGATGAGATTGCCATTACGCTGGGCCTGGATGAATATTCCAAGCTGGAGCACATTGTGGCATTGTGTGAAAAATCCGGTGTACACACCAAGTTTATCCCGGATTACAACAATATTATACCGACGAAGCCTTATACAGAGGACCTTCTGGGACTGCCGGTCATCAACATCCGGTATGTGCCGCTGACCAATACGTTTAACAGCATCGTGAAGCGGATCATGGATATCGTGGGTTCCCTTGTGTGTATTGTGCTGTTTTCGCCGGTGATGCTGGTGACGGCTATTGCGGTCAAGGCAAGTTCGCCGGGTCCGCTGATCTACAAGCAGGAGCGGGTGGGGCTTCACAACCGGCCATTCCAGATGTATAAGTTCCGTTCCATGGGTGTACAGAACCCCAAGGAAGAGAAGAAAGCCTGGACGGTGCCGGGGGATCCGCGGGTGACGCCTGTGGGAAAGATCATCCGCATGACGAGCATCGATGAGCTGCCTCAGCTGTTCAACGTGCTCAAGGGGGATATGAGTCTGGTAGGGCCACGTCCGGAGCGTCCACTTTTCGTGGAGAAGTTTCGGGAGGAGATCCCGCGGTATATGATCAAGCATCAGGTTCGTCCGGGGATGACCGGATGGGCGCAGATCAATGGATATAGAGGGAATACATCGATCCGCAGAAGGATTGATTATGATCTTTATTATATAGAGAACTGGTCGGTAGGACTGGACATTAAGATTTTGTTCCTGACGATCTTCAAGGGCTTTATCAACAAGAACGCCTATTGATTTTACAGAATCGAAAGTGAGAGGAAATGTAGCTATGGCACAGGATACAAGGAGAAGAAGCAGTTCATCGGCAAGCGGCCGGACGAAGAAGAGCAGCACATCCAGAAGCGGCTCGTCCAGAAGCAGCCGTTCCACGGGTGCAAAGTCATCTGCATCGCGGACACGGAGCCGAAGCACTTCCGGAAGACATCATAAAGGAAAGCGTGCAGCGGCGAGAAAGCGCAGGAGGATCCTGCTCTTTGCAGCAGAGGCACTGGTGCTTGTCTGCCTGGTGGGCGTCCTTTATGTGGTGTCCAAGATGGATCGTATGCAGGGACAGGATCTGGCATCTGCAGCCAGCAGTGAGGATACGGAGGATCTGTCCCAGGTAACAGTGCAGGAGAACCAGAACCTGAGCGCGGAGACGACGCAGAAGCTGGAGAAGTTTACGAATATCGCGCTGTTCGGCGTGGACTCCCGGACGGGTATCCTTGGCAAGGGAAGCCGTTCCGATACGATCATCATTGCCAGCATCAACAATGAGACAAAAGAAGTGAAGCTCTGTTCCATTTATCGTGACACATACCTGAATCTGACCAATGGCAATTACAATAAGGCCAATTCGGCTTATGCGTTCGGCGGCCCGGATCAGGCCATCAACATGCTGAACCTGAATCTGGATCTGAACATCAGCAAATATGTGTCTGTGGACTTTACGGCCATTGCCAATGCGGTAGATGCGCTGGGCGGGATCGAGATGGAGGTCAACGAAGCAGAGTATGAGCATCTGAACAACTATACCGTAGAGACCTCTGAGGTGGTTGGCAGAACGACCACAAAGCTGCCGGGACCCGGAACATACAATCTGGATGGAATCCAGGCGGTATCCTATTGCCGGATCCGTTACACCAAGGGTGATGATTTCAAACGTGCAGAGCGGCAGCGTACCGTAGTCGCGAAGATCGTAGAGAAGGCCAAAGAGAAAGCACAGTCCGGTGACCTGGCAACCATCAACAAGATCATCACGGACATGTTCCCACAGGTGGCAACGAACCTGAAGGTGGACGATGTGCTGAGTATGACAACGGATCTGCTTTCCTACAATATTGTGGACAGCAGCGGCTTCCCGTTTGACAAGACGACGGGAACGTTTGGAAGCAAGGGTTCCTGTGTTGTGGCAGCTGACCTGATATCCAATGTGGAGCAGCTCCATACCTTCCTGTTTGGCAGCGATGAGAACTACACCGTGTCCGATAAGGTAAAGGAGATCAGTGCAAAGATCACCAATGATACAGGCGTAACTGCCAAGGAACAGTAGAACAGGCAAAGATAAATGAGAGAAGGCGTGTTTGTCAACGGGGAAGACAGATACGCCTTTCTTGCGAAATGCAGGCCGGGCAATGCCATGAGAATGACAGATGGCGAGACGGGTGGATGCCGCATTGATCAGATGAAAGGTAAGGGGATCGTGTGATATGAAAAGACCGGAGTGGAATAAAATAGGCAGATGTGTGGTGACGGCAGTGTTTGCGGCGTTGCTGGTGGCTGTGGGGGTGCTGCAGAAAACCGCGCGGACAGAGGTGGATGTGATCCTGTTTGCCGGTCAGAGTAATATGAGCGGCGTGGGAGATGCCTCTCTGGCACCGGTGGTGCCGGAAGGTGTGGGCTATGAATTTCGGGCCATCACCGATCCCACGCGCCTTTACCCGTTGGCGGAGCCCTTTGGAGAAAATGAGAACAATTCCGGTATGTGTGACGACCGGGGATTGCTGGAACGAACCGGTTCCCTGGTGTCTGCGTTTGTGAACAGCTATTACGCAAAGACAAAAACACCGGTGGTGGCAGTGTCTGCCTCCCGGGGCAGCTCTAAGATGCATACGTGGCTGAAGGAGAATGGTCTGTTCCTGGATGCGGGCCAGCGGCTGGATGCCTGCCTGAAGTATCTGAATGCGGATCCGGCCTATAAGATCCGGCATATTTATATGGTGTGGCTCCAGGGCGAGAGTGACACAAGCACAAAGAAGACACCGGAGGATTATGAGGAAAAATTAACCGAGCTGTTTGATAATTTTAAAAAACTGGGTGTGGAGAAATGCTTTGTCATCCGCATCGGTCTGGATCTGGAGCGGGATTCGGAAGGCATCGACCATGTGATTGAAGCGCAGACAGAGCTTTGTCGGACATCAGAGGATTTTGTCCTCGTTTCCACCCAGGCGGTGACATTGAATGACAGGGGCATGATGCAGGACCGGATGCATTATACTCAGGAGGGATACAATTTCATCGGAGAGGAAGCGGGGGCCAATGCCGGAAGCTATGTGGCTGACGGGGTGGAACCCTCCATGGAGGATCCCTACTATGGAAATGAATACGTGCCAGGGGAGGAAGGGAAATGACAGCAGATGTGATCATTCCGGTGTACCGGCCGGATGCGCGGTTAAAGGAGAGTCTCCGTCGGCTGGAGGCCCAGACGGTGAAGCCCACGAAGATCATTCTCATGAACACGGAGGAGCGCTATTTCGATCCTTCCGTGATGGATGGCATTTCGCATATAGAAGTACACCATCTGACAAAGGAACAATTTGACCATGGAAAAACAAGGCATGAGGCCACTGCCTGGTCCCAGGCAGATATTTTGATCTTCATGACCCAGGACGCCCTGCCAAAGGACCGGTATCTCATTGAGCACCTGATCCGGCCCATTGAAGAGGGAAAGGCCAGCATATCTTATGGCAGGCAGCTGGCAGCGCCGGATTGCCGGGAGCTGGAGCGGTATACGAGGCAGTTCAATTATCCGGCGGAGAGCTGTTATAAGACGGCGGCGGATCTGCCAAGGCTTGGTATCAAGACCTTTTTCTGTTCCGATGTGTGTGCCGCTTATCTTCGAAAGGATTATGATGCTTTCGGCGGCTTTATCCGGAAAACAATTTTTAATGAGGATATGATTCTTGCCGGAAATATGATAAAATCAGGAAAGACAGTTGCTTATGCGGCGGATGCACGGGTCATCCACTCCCACAATTACACGGGACTGATGCAGTTCCATCGGAACTTTGACCTGGCAGTGTCCCAGGCGGATCACCCGGAGATCTTTGAGGGGATCCGTTCGGAGACAGAGGGCATCCGGCTGGTGAAGGAGACGGCCCGGCATTTTCTGAAAGAAGGAAAGCCGTGGATCCTTGTGGAGCTGGTGTGGAAAAGCGGCTGGAAGTTCCTGGGCTATCGCCTGGGAAAGCAATATCGCAGATTACCGGGATGGATGATCAGAATGTGTACCATGAGTCCGTCCTACTGGGAAAAACAATAGAGTTGATTGGAGGAAAGGATTATGTGTGGAATTGTAGGTTACATCGGAGAAGAGCAGGCAGCGCCGATCCTTCTGGACGGACTGTCCAAGCTGGAATACCGCGGATATGATTCGGCGGGTATCGCTGTATACAATAACGGAGAAATCAAGGCAGCCAAGGCCATGGGACGGCTGAAGGTGCTGGATGCCCTGACCCAGGGCGGTCATCTGCTGCCGGGCAGAGCAGGCATCGGCCATACCCGCTGGGCCACCCACGGGGTGCCGTCCAACACCAACGCCCATCCCCATTTTAACAAGGATGAGTCTATTGCGGTTGTCCATAACGGCATCATTGAGAACTTTATGAAGCTGAAAAAGCTTCTGGAGAGCAAGGGCTATACGTTTGTGTCCGACACGGACTCCGAAGTGGTAGCACACCTGCTGGATTACTATTATAAAGGAGATCCGCTGGAAGCGATTACCCGAATGATGCATCGGGTAGAGGGCTCCTATGCGCTGGGAATCCTGTTCAAGGATCATCCCGATCAGGTGTATGCGGCAAGAAAGGATTGTCCGCTCATTGCAGGCAAGGGAGAGACCGGCAACTTTGTGGCATCGGATGTACCGGCCATTCTCCATCATACGAGAACCGTATACTTTATCGAAAATGAGGAAATCGTGCAGCTGACTGCAGATGCCCTTCATTTTTATAATATTGACGGTGAAGAGATCGAAAAAGAATCCACAGAGATTACCTGGGATCTGGAAGCTGCGGAGAAAGGCGGCTATGACCATTTCCTGTTAAAAGAGATCTATGAGCAGCCGAAAGCTGTGGCAGATACACTGAATCCCAGAATCAAGGATGACCAGATCGTCATCGAAGAGCTGGGCATGAGCGATGAGGATATCCGGGCCATCCAGAAGATTTTCATTGTGGCCTGCGGTTCCGCCAGCTACACAGGTATGACGGCAAAATATATTTTCGAGGGCATGGCACGCATCCCGGTGGAAGTGGACGTGGCCAGTGAGTTCCGTTACCGGAATCCCATCCTGACACCGGAGACGCTGGTCATCGTGGTGAGCCAGTCCGGCGAGACCGCGGATACACTGGCGGCGCTTCGTCTGGCAAAGAGCCAGGGCAGCCGGGTGCTGGGCATTGTCAATGTGGTGGGAAGCTCCATTGCCAGAGAGGCAGACAACGTGCTGTATACATGGGCAGGGCCGGAGATTTCCGTGGCAACCACCAAGGCGTACAGCAGCCAGCTGGCGGCCTTCTATCTGCTGTCCATAAAGTTTGCCCAGGTGCGCGGCGTCATTGATGATGCCCAGGTGGCAGAGTATATCCATGACCTGAAGGAGCTGCCGGGACAGATCGAGCTGACGCTGGGCTGCAAGGAGAAAATGCAGCGCTTTGCCAACCGGTATCTGGCTGCCCGCGATGTATTTTTCATTGGCCGCGGCATTGACTACGCGATTTCCATGGAGGGCTCTCTCAAATTAAAGGAGATTTCCTATATCCATTCCGAGGCTTACGCAGGCGGAGAGCTAAAGCATGGCACCATCGCCCTCATCGAGGAGGGAACGCTGGTGACAGCCATCCTGACCCAGGAGGATCTGTATAAGAAAACCATCAGCAATGTGCAGGAGGTCCGCACCCGCGGTGCTTTCGTCATGGCAGTGACCAACGTGGGCAATGTGGATCTGGAAAAGATCGCAGATTTTGTTGTGTATGTGCCGAAGACCAACCGGTTCTTTACGAATACACTGGCGATCATTCCGCTGCAGCTGTTCAGCTACTATATTTCTCTGGGCAAGGGGCTGGATGTGGATAAGCCGAGAAACCTGGCGAAATCAGTAACCGTAGAATAAGGATGAGGAAACATGATCAAAGTATATGGATGCCCGGTATGCGGGAAGCTGACCATCGGTTCCATGCGGACAGGCATGAACTGCGCGAACTGTAAGCAACCGATGGAGCGGCTGACGCTTACCTTTCTGGAATACACACAGATGACAGAAGAAGAGCGGGAAGACTATGGTCAGAGAAACGTGAGAAGGTAATCGTAATTCCTACAGTTCACACGCGCCATTCGCAAAATCACATCTGCGATGTTCTCCGCTGCTTCGCAGCTCATTTTTGCTCATTGCAAGGCGCTCTCTTCGTCTGTTCTTGAGGACAGATTTTCATGCAAGCATGAAATCTGCCTGCAAAAACAGACGAGTGAACTGGTTCCTTCAATATTATTTAAAATATTTATCACAGTTTAAACACAATTTGCTGGTATTCTCTAAGAGAAGTTAAGGAAAGGGAGCATTTCAGAAGAAGGAAATGCGATTGTGATAGATAGACGGAAGGAGAAATGGATATGTATAACGATTACAGTGATACCGCCCGTTACAGTGGCGGCACAGAGAATAACAACAGCTACGGGGAATACCATTACAGCAATGGTTCCAATTCCGACAAGCATGACAAGAAGGACGGCGGAAAGAACAAGTTCATGAAGAGCCTGGCGCTCTGCATCGTCCTGGCGCTGGTATTTGGCGTGGTGGCAGGGGCCGCTTTTCAGGTTACCGGCTACATTGGCAGGAAAGTGACCACCTCAGAGGCCTCTTCTGATCAGGTCATCACGGACAGTGATGAGGTAGAGAAGGCACTGGGCAGCAGTCAGGCTGAGACGTCCGGTTCCGGTGACAGCGTAAGTACCGTGTATGACGTATCTGCTGTGGCAGAAGCGGCGATGCCCAGCCTGGTGTCCATCACCAACATGGGAGAGCAGGAGATCCAGAGCTTCTTTGGTACGTATACGCAGCCCAGTGAGAGCAGTGGTACCGGTATCATCATCGGAAAAAATGACGATGAGCTGCTGATCGCTACCAACAACCATGTGGTAGAGGGAAGCGAACAGCTGAATGTATGCTTTATTGATAACGAGGTTGCCAGTGCACTGGTAAAGGGCACGGATCCATCCAACGATCTGGCGGTCATCGCAGTCAGCCTGTCTGATATTCCGGAAGAGACATTGGATAAGATCACCATCGCGCAGCTGGGGGATTCTGACAGCCTGAAGATCGGAGAACCTGTGATTGCCATCGGGAATGCCCTTGGGTATGGACAGTCTGTCACCACCGGTGTCATCAGTGCACTGGATCGGGAAGTAACCATCGAGAACATGACAAGCAGCCTGATCCAGACAGATGCAGCTATCAATCCAGGCAACAGTGGCGGTGCACTGCTGAACCTGCAGGGACAGGTCATCGGCATCAACTCTGCGAAGCTGGCATCCAGCCAGGTAGAAGGTATGGGATATGCCATCCCCATTTCCACAGCAGAGCCCATCATTGATGATCTGATGAATCGGAAAACGAGAACGGCTGTAGATGAAGATAAACGCGGTTATCTGGGCATTTCCGGTGTGGATGTGACTTCTGACATTTCCAAACAGATGGGGATTCCAACCGGCGCTTATGTGGCAGCCGTGGTAGACGGTTCCGCAGCCGATAAGGCCGGTCTGAAAAAGGGCGACGTCATCACCAAGTTTGACGGTTCCGGTGTCAGCTCCATGACTTCCCTGAAGGAGCTCATGAGCTACTACGAGGCCGGTGAGACCGTGGACATCACCTTCAAGCGGGCAGACAACGGCGAGTACACCGAGCAGACGGTACAGATTACCCTGAGTGACCAGTCGGCTGTCCAGCAGGACAGTGGCTCTCAGAATAATGGGAATGCTGGCAGACAGGGAAAATAATGGTGGATCACCGGAAAAAGAATTGCAAGAGTAAGATTTGAAAAAGAGCTTTCGTACTGGAGAGTGGGATGTTTCCCAATCTCTGATGCGGAAGCGATAAAAAGAACTCTCTCATCAGCGGCGGGGAAATGTCCCGATCCTGGATGAGAGAGTTCTTTTTATGCTGTGAAAATATTGGTGGTAAAGATATGGGGAGTGAGTGGAACAGATGGCTCTGCTGAAATTATGTATGGATCCCAGTTTTGGCGGCTTTGTATTGTTCCCGCAGAATTAGCAGGACTCCAACCTCCACCGCCAGCAGCAGAATACAGATCCCGGCCCAGGCCACAGGCCGCATCCATACATCCTCATAGGAGCGATAGACCATAAAGTTCAGGTCTGCGTTTTCCGACGCTTCTCCGTTTCTGTACAGGGCGCCGGGAGCATAGGCGTCATGATTGCCGGTGTCGTAGGCCAGGAAAGCCACGCTGTTGTCGGCGGTTCCCTGGATACAGGTGATGGTGATGCTGTACCGGGTGGCCTGCGTCGGAGTGGCTTCTGTATCCAGTCCCAGATAAAAGTAGTCGTAGTCGAAAACGTCCTGACCGGTAACGGTTCTGTTCATATAGCAGATGCCGCTGTCATCGGTGACGGTGATCTGATACTGGCTGTCCTTTTTGTCAGTGTTGACATTCTTTACACGGACAGCCACCCGGTTAAAGGGCTGGTCGGCCACAAAGGTCTGGGTCAGGGTGTTGCCTGCGGTGAGCCCTTCCGGGAACGCATCGGTGTACGTTTTCTGACTGATGAGGGTATCGTGCCGCTTGACCGGCGTCCGGATGAAATCACCGGTGTGCCGGAACAGGCCTGCGGCGGTCACCAGAAGAAGCAGGATAGCAAGAATAACTGGCATCCATTCGCGGGAGATTCCCCGGGATATTGCATGACTATCCTGTGCATCATCGTTGAACTTTGCTACATAATCAACCCTGTCAAATGTGGAATGTTTCCCAGCCTCTTCCAATCCTGCAGCGGCCAGCGCAAACAGCAGGAAGGAGAAGCACAGGCTGTACAGCTCGCCCGTTTCCCACAGCGCATGGAAAAAAGAACCGCCGATGAGGTTCAGCTGCAGCAGGAGCAGCGGGCCGGTGAGCGTCCTTTTTCCGAACAGGAGAAAGGCAGCGCCGATGGCGGTGAACAAAAACAGGAAGCAGCGCATGCTCTGCATGAACAGCACCACGAAGTCTTTTTTGTCCTCCAGCAGCCAGGTGTGCAGCTTGCCGGTGCTGCTGTACTGATTTAAATAGGACGGATAATCGTCGGTGCCGTCTGCCCAGGTGAGGACAAGCTTGCGTCCGGCCAGATCCAGCCAGCCCCGGATGCCCAGCTTTTCCAGCCGGGTACGGAGCTTCTCTTCGTTGACGGCTTTTTTCTCCTCTGCAGTGGCGGCATTTTTCGTGTCATAGTAATCCTGGGTATTGAACATGCCGTCCCCCTCCAGTCCCATGGCCAGCCAGCTGACAACGGGAAAGGCGGTGTCAGTAGTGTCAAAGTTCACGTACTGTCTCTGGATGCCCTTCCAGGCAGAGAAGGTGACTGCCATGGACAAAAGCAGGATAACAGCGCTGGAGATCGTGCTTTTCCATGCTGAGGTGTGTTTCGCATCAGGTGCTGTGCCGATGGAATCCCTGTCTGCGGTTTGCGGCAGTACCCCAAGAACGAAATAGATGATTCCTGCGATCAGCGTGATGAGCACGGTTGCCCGGATCTGGAAGCCCAGCACCAGCACGATGCCAAGACCAACCGCCAGAAAATTTTTCCGGTAGGGTCTTTCTTCCTGAAACAGTTCCAGAAACAGCAGCAGTCCGCCCATGATAAAAGGCATGGAAACGGTGCTGGTGTAGACAAAGCCCGGCCACAGATAGACCAGCGGATTGAGCAGGCAGATCACCAGGAAGAGCCGCATGGAAAGAACGCTGACGTATTTTTTCAAAAGGATAGCGGTGAAAAAAACAGCGGCATCCATGCACAGGGCGTTGAGCATCTGCAGAAGCACCATGAGCCCGGTGTCGGTAAGCCCAAGCCCGGCGCTCAGCCGGACGATCCAGTAGATGAGCAGGGTGAAGGGGATGTTATTGGGATAAATGGCATAGTAACCTTCCATGGCCGTGCCTGAGACGGTGTGGGTGGTCTGCATGTGCAGTGCTTCATCAAACACCCGGTAGGGGTCATACATGAAAGTGCTCTGGTGGATGCCGAAAATCAGCACCAGCTGCCCCAGAAAAATGACCGCCAGAACGCCAAGAAGAAGCAGGCGTTCCTGCCTTGCGGACAGTTTTCGCAGCAGCGGCAGCAGAGCCAGAAACAGCAGAAAGAGAAGCAGCGAGCCTGCCCCTATGGCGATGACCTGCCCGGGAACGGACAGCATCTGGGACAGAAACGATGCCTGCTGCATGCCGGTAAAGGTAAACCAGGTGATATACCCGGTGACAAACAGAAACAGGATCAGAAATAGCCGGGAAAGCCGGTCAGTGATTTTATTTTTCAAGAGGAAGCCTCCTTCGGATGTTGTCATAATGATAGCATGATAATCCACGATCTGCATGTACATAAAACAGCGCGCAGATGCGGTGTTATTTTGTATGATAGGAAAGTTCATTCTATCATACAAAAGCGCTCCGCGTAGATGCGCACTCGGCATCATTGGTAGATGGTTGCTGAAGCAACCGCGCCTCGGCGCGAGAATGTGCCGAGGCACATTCTATATTTTATTATAGCATGTGGGTTTTGCCTGTGCCAGCAGTTTAGAAAAACTTCACTTGTGATGGAAGAGGCGCTATATTATAATACAGGTATGACAGCAACATGATTTAAAGGAGAATTTATATAATGGAAGATAAAGATACAAGAGAGTTTGACGATAAAGACACAGAGGTGGTGGACGCGCAGGTGATCGAGCCGCCCCAGGATGCGGACGACAACGACGATGAGTATGAGAAAGTCTGCTTTGTCTGCCGCCGTCCGGAGAGCAAGACAGGGAAGATGATCACCATGCAGGGCAACCTGCACATCTGCCCGGACTGCATGCAGAAAACCTTTGACACGATGAAAAATGCAGGATTTGATTTTGACGGCGCCATGGGGGACTTAGGCAGCGGCATGCCGGACATGAGCAAGTTTCCCAACATTGGGATGATCAATCTGGCGGATCTGCAGAATATGGTACCCAAGCGCCAGAAGGTGAAGAAGAAAAAAGCCGAGGAGAAAAACGTGCCCAAGGCCTTTGACATCAAATCCATCCCGGCGCCCCATAAGATCAAGGAAAAGCTGGACGCTTATGTGGTGGGGCAGGAGCAGGCCAAGAAAGTGATCTCCGTGGCGGTGTACAACCATTATAAACGGGTAGCCACCAATTCCATGGACGACATCGAGATCGAGAAGTCCAACATGCTCATGATCGGGCCCACCGGTTCCGGGAAGACCTATCTGGTGAAAACGCTGGCGAAGCTTCTGGATGTGCCGCTGGCCATCACGGATGCCACCTCCCTGACGGAGGCCGGTTACATCGGCGATGATATCGAGAGCGTGGTGAGCAAGCTGCTGGCTGCGGCGGACAACGATGTGCAGAAAGCGGAGCAGGGCATTATTTTCATCGATGAGATCGACAAGATCGCCAAAAAACGCAACACGAACCAGCGGGATGTGAGCGGCGAGTCGGTGCAGCAGGGGCTGTTGAAGCTGCTGGAGGGCAGTGAGGTGGAGGTGCCGGTGGGCGCCAACAGCAAGAACGCCATGGTGCCGCTGGAGACGGTGAACACGAAGAACATTCTGTTTATCTGCGGCGGCGCGTTCCCGGATCTGGAGGAGATCATCAAGGAGCGGCTGAACAAGCAGTCGTCCATGGGCTTCCAGGCAGATCTGAAGGACAAATACGACAAGGAAAAGAATCTCATTCGCCGGGTAACGGTGGAGGATATTAAGAATTTTGGCATGATCCCCGAGTTTATCGGCCGTCTGCCCATTATTTTCACCCTGGACGGCATGACGAAGGAAATGCTGGTAAAAATATTGAAAGAGCCCAAGAATGCCATTTTGAAGCAGTATCAGAAGCTGCTGGCGCTGGATGAGGTGTGCCTGGAATTTGACGACGATGCGCTGGAGGCCATTGCTGAGAAAGCGCTGGAAAAAGATACCGGCGCCCGGGCGCTGCGGGCTATCATTGAGGACTTTATGCTGGATATCATGTACGAGATCCCCAAGGACGACAATATCGGCAAGGTGACCATCACCCGGGCATACATTGAGAAAACCGGCGGCCCCCTGATCCAGATGCGGGGCGTCCCGGCGCTGGAAGCATAAATCCGGGAGGAGAACCATGGATAACCAGAGCAGACATGCTTATCTCATCATTGCCCACACCCAGTTTGGCCAGCTGAAAAAGCTGCTGCGCATGTTGGATGACGGGCGCAATGATATTTATGTACACATAGACAGCAAGGCGAAGGATTTTCGCAGGGAGGACTTTGACGGGATCATGTCCCAGGCCGGGTTGTTTTTCACGGAGCGGACATCGGTGATCTGGGGCGCTTACAGTCAGATCCATTCGGAGCTGGTGCTGCTTCGCGCGGCGGCCCCAGGACACTACGGCTATTATCACCTGCTTTCCGGGGCCGATCTTCCCATCAAGAGCCAGGATGAGATCCATGCATTTTTTGATGCCCACGCGGGCCGGGAGTTCATTGATTTTGAAGGGCCGGTTTTCCGGGAGGAAAAGAAAATCCTGCTGCAGTATTATTACCGTTTTCAGGAACGCCATGCCGGGCGGAGCCGCTGGCTGGATTTTCTCGATCAGGTGTCCATCCGTTTGCAGAAGCTGCGGGGCGTAGACCGGCTGAAGGGAAACACAATGGTGCTCCAAAAGGGCGCAAACTGGTTCAGCATCACAGATGCGCTGGCCCAATATGTGGTGGAGAAGGAGCCACAGATCGCGGCCATGTATGCCCATACGAAATGCTGCGACGAGGTATTTTTGCAGACGCTGGTGGTGAACAGCCCGTTCCGGGAAGCGCTGATGGACCCGACCATGAGCGGCGGCAGCCAGGGCTTTGCAAGGCTTATTGACTGGAACCGGGGCAGCCCGTATACGTTCCGGCAGGCGGATTTTCAGGAGCTGATGGCGTCGGACTGCATGTTTGCCAGAAAGTTTGACGAGACGGTGGATGGGGCTATCATTGACGAGATCGGGGCGCAGGTGTGTCCCACATGGAACAGGTAACTGCAATTTTTTATTATATAATTTTCAGAAAGCGAGGAATGGAACATGGCATTTTTTAATGATTTAGGGAAAAAGATCACCGACACAGTGGATGTGGTGGGCAAGAAGACCAATGAGGTGGTAGAGATCCAGAAGCTGCGTGGACAGATTTCCAGCCTGGAGCGGGAGACAGCAGGCTGCTACGAGGAGCTGGGCAGGATTCTTTTTGAAAAATATGAGAATCACGAGGAGCTTCCCGAGGAGGCAGAGGCACTCTGCGATACCATTGCGGCGAACATGGTGCTGATCACCGAGTATGAAAATGAGATCGCAGACATGAAGGGACAGCAGAAATGCCCGTCCTGTGGCGCAGTGGTAAAAAATGATATGAATTTCTGTCCGAAATGCGGTGCAAAGGTGAAAGAAGAGGAAGAGGCATCCGAATCCTGCGGCTGTGAGGCAAAAGAAGAGGAATCCTGTGGCTGCGAGGAAAAGGAAGAGGCAGCGGAAGCCTGTGGATGTGCACAGACAGAGGAAAAGGCTGCTGACTGCTGCTGCGGCGCCAAAGAGGAAGAAGAACAGTGATCTGGCTTTTGCTGGTCATCGGTATTTTTGTGGGGGACGGTCTGTGTAAAACATACATGGACCGTTCTCTTCAGGAGAAGGAACAGCGGCCGGTGCTGGGCGGCCATGTGATCCTGCGAAAATTTCACAATCCCGGCGCCATGCTGGGGCTGGGACAGAACCGAAGGCCGGTGCTGGCGCTGGTCTCCGGGCTGATGACTGGGGCGCTGGCCATTGGCTGGCTGCGTGCGCTGCAGGAAAAAAGCGGGATGTTGCTGAAGCTGGCCATGAGCTTTCTGCTGGGCGGCGCCCTCAGCAACGTGTGGGATCGCCTTCGGCAGGGCTTTGTGGTGGACTATTTCAGCTTCCGCGTGCCGCTGGAAAAACTGCGCCGCATCGTGTTCAACCTGTCTGATCTGTTTATTTTCGCAGGGGCAGGACTGATGATCGTGTACAGCTTTTTCAAACGAAAGTAAAAATAAAAGTTGAGGAATTGTGATGAACAGTCGATTTGATGAAGTGATAGATCGAAGCCATTCCATGTCTGTCAAGGTGGATATGAAAGCGGACTTCCATGTACCGGAGGACGCGCTGCCCATGTGGGTGGCGGATATGGATTTCCGGTCGCCGGACGGGGTGCAGGAGGCGCTGGGCCAGATCGTAGAGCGGGGCATTTACGGGTACTCCAACTGTAAAAAGGAATATTTTGACGTGCTGTCGGACTGGTATGCCAGACATTACGGCTGGCAGCTGCGGGAAGAATGGCTGGTGCGTACGCCCAGTGTGGTGTATGCACTGTTTGCGGCGGTGAAGGCGCTGACAGCGCCCGGGGAAGCGGTGATGATCCTGCGGCCGGTGTACGGCCCCTTTACCCGCTGCGTGGAAAAGACCGGACGACGGCTGGTGACCCATGCCCTGCACATCCGGGACGGCCACTATGAGATGGACTTTGAAGCGCTGGAGCGGCAGATCGCAGAGGAACAGGTCAGACTGCTGCTGTTCTGTAATCCCCACAATCCCGGCGGTCGGGTGTGGACGAGGGAAGAACTGGAGCGGCTGGGAGCCATCTGTCTGGCCCATGGTGTGAAGATCGTGGCCGATGAGATCCATCAGGATTTCATCTATCCGGGGCACACCTTCACCTGCCTGGCTTCCATCAGCCCGGCGCTGGCAGATATCACGGTGACTTGTACTTCCCCCAGCAAAACCTTCAATCTGGCGGGGCTGCAGATTTCTAATATCTGGATCCCCAATGGAGAAATGCGTGCGGCTTTCCGGGAAGTGGTGGCCCAGACCGGCTATGACGGGCCGGGGCTCATGGGGCTGGCGGCAGCCATGGCGGCCTATGCCACCGGGGAACAGTGGCTTGTGGATTTAAGGGCGTATCTGTGGGAAAATATCCAGTATGTAAAAAATTGTGTGGAAAACCATGCACCGAAGATCCGGCTCATGATCCCGGAGGGGACCTACCTTCTGTGGATGGATTTTTCTGCGTATGGCTTGTCTGAAAAAGAACTGGATCGAAAGATGAAAGAAGAGGCAAAGCTCTGGCTCAACGCCGGGGACGCTTTTGGAAGCGAGGGCGCAGGCTGGATGCGCATGAACATCGCGTGTCCGCGGGCGACGGTGGAAGAAGGCTGTCGGCGGCTGATAAGTGTATTTGGAGAGCAATAATAAAAAGGGATCGTATCTATAGTCAGGTACGGTCCCTTTTCACTGCGATTATGCTGCATCTGACGGAAGCTGACTGCAGCAGGTGTCGTAGATTTTTCAGTCTAAAATACGACGGTCAGCAGCATTTTGAAGCGCTCTTCCCCGTATACGGCGTGGGGAATGTTGACGGGCATGACAATGCTCTGGCCCTCAGTGAGCACATGGGGCTTGTCGTCGATGGTAAAACGGCCGGTGCCCTCCAGCACAGTTACCATGGCGTCTCCGCCTGCTGCGTGGGTGCTGATCTCCTCGCCTTTTTCAAAGGCAAACAGCGTCAGGCTGACGGCGTCGTTCTGCGCCAGTGTTTTGCTGACGATCTGGCCGTCCTGGTATTCCACCTGATCTGCCAGGCGGAGAACTTCTGCTTTTGCGATATTTTTCATGGGTGCATCCATTGATATAGCCTCCTTTATTATTTCCCAAACGCACGAACTCGCACGGTCGTGCTCTATTGCCCGCTGTGCAGGCTGTTCGTTCGTTAATGACGCAGGAAAAGAAAATGCCGTCTTCGATGTCGCTTTCTTTTCGCTTGCTTATATATTAATATACCATATTTTTGTTCTAAATACTGTTGTTTTTCCAACAAATCTTGTAGTTGATCTTGCGGATCCTTTGCCTGCATTGTTTTCGCGGGGCAATTCCGATTTTGTTTCTTCCTATAAAAACTGTTTGCCAGGATTTCCGGGAGACTCTGTGCATATATTTACAGTAAATGAAAAAAAGCAGGGAATGCTTTGAAAAAGAAAAAAATATTTTTGTGGCTGCCGATGGTATTGTTTGTGCTGGTGCTGGCGGGCGGCATATGGTCAGGCACGGTGCCGGTGCGTGGGCTGCGGGAGGTGCTGTCGGTGAGCGCTCATCTGGGAGAGATTCTGGCAAACGGGAAAAAGCAGCGGCAGCTGCCCATTTACAGTGTGGAGACGAAAGATGCGGTGGTGGCGCTGACCTTTGACTGTGCCTGGGGAACGGAGGATCTGGATGAGGTGCTGCGGGTGCTGGGGGAGCATGGGGCGAAGGCCGCCTTTTTTATGACCGGCGGTTTTATCAGTGAGCACCCGGAAGCTGTGCAGAAGCTTGCAGCGGCAGGACATGATCTGGGCAACCACGGCGATCACCACAAGCAGATGTCCCAGCTTTCGGAGGCGGCGTGCCGGGAGGAGATCACAGGCGTGCACACAAAGATCAAAAATCTGACGGGAACGGATATCCATCTGTTCCGGCCGCCCTATGGGGATTACAACAACACCGTGCTGGAAGCGGCGAAAGCCTGCGGGTACACGTCCGTGCAGTGGTCGGTGGATTCCCTGGACTGGAAAGACTATGGCGCGGAGGACATTGTGGATCGGGTGTGCCATCACAAAAATCTGGAAAACGGTGCCATCATTCTGTTACATACCGGAACAAAATACACCGCAGAGGCGCTGCCCAAGCTGCTGGAAGGGCTGGAGCAGGCGGGCTATGGATTTGTGTCATTAAGTGAGATGCTGCTGGAGAAACCGTACACCATCGACCATGAAGGAAGGCAGAGGGCTTTGTAAGATCTTCGCCTGAACCTGTCATACGAATTACCCGAATTGCTCCGTGCGTTGCACTCCCGCAATTCTGCCCGATATTCGCATATCGGTAAGTTTCACTTACCTTTTATGCTCATACCGGGGCGCGTTTCAAGGTCTTACGTCCATTTTTGTACGAGCACAAATGGCCGAAGACTTTGAAACACTGTAATTCGTATAAATCTTTGTCAGAAAATACATACTATAACAGAAATATATGTAGAGGACAGTTCAGGAGGAAGAAAATGAAAGACAGGATGTTTGAGGTACTGCAGCGTGTGGGGCGCTCTTTTATGCTGCCCATTGCGATCTTACCGGTGGCGGGGCTGTTTCTGGGGATCGGCGGTTCCTTTACCAATGAAACGATGCTGAATACCTATGGGCTGACGGGGATTTTGGGGCCGGGGACACCGGCCAACGCCATTCTGACGGTAATGAATGCGGCGGGCAATATTGTATTTGCCAATCTGCCGGTACTATTTGCCATGGGCGTTGCCATTGGCATGGCGCGAAAGGAAAAAGAGGTGGCGGCGCTGTCGGCGGTCATCGCTTTTTTTGTCATGCATGCATCTATCGGCGCGCTGATCACCCTGCGGGGCGGCGCCCAGGAGATGCTGTCCGGCGCGGTGGAGGATGTGTGCGGCATTACTTCCCTGCAGATGGGCGTTTTTGGCGGCATTCTGGTAGGGCTGGGGGTGGCGGCCCTGCACAACCGGTTTTACCGGATTGCGCTGCCCCAGGTGCTGTCCTTTTTCGGCGGCACCCGGTTTGTGCCCATCATCAGTGCCATTGTGTATCTGGGCGTGGGCATTCTCATGTTTTTTGTATGGCCGCCGGTGCAGGCGGGCATTTACCATGTGGGGGATCTGGTACTCCGATCCGGCTACGCGGGTACCTGGCTGTATGGCCTGATGGAGCGGGCGCTTATTCCGTTCGGGCTGCATCATGTGTTTTATCTGCCGTTCTGGCAGACGGCGGTGGGCGGCACGGCACAGGTGGGCGGGCAGCTCATTGAGGGCGCCCAGAACATTTTCTTCGCGGAGCTGTCTCAGCCGGGCATTGCGCATTTCAGTGTGGCGGCTACCCGATTCATGTCCGGAAAATTTCCACTGATGATTTTCGGACTGCCGGGGGCGGCGCTGGCCATGTACCGCTGTGCTGATCCGGGCAAACGAAAAGAGGCCGGAGGCCTGTTGCTGTCCGCAGCGCTGACATCCATGCTCACCGGCATCACAGAGCCGCTGGAATTTACGTTTTTGTTCGTGGCGCCGGTGCTTTACGGCATTCACTGTGTGTTTGCCGGGGCGGCGTACATGCTCATGCATATGTGCAACGTGGGTGTGGGCATGACCTTTTCCGGCGGCCTTATCGACTTGTTCCTGTTCGGCATTTTGCAGGGCAATGCGAAAACCGACTGGGTGCGGATCGTTTTTGTGGGCATCGGCTATTTTATCGTTTATTATTTTCTGTTTTCTTTTCTCATCCGTCGGTTTGATTTCAAAACACCGGGCCGGGAGAGCGGAGCAGATGAGGTGAAGCTCTACACCCGGGCGGATGTCAATGCCAGAAAGCAGGCCGAGGCAGACGGTACATCAGTGCATCTGTCGGGAAATGGCAAGGGGACGGAAAACTCAGGACAAAAGGACGAGGGAAAGCGCCGAACTGGAGCTACAGGTCATTTGGATGACGGCAGAACCCAGACCGGAGCGGGAACAGCCCGTACTTTTGGGGATGCCATGGAAGTCAGTGCCCTCATCACGGAGGGGCTGGGCGGCCGGGACAATATCAGTGATGTGGACTGCTGCGCCACCCGGCTGCGGGTGACGGTGCATGATGAGGCAAAGGTGGACGAGCTGCTGTTAAAAGAGAGCGGTGCTGCCGGGGTGATCCGGCGGGGCAAGGGTATCCAGGTGGTGTATGGACCCCGAGTGACCGTGATCAAATCCGATCTGGAGGATTACTTGAGCCGATGAACAAAATGAGTTGCAAAGCGGCGGAGAGACGAAAATGTAGGTAATACGAACTTTGGGGCTTGCAGGAATGTCTGTTTGAAAATACAATAGACACAAAGGAGAAAACAGATGAAGACTTTACTGATTGCAATGGACCTGGACGGTACCCTGCTGTCCGAGGATCACGAGACCATATCGGCCCGGAACCGGGAAGCCCTGCGGGCGGCGTCGGAGCGGGGCGTGAAGATCGTCATTGCCAGCGGCCGCACTAGGGGCGTCATGGGCAGTGTGTACGCGCAGCTGCCCTTTGCGGATTATGCGGTGACGTCCAATGGCGCGGCAGTGTATGATCTGAAAACCGGGGATCGAGTGTGCTATCAGGGCATCCCCTATGAAAAATGGTGTAAGGTGTACGATATTTTCCGGCGGCACGGATCGGTGTTTGAGGTGTATGCGGACGGCCGGGCCCACATGGAGCGGCGGCTGTTTGTCCATTATGAGAACGACCTGCTGCCCAGGGATTTCGTGGAGAATCTGAAGAAATCCATCGTGCCGGTGGAGAATGCCAGAGAATATCTGAAAGGAAAGAGCATTGAGAAGATATGTGCCCTGACCACAGATCCGGTGGAATATCCCCAGGCGCTGGCAGAACTGAATGCACTGCCGGGGCTTTGCCTGACGTCCTCCATTCCGGGCAATGTGGAGATCAACGAGGCAGGCACCAACAAGGGAAGTGCGCTGGCAGCGCTGTGTGAGACACTGGGCATTCCACAGGAGGCGGTGATGGCTTTCGGAGATGCCGGGAACGATGTGGAGATGCTGACCTTTGCCGGACAGTCCTACGCCATGGAAAACGGAACCCCAGAGGCGAAGGCAGCGGCAAAAGCGGTGACACGCTCCAATGCCGAGGATGGAGTTGCCGCCGCGGTGGAGCAAATCCTGTAAGGATCATGCAAACATTTCTTGACAAACCGGAACACCGTTGGTATCATCATCAGTAGAACAAGGGGGTTCCGACAACGGGATACCCCTCTTTTTTATTTCATTACAGTGAACCAAAGTCTGCTTCCGCCTATGACTGCACGGAGGCGGGCGAAAGACTTTTGGACACGCCCAGACATGAGCAGCAAATAAGCAGTATCACAGGGAAGGAGCAATGATATGAGTAAATATACGAAGGAAGACGTCATTCGTCTTGTGGAGGAAGAGGATGTGGAATTCATCCGTCTGCAGTTTACAGATATTTTCGGCACTTTGAAAAATGTGGCGATCACGTCCAGCCAGCTGGAGAAGGCGCTGAACAACGCCTGCATGTTTGATGGTTCTTCCATCGAACGGTTTGCGCGGATCGAGGAGGCAGATATGTATCTGTACCCGGATCTGGATTCTTTTGCCATCTTTCCGTGGCGTCCCCAGCAGGGAAAGGTTGCCCGTCTGATCTGTGATGTGCACCGCATCGACGGGGCACCCTATGAGGGAGATTCCAGGTATGTGCTGAAAAAAGCGGTGGAGCACGCAAAGGCATGCGGCTATGTGTTCCATGTGGGGCCGGAACTGGAATTCTTCTTATTTGATACGGACGACTCCGGCCGTCCCACCACAAACACCAGTGAAAAAGCAGGCTATTTTGACCTGGGCCCGCTGGATCTGGGAGAAAATGTGCGCCGGGATATGGTGCTGACACTGGAGGATATGGGATTTGAGATCGAATCCTCTCACCATGAGGTGGCACCGGCCCAGCACGAGATTGATTTCAAATATGCAGACGCCCTTTCGGCAGCAGACAATATCATGACCTTTAAGCTGGCAGTGCGCACCATTGCCAAGCGTCACGGTCTGCACGCTACCTTCATGCCCAAGCCCAAGGCCGGCGTGGACGGCTCCGGCATGCATATCAATATGTCCCTGTCGAAAAATGGCCAGAACATTTTTTATGACGGAGCGGATGCCAACGGACTGAGCCAGGAGGCATACTATTTCCTGGGCGGCATTATGGCCCACAGCAAAGCCATCACGGCCATCACCAATCCGCTGGTGAATTCCTACAAGCGTCTGGTGCCGGGCTATGAGGCACCGGTACATATTACCTGGGCAACGTCCAACACCAGCTCTCTCGTCCGGGTACCGGGCAGCCGGGAGCCGGGAAGCAAGCGCATTGAGCTTCGAAGCCCCGATCCGTCCTGCAATCCGTATCTGGCATTGGCTGTCTGCCTGGAGGCCGGTCTTGACGGCATCCGCAGAAAGCTGGAACCGGCGGACTGTATCAATGAAAATATTTATGCCATGAGCAAGGAAGAGATGGCTGCACGGCACATCGACGTGCTGCCGGGAACATTGCGGGAAGCACTGGATGAACTGCAGAAGGATGAACTGATCTTCCGGGCACTGGGTGAGATCGGCCCGAAATTTGTGGCTGCCAAGAAAGCAGAATGGGAGTCCTACAGCGCAGCGGTGACTGCCTGGGAGCTGGAGCAATATCTGTATCGGGTATAACTGCCGCCTTATGGGGAGAACACATAAGGAGGTAGGAATATGGCGAATATTATCGTAGTTTTTCCGAAGATCGAGGATGCGAAAAATATCCGGAATCTTCTTGTGCGCTACGGTTTTTCCGTGTCGGCTGTCTGCACAACGGGAGCGCAGGCGATCAGCACGGCGGACGGGCTGGACGACGGTATCGTTGTGTGCGGTTATCGGTTTCCGGATATGCTCTATTCGGATCTGCATGAGGATCTGCCTTCTCATTTTGAGATGTTGCTGGTGGCATCGCAGAAATATCTGAGTGAATGCGCCAATCAGAATATCGTGACCGTTTCCATGCCCATCAAGGTACATGACCTCATCGATACGCTGCAGATGATGGCGGATGCCATTGCCAGAAGACGGCGGAAACGAAAGGCGGTGCCCAGAGGACGGAGCGACGAAGAACGGGCGCTGATCACCCAGGCCAAGGAGCTGCTCATGGAGCGGAACAACCTGACCGAGGAAGAAGCGCACCGGTACATACAGAAGTGTAGTATGGACAGCGGCACCAACATGGTGGAAACTGCCCAGATGGTATTAAGTATTATGAACGTATGATTACCAGTGTCGAAAGCCGTCCTGCGCCGCATGCTTGCATGAAGGAGCAGACAAGGCTTTACGACACGCCCCACGCATGAGGAAAAAAGAGTGGTGAAACCGCTCGATTTCCGAATGCGGTAATCTTGGCATGAAAGTGGAAAAGAGAAAGAGGAGAGAAACAATGAAATTTACAAAAATGCATGGTCTGGGCAATGACTATGTGTACGTCAACGGGTTTGAGGAGAAAGTGCCCAACCCGGAGAAAACTGCCCAGTATGTCAGTGACCGCCATTTCGGCGTGGGATCGGATGGCCTGATCCTCATCAATCCGTCAGACAAGGCGGATTGCGAGATGGCGATGTACAATGCGGATGGCTCCAGAGGCGAGATGTGCGGCAACGGCATCCGCTGTGTGGCAAAATATGTGTACGACCACGGCATGACGGACAAACGGCGGATCGCCGTGGAGACGCTGGCCGGTGTGAAATACATTGATCTGGAAGTGGAGAATGGCAAGGTAAAAAAGGCCGAGGTGGATATGGGAGAGCCGATCCTGGATCCGTCCCAGATCCCGGTGCTGGCGGAAGAGAACCCGCCGGTAAACATCCCCATCGAGGTGGAGGGAACGGTTTACCACATGACCTGCGTGTCCATGGGCAACCCTCATGCGGTGGTATTTTTACCGGAAGTGGCCTCACTGGATCTGACGAAGATCGGGCCGGTTTTTGAAAGCCATCCCCGGTTCCCTAACCGGGTCAATACCGAGTTTATCCGTGTTATTGACCGGAAAACGCTGGAAATGCGCGTGTGGGAGCGGGGCTCCGGCGAGACGCTGGCCTGCGGTACCGGTGCCTGTGCGGCGGCTGTGGCGGCCATTTTGAATGATCTGGCTGACCGTGAGGTGACCATCCACCTGCTGGGCGGCGATCTGGATATCCGCTGGGATGCCGAGACGAACCATGTGTTTATGAAAGGACCGGCCACCACTGTTTTTGACGGAGAGATTGACACCTCTCATATTGATGATGAAATGCACAAGTGTCAGGAATGGCATGAGAGCATCCAATAGATTATTTTTGCGAGGAGGATATTATGTTCAAGGTAAATGAGAATTATCTGAAATTGCCCGGCAGCTACCTTTTTTCCACTGTCGGCAGAAAACAAAGAGAGTATGAAGCTGCCCACCCGGATAAAAAAGTCATCCGTCTGAGCATCGGCGACGTGACCCAGCCGCTGGCACCGGTGATCATTGATGCCCTGCACAAGGCAGTGGATGAGATGGGGGTCAAAGAGACCTTCCACGGCTATGCACCGGATCTGGGCTATGAGTTTCTGAGAAATGCCATCGCCAAGAATGATTATGCCGACAGAGGCTGTGATATCGCGGCGGATGAGATCTTCGTATCTGACGGTGCAAAATGCGATTCCGGCAACATTCAGGAGATTTTCAGCCTGGACAATAAGATCGCTGTGTGCGATCCGGTTTATCCGGTGTATGTGGACACCAACGTGATGGCCGGAAGAGCAGGCGATTACAACCCGAAGACCGAGCGCTACAGCAATGTGATCTACATGCCCTGTGTGGCAGACAATAACTTTGCACCGGAGCTGCCCAAGGAGACCCCGGACATCATTTACCTGTGCTTCCCCAACAACCCCACCGGTTCCACCATCACCAAGGATCAGCTGCAGGAGTGGGTGGACTATGCCAACCGGGTAGGCGCTGTCATCATTTATGATGCGGCTTATGAGGCGTACATTTCCGAGGACAATGTTCCCCACACCATCTATGAGTGCGAGGGCGCCAGAACCTGTGCCATCGAGCTGAAAAGCTTTTCCAAAAATGCAGGATTTACCGGTACCCGTCTGGGTTACAGCGTTGTGCCCAAGGATCTCAAGAGCGACGGCGTATCCCTGCATTCTCTGTGGGCACGCCGCCACGGTACCAAGTACAACGGCGCACCGTATATCATCCAGAGAGCCGGAGAGGCAGTGTACTCTGATGAGGGCAAGGCCCAGTTAAAACAGCAGGTGGCTTACTACATGAACAATGCAAAGGTTATCTATGAGGGATTGAAGGACGCTGGCTACACCGTGTCCGGCGGCGTCAATGCGCCTTACATCTGGCTGAAAACCCCGGATCATATGACATCCTGGGAGTTCTTTGATTATCTGCTGAACAATGCATCTGTGGTAGGCACCCCGGGATCCGGCTTTGGCCCCAGCGGCGAAGGCTACTTCCGTCTGACCGCCTTCGGCACCTATGAGAACACCGTAGAGGCCATCAACCGGATCAAGGCACTGTAATTCGGTGCGGCATCTGAAACTGTAATCATTTCGCAAGAAAAACATAAGGAACCATCGGCCTTTCCGGGTAGATGGTTCCTTTCTTTTGTGCTACACTGATATAAAGCGTGAAGGGAAAAACAAGCGACTGCGTGAGCAGGTATTTGTTTTTCCCAAGCCATTAACGAAGGTTCCGCCTGCGATAGCAGGCAGTAGAGCGCGTTAGTGCGGGGAACCTGAGTTTGTGACATGAGCATGAAAGAATTATGAAATTCATGAAAGGAGGCAGGCATGAAAAAATACGGACTTATCATAGGCTTCACATTTCTGATGGGGGTGCTGGCAGGTTGTGCCGGCACAGGAAGTACCACGCAGGATCAGGCAAAAACGGATGCGGCCCATGAGGTGGAGGCGCAGGATGGCGCAGACGGTGTACAGACCCAGGATGCGGCCGGCGCAGGGGACGCGGTGACGCTGCCGGATCTGACGGAGCAGCGGCCGGTGGCTTATCCGCCTTGCGTGCGGGTGGACGGCGTGGTTTATCAGGATACGGGCTTTGTGAGCTCCATGCCGGGCTGCGGCAACATGGACGGGGAGATCACCTCCCAAGTGGACGGCACGAAGCTGCCAGACCAGGACGATCAGTCCAACTTTGGCACGGGCTATGCCTATCAGAGAGGCGGTGACGGCCTGCTTCTGGTGAAAATGGACGAAAGAATGGAAATTTTCCGGGATATGGATTCCACAGACAGCAGTATCCCGCCGCAGGTACTGCATTTTACCGCAGAGGTCAAAGCAGTGAACGAAGGCTCTCTTCTGGTGACCTACATTTTCACAGCAGAGGGTTTTTCGCCTCTGTCGGAGGGAGAATACACGGCGTCCACAGACAATCTGCAAGATGAGGTGCAGGTGGGCGATCAGGTGGAAATCTGGTGCGACGGAAACATTCTGGAAACCTATCCTGCACAGCTGGGACTGGTGTATCGGATCGCGATCATCGGTTAGTGATGCGAGGAAGACAGTATTGTGTAAAAACAAAGAAAAGGCGGGAACCCGAAGAGAGGATTCTCGCCTTTTGCGGCTGTTGTATGAATCAGAACAGTATGTGTAATGTCCTACGGCACAGAGAGCGCTGTGTCTGGAACGCGGGGATTTTCTACAGCAGGCACACGCCGTGCGCTTTTGCCTCCTCGCGGATCTCATCGGGCCATACGGACACCTGGATCTCACCGATGTGGGCTTTCCGCAAAAAGAACATACAGATCCGGGACTGGCCGATGCCGCCGCCGATGGTGTAGGGCAGCTGTTGATCCAGAATGGCTTTCTGAAAAGGAAGTTTGGCACGATCCGGGCAGCCTGCAGCGTCCAGCTGGCGCAGCAGGGCGTCTTCATCCACGCGGATGCCCATGGAAGACAGCTCCAGGGCAATGTCCAGCACCGGATAATAGACGAGGATATCACCGTTTAAGCTCCAGTCATCGTAGTCCGGGGCGCGACCGTCATGGGGTTCTCCTGTGGAGATCTTGTCGCCGATCTGCATCAGGAAGACAGCGCCCTTTTCTTTTGTGATCCGGTATTCCTTTTCCTTGCTGGAAAGGCCGGGATACAGATCCTCCAGCTCCTGGGTGGTGATGAAGAAAATATCCTTGGGCAGGATTTCTTCGATGTAATCATAGCGGATGGCCATGTATTTCTCTGTTTTTTTCAGTGTCTTGTAAATCTTGCGCACCGTGTCCTTTAACGTCTCCACGTTCCGGTCTTCTTTAGCAATGATCTTTTCCCAGTCCCACTGATCCACGTAAATGGAGTGGATGTTGTCGGTGGTCTCATCCCGGCGGATGGCGTTCATGTCGGTGTACAGGCCTTCGCCCATGGCAAAGCCGTACTGCTTCAGGGCGTAGCGCTTCCATTTGGCGAGAGAGTGCACCACTTCGATGATCCGGTCGTCCTGCTCCAGCACGCCGAAGGAAACCGGGCGCTCCACGCCGTTTAAGTTATCGTTCAGGCCGGACTCGGGCGTCACGAAGAGCGGGGCAGTCACACGCAGCAGGTTTAGCTGTTCAGCCAGCGTCTGCTGAAAAAAGTCTTTGACGGTCTTGATGGCTGCCTGGGTATCGTGGAGGTTCAGTTCCGAGTGATAACCGGCAGGAATCTGTAAATGTTCCATGGTTCGATTGCCTCCTTTAAAAGTGAAAAAATATATAACTCAAAATAAGAATGTTTGCACCGGAAATAAGTATAGCAGAAAATAAAAAACTATTCTACCCTAAAAAAGGGGTTGCATTCTGTTTTTTCGTGTGCTAGAATGTCCCCAAAATAAAGCAAATGCGAGGAACAAGACTCTTGTTTTCAGAAATCGACAGGAATACGGCGTCACCGACTGAGAGCGCTGTTTGACGGAGAAGACGAAGGGAACACTTGGGAGCAGACAGCCTGAACAGGCAGAGCAGATCTGGAAGTAGGGCTGTACGGGGCACACGTTACGTGCAGAAGAGAGGAAGTCTTTCCCGGAGCGGGGGAGATTTCAATGCGGGTGGTACCGCGGGTTTTCTTTTTTGAATTCAAAGAGATCCGTCCCGGAATGTCTGATGCATTCCAGGGCGTTTTTTTGTATTACAAAAAAGCACGGAGCAATCCGTGTAATACAAAAACGGTAGTTCTGAGAAAGTCGCATCGGACAGCAGCTCATCAACTCAAAACGGGAAAAGGAGAAATGCAAAATGGAATTTATCAAAGGTGTGAAGGAAAAAGATCTGCTGGAGATCAGCGATGTGTGTGAAGGCGCTTACGAAGGACAGGATATCCGCATGAACGGCAGTGTCCACACGATCCGTGACATGGGCGATGTGGCATTCGTTGTCTTAAGAAAAAGAGACGGCCTGGTGCAGTGTGTATTCGAGGAAGGCGTCACCGCTTTTGATCTGAAAGCCCTGAAAGAGGCTTCTGCCGTGGAGGTGTGCGGCACCGTGAAAAAAGAGGAGCGTGCGCCTCACGGATTTGAAATCCGGTTAAAAGAGATCAAAGTGCTGTCAGAGCCTGCTGCGCCGCTGCCGCTGGCCATTTCCAAATGGAAGCTCAACACTTCCCTGGAGGCCAAGCTGAACATGCGGTCCATCTCTCTTCGAAATGTGCGGGAGCGGGCGAGATTCCGCATCCAGGAGGGCGTGGTGAGAGGTTTCCGGGAGTTCCTTTACAGCCAGGGCTTCACCGAGATCCACACACCGAAGATCGGTGCCAAGGGCGCAGAGGGCGGCGCAAACCTGTTCCGTCTGGAGTATTTCCACCGCCCGGCTGTGCTGGAGCAGAGCCCGCAGTTCTACAAGCAGATGATGGTGGGCGTGTTTGACCGGGTATTTGAGACCGGCCCCGTTTTCCGGGCAGAGAAGCACAACACCAAGCGCCACCTGAACGAGTACACCAGCATGGACTTCGAGATGGGCTACATCGACAGCTTCGAGGACATCATGGCCATGGAGACCGGATTTTTACAGTATATGCTGGCACTGCTGCAGAAGGATTACGCCACAGAACTGAAAATGCTGAACATTACGCTTCCGTCGGCGGATGCGATCCCCCAGGTGCGGTTCGACGAGGCAAAACGGCTTGTCTCCGAGAAATACGACCGGAAGATCCGCAACCCCTACGATCTGGAACCGGAGGAGGAGCAGCTCATCGGCCGTTATTTCAAGGAAGAGTACGACGCGGATTTCGTATTTGTCACCCATTACCCGTCCAAGAAGCGTCCGTTCTATGCCATGGACGATCCGGCAGATCCGAAGTTTACGTTAAGCTTTGACCTGCTGTTCCACGGTCTGGAGATCACCACCGGCGGTCAGCGGATCCACGATTATCACCAGCTGCTGGATAAGATCGAAGCCCGGGGCATGACCACAGAGGGCATGGAGCATTATCTGGATACGTTTAAATACGGGATGCCGCCCCACGGCGGTCTGGGCATCGGCATGGAGCGTCTGACCATGCAGATCCTGGGCGAGGAAAACGTCCGTGAAGCTTGTCTGTTCCCGAGAGACCTGTCCCGGCTGGAGCCTTAAGGGCCGCCGATAAAAAGGAGGAAAATCATGGCAAATATCATCAGCGATGAAACCATAGAGTATGTAGGCATTCTGGCCAAGCTGGAGCTTTCCGGGGAAGAGAAGGAAGCGGCCAAGAAGGACATGGCGCGGATGCTGGATTATATTGACCGGTTAAATGAACTGGACACCACCGGCGTAGAACCCATGTCTCACGTATTTCCGGTGAACAACGTGTTCCGGGAGGACGTGGTCATGAACGGCGATGACAGCGAGGATATGCTGAAAAACGCACCGGCAGTGAAGGACGGAAGCTACAAGGTTCCGAAAACAGTAGAATAGGAGGCACGGCCATGGGACTGATGAGTCTGACAGCGGTAGAGCTGGGAAAGAAAATCCGATCCGGTGAGGTGAAGGTGCTGGACGCAGTGAACGAGGCACTGGCGCGGATCGAGACATTTGACAAACAATTAAACTGCTACGTGACCGTGGACGCCGAAGGGGCAAGAAAACGGGCAGAAGAGGTACAGAAGGCCATTGATGCCGGGAAGCTCACCAGCCCTCTGGCAGGCGTACCGGTGGCGATCAAGGACAATATGTGTACCGAAGGGCTGCTGACCACCTGCAGTTCGAAGATTTTATACAATTTCAAACCGACTTACACGGCAGAAGCGGTGAAAAATCTGGAAAAAGCCGGTGCCATCATCATCGGTAAGACCAACATGGACGAGTTTGCCATGGGAAGCACCACGGAAACATCCGCTTTTGGTGTGACGAAAAATCCCTGGGATACGGAGCATGTGCCCGGCGGTTCCTCCGGCGGCTCCTGCGCGGCAGTGGCAGCCGAGGAGTGCAGCTTTGCCCTGGGTTCTGACACCGGCGGTTCCATCCGTCAGCCCAGCTCCTTCTGCGGCGTCACCGGCATCAAGCCCACCTACGGCACGGTTTCCCGGTATGGCCTCATCGCCTACGGTTCCTCTCTGGATCAGATTGGGCCGGTGGCCAAGGACGTGACCGACTGTGCGGTGATCCTGGAGGCCATCGCCTCCCACGACGTCAAGGATAGCACTTCCGTTGCCCGGGAGGATTATGATTTCACTTCCGCCCTGGTGGAGGATGTGAAGGGACTGCGGGTCGGCATCCCGCGGGATTACTTTGGAGAGGGCCTGGATCCTGAGGTGAAGGCGGCTGTCCTGGCAGCGGCAGAGGTGCTCCGGGAAAAGGGCGCCATCGTGGAAGAATTTGACTTAAGTCTGGTGGATTACGCCATCCCTGCTTACTACGTCATCGCTTCCGCGGAGGCCAGCTCCAACCTGGCCCGGTTTGACGGTGTGAAATACGGCTACCGCACAGCAGAATACGAGGGTCTGCATAATATGTATAAGAAATCCCGTTCCGAGGGCTTTGGCCCGGAGGTGAAGCGCCGCATCATGCTGGGCTCCTTCGTGCTGAGCTCCGGCTACTATGACGCTTATTACCTGAAAGCCCTGCGGACGAAAGCGCTGATCAAAAAAGCCTTTGACCGGGCGTTTGCGCAGTTTGATGTGATCCTGGGGCCTGCGGCGCCCACCACAGCGCCGAAGCTGGGGGAATCCCTGAGTGACCCCATCCAGATGTATCTGGGAGACATTTACACGATTTCCGTGAACCTGGCGGGCCTGCCGGGTATCAGCGTCCCCTGCGGTACAGACAGCAAGGGCCTCCCCATTGGCCTGCAGCTCATCGGTGACTGCTTCCAGGAGAAAAAAATCATCCGCGCGGCATACACTTACGAGAAGAGCCGCACCTATGTCCGGTGTGAGATCGCACAGAAAGGAGCAGAAAAGGCATGAGAAAACAGTATGAGACCGTCATCGGCCTGGAGGTCCATGTAGAGCTGGCCACAAAGACAAAGATTTTCTGCGCCTGCAGTACCGCATTCGGTGGCGCACCCAACACCCACACCTGCCCGGTGTGCACCGGTATGCCCGGTTCCCTGCCGGTATTAAATAAGAAGGTTGTGGAATATGCCATTGCCGTGGGCCTGGCCACCAACTGCACCATCAACCAGTATTGTAAATTTGACCGGAAGAACTATTTTTATCCGGATAACCCGCAGAACTACCAGATTTCCCAGCTCTATCTGCCCATCTGCATCAACGGCGGTGTGGAGATTGAGACCGCCGGGGGCAAGAAAACCATCGGCATTCACGAGATCCATATGGAGGAGGATGCGGGCAAGCTCATCCACGACGAGTGGGAGGACTGCTCCCTGGTGGACTTCAACCGCTCCGGCGTGCCGCTGATCGAGATCGTATCCGAGCCGGATATGCGTTCTGCGGACGAGGTTATCGCCTATCTGGAAAAGCTGCGGCTCATCATCCAGTATCTGGGCGCTTCGGACTGCAAGCTCCAGGAGGGTTCCATGCGTGCCGACGTCAACCTGTCTGTCCGGGAGGTTGGCGCAGAGAAGTTCGGTACGAGAACCGAGATGAAGAACCTGAACTCCTTCAAGGCCATTGCCCACGCCATCGACGGCGAGCGGGCACGGCAGATCGAGCTTCTGGAAGAGGGGAAGGCGGTCATCCAGGAGACGAGACGGTGGGACGACAACAAGGAATACTCCTATGCCATGCGTTCCAAGGAGGACGCCCAGGACTACCGGTATTTCCCGGAGCCGGATCTGGTGCCCATCGTCATCAGCGACGCCTGGCTGGAGGAGATCCGTTCCCGGCAGCCGGAGCTTCGTACCGAGAAGCTGGCCCGGTATAAGGAGGAATTTGACATTCCCGAATACGATGCAAAAATCCTGACGGAATCCAAGCATATGGCTGACCTGTTCGAGGAGACGACGGCCATCTGCGGCAAGCCCAAGAAGGTGTCCAACTGGCTCATGGTGGAGACCATGCGGCTTATGAAGGAGCACGAGATGGAGCCGGAGGAGCTGGATTTTGCACCGGTGCATCTGGCAAAGCTCATCGACCTGGTGGATGCGGGCACCATCAACGGCACCGTAGCCAAGGAAGTGTTCGAGAAGATTTTCACAGAGGATGTGGATCCGGAAACATATGTGGAAGAAAAAGGTCTGAAGACCGTCAACGATGAGGGCGCCCTGCGGGCCACCATCCAGGAAATCGTGGCGGCCAACCCCAAGTCCGTGGAGGATTACCACAACGGCAAGGAGAAGGCGCTGGGCTTCCTGGTGGGCCAGACCATGAAGGCCATGAAGGGAAAAGCAAATCCCGGCATGATCAACCAGATTTTAAAAGAATTGCTGTAGAGAAAAATTTTTGTTGCCTGACGCCGGTTCTGTGCTAGAATAGGAACATGAGACAGTCAGGAAAAAAGATAGGAAAAGCGGCGGCTGTGCTGACAGCCGTCGTTTTGTCGCTGTATGGATGTAAAAGTGCAGACAGGGAAAAAGCAGAAGCCGATACTGTGAAGACGGAAGAATCGACATCAGCTAGTGATTCTGAGAGTACAGATTTTCAGAAAATGAACCGCGATTCATTGTCGAGTGGTAGCGACGAAAAGGGAACGCTGTCTGATTCAGATACCAATGGCAGCCAGCAGACCGATAAAACGAAGAATTTCGCGGCAGGCGCTGCGGATGCCCTCGGGAAAGTACAGGAACCGTTGACCGTAAAGGAGGAGGACGATATGGCGCCTGTATTTACCAGTGAGGAGATCCCCGACGAAGTCTTTGCCCGGATGGCCGGAAAATCTTACAAAGAAGACTGCACCGTTCCCCGGGAGGATCTGCGCTATCTGCGGATCAGCTGCGTGGGCGCGGACGGCAGCGCCTATATAGGAGAGATGGTGGCAGCAGCCGATCTGGCAGAAGATCTGCTGGACATTTTCCGGCAGCTCTATGAGGCCGGATACCCCATCGAGCGGATGCAGCTCATCGACGACTACGACGCCAGCGATCAGGCGTCCATGGAAGCCAACAACACCACCTGCTTCAATTTCCGCCAGATCGCAGGAAGCACCAAGCTGTCCAACCACAGTCTGGGCCGGGCAGTGGACATCAATCCGCTGTACAATCCCTATGTGAAAAAGACGGCAAACGGCACCATTTACGACCCGCCGGTGGCAGAAGCCTATGCCGACCGCGACAAAGATTTTCCGTACAAGATCGACCATGACGACCTGTGCTATCAGCTGTTTACCGCCCACGGATTCACCTGGGGCGGCGACTGGAACAGCGTCAAAGACTATCAGCATTTTGAAAAATAAGAAAGAAGGAATCAAAAATGTTAAAACAGATTTCTGTATTCGTAGAGAACGTGGCAGGCAGCCTGATGAAGGTGACAAAAGAACTGGTGGCAGAAGGGATCAATCTCCGGGCCATTTCTTCCTTTGATACGCCGGAGTTCGGCATCCTGCGGCTCATCGTAGACCGGCCGGAGGAGACCGCGCAGCTGTTGGAGGACAAAGGCTTCTTCGTCCAGACGAAGGACGTCATCGCCGTGGAGATCGAAGACCGGAGCGGCAGCCTGAACCAGATGCTGGAGGTGCTGGCCGAGGGCAACATCAGCATCAACTACATCTATTCCTTCGTGATCCGGGAAGATCAGGCGCCGGTGATGGTATTCCAGACCGAGTACCTGGAGGAAGCCGTGCAGATCCTGAAAAATCACGGCATCAACGTTATTGATTAGAGAACGGAAACCATAAAAATCCCGCATCGACTCTTTGGAAGAACCAATGCGGGATTTTGTGCAGTTTGAATATTTGTAACAGCTCCGCAGAAGCGCTGCCGCCTCCGACCGGGAACTGTTGGCTTTATTTTATAAAACACAAAACGAATAAAGGTACAAATACGGACTGCCGTGCGAGATTAGCACTTTGTTACATTAACTGCCTGAGGTCCTTTAGCGCCGTTGGTTACATCAAACTCCACAGCCTGACCCTCGTCCAGAGTCTTGAAGCCTTCCATGTTCAGACCGGTGTAGTGAACGAATACATCGTTTCCTTCCTCATCACAGATGAAGCCGTAACCCTTCTGGTTGTTGAACCACTTAACTGTACCTTTCATTATGCGAATACCTCCACAAATAAATATAATAGTTGCGTCCAAAGACACAATCTGAGGATATCACATCAGGGAATAAATGTCAATTCAGAGGTGTGAGCAAAAATGAGCTGCGAAGCAGCGGAGAGCATCGAAGATGCGGTTTTGCGAATGGCACGGGTGAACAGGCAGACGTGATTTCATTCTTGACTTTCCTTTTCAGGAAAAATATACTGAACCTATCAACATTTGAGAGGAAATGACCATGATCAAGATTGCGATGTTTAATGCAGCCAGATCGGAGGACGAGTATCTGGATATCTGCGAGAAAAAATACCCGGAGATTTCTTTTGTCCGGATTTATGAGAAGGTACGGGTGGACAATGCGGCCCTGGCGAAGGGATGCTACGCGGTGGTGGTCAGCTCTGCCATGCCGCCGGTGAAGGAAATGCTGGAGATCTGGAGAGATTGCGGTGTCAAATATGTGGCGACCCGCTCCATTGGCTACGAATATATGGATGTGCCGCTGATCGAGAGCATGGGCATGCATGCGGCCCACACCACCTATTCCCCTGCCAGCGTGGCGGATTTTGCCATCATGCTCATGCTGATGGTGACACGCAATATGAAAATTGTGGAGCGAAGATATGAGGCCCATGATTTCCGGGAAGCGAAGCTGCCGGGCAAGGAGCTGTGGAATATGACTGTGGGTGTTGTCGGCACCGGCGCCATCGGGGAGATGACGGCGAAGCACCTGCACGGCTTTGGCTGCCGGATGCTGGCGTACAGCCGGACGAAGCGGGAGAGCCTGGACGGGATCGTGACGTATACCGATCTGGATACGCTGCTGGCAGAGAGCGATGTGGTGACGCTGCACATGGCCTCCACACCGGAGACGTTCCATCTGCTGAACGCGGAGCGCCTGGCCAAAATGAAAAAAGGCGCCTATCTGGTCAACACGGCCCGGGGCAATCTCATTGACACGAAAGCGCTTATCGAGGCGCTGGAGTCCGGACACCTGGCCGGGGCAGCGCTGGATGTGATGGAAAATGAGACGGGCATTTATTACACGAATCACATGTATGAGCCCATCAGCAATCGTGAGCTGGCGATCCTGGATTACATGCCCAATGTCATCGTGACCCAGCACATGGCCTATTATACGAGAGAGGCCGGGCTGGATACGATGGAAAATCTGGTCAAAGGGTGTCTCCACGACTATCATGGAGAAGAAAATCCCTGGAGAATCTGAGAAATTCAGAAGCCCCGCAGCATCCGCTCGATGTTGCTGCCGGGGAGCACGTTGCACACGGAGAAGCATTCCCGGTTCCATTTCCGGGAACGGAGCATAAAGGCATCATCCTTCAGAAAATACTGGAAGCCGATGGTGCCTTCTTCTGTCTGATCCCAGCACACATCCACATGGAACCAGCGGACGCCGGCACTCGTCTCGATGCCCACCAGATTCCAGTAATGGCGGGTGGACTTGGTGCGCACGTCATAATAGTATCGGTCACTGGCCGGAGTACCCTTTTCCCGCAGCACCGGGCCGGAGATGATCTGACAGGGGACACCTGCCATATCCAGCAGAAGCTTTAATGTCTGGGAAAAGCCCTGGCAGCTGGCTGCGCCGCCGATGAGGGCGCCATAGGCGTTGTTGCAGTTGGGATGGGCTGCAGTGTCATTTTCATAATGAACGGAAGCAGCCAGAAACGCGCACGCCCGGTAGAGCCGCACATAGTCCGGCATGGAGGCATGGAACAGCTGTCTTGCCAGAAAGGCGGCGGACTGCTCTGCTGTCTGGGCGCGGCCCGCGATCTCGGCAGCGTCCGTGGACGTGTAGTCCACAAGGAACGTCCAGTTCCAGTCTCCGTTTTCCTGGGTCGTGGTGGGGGTACACGTCTTTATATAGTAAGGAACCGTCGCGTCGAGGCCCGCCAGCAGGCCGAACAGCTGGGCTTCCGCCAGACCGGTCCGGTTGCTGTGGGGAAAAGACACACGGTTTTTGAAATCATGTATATCTGTAAGCATCGCAAGCGCAGATTTTGTGATCAGAATTTGTTTTTGAAGATCAGCACTCACAAAAATCCCTCTTTCTTTTGTAGGTATAAGATTTGTAAGATACCTACGGATTGTTTCGTGCTTTGCACTCTCACAATCCTCCCCTATATTCGCATATCGTGGGATAATCATCCCACTTTTATGCTCATATCGGGACGGGTCTCCAGGTCTTCCATCCACCGATGAGCAAGCTCATGTGGATTTCGACCTTTTGACCCTAGTATCTATAGAATCATACACTATTTTTCGGGTAAAAATCAATAGGATGGAGGGACTTTTTTGCGCATCAAAAGGACCCGCCCGAATTCGTGATGGAACTTGGATACAACATGGTGATACAATAAAGGGTAAGAATGGAGGATGAGGGGACATCATGACAAAAATACTGATCGTAGAGGACGAAAAACCGATTTCCAAGCTGATCGAGATGTCGCTGACATCGGCCGGGTATGCGTGCACCTGCGTATATGACGGCATGGCCGCGGCGGATCTTCTGGAGGAGCATCGGTATGATCTGGTGCTGCTGGATATTATGCTGCCCGGGGCGTCCGGCTACGAACTGATGGATTATATCCGGCCCATGGACATTCCGGTGATTTTTCTCACGGCGAAAACCAGTGTGGCCGACCGGGTAAAGGGGCTGCGGCTGGGGGCGGACGATTATCTGGGCAAGCCCTTTGAGATCATCGAGCTGCTGGCCCGGGTGGAAAGCGTGCTGCGCCGGTACCACAAGACCGAGGAGGTGCTGGAGGCCGGGGATCTGGTCATCGACGTGGTATCCCGGGTGGTGAAAAAGAACGGGGAGGTTGTGAACCTGACAAAGAAGGAGTTCGACCTTCTCGTCATGTTTGTCCAGAACCGCAACATCGCCCTTTTCCGGGAAAAAATATACGAGCATGTGTGGGAGAGCGAATACACCGGGGACAGCCGGACGGTGGATCTGCACGTGCAGCGGCTGCGCCGGAAGGTGGGCTGGGAGGATAAGATCAAACCGGTATACAAGGTGGGCTATCGCCTGGAACTGTAGAGAGGCAGGAAACCTATGAAATTTTCGTGGAAAATATTTGTCAGCACGTTTCTCATTGTGCTTCTGTCTCTGGCGGCAGGGGGATATTTTCTTGTGGTGTCCGCATTTTCCTCAGGGCTGTCCCGGGAGACGGACAGCGCCCGGGAGGAGAACAGGATGCTGCAGCTTATGCTGGCTGTAAACCTGTCCGGCACGGAGGACAACGGCATTGATCTGTCCCTGCTCATTGAGGACAGCCTGAAAAATCTGGACACCCGGATGGAAAGTGTGCTCATCCGCTACCGGGTCAGCGGTAGCGATAAGCGGACGATTTATTCCAATTCCGGCGGCCTGGGGCACCGGATCGACGCCAAACGCTCTCTCATTTCCAAGATCCAGGAGGGCGGCATCGGCCATGCGGTACGGCGGATGGACAATACCTACTGTGTACAGACGGCTTCCCTGCTGCTGTTTGAGGGGGAGCCCATTTATGTGGAAACCTTTCGGGATGTGACGGATCTGTTTGAGGAGAGGCAGACCCAGTTTGACAGCTTTCGGAAAATCATTGTGGTGGTGGGCAGCGTCAGTGGCATCCTGAATTTTTTCATGGCGCTGTGGCTCACCGATCCGGTGCTGCGCCTGTCCCGGGTGACGAGGCGGTTTGCAGGCGGCGATCTGAAAAGCCGGGCCAAAATTGACACGGAGGACGAGATCGGACATCTGGCGGAGGATTTCAACGACATGGCCGACAGGATCGAGAAGGATATCGAGGAGCTGACCATGACGGCCAGACGGCAGGAGGATTTCATCGGCAGCTTTGCCCATGAGCTGAAAACGCCGCTGACGTCCATCATCGGGTATGCGGACATGCTGCGCTCCAGCCAGCTGGACGAGGAGCATCGTTTTCTGGCGGCCAGCTATATTTTCACGGAGGGCAAACGACTGGAGTCTCTTTCCTTAAAATTACTGGATCTCCTGGTGCTGAAAAACGGAGAGATCACGAGAAGACCGGTGGAGGCAGGGCCGTTCCTCAAGGAACTGGAAGGGATGCTGCGGCCGGTGATGAAAGCGGAGGACATCCGTCTGAAGGTGAAATACGAGGACGGCGTGTTTGTGGGAGACCGGGATCTGGTGAAAACGGTGCTCATCAATCTGGCGGACAATGCCCGCAAGGCCATTGACGGCGGCGGTACCATTGTGATCATCGGCAAGCCGGAGAAGGAGGGCTATGCTTTTTATGTCCGGGATACGGGCAAGGGCATTCCCCGGGAGGAGATCCGGCGCATCACCGAGGCCTTTTATATGGTAGACAAATCCCGTTCCCGGGAAAAAGGCGGCGCGGGGCTGGGGCTGTCCATCTGCCAGGAAATCGTGCTGCTGCATAAGGGAAAGATGGAATTTTCCAGCGTGCCCGGAGAAGGAACAATGGTGCGGGTGACGATTCCCGGGGAAAAGGAGGCGACGGTATGAAGATGCGCAAAATCCGGTATGTGCAGCTGGGACTGATCCTGGCGTTCACACTCATCGTGGGCACCTGCCTGCCGCCGTTTATCTCCCGGATCCAGGAACGAAGTCTGCTGGATCAGGAGGCTGTGGAGGAAGCGGAAGTGGTATCGGTGTCCCGCACGGAACGGATGGAGAAAAAGGAGCCCATGGAGAAATTTCTTTTTCTGCTGCAGCCGGGGGTGGAATATATAGAATACGCTGCGGGGGCAGGGGCAAGCCGGAATGCGGACATGGCCCGGGATCAGCTGGAAATGGAACTGGAGCTTTTGTGGGAACAGGGGATGCTGGCGGGCTCCGGCGTGGATATGGGGGATTTTTACGGCTCGTTTAACGTGCTGTCAGAGGGCGTGTACACTGCGGCAAACACGGAAAATCCGGCCCAGTCGCTGGTGGTGTGGCAGTATATGATCATGGGAAGCTATGGGGAGCTGTATGAGGTGACCATGGACGATGCGTCCGGGAAGATCATTGGTCTCCAGATGCTGGCCGACCAGACGGATGCCCTGCCGAACCTTCTGCTGGTGGGGTATGAAGAGTTTGCTTATCTGTGGGGCAATTATCTTGGCATGTCCCACATGGAGGTGCAGGATATTTCCTATGCGGAAGTGAACCGGAAGCTGGTCATGAAGCAGTGGAAGGAAAACTATCACAATTTTACTGAAATGATGGAGCTGTACGGGTTCACGGAAGATGAGTGGTACGGCTGGGGGCAGGAGATCGAGTCCCCCTATGAGGAAAACAGCTCCGGCAATGTCAGCATCGCCGACGGCAATTCGAAGCTGTACGTGGAGAGTGCAGTGTCTGACACCCCCGGAGACTGGTTCGATACCGATTACAGCATTTCCGGCCGGGCGCGTGGGGTGATGGATGCGGATCAGGGCATCGTCCTGGATGTGAAATACTACTATGGGCAGACCGGGGAGGGCGCGGTGCGGCTGACGTGGAACGCCTATACGTGCGGATTTGCGGCGACAGAGTGAGAAGGCTGATTCCCGTTTGAGGAAAGCGCGGAGAAACTTGACAGGTGCGGCGGGGCATAGTACCATTTTTATTGCAATCTGTTTGACAGAAAATATGTAAAATGGGGGAGCAGCACATGGAAAAGGTTTCGCTGATCATACCGATTTATAATGCTGAAATGTATCTGAAACGCTGTCTGGACAGTGTGGTCGCCCAGACATATCCGGCGCTGGAGATACTGCTGGTCAATGACGGCAGCAGGGATCACAGTCTGGCCATCTGCGAGGAATATGAGAAAAAAGATGACCGGATCCATATCATAGATAAAGAGAACACCGGCGTGTCCGATTCCCGGAATGTGGCCATGGCAGCCGCCACGGGAACGTACCTGCAGTTTATGGACAGTGACGACTGGCTGACGCCGGATGCCACCGAGCGGCTGGTGACGCTGGCGGAAATGACCCGGGCTGATCTGGTCATCGGGGATTTTTACCGGGTGGACGGCGATCACTATGCGTTGAAATCGCACATTCCGGAGACGGGCGTCATGGATCGCCGGGCATTTGCAGAACACATGATGGAGGATCCGGCGGATTTTTATTACGGCGTCATGTGGAATAAGCTGTATCGCAGGGATCTTGTGGAAAAGTACCATCTGGGCTGCACTACGGAGCTGAACTGGTGCGAGGATTTTCTTTTCAATCTGGCGTACATCCGCCGGGCGGAGCGGTTCTGCGCCCTGCAGGCCCCGGTCTATTATTATATGAAGCGAAAGGGCAGCCTGGCAGGCTCCCAGCTTTTGAAAACCAACGTCATGCAGGTGCGGCTGCTGTTGCTGGAATATTACAAAGAGCTGTACCAGAGTATCGGCCTGTATGAGGATAACAAGGCGAAAATCAATGCCTTTGTACTGATGGTGGCCAGGGACGGTTCCGTGAACCGGCTGCCGCTGGTGGGCGATGCGGAGAAGCTGGATGAGGATCTGGTGCTGGAAGAACCATCCAGGAAAAAACTGCCGAAGCTGTCTGAAAAACGGGAAAACAAAGACCCGGAAACGGAAGGCAGAGGGAAAACAAAGGATGGCAGGCATGTGAGAAAAGCAGAAGACCTGCTGGAGAAACTGTCAGAGAAACCGAGAAAAGCCGGCGATTCTGTGAAAGCACTGAAAGAAAAAGCGTTTGTTCATGTGGAACATACTTTTCAGCCGGTGTTTGACGACCGGTGCCGGGTGCTGATTCTGGGCACCTTCCCGTCGGTGAAATCCCGGGAAAACCAGTTTTACTACGGACATCCCCAGAACCGGTTCTGGCGGGTCATCAGTGCCCTCACCGGAGAACTGCTGCCGGTGACCATCGACGATAAAAAACGGATGCTTCTGTCCCATCACATCGGTATCTGGGACGTGGTGCAGGAATGCGACATCCACGGCTCCAGCGACAGCAGCATCCGTAATGTGGTGCCCTCGGACATCGCTTCCCTGGTGAAGGACTGCCCGGACATCCGCATTTTCGGCAACGGCGATGCAGCCTGCCGCCTGTACCGGAAATACTGTCAGGAAAGCGTCGGCAGAGACATCACAAGACTGCCCTCCACCAGCCCGGCCAATGCCATTTTCACCGTGGATCGGCTCATTGAAGCATGGGAGGAGGCTGTCGGGCCGCTGTTGGAGAATGCGTAAGATTAGTGGATGAAATAAGTGCCCCGTTATCGGGGCATTTATGTTATAATGTTAAGTGCTAAAGAAAAATAAGCGACGTCGCAGACGGCATTTATTTTTCTTGCACTGACATCGAACGAACCGTCTGCGATAGCAGACACGGAAGCGCGGCTGCGCGTGGTTCGTGAGATTGGTTAATGAAAATTTAACGTTTCCCTGACAGGATCGTAACATCCGTCGATTAGACTGAACGATACGGGGAAACCACAGACAGGAGAGTGGAATTATGCCGGCTGCTTATGCACATTATGTATTTGGACAAAAGGTTTTACGGGAACTTCCGAGAGATTTACAGGAGTGGATCAAGGATTATCTGCCCCTTTACCATATCGGCCTGCACGGGCCCGATATTCTGTTTTATTATGAGCCGCTGCACGCCAACGAGGTGAACCAGCTGGGAACGAAGATGCACAATGAGAATGCGGACGCCTTTTTTGAGCGGGCGAAGCAGCTGATCATGTCTGCATCCGGGGAAGAGAAGATGGCCATGGAGGCATATATCGCCGGATTTATCTGCCATTTCATGCTGGACAGCGAGTGCCACGGCTACATTGCGGAGAAAATGGCGGAGAGTGAGATCAGCCATTCCGAGATCGAGACGGAATTTGACAGCATGCTCATGCGCAAGAAAGGACTGGATCCCCATACGAGAAATGCAGCGCTGCATCTGGTGGTGAACAAGAACTGCGCCCAGATCATCGCGCCGTTTTTTGATCTGAAACCGAAGCAGATTTTAAAGGCCGTGAGCTCCATGAAGCGGTATCATCAGCTGCTGCTTGTGCCGAAGAAACCCAAGCGCCTGCTCATCGACACCGCGCTGAAAATCAGCGGCAATTATGACACCATGCACGGCATGATGGTTAATGAGGAGCCCAACCCCCACTGTGTGGACAGCAACTGGGAGCTGTTCCGCCGCCTGAAAAATGCGGTGGAGCCCTGCGAGGAGCTGATCGAGGAGTATCTGGACGTGTGCAACGGCACCCAGACGCTGAACGAGCGCTTTTCGAGAAATTATGAATAGGAGACAGGGAGATGGAAAAAGACAGGGAGATGGAAAAAGACAGGCTGACGAAGCTGGAAAAATACTGGATCCTTTATGATGTGGGCAATTCGGCGTTCACCCTGCTGGTGGCAACGATCATTCCCATTTATTTCAATTATCTGGCGGGGATGGAGGGCATCTCCGAGGTAAATTATCTGGCCTTCTGGGGTTATGCGTCCTCCATTGTCACGCTGCTGGTGGCTTTCCTGGGGCCGGTGTTCGGCACCCTGGCGGACACGAAGGGGTTCAAGAAGCCGATTTTTCTGGGCAGCCTGCTGGTGGGCGTGGGGGGACTGTGCGTCCTTTCGGTGCCCATGGGATTCGTGGCGTTTCTCGTCATTTTCATCATTGCCAAGGTGGGCTATTCCTGCAGCCTGGTCTTTTATGACGCCATGCTTTCGGACGTGACCACGCCGGAGCGGATGGATCGGGTGTCCTCCCAGGGCTATGCCTGGGGCTATATCGGCAGCTGCGTGCCCTTTATCGCCAGCCTGGCGGTGGTGCTGTTTTCCGGGCTTCCCATGCAGACGGGCATGGGCATTGCCTTTTTCATCAATGGCGCCTGGTGGCTGCTGACGACGGTGCCGCTGCTGAAAAATTATGAGCAGATCCACTATGAGCCGAGAAAACCCCATGCGGTGGCAGAGAGCTTCCGGCGGCTGCTCCGGGTATTCCAGGAGATCCGTGGTGAACGGAAGATTTTCCTGTTCCTCATCGCGTTTTTCTTCTATATTGATGGCGTGTACACGATCATCGACATGGCGACGGCTTTCGGCAGTGCCCTGGGATTTACTTCCACGACACTGCTGCTGGCGCTGCTGCTGACCCAGATTGTGGCCTTTCCCTGCGCCCTGCTGTTTGGCTGGTTGGCGCCCAAGTATGAGAACGGCACGCTGATCCGTATCTGCATCGTGGCCTACGGCGCCATCGCACTGTTTGCAGTCCAGCTGGACAAATCCTGGGAGTTCTGGTTCCTGGCGGTGTGCGTGGGCATGTTCCAGGGCGGTATCCAGGCGCTGTCCCGGGCTTATTTTGCCAAGATCATTCCGGCGGAAAAATCGGGGGAATATTTTGGACTGTACGATATTTTCGGAAAAGGCGCCGCCTTTATGGGAACTACCCTGGTGGGTTTTGGCGCCCAGCTGACGGGCAGCCTGAATATCGGTGTCTCCGTGATCTTTGTCCTGTTTGTCATTGGTTTCCTGCTTTTTGAAAAAGCAGTGCGGGCATAAGAAAAACGAAAGACGGGGTTAAGGCTTTGTTCATGTGTCCTTAAGGATTTTCAGAAATTCATAAGTCTTTCCACACAGATTGGACACAATTTCCAGGTATACTGGAGGTACTTCAAGAAAAGGAGGAGTACCAATTATGAAAATGAAGAAAGTGAAAATATTGACTGCAGCCTGCGTGCTGACATTTGCCATGGCTGCCATGTATGGATGCGGAAGCAAGGATTCCAGTGCGGACACGACGCAGACAACGGAGAGCACCGATACGAAGGAAGACACTTCTGCAGACACCACCACGGACACCAAGAGTGACACGACAGCAGAGGACAAGACCACTGCTGACACCACCACCGAGGCAGGCAGCACGGAAAACAGTGCAGACACTACCGAGAGCACAGAGACTCCCGCTGACGGTGCCGCATCTGACACAGCAGCAGAGGCTGACAGTGCAGCTTCCACAGAGACCAATGCATCCGCAGATACTTCCGCGGACAGCGAGGCTGAGGTAACAGAGTCCGGCAGCAGCACTGCAAACTAACACAGGACCAAAACCCAAAACAACCACAAAATAACCACAAAATAACCACGAAGCAACAAGAAAACAATTCCCTACATTACATAAGTATTCTCTTTTTATCCCCCGGAGCTGCCCACTCCGGGGGTTCTCCGTGCATGGTGTTCTGTGAAAAGTTCAGAATCGCCATATGGACAATTCGCAAAATCGCGTGTGCCACGCTTTCCGCTGCTGCGCAGCTCATTTTTGCTCATTATATGGCGTTCCGTCCATCCGTTTTCACAGACAGATTTTTGTGCAAGCCCGAAATCTGTCCGCGAAACGTATGGCTGAACTTTTTGAAAAAACGCTTGACATTCAATGAAAGGCAGGATATAATAATTTATGTTGTTGAGGAAACAACGAAGTGTGCGTTTAGCTCAGCTGGATAGAGCGTTTGGCTACGGACCAAAAGGTCGGGGGTTCGAATCCTCTAACGCACGTAAGACAGAGAAGCCGGGAGATTGTTGGAGATCTTCCGGTTTTTTCGATTATACAGGATATGAAGTTACAGCATACAAATATACAATATACAGGAGGCAGGATGGAGAGACAGCAGTTTATCGATACACTGGAGCGGACGCTGCGAGGCGGCGGTACCCCGGAGCATATCATCGCGGATAACGTCCGGTATTATAACGGATATTTTGCGGACGAGTCCGCCAAAGGCAGAAGCGAGGCGGAGATTGCGGAGGAGCTGGGAGATCCCAGACTTCTGGCAAAGACGATCCTGGAAGTGCAGGAGACCGGCGGCACCGGTGCCGGGGGATCTGCCCGGGGCTGGTATGGAGAGCAGACGGAGGATGCGGCGGACAGCGCTGGTTCCGCATTCGACAGTTCTGCGGCCAATGGAACCAAAGGCTTTCATGCGGAACTCAATGAGAATGGCTGGGATGTGCGTTACGGAAAGTTCCGGATCAATTCCTGGTATGGGTATCTGCTCATCGCGCTGGTGGTGCTGCTGATCTTAGGCATCATTGGGACGGTCATCGGCGGACTTGTGACGCTGCTGGCACCGGTGGCACTGCCGGTGATCCTCATTGTGCTGGTCGTGCGTTTTTTCTCTCAGCGAAGGTAGCTATGACAAAAACTGGGAAAATAAGGAAATCAGGATTGCCCGGTGTGGGTGTATATTTTTCCGGTGAGATGCCATACTAAACCTGTATCAAAAATACAGGAGGTAGACGACATGTCAAAGAACAACTATTCCAATAACACCGGAAACAACTCTTCCAACAAAAGCACCAACAAAAATACCAACAGCATGAACAGCTACGGTAACTACAGCAATTCCGAGAAGAACAAGACAAACAACAAGTCCGCAGGCGAAGATACCTACGGCAACAAGAGCGAAGAAGACAGATATTAGGCAGCCAAAGCGGGCAGAGAGCATTGTTTCTCTGCCCCTTTTCCTGTGCGGCATCTTTATGATACATAAGCGCATGCGGGCTTAGACCTTTTGCCCCTGGCATCATATAATGATAGTGAGAAAACAGCAGGAGATGTGAGGTGTCAGGATGAATTTTGAGACAATTCCGGCAAAAAGTCTGGACGGGTATATCGGAAGACCCGACTGCATGATCATAGATCTTCGGGACTGGGAGGAATACTGTCAGGGGCATATAAAGGGTGCGGTCTGTGTTCCTTTTGAACAGTTTCAAAAAAGCGTTCCCTTGCGGAAAAACGTGCGCTATGTGCTGTACTGCGAGCGCGGTTCTGCCAGTCTGATGGCTGCCAAACGGCTGGCCAGTCTGGGGTATCAGGCCAGCACGGTCATCGGCGGCATTCTGTCCTACCGGGGGCGGCATCTGGTGCTCTGCGGGGAAGGAGAACGAAATAGACATTGACAGCGGGCGCATGGCCGAATTAATATTAGGTATAAGTGAAAAGAAACCTGAATACAGAGAAAATATGGAGAGAATACAAAAAATATGGATCGGATGGAATTTACGGCGCCCTGTCATTTCGGACTGGAAGCCGTTCTGAAAAAAGAAATTACAGATTTGGGATACGAGATCAGTCAGGTAGAGGACGGCCGTGTTTCCTTCTATGGGGATGCGGCGGCCGTCTGCCGGGCCAACATGTTTCTGCGGACTGCCCAGCGGGTACTCTGGAAGGTGGCGGAGTTTGAGGCGGTGACCTTTGACGAGCTGTTTGAGCGGACGAAAGCCGTTCCCTGGGAGGACTATCTGCCGGAGAATGCCAAATTCTGGGTAGCCAAGGCCAACTCGGTGAAAAGTGCCCTGTTCAGCCCTTCGGACATTCAGTCCATTATCAAGAAGGCCATTGTGGAGCGGCTCAAGCAGACCTACCGCAAGGAGTGGTTTGCGGAAGATGGGAATGCCTATCCTCTGCGGGTATTTTTGATGAAGGACCGGGTGACCATTGCGCTGGACACCACGGGAGATTCCTTACATAAGCGGGGCTACCGGCAGCTCACCAGCAAGGCACCCATCACGGAGACACTGGCGGCGGCGTTGATCCTGCTGACACCCTGGAAAAAAGACCGGATCCTGGTGGATCCCTTCTGCGGCAGCGGCACGTTTCCCATTGAGGCGGCCATGATCGCGGCCAATATGGCGCCGGGCATGAACCGTTCCTTCCTGGCGGAGGACTGGACAAACCTGATCCGCAGAAAATACTGGTATGAGGCGGCAGACGAGGCGGCTGACCTGGTGTGCACAGACGTGGAGACGGACATTCAGGGATATGACATTGATGGTGCCATCGTGAAAGCTGCCCGGGAAAATGCCAGGGAGGCCGGTGTGGATCACTTGATTCATTTTCAGCAGCGGGCAGTGAAGGATCTGAACCACCCGAAAAAATATGGCTTTATCATCACGAATCCGCCCTACGGGGAACGGCTGGAGGAGAAGAAGGATCTGCCGGAGCTGTACCGGGAGATCGGCGAGGCGTACAATCGCCTGGACGCCTGGTCCATGTACATGATCACCGCCTACGAGGATGCGGAAAAATACATTGGCCGCAAGGCAGATAAGAACCGCAAGATTTACAATGGCATGATGAAAACCTATTTTTATCAGTTTATGGGGCCCAAGCCGCCCCGCCGCAGTGCAGACGAGAAGGAGAGAAAACAGTATGATCGATAAAATTATATTTGCCACGGGAAATGAAGGAAAGATGAAGGAGGTTCGCATGATCCTGAAGGATCTGGGCCTGCCGGTGCTGTCCATGAAGGAGGCCGGTGTGCAGGCGGATATCGTGGAGGATGGTACCACCTTTGAGGAAAATGCGAAGATCAAGGCTGTGGCGGTACAGAAGCTCACCGGGGCCCTGGTACTGGCGGATGACTCCGGTCTGGAGATTGATTATCTGAACAAAGAGCCGGGCATCTATTCTGCCCGTTATATGGGGGAGGATACGCCTTATTCGGTGAAAAATGCCAATCTCATCAGCCGCTTGGCAGGTGTGCCGGATGAGCAGCGGACAGCGCGGTTCGTGTGCGCCATCGCGGCGGCATTCCCGGACGGGGAGGTACTCACCACCCGGGGAACCATCGAGGGTATCATCGGATACGAGGAGCGGGGCGAGAACGGCTTCGGCTATGATCCGATTTTTTATCTGCCGGAATATAAGAAAAGTACGGCAGAGCTTTCCCCGGAGGAGAAGAATGCGCTGAGCCACAGAGGCCGCGCCCTTCGCCAGATGGAAGAGGAGTTAAGAAAGAGAATCCGATAAACGGAGGCTGGAAGCGAATGAAAATTCTGATTGTCAGTGACACACATAAGAGGCTGAGAAATTTTGACATCGCACTGGATCGGGTAGGGCCCGTGGACATGCTGCTGCATCTGGGGGATGTGGAAGGCAATGCCGACTACATAGAGGCTGCGGCGGGATGTCCCACCTATATCGTGTCCGGGAACAATGATTTTTTCTCGGATCTGCCCAAAGAACGGGAGCTCATGATCGGAAAATATAAGGTGTTTATGACCCATGGACATTATTATTATGTTTCCGCAGGGACGGAGACACTCAAGCAGGAGGCCAGAGCCCGGGGCGCACAGATCGTGCTGTTCGGGCACACCCACCGGCCGGTCATCGACTATACCGACGATGTGATCGCCGTGAACCCGGGCAGCATTTCCTATCCCCGGCAGGAAGGGCACCGTCCCAGTTTTGTCATGATGGAGCTGGACCGGTTCGGGGACGCGCATTTTACCATCAATTATTTATAATAAGAAAAAGTTTAATTTTTTTGAAAAAATGTGTTGACAATATAGGACTTTCTATATATAATATATTTTGCGTCAGGTCATTGGCGCTGGTGAAGCGGGGTGTGGCTCAGCTTGGCTAGAGCGCCTGGTTTGGGACCAGGAGGTCGCAGCGCGCCAGATTGTGGCTCTGGAGGCCCAGGGTTCGAATCCCTGTATCCACCCGAAGCAGTCGGAATACTCCGGCTGCTTTTTTGTATGATAGGAAATTGCAGGATTGGGCCATCGCCAAGCGGTAAGGCATAGGACTTTGACTCCTACATTCGTGGGTTCGAATCCCGCTGGCCCAGTTTTTCACAGCATCAGGCTGTGCGGATCATTGATGCAGGACATGCCTTTGGGCTGTTTTGGCAGAGATCAGCGGATATGGCGGAATTGGCAGACGCGCCAGATTTAGGTTCTGGTCCGAGAGGGTGCAGGTTCGATTCCTGTTATCCGCATGATAAGTCCGAGACGAAAGAAAACAGTCTTGGACTTTTTTACGAAATACAAGGAGGAAATCCGATGCCGATCAGAATTAACAATTATGCAGGCCGTTTTGGCTGGAATATGAGAAAGTACCTGCCCAAGCTTGCAAGTACAGGATATCTGACGCTTCAGTATATGACCCGGGGAAGGGGACAGCAGAAGTATATTGACTGGTTTATGAGTCAGGAGAAGACTCCGTATCCGAAGGTTGTGAACCTGGAGACCATCAATCGCTGCAACAATACCTGTGCATTCTGCACGGCGAACCGGAATGCGGAGAAGCGCCCGTTCAAAAAGATGGATGAGGAACTGTTCAAGAGCATCATCATCCAGCTCAAAGAGTGGGGCTACAAAGGCCGCCTGACCCTTTACGGAAATAACGAGCCCTTCCTGGATACGAGAATCGTGGAGTGGCACAAGTTTGCCAGAGAACAGCTGCCGGATGTGCATATTTTCCTGTCCACCAACGGCATCCTTTTAAATATCGAGAAGCTGGAAGAGATCTGTCCCTATGTCAATGAGCTGATCATCAACAATTACTGCATGGATATGAAGCTGTATGACAACATCCAGGAAATCTATGATTATGTGAAAAACAACGAAGAGAAGTTTAAGGATGTGGATATCAAGATCCAGATGCGCTATCTCCAGGAGGTGCTGACGAACCGTGCGGGCAGTGCCCCCAACAAGCAGGGCTCCCAGAAGGTCATCAAGCAGACCTGCCTCATGCCTTACACCGACATGTGGATCGTGCCCGACGGAAGAATGGGCATCTGCTGCTGCGACAACTATGAGGTGACGGAGCTGGCGAACCTGAACGAGACAACCCTGCAGGAAGCCTGGAACAATGAGAAATACCGGGATCTGCGGGAGAAGATCCGCCATGGACGGCACCACTATGATTTCTGCAAATACTGTGACTTCATCGATGCGGGACTGCGCTCAGAGATCACAGAGCAGTAAATGCGTGTGGAAAGAATTCATATCACGATCAGAATAACAGAAAACAGATAAAAGCAGATAGAAAGTGGAACCTTTGCTTCGTGTGGAGACAGAGGTTCCACTTTTTCTGCTTTCATACAGACAGCGAAATAAGGCTAAATGAATTTTAACAGCTGATGCAGGATATGCGGTCCTTTTCCGGAAAACGGAAGGGTGAGTCGTCGATCGAAAGGTTTGAAATGGTTTTCTTTGTAGAATTGCAGAAGAAAAGGATTGTCTTCGCATTCCAGAAATTCCATAACACCACCGATAGAATATTGCAGATTTGAAACTGTGTCCAGAGCAAGGTCAAGAAGCACAGATCCTGAGATTTGTTTTTCCTTTGGTAAGGAATAATTTTTGCCTAGCTGTGCGATCAGATAGGCGGAAGTGACATAACTTTGCGCATCTTTATCAAGAATACTTGTACGGGACAGTTTTTTGGCTGTCGTCTTACTGATATTTGCTAAAAGAACCGAAATAGGCTTGATCGCCAGAGAAAAATAGCCTGCCAGAGAATCATCGGAAATATCAAAGACCAGATATGTGACCGACTGGTCCTTTTTGGTAAATTCTATCGCGTGATGTCGCAGAAAATATTCTACCTGAGGATTCTGTGGACAGGAGAATTCGGAAAGCAGCATGCACAGATTATTTTCAGTATGCGCATGGCTCAAATATTCCCGAATGTTCACAACATAATGGTTAGCGGTTGTGATTTATTTTCCACCTTTTCATACGGGCTGCGATTTCCACCGGATCTTTCAGCTCCAAATAAGGAACATCGCTCTTGGGACGAGGATCAAGCGCAGACTGTTCAAGAGCATTCACAAAACGCTCAACGGCTTCTGGATCAGAAATGACAAAGTTATGTGTAATACTCGATTCGGCCATAAATAACACCTCCTGTGTTCTCTGTCTGTGAAATCAGTATAGGCGCTCATTTTAGAAAATGCAATGTCTAATTTTGTCGAATCAGTATTATTTCAGCCGAATGACCAGCACTGGTTTGGGTGGGTGATTGGGCCGGTTCAGGTAGGTGGAAGCGATGACCAGATACGTTTTGGGATCCAGGGTGGAAAGATAGCGGAGCACCGCATCGTGCTCCTCAAAGCCGGTATCACCGCCCTGATAAACGCAGATGGTCATGAGGCCTCCCTTTTTCAGCAGAGGAAGCCCTGCTGCGATGGCAGGCAGGGTCGTAGCAGCTTTGGTGGCGATGGCATGTCCGCCGCCGGGCAGATATCCCAGATTGAAGGTGATGCAGCTGACTGTGCCGGGTATGGCGTACTGGTCTATGTGTTCGTGACTATCCAGAACAAGACGCACCCGGTCGATGAGCCCCTGCGCACGCAGAAGCTTCCCGGCAGCGTCCAGGGCGCTTTGCTGAATATCGAATCCGATGACCTGACCGTCAGCACCGACGAGAGAGGCGAGAAATGCCGTGTCGTGGCCGTTGCCTGTGGTTGCATCGATACACAGGTCACCGGGAGAAATTTGCAGGGAAAGAAAATGATGACACCAGTCGGTGACAGAAAGATTGTCCATAATACCTCCGTTCGTTCGATAACGATACAAGAAAAGGAAATGCCGTCTGTCGACGTCGCTTCCTTTTCTTTTGCGCACATTATATCATGAACCCGCACAGCCACTCAGGTTCCACGCGCTATCGTGCTCTGTTGCCTGCTGCCGCAGGCGGAACCTTCGTTAATGGCTTGTGAAAAACAAATGTCTGCTCACGCAGCCGCTTGTTTTTCTCTGCGCACATTATATCATGATTCGCACTATTGTGCTTAACACGATTTTACTGCGATGAAAAACGTCGAATAATGACACATAAAGCCGAACGGTTGTCGTTGACTACAGCGGGAAGTAGTTATACTATGGAATTAGAGAATGCCTTTTGCCTTGAATTGCAGGAATTCAAGATGGAGCCGGGCATCAGAGCGCAGCTGCTCAGGAAGATCGAAATAGATGTTCAGATAATCCAGATCCATCTGTGTGCAGGAACGCTTCTTGTCGCTCTCCTGTGCGCTCTTTTGAAGATAATCAGAAGTGGCGTCTCTTGCAATGTCAGAGTGATCATTCACGAGATCATCCAGTCTGATGCGGTACAGTTTCGCCAGGGCTCTGAGCGTTTTCAGATCCGGAGTTCGGGTTCCACGTTCATAATTGGAATAGGTTTGCCGCTGAATATTCAGATATTTTGCAATGTCTTCCTGCGTGTAATGATACAGCTTACGGTATTTTACCAGCTGTGATCCCAGAACTTCATTATCCAAGAGCTCACCTCCCTGTCGACAGTTTATCTTAAAGCATATCCGCTTTTGTCAGAATGTATCCTCCCACATTATAGCAACCGGGGAGAAAAATATCTTGGGAGGCAACGAAAAGCAGCTGAAATACAGGTAAAAGCAACGAAATGATGCGAAGGAGGAAATGATATGACGGAAAAGGAAATGGTAGATTTTGTAGTGAATCACGCGCATGATACAGATGAGGCGATAAGAGAACAGGTTCGGAAATGCTGGGAGCTGATCGTGGTCAGAGGCAGGCAGCTGGAGAAGAATGCTGTGCATGTTGTCGTGCCGGAAGGCGGGCTGACGCCGCAGCAGATGCTGGATGTGCTTCTTGCAAAGATTGAAAGAGACGGGATAGAATCCGTGGCAGAGACGATGTCTGCAGAGTAAACGGCCATACAGGGATGCTGCATGGCCGTCCCCCCGATCCTAAGTACGGCTTTTTCGCTGATTGTTATTTGTTCAGATACGCATGCATAAAGGCATCAATGATCAGACGCACAGATGGCGGCGTCTTCCGATAGGTGTCTATATGCGACTGCTCCGATAGATTCAGATCGCATGGATTCAGCTGCTCGTATTTTCTGGGATTGTCTGAATTTCCGATGAGATAATCCACAGAAGTTTCGAAAAAGCGGGACAATAAGATCAATGTCCGGATATCGGGCTCGGCCAGATCATTTTCATATTTATAAATCGCCTGCTGCGTGACACCGATCTGTTCACCAAGCTTTTGCTGACTGAGCTGGCGGTCTTCACGCAGTGTTTTCAAATTTTTGACCAAATGACACGGCCTCCTTCCTGCTACTGTTTATTGTAGCAAGAAAGGGGAATACTACGTAAAACTATAACGTTGTCGAATTCGACAACAAAAAAGATTTATCGACAAGAGATTCCCGGGGAAGCCTGCTTAAAGTACTGTTGTGATACGCCGTGGAAAATGTCACTTCCTGCCCGAACCAGTCGGGAGGCGTGAAGCGCCGGGCAGCCGTCTCGTCCGGGAACTCCACCTCGGCCAGGCAGAGTGGATCAAAGGGGGCATCGAAGACATCTAGTTCTGCGGTCAGACCATCGGAAAGGGGAATGAGATAGCGCTTTTTGCTGATCAGATTCCCGTCTGCTTTGGGGAGCAGGTGCTCGTAGGCTTCCGCGGTGAGAGGCAGGTTGTATTCTTCCCGTACCATAAGGCCTTTGGATTTATAAGTGAGATAATAGGAGTTGTCTTCCCGACGGATGCGGATCACCGGATCTGTATTCAGGTACGCCTGCTGGATCAGATGGAAGGGGTAGGATTCGGGGGAAAAGGGCAGCTGCCGAATCAGATATTTGCGTTCGATTTCCATAGAAAATCCTCCTGAAAATGGGGATATTCCTGCAGATAAATTTTTATGGGATCATAAGATCTGTCCGCAGGAACATACAAGTGAACGGTAACATATATGAAGTATAGCCTCAAAGACAGCATTTGACAAGCGCCTGGGCAGATGATATAATCATGTCATCTCATTTGCGGGTTCTCCGCAGATTACTTCCACAACAAACAAATAAATAGTGACAGGAGTAAGTATGCCCGAAAGAATCATAGCGGGCCGTTACGAGGTACTTGACATGTGCGGGAAAGGCGGCACTGCGCAGGTGTTTTTGGTGCGCCGCCGGAGGGATCAGAAGCTGTTTGCGGCGAAGGTCATACATGCCGGTATGCCTTTTACGGACGGCCAGCGGGAAGGGGCGCTTTTGCGCCGGATAAAGGATCGCGCTGTCCCAACGCTGGAGGAGTGCTTTGTCTGGGAGGGACAGTGCGTGCTCATCATGGAATGGCGCCCGGGAAAAACGTTGGAGCAGAGGATACAGGAGGACGGCGGCCTGGGGCTGTGGGAGACACTGTGCCTGGGCATTCGTCTGGCCGGGCTGCTTCAAAAGTTGCATGGGAAGAAGCCTTCGATTTTTTATCTGGATCTGAAGCCTTCCAACATTTTGCTGAGGCCTGTAAGAGGAAAGGCAGCGCCGGTCAGCCGGTTTGAGGCTCTCGTGGATTTCGGGTGCGCCAGGGAGGCGGACGAAGACGGTAACCTGCGGGCCACCGGCATGGGGACGGAAGGGTTTGCAGCACCGGAGCAGCGCCTGGCCGGGCAGACCGTGACAGCGGCGGCGGATGTGTACGGGCTGGCGGCAACGCTGTCCTATGCGGCGGCCAGTCTGCACAGAAGCAAACGGCTGCAGGCGGTAGTGGAACGGGCACTCGCACCGGATCCGAAGGATCGGTATCCTTCCATGGGGGCATTTCGCCGGGCGCTGTGTCGATGTGTGCCGGACTGCTTTTTACCGTGCTTTTTCAGGAAAAAGAGACTGGGCCTGCTGCTGACCGTAACTGTCGTGTTCCTGCTTACGGGGGCCGGTGTCAGACAGTGGACGGTGAACCGATGGAAACAGGACATCATGGACTGCTTTGCCGGGGAGTTTGATGCAGACAGGGAAGATCAGCTGTACAGGCTGCTGGAACAGCCGCCGTGGTCGGGAAGCACAGCGGCAGATGTGCTGGAGAAGGACAAGACGTTTTGCCTGGAACTGGGGCAAAGACTCTGGCGGCAGGAGACGGGCGTTTCTGCCAGAAAAGAGAGCTGTCGGTGGCTGGAACTTGGTGCTGCGGAAGACGCGGAAAAAGAGAGGTACCGGTGCCTGGAAAACTATTATCGCTGCCTGGAAATGGGACAGAAGCCGGAAGTACAGGAGACAATGGAGGTGCTGGAAGCGCTGTCCTGGATGGTTTTCGCCCGAGAGGATGCACTTCTGCCGGTGACAGCGAAGGAATTGCTGCGCTGCGTGTATGCGCTGCCGGGGGAACAGCTGCAGACGGATCAGGTGGCTGCAATACTGGAGAAGCTGTGCCGGAGGCTTGCCGACGGGCAGCTGAGGGGAAAACGAGCGCAGGGAGAACCGGGCCAAGGAGAACGAAAGGAAACGGCGGGGGAGCTGGAAGAAATCAGAGCCACGGCGGAGGAACTGCTGGAACTGTCACGAAGGGGGAGAAACACATTTGAATAAAAGAAGATGGAAAAGAGTGCTGATGGGCGGGATGCTGATGGTTTTTCTGTGGGGAAAGTGCGGCGCAGGCTCCCGGGCGGAAGCACCGGTTCCTTGGTTGGACGGGATGTGGCTGAACGGGAAAACCATGGAGGAGATCGAACCATATTTTGGGGCGGAACCCATTTGCCTGAATGTGCATATGCAGGAGGAGCAGGCAGTGAAGGCGGTAGTGCTTGCAGGAGAGGAGGAGACCACGGTTCCGCTTGTATATGAGGCGCAGGAGGATGGCTGGGCGGCAGAGGCGGTACTCTCTCCGGAAGAAGGATGCTGGCGGTTTTGTCTTCTGTGGGAAAAAGAAGACGGAAGCGAGGAAACACTCTATGAAAGCGAGGATTTTATTCTGGATCGGACAGCGCCGGAGGCAGAGGTGTGGGTCACAAAACAGGGAGCGGGTCAGACGGAAGATGGAGAAAAACCGGCAGACGACGGATCATCGGAGGATGGCGGACAATCGTCGGGTGGCGGGCAGTCAGTTCCTGATGCGGAAGCAGGTGCCGGAGAAGCCGCTTCGCTGTCTGTGGGAATCCGGGTGCGGGAGCTGCACTGGGACCCGTCCCTGGCGGCTATCTGTCTGAACCGGCTGCGCTGTGGGGAAGAGCAGGGGCAGCCGGAAGATCCTGACGGTGAAGCATTTGCCGGGGCAGCGTCTCCTGACGGAAAAGAGGAACCGGAACCGTCCGCGGACGGCGTCTGGCAGGAGGTTGAGGAAGGCGTCTGGGAGTGGCAGAAAAACATACAGGAGGAGGGAAACTGGCAGATTGATTTTCAGACGGTGGATCTGGCCGGGAATCTCTCTTCGCCGGTCAGCACCGGGGAGACATTGGACTGGAGCGCACCGCAGCTTTTGGACACTGCTTTTACGGCGGACGGAACGCCTGTCAGTGCGGAAGTGCAGGAGACCATGGTGTGCCGGGAGCGACTGGAAGGGCGGCTTTTGCTGGAGGATCTGTGGAGCGGGGTGGCTGCCTGCCATGTCTGGATGCAGAAAGAGGGAGAAGAACGGCAGCTGGTGAAAGACTGGACGGCAGAGAACCCTATGGCCCGGGCGGAGATTTCCTTTTCCCTGACAGAAGAAGGACAGTGGACGCTGTTGGCGCTGGCCCGGGACGGGGAGGGAAACGTCTGGAAGGAAGAAAGAGAGCTGGGCGTCGTACAGATGGATGCCCGGGCGCCTCTGGCGGGGCTGTCTGTCAGCGGCACGTCCGGGGAGAACGGCTTCTATACCGGGGAGGGCAGGCTGCATCTGGAGGCGTCGGACACCGGCAGCGGACTGGAGAAGATGCAGCTTCTGGCCGACGGCGATCCGGTGGCGACATTTTCCTGTGAGGGGAAAGTACGGCAGCAGGAGACGGTGGACATTCCGGAGGCTTATGAGGGGATCCACCAGTGGACGCTGCAGGTGTGGGATGTGGCCGGAAACCGCAGCACTGCAACAGAGGAAGTGCGTCTGGATGGAACCGCGCCCCGGGTGGAGCTGGAGGCGGAAGCGCTGCCCTGTAAAACCAGGGGATACTATGCCAGTCCCCGGAAGATCCGGATCCGGGTGGGGGAAGCCTTTGCGGAAACACCCTGTCAGGTGGATCTGTACCGGCAGGGGACATACTGGCGGAGTGTGTCATGCGAAAGGACAGATGCGGACGAATACGAGGGGGCGGTTCTGGCGGAAGAGGAAGGCAGCTATGACGTGGAGGCTGTCTGCCGGGATCTGGCCGGGAATACGGGAAAAGCCGGGCTGGCGGAACCCTTTGTCATCGACCGGACGGCACCGGAGATTACGGTGACCTGGGAGGAGCCGCCGGAAGGCGGCCGGGAAAAGGACGGTGTTTGGTACTGCAGAGGGACGAGATATGCACGCATCTGTGTGACGGACGATTTCCCGGATGAGAAGGACATCTCCTGTGTGGTGGAAAAAGACGGCGTGCAGACCGTACAGCGGCTGTCCTTTGCCGGAAACGGAAGGACACGGCAGGCCAGGCTTCGGTTGGAAGAAGAGGGCACCTGCCGGCTGTTCCTGTCGGCCCGGGATCTGGCGGGCAATCAGGCGGTGCCTTATGAAAGTGAGCAATTCGTGCTGGACAACACCCCGCCCACGCTTTCTTTTGACCGGGGACAGACAGATACGGCTTCGGGAGAGCGTACCGTAGCGCCCCGGGTGCAGGCGGCTGATCTGCATGCAATGGAACAGGGACTGACGGTGCACCTGTACCGCACGGGAAATGCGCCGGGGCAGATTTGGCAGGAGGACAGCCCGCTGTATTTACCGGGGACATATGCGTGGGAGGAAACGGAAAATTCCTTTGTCTATGGCGCCTGGCCGCTGCAGCAGCGTCTGGACGGCTGTTATCGGCTGGAAGCCAGGGCAGAGGATCTGGCCGGGAACGTGCAGCAGGAAAGCTGGGATTTCACCGTGAACCGATTTGGCTCGGTGTTTGTGTTCGGACAGGCGCTCTTGCAGGCAGGACAGCAATATTATGTGAACGAGAAGCCGGACGTTGTGATCCGGGAATTCAATCCGAATCGTATCGTTTCCAGAAAAATCTTGCTGGAATGTGATGCGGGGATCCGGGTACTGAAGGAGGGGCAGGACTATGTGACAGAGCAGATGCACGCTGCCGGGCAGTGGAGTAGTTATCTCTATCGGCTGCGTCCGGAGGTGCTGGCCTGGGACGGCGGGTACCGCCTCAGCGTCCACACGACCGATCAGGCGGGCAACTCCATGGACACGCGCAGGCAGAAGGAGCTGGCCTTCTTTCTGGATCGGGAAGCGCCGGAGATCACGGTTGAGCAGACAAAAGAAAAGCATCTGTCGGGCGCCAGCACCCTGCTGGTTTCGATGAAAGATCTTTCCGGCGTACAGCGGGCCGCTTTTCAGATTGACGGCAAAGACAAAGTGGTCTATGAAAGGGAGGAGATTCAGAAAGTCGGCGGCCGGTTTGCCCTGACGGTACCTGCCGCAGGGAAAAAGCAGACGGTCACCATAACAGCACTGGATCTGGCTGGAAATGAGGGAGTTACCCGGCCATTTTCTGTGGCGGAAAACACTTTTACAGAAGAAACGAAACCTCTCTCACAAAGAAAAGAAGTATCCAAAAGCGGGACAGAGACGGCACAGGGATCAGGGGATGCCGGTCGCCGGAGAACAGGCTCGCTGTTGTCAGGATGTCTGCTTCTTTTCCTTGCTATCCTGTTGATCATTGTGCAAATTTGTGCAAAAATTCAAAAAAAGAAAAATGGGAATTGTTGACAATGATGGAAACTATGTTATAATTAAAACATACTTGTTGACAAATGAGGCAAGTATATATGGGTTGTAGGGATGTATGTATTGGCTGTGAGAAACAGAGGGAGAGCATCAGGAATGCCTGCGGAGCTTTCGGAGACTGCGCGGACATTCCGGGTTGTTCTGCATGGAATGAAGAGATTGGAACAATTCTTTGTCATTGCATGGCATCCGTGAGAAGAGAGTTTCATGGGGGTGGAACTCTTTTTTTAATGAGCGCAAAAGAAAAGGAAGCGCCATCAAAGATGGCATTTACTTTTCTTGCGCCATTAGTGAACGAACAGTCTGCGAGAGCAGACAGTAGAGCGCGTCAAGCGCGGGTTCGTGAGCTTATAGAGGAGGAACATTTTTTTAGCGCAAAAGAAAAAAGAAAAGGAAGCGCCGTCGAAGGAGGGAAGCGATGGAACCGTTTGTAAGTCTGAAAAATGTGCAGAAGATTTACCGTATGGGAGAGGTGGAGATCCGTGCGGTGGACGGTATGGATTTTGATATTTGGAAAGGGGAGTTCGTGGTGATCGTGGGCCCCAGCGGTGCCGGGAAGACAACGGTGCTGAATATTCTGGGCGGTATGGATACATGTACTTCGGGCAGTGTCCGGGTAGACGGCCGGGAGATCAGCGGACTGAAGGAACGGCAGCTCACGGCATATCGGCGGGATGACATCGGTTTTGTATTTCAGTTTTATAATCTGATCCAGAATCTGACAGCGCTGGAAAATGTAGAGCTGGCATTGCAGATCTGCCGGGAGCCGTTGGATGCGGCACAGGTATTGGAAGATGTGGGGCTTGCCGGACGGAAGGATAATTTTCCGGCGCAGCTGTCCGGCGGGGAACAGCAGCGGGTGGCGATTGCCCGGGCGCTGGCAAAGAACCCAAAGCTTCTCCTCTGTGACGAGCCGACGGGAGCCCTGGATTATCAGACAGGAAAGGCTATTCTCCGGCTATTGCAGGAGACGTGCCGGGAAAAGGGAATGACGGTGATCGTCATCACACATAATCAGGCCATCACCCCCATGGCAGACCGGGTGATCCATATCAAGAATGGAAAGGCCGTGCAGATGGAGACCCATGCGCACCCTGTGTGTGCAGATGAGATAGAATGGTAGGAGGCTTATGAAAAAACAGGCACTTCATAAGGATTTTACGATGGAAATACGCCGGACGCCGCACCGGTTTGGTTCTATTTTTCTCATTGTGGCGCTGGGCGTGGCGTTCTTTTCCGGCATCCGGGCCACGGAGCCGGATATGCGGCTCAGTGCGGATGCTTATTATGATCATTCGGCACTGATGGATATCCGGGTGCTGGGAGACCTGGGGATGACAGCCGGGGATGTGGAAGCTATCCGTGAGGTGGAAGGCGTGCAGTCGGCGGTGCCGGAGTACAGCTGTGATGTACAGTGGAAGCAGGAGAGTGATGTACGCAATGTGCGGCTCATGTCGCTGGATGAGACGATCAACCGGATTTCGGTGACGGAGGGGCGGCTTCCGGAAACTACAGCAGAATGTCTGATGGATCAGCGGCTGGCCCAGATGACCGGAACAAAGCCGGGGGATGTGATTCCGCTGAGCACCGGGGATGATACGTTACTGGAGGATCGGATTTCCGGGGATCAGGTGACAGTGGTGGGGATTGGTACAACGCCTCTGTACCTGTCACTGGAGCGGGGGACAACTGCCATCGGCGACGGGGCGCTGGACGGGTTTCTTGTGTTGCGGCCGGAGGCATTTACCATGGAGGCTTATACCCAGATCGCCGTGACGGTGGAAGGTGCTGCTGCAAAAACGTGCTACACAGACGCCTATGATGCGGTGGTGGATCGGGTGCAGGATCGGCTGGAGGCCATTGCAGAGGAACGCTGTGCCCTTCGCTATACCCAGGTGCAGACAGAGGCGCAGGATAAGCTCGCCCAGGGAGAAGCGGATATCGCAGACGCAAAGACGAAGCTTGCGGATGCCAGACAGGAGCTGACAGACGGGGAGGAGAAGCTGGCAGACGCAAAGGATACGCTGGCCTCCCATGAGAAGGATCTGGCAGATGGCAGGCAGAAGGTGAACGATGCCCGGACGCAGCTGGCGGACGGAGAGCAGCAGCTGGCGGATGGATGGAAAGAATATGAGGACGGCGTTGCCCAGGCGGTGGACGGGATGGATGCGCTGAAAGAAAGCCAGCAGCAGCTGGCAGATGCGCGAACGCAGCTGGAAAACGGATATGTGCAGATCGACGGCGGACTTACGCAGATCCGGGAAGGACTGGGGGCACTGGATGCCCAGGAGCAGGCGATCCTCGCCCAGGAATTGCCGGAAGAGCAGAGGCAGGCAGCTCTGGACCAGATCGCGGCAAGCAGGCAGGCGCTCCTGGAACAGCAGGGGGAGCTGCAGCAGCAGCGGGCCCAGCTGGATACCCAGGAGACATTCCTGGCAGAGAAAGAAGCCCAGTGGAGACAGGGAAATGATGAAATCCACCAGGAACTGGAGAAACTGCGGCAGGCAAAGGCAACGCTGGAGGAGAAGGAACAGGAGCTGGCAGACGGCAGGCAAAAGCTCGCGGATGCCGGAACAGAGTTGTCTGACGGGGAGAAGAAGCTTGCGGATGCCAAAGAAGAACTGGCCGATGCAGAGCGGGAGCTGGCGGACGGACAGCGGGAATTTGCGGAGAAAAGCCAGGATGCGGAAAAGGATATTGCAGATGGAGAGCAGAAGCTTTTGGATGCCCAGGAGGCGCTGGATGATCTGGAAGTGCCCGAGTGGTACGTGCTGGATCGCAACACGCTGGAAACCTATGTGGAATACGGGCAGAACGCAGACCGGATCGGCGCCATCGGCAAGGTATTTCCGGTGATTTTCTTCCTGGTGGCCGCGCTGGTGAGCCTGACGACCATGACGAGAATGGTGGAGGAGCAGCGGACGCAGATCGGCACCATGAAGGCATTGGGATATGAGCGGACGGATATCGCCGAAAAATATGTCTGCTATGCGCTTCTGGCCAGTGTGCTGGGAAGTATGCTGGGCTGTGTGGTGGGTCAGAAGCTGCTTCCTGCGGTGATCATTCAGGCCTATAAAATCATGTATAACAATCTGCCGGACGTGCTGACACCTATGAATCCGGGGTATTCCCTGCTGGCTTCTTTTCTGGCAGTGGCCTGTACGGTGCTGGCCGCACTGTCTGCCTGCTGGCGGGAGCTTCGCAGTGTTCCGGCAGTGCTCATGCGGCCGGAACCGCCCAAAGCCGGAAAAAGGGTGTTGCTGGAGCGGGTCGGCTGGCTGTGGAGACGGCTGAATTTCAGCCAGAAGTCTACGGTGCGCAATCTTATGCGGTACAAAAAGCGGTTTTTCATGACAATCTTTGGCATTGGCGGCTGTATGGCATTGCTGCTGGTGGGCTTTGGCATTCGGGACTCGCTGGTGTGTATCGGGGACGTGGAATTCGGACAGATCCGAAAATATGATGCCGTGCTCACCCTGGAGAAGGATTGTTCTGATGCGGCTGTGGAGAAGCTGGAAGGGCAGCTGGGGCAGGATGCGCGGATCACCGGGATGATGCGGGCGGAAGAAAAAGCGGTCGATGTGAGCAGTGAGGCGGCAGAGACGGAGCGGTCAGCTTACCTGATCGTGCCGGCGGATCAGAAACAGCTGGGGGATTTTATCACCCTGCGGCAGCGGACGGACGGGACGGCCATTTCCCTGTCGGAGGAGGGCATTGTCATTACGGAGAAGCTGGCCAAATTGCTGCATGTGCAGGTGGGGCAGACGGTGTTCCTGAAAGAGGACGATACGAGCCGACATGCGGTGAAGGTCACCGGTATCACAGAAAATTATTTTATGCATTATATGTACATGAGCCCTACACTGTATGAATCCATCTACGGGAACCAGCCGGATTTTCAGGAGATCTTCCTGGACACCACTTCTTCGGAAGCTGCTTTTGAGGATGTCCTGCGCACCGATTATATGCAGGAGGAAGCGGTGGCGGCGGTTTCCTTCTTAAGCGGAACGAGCGAGCGGGTGCGGGATATGCTGCGCAGCATGGATACGCTGATCTATGTGCTGGTGATTTCCGCAGGGCTTCTGGCATTTGTTGTTCTGTTTAACCTGAACCATATCAACATCACCGAGCGGCGGCGGGAGCTGGCAACCTTACGGGTACTGGGCTTTTATGAGGAAGAGGTGTCCCGGTATGTATTCCGGGAAAATGTGGTGCTCACGGTCATCGGCGCCGGGGTGGGCGCCGGACTGGGCGTGCTTCTGCACCGGTTTGTCATTGTGACGGCGGAGATCGATACGATGATGTTCGGGCGGCAGATCGCAGGCCTTAGCTTTGTATACAGTATTTTGCTGACATTTTTGTTTTCCGGCATTGTCAATGTGGGAATGCATGTTACACTAAAGAAGATTAATATGGTGGAATCACTGAAAAGCGTGGAGTAAGGAGATTGAAATATATGGCATTACAGCTGATCATCGGCGGTTCCGGTGCGGGAAAATCTTACTGTCTGCAGCAGCAGATCATCCGGGATTCCATTGCCCATCCCCGGGAGCGGTATGTGCTGCTGGTGCCGGAACAGTTTACCATGCAGACCCAGAAGGATCTGGTGACGCGCCACCCGGCGCACGGCATTATGAATATCGATGTGCAGAGCTTTCAGCGCCTGGCCTATCATGTGTTTGATGAAGTGGGCGGCAGCAGAACGGTGTTGGAGGAGACGGGCAAAAGCCTGGTGATCCGGCGTCTGGCCCAGCAGAACCGGGAGAAGCTGACTCTGCTGGGGAGCAAGCTGGAGCGGATGGGCTATGTGGGAGAGATGAAGTCTGTCCTGTCAGAGCTGACCCAGTACCGGGTGGGGCCGGAGCTTCTGGAAAAGCTGCAAAAGGAGACCGGGGACAACCGGGTGCTGGCGGACAAGCTGCATGATATTCAGGTGCTGCAGGAGGCTTTCCAGGCTTATAAGGAAGAGACGTATATCACTTCCGAGGAAATCCTGGAGGCCTGCAGCCATGTCATCGGGAAATCCCGGATGGTGGCAGACAGTGTGGTGGCGCTGGACGGTTTTACCGGATTTACGCCGGTGCAGTATCTGCTGCTGGAGCGGCTGATGTGCTGTGCCCGGGAGGTGATCGTGACCGTGACCCTTCCGGCACAGGAGTATCCGTTTACCGCTCTGCACGCGGAGGAGCTGTTTGCCATGAGCAAGCAGACCATCTGGGAGCTGACTAGAATTGCCCGGGAGCAGGGGATTGCGATAAAGGAGCCACTGCTTTTAGGCAGGGAGGGAATGCCCCGGTTTGCAGGGGCGGACCATCCGCTGGCATTTCTGGAAGCGCATCTGCTGCGGTATGACGGGGCGGTTTACCCGGGAGAGCAGCAGGCAGTGCGTCTCATCCGGGCGGAGGAGCCCCGGCAGGAGGTACGGTTTGTGGCCGGGGAGATCTGGCGCCTCATCCGGGAGGAGGGGTACCGGTTCCGGGATATCGCCGTCATCACCGGAGATATGGAAGGGTATGCCGGGTATATCGAGCAGCAGTTTGCGGATAGCCGGATCGCCTGCTTCATCGATCATAAACGGGACATTCTGGCTAATCCCTTTGTGGAATTTCTGCGGGCGGCGCTCGAGATGCTGGAGGAAAATTTTTCTTATCCCAGTGTTTTTCGGTATCTTCGTTCCGGCCTTACCGGCATTCCGGAGAACATCATCGACCGGATGGACAATTACTGCCGGGCGCTGGGCATCCGGGGGTATCGTCGGTATGAGGAGACCTGGGAAGCTCTTTATCAGGGGGAGGATCCCGCAGAGCTGGAGGACATCAATGAAGCCAGAGAACAGCTGCTTTCTCAGGTGCGGGAGCTGAAAGAGACGTACAGTGGCGCCGGAAAAACGGTGCGGCAGCGGACGGAAGGGCTGTGCCGCTGGTGTGCCCGTCTGCATATCCAGCAGCAGCTGAAAGACCGGGAACTGTCCTTTCAGGCCAGGGGCGAGTTGGCGTTGGCCCGGGAATATGCCCAGGTGTACCGGATCGTGATGGAACTGTTTGATAAACTGGTGGAGCTTTTGGGGGATGAGGTCATTGCCCTGAAGGATTACGCCAAAATCCTGGATGCCGGTCTGGAGGAGGCCCGGGTGGGGATCATCCCGCCGGGGGCAGATCAGGTAACCGTGGGAGATATCGAGCGCACCCGCCTGAAGGATATCAAAGCGCTGTTTTTCGTGGGTGTCAATGAGGGCATCATTCCGACCAATGGCGCCCGTTCCGGCATTTTGTCAGAGCTTGACCGGGAAAGCCTGGGCAGACATCATCTGCATCTGGCGCCAAGCCGGAAGGAAAATGCCTATATCCAGCAGTTCTATCTGTATCTGAACGTAAGCCGTCCCTCCGAGCGGCTGTATGTGAGCTTCAGCGGCAGGAACCGGAAAGGGGAGGTGCTCCGTCCCTCCTATCTGGTGGGTATGCTGCGAAGTCTTTATCCGGGCTGTGTGCCGGTATCAGCGCCGCTGACGCCTGCTTCCCGCAGGCAGGGGCTGGAGCTGCTGGCCAGACAGCTGGGGATGGCAGAAGAGGCGGAAAATCTGCCGGTGCTGGAAGGACTTCTGGCTTATTTTCAGGAGGAACCGGTGTCTGCAGGGAAGCTTGCCCGGGTGCTGCAGGCGGCGAAAGGACAGCAGCGGCGGACGGCACTTGACCGGGCTGCCGTCCGGGCGGTGTACGGGGAAACACTGGTGGGAAGTGTGACGAGGCTGGAAAAATATGCATCCTGCGCGTATGCCCACTTCCTTTCCTATGGCCTGCGCTTAAAGGAGCGGCAGGAGTATACCTTTGCGGCCATGGATCTGGGAAATGTGCTGCACAAAGCGCTGGAGCTGTATACCGGGGAACTGGAAAAGAGCAGCTATACCTGGTTTGACATTCCGACGGAGGAACAGGCGGCGCTGATGGATCGCTGCATCGGCCAGGTGGCGGAGGAATACGGCAACACGATCCTGCGCTCAACCGCCAGAAATACGTATATGATCGACCGGATGAAGCAGATGGGCCGCCGGACGGTGTGGGCCATCACGGAGCAGATCCGGTGCGGCAGGTTTGCCCCCAGAGGATTTGAAATTTCGTTTTCTGCGGCAGAGCATCTGGATGCGGTGACGTTTACACTGGGGACGGGAACGAAGATGAAGCTCACCGGGCGGATCGACCGGACAGATGTGTACGAGGACGACGGTCACGTGTATGTGAAGGTGATGGATTATAAGACCGGGCGGAAGACCTTTGACGTGGGGGAGGTTTATCATGGCCTTTCCCTGCAGCTGGCGGTCTATATGAATGCGGCGCTGGAGATGGAGCAGCGCACCCATGCGGGAAAAGAGATCGTTCCGGCGGCCATGCTTTATTATCAGATCAAGGATCCGATCATTGACGCGGAGGATGATATTTCGCCGGAGCAGCTGGAGGAGGAGCGGAGAAAAGCGCTCTGCACGAAAGGGCTGGTCAACCGGGATCCCGATATCATCCATCTGCTGGATGGCCGGATCGGCGCCAGCTCCTGGGCGATCCCGGCGGGGGTGACCAAAACGGGGGCACTGAGCGCCCGGTCATCGGCGGCGGATACCGCCCAGATGGAGCAGCTTTTTGCCAGGGTGAGAACCCAGATGACCCGGTTCGGCACGGAGATCATGGAGGGAAGCATGGAAGCCCGCCCTGTGAAAAAGGGAGAGCAAACCGCCTGTGATTTCTGCCCTTACGGCGGCATCTGTGGGTTTGATCCCAAGCTCCCGGATGAGCAGTTCCGGCGGATCCCGTCTTTGGGAGCTGCCGATGTCTGGAAAAAGCTGGCACAGACGTCAGAAACCGGAGAACAGAAAACAGACATCCTTAGTCCGAAAGGAGATGCGTGATGGCAGTAACATGGACAGAAGATCAGCGGCGGGTCATCGACACCCGCAAAAAGAATATTCTCGTATCCGCGGCAGCCGGTTCCGGCAAGACGGCGGTGCTGTCACAGCGCATTTTATCGCTGATCATGGATCCTGAGGATCCGGCAGATATCGACGCGCTTCTGGTGGTAACCTTCACCCGGGCGGCTGCCGATGAGATGCGGGAGCGTATCCGGCAGGCGCTGGAGGACGCACATCGACAGCATCCGCGTGACCGCCATCTGCTGCGGCAGCTGACGCTCATTCACAGTTCCTCCATTATGACCATCGACAGTTTCTGCAGCCAGGTGGTGCGCAACTATTTTCAGGAGGTGGATCTGGATCCGTCGTTCCGGGTGGGAGAGGATGGAGAACTGCGGCTCCTGCAGCAGGATGTGCTGGGAAACGTGCTGGAGGAAGCTTACGAGGAAGGGGAGAAGGATTTCCTGAAATTTGCGGACTGCTACGCCTCCGGGCAGAACGATAAAATGCTGGAGCAACTGATCCTGCGGCTGTATGGCTTTTCCCAGAGCTATCCCTGGCCGGTACAGTGGCTGGAGCAGTGCGGTGGAATACAGGACTGCCCAGAAGGAACGGGAAACCACTGGCTTGCAACCCTGATCGCGGGCATTCACAAAACCATCGAAAGCTATGAGGCTTACGCAGGGATGGCGCTTCGCATCTGCCAGGAGCCGGATGGCCCATGGATGTATGCGGCGATGGTGACATCTGATCTGGAAGCGCTGGAAGCCATGAAAGCGGCGGCAGATTATGGGGCTCTGTATGAAGCGGTGACCGGCTATGCGCCCCAGCGGCTTTCCGCCAAAAAGGATCCGGCTGTCTCCGAGGCCAAGAAAGAGATGGTGAAATCCTTACGGGAAACATGGAAATCAGGCATTGATGATCTGAAAAAGAAATATTTTACCCAGAATGAACAAAAGATGCAGGAAATTATGCAAAAAAGTACCTGGGCATCGTATGTTCTCGTGCGGATCACTCTTCGTTTCCTGCATGCCTATGAGGAAGCCAAGCGGGAGAAGAATCTGGTGGATTTTTCTGATCTGGAGCACGATGCTGTGCAGATTTTCTGCGGGGAGGACGGGAGGCCCACCGATGCGGCACGGGCCTATGCCGCCCGTTACCGGGAGATCTTCATTGATGAATATCAGGACAGCAACCTGGTGCAGGAGATTTTGCTGAACAGCATTTCCGGGGAAAGCAGAGGGCTGCACAACCTGTTTATGGTGGGGGATGTGAAGCAGAGTATCTACAGCTTCCGGCTGGCAAGGCCGGAGCTGTTCATTGAGAAGTATAACCGGTATGGTGCGGGGGAGGAAGGCTGCCTTCGCATTGATCTGAAGCAGAATTTCCGAAGCCGGGAGGAGGTGCTGGAAAGTGTAAACTTCCTGTTCCGGCAGCTGATGCAGCCGGATCTGGGGGCCATTGCCTATGATGACGCAGCGGCGCTCTACCCAGGAGCGGCCTATGCGCCCGGGCAGCAGCAGGAGACGGAGGTGCTGCTGCTGGATGACCGGCCGGATGCAGGGGAGGATGGCCGGACGGCGAGAGAGCTGGAAGCGAAAATCTGTGCAGACCGGATCCGGGCACTGATGGGGCAGCTGCAGGTGACGGATAAGGAGACCGGACAGTTGCGGCCTGTCCGCTATTCTGATATGGTCATTCTCATGCGTGCCATGGATGGCTGGGCGGATGTGTATCAGGATGTGCTGGAGGAAGAGGGGATCCCCTGCCGCACTGTGCTGCGCAGTGGCTATTTCAACGCCTACGAGATCCAGACCATGCTCAACATGCTGCGCATCATCGACAATCCCAGACAGGACATTCCGCTGACCGCGGTGATGAAGTCCGTCATGGGCGGTTTTGACGAACAGGAGCTGGCACTGGTCCGCGGCGCATTCCCGGACTGTAACTTCCATGAGGCCTGCCAGCGCTGCGCAGAAGCTGACACGACAGGAAGCAGCCAGAAAGTATCAGACGCGGACATAATGGGAAATGATCGGAAAGCGTCGAGAACAGATGGGACGGGAAAAAACTGGGAAGCGCTCTGCCGGAAAACGGCGGCCTTTTATGCCATGCTGGAGCACTACCGGCAGATGCTGCCCTATACGCCCATCCATCAGCTGATCGGTGTGATCCTGGATGAAACCGGATTTTCCGCCTGTGTCAGCGCCATGCCGGGCGGTGAGGTGCGGACGGCCAATCTGGCAATGCTGGCGGATCGAGCCATGGTATTCGAGAGCACCAGCTACAAGGGGCTGTTTCATTTTATCCGGTACATTGACCGGATGATCCGTTTCCAGGTGGACTACGGGGAGGCCGATGCGGGAACCGAGCGGCCGGATGCTGTGGAGATCCAGAGCATCCATAAGAGCAAGGGTCTGGAATATCCGGTGGTGTTTGTCACCGGCCTGGGAAAACGGTTCAACGAGATGGATGCCAGAAGTATGGCGGCGCTGCATATGGAGGACGGCATCGGCATGGACGCCATTGATCCGGTGCGGCGGCTGCGGATGCCAACCCTGAAAAAGAAAGCCATCCAGCGGCGGATGAAGGAAGAAATGCTGGGCGAGGAGCTGCGGGTGCTTTACGTGGCCATGACCCGGGCAAAGGAGAAGCTCATTCTCACCGGTGCCGTGAAGGATCGGGAAAAACGGATGCTGTCCTGGTATCGGGAGGCGGGCAATCCGGCAACGACGATCACCTATGCTACCCGTTTTTCTGCGGGCAGCTGTCTGGATCTGATCATGCCGGCGCTGCTGCGCAACCAGTGCTGTGAGAAATTGCTGAAAGAGGCTGATCTGTGGCCGCCCTTTGGCCATGCGCTCTACCGGGCGGATGCCAGAACCCGGGTATGCCTGGTGGAGCCCTTTTCTCTGGCCAGTCAGTCGGTGGAAAGGGAGCTGACCCGTCAGGATCGGACGAAACGGTGGGAAGCACTGCTGGGGCAGGAAGCAGCTGACAGCACATTATCCCCGGAGGCCCGGGCAGTGCGGGATCATCTGCGGGAGCTGCTGGATACGCCTTATCCCTGGGAAGCCCAGACACATCTGCCGGTGAAGCTGTCGGTATCGGAGCTGAAACGGCAGAAGCGGCTGCTGGAGGATGTGGAGCAGGAGGAGCTTTACCAGGAAGAGACGGTTATTCCGCTGATCCCACGGTTTTTGCAGGAGCAGGAGGAGACGTCCGGAGCCCTGCGGGGAGACGCTTACCATCATCTCATGGAACGGCTGGATTTTGGTACAATGAAGCCGGAGACCGGGGCCGTGCAGCAGGCGGCGGAGCAGTATATCGCGGTTGGTGTATACACGGCGGAGGAATATGCGCTGGTGGAACCGGCGGACATTGCCAAAATGCTGGGAAGTCCCCTGGGCAGGCGGATGGCGGCGGCAGCCGGGCAGGGCCTTCTGTACCGGGAGCAGCCCTTCGTGCTGGGAATCCCGATGGCATCGGCTGTCTCATCGGAAAGTCTGCACGGAGAAGAATTACGGATGACACAGGACGCCGCCGGATCTATCGCCGGATCCACCGACGAGTGGACGCTGGTGCAGGGAATCATCGATGCCTTTTTCTACGAGGACGGGGAGATCGTCCTCATGGACTATAAGACCGACCGGCTGTACCGGGAGGAGGATTTCCGGGAGCGGTACGGCATTCAGCTGGAATATTATCGAAGGGCGCTGGAGCAGATCACCGGAAAACAGGTAAAGGAGACATGGATCTATTCCTTCACGCTGGGCAGAGCCATTCGCCTGTAAACAGAGCAGCCGTGGGGAAAATCGAAACTGACCGCAGAAGAATATGCGCCGGCGGAATGGATTCTTTCGGAAATCTTCAGAAAAATTTCAGGGTTCTTCCCTTGTGATGCGCCGGAAACCGACCTATAATAGGAAACAGGTAGAGGAGGAAGAGCATATGGATAAGAAATTATATCGTTCGAGAAAAAATAAAATGCTGTGCGGCGTGTGTGGTGGCCTGGGAGAATATCTGGGGATCGATCCCACGGTGGTGCGTCTGCTGGTGGTGCTTTTGAGCCTTTCCAGCGTGGGAATGGGTGTTATCATTTATTTTGTGGCGGCTTTCATCATTCCTGAAGAATAAGCGCCGGGCAGACCGGGTATACTCTCTGACAGGCAGATGACGGAAGGGAGTATGGCAGGGATGACACAGAAAAAAGAGAAGAAGATCGATCTGGAAGCGCTGGAACCGGAGGAGCTGATGAAATATGAGATCGCCGGGGAACTGGGGCTTCTGGACCGGGTCATGGAAAACGGCTGGAAATCGCTGACCGCCAAGGAGACTGGAAGGGTTGGCGGCATTCTGGCCAGACGGCGCAAAGCGATCCGCAGCGAGGGTGAAGCGGCGAAGACAGAAGCAAAAGAGACGGCGGAAGCAAAGTACAAAAACTGAGAATCTTTTGAGAACAGACGGTTGCTTTCGGAAACCGGAATGGAACAACCGCATAAGAAGAAAAAAGATAAATACGATCATACAAGATACAACAGAAAATGCCGAAAGGGAAAACAAATTTCTCTCTCGGCATTTTTGTGGTATGACATATAAATTAATCTTTCAGGTATAGAAAATCCGGCAGGCCGTCTTTCATGGGCGGCACAGCATTGCCCTGAATGAGCGGGCGGATGTAGGCAGCCAGTGCCTCGGTGATATCACAGCCGTCAGCGCTGATCCATTCCCGGGGGATGCATTTCTCTTCGTTGCAGATGAGGTTCACATCCTCGGTGCCAAGGGCCAGTGTATAAGGGGCCCCGGCAGTCCGGTGGAAGGTGACCATGACGCCGGTTTTGCCAAGCAGGGCCTGTTCGACACCGAAGGTGCCGGCCTGAATGGCTTCCAGCCGGTCTGTCTCGGACTGCAGGTTGCCGGAGCAGCGCTGGGTGACGTTGAGCTCCACGGCCCGGGTCTTCACACCCAGACGGTGAGAGATCAGCTCCTCCAGAAATTTGCCGCAGCCGCTGAGTTTCTTGTGCCCAAAGCTGTCGGTGTGGGACTCGGTTTCATATTCGCACAGCAGGGTGCCGTTGGCGTCCTTGAGCCCTTCGGATACGCACACCACAACGGCGGGACGTCTGGCAAGGCAGCCCTGCACCTTTTCCACAAAGTCCTCCTGATCAAAGTCCAGCTCCGGGAAGCAGATGAGGGAAGGGTTGTCCCCCGGGAACTTCCGGGCCAGAGCGCTGGCAGCGGTGAGCCAGCCGGCATTGCGTCCCATGATCTCCACGATGGTGACTGCCGGAATGTCGTAAACCGCAGCGTCCAGACAGATCTCCCGCACGGTGGAAGCCACGAAACGGGCAGCACTGCCGAAGCCAGGGGTGTGATCGGTGAGGATCAGGTCATTGTCAATGGTCTTGGGAATGCCGATGAAACGGATGTCGCTGCCGATGGCGGCTGCGTGCCGGGACAGGCGGCTCACCGTATCCATGGAGTCATTGCCGCCGATATAAAATACATATCCGATATCCAGTTCCTGAAATTTTTCAAAAAGCTGGCTGTAAACCGGATCCTGCAGATCCGCCGGAAGACGGTAACGGCAGGAACCCAGGTACGCACCGGGCGTGTATTCCAGCCGGTTCACGTCCTTGCCGCTCATCCCGGTCAGATCGATGATGTTTCCTTTCAGAAAACCTTCAATGCCATTGCGCATGCCATATATCCGTCCGATCTCCTGGGGATGAAGGCTTGCTGCGGAAATCACACCGCCCAGGCTGGCATTGATGACAGCTGTGGGGCCGCCGGACTGGCCCACCAACAGATTCTTCATACATAACCTCCTAAATTGTTTGCGTTTGATATTGTGTCCTCAGCATAACACATATAATAAGGTATGTAAACATACAAATTTCAAAATAAAATAGCACTACTTTCGAATGAAAGTTATTTGCATTTATTGTAAAAGCTTACAATTCATGATATAATGCGCGTAGGGAAAAACAAGCGGCTGCGATAGCAGACATTTGTTTTTCACAAGCCATTAACGAAGGTTCCGCCTGCGATAGCAGGCAGTAGAGCGCGATAGCGCGGGGAACCTGAGTGGCTGTGCGGGTTCGTGATATAATGAACGGTGAATGTGATCATGATAGCTGCGAAGCAGCGTCAAGCACGAAACGTGCGAATCATGAGTGGCTGTGCGGCGAAAGAACGCGATAAGGAGGGACTGATCCGATGCAGATGAAGGAACGCCAGGACAAGATCATAGAGCTGGTCAGTGAGAACCACCGGATGGATGTGGTGACGCTGGCGAATATCCTGCAGGTGTCCCAGGTGACAGTGCGCAAAGACCTGGACGTTCTCGTGGAACGCAGGATCATCCAGCGGGAGCACGGCTACGCGGTGATCAACGAAACCGGAGATCTGAGTACCCGCATCGGACACAATTACAATCGTAAGAAAAAGATTGCCGCGCTGGCGGCCTCCATGGTGCATGACGGGGAGACGGTAATGATCGAGTCGGGAACCACCTGTGCCCTGCTGGCGGAGGAGCTGGCCACCCATAAGAAAAATGTGACGATCATCACGAATTCTGCGTTCACGGCTTCCTATATCAAGGAGGCGCCCAACGCCAAGATCGTGCTGCTGGGTGGGGACTATCAGCTGAAATCCCAGGTGGTGGTGGGCCCGGTGACGCGAAGATGTGCGGCGGATTTTTCTGTGGAGAAGATTTTCGTGGGAGCGGACGGCTACAAGGAGGGCGTGGGCTTCACCGGCGCAGACCTCATGCGCACAGATACGATGAAGGCCATGGCAGAGTCGGCCAAGCGGGTGCTGATCCTCACTGACTCCTCCAAGTTTTCCAGCAGAGGGCTGGTGACCTCGTTTACCCTTCCGGCCATTCACGATGTGGTAACGGATGAGAAGATTCCGGCCCGGATCGAGCAGGAGATGACACATTTTGGCATCCAGGTGCATAAGGTGAAGCTCTGAACATGGCACTTACGTTCGGAAAAGGTACCATTAAGGAGAAGAAAAAGCCCTTTACCGGGGCATTTTATCCGAAGGAAGCATGAAAAATTGCCGTAAAAAGTAGCGTTGACAAAGAAAATAAATGCGTGTATAGTACGTTAAAACGAAGCAAGGAAATACAGGAGGCATTCATCCGAGGCATGTGCGGGTGGATGTACCAGCAAGGGAGCTGCAGCGGAACCCCACCGCGCGGCTCCTTTTTTATTTCCTGATACAAGAAAAACGCTTCGAAAAATCTGAACAAGGCGGGTGGATGTGTATGGTATTTATACAGCAGGTAATTAATGGTCTGGCCCAGGGCGGCATTTATGCGCTGATCGCCATTGGCTGGACGACGGTATTTGGAATTGTTGGCGTTATGAACTGGACACACGGCGAGGTATATATGCTGGGCGCTTATGCGGGCTATTTTCTCACGACGGCGGGGCATCTGCCGCTTGTCCCGGCGCTGTTGCTTTCCATGGTCATCGGTTCTCTCATCGCCATGCTGGTGGATCAGCTGGGGTATCGGCCTTTGAGAAAAGCGGGGACGCTTGGCACCTCGGGCTTCATCACCGCCCTGGGGCTTTCCACCTTCCTGCGGTATACGGCCAACGCTGTTTTTACGGTAAATCCAAGAGCCTATCCGGAGCTGGTGAAATATAAGCTGATCACCCTGTTTACCATGAACGGGCAGGCAGTGACCATCAGCTCCATGCATCTGATGATTCTCATCGGCACCGTGGTGATCATGATCGTCCTGGAGCTGTTTATCAAGAAAACGCTGGTGGGAAAAGCCATGCTGGCCGCTTCCCAGGATATGCAGACACTGGGCCTCATGGGTGCGGATTCCGAGAAGCTCATCAAAATTACCTTTGCCATCAGTGGTGCCCTGGGGGCCGCGGCAGGATTTTTCATCGGAACGATTTACGCCATCAACCCGACCATGGGTGCGCTGGCAGGCCTGAAGGGCTGGTCCTGTGCGATCCTGGGCGGCATCGGCAGCATCACCGGATCGCTGGTGGGCGGCATTCTTCTTGGCATTGCAGAAAACCTGACAGCCGGATTTATCTCCACCGGATACAAGGATGCCATTGGCTTTGTTATTATGATCCTGGTACTGCTCATCAAGCCCACCGGTTTCATGGGATATAAATTCGAAGAGAAAGTGTAGGAGGTGCCCACGCGTATGAAAAAATGGAAAGAAAAGACAAAAAGCGTCCCGGGCGGAAAAAAGAGCGACTGGCTGTTTGGAATGAGCGGCCGCACCACCTTTCTTGCCGCACTCATTCTTGTCCTGGTGTTCTGTTTTGCGGATGCAGTGGTGCCGGGTGGTAAACTTATTCCTACTTATGCAAAGCATATTGTTGTCAGCTGTCTCATCTATGCGATCCTGACCCTGGGGCTGGATTTCGTGGCCGGTTATGTGGGGCAGGTGTCCCTGGGACATGCGGCGTTCTTCGGGCTGGGTGCTTACGTCACCGGTTCTCTGTCCGTATTTTTCGGCATGAATTTCTGGCTCACCATTCCCATTGGCATGGCAATCTCCGGTATCTTATCGGTGCCGCTGGCCTTTGCCTCCCAGAAGGTAAAAGGGCCGTTTCTGGTAGTCATTACTTATGGCTTCTGTGAAATTCTCCGGTATGTGGCCATCAATACACCGGCCTGGGGAGGTACCTCCGGTCTGCCCGGCATCAAGACGCCGAGCCTGTTCGGTTTGAAGATTTCCAAGATCGGCCCGTCCAACAAGGATGGCTATATATTGATCCTGTTTGCCATCGTGGCATTTCTGGCCTTCTTTACGTGGCGGCTGGTAAAATCCCGTATCGGCTATGCGTTTTCCGCTATCCGGGAGGATGAGATCGCAGCTGTCGCCATGGGCATCAATACGAAATATTACAAGCTGCTGGCTATTGTGATCTCTGCCTGCATCTGCAGTGTGGCAGGCAGCTTCCAGGCGGTATTCGCCAGCTTCATCAGCCCGGAGCTGTTTGCTTCTACCCAGTCCATTTCCATTTTCACCATGGTTGTGGTGGGCGGTCGCCGGAGCATCATCGGTATGATCCTGGGTGCCGGACTGATGACCATTCTGCCGGAGCTGTTCCGTATGGTACAGCAGCTGCTTTCCCTGCCCTTTGACCCGTGGATGATCCTGTACGGCCTCATTCTCATTGTCATGATGCGTTTCCGTCCGCAGGGTATCTGGGGAAAAGCGGAAAAATAACACAGGAAGGAGAATGCATATGCTTCTGGAAACGAAGAAAGTCAGCAAGGCCTTTGGCGGTCTGATGGCGAATAATGAAATAGATTTCGGGATCAACGAGGGAGAGATCGTGGCCATCATCGGCCCCAACGGTTCCGGCAAGACTACGTTTTACAATCTGCTCACCGGCATTTCCCCGGCGACCTCCGGCAGTATCACCTTCAAGGGAAAGGATATCACCCGGTGCAAACCGGAGGAGATCACAAAAATGGGCATTTCCCGTACCTTTCAGAACATCCGGCTGTTTGGAGACCTGACGGTGGCGGAGAATATCATCATTGCCAGACACTGCCGCAGACAGAGCGGGATGCTGGACGCGCTGTTCAACACGAAGCGGGTGCGGGAGGAAGAGGCAGAAAATCAGGCCTTTATTGAAAAATGTCTGAACTATGTGGGCATTTATGACAAAAAAGACTGGCTGGCGAAAAATCTTCCCTACGGCATGCAGCGCCGTCTGGAGATCGCCCGGGCGCTGGCCACGGAGCCCAGCCTGATCCTGCTGGATGAGCCTGCCGCCGGTATGAATCCCCATGAAAAAGACGAGCTGGTGGAGATCATCCATCATCTGCTGGCTGACAAATATTCCATCATCCTCATCGAGCACTCCATGAAGCTGGTCATGAACATTGCCGACCGGGTGGTGGTGTTCGACCACGGGGCAAAGATCGCCGAGGGGCTGCCCCAGGAAGTGCAGAACAATCCGACGGTGATCGAGGCTTATCTGGGAAAGGGGGCGTCCGCCAATGCCAAATCCTATGCTTAAGGTGGAAAATTTACACGTATATTATGGAAACATCCATGCGCTGAAAGGACTGTCCATTGAAGTCAACGAAGGAGAGATTGTTTCCCTCATCGGTGCCAACGGCGCGGGAAAAACCACACTGCTGACGACCATCATGAATCAGGTGAAAAGCAGTGAGGGAACGGTTTCTTTCCTGGGAGAATCCCTCCACGGCAAACATCCGGCGGCCATTGTCCAGAGCGGCATGACCATGGTGCCGGAGGGACGGCGGGTGTTCGCCCGGACGTCCGTTATCGACAATATTCGACTGGGCGGCTATTTCCGGAAGGACCGGGCAGAGATGAAGAAGGACATGGAGAAAATGTTCGAAATGTTCCCCCGGCTGTACGAGCGGAAGGGCCAGATGGCAGGCACCCTCTCCGGAGGCGAACAGCAGATGCTGGCCATCGCCAGAGCCCTCATGTCAAGACCCAAGCTGCTGCTGCTGGATGAGCCGTCCATGGGACTGGCGCCCATCATCGTGGATCAGGTGTTTGACACCATCCGTTCCGTCAATGAGGCAGGCACCACCGTCATGCTGGTGGAGCAGAACGCCAACCAGGCACTGCGCATCGCAGACCGGGGCTATGTCATTGAGACAGGAGAAGTGGTGCTGGCCGACACCGGAGAAAAACTGCTGGCCAATGCCCAGGTCAAGGAAGCCTATCTGGGAGGGTGATTGCGAGGCGCTCCCTTTGTATCTTCGTGTTAAAAGATACAAGTGAACAGTGGATAAAATACAAAAAGACGTCCGGTCTCTGTGGAAAACTCTCACAGATCGGACGTCTTTTTACGCTATCAATACTTCCTTATTATACTGTTTCATTTACTGCTTCTGTACAAACCGTCTTTGGAAGCTTTTTCTTTTACAGCACCTTATTCAGGAACTCTTTCAGTCTCGGGTTTTTCGGGTTGCCGAAGAATTCAGCCGGGGTTCCTTCTTCCTGGATCCTGCCGCCGTCGATGAAGATGACGCGGTCGGCCACCTCTCTGGCAAAGCCCATCTCGTGGGTGACGACCACCATGGTCATGCCTTCCTCGGCCAGCTCCTTCATGACGTTCAGCACCTCGCCGACCATTTCCGGGTCCAGGGCGGAGGTGGGCTCATCGAAGAGCAGGATGTCGGGATCCATGGCCATGGCTCTGGCGATGGCTACCCGCTGGCGCTGTCCGCCGGACAGACGGACGGGATATTCCGGGGCCTTGTCTTTGAGGCCGACCCGGTCCAGCAGCGTCAGGGCCCGCTCCTCGGCCTGCTCCTTCGGCACCTTTTTCACATTGATGGGGGCCGCGGTGATATTGTTCATGACGGTCATGTTGCTGAACAGGTTAAAGTTCTGAAACACCATACCGATCTTTTCTCGGATATGGTCGATGTTGGCCTTGCGGGAATTGATCTGCTCCCCCTCGAAGATGATCTCTCCGGCGGTGGGTTCCTCCAGCCGGTTCAGACAGCGGATAAACGTACTTTTGCCGGAACCGGAAGGGCCGATGACAGCGACCACTTCACCTTTGTGGATATCGATGTCAATGCCGTTTAATACTTCCAGATGGCCAAAATGTTTTTTCAGGCCCCGCACCTGGAGCAGGGCTTCTCCTGTCATCTTATCGTGTGACACTTGCGTTCATCCTCCTCTCTACATAGGAAACCAGCTTGGACAGCGGGTATACCATAATGAAATACAGGATCGCTGCGATGGCGTAAGGCTCCAGTGTCCGGTAGGAGATGGAGATGACGTCCTTGGCACAGAACATCAGCTCGCTGATGCCCACCAGGGAAACGATGGATGTCTCCTTGATGATGGCGACGAACTCGTTCATCAGCGCCGGAAGGATGTTGCGGAATGCCTGGGGCAGAACGACCATTTTCAGCGTCAGTGTCTGGCTCATGCCAAGACTTCTGGCTGCTTCGGCCTGGCCCTGATCCACGGCGTTAATACCGCTTCGCACGATCTCAGCCACGTAGGCGGAGCTGTTCAGGATGAGCACGAGCAGGCCCCAGAAAAAGCTGTTGAAATCTTTCATGAAGGGCACCTGGATCTTCCAGCCCAGGGCAGCCGCGCCAAAATAGATGATCATGACCTGCACCATCAGAGGCGTGGAACGGAAGATCTCAATATAGGCGCTGACGATCCATTTGAGTGGTTTTATTTTAGACATCTTGCACAGTGCAAATAGTGTTCCGAAAACAGTCGCACAGCAAACAGTGATCAGTGACAGAATCAGCGCCATCTCGGCACCTTTCAGAAAGTGGCCGGAATATTTTTCAAAAATGGCAGCCATTCTGGAAAATGAGAATAAGTCCATCTCATTGCCTCCTCTTTCAGTGTTGGGTTTCGTGTAACAGTATCATGGGAAATGGTTCCTGTGAAAAAAATGCGGGGTGCGGCAAATCCGCGCCCCACATGATCAAGTTTGGAAATATCCGTTCGTAATTATTCTGCCTCGTCTGTCAGGGAAGACTGCAGCGCAACGGCCTCGTTGTACCAGTTATCAATGGTACCGTCATCCAGCCATTTCTGGATCAGGGTGTTCACATAGTCGGTCAGATCGGTGTTGCCAAGCATGGTTGCTGCGCAGTTTGCAGCCTCCTCACCCTCCAGCATCGGCACTTCGAATGCAGTTGCCAGATCGGCATTCTGGGAAGCGTAAGCGGTTGCATTATCATAGTCCATGATGGCAATGTCAATGTTGCCGGCCTTCAGATCCATGATCACGTTGGGAATGGTTTCCATGTAACGGCCGGTGCAGTCCGGATAGTAATGCTCTGCAACGGTCTGCTGGTAGCTGCCCTTCTGGGCTCCCATGGTCACGCCGGCAACCATTGCACTTGCGTCCTTGAACTTGTCAGCATCCTCTGCGCGGACCAGAGACAACTGTCCGTGGGCCAGGTAAGACTCGGAGAAGGTGAATGCCTCTTTTCTATCAGGAGTGGGAGAAAGGGCTGCCAGTGCCATGTCATCCAGACCGGACTGTACGCTGGGCAGAACAGAATCAAAGGCCATATCGTCTATGACACATTTAACACCCATTTCATCTGCGATGGCCTGCATCATGGAAGGCTCCAGACCTACGATGTTGCCGGCCTCGTCCTTGAAGGCATAAGGAGCGAAGGTTGCCTCGGTTGCGAAATGGATCTCGCCGCGTTTCTGGATCTCTGCCACGGAATGATACTCGATATCGGTAGGGCTGTAGGACTTGCTGTCGGAAGCCTCTGCGGAATCGCCGGTTTCCTCTGCTGCTGCATCTGTGGATGCGTTGTTGGCAGATGTGTCTTCTTTGCTGCCGCAGGCAACACATCCGACTGCCAGTGCTGCGATAAGCATAGCTGCTGCTAATTTTTTCATTAGAATATACCTCTTTCTTTTTAAACTGTATCCTATTTTATATAGGAAACCTGTAAAAGTCAATAGTTCCTGACACGTTTTGAAAGAATTCGTAAAATTTTGGAAATATTTCTTGCCAGGCTCTGCCCGGAATGATACTATCTTGGAGGAAAGCTGTATGTTCTGCAGCAAAAACATGATTACGGTAAAACATGAAAATGTATTTTCAGGAGGAAATAAACTATGAACGCAAAAGAAGTCATCAGACAGGTAAAAGAACAGTGCGGCATCATCCGTCAGGTATACTGGACGGCCTGCGGCGGCAGCCTGGTGGATCTGTACCCGGCACACTGCATGCTCATGGGAGAGAGCACCATCGTGGAGTCCGGTTTCTATACGGCCAGAGAGTTTCTGCTGGCAACCCCGAAGAAGCTGGGCAAGGAGAGCCTGGTCGTTGTATGCAGCCATTCCGGCGGCACCCCGGAGTCCTTACATGCTGCAGAGCTGGCACTGGAAAAAGGAGCAGCGGTTGTCATGCTCACCAACCGTGCAGGCAGCCCGGCGGACAGTGACAAGTGGATCACCTGGGTATACCCGTGGGCAGATGAGCTGGAGACGCTGAAGATCCCCAGCGGCATCACCCTGTCTCTGGCAGCAGAGGTGCTGGCCACTCAGGAGGAGTTTGCTTCCTATGATGCACTCATGGACGGCCTGTCCAAAATGGACGGCATTGTGGCAAAGGCCAAGGAGAAAGTGAGAGCCGAGCTCTGCGACCGTTTCGCACAGCTTTGCAAGGATCACAATTTCCTTTATATTCTCGGCAGCGGCGCCACCTTTTCCCAGACATACGGGTTTGCCATCTGCAGCCTGATGGAGATGCAGTGGCAGAACTGCGCCTACATCCACAGCGGCGAGTATTTCCACGGCCCCTTCGAGGTGACCGAGGACGGCGTGTTCTATTTCCTGCAGAAGGGCTCCGGTAAGTGCCGTCCCATGGATGAGCGGGCAGAAGATTTCCTGAAAACTCACACGGACACACTGATGGTGCTGGATGCGCTGGAATATGGCATGGATGCCATTGATCCGGCTGTCCGGGATTATCTGGATCCGGTGCTGTTCTATCCGATGAACTGCGAACTGCGCTCCGCCAGAGGCAAACTGTTCGATCACGATGTGGACTACCGCAGATACATGGGAAAGGTGGACTATTGATGGATTATCCGGTAAAAGTGCTGGGCTTCGGCGATAACGTGGTGGATCTCTATGACCACCTGCATCTCATGTATCCTGGCGGCAACGCGGTGAATTTCGCCGTATTTGCCAAGCGGCTGGGGGTGGAACGAAGTGCCTACATGGGCATCTTCGGCACCGACCGGGCGGCGGAACACGTCATTTCCTCTCTGGAAAAAGAGCAGGTGGAGCTGGTGAAATGCCTGCAGATCCCCGGGGAAAACGGCTGGTCGAGAAATACGGTGGTGGACGGCGACCGGGTGTTCCTGGATTACAACAATGGCGGCATCCGGGGGGACGTGCGCTATCCTCTGGGCCGGTTTGAGTTGGCCTATGCGAAGCAGTTTGACCTGGTGCACACCGGCATTTATTGCTTCACCGAGCGGGAGCTGCCCAAACTGCAGAAGGCGGGCGTGCCGGTGAGCTTTGATTTTTCCGATGAATACACGGAAGACGATGTGAAAGAGATCGCGCCCTATGTGACCTACGCCTTTTTCTCCTGCGGGGAGGAGACACCTCAGGAAAAGGTATGGGAGCGGCTGCTGACGACAGCGGAGTTGGGGCCGAAGATCGTCTGCGCTTCCCGGGGCGCCAAGGGCTGCATTGCCTATGCGGGCGGAGAGTTTTTCGTGCAGCAGGCGGTGCCGGTGGAGCATATGGCAGACACCATGGGCGCCGGAGACGCGCTGCTGACGGCCTTCCTTGTGGGATACCTTTCCCGGAAAAAGAAGGGAATGGAAGAGCATGCGGCCGTGAAGGACAGCCTGGCCGACGCGGCTCAGTTTGCATCACAGGTGTGCGGCATTGACGGCGCCTGGGGATATGGAGTGCATTATGAGTAAACAAAAAAGAGTGGCGGCAGTGGGGTTTTGCTGCGCCGATGTATATGAGAATCTGAACGAGTGGTACCCCACCGGAAACGGCGTGGACTTCGGCGTGCATCTGGCCCGGGCCGGGGTGCCGGTGAGTGTGGTCAGCGTGGTGGGCAATGACGAGTACGGGGAGCAGATGAAGGCGGTGCTGGAAAAAGAGGGCATCGACATTTCCCATCTGCGCACCGAGGAGGGCCAGACGTGCCGCATGCGGATGGAGCTGAAAAACGGTACCGACCGGGTGCATCTGGAATCCATCGACGGCGTGATGGAGCACTATGCCATCACCAAAGAGGATTTTGCCTTTGTGGCAGAGCATGATCTGCTGCACACCGATCTGTTCGGGAATGTGCTGCAGTATCTGCCGGCCTGGAAGGAAGCCTGCGTGGAGATCCTCATGGATTTTTCCGTATTTACGCGGGATCCCCAGTACGAATGCGAGAAGCTGTTTCCTTTTGTGGATTATGTATTTTTCTCGGCAGATGGTATTCCCGGCAAGGAACTCACCGGCTGGATGAAGAAGATCCAGTCCTATGGGCCGAAGCTGGTGACCGCCACCATGGGGGAAGAGGGGAGCCTGTGCTATAACGGCGAATTTTTCTACTCCTGCGGTATTGTACCGGTGAAAAATGTGGTCAACACGGTGGGTGCCGGGGACAGCTATATCGCAGGCTTTACGAAGGCCATGCTGGAAGGAAGGTCCATTCCGGAATGCATGGAGGCGGGGGCAAAGCTTTCCGCAGATGTGATCGGCAGGTTCCGGCCGTATTAAACAGACAGGAACCGCCTGCATAGAAGAACAGGAGAGATGACAATGGTAATTGATATGCATGTGCATCCGATTTTTTACAAATCGATCTGTGACAATAAAGAAGAACTGGAATTTCGCAAGGACACCTTTGGTGTCTGGAAGCAGGGCCCCATGGACTGGGATGAGGCATTTGCGGAGATGGATTTCGGCGGCATTGATAAAGAAGCGCTGCTGCCCATGGATGTGACCACCACCGAGGGCGGGTGGATCGTGACCAATGAGCAGATCGCAGCTCTCAAGAGCAGGTATCCGGAGCGGCTCATCGGCTTTGCCAGTGTGGATCCCCACCGGAAGGATGCGGCGGATGTACTCATCCACGCTTTTGATGATCTGGGGCTGGAGGGACTGAAGCTTCATCCGTCCAAGCAGAAATTTTACCCTGCGGATCCGTGTATGGAGCCCATTTATGAGATCTGTGAGAGCAGAAATAAGCCCATCATTTTCCATGCGGGCACATCCTGGGAGCCCAACACCCCTGCAGAATACGCCCATCCGCTGGCCTTTGAGAAGGTGTTCATCGCCCATCCGCATCTGCGGTGCTGCCTGGCCCATTTTGCCTGGCCCTGGGTGCGGGAGATGGTCATGCTCATGATCAAGTATCCCAACGTATACACCGATACCTCCGTGCTGTACATGGATTCCCCGGAGGAGTCCATGAGCCGCTTGTTCACGGTGGACATGGGGCCCCACTGGTTTGAACGGGGCTTCCGGGAGCAGGTCATGTTTGCTTCCAACACCCCCAGATTCCGCGCCTTCAAGATCAAGCGGGCGCTGGATGCGGTGCCCATGAAGGACGCAGCCAGAGAAGCTTTATATGGAGGAAACGCACTTCGTTTCCTGAAAGGAGACAGGTAGGATGGTTGTACTCAGAGAGCTTTACCGCCTGAGCAAAAAGGCGGAGGAATATATCAACATCACCGAAGAGGTGCATCAGCTCATCCGGGAGAGCGGGGTCAAAAACGGGATGGCTGCTGTCATCACTTCCCATACGACCACGGGCATTTTCGTCAATGAGGCACTGCCCTGTGTAGAGTCCGACATCAGCGATATGCTGGAAAAATCTGCGCCCTTAAATGAAACGTATGCCCATGCCCATTTTCTGCCGGATTACGGCGCCACAGGCAACAACTCTCAGGGCCATTTGAAGAGCCTGCTCACCGGCAATCACTGCGTCTTTCCGGTGATCGACGGGGAGATCGTCTGCGGCGGCGCTCAGGAAATCTATCTGGCGGAATTCGACGGCCCTCAGAGACGACGGGTATATGTAGAAGTGATGGGAGAAGCCTGATTGCAGATGCGGCAGAGGGATTGCCGATCAGGACTGCTTCGCGTCTGTCCGGCATGGAAAGATTTTCCATATAAGCAAAATCGGTATTGACAAAAGCAGGAAATCATGCTAATCTAGTCACCGTATTAGAACTGAATCATTTTTATTCTGAAAAAGAAGCAGAGATTTCATACAAAGGCGTATTGATCGGAAGGTCGGTACGTCTTTTTTTGTATATAATGAAAGGATATTTTCAACATGGGAAATGAGCGGAAAGCAGCTGCGAAGCAGCGAAACATGCGGCCGCACAGTTCTGCGGATGATCCGGCTGCACGGTAATTATTTTTTTGTTGAGAATGAATTCATTTCTTGTGAAAAGTCATGTTTTATGGTAATATAATTACTTAAAAGATTATTAAATTACTTACCTGTCATCGGGGAGCCGAAAGGGTGGGAAATTAATAATAGACTATCAATTTTATTCAGAGAAGAGGAGGCAAACTATGAAGAAGAAAGTATTAAGTATTTTACTTTCCGCAGCCATGGTAGCAGCAATGGTATCCGGATGTGGATCCAAAGATGAGGGCAGCTCATCCGCAGACAGCGCAGACAAGACAGAGGCATCATCTGACGATGCAGCAGCATCTGATGCAACGTATGAAGGAACAATCAAGATCGGTGTTGTAGGACCTTTCTCCGGATCTTCCGCAATGGTTGGTGATACTGAGAAGAAGGGCGTTGAGCTTGCTGCAAAGCAGATCAACGAGAACGGCGGCATCAATGGCATGACCATCGAGCTGATCGAGGAAGATGACCAGCAGGATCCCAAGACGGCAGTATCCGCCATCAACAAACTGGTTTCCAGTGATGAGGTTGTTGCAGCAGTTGGTACCGTCAACAGCTCCTGTACACTGGCTATGATGGATGTGACAGAGAACAACGAGATCCCGCTTGTTACTCCGATTTCTTCCGGTGTTGCCATTACAGATCCGTCCAACAGCTACATTGTCCGTCTGCAGGCATCTGACAAGCTGCAGGCAAAGGCAATCACAGAGTATGCGATCAACGACCTTGGATATAAGAACATTGCCGTTATGTTCCAGAACGATGATTTCGGCGCAGGCGGTAAAGATGTTGTAGTAGAGACACTGAAAGACGCAGGCATCGAGCCTCTGGCAGTAGAAGCTTTCGATTCCAGTGCAACCGATATGTCCGCACAGCTTCTGAAGATCAAGGATCTCAATCCGGAAGCTATCATCATGTGGACCATGTACGGCTGCGGCGCAACCATCGCAAAACAGTGCGATCAGCTTGGTATCGACTGTGACCTGATGGGCGGCGGCGGACTGACCAACGCAAAGCTCTATGAGCTGGGCGGAGAATCCGCAGTTGGCATCCTGAACACCCAGACCTTCTTCCCGGATAAGGAGAAAGCTTCCGAGACAGCAGGCGCATTCATTGATGCTTACGAGACAGAGTACGGCGAGACTCCGGACTCCAACGCAGCTATGTCCTATGATGCAATGATGGTTCTGGCAGAGGGCCTGAAGGCAGCAACTCCGGACATGAAGGCTGATGACATCATGGCTGGTATGAAGGCTGTCAAGGATATGCCTCTGGCAACCGGTACCATCACCATCGATGAGAACGGCGACGCAAACAGAGACATCCTGATCATCCGTCTCTGCGAGGGCGGCACCTACGAGTTAGTTAAGTAGAGCGTTGAAAACGCGGTTTTGCGAATAAAGCGCTCCTGAACGGTGCGCAGAGTATGGTACCATGCGCTGCAAAATAACTGGATCGGCAACAGCCTGTATGGACGATGGGAAATACAGGCTGTTTGCCAGTCTGAAAGAATTTCTGAATAGAATTGATAAAATTGGATAAGTCAAGATGTGACATTTGGACACTGGAACATATACGCTACGAAGAAGAAGGAGATGCAATATGCAGATTTTACAGCAGCTGATCCAGGGACTTTCTCTGGGAAGCATTTACGGATTGGTAGCACTCGGGTATGTACTGATCTATCAGGCATGGGGAGTGCTGAACTTTGCACAGGGTGAGGTATGTGCCATCGGCGCGTTTTCCCTGCTTGTGCTTCATGTGGAACTGGGAATGCCTGTTATTCTGGCCATGCCGCTGGCAATCGTTGTGAGTATGATCGTCGGCTACATTATCGAGTTTCTTTCCTTCCGTCCGCTGGAGAATGCGAAGGATATGAGTAAGCTGATCGCCACCATCGGCGTCAGCATCTGTGTGAGAAACCTTTTGCGCGTCATCTTCGGCGCAGATGCATTTGCGTTTCCGTCTATTTTCGGTGATAAACCGTTCCATGTGGGCGGCCTGATCCTTGTCCCGCAGAACTTATGGAATACGGTATTTGGTTTCGGACTGGTGATCCTTCTGAACCTGTTCTTAAAGAAAACGAGAGTCGGCAAGTCCATGAGAGCAACCGCGCAGGACAAAGAGGCTGCCCGCCTCATGGGTATTAACGTCCGGGCTTCCCTGACAGGCACCTTCGTCATCGCTTCCGCCATCGGCGCAGTTGCCGGTATGCTTCTGGCGCCGGTTTACCTGTTCAACGCCAGCATCGGTGCCACCATCGGAACAAAGGGGTATGCAGCAGCCGTTCTCGGCGGCCTGGATTTCGCCAGCGGCGCCATGGTGGGCGGCATCATCCTCGGTATTGCCGAGTGTCTGGCCGTTGCCTTTGGTTCCTCTGCGTATCAGTCGGCCATCGCATACATTGTATTGTTCCTGGTGCTGATTCTGAAACCGTCAGGTATCATGAGTAAGAAGAAAACAGTAGAGAAGGTGTAAAAATGACGTTTGGAAAAGTATATGAGAAAACAAGAATCTGGATCCTGCTTGTCATCGCCATCATCCTGCCGATGACCGGGATCAGCAACTACTGGCTGCACGTACTGAACATTGGCGGCATTTTTGCCATCTGTACGCTGAGCCTGAACCTTCTGACCGGCTGTACCGGCCTGTTCTCCGTGGGCCACATCGCCTTCTACGGCATCGGTGCCTACACGGCGGCTGTTCTGGCAACGAAGTTTGACATGCCCTTCCTCGTCTGTGTGCTGTGTGCCGGACTGATGGCGATGGTATGGGGCATCATCCTCGGTATGCCGGCCCTGCGTCTGAAAGGTCTGTATCTGGCCATCTCCACCCTGGCTTTCGGTGAGATCGCCTACCGTGTCTTCCTGAACTGGGAAGCTGTCACCAACGGTTCCCGCGGTATCTTAGGCATCAAAGCACCGATCCTGAACCTGGGATTTCTGGAGATCAACTTCAAGACTTACAAAACCTATTATTATATCGTGCTGCTCTTCCTTGTGCTGATGATCATCTTCACACGGAACATCATCCATTCCCGTACCGGCCGTGCCCTTCTCTCCATCCGTGAGAGCGAGATCGCCGCACAGGCACTGGGCGTGAACACCGTCCGTTACAAGATCATTGCATTTGCCACTTCCGCATTCTTTGCAGGCATTGCCGGATCTCTGTACGCTTACGAGGTACACTTCATTTCTCCGGAGTCTTTCGTCAGTGCAGAGTCCACCTCCGTTCTGGCCATGATGGTCGTGGGCGGCATCGGCAGCATCGCCGGTTCCATTGCCGGAGCCTTTGTGCTGACCATGATCCCGGAGCTGCTCCGCTCTGTGGGTGACATTCGTCTGGTTCTGTACGGCGCGGCTATTGTTGCCATCATCATCTTTGCTCCCAGGGGACTGGGCGGCGCCATCGAGTGGCTGGATAACCTGCTGTGCGGCAGACATAAGAAGAAGACGGAGGAGGAATAACCATGGCATTACTGGAAACGAAAGATCTGGGCATTACCTTTGACGGTCTGGTGGCCTTGGAGGGCGTGAACTTTGCCGCAGAGGCAGGAAAAATCACAGCAGTCATCGGCCCCAACGGTGCCGGAAAGACGACCTTCTTCAACCTGATCGCCGGTTTCTACACACCGACTCAGGGATCGGTTGCTTTTGAGGGAAAAGAGATCACAAAGCTGAAAGCATTTCAGAGAGCGGAGGCGGGCATTGCCCGTACCTTCCAGAATATCAACCTGTTCAAGGATATGTCCGTCATGGATAACGCGCTGGTGGGCCTTCACTGCCGCAGCAAGAGCAATGTCCTTTCTTCCATGTTCCGCACCCCGGGACAGAGAAAAGAGGAAAAACAGCTGCGGGAAGAGGTCATGACCGAGCTGGAGTTCATGGGACTGGACAAATATGCGAAGGAAAAGGCAGGCAGCCTGTCCTATGGTATGCAGAAGAATCTGGAGATCGCCCGGGCACTGGCATTACAGCCCAAGGTGCTGCTTCTGGACGAGCCCGCATCCGGCCTGAATACCCAGGATCTGGATGAGCTGTCCCAGCGGATCCTGGCCATCCGCGACCGGGGCATCACCGTTGTGCTCATCGAGCACAAGATGGACGTGGTTATGACCATTTCCGATCACATTGCGGTGCTGAACTTCGGCAAGAAGATCGCTGACGGCACCCCGGAGGAGATCCGCAGCAATCCTGAGGTTATTGAAGCTTATCTCGGAAAGGAGGACGACTAAATGCTGGAACTGAAAGATGTGCGTGTGGCTTACGGCAATATCGAAGTGCTGCACAAGATCAATATTGAAGTAAAAGATGGCGAGATCGTGACCATCATCGGCGCCAACGGTGCCGGAAAGACCACGACCCTGCGTTCCACAGCCGGCCTTCTCCCGAAGAAAAAAGGCAGCAGCATCATTTTTGACGGCAAGGATATCACCAACATGGGTGCTGAGAAAATCGTGGCAGAGGGCATGGCCCTGTCCCCGGAGGGACGGCACATTTTCCCGGATCTGACCGTACAGGACAATCTGGAAATGGGCGCTTACTTAAGATACAAGGACAAAGAGGGCGTGGCCAGAGACTTAAAGAACGTGTTCGAGATGTTCCCCCGCCTGGAGGAAAGACGAAAACAGCTGGGCAAGACGCTGTCCGGCGGTGAGCAGCAGATGCTGGCCATTGCCAGAGCGCTCATGTCCAACCCGAAGATGCTCATGCTGGATGAGCCTTCTACAGGTCTGGCTCCGCTGGTGGTAAAAGAGATCTTCCACATCGTTAAGCGGCTGAACCAGGAGAAGGGCCTGACCGTTCTTCTGGTAGAGCAGAATGCAAAAATGGCACTGGGCGTGGCAGACCGCGGCTACGTGCTGAAAAACGGCGAGATCGTCATGAGTGACACAGGCGCCAACCTGCTGAACAATGACGCCATCCGCGCCGCCTATCTGGGTGAAAACGTATATAAAGAAAATAAATAAGCGCGCCGGAAGAGGAGCGCCGAAAAACATGCGCCAGTTTACGGAAGGGCTTCCGGAGACTGGCGTCCGTGTTTTTTCTTTTGCATGATAGGGAAGATCGTCCTATCATGCAAAAAACGCTCCGCGGGGATGCGCACTCGGCGCCATGAGTGGATGGTTGCTAAGGCAACCGCGCCTCGGCGCGAGAATGTGCCAAGGTACATTCTTTATTATTCAAAAATAAAGAGGAGGAATTCAAAAATGTTTGATCTGAGAATCGAGAATGGTACTGTAGTAACACCGGAAAAAAATGAGCGCACGAATATTTATGTGCTGGACGGCAAGATTGCGCAGCTGACAGACGAGGTGCTGGATGCAAAGGAAGTCATTGACGCTTCCGGCAAGCTGATCTTCCCGGGCTTCATAGATCCTCATGTGCACTCCAGAGACGGTGGTGCCACCCACAAGGAGGACTTCTTCCACTCCACCAGAGCGGCAGCGCTGGGCGGCCTTACCAGCCTTATCGAGATGCCCAATGCGGTGCCTGCCGTGACAGATGCCCGGCGTTTTAAGGAGCAGAAGGCCAATCTGGAGTCCAAGGCATACATCGACTTTGCCATGTGGGCACTTTGCCTGGGCCGTCTCAACAACGACGATCTGAAAGAGCTGGATGAGCTGGGCGTGGCTGCCTATAAGTTTTTCTGGGGCTATGCCATCAACAAGTCCAACTACAATCTGGTATACAACTATGAGAAGGGCGATCCCAATGTGATTCCGCCGCTGGGTGACGGCGAGATCTACACCATTTTCGAGCATGTGGCCAAGACCGGCAAGCCGCTGGCCATCCACGCCGAGAATGCAGACGTGATCAGCGAGCTCACCAGCCGCCTGAAGGTGGAGGATTACGAGAACGAGTACGAGGCACTGCTGGCCTGCCGTCCGTCCGTGTGTGAGGAAACGGTTGTCAAGACCGGTATTTCCTTTGCCAAAGCCACCGGCGCCCACCTGCACATCCTGCACATGAGTGCCAAGGAAAGCGTGGATCTGTTAAAAGAGGCCAAGGAACAGGGCATCAATGTTACCGGTGAGACCTGTCCTCACTATCTGAACCTGACCAACAAGGATTTCCTCCGGGTAGGCACGAAGATCAAAGGCTATCCGCCGGTACGTTACCAGGCAGACCAGGATCGCCTGTGGGAAGGCGTGGAACAGGGCATCATCGACTCCATCGGTTCCGACCATGCGCCCCATACCGCAGAGGAAAAGACCGGCAGCCTGTTCAAGATCCCGTCGGGCATGTGCTGCATCCAGACCATCGTGCCGCTGATGATCAACGCCGTGAGCCAGGGCAAGATTACCGCCAACCAGCTGGCAGCCGTGCTTTCCGAGAACACCGCCAAGCTGTACGGCCTGTATCCGAGAAAGGGCTCTGTTCTCGTGGGCACCGACGCGGACTTCACCATCGTGGACATGGATCTGGAGAAGACCATCCATATGGAAGATATGTACAGCATCAGCAAGGTAACCGCGTTTGACGGCTTCCAGGTAAAGGGCTTCCCGGTACAGACCATCGTCAGAGGCCGCACCGTCATGAAGGACGGCAAGCTGACCTGTGAGCAGGAGAGCAACGGCGAGTTTATCCCGGCATAAGAAAAACGGAGGAATCATCATGAGTAAATCATCTTTTGTAGCGGCAGGAGATCTGTTTATCACAAGAAAGCTGCCGGAAAAAGGATACGAGGGCATGCAGGAGCTGGTGGATTTTGTGGAAAAGCAGGACATCCGGTTCGTGAATCTGGAAGTGACCGTCCATGACCGGGAGGGCTATCCCTTCGGCTTCTCCGGCGGCACCTGGGCCATGGCCCATCCGTCTCTGCTAAAAGACGTGAAAAAATACGGCTTTAACGTATATAACAGCGCCAACAACCATTCCATGGACTACAGCCATAACGGCCTGCTGGCGACGACAAAATATCTGAAACAGGAAGACATGAATTTCGCAGGCATCGGAGAAAACCTGTCGGATGCGTCCGCGCCGGTGTATGTGGAGGGAGAAAACATCCGTGCGGCGGTCATCGCAGCCACCTCTTCCTTCCATGAATCCTGGGCAGCGGGCAACCAGCGGCTGGACATGAAGGGCCGTCCCGGCGTGAACCCCCTGCATTTTCAGAACAAGTTCCATGTGACACAGGAATATTACGATATGCTGCAGAAGTTGGCCGGAGAGATCGACATCAACGCCCAGCAGAACTTGGATGTGAAGGAGGGCTTTGCCGTGGCACCCGAGGGCAGCTTCAAATTCGGCGGCCATGAATTTATTCCGGACAATGCCAACTTCAAGGAGACCGTTCCTTCCGCGGCAGATGTGCAGCGGATCACCGATTCCATCCGGGAGGCGAAAAAGCAGTCCGACTATGTGATGGTCAGCATCCACTCCCATGAGATGACCGGGGAGGACAAAGAGCGTCCGGCACAGTTTTTACAGACCTTCGCCAAGGCGTGCATCGATGCAGGCGCTTCCGTGGTGCTGGGCCACGGCCCGCATATTCTGCGGGGCATCGAGCTGTACAAGGGCGGCATCATTTTCTACAGCCTGGGCAACTTCCTGTTTGAAAATGACACCACCACTCATCAGCCTGCTGATTTTTACGAGAAATACCACATGTCCAACACCAGCATGGTGGGCGAAGGCATGGATAACCGGAGCAAGAACGGCACCATCGGCCTGGGCGTGAACCCGGACGTATGGCGTTCTGTTATCGCTCAGTGGGATGTGGAGGGCGGACAGGCAACAGCGCTTCGTCTCTATCCGATCCATCTGGGCATGGAGCTTCCCAGATACCGGAGAGGCCTGCCGGCCTTTGCGGAGGATGATGCGCTGCTGGCTCATCTGGCAGAGCTGTCCGCGCCTTTTGGCACAAGAATTGACATCGTAGATCACGTGGGAATCGTGAGACTGTAACGAAAAGGAGGACAAGGATATGCAGCATTCGATTGAAGATATCGAGTATGCCGAGTATCTGTTTGACCGTTTCTACGGGATCGGAAGCTCAGACAACGGCGGCGTGACCCGTCTGGGCTATACCGAGGTAGAGGACGAGATGCACGACACCCTGCGGGCGCTGGGCGACGAGAAGGGCTACGGCAATTACGAGGACGAGGTGGGCAACACCTACCTGTACGATAAAGACTGTGACATGGATGACCCGTATTACCTCATCGGTTCCCATCTGGACTCCGTTATCGAGGGTGGCCGGTATGACGGCGTGGCCGGTGTTATCACAGGCCTGATGATCTTAAACTGGGCCAAACGGGATCACCTGGGACTGCCCATCCGGGTGGGCGCCATGCGCTGTGAGGAATCCAGCAACTTTGGCAGGAGCACCATCGGCAGCGGCCTGATCACAAAGGAAGTATACAAGCACGACATCGGCGATGCAGTGAACAAGCGGGGGGAGACGCTGCGGGAGGTATTTGCCCGCAAGGGATACAATCTCCAGCCCCAGCGCATCCAGGGCATCAAGGAATACATCGAGCTCCATATCGAGCAGGGAAAGGTGCTGGAGGAGTACGGTGATAAGGTGGGCATTGTGCAGACCATCGCAGGCCCCCGCCGGTTCAACATCCACATTCACGGCAACGCGGAGCACTCCGGCGCAACACCCATGGGCATGCGTACCGATGCCCTCTGCGCGGCAGCGGAGATCATTCTGGAAATCGAGGAGATCGGAAAATCCGAGTCCATGTACCAGTCGGTAGCCACTGTGGGTGTTATCACCAACCACCCTAACGCCCTGAACGTCATCCCCGGCGAGGTGGAGTTGGGCGTGGATATGCGAGGCATCGACCCGGCCAGCCTGGATCGAATGGAAGCCCGGCTGAAAGCGGTGTGCAAGCGGGTGTGCGAGAAGCGGAAAATGAAATATTTCCGGGAAAAAACCTCCGACATTCCGCCTATCGGCATGTCTGTGGAACTGCAGCAGAAGCTGCTCCACGCGGCGAAAGAGCTGAAAATTCCTCACCGCTCCATGATCAGCGGTGCCGGACATGACGCCATGTCCTTTGCCCATATCTGCGACACGGCCATGGTATTCATCCCCTGCGCCAAGGGCATCAGCCATAATAAGAAAGAGTTTACTACCATCGAGTCCATCTGTGACGGCGCTAAGGTGATTTACGAGTATCTGAAGGAGGAAGCACGATGATCCTGATTAAAGACGGCCGGGTCATTGACCCGAAAAGAGGCATTGACGATGTGCTGGACCTTCTCATCGAGGACGGCAAGATCAAGAAGATCGGAAAATATCAGCGCTCCGACGATTACGAGCGGATCGTGGAGGCCAAGGGGCTCATTGTGGCGCCGGGGCTCATCGATGTGCATGTGCACTTCCGGGATCCGGGATTTGAATACAAAGAAGATATCGTCAGCGGCTCCAGGGCTGCGGCCAGGGGCGGCTACACCACCGTCATCTGCATGGCCAACACCAAGCCGGTGGCAGACAATTCCGACACCATCCATTACATTCTGGAAAAAGCGGCAGGCTGTGACGTCAACGTGCTGACCTGCGGTTCCATCACCAAGGGGTTAAAAGGCGAAGAGCTGGTCAATATGGAAGAGCTGAAAGCCTGCGGCGCGGTGGGCTTCACCGACGACGGCATCCCGCTCATGGATGAGAAGCTGACAAAGGCTGCTATGGAAGAGGCCAAGCGGCTGGACGTACCTCTGTCCTTCCATGAGGAAGACAAGGCCTTCATCGAGACACCCGGTGTGAACCAGGGAAAAGTATCCGAAAAGCTGGGCCTGGGAGGCGCTCCGGCGCTGGCTGAGGACGTGCTGGTGGCCAGAGACTGTATGCTGGCGCTGCACACCGGCGCCAAGGTCAACATCCAGCACATCAGCTCCGCCAACTCCGTGCAGCTGGTGCGGCTGGCAAAGGAGATGGGCGCCCACGTCACCGCAGAGGTGACACCTCATCATTTCTCCTTAAACGAGGATGCGGTGCTGACGAAAGGCACCCTGGCGAAGATGAACCCGCCGCTTCGTACCCGGGCAGACCGGTACGAGCTCATTGAGGGCATCAAGGACGGCACCATCGACATCATCGCCACCGACCATGCACCCCATAGCAAGGAAGAGAAAGAGCGTCCCTTCACCGAGGCACCCAGCGGCATCATCGGCCTGGAGACAGCCCTGGGCCTTGGCATCACCAAGCTGGTGCGCAAAGGTCATGTCACCGTCATGCAGCTCATGGAGAAAATGAGTCTGAACCCGGCCAAACTCTACAACCTGAACAAGGGCTACATCGAGGAAGGCGCGGATGCCGATCTGGTCATCTTCAGCGAGGGCGAGCAGTGGACCGTGGACGAGCATTTCGCCTCCAAAGCCTGCAATTCTCCTTTTATCGGCGAGAAACTGTATGGCAAGGTAAAATACACCATCTGCCGCGGAAAGATCGTGTATGAGGATGGAGAGGAAAAGTAAACTATGTTACAATAAAATCCGGGGACTGTGTAAATGGTTTCCGGATTTTATTTTTAAACGAAAAACCTCCCATGTATCATGAAAGGGTTCGCCAACCGTATCACAAAACAAAGGAGGTTGTCCAATAGACAATCATCGTGTATCATTTGTAGTGCAGAACTGCAAATAGAAAAGTTGATGATAGATTTTGATGATTAGTAATAATGGGGAATTGAAAATGGGAAAATATACGAAATTATTGTGGGATGTGGATGAGACGCTGCTGGATTTCACCGCAGCAGAAAACAACGGTGTGCAGGCGGTGCTCCGGGCCTACGGCGTGGAACCGGATGCGGAAAAGATCGCCTGCTACAGTCGGATCAACGACAGTTTGTGGAAAGCCTGCGAGCGGGGCGAGATCACCCGGGATCATATTCTGGAAAGCCGGTTCCCGCTGTTTTTCAAAGAACTGGGCGTGGAAGGGGACGGTCTGGCGGCAGAACGTCTGTACCGGAAGCAGCTGGACGAATCCGCCGTCCTCATCGACGGGGCGCTGGAAATACTGGAACGGTTGTCCGGCCACTATGAAATGTACGTCATCACCAACGGCGTATCCAAGACCCAGTACAGCCGTCTGAAAAAATCCGGCATCGACCGGTATATGAAAGACATCTTTGTGTCCGAGGATGCAGGTGCTCAGAAGCCCCAGAATGCCTTCTTTGATTACTGCCTGGAGCGGATGGGGCATCCGGCGCTGGAACAACTGCTGGTCATCGGTGACTCCCTGACCTCCGATATCCAGGGTGGCATCAACGCCGGGATCGACACCTGCTGGTTCGACCGGAAAGGAACAGGGGATACCCAGGGACGGGAAGTGACGTATATCATTCGGGCGCTGAAAGAACTGGAGGAGATACTGTAAAAGCTCAGCCGCGCCCATTCGCAGAACCGCGCATAGATTATGCGCTCTCCGCTGCTGCGCAGCTCATTTCTGCTCATGCACGGGCGCTCCGTCCATGCACAGGCGTCGCAGAATTTATGTGCAAGCACAACATTCCTGCTCCTTTGTGCATGGCTGAGCTTTTTTTGCAAAAAGGTCTATGAAGTTTCCTCAATTTACGGTATAATGAGGGAAGATACTGGATCAGGGGGAACAGATAATGGACAATACAGGTAAAAAAGCAAAGCAGTCAACCATCGGCTACCGGGAAATGCTTCCCTGTGGCTGTTATCTTGCAATAGAGGGAAAGAACGCTTATGTGGCGTATGATTTCCTGAGCGTTTATCATAAGCGGGAAATGGAGTATCGGGTGCCGCTGGACAAGATCCACAAGCATCTGGAATATCTGAAGGAGAATCTCAAGGTATACGAGGAGACGAAGGATCAGATCCCGAAGATCGTCATGAGTGCCACCGGTAAGGGCGGCATGCGGATCTGGTACAACAACGAGTATCCGGGCGTATGCATCGAAGGAGATTACTTCGCTGTGGAGACGTGGGAAGAGTATGAAGTGTACGAAAAGAGCTTCCTGCGGGCAGAGGAGATCGCGAAGAAGTATCTGGCGAAACATGAGGGTGAGAAAGTTGACAGCCAGGAATAAAAATAGTATAATTATATTTTCCTAATACAAGATCAAAGGGGAGGAATCGATAATGAATAAGAACACAACAGATATTACATTATCTGCATATTTTAATGATATTGTCATCGGCTACTACGAGGATGAAGATCTGGTGAAGTCTTTCGGCAAGAAATTCGGTTTTGATGTGGATAAGGATACATTTATGGCGGTTTCTTTCCTTTATCCGTCAGACGCTTATGTGACAGGGGAGGACAAGGAGCTGCTGAAGCCTGCGGCAGAGGCAATGATCCATTTCTCCGAGATCAATAAGAAGATTGGCGGCAGCCAGGTGATGATGGCTGATATGGGACTGGTTGTCATCCTGATGAGCCATTCCAAACGGGACATGAGATATATGCTGAAGGATCTGGAGGACGAAGCCCTTCGTCAGCTGGAGAAGCTGGATTCCGATATGCGCGTGCGCGTTGGCATCGGCACCATGGAGAGCGGTATCAAGGGCATCAAGCACACCTACAAGAACGCACTGGATGCAGTGGCAGCAGGTGAGATCTTCAAGCCTGACCGTGTGATCCTGGAGTACGTGGGCATGGAGATCTACAGTGCCATCAACCAGATGGTAGTCAGCTACGGCGACCGCCTGACCCGCACCGTGCTCAAACAGCTGGGCGAGACCGAGAAGCAGGTGCTTTCCAAGTACTACAAGTGCAAGGAGGACGTGGCACTGACCGCCAAGCAGCTTGACATGACCGAGGAGGAAGTGCAGGCGAGCCTCAATCAGGTAAAGATCAACACAGGACTGGATGTCAGCGATAATGAGGATAATTTTAAGCTTCATTTCATTACCATCGCCAAGAAGGTTCTGGAGAACGACGAGAGAATCAAACGCAGCCGTTAGTCCGATCGGGATACAGCCGCGCAGAGCATCAGAACGTGCTTATTCGCTCCGGATATCCGTTGTATAGTCGGGTATCCGGAGTTTTTTTGTTCGTTGTATATCAATTGATTATGGAGATTTGTCTGCGAGCATATCAGATGGATTCAGTAAGGTATGTTTGCGTAGATATCAAATGACTCCGACGCGGTGTGTCTGCATACCGTTTAAAGGGGAACAAGGATATTTTGTGGTCGAATAAAAATTTGTTGTAAATGAGCATCCTGACAGGTGTGGAATTCTGCACCATAGAATTTTTCTGAATGTTAGAAATGGTTATTTTAGGATATAATTTATAGTTGACTGGTGAAGATACCGGATGCAGGATATAGAAAACAGGGATTATGCGGTTTTACGGCCTGCATTATAGTGCAGCCTGTATTTGAAGCAAAGGGAAAAGAGAAGCTATGTTGAATGCGATTTTATCAAAATTAAATGATCTTATGTACACGTATGTGCTGATTTTTCTGCTGGTGGGAACTGGATTATATTTCACCGTGCGGACAAAAGGCGCCCAGCTGCGGCTTTTCAAAGATGCGTGTAAGGTATTGTTTGAAAAGGAAAGCGGTGATGGCGAGAAGAAGGGTGTTTCTTCTTTTCAGGCGCTGATGATCTCCACGGCATCCCGGGTGGGGACCGGAAACATTGCGGGCATTGCCACGGCCATTGCGGCAGGCGGCCCGGGCGCAGTGTTCTGGATGTGGCTCATGGCACTGGTGGGGGGCGCGTCCGCCTTTGTGGAGAGCACCCTGGCCCAGATCTACAAGGTAAAGGACGGCAGCGGGTACCGGGGCGGCCCGGCCTATTACATGCAGATGGCGCTGAAAAAACGCTGGATGGGCGTGCTGTTTTCTGTTCTGATGATCATTTGCTTTGCCTATGGCTTCAACGGGCTGCAGTCCTATAACATGTCATCGGCGCTGGCCTACTATATCCCGGATTACAGCAAGACCATCTGCCCTATGCTGGTGGGGTTGGTGCTGGCAGCGGCTTCCGCCTGGGTGATCTTCGGTGGCGTGCACCGGATTGGATTTATTACTTCTGTCATTGTGCCGGTGATGGCCATTGGCTATCTGCTGCTGGGCGCGGTGACGATCCTTATGCATCTGCCCCAGATTCCGGGCATCCTTGCCATGATCGTCAGCCAGGCCTTCGATGCCCAGGCGATTTTCGGCGGCTTTGCGGGCAGCGCCGTGGTCATCGGCGTGAAGCGCGGCCTGTTTTCCAATGAGGCCGGTATGGGCAGTGCGCCCAACGCCTCCGCTGCGGCAGAGGTGTCCCATCCTGTGAAGCAGGGCATGGTGCAGGTGTTGTCCGTGTTCATTGACACCCTGCTCATCTGCTCCGCCACGGCCATGATGCTCATTACCTCCGGTGTGGAGGGCGTCAGCGGCGTGCTGGACGGCATTCCCTACGTGCAGGCGGCGGTGCAGGCCAATGTGGGCACCTGGGGCATTCACTTTATCACGATTTCTATTTTTGCCTTTGCGTTCAGCAGCCTCATCGGCAATTACTATTACACGGAATCTAACCTGCTCTTCCTGAAAAACAACAAGGTGCTGCTCTTTGTCTTCCGCTGTACTTGCCTGTTGGCCATTTTCCTGGGGGCACAGGCAGATTTTGAGGTGGTGTGGAACCTGGCAGACGTGACCATGGGCTTTATGGCCATTGTCAACATTGCGGCAATCCTGCTTCTGGGTAATGTGGCTGTCCGTGCGTTACAGGACTATGAGAGACAGAAAAAAGAGGGCAAGGATCCGGTGTTCCGTGCGGCAGATATCGGTCTGGATGACACGGAGGAATGGAAGTAGCAGGAATGGCTTATCTGATGATTGATAGCGGTGTGCTGGAAAATGACAGTCACGGGAATCTGAACAATGTTTATAAGTGGATTGATGTCTGTGGACTGCTATATAAGAAATGGGGGCAATGTTGAAATGCGATATGTAAAAACAGACGATTACGACAGCTTTGTCTGTCTGGCGGGCGGCTGCCCGGACACCTGCTGCGCAGGCTGGGAGATCGTCATTGATGAGCATTCCCTGGAAGCCTATGCACAGCGGACGAAAGCGGGAGACACTTTTGCTGGGAGGCTGGCACGGTCTGTGGACTGGGAGAAAAGTGTTTTCCGACAGACGAACCGCCGCTGTGCCTTTCTGGAGGATAATGATTTGTGCGCACTTTACACAGCCATGGGGGCGGAAGCCCTCTGTGATACGTGCAGAAACTATCCCCGGCACATGGAAGAATTCGAGGGACTGCGGGAATATTCCCTTTCCCTGTCCTGTCCGGAGGCGGCACGGATCATCCTCGCCGGCAAAAATCCCCAGTCCTTCCTGACGGAAGAGGATGATATCGAGGACGAGATTTTTGACGATATGGATCTGCTGCTCTTCTCCCAGCTGGAGGATGCCAGGGCAGCTATGTTCGAAATTTTGCAGGATCAGACGCTGAAAATGCAAAATAAGAAGGTCTTGATTGCGTATATGGCCGCGGATATCCAACGTCAAATAGATGAAAATGAATATTTTAAAATTGACGAAACCATACAAAACTATAAAAAGAAAGAATATAGTTTCGAAAGGACGGAAAATGCCAATCACGATGAAATGACGGAATTTATGCAGAAAACAGAGGAGCTGAAAGAACTGAATCATTTGGAACGGCTGCGCCCGGAGTGGCAGGAGTTGCTGGATGCGGCGGAAGAACTGCTCTTTGCACCGGGCTGGGAAGTTTATGACCGGGAGACAGAAGATTTTGAAACGGCCCTGGAAGAGGCAGATTGGGAGCGGATGGAAGAGCGGCTCGTGCTGTCTCTTCTATATACATACTTCTGCGGCGCAGTGTACGACGGCTTTATCTACGCAAAAGCGGCACTGGCGGTGTTCTCTGCCCGGTGGATCCGGGAACTGGTGCGGGTGGTGTGGAAGCAGAACGGGGGAAGCATTTCGAGGGAAGATATCATTAGCATTACCTATCGGTATGCCCGGGAGATCGAGCACTCGGATGAGAATCTTGGGGAGCTCATGGAGTATCTGGACGGACGGGAACCTGATTCTTTGTGCGGATAGGTGTTTCATGATATCATAATACTATGTAAAGAAATGAAGGAAGGGGATGTCGGAATGTCAGAAATAATCATACCAGTTGGGATTTCAAATTTTAAAGAAATTCGTCAGAATGGATATTACTATGTCGATAAGACGGGATTGATTAAAACATTATTGAAAACAACAGGAGCAAAAGTTACGTTGATTACTCGTCCACGTCGTTTTGGAAAAACGCTGGGTATGCGTATGCTGGCTGATTTTTTTGACATCCGGGAAGATAATAAAAAACTGTTTGATGGTCTGGAGGTTTCATCAGATATCATTCTTTGTGGAAAGTGGCAAAATCAATGGCCAACCATATTTTTGACATTCAAAAATGTGGATGGCCTGGATTTTGAGAGTGCTTATGAGATGCTGACATCGACAGTGACAGATCTTTATCAAAACCATTTATATCTGTTAAACAGTGACAAAATCAGCGATTATGATAAGCACGCGATGGAGCGGATTTTGAAGGGGACAGCTTCTCTGGCGGACGTGAAGAACAGCTTGTTTTTGCTGACAAAGCTGATGCATCTTTATTATGGGAAACCGGTCATCTTATTGATTGACGAGTATGATGTCCCTGTGGCAAAGGCGAACAGCCACGGTTATTATGAAGAAATGCTGGATACGATGAAAGGCATCATGCAGGCATTAAAAGATAATTCGTTTCTTCAGTTTGCTGTGATTACCGGATGTCTGAAGATTGCCAAAGAAAGTATCTTTACCGGAACAAATAATTTTATTTCCGATACCATTGCAGATTCGCGCCTGGATGAATATTTCGGATTTACACAGGTGGAAGTAGATGATATTCTTCGGAAAATGCATCTTTCTTCCTGTGCAGAAAATATGAAAGACTGGTACGATGGTTATCATTTTGGAAATGTAGATGTATATTGCCCGTGGGATGTCATGAATTATCTTCTGGACTTACAGAAAGAGCCGAGTGCTTCTCCTTCGAGTTATTGGAAAAATACAAGCGATAATGCGATAGTGCGCTCTTTTATCGATTATGCAGGGAGCAGCATCACGCAGAAATTAGAAACACTGATTTCCGGTGGGTACATTATACAGCGAATAGATGAAAATCTAACCTATGACTATCTCCATTCGTCGGAAGAAAATTTATGGAGTATTTTATATTTGACAGGATATCTTACAAGAAAAAGGGAGCAGAATTTGACATCTGTGTTGCCTGAAGGAATGGTTGCTTTGGCAATTCCAAATAAAGAAATCAAGACGATTTTTGAAGATACTGTTATCAAATGGTTTGACGACAGTGCCAGGACATGGAATCGGCAGCAATTATTTGCGGCAGTCTGGCAGGGGGATGCAGAGAAAATCACAGAGGAGATGGGGAAAATGCTACGAAGAACGATTCGTTATCATGATTACAAAGAAGATTTTTACCATGCATTTCTGGCAGGGATCTTTACCGGAACCGGTTACATGGTAGATTCCAATAAAGAACACGGGGAGGGCAGAAGTGATGTGGCTGTGTATGATCCGGTTAATAGCCGCGTTGCGGTATTCGAAGTAAAATATGCGAAAAAACTGGAAGACATGGGAGCGGGCTGCCGGGATGCACTTGCACAGATAGATAACAAGATGTATGCAGAAAGGTATGAAGATGATTATGATCAGGTGCTTTGCTATGGAATCTCATTCTTTAAAAAGCGGTGTCTGGTGAAACGAAAAGTATAAAAAATTGAAAATACCCTGCCGGAAATGGTGCTTTGGATTTCCAAAAACATCATTTCTGAGCAGGATATTTTTTTGATAATCATAATTCTGGTCTTTAATTTCTGCCGGATAAGTAGATCTGGTATTCATAACGATCAGCCACTACGCGGCTGAGTGCATACTCAAAGGGTTCGCGGTCGGTATAGGTAATTCGTTTGCTTTGCAGAAGCGGTGAATTGACTGGAACATGCAATATCTGTGATTCAATAAAAGTTGCGCTGACGGCGGAAATGTTTTCCACAGCGTCCTTTAAAATGATGCCATAATCATTCTCCAGACAGGCATACAGGCTGACACAGTCGCTTTCCGGAAGGGTAAAATTCGGAAACATGTTTGCTGAAAGAAAATTTTCAACAATACAGATGGGTTTGTCATCTGCACACTGCACGCGCTGTAAATGATATACGAAATCATTTTCTTTCAGAGAAAAGATTTCCTGTATGAAGTCAGGCGCCGGAATCCGTTCCAAAGATAACCCTTGTGTGGTTACTTTATAACCACGCTGTGTCAGGGTTTCTGTAAAGGACGTAATCTTATTTAAGCGCTGTGAAGTAGAAATATCCTGAACTTGGGTTCCGCGTCCCTGTGTTACAGAAAGATAGCCTTCATTGGTGAGCAGGCCGATTGCTTTTCGTACAGTTGTACGGCTTACGTGATAGGCGGTTTCCATTTCGGATTCGGTAGGGAGAAATGTGCCAGGTTTATATTTTCCTTCTTTGATATCTTTTTTTAAAGATGTATACATTTGTTTATATGCCGGAATTCTTGCCATAGTGCCTCCATTCAATTCATAAGAATTCCTCATGGTAAAGTTGGTAACTGCGGAATCCTTTAAGGATATTATAACATATAATTGGAAAAAAATCTAATTAATGTATGGTATATCCGCCGTCTACGACTAAATTGGCTCCGGTAATCATGTTTGCGGCTTCTGTTGCAAGGAAGAAAGATGCGGCGGCAATCTCTTCAGGCTTGCAGAAACGGCCTGCCGGTGTTCCTTCGATGGCTTTCTCATGCACTTCTCCCACATCCCAATATCCAACAATAATGGGTGTCTCTGTTGCGGTAGGGGAAATGGCATTTACTTGGATACCATACTTTCCCCATTCGTAGGCCAGCGATTTTACCATAGAGATAATGCCGGCTTTGCTGGCGCTGTAAGCCACATGCTTATCAATAGCAACGATACCTGCCTGTGAAGCCATACAGATAATTTTGCCGCCATTTCCGGCTGCAATCATTTTCTTGCCTACGGCCTGTGACATGAAGAAAGAACCGGACAGATTAATGCTGATGACTTTTTCCCAGGTTTTCTGTTCGAAATTTTCTGCCCAGTCAATATCACCTACGCCTGCACAGTGAACGAGAACGTCAATATTTCCCAGCTCTTTGGTAATCTGATCAACAACCTCAAACACCTGATCATGATTGGCAACATCGACAAAATAAGGATGAGAGTTGGGGATCTCTGTGCTGGCTGCTTTGACAGAATCCAGATTGCGGTCAAGCAGGCACACGGTAGCTCCTTTTTCGGAAAAAAGCTTTGCGGTTGAGTAACCAATGCCAGATCCGGCGCCGGTGACAATCGCTAATTTTCCTTCCAGAGTAAAATCGGTAGAATAAGGTTTACTAATCATAATAATACTTCCTTTCTGATTTTTATATTTTGCTTAATTATTTTCTTTGCTGTGCATGTAATCACCAAGATCGGCCAAAACGTCACAGATATGTACAAAAGTATCCTGTAATTTGGCATATTGCTGTACGCGATCTGGATCGGGATGACTGATATTTTCTATATGATGAAGCGATGCAATGCCGGAATAATCGTTCCATAGTCCGGCACCCCGGGCGGCAATCGCAGCGGCACCGAGAGAAGCGGCGTCCTGATCAATATTGGTTTTGATAATGTTTGTGTTAAAAACGTCGGCAAACATTTGCATCCAGAACGGGCTCTTGCTGCCGCCACCGCAAAACAGAATCTCATCGGAGGCGCTGGTACGTTCCTTTAAATAAGTAATAGATTCTTTCAGGTTCATACAGATGCCTTCCATGGTAGCACGAACCATGGCCTCCCTGCTCGTGCCCAGATGCAGGCCAATAAATGCACCTCGGATGTTGATACTCTTATCCTGAGAGGTTCCTCCTGCCAGACTGGGGTTGAAGAAAATCCCCCCGGAGCCGATGGAAACAGAAGCTGCCATTTTGCTCATCTCATCAAAAGGATTGTCGGAAATGTCTTTACACAAAACGTCTCTGGCCCAGGCGAAAGAGCTTCCACCCGCAAAGATGGAAAACGCAGAGGTAAACATGTTCTCTTCAATATGCGCAAATACATAAGGCTTTTTCTGAAAATCCAAAATCGGTTTTCTGGAATTGACCGGTACCCAACTGGAGGAACCGAGGGAGGTATATATTTTGCCGTCCTCCGGGCCAACGGCACCTAGAGCCATACATGCATTATCAACGCCGCCGCAGGCAACCAGTGTGTCTGGAGATAAACCAATTTCTTTCGAAACTTCTGGAAGGATTTTTCCAATAATGGTATGGGAGGGAACAGTTTCCGGGAAAATATCGGGCGGAAGTTCTGCCGCCTCCAGAAAATCAGAGCGCATTTTGTGGGCTACCAGATCATAAGCGCCAGTTCCGGAAGCATAAGAAGGATCCATCCGGCAGACACCGGTTAGTTTATAGTTGATATAATCCTTGGAGCCGAGCACTTGACAGGTTTTGGAAAAAATATCTGGCTGGTGTTTCTTCATCCACATCAACTTAAAAATAGAATAGCAGGGAGCCGGAAAACCGTTTCCTGTTGTCATATACCATGTCTCTTCGCTGATCTTTTGGAAAAATTCTTCTGTTTCGGCAACCGCACGGGTGTCTGACCAGATAGGAACAGATTCTGTTAAAAGATGTCCGTCTTTATCGATGGGAACAGTTACCAGACTATGCCCGGAAAGCGCCAGAACGCCAATTTCAGAAGCGGCTACATTACTGCTTTTGATTAATTTGCGCGTGCTCTCAATGACACCGTTCCACCAATCTTCCGGCTTTTGCTCGTGCATATAAGAACAGGGGTACTGGGTTGGATAGCTGATAAAGGATTTGGCTAAGGTATGCATTTCTTCATCATAGAGAGAAGCCTTTACACCGCCGGTGCCCAGATCGTAGGCAATGATTTTCATAAATTGATACCTCCTTATATTCTTGAAGATGCAAAGATAACTATCTTTAAACATAACAAAATTGACATAAAAACAACAAGAACAATTGTTTTATGTAGATATTATACGATACATAATGACAAATTTCAAGGGAAAATATTAAGAAAAATAGGCACAAATAACAAAAATAAAAGAAAAAACTGTTGACAACAATGTGTAGTGATGTTAGTATGAAGAAAAGTAATTATGTTTTCGAAAGCAATAAAGATAATTATCTTTATAATATCTACAGAAAGGGGATAGAGAATGACACCTAGAGAAGCGGCTGCATTAATCGACATCAGTGCAGTCAGAACACAGCATACGCTAAAAGATATCGAAGAAATCGTTTCTTATGCGAAAGAGTACAAATTCATAAACGTACATGTACTTCCGTGTTGGGTATCTACATTGGCAGATATGCTCAAAGATGTGGATGGCGTATATGTAGGAGCACCGGTTGGATTCCCTAGTGGTGCGCATAAGACAGAAACGAAGATATTTGAAGCAAAAGAACTGTTGAAGGACGGCGTCCAGGAAATGGACATTGTGATGAATATCGGAAAACTGAAAAATAAAGAATATGACTATGTTTTGAATGAACTGAAAAGTATCGTAGAGCTTGCAAAAGGCAAGGCACTGGTCAAAGTGATCATAGAGATCAATACGCTTGACGATGAAGAAATGATTAAAGCCTGCGATTTGGTTATCGAAAGCGGTGCGGATTTCGTTAAGACGGGAACTGGCTGGGTTCCAGGTCCGGGCAGAGCGAATATAGAGAGAATCCGCAAACTGAAAGAACATTGCGGCGATCGGATCAAAGTGAAAGCAGCAGGCGGTATCCGAACTAAAGAAGAATTCATGGAACTGGTCAATATGGGTGTAGAGCGGATGGGCATCAACACGAAATCGGCCATTGAGATTGTAAATGCTCTGAAGGAGGATGTGTAAATATATGAGTAATTGTTTTATCCTATTTTTAGAAAAATAAGATTAAAACAATTCAGGCATACAGGAAACGAGGTGATAAGGGAGAGGGAGAAAAATTATTTTTATGGGGAAATTATGAAGGAAAAGGATGAGCAAAAACTAAGAAAGAAAAAGGAGGAAATGAAATGAAGTTGAAAAAGTTATTGAGCATTGGTTTGGTTATTGCCATGGCAACCTCTCTTATGGTGGGATGTGGGTCAAACGGAACAGATACGTCTGCAGATAAGAACACGACGGAAAATACTGACGATAAAGCAGAAAGTAACAGCGATAGTGTGAAAACGGTTACCATTGGAGACTATACGTTTACAATTGATACGGCGAAAGATCCAAAAGATATTGAAATTCCGGTAGTATATCAGAATGTACAGGATATTTTCGCTTCTTATATGGAAGAAGGAGTGCTTGGTTTTGCGGATACCGTTGGAATTAATGCATATGTTACGGGATCAAATGACTGGTCAGCAGAGTCTCAGTACAATCTGATGGAAACTTTAGTTACTAAGAAACCAGATGGAATTGCAATCGCAGCAGCAGACGATCAGACATTGACACCGATTATTAATAAAGCACTGGAAGCTGGAATCCCGGTTGTATGTGTAAACTGTGATGCTCCGAGTTCTGGAAGGCTTTCCTATCAGGGACGTGATGATGTGGAAGCTGGGCGTGAAGTTGCAAAATATATTGTTGAGAAACTGACCGAGAAATATGGAGAACCTAAAGGAAAAATTTTGATGACAACTACTGGTGCTGGAAATAACTGGTCAGATCAGCGGGAAGCTGGAAACAGAGAGATTTTCGAGCAGTATCCAGATATTGAAATTGTTGATTTTATCAATGCAACAGGTGATGAGCAGAGCATGTATGGAATGCTTGAGAATGCATTACTTGCAAATCCTGACATTGATGCGATGTGTAATATGGGCGGAACCATGGATCTTTGGGGACGTTTGATGAAGAATCAGGGACGCACGGATATTATTGGAGTAGGGAACGATCTGTATGGAGATGTCCTTACTTATATTAAAGATGGTTATCTTACATGCTCTTATGGGCAGAGAGTCTATGAGCAGTGTTATAGTGGGGTAGAACAGCTTTATAATTTCCTTACAACAGGAGATCCGGCATCCTTCAAAGAGAACGATGTTCCGTACTATATTTTCAGGGTAGATGGAACGAATGTGGATGAAGTTCTGGAACAGAGAGAAAGCGGCGTTCCGATTGGCTAATAACTGAAAAGTGGACTAGAGGATTTTACTTACTAAAAGGGTTGTGAAAAAATCGCAACCCTTTTGATAAAAGAGGAGTTGTGTATATGCAGGGTGATAATTCTAAATCATTTTTGAAAAAGGTTGCAAAAATGAGAGAATTAAGTATATTAATTGTTTTGATTGCGATGATATTCTTTTTCTCCGTTGCAAGCAATGTGTTTTTTACTGTAAACAATTTTCTTAATATCACAAGACAAATTTCCTTGCTTGGAATTATGGCAATGGGAATGACAATGGTTATTGCTGTAGGCGGCGTTGATCTATCTGTAGGTGCAGTGTATGCAATATGTTCAACTTCAGCAGCGGCCCTTATGACGAGAGGGCAACTTCCCATTATAGTAGCGTGTCTGATTTCCTTGCTTATTGGGGTGGTGTTTGGTACATTAAATGGATTTTTGATTGGATACTGCAAGATTTTGCCATTTATTACAACGATGGGGACGATGAATGTAGCGCGTGGCTTGGCGTTGATTGTGGCAAAGGGTAAGATAATATCTTTGGATAAAGATCCTGTTGCAGATCCGGAACATTTAGATGCTTTTTTCAGCTTTGGTGGTGGGAATATAGGTGGTGTACCTACTTTGGCTATCATACTGATTATAATTGTTATTTTTTCTTATTTATTTTTCCATAAATCACTTACCGGTTTCAGGTTAAGAGCTGTTGGTGGTAGTGTGGATGCGGCTAGCGCGTCTGGTATTGATGTAAAGAAGACAATTCTGATTCCGTATATTATCACAAGTCTCTTTTGCGCGATTGCAGCATTGGCTAATTTCTCGTTTATGCATACAGTGCAAGGAACAATGGGAGAGGGACAGGAGTTGCAGGTTCTGGCAGCTGCATATATTGGTGGCGCAAGTCCGATTGGTGGAGGCGGAACTGTTTTGGGAACGCTGATTGGAGCATTGATAATGGGTGTGTTGCAAAATGGTCTTGTTTTGCTGGGCGTGAATACGTTTGTGCAGCAGATTGTCATTGGTATATTGGTTATTGTGGCAGTTATGATTGATGTTTATCGGAGTAAAAAGCGAAAGTAGGGAAGTTAAAATGGCAGATGTTATCATTGAATTTCGCAATATACATAAACGTTTTGGAGGAATTCATGCTGTAAAAGGTGTAAGTTTTTCCGTTGAAAAAGGGGAAGTGCATACGGTTTTAGGAGAAAATGGGGCGGGTAAATCGACTCTGATGAATATGTTATCTGGGATCTATATGCCGGATGAAGGAGAAATTCTTTATAAAGGCGAACCAGTGCAAATTACGAGCCCTTATAAGGCAAAAGCACTTGGCATTTCAACAGTATTCCAAGAATTAAAATTGTGTCCTAATTTGACAGTGGCACAAAATATTTTTTTGGGGCGGGAGCACATTAAACACGGCTGTCCAGATTGGAATGGGATGACTGTAGAAGCACAGAATAAGCTGGAAGAATTGGGGCTGAATATAGATGTTACGCAACATGTGATGTCATTGTCTGCTGCACAAAGACAATTGGTTGAAATTGCAAAAGCTATGTTCATTAATTCAGAGGTTCTGATTTTAGATGAGCCTACTTCATCACTTACATACGAAGAAGCGAATAAATTGTTTGGGACAATTAGGATGCTAAAAGAAAAAGGTGTTGCGATTATTTTTATTTCTCATCGGATGCAGGAAGTTTTTGAGATAAGTGATCGTATTAGTATTATGCGTAATGGAGAGTATTTGTCAACGCTTAATATTAAAGAAACAACACCAAAGCAGGTTGTTGCATTAATATCCGGAAAAGATGATAAAAAAACAGAAGAAACAGATCGAGAAAAAGAAAATTTTGAAGTGGGGAAAAAGATAGTACTTGAGGTAAAAGAATTAAATAGCGGAACGCTTGTAAAAAACGTTAGCTTTAAATTATATGAAAGAGAAATGCTGGGATTTTATGGGCTACAAGGTGCCGGGCGAACCGAATTGATGGAAACAATTTATGGTCTTCGAAAATGTGAAAGTGGTGAAGTTTTCCTGAATGGAGAAAAATTAGAAAGGGAAACAGTTAGCAGTCGTATAGATAGTGGCATTGCAATGGTACCTGAGGATCGAAAAAATGTAGGCTTATTTATGAATTACGATGTTATGAATAATATATGTGTGATGCATGGAAAAGACATTGTTACGAAAGCAAGAGTATTAAACAAACATCGCATGAATGAAATTGCCCAGAAATTTGCTGGACGGTTACGTATACGTACTGATGGGGTTCACCAGATGGTTGGAGAATTGTCTGGAGGTAATCAGCAGAAAGTTGTAATTTCAAAATGTCTGTCGATTAATCCGAAAGTTTTGATCATGGATGAGCCAACAAGAGGTGTTGATGTAGGTGCAAAAACTGAAATATTTGATTTGCTTCATGATCTTCGTAGTGATAAGGAAAATCCAATGAGTATTATCGTTGTTTCTTCAGAATTATCAGAGGTTATTGCGGAGTGTGATAGAATTTTGATTATCCGGCAGGGAAGAATTGTAGGAGAGTTACAGCATGGAGAAATCAGCAAAGATGCAGTTCTCCAATATGCATTTAACGGGTGAAGATTATGATACAGCCTATCACAAAGAAATTCTGGCATCGGGCTGTATGTTCTGCTATGACAGCGTGTACCGGCTGAAATATGTATCGGAACAGGAGGAACTGGAACTGCTGGGCGAAATGCGGGAGGCAGGACTTCTGGGTCAGATTGTGATCAGCCTGGATACGACGAATCAGCGGCTGTGGGCCTATCATGCAGCAGATATGGGGCTGGATTATATTTTGAAGGATTATATTCCCAAAATGAAGGCAATCAGGTTTACAGATAGGGATATCCACCGGATGTGTGTGGAAAACCCCGGCAAAATATTAGATTTTTAAAGAAAGGAATATTACGATGAAATTAGAAAAAGCAACACGGCCTACCATGTATTTTATTGGAGTTACAACAGGATCTTCATCTATTATGAAAGTGTTCCCGGAATGGGTAAAAGAGCTGGGAATTGATACGGAGATTAAAGGCATTGACATTGCAATCCATGAGAAGCCAGAAGTATACCGTGAGGTCGTAGATTTTATCAAACATGATCCGTTATCTCTGGGTGCCCTTGTTACCACCCACAAGATCGATATTTATGCAGCTGCTCATGACATGTTTGATGTGATCGGACCTTACGCAAAACAGTTCGGTGAGATCTCTTCCATTTATAAGGATGGAGATAAATATTGCTGTGAGGCGAAGGATCCTATCACCTGTGGCATGGCAATGGAGGAGTTTGTTCCTGCAAATTACTGGAAAGAGCATCCGGAAGCAGGCGTGATGATCATGGGCGCAGGTGGAAGCTGTATTTCCATGTGTTCTTATTACATGAGAAATTCCGGCAAGGGCAATGATCCGAAGAACATCGTTGTGGCAAACCGTTCTACGCCAAGACTGGAAGAGTGCAGGAAGATTAACGAGACGTTTTATCCGAATACTATTCCGGCAGAATATTTCCTGACACCAGATCCTGGGCAGAATGATGGTGTAATGGAAAAAGAGATGGGTGAGGGGTCGCTGATCATCAACGCCACCGGTCTTGGAAAAGACCGTCCGGGATCTCCGCTGACAGATAAGGCACAGTTTCCGAAGAATGCCATCGTATGGGAAATCAACTACAGAGGTGAATTGACTTTCATGCATCAGGCAGAAAACCAGAAAATGGAGAAAAATCTGCAGATTGAAGATGGCTGGATGTATTTTATTTATGGATGGACCCAGGTTATGGCAGATGTGTATCACCAGGAATTATTGGGTGAGAAACTTAAAGTGTTGAGTGATATTGCAATGGATGTACAAAAGAAAAATAAATAGTGGGGGATAAAAATATGGCAGATTTTAATGCGGATAAACCGTTTG